>ERZ1370068.7995-contig-688_pt1 | contig 186953 bp, 221 predicted proteins | sample MGYA00561227_ERZ1370068 | MGnify/ENA primary metagenome ERZ1370068 (study PRJEB38410, sample SAMEA6850437) | metagenome | study: Metagenomic assessment of the ecological functions of the soil: analysis of the soil microbiota associated with the...
GGTAGCGCTGGTTCAATTTACGACCTGCCGCAGTGGCCAAAGGGTGATCTTTCAAGAAAGATCACTGTGGATGTAAAAGGTGAAATACTTGGAGCTGAAGAATACCATCAACACGATGGTGGACCAGCTTAAATGCATTTGGATCCAGAAGTATTCCGCGTGGCACGTGAAGTGGGTTCTGAAGGTAAGCTCGGCGGACAGGCGGATGTACCCGGTGTAGAAGGTCTCTGGAAAGACCTGACCGACTCCGTAAATAAGATGGCTTCCAATCTTACATCCCAGGTGCAGCAATATCGCAGAGGTTACAACGGCGGTGGCCAATGGTGACTTATCACGTAAGATTGAAGTGGATGTAAAAGGTGAAATCCTGGAATTGAAAAACACCATCAATACCATGGTGGAACAATTCGTGGTCATTTGCATCTGAAGTAACCCGTGTGGCACGTGAAGTGGGAACGGAAGGTAAACTGGGCGGACAGGCTAACGTACCGGGTGTTGCGTGGCACCTGGAAAGACTTGACTGACTCTGGTAAACCAGATGGCCGGTAACCTGACAGCACAGGTGAGCAATATTGCCGATGTGGCGATTGCTGTTGCCAATGGAGATATGTCAAGAAAGATCACCGTGGATGTGCGCGGCGAAATCCTGCAGTTGAAAAGAAACATTGAATACGATGGTGGATCAGCTTGCGTGCCTTTGCTTCTGAAGTAACCCGCGTGGCACGTGAAGTGGGTACGGATGGTAAACTTGGTGGACAGGCCTTTGTACCGGGCGTTGCAGGTACATGGAAAGACCTCACTGACTCGGTAAACCAGATGACGGGTAATCTCACTTCACAGGTACGCAATATCGCAGAAGTAACCAAGGCCGGTGGCATCCGGTGACTTAACCAAGAAAGTAACCATTGACGTAAAAGGTGAAATATTCGATCTGAAGAACACCATTAATACGATGGTGGATCAGTTAAACTCATTTGCTTTTGAGGTAACCCGTGTTGCCCGTGAAGTGGGAACAGAAGGCAAACTGGGTGGACAAGCTGAAGTACAGGGTGTGGCCGGAACCTGGAAAGATCTTACCGACTCCAGTGAACATGATGGCTTCCAACCTTACCAACCAGGTTCAGTGGTATTGCAAAAGTGGTAACGTCGGTTGCAACAGGTAACCTGAAACAAAATTATCAATCGTATCACGGGGCGAAGTGGCGCAGTTAACTGATACGATCAATGAAATGATTGATACCCTGGCCTGTATTTGCTGACCAGGTAACTAACGTGGCCCGTGAAGTGGGTGTGGAAGGAAGACTTGGGAGGACAGGCATCAGCGTACCGGGCGCATCCGGCATTTGGAAAAATCTGACAGAAAACGTAAACCAGCTTGGCTGAAAATCTGACAACGCAGGTGCGCGCCATCTCTGAAGTGGCGTCTCAGCGGTAACAAAGGTGACCTTACCCAAATGATCCGCGTGGAAGCGAAAGGAGAAGTGGAAGAATTGAAAGATACCATCAACCAGATGATCGCTAACCTGAAGCAGACAACCTTGCGTAACCAGGAACAGGACTGGCTGAAATCAAACCTTGGCCAAGTTTACCCAGATGCTGCAGGGTCAAAAGGACCTGAATACCGTTACGCGCAGGATCCTGTCTGAATTGGCCCAGGTGGTAAATGCTCAGAAAGGTATGTTCTATATCTTTAGAGCAGGACGAAAATCATGCAGAAATCAACAATTGAAATTGATTGCAGCTTATGCTTATGGCGATGAAACAAAAATATCGGAAGGAGTTTAACCTGGGTGAAGGACTGGTTGGCCAATGCGCCGTTGAGAAAGAACGGATACTATTGACGAACGTTCCCAAAAAACTATATGAAGATCGGATCCGGCCTGGGCAAAGCGTCGCCGATTAACCTGGTGGTGCTCCCGGTGTTGTTTGAAAAGAGAGATCAAAGCTGTTATCGAGCTGGCTTCGTTCGAGCTCTTTTCAACAGACACACCTCGATGTACTTCAATCAGTTGACAGAAAGTATCGGAATCGTGCTGAATACCATTGAAGCACAATACAAGAACAGAGGAGCCTGCTGGTTGCAATCGCAATCGCTGACGGATGAATTAAGAAGAACGAATGAAGAATTGCAGGATAAGGCGCACCTGCTGGTGAAACAAAAAGAAGAGGTGGAAGACAAAAACACTGGAGGTGGAAGAAGCAGAAGATCATTGGAGGAAAGAAGCAGAACAACTTGCAGATCACTTCCAAAAGTACAAATCTAGAGTTCCTGGCAAATATGTCGCATGAATTGAGAACTCCACTCAACTCACTGCTGATCCTTGCACAGCAGCTTTATGAAAACTCATGATGGCAACCTGAATGAAAAACAGGTAAGCTATGCCAAGGCTTGAAGTCGGCGCATCGCGGGCGCTGGCCTCGCTCACCAGAGGCGCTACCAGGCCACCGCCACGCCACGAGACTCCCCGGGCGAGGCGAAGTCGACGTATGCACGACCCCGCGGATCGCTCTACCCTCTAGGCGGAGTTCGAGAAGATGCTGGCGTACGAGAAGCGGGAGGCCATGGCGTAGCGATCTCCGACCTCGATCGGTCAAGTACCATCCACACTGCTGAATACTTCCGCCAGATGAACGTCCGGTGGCGGAACGCTGCCGAGCGGGCGCTGGCCCAGGGTGACAGGCTCAGGCTTTCCCCTCCAGCTCCTACGCGAGCCACTATCTCGGTCTGGCCTGTCACGCGCTCGGCGACTACCGACGCGCGTGCGAGGTCCTGAAGTTCCAACAGTAGGACGGAGTCGCCGGCAACCGAATGGCGGACCGGCGCGCGTTCAGCGGATGGTCGTCGGCTCTGGGCGGCGTTCCAGGCGATCACCCGGTGGCTGGGCGCGCTCTCGCGCGGAGGTCGGGGACTCCGATGGGAGCCGTTGACGCTGGCCTTCCGCGCCGCTTGAGTACCGGGAAGAGCTCGGTAGTCCACAGCCTGGCGGCGGCGTCCATCGGCCTCGGCTACAGCTACCCCATCAGGGGCGATCCGATGCGGCTCGCCCCGTACTACAACACGGCGTATAGTCGCTGGCAACCGATGCCAGCCACCGTCCGTTGCAGAGCAGACGCCGGTTCCTGAGGCGCCACTGATCTGCCTCGCCGCGGATCGGGAGACGGCGTCGCCCTGGTGCAGGCCGCCGCGGACGAGGTGGAGTCGAGCAAGCCGCTGAGTGGCAGGCAGTCGCTGCTTGCATTGCTGGGCAGAGGCCCGTCTCTTTGCGGGCGGCGGACGACGCGGCGAACGCTCGCCCAGCGGGCGCTGGTCCTGCCCAGGAACGAGGTCAGCGTGAGACGTCGCCGCCGCGTTCTACGTGTTCGGCAGGCCGGTGCGCACAGGCGCCTTCGATATCGGCGAAGCCGAAGCAGCACTACCTGCGGCGATCGCACTCACGGCTGAGCTCGGATGCTTCCTTGCTCGCTCGCAGTGCATCTGGGCATCGGCCGCCTGCTGTCCGTGCTGGTGGCGTGACCGAGCCGAGGACCATCTCCTGACGGCGACGCGCCAGTTCACTGAGATGGACATGCCGTTCTGGCTGCGGCACGCAGCCGCGTGCCGCTGGCCGTGCTGGGGCATGCGGTTGGTCGTCAGCCGCGATCACAGGAGCTCTATGAATACCTCAGCCGGATCCTCGGTGCCGGCGACCCCATCCGCGTCGTCATCGATGCGCCAGGCGATCGCCCGCGCATTGATGACGAGACACGCCGCGCCAGCACGTCGAGGGCATGCTGCACTCCCACGGCTTGCGTACATCACGGGCAGCGACTGAACCCCGCCGGCCATCGGCTCCGACAACGCTCGCGCCCGACGCTTGTGGTAGGGTAACAGCCCGTGACGACGGCGAAACGCCCGCTCAGCATCAGGTCGCTGGATGTGCTGAGGGCGTAGGCGTGCTCGGCATGCTGGCCATTCACATCCAGCTCTTCGCGTTCCCGAGCCTGGCCCGCTGGAACCCGACGGCCTACGGGGACCTCCAGCGGCCTCAACTGGTGGGCGTGGCTCGTCACCCGCTCTCTTCGCCGACGGTAAGTTCATCACGATCTTCGCCGATGCTGCTGGGCGTGAGCATCGTCATGCTAGCCGGTGATTCCGGGGACCGTGTCGTATCGGCCTGGCGCGCGCACATGAGACGGATGAGCGTCCTGCTGGTCATTGGTCTTCCTCCATGCACTACTTCGTCTGGTACGGCGACATGCTCGTCCCGCTCGCGTTGAGCGGCACCGTTGCATTTCCTGCCCGCCGGCTGTCGCCCCGGAAATTGCCTCGTGCTCGGCGCCTTGGCCTTTGCCACTGCCTCGGTCTTGTCGTTCGCGCTCACGTGGTCAACGGCCTGGTCCGACCCCGCCGCACTGGCAGCCTGGAGAGCAGAGTGGACACCGACGCCGGCGTCCGTGCGCTCTCGAGGTCGCTGAGTACCGCGGGGGATGGTCACGAGGCAGATGGCGCATCGAGGTGCCGACGGCGCTGGAGACCGAGACAGTCGACCTTCGTCACGCGTCTTCTGTGGCAAATGACTGGTCTCATGCTGATGGGGATGGCGCTGTTCAAGCTGGGCGTCCTCAGTGCCGTTCGTTCGCGGCCCTTCTATATTCGAATGGGCATCCTCGGGTTCGGTGCTCGGCACGCTGTTGATCTCGCTCGGGCTCTGGCGCAGCGCCGCCACACGGAGGGGACCTCCTGGATTACGTGCTGATCAGCCAGCAGCTGCACCGACCGGGGCAATCTTTTCGTGGCGCTCGGGTGGACCGCGCTCGTGATGCTGGCGTGCCAGCACGGCTGGCCGCTTGGCGCGCTGGCAAACGTGGGACGTATGGCCCTCACCAACTACTTATCCAGTCCAGTGATCTGCACCGACGATCTTCTACGGTCATGGCTTTGGACTGTTCTGGCTGATGTGGATCGCGCCGGCCAGCTCGCCCTCGTCGTCGTGATCTGGATCGTTCCAGCTGCTGGCGTCGACCGCGTGGCTCCGTTATTTCGCCGTGGGACCGGTGGAATGGCTCACGCGCTGGCTTGTCTTCAGGCGGCGACCGAGCTTCCTGCGCTCGTCTCCGGCCGTCAGTAGCGCCTGATGGCGCCACGTCGAAGTCGAGGGCACGGATGAGCGGAGTCGCGACGATATCTGCTTCCTGCCTGCCACCGAGCTTGCCTCGTCTATACCGCGCGAGGAAGCTAGCGCCGCTCGAGGTGATGCAGGCGGTCTCACGCCCGCATCGACGCGGTGAACCCGCGGTCAACGCCTACGTGACCGTGGCACGTGGAGTCGGCGCTGACCGAGGCTCGCCGGAGCGACCCGTGCGCTGAGCCGAAGGGGCGCGAAGCTGTCAGCGCTCCACGGCGTGCCGGTGTCGATCAAGCGATCTGTACGCGACCGAAGGGCGATCCGTACGACGTGGGGCTCGCTCATCTACAAGGACTAACGTCCCCGCCGACGACGACCTGGTGGTTCAGCGTCTCAAGTCGGCCCGGAGTCATCGTGGTCGGCAAGATCGAACACTCCCGAGTTCGGCGCAGGCGGCAACACCGTTCAACGCGGTGTTCGGCGCCACGCAGACCGTGGAATACCGCGCTCACTGCGGCGGCTCGAGCGGCGGCGCCGCGGTGGCCGTGGCCACGGGCATGGGTCCCCTCGCCCAGGGCTCGGACCTCGGCGGTTCCCCCAGGACACCCGCCGCGTGCTTCTGTGGTGTGCGTCGGCCTTCGCACGACGCCTGGGCTGGATCCCGTCCTATCCCCGAACGCTGGCCTGGGACACTCTCGGGTCACGGGACCGATCGCGCGCACCGTCGCAGACGCGGCGCTCATGCTCACGGCCATGGCCGGCCCCGACGACCGGAACCCACTCTCGTATGAGGTCGATACAGAGCCAGTTCCCCGCGCGGTGAAGGCCCCGTCGATCAAGGGCTGCGCGGGTCGCCTGGACGCCGGATCTGAATGGGGCTGATCCCCGTCGACGAAGAGGTTCTCGGGGTGGCGCACGACGCCATCGGAGTGTTCCGAGGCCTCGGCGCTCAGGTCGAGACGGGCTGCCCGGACTTCTCCGAAGTGTCGAGATCATCAACGGCACCCGCGCAGTCACGATGGTGGCGCTTCACGCCGACAAGTTGCCGCAATGGCGGGAGAGCATGCAGAAGGAGCTTGTCCGGGACGTCGAGCACGGGCTGGGTCTGACGACGCGGGACATCTCCCGGAGCGAAGTCCTACGGTCGGCCCTCTGGCAGCGCGTGCGCGCGTTCATGGAGACCAGGGATCTTCTCGTCCTGCCCACCGTCGCGGTGCACGCCCTTCCCAGTGGAGCAGCCTTTCTCCCAGCTACATCAACGGCCGGCCACTCGACAACTACTTTCAGTGGTTCTTCCTGACGTACGGGATCACCGTCACCGGATTGCCGTCGCGATCTCCGTGCCCTGTGGGTTCACGCGGAGTGGCTTGCCAGTGGGCCTTCAGATCGTCGGCCGGCGCCGCCAAGAGCCGCTGTACTCGCGCCGCCGCAGCATACGAAGCTGCTGCGCCATGGGCGGCCCACCTGCCCGGCAGTCACCGCACTCGCGGCAGGAACGGCACTCTCTGCCGGGCGCCCGCGACACGCTCCTCATCAGCCCGGCGGGGTTGATTCTCCGTCCGCGCGATGCTGGGCCGGAGGGCAGGGCGACTGGTGCCCTCCGGAGCCCCTTCTCACTTCACTCTAAAACTTTGGAAAGTAGCTGCCGGGCGCGCAGAGAAACCCCGACCTCGTAGGGACCGAAAGGGTGAATGAGTTGTTATTGAACAACGGGTCCGAAGACGTCGTCGTACTTCCGGTGATGAAACCTGGCGCTTGGTCGTTTTTGTTGGAACAGCGGATAGCACGTTGTTTGTAAGGCCTTCGCCAGGTTCTGTTGGCTCCCGGTGCCGGAGCCCCCTTGCCAGAACCTGGCGGAAACAACCTGGCAAATGCACGGGCGAGAGCCCGCCTTGCCGATCTGAAAGGCGCTGGGGGTGGATTCCCCGCAGCGTCAACTCGCCCGAAAGCTGGGGATTCGACATCGGGTGGAATCCCGGGTCAGAGTCCATTGACCGGATTGCATACAAAGAAGGAAGTGAGCAGGGACGGCGTCCCCGCGCCGGCGTGTGCCCCCGTCTGCGGACAGCGGGACAATCCCGGTCACCGCTAGCGCCCCCCCGGTGCGACTTTACATTTCACGATCTGTCCTCCTTCGTTAGTCCGCTTCGGCACGCTGTGCCGAGGGCAAGTGGTTTCTTTGTGATGCCCTACGGGATCGTCACCTCCCGTCTCGCGGTGAACGCCCGGGTCTCACCGGTCAGCGCGTCGACAAAGAACCCGGACACGATGACGGAGACGGTGCCGTGCGGCAGCGGCACGGCTGGTCGGACGTCTTGACTTGACAGACTATGTCCTTGATTCCCATCGCTCACGCACCGGTTGTGGGGTCGGGAATGTTCTGTGCCGAGCACGTCCCGTTACTCGGGGTCTTCACCGGAATCACCACGTCTCCCACGCTGACCGTGAGGGTACAATCCGTTGTTCCGTTGGCTGGAAGATGCTGTAGCGGGCATCTTGCCGTTCCATCTTTTTCCATTTGCTAATGACCTGAACAGGCGCATTCCACACGTCGTTGCCGGTCTTTTCGCTGAAGATGACGATCCGGAAGTTGGCCGGTTGTGCGATGGCATCCAGAACAGCGAGGCGGTGAGTACATTTGAACCCGGGCGTGCCGTCCGGCGACCGTACGGCCGCAATCGATGTTCGTCGGCGCCGTTGCCATCGGCATCGCGGAGCGCGTAGAAGGCCTGCTCGTTGTCGCTGGTCATCTCGGGCGAAACCTCGCCACCGGCGAAGTTGATCGCCGCCGAGGCCCGGTAGAGAACGTTGCCCCAGTCGTCGGTGTCCAAACGGGACATCACCGCTTCCGTCACAGCCGGCGGTGGCGGTTGCCGCATTGATGTTCGCGGAGGCGTTCGTCTGGGTGCCCGTCGCCCTGTTCCAGTTGATGGGTTTCGCGGTCGCGGGAGTTTGCAAAGACCATGCATTGGGGCCGAACACGATCACGTCAGTCGAGGGGAAGAACGGGGATATCGGGCCGAGGCTCGGGTCGTTCCCGAGGCCGACGCTTTCGTCCAAGCCCCCGACCTCTCTCAGGACACCCGTCTTGGTCTGGTCGGTGAGTACGGGATCCTCGGATCGCGAGTAGTCCAGCCGGCGATTCACGATCGGGCTTCCGGCGAACTGACGGCTGTAGCTCATGACGCTGCGATAGTTGGGCTTGCAGTTGATGCCGTCGTTGCCCCCATGGTTGAATCCCAGGTTGTGTCCGTACTCGTGCATGAGGGTGCCGGCCTGCTGGTCGATCTGTCGCCGCGCGGGTGGCTGATGCTGTTCACCGTCGTTGCGGTAAAGCTTCCAGCGTGACGACCGCGTCGTCCCCGCCGATTTCCGCGCAGCCCGAGCCGTTGGAGCCGCCGCCGTCGGTGCCGACCGGAGTTGTGGGCAAAGACGACGTAGCGGAAGGCCAGCCGCTTCGCGTTCAATGTCTTGATATTGGCGGTATGGGTGGTGCCGGCGGTGCCGCGTCGGTGGCGGTGCCGAAGTTCCCCGCCTTGATGGTGTCGAAGTCCACGACCGTCTTTGTATCTGATCGGTAGGAGGCTGCTGGCCGGCGGGGTGCGGGGGTGAATGCGACCAAGTCGGCGTGACTGGTGAGGGTGGGGCTGGGGACGGTGAAGAGGGGCGGCGCGAGCGGGCTGAACGTCACCTGCTCGTCGACCTGCATGTGAAGTCGGATCCGCAATTGCTGCTGGACGGTTGGGGGCACGGCAAGTCGTCAGGTCGTCGGGGTTCGCGACGGGCGCTGCCGCGAAGGCTTCTCTGATGCTCTTGACTCCAACGGGGACGCCGTTGACCAGGGTCGCCGGGCTCTGCGTCTGGCTCAAGGCCTTGGGGTCGGGTTTGTGATCCTGCATCCAGTCGATCTCGACGAAGAGGTCTTTGTGGGTCGCGACGGCGCACTCGGTCGTGAGCGTGACGCCGTCACCGTTCGTGTTGACCTGGACGCAGAGCTGGAGATCGACGGTGCCGTCACCGTCGAAGTCGATGCCGCTGCCGGGGCTGGCGCTGGTGCTGCTGGTCGACTCCCAGCAGTCCGCGAGTCCGTCCCCGTCCAGGTCGATGACTCGCCCATTGTTGGGCCCAGGGTTGGTGTCAAAAACAAGCCGCTCGAGGAACGGCGCCAGGTCCGCTTTCGCCAAGGGCCGTCACGCCAGGGACCCCCAACCCCGCGGCCAGCGGGGAATGAGGGCGTAGTGCCCTGGAGGACGACCGAGTTCGGAAGGCATGCCGCAGGTGAAGGCCGGGAACTCGAGGGCGCTCACTGAGCCTCCCCGCCGGGACCACAGCGCATCCGTGAACAGGTCCTTCCCGGTCGCGTCCTTGGCGAACGTTACCGGGTCGCAGGTGAAGGCTGCTGAGGCCGGGCTCCTGGGGCGATGACGAGGGCAACCCGGTGGCCGTCAGCGTGCCGTGGACTCCCAGACCCACGCCGGTGTTCTTGTCGATCCGGAGGATGGCGAGGTCGCCTCGCATGACACGAGCAGGACCCCCGAGATGGCCAAGCCCTTGGTGGCGGTAGTGACCACCAGGTTAGTGTCCGGGTCGATCTTCTTGCATGGGCTCGTGAAGGTTCCCAGGAGAGTCAGCGCCCCGTCGTTGAGGCGAACGATATCGTTCGTGGTCACCGTACCGACGGTGACGCTCCTGCCAACGTAGATCACATTCGGCGTCGGCATCCCAGGCCAGTCCGCGACAGCTGACGACCCCCGGCGACGTCAGTGGCGTCGCCGTGCCGTCGACGGCCGCCGTCGTCTGGCTGTAGTCAATGCTGAACAGAGCGCCGTTGCTCCCGCAGCCGAGGAGGTCGCCCTTGTCCTGGCGATGGACAAGGTGGGCCCAGCCGTTCGGCGGCACGGCCGTCGTCGAGATCCGCTTGACGACGACTCCCGCGGGGACGACGACGGTCCCATCTGTGAGCGGGATCGGGTTGATGAAGTCTAGCCTGGCGGTGTCGCTCCCGAGGCAGCTCACGACGAGCACCGCAGGGGTAGAGGGCCGGATCGACCCCGGCCAGCTTCGGGCCTGACACGAGGGCCAACGGGGTGCCCCTGCTGCGAACAGGTCGGGTCCACAAGCTGGCGGTCGCGATGCCCGGAGCGTCCGGAGGGACGAGAGCGTGGGAACGATCTCAGCCAGCTTGCCTCCGACCTGGAACTGGGTGGCGGTGGGATTCACCCACGCCGCGCGGGCAGGTGAGGGCCAGGCGCACGAGATCGCTGCGAACAAGAACCCCGACCGCACGACCGATGCGCGGACTGCGTGTGATGGTGATCATCCTTTGTCTCCGACTTCGGTTACGAGGAGAAGTACGCCCGCGAGATGGGCTCGAGCATCGGTTGCTCCGCCATTGAATGTCTTCCTCGCATATGCGTTCACGTATCTGACAGCGTCGAGGAGGTCGCTCCCGAGAACTTGTCGAGCCGGTACGCGATGGTAGCTGTGCTGTCTGGTCAGCGAATGACTCGCAAAGAGTCTCGTCCTGCCGCTCACGGTCTATTCCCCCGCGCCGTATACCCCGACTGGTCGGCGTTGCATCAGGCAGCACTCACTTATAAGGCCGTCGCGTGAGAATAGCGTCAAAGGGCGTGAAGAATCTACATATCCTCTTGATTCGTGTCAAAGGAGGCCTGATAGATTTCGGCCGCGGCTTCAATGGACTTCCTGGCGTTGGCTCTCCAGAAGGTTCACCTCTATGGGGGCGTATTGCCTCGGAATGTTTAAGCCTTCCGGCGACGTATTGCCGGAAATCCGGGAAAGCAAGATGGTGCGTCTCACCCTTAGGTTCCTCAGGAGGGTTTCAGGCCCGTTATGGTGAGCGAGGCCTGACGTTTCCAGACGCGGAAGGCCCAGGCTCTGCTCGCTTATCTTGCCGTACGACCTGAACAGGGCTACACACGAAACAAGCTGGCAGCGATGCTCTGGGGCAGTGCAGGGAAGGAGCAAGCGCCGACAAAGCCTCCGTCAAAGTCTGAGTGCTCTCAGACGTACCCTCTCCACCCTTTCATCCTCCAATCTTGGTGGTCGAGGGCGATCGGGTGAGTCTCAATCGGTCAGGCCATCGAGGTCGACGTCGCCGAGTTTGAGCGTGCTGGCCTCTCGAGACGCTCCGAAGTAACCTCGAACAGGCCGCTGCACTCTACGTCGGAAGATCTGTTGGACGGTGTCGACGTCGGCGAGGAGCCCTTCGAGGAGTGGCTCCGTGGTGAACGGGCGCGCCTTCGCGAAACTGCCGTCCACGTGCTGACCCGGCTGGTGCCGCATCAGGCCAAGTCCAGATCGCCGGAGTCGGCCATACAGACTGCCGTCCGGCTTCTGGCGCTCGACCCGCTGCGGGAAGAGACTCACCGGACGCTGATGCGTCTGTACGCCCGGCAGGGGCGCCTCGGGGACGCGCTGCGACAGTACCAAGCATGCGTGAGCGTCCTGCGTCGCGGAGCTCGGGGTGGAGCCGGCCGAGGAGACGCGGCGCGTCTATCGCGAGATCGTTCCACGCCGCCGTCCCATCGTCTCGACGCGCCAGCGTTCGGGCTCAGTCGCGGCGCGGGAGCACATGAACCTGGCGGCGAGACTCCTCGGCTCAGCGAGGTCATCCGCCGTTGATCAACCGACAAAGGAGCTCGCGCTGTTGCGTGAAGCGCTCGGTCGGAGCATCGAGCCGACGCGGCGGGACCATCGGTAATCCTGGGCGAGGCGGGCGTCGGCAAAGACTCGGCTGGCCGAAGAGCTCGTTCGTGACATGCAACGGCGCGGCGGCCGTGTGCTGACCGGGCACGCGTACGAGACCGAACGGACCTTACCCTTCGCTCCCTGGGTCGATGTCCTGCGAGCCGGATTGCGGCTCTACGACGAGGAGATCGAGCCGCGGCCGAATCCGGTCTGGCAGGGTGAGCTCGCCAAGCTCCTGCCGGAGCTCGGAGAGCCGCGCAGCGCGGCGGTGGCGGGCAACCCTATACGCGTCTTCGAGGCGGTGACGCACTTCCTTCGGGATCTCGCCTCTTCCCGGCCGTTGCTCCTCGTCCTCGAAAATCTGCAGTGGGCCGACGAGACGAGCCTTCGGCTCTTCACCTTTCTGGTGCGACGGATCGACGCGTGGCCGCTCTTGATGGTTGGAATCGTACGCAAGGAAGAGCTGGGTGAGTCGACCGTGCTCCGTCGGCTGCTCCAGGAGTCGGATGCACGATCCTCGGTCCGGCAGCTCACCGTCGGTGCACTGTCTCAGAGCCGACACGGCGCGCCCTGGTCCGCGCGCTGGCGGGTCCGACATCGACGCGCCGGCGGCGATTCGACTCGCCAACCAGGTGTGGCTCATGAGCGAGGGCAATCCGTTCATGGTGGTGGAGAGCATGCGGGCACTCGAGACGGGGAGATCGCGCCGGTGCACGGCCGCTTGCCCCTACCGCAACGGGTTCGGGAAGTCATCTCGGGACGACTGGAGCGGCTGAGCCCGCGGGCGCGCCAGATCATAGCTGCTGCCGCAACCGTCGGTCGCGAGTTCGACTTCGCGCTGCTCGAGCACGCTGCGGCACTGACGGAGTCCCAGACCACCGCCGGCGTCGAGGAGCTCGTGCGGAAAGGCGTGATCCACGGGATCGGCGACCGCTTCGACTTCACTCACGATACGATCCGCGAGGTTGCGCTCACGCAGATCGCCTCGCACCGCCGTAAGGCGCTCCACCGTCGGGTGGCGACCGGGATGGAACGACTCCACGCCGATGACATCGAGCACCACACCGCCGCGCTCGCCAACCACTTCTCTGAAGGCGAGGTGTGGGACAAAGCAGTCGAGTACCTCTCCGGGCAGCGACGCAAGCGGGCGCTCGCTCGGCCAACTGGGAAGCCGTCGTCCTCTTTGATCGAGCGCTGGACGCCCTCGGGCACCTCCCAAAGGTCCAGCGCACGCTCGAGCACGGCATCGATCTGCGTATCGCGCTCGAGCATTCGTTGCTCCTCGTCCGGTGAGCCCGCCCGAGCGCTCGAACATCTCCTCGAGGCGGAACGGGTCGCCGAGGCCCTCGGTGACCAGTGGCGTCTTGGATGGGTGTCGAACTACTTGAGTGAGTATTTCAGGACGGTCAGTGAACACGATCGCGCGCTCGCCGTAGGGCAGCGGGCGCTGGAAATCGGCACCGCTCTGGGAGACGTCACTCTGCAAGTGGAAACCAGGCTCCGGCTTGGCCAGGTCCATCACGCGCGCGGAGACTACCGCGAGGCCGCTGATCTTCTTGGAATGAACCTGGTCGCTCCGACGGCACCGCCGCCCGTACCGCAAAGACGAAAGCTTGCTCGCGACCATCAGCAGCCAGCGAGCGAAGACCGGACTCCTGTCGGTCCTCTCACGCGTCTGGCTCGTCTGGTGCCTCGCCGAGTTGGGCGAGTTCGCCACGGGGCTCTCTGATGGGCAAGTCCGCCTGGCCGACTCCTCTTCGCCCAGGGATCCTTTCCAGCTGATGCTGGCGTGCCTTGCTGCCGGTCGGCTTCACGTCAGGAAAGGCGACATCGATCTGGCCATTCCGTTCCTCGACAAGTGCCGCGAGGCGCAGCGCCTCGGCAATTTCGAGGTCTGGTCGGCGTCGATATCGTCGACCGTTGGCTACGCCTATCTGCTAGGCGGTCGGGTGGACGAGGCGGTGGCGCTCCTGACCGAGGCCATTGAGCAGGCGAACGCGACGAAGTCGATGTTCGGCCACTCCCTTCGGCTGGCATACCTGGGAGAAGCCGTCTTCTTGATGGGGCGCACGGAAGAGGCGCTGCAGCACGCACACTGCGCCCTCGAGGTCTCGAGAGCTCAAAAGGAGCGGGGACACGAGGCGTATGTTCTCCGGCTCCTGGCCGAGATCGCCGCGCGGCAAGAGCCTTTGGACGTCGAGGCTGCGACAGCCACTTACCGGCTCGCGCTCGACCTGACCGAGGAGTTGGGGATGCGCCCCTTGACGGCTCAGTGCCACCTCGGTCTGGGCCTGATAGGCCGGCGGGCCGGCCAGCGACAACTGGCCGAGCCGCATTTGACTGCGGCGAGCGCGATGTTCCGTGAGATGGGAATGTCGCACTGGTTGAAGAAAGCAGAGTCCGCCAAGGCCCAGTGATGTCGTCCGCGATGAGCCGCCCGGGCTCTGAGACGTTCGCGTGGCGCTTCGCTGGTGTCCATCCCGCCGCTCGGCTAGACTTCCGCCAGCCATCAAAAACAAGTCCCGAGGAGGCTACCTTGCGAGCACTTGGCCTATTCTGTGTCTTGCTCATCGCGTCGCCAGCCTTGGCCTCTGACGGTGAACAGAGACTTCTAGGGATGTGGAAGCTTGAGTCGTGGTACACGGAATTTAAGGCAACCGGCGAGAAGAAACGATTCTATGGCGAGAGGCCAAACGGCTATCTCGTCTTCACGCCTGAGAAGCGAATACTGGGACTGATCACGGGCGAGCCGCGCAAGAAACCCGCGACCGAGGACTGTGTCGCAGCCTTCTGGTCGATGGTGGCATATAGCGGCATCTACCGTCTCGAGAGCGATAAGTGGGTCATGAAGATCGATGTTGCCTGGAACGAATCGTGGACCGGCACAGAGCAGATACGCGATTCTTCAAGGTCGAGGGCGACGCACTGACAGTCACCTCGCCTTGGGAACCGAACACAAACCTGCCCGGCAGCCCTGAAACCCGCGGTGTGTTGGTCTGGACCAAGGTCAAGGCCACGCAATAAGGGGATTCGTGGCGCCGAAGACCACGCACGTCCGCAACGATCTTCGCGTGTCGGTCAGGCCGCTTCAGGCGCGGCGATAGATCTCGCCGCCGCCCTTCCGAAACTCTTCCGCCTTTCTCGCGTAGCCCCTGCACGATCGCGGCGGTCTCCTCCGCGATGCCGTGCTTGGCGGCGTAGTCGCGGACGTCCTGGGTGATCTTCATCGAGCAGAAGTGCGGCCCGCACATCGAGCAGAAGTGCGCGATCTTCGCGCCCTCGGCCGGCAAGGTCTCGTCGTGGAACTCGCGCGCGGTCTCCGGATCGAGCGAGAGGTTGAACTGATCCTCCCACCGGAACTCGAACCGCGCGCGCGAGAGCGCGTCGTCCCAGTCGCGGGCGCCCGGATGGCCCTTGGCGAGGTCGGCCGCGTGGGCGGCGATCTTGTAGGCGATCACGCCGTCCTTCACGTCCTTGCGGTTGGGCAGGCCCAGGTGCTCCTTCGGCGTCACGTAGCAGAGCATCGCGGTGCCGTACCAGCCGATCATCGCGGCGCCGATCGCGGAGGTGATGTGGTCGTAGCCCGGCGCCACATCGGTCGTCAGCGGTCCGAGCGTGTAGAAGGGCGCCTCGTGGCAGACCTGCGAGCTGACGGTCCATGTTCTCTTTGATCAAGTGCATCGGCACGTGGCCGGGGCCCTCGATCATCACCTGCACGTCGCGCTCCCACGCGATCGTCGTGAGCTCGCCGAGCGTGTCGAGCTCGGCGAACTGCGCCTCGTCGTTGGCATCGGCGTTGGAGCCGGGGCGGAGGCCGTCGCCCAGCGAGAAGGCGACGTCGTAGGCGGCCATGATCTCGCAGATCTCGCGGAAGTGCGTGTAGAGGAAGCTCTCCCGGTGGTGCGCGAGGCACCACTTGGCCATGATCGAGCCGCCGCGCGACACGATGCCGGTGACGCGCTTGGCCGTCAGCGGGATATAGGGCAGGCGCACGCCGGCGTGGATCGTGAAGTAGTCGACGCCCTGCTCGGCCTGCTCGATGAGCGTGTCGCGGTAGATCTCCCAGGTCAGCTCCTCGGCCTTGCCGCCGACCTTCTCGAGCGCCTGGTAGATCGGCACGGTGCCGATCGGGCACCGGCGAGTTGCGCAAGATCCACTCGCGCGTCTCGTGGATGTTCTTGCCGGTCGAGAGGTCCATGACCGTGTCGGCGCCCCAGCGCGTCGCCCAGGTCATCTTCTCGACCTCTTCCTCGATCGAGGAGGCGACCGCCGAGTTGCCGATGTTGGCGTTGATCTTCACCAGGAACTTCCGGCCGATGATCATCGGCTCGGTCTCCGGATGGTTGACGTTCGACGGGATGATCGCGCGGCCGCGCGCGACCTCGTCGCGCACGATCTCGGGCGCCATGCCTCGCGGAGCGCGATGAACTCCATCTCTGGCGTGATCTCGCCGCGCCGCGCGTAGTGCATCTGGGTGACGCAGCGGCCTGGACTGGCGCGCAGCGGCCGGCGCACGCTCGCGAATCGTACGCCGCCGAGCGCCGGATTTTCCTCGCGGCTCCGCCGGTACGCCGACGTCGGCCCGGGTAGCTCGTGCACGTCGCCGCGGTCGACGATCCAGCCGAGCCTGAGCGGGGTCAGGCCGCGCTTGAGGTCGAGGTCGGCGCTGGGATCGGTGTAGGGGCCGCTCGTGTCGTAGAGGCGAAGCGGTGGATTGTCACCGGTCAGCGAGATCTCGCGCATCGGGACGCGAATGTCGGGCCGGGACCCGGTGACGTAGACTTTGCGAGACGATGAATGCGACTGCGGCATGCGAGGCCTCCCTTCGCTGGCATTAACCAGTTCAGGTTCATGCGGTCGGCGGCGGTGAGCCGCCCTCTCAGCCCGGTTCCCCGAGCTCCCGCGTTTACTGCGAGCGATCTGACAGCCGTGTGCTGCCGTGGCACAGACTACGCCGGAACCAACCCTCGATCAAGTCGCCGCCGGCGATCAGCGAATGCGCCAGCTCTTGTCGACATAGCGATGCCCTTCGGCCTCCGACACCTGGACGGCGGCGCGGTAGACGCCCGTCTCCACGGTGTGGACGCGCGTGTCCACCGCGATCTGCTCGGGGTCGGTCCGTCCGCCAGCGCCTCTGGCGAGGACCCGGCCATCGAGATCGTCGCGCTCGGCGAGGCCGAGCAGGGCGAGGATAGTCGGCGCCACGTCCACGTTGCTCACCGGCACCCGGACCGTCGTGCGCTTCTTGAAGTCCGCGCCCCAGGCCAGGAACGTGTTGCGCACGTTCCACGGGCTCATGCTCCCGTGGTCGCTGGTGTAGAGCTTCGCGCCGCCGCTGACGCTCGCGAGGTCGCCCCCGGCACGCCGAACGCGTTCGTCCGAGAGGTCCACGGAAACGTGAAGAGCAGATCGGGCCCGCGCGCGGCGTTGGCCGCGTGAATCAGCTCGAGCGAGAACGTACCCTCGACACCGCCGTGGAGTCCCCGGGCGCGCGAGCCGGAGCGAAGAGCACGCCGCCCCACTCCCGCGACTGGACGAAGCGCGCGATCGCCGCGATGCGCTCGCGGTCGTGACCTTCAATGTGAACCGCCACCGCCTGTCCGCTGCTGGCGAGCACCACGTCGGCGGAGTCGGCCGACGCCTTCAGACCGGCGGCGATCAGCTCGCCGGCGACGTCGACGCCCGACACGTTGGTGGTGAACCCGTGGTCGGACACGACGAAGACGTCGGTCGACGGTGTCAGCCCGCGCTCGTCGAGGGTCGCCAGTACGCGAGCGATCTCGCGATCGTCGCTCGCGAGCGCTTCGCGCGAGGACGGCGAGCCCACGCCGAGGTGGTGCTGGCTGTGATCCGGCTCGGTGAGCCAGTTGATGACGACGTCGGGCGTGAGCTCCGGCAGCACGTACTCGCGGAGCACGCGTTGTGTCCACGCGACCACCTCGTCGTACCGGTCGAATGCCCCCGCGGGGCGCCGGTCCGAACTGGCGAGGATCGCCGCGCTCACCTCGGCCGGCCACGCCACCAGCTTGCCGGGCTCGAAGGCGCCGTTGACGAGCACGCCGATCCCGTCGCGGGCTCGAGGATTGGTCAGGAGCGCGCTGCCCGTCGAGCCCGAGCTGACGGAGGCGAGGCGAAGTCCGCGCGCGTGGAGGCGCTCTCCGAGCGTCCGAGTCAGCACGAGTCGTCGGTCCGTCGCGTCGTCGAGGGCGAGCAGTCGCCGATGGTTGCCGGTGTCCAGCGCACGGCGCGGATCCACCGCCGCCACGTACATCTGGTTCCCCAGATTCCGTTCGAGCCCGGGTGCATCCCCGTGCCGAGCGCGGCGGCGTTGACCCGCGTCACCGTCGGAAATACCGAGTGGCCGTTCGTGAAATCGACGCCCTCGGACCGCAGGCGGTGCAAGGTGGGCGTGCCGTCGGGGGAGATGGCGTCGGGTCGGAGCCCGTCGACGACGAACACGATGACGAAACGGGTGCCGGTCGGCATGAGCCGCTATGCTAGCGCGCTCGGGGAGGATTGCGTATCATCCCGAATCACCATGAAAATCTGCTTCTTCCATCTGATGCCGTACCGATTTCTGCCCGAGGACTTCGAGCGGACGTACCGGTCGGTGTGGGTGGACGTCCCGCATCACCTGCACGACCGCCGAGAAGACGCGCGGCCTGTACCAGGAGTTCCTGGACGAGCTGGAGTTCGCGGAGGCGCAGGGCTTCGACGGCCTGTGCGTGAACGAGCACCACAACAACGCCTACGGCCTGATGCCCTCGCCGAACCTCATGGCGGCGGCGCTGACGCGGCGGACGTCGCAGGCGGCGCTCGTCGTCCTCGGCAACAGCCTGGCCGCGTACAACCCGCCGCTCCGCGTGGCCGAGGAGTTCGCGATGCTCGACCTGCTCTCGGGCGGCCGGCTCGTCGCCGGCTTTCCGGTCGGCACGTCGATGGACATGAACTTCGCGTACGGGATCAACCCGGCGACCCTGCGCGACCGGTACTACGAGGCGCACGACCTGGTCATCCAGGCGTGGACGCGGCCCGAGGTCTTCGCGTTCAACGGCAAGTACACGCAGGTCCGCTACGCGAACATCTGGCCCCAGCCGCTCCAGAAGCCGCATCCGCCGGTGTGGATCCCGGGCGGCGGCAGCGTCGAGACGTGGGAGTGGACGGCGAAGCTCGACTACGTCTACTGCTACCTCTCGTACTTCGGCTACAAGCGCGGCCAGCGCCACCATGGACGGCTTCTGGGAGGCGATCGCGCGCGTCGGCGCCGACGACAATCCGTTCCGCGCGGGCTTCCTGCAGCTCGTGTGCGTGTCGGAGACCGACGCGCAGGCCGAGCGCGACTACTTCCAGCACGTGCACTACTTCTACCAGAAGTGTCTGAACGTCTGGGAAGGCTTCGCGGAGGCGCCGGGCTACCGCACGGTCAAGACGGTGCAGAGCGGCAGCCGCGCCCAGGTCGGGCGCCGCGGCGCGCAAGGCCCGCCAGTCGCTCGACTGGGGCCAGTACGTCGATCAGGGCTACATCATCGCGGGGAGCCCGCAGACCGTGCGCCAGCAGCTCACCGAGTGCATCCGGACGCTTGCGGGTCGGCCACCTGATGGTGCTGCTGCAGATCGGCAGCATGCCGAAGGAGCTCGCGTTCAAGAACACCGAGCTGTTCGCGAAGGAAGTCATGCCGCACGTCCGCGATCAGTGGCCCGGCTACAAGGACCGCTGGTGGCCGTCGGGCGCGCGGAACGGCATCGGCGTGATGCCCGACGCAGCGCACGATCGAGATCCGGGGCGGCGCCGTGACGTTCAAGCGTCCTCACCGCCGGACGGGGCGCCCCGCTGGTCTACTTCCATTCGTATTTCGAGCGCAGCGCGTGGTCGCCGTTCCTCGACCTCCTGGCCCGGTCGCTTCAGCGTGTACGCGCCGGCGCATCCCGGCGTCGCGGGCTCGAGCGGTATCGAGACGCTCGACGATCTGCTCGATCTCACGCTCGCCTACGACGAGCTCTTCACCGCGCTGGGCGTCGAGCGGGCCCACCTGGTCGGCCATTCGTTCGGCGCCATGGCGGCCGCGGAGCTCGCCGCCGTCTTCCCGGTACGCGCGCAGAGCCTGACGCTCGTGTCGCCGCTCGGTCTCTGGCGCGACGACGCTCCGCCGGCCGACATCCTCATCTTGCCCGCCGACGAGCTTGCGGCCGTTCTGTGGCGCGATCCGGCGTCACGCGTCGCCGTCGAGTGGGCCGCGGGCTCGGGCGGCGACCCGGAGGACATCGCCGCGCAGGTCGAGTCGCTCCAGCGCCGGTCGTCGATGGCGAAATTCGTGTGGCCGATCCCCGACAAGGGGCTCCGCCGGCGCCTGCACCGGATCGCCGCACCGACCTTGCTGGTGTGGGGTGACGAGGATCGCGCGAACCCGGTCGTCTACGCCGAGGAGTGGCAGCGGCGCATCAAGGGCGCCGCGCTTCGTCTGCTTCCGGGCGGCCACATGGTCCTGCACGAAACGCCCGAGCCGGCGGCGCGCGCCGTCGTGGAGCTTGCGCGCTCGTGACTCTGCTCGCCGGCAGCGCCTTCGTCAGCGGCGGCGGCTCGGGGATCGGACGCGCCATCGCTCAGGCGCTCGCGTCTCAGGGCGCGGCGGTGGCCGTCATGGACCTCTTGCCCGAAGGCGGCAAGGACACTGTCGCGACGATCGCGGCCAAGGGCGGCCGCGCGACGTTCGTGCAGGGTGACGTGAGCCGCTGGGACGACGTCGATCGAGCGGTCGCGGCCGGCGTGCGCGAGCTCGGGCCGCTCGGGATCATGGTCAACGCGGCCGGCGTGCTCGACGGCTATGCTCCGGCGGACGAGATCGGCCCGGCGCTGTGGGAGCGCGTCATCGGGATCAACCTCACCGGCACGTTCTACGGCAGCAAGCGCGCGCTGGCCGAGATGCTCCCGCTCGGGCGCGGGCGCATCGTCAACATCGCCTCGGTCGCGGGCCTGGTGGGCTCGGGCGGCGGCGCGGCCTACACCGCGTCCAAGCACGGCGTGGTCGGCCTCACTCGCCAGCTCGCGATCACGTACGCCGGACGCGGTATCACGGTGAACGCGATCTGCCCGGGCGCGATCCAGACCGCGCTTCGCGACAACTCGACGCGAATTCTCGGTTCCGACGCGCCGGTGATGCGCGGCGTCGGCGGCGACGAGGCCGCCATACGCGCGATCACGCCGGCGGGCCGGCGCGGCACGCTCGAGGAGATCGCGGCCGCCGCCTGCTACCTCGCCAGCTCAGGAAGCGGACTATGTCACGGGCTCGACGCTCGTGGTCGATGGAGGATGGACAGCGAGATGATCAAGCGATTCCACGTGCTCTATGTCGGCCAGGTGGACCTGGAGAATATCGGACTGCAGGGCACCCCGGCCAACGCCCGGCGCTACGACAACGACAAGCTGAGCGAGCCCTTCTTCGCGGCGCGCGACGTCGCCCAGCTGATGGACGATCTCGGCTACTACGCCCTGTGGACGGCCGAGCATCACTTCCAGCGCGAAGGCTACGAGTGTCTTTCCGAACCTCGATCCAGCTCTCGCTGTGGCTCGCCACGCAGACCCGGCGCCTGAAGCTCGGCTGCGCCTTCAACGTGCTCCCGATGTGGCATCCGATCCGGCTGGCCGAAGACTACGCGATGGCCGACATCGTCACCGACGGCCGCGTGATCATGGGCGTCGGCCGCGGCTATCACTCCCGCGAAGTCGAGTCGTTCGGCGCGCCCGTCATCGACCAGGCGGCCAACCGGGAGCTGTTCGAGGAGCAGGTCGACCTCATGCTGAAGTGCTTCAACGACGACGCGTTCAACCACCACGGCAAGCGCTACGAGTGCTCCGCCGCCCGTCGAGTATCGCGGCTATCAGCTCAGCGACATCACCGTGCGTGCCGCGGCCCAAGCACCTGCCGGTCGAGGTCTGGATGCCGATCGCCAGCAGCAAGTCCATCGACTACATGGCGCAGCAAGGACTTCAAGGCCATGGTGACGCTGAACGGCGAGAAGATCCTCGACGACGTCGTGACGGCCTATCGCGACGCCTGCGCCAAGTACGGGCGCCGAGAAGCAGCTCGGCGAGGACATGATCTGGGGCGCCGGGCTCTATCTGGCCGACACGCCCGGAGGAGGCCAAGCGCCGGGTCGAGCCGTCGCACGACGAGCGCTACAAGTGGTTCGCGCCGTTCGGCTTCGTGCGCTACGCCGACGAGCAGGGGCGCACCTGGGGCACGCCGGGCGCGCCCGCGCGTACGCCGTCGCTCGCCGACGGAATCCAGCAGAAGGCGTGGTTCTGCGGTCCGCCGTCGCACGTCATCGACGGCATCAAGTCGATCGGCGGCCAAGTATCCCGGGCTCGAGGACTTCATGATCCACTGGGCCGAGGGCCTGTCGGCGAAGGAGTTCAAGGAGCAGCTCCGCTGGTTCGCCGCGCGACGTGATGCCCGCGTTCCAGGCGAGCTAGCGGGGCCGAGCGCGCCCTGCGCGGCCGATACCCCACCCGGGTATTCTTCCCTCGGCGGAAACCCCCAAGGGATGGTATTTTCTCTTTTCATGCCCTCGTGCCTGTGGTAGGAATACCCCCGGGGAAGTGAGCGGCCGAACCACCATTACGAGGTAAGGAGGGCACTATGGCGAAGGGCAAGAAGGCGTTCGGGGGCTATTCGATCAATTTCAAGGGCTGTAAGGATTCGGCCGAGGCGATCTTCGGTGGCTCGCCGATCGGGCCGTCCGAGATGACGAAGAAGATCTGGGCCTACGTGAAGCGCAAGAAGCTCGCCGGCAAGAAGTAGTCTCGGCGCTTCTTCGTGTCGTCACGGGCGGCTTGCGCTCTGCGAGCCGCCCTTCGCTTTTTCAGCCCGGCTCGCGCGTCGTCGCGGGAAGGTCTGACCGCGGGAGCTTGTCGAGGGAGCCGACGACCAGATCGGGGCTGACGCCGAGCTCCTCTTCCGGCGCGTCCGTTCGGTTGCACCAGGCGACCTGGTAGCCGAACGACTTCGCCCCGGCGACGTCCCAGCCGTTCGAGGACACGAACAGCAGCTCGCCGGCCGCAATTCCCGAGGATTTGAGGACCAAGCGCGTACACCAGCGGCGAGGGCTTGTACGTCTTCACGCGCGTCGACCGAGATGACGTGCTCGAGCAGCGCGGTGAGCCCGCTCGCGGTGACCGCGGCGGCCAGCATTGCCGGCGAGCCGTTCGAGAGGACCGCGCGCGGCCGGCCCGCGAGGCGCCCCAGCGCGGCCTTCACCTCAGGGAAGCAGGCGAGCGAGAGGTACGCGTCCATCAGGCGCCGCACCTGCGCCTCCGTCGCGTCGAGGCCGAGCCGCCTGATCGAGTAGCGAAGCGCCGCCTCGGTCACGACCCAGAAGTCGGCGTAGGCGCCCATGAGCGCGCGCAGCCACGTGTACTCGAGCTGCTTCTGGCGCCACATGGTCGAGAGCGCCGCCGGATCGCTCGTGATCTCACGGCCGGCTTCGACAACCGAGTGCACGTCGAAGAGGGTGCCGTAGGCGTCGAAGACGTAGCCGCGGATCGGGGCTCAACGCGTGTACGACATGCGTCGCGTGCGCGCCCGGCCGCCTCGGCGCCGGGCTCGGCTCGGGCGCGCGCGTCGAGGCCCGCCTCGACGAAGCCGTACTTCAGGAGCTTCTTCGCGTCGAGGAACGACGACGTGCGGGTGCGCGAGCCGAGCACGATCATGATGAACTGCTGCCCGTCGCGCCAGGCCGAGACGGCCAGGTTGTAGCCGGCCTCGAGGGTGAATCCGGTCTTGAGCGCCTGCACGCCCAGGGGGTCGTTGAACAGCGGAATGTGTCGCGCGTAGACGCGGCCGCGGTAGACGAACGTCTGCCCGCCCAGCATCGGCCGCGCCGCCGGATGGTCCTGGAGCAGCCGGGCGATGAGGTGAGCGAGATCGCGGGCGTTGCTTCGCTGGGCCGGGTCGGGCAGGCCGTGCGGGTTCGCGAAGCGGGTGGCGTGAAGCTCGAGCTCCTGCGCCTTGGCGTTCATCCGACCCACGAAGCTCCACTCGTCTCCCGCCAGGCGCTCGGCCAGCGCGGTGGCCGCGTCGTTCGCCGAGGCGATCGCCACGCCTTCGAGCAGGACGTGGAGCGGCACGCGCTCACCCGCCCGGAGGCCCATCCGGGCCTTCGGCGTCAGGGACGCGTACTTGCTCACCGGCACCAGCTCGTCGAGCTCCGCGCGCCCGGCTTCGATGTCCTCGAACGCGAGATAGAGGGTCATCAGCTTCACGAGGCTGGCGGGCGCGCGCTCCTCTTCGGGATTCTTGGCGAAGAGTATTTTCCCCTCGGGATCGAGCAGCAGGACGGCTTCAGCCGTGAGCACCGGCGGACGTCCGTCGGCAGCCAGCCGCGCCGGCTGACCGTTCGCAGCGAAGGGTGCTACGGCGGTCATCAACACCGCCAGGACGGCGAGCATACGGCCTGGATGCACTGCGTCTGATTCTAGCGACCGCCCGAAGCGAGCGGCAAGGAAAAACCGGTCAGCGGACCGCCTGCTTCAGCTCTTTCGACGGCTTGAAGCGTGGGATGCGCCCGGCGACCGTCACCGCCTGACCCGTGCGAGGGTTCTTCAGCGTGCGGGGCTTGCGTCGCGCCACTGAGAAAGTTCCGAATCCGACGAGGGTGACCGCGTCACCTCGCTTCAGCGAGGCGCGAATACCGCCGAGCGCGGCCCGGAGCGCGCGCTCGGTGCCGGCCTTTGGCCAGCCCGCCGCCACTGCCATTCGCGCCACGATGTCGGCCTTCGTCATTATTTCAGGTCACGATTCGCGCCGGGCCGGCAGAAGCCCCGCCGGCCCGCGGCGCGCCCTACATACCGAACGCGCCCCGCGCTTCATCCATGACGGTCTCGTCGATGGTCGCGTAGCCCGTGTTCGGCCGCGAATCGCTCGATCGCGCGGCGCGCCATGGGCCGGATGAACGAGGGGATCCGCTCTACGCGCGCCTCCGCCTCGGACGTCCAGGGCACCGAGGACGGCGTCACGGCCGCGCCCTCGTTGACCATGGCCGCGAACGGACAGCCGCCCGCCTCGGTCCCGGTCTCCGCCTGGCTCTCGCCGATCTTGGCGACGTCACCCTCGAAGGCGTCGGCCCGCGGGTTGGCCATCATCGTGCGCACGTGCTCGAACGGAGCCGGCGGCGTCGCGCCGCCGCCCACCTTGACGCCGAGACTCCTGACCATCTGCGTCTCGAACGGATTGGTGAGCATCGCGACGCGGAACCCGCACTCGGGGCACCGGAACGTGACGGCCAGCGAGCCCTCGTCGGGCCCTTCGGTCGAATGGAGCTTCATCGGCTCGTCGCAGTCGAGACACAGGAACTTCATGGCTCGGCATTCTATCACTCCTCGCGCGCCGCGGCCGGAGGCTCGCTCGCGACGGGGAGTTGTGCTAGCGTGAATCTCCGGCGCCGGTGTAGCTCAGTGGCAGAGCAGCTGATTCGTAATCAGCAGGTCGCGGGTTCAAGTCCCGCCGCCGGCTCCAGCTACAAGCCAGCAGCGACAATCATTTACGAACTACGGGACAGGGACTACCTCGCGCGCGGCAGGCTCATGTGTGATCGCTTGAGTGATTTTCGAAACGGTCTGCGCGCCGCGCTCGGTCCGCGTCATCTCGCTGCGGAGATGGTCCGGGGCCAGGTGGGCGTAGACGCAGAGTCATCTTGATATCCGGGTGTCCCAGGATCATCTGCAGGGCCTGAAGGCTCCCACCGCGCATCACGAACCAGGACGCGAACGAGTGGCGCAGGTCGTGAAAGTGCAGGCCGTCGAGCTTGGCTTCGGCCACGGCGTTCTCGAACGCCGTGCGGACGTCACCAGCCGGCCAGACCCGGCCCTCGCGATCGCCCTGGGCCCGACTTCGTGTCAGTGTCAGCGAGCCGGATCAGGCCTCGGCTCATGTCGACCTGGTCCCAGGTCAGGTTCAGAAGTTCGCCGCGGCGAAGGCCGGTCTCCAGCGCGACCCGGATCACGGCGGCGAGGTGCTTCGTGCGGCTCTTGCCGCATGCGTCGAGTAGCCGGGCCTCCTCATCTGGCTCCAGCCACCGGATTCGGCCCTGCGGCTCGCGCTCCAGGCGGATCTTGGGCACCGCATCGAGCGCTCCCCATTCCTCGCGCGCCAGCCCGAGCAGGTGGCGCAGCAGCGCGAGCGGGCGATTGATGGCAGCCGCGGTGAGACGGCGCTCGGTCGCGCTCTCGCCGGTCCCGACCTTCCGGACGGCGGCCAGGCGCTTCGACCGGTACTCGCTGATCCGGGCCGCCGTGATCTCGGAGAGCGGAAGGTGCGCGATATACCCATGCGTCACCTTGGCCCGCGCCGCAGCATCGCTTGGGTCAATCCTGCTTTCTCGCTCTGTGTAGAGACTTGATTATGTGTAGGCGATAGCCCCTTACTAGGATCGCCTCGCCCACCTTCTCAGCCCGGCAGGATTCTCACGAAGACCGCTCGCTCAAGACACCACGAGCGCCGAGATGACTCGACGCCCGTGGTGTGGGTTGTGCCTGACGACGGAACGAAAAGCCGGGCGAATTGCCCGCCGAGGCTGGCGTTTTAGGGAGGGCCACTTTCTGTCATTCGTTCTGCCCCGTCGTTCCTCACCGTTCGGCGAGAAACGTTTGAATAAGGGCTAGCAGCTCCCGGGGACTGTAGGGCTTGGCGATGTACGCCGAGGCGCCGGCGGCCATCGCGCGCTGGTCGTCGCCGCTCAGCGCGAACGAGGTCACGACGATGATGGGGATGTCGGTCGTGGCCGGATCGGCCCGCAGTGCGCGCGTCACGTCCAGCCCTGACATCTTAGGCAGCTGGACGTCCATGAGGATGAGGTCCGGACGTTCCTCACGGACCATCCCCAGCGCTGCCTCGCCGTCAGTTGCCTCGCGCAGACGATAGCTCGTGCGGCTGAGCAGCCGGCGCACGATCTTCCGGTTGTACTCGTTGTCCTCCACGTATAGCACCGACCTCATGCAGGTACCGACACCCGGAGCGGCACCGCGAACCAGAACATCGAGCCCCGGCCGGGCTCGCTCTCGACGCCGATGCGGCCTCCGTGCATCTCGATGAACCGCTTGGTGATGCTGAGGCCCAGCCCGGTGCCTCCGAACTCCCGGGTGACCATGGCGTTGACCTGGCGGAACTCGTCGAAGACCTTCTCGATTTCGTCCTTGGAGATCCCGATGCCCGTGTCGACGACCCGATAGATGAGCTCCTCGCCCTGCTGCTCGACGGTGATTTCGACGCGTCCCTGCCGGGTGAACTTGAGCGCGTTACCGGCCAAGTTCATCGAGACACTGCCGGATGCGCCTGCCGTCGCCATAGGCAATCGGCAGCTCCGGCGGTACCCGGACCTCGAACGCCAATCCTCGCTCGATCGCTAGGCGATCGGAGCGACACCCGTACCGAGTCGACGACATCCTGCACGACGTATTCCTCCAGGGCCAGGTCCATCCGGCCGGCCTCGATCTTCGCCAGGTCCAGCACGTCGTTGATCAGCCCGAGCAGATGGCGTCCGTTGGTCTGGATGTCGGCGAGCGGCTCCTTCAGGTCCTCGGGGACGTCGCCGTACAGGCCGTCACGCAGCATCTCGGAGAAGCCGAGGATCGCGTTCATCGGCGTGCGCAGCTCGTGGCTCATGTTGGCCAGGAACTCGGATTTGGCCCGGTTCGCCTGTTCCAGGCGCGCGTTGAGCTGGCGCAACGCGGTGGCCGTCTGCTGCTGTTCCTCGTGGAGCCGGCCGAGATCGCGGCTCATGCGATTCATGCGCGCGGCTTGGGCGCCGAACTCGTCGCGGTTGGGCACCGTGATGGTCGCCGTGAAGTCGCCGGCAGCGACGGCGCCCAGGAATTCGTCGGCCCGGCGCAGCGGCAGGAAGGCAGGACCACGAGATTATAAAGCCGCACAGCAGAGCCAGCACGACCGCCAGCGCGGCGAAGCAGGCCGTGAGGACGATCGATCGGAAGTTGGCCGTCTCCACAGCCTCCTTGAGCGCTAGCATCTGGCTGTTTTCGGCCTGGACCAGGCGGGCCACCAGCGCCTCGATCTCCTGGTGCGCCCGGTCTTGGCGGTCCAGTAACTCTGCCCGCGCCGCGTCGATACGGCCGTCGCGAATCGCATTCGCGATGTCGGCGACTGCGTCCATGACACCATCCTGGCGGCCCCGGATCTGCTGGATCAGCTCACGCTCCTCTTGCGAGGTCGCCACCGCCTCCAGCTGGGCCAGGGCGTCGTTGAATCGGTTGTTCTCTCGCAGGATGCGGGCGACCGACGCCTCGTCGCGCAGCAACAACGCCAGCGCGCTGAAGTGCATCTGGCGGCCCAGGGTGTGGTCTACGTGCTGTGACCACTCGACCCGTTGGTGGGCCTCATGCATCTTCCGATTCTGCTGCGCGGTGCGCTGGATCGTCTCCAGGCTGACCCCGGTCATCGCGATGAACAGGAGGGTGATCACCAGGAAGGCGGCCAGGAGCTTCGTGTGGACGGAGGCAGGAACCCGCGCGACCCTGTTGACCAGGGTCCCCAAGCGGCGTGCGGGCCAGCAAGAACGCCACGACCCGGTTCAGACCGTCCGGGCCAGCCGTATCGTCCCCGGCAGGGAGTGCTGTTCGTTTCATCCCGGAATCACGGCCCTGGTGCTGACCTTCGCGCGCGGCCTCCACTTCCACGTCCCGAGCCAGCTCCGCGAATGGCGTCCGGAACCACTCGATACCGGCAGCGGACTCCACCGGCCAGAGACGACACGCTCATGATCGGCGTCGGCGGGATCGGCGCCGACCCAACGCGCCTGTACGCCGTCTTCGGCATGCACGTCTTGAACGTGAATGCAGCCCGTCGGGACACGCCGTCCGGCATCGCGCGAGCTCGCCGGCCCAACGCGCTTCGACGTCGCTGCTGCCGCTCGCCGACTTCGCCCTCTACTTGCGGACCATCTCAACGGTTAGCGCGGTCACGCCGTCCGACACGGCCACGTCCTTCTTCACGACTCCCAGGCTCTCGTGCCAGACCTGCAGCGTGTAGGTGCCGGGCGGACACGTTCTCGAGAGCGAATTCTCCCCGGTCGTTGGTCACCGCATAGAAGGGATGCTCCGCCACCACGACCCAGGCCCGCATCCACGGATGCAGGTCGCAGTCGATCCGAATGATCTCGGGCCGGCGGAACGTGATTGGAATCGCCCGTCCCCTGGGCTGGGTCCGATTGAAGATGGGATTGTCCCACCGCTGGCACTGTGGATGTTGTGGAGGAGCCGGTCGCTGTTCAGGAACTCCACGGTGCCTCCGGCCGGCACCACGACCACGCGCGGAACGAATACGCACTGCTTCTGCGTCCATCTGGACAGTCGGCGCCACGCTCCACTTCGCGTCCGGCGGCGGCGTCACCAACGACACCACGACGTTGCGCAGGCCCATGTCGGGCGACACGACGACGTCTTCCGCATCCTTGGTGGTGCCGCACGTTGTGTGATCCACGGTGACGTTGAGCTTCTTGACCTCCACGGAACCACCCGCCAAGTCGGACGGTGCCTTTGATAGTCCCGGCGCCAGCCAAGCCGGTGGCGCCGCACCAGATGGTCAGGCCCAGGAATCCGGCTACCGCTTTCGCAGTCGTGCGCATGACAATCCTCGCGTGTCGATTCGGGTGAAGGCCCTTCGAGGTGCGGCGAGCTTAGCGCCCGCGGTGGCGACGGTCAAGAATCCTGTTGACAAGTCTCGGTACATGGCTATGTTGTCACGCTATTCTTCGCGCTGCCAAGGAGGTATCTTATGGATCGCTCCGCCAGGGAGCCCCAGCCGCCCGTCCCTCCGGAATCTTCTCGCCGGCGGTTCGTGAAGCGTGGCCTTGCCCTCGGCGCCGCCCTCGCCACGGGTGGGCGCACCGTTCCCGGTCACGCCCAGCCAGCGCCCGATGATCCTTCGAAGGTGGTGGGGGCCCGATGGTGCCCTACGGAGAACGCTCCCGCTTCGAGGAAACTGTGAAAGAGAAGGGGCCGCCGTTCTTGCCGGACGAGTGGGGCGGAAATTTCACGCCCCTGGAAGAAACGGTGGGAATCATCACGCCGTCGGCCCTCCACTACGAAGTCTGTCGTGGCGGCATTCCCGACATCGATCCACGCCGGCACCGCCTGCTGATCCACGGGATGGTCGAGCGCCCCCTGATGCTCACGATCGACGAGCTCAAGCGGTTGCCCTCGACGTCCCGCATCCTGTTCCTGGAGTGTGCCGGCAATACGCGGTCGGAGTGGCGCGCGCCCACCGCGGGGAAAGTGCAGTTCACGCACGGCCTGACGAGCTGCAGCGAGTGGACCGGCGTGGCGCTCTCGCTGCTGCTGCGCGAGGCGGGCGCGCACAAGGGCGCCTCCTGGATCGTCGCCGAGGGAGGGATGCCACCGGCAACGAGCGGAGCATTCCGATGGCGAAGGCCATGGACGACGTTCTGATCGCCTACGGCCAGAACGGCGAGGCACTTCGCCCGGGGAACGGCTATCCGCTCCGGCTCATCGTTCCGGGCTGGGAGGGCAACGTCAACGTCAAGTGGTTGCGGCGCATCAAGGTGGTCGACCGGCCCTACATGACGCGCATGGAAGCCCCGGACCATACCAGTCTCCTGCCAAACGGCAAGGCCCGGCAGTTCCTGTTCGTCATGGAGGCGAAGTCGGTCATCACCTTCCCGTCAGCAGGTCAGCGGTTGCCAGGTCCCGGTTTGTACGAGATCAGGGGACTGGCGTGGTCGGGTCGCGGGTTCGTCCGCCGCGTCGAGATCTCGACCAATGGTGGAAAGACCTGGCGGGAGGCACGGCTCCAGGCGCCCGTCCTCCGATTCGCCCACACGCGCTTCGCGCTCGATTGGCGTGGGACGGGCGCGAGACGGTTCTCCAGTCGCGGTGCACCGACGAGACCGGTTACGTGCAGCCGATGCTGGCCGAACTGGTCAAGGTCCGCGGCTTGAACTCCGATCTATCACAACAATGCCATCCAGAACTGGAAGGTGCTGGCGGACGGGAGCATCCAGAATGTCCACGCGTAAGCCTGGGCTCGGGCGTTGGGCGGGGCTTCTCATGGTGACGTCGGTAGCGACATCCGAGGCGCTAGCTCAGATGCCGACTTACGGCGTCGGTCGCGCACCCACGGCCGAGGAGGTCAAGGCCTGGGACCTCACCATCCCGCCCGATGGCCAGGGCTTGCCGCCGGGTCGCGGCACCGCGGTGCTCGGTAAGCCCGTCTACGCGGAGCGATGCGCCGCGTGCCACGGCGAAAATGGCGAAGACCCGAAGTACAGGGCCCTCGCCGGCGGCCGCGGCCCGCTGACCTCGGCCGAGCTCAGCGAGAATCTCGACTGGCTCCTGGCGGCAAGCCTGTCTTGACGATCGGCAGGTTCTGGCCCTACGCCACCAGCCTCTGGGGCTATATTAACCGCGCGCAGCCCTTTGACGAGCCCGGCTCCCTCACCCACGACCAAGTCTACGCGGTGACGGCGTACCTCCTGTACCTGAACGGCATCATCGGCGAAGCCGACGTCCTCGATGCCGGTACGCTGCCGGCAGTGAAGATGCCGAACCGCAACGGTTTCGTGCCCGATTCGCGGCCGGACGTGGGAAGAACCACGGCTCCGAAGAAACGCTGACGCAGGTGGAGGAAGCGGCCGCCTCGGAGGAGTCCGGTTATGCGCTCGGGCGGTTGCGCCGGGGTTGCACCTGGTGCATCGATCTGCCGCAATCTGCAAACCGCTGATCGCAAAATACGCGGGATTGTGATGCCCCGGGGGATTCCTAAACTGCCTGCCGGGTATCTGCGCATGGCTCGGGTAGTATTGGCGGTACGAACTCAGAGGAGGCCTCCGTGATGAACGACGCGAGCACGCCGATCGGACAGCCGGCCGCCGTGAACCCTCCGGGCAAGCTGGCGTACGCGACGCCGACCACCGCTCCCCTGGTGGCGGGCCGGCGCTCCTTCTTCAAGTACCGCGACCTCGGCGTCACGGCCGCGAGCAGCGGGAAGATCCGCGCCCAGGTTACGATCGGGGCCGAGGGGATGACGCAGCCGACGGGGTGGCACTACCACGTCTGCGAGGGCCAGTTCGTGTACATGCTCAGCGGATGGGTTGACCTGGAGTTCGAGGACGGCCAGAAACTGCGTATCCAGTCGGGCGAGTCGCTCTACATCCCGGGCGGCCTGCGGCACAACGAGACGGCCGCATCAACGAGACCTTGAGCTCCTGGAGATCTCGGTTCCCGCGGACATGGGCACCGTGGCCTGCGATCCGCCCGAGGGCTGGCCCAAGAGCGCGTGACGCCGCGCCGACGGCGATCCCGCACCTTCACCGCCATGCCAAGAACCGAAGGGCTGGCTGTCGCCGGCTTCCGCTACGCGCCGGCCACTCGCCTCGTAATGCGCTGAACAGTCCCGGTCCCCACCCCGACGGCACGCGCCACGGTGTGGATCCCGTGGCCCTTCCCGAGTTCGAGTAAGACGGCCTTCTCCACCTTCTCCTCGACACGCGGCCGGCCGAGCTTCTTCCCTGGGCGGTGGCCCGACGGAGACCAGCTTTGACGCGCTCAATGATCATGGCGCGCACGCGGATGCCGAGACGCCCCGAGAAGAAACGCCAGAAGGCCAAGCCCGCCTCCAAGTTGGTCCAACTCCGCTCTCTGAGAGCCACCGCGCAAGCCGCCAGGAACCATTCGTGTCTTTCCCATGCAGCTCCAAGTGGGAGACAAATTCAGTGACGAGTCTGGTGAGTGGGAAGTGCTTGCGCTGATTTGCGCTGAACGCACGAAACACCCTGACTGAAGCCTCCAGTGTGCCGAGAGTTCTGCCGAGTCTTCTAAGCAACAAACGAGAATCTTGCCCATCCACGAGTCTTTCAAGCGATCTCAATCCACATCTCGGTTTCATAGTCGAAATATTCGCGGACAGCAGCCCCGTCCCAGTAATACTTAAGATGTTTGGTCTGCTTCGGAATGCCGACGGCTTTTGGGCGGAACGCCGCGACGCAGCGCCCTTGACGACGTCGGACGCTCGGATAATGAATGCCGTTCGTGGAGTGGGCGCGCAACGCCGCCGCGAAGGCCTGGCTTGCGGCGTACGAATTAGGATCAAGTATTGGCCGACGCTCTGCTGCCGAAACACCCTCAAGGTCGTGGAACTCGGCATCGATGCGCCCCACGAGCACTCGCATATCTTCATAGCGGACGCCATCGCCGGAGTCAGCGGCAAACTGCGCGAAGTGGAACGCCGTTTCCTTGACGGCTGTCGGCAAGTCGCTGGCGGCGTAGTAGACACCGTACGAGCCACTCAGAAAACCGCGAGCCTTTCGGGTTGCGATAGGTGAACGGCGCCATAACCCACGTTGCACCAGGGCCGCTGACGCGCTCCTCCACAGGCACAAGGTGAATTTCACCTACCTCGTCGCGAATGCGAGGAGACACTAACCCCTCCGCAGCTATCAAGGCTTCCCACGTCGCCGGATCTCGCTTGATGCGCGTTCATAAAGATGCACAGGTGGAAAGCGGGAAGCGATGATGCGTGTCGCCGTCGGCCAAAAAATACGGCGAACGGGAGGGACTACGACCACGGCGCGCGGGCGGCGTCCAGAGTACCGGCGCACGGCCGCCAGGTCAGTCACATCCCCGGCGCTCATCCGCTCCAGAGGTGTCTGGCCCCGAAGAACCGGTTCGGCTTTCGTACCCACTCATCTGATTGCTTCGATTCGAGTACAGGAGTTGTAGTGCCTTCCAAATGCCGCTCACGTACCCGATCCGCCGAATGACGTCGTTGGGAAGCGCTGCGACATCTCCAGCCTTCCACCGATAGAACGTTCGCGCTGACGGCTGCCCAAGCATAGCCATGGTCTGGAGCGTTGTCCGCACCCCAGACTTCTGTAATGCGGAAGAACCCGGCAAGCGCAGGAGCCGTATGTCGCATCGGATCAAACGCGATGTGGGCTTCCTCGCTCTGTCTGGTCCGGGCAATAGCCGCCTCCGCCGCCTTGGTGCCATATGGCGTATATTTACACTGCAAGCTGCCGATTGGCAAGAGCATTGCCATCAGCGTCAAGGAGTAGATTCAGATCCCCTACCGGGTCGGGCTGCTCATGATCGGTTAGGCCGAGGCGAAGTGGTAGTCGTACCCTATTGACGACATCGCACAAGGTTTTGGAAGCGTCCCGGAACATGACGGCGGGACAAGGGCGTTCGAGGTCACGTGCGTTGACGCTTCGACTCGGCGATACTACGTTTGGTGTTCGGCAGTGCGCCCGCTCCTCCAGGCTAGGCAGAGCTGCCTCAACGACGCCCGCGCGCTTTCCAGAACCTGTGGATTGGCCTGAGCTCGAATACCGACTACCGACCCCCGGGGCGGCGTGACGGGGGCCTCGCATTGCTGGTGGCGTCCGGAGTAGGTGCCCGAGGTCCACAGGGGGACAGCATGAATGTCCGGTTCTGGGGCACTCGCGGTTCCGTGGCCAAGCCTGGTCCAACTACGCTGCGCTATGGTGGCAACACGTCGTGCGTGGAGATGCGAAGCGTCGATGGCACCCTCGGTGGTCCTCGACTGCGGGACAGGCGCTCACGGATTGGGACACTCCTCATGGCCGCTGGGGAGCCTGGCTGCAACGGTCATCTAATGATCACCACACCCACTGGGATCATATCCAGGGGTTCCCCTTTTTCGCACCACTGTTCGTGCCCGGCAACACGTGGGACATCTATGCTCCAGGGGCGCTCGGACGCCAGCTCGAACGGACGTTGGCGGGTCAGATGGAGTACAATTACTTCCCCGTCACGCTGGCGCAGCTGGCGGCGACGATTCGCTTTCACGATATCGCCGAGGAGAATTCGCGATTGGTGAAATGCGCGTCACCACGCAATATCTCAATCACCCGGCTCTCACGCTGGGCTATCGCCTGCAGTCCGGCGGCAATGCGGTTGTGTACTCGGTGGATCACGAGCCGCATGCCCCGAACCCGGCGGCAAGAGCCGAGGGTGAGCCACCGAAGCACAAGGAGGACCAGCGTCACATCGAGTTCCTTGCGGACGCGGACCTCGTCATTCACGATTCTCAGTACACGATTGCGGAGTATCCGCAGAAGACGGGCTGGGGCCACACGCCCGCCGAGTGGGCGGTCGACTACGCGGTCGCCGCGCGCGCCAAGCGACTGGCTCTCACCCACCATGATCCGCTCCGCGACGACGAAGCGGTCGATCGCGTCGTGGAGATGTGTCGCCGGCGCGCCAGCGCTGCCGGGAGCGGACTCGAGGTTTTCGCCGCGGCCGAAGGGCAAGAGTTGCGGTTCATCGAACGCGACGCCAAAACGCCGGCAGCGGCCCGCGCGCCGGAGCCAGCGAGGAGGTTGGTCCGCATACCATTCTCGTCGCCGATGATGACCCTACGATCGTGCGTCTGCTCACGCTCGCCGCTCGAGCAGGACGGATTCCGCGTCGTGACGGCGCAGGCGACGGCAGACCGCGCTGCGCCTTGCCCGGCTCGAGCACCCGGCGCTTGATCCTGCTCGATTGGCAGATGCCGAGCGCCGACGGAATCGGAGGTCACACGCCGACTTCGCAACGAGCCCGATCCTGCGCTGCGCGACGTGCCCGTCGTGCTGATCACGGCACAGTCCGGGCCCGAGAACACGGCGGCGGGATTTGCCGCCGGCGTGACCGACTATCTGACCAAGCCCTTCCGGCCCGCGCACGTTCGGGCCCGCGTTCAAGCGTGGCTGCTGCGCGCGCCCGGCTGAGGCTCCGCGCGACACATGAATGACAGCAGACCATGCTCCGATCCCGCCGTCAGGAGGGGCTGGCCTCAACCAACGGCTGGTGTCATCGCTCGAGGCGCTGAGTCGGAGATCCGGGCGTCGAGCTGCTGATTGCGGTCGTTGGTCTGGCGGTATCCTCGGATGGCACTTCGACATCGAGCTGCTCCGGGCCGGATTACCTGGCCGCACGCCAGTGAATCCGGCATGACGGCGCTCGCGTTGCTGCTAGCCGCCTGCGCGCTTTGGATGCATCACCAAGACCGGAGAGACGTCGGGCTCGACACTCACGCGTTCGCTGCGCTGGCGCTGATCGCCGCTTCACTCGTCATCGCGCTGGGCGTGATCACACTCACTGGCTATTTCATCGGTCACAACCTTCGCGTTGACCGCGATCCTGTTTGGGCGCAACTCGCCGGCAATCGCGTTGCGCCCAATACCGGCCTTGACTCTGTTGCTGATTGGCGTCGCGCTGTGGCTGCTCAACTCGGACCGCGTCGCTTGCGGCGCGCCTGAGCAACTGGTGGCGCTGTTTCCGATCGGGGTCGCCCTCATTTCGCTGCTCGGCTATGCCTACGGCGCGGACGCGAATGTACGGCCTCGGCGAATTGCAACGCATGGCGTTGCCGACGGCGGCGTCCTCTTCGTGTTGGGGATAGGCATCCTCTGCGCTCGTCCCGACGGCGGATTCGTTTCCGTGATTGTCAGCGATCATGCGGGCGGAGTCCTCGCGCGTCGAATGCTGCCCGCCGCGATCCTCGTCCCCGCCGGCCTCGGCTGGCTCACGTTGTCGGGACAGCGAGCCGCGCTTTCAGCGAAGCACTCGGCCTCGCCATCGCCGCGGCGGTCACAATCTTCGCGTTCGCGGCGTTCATCGCGACCACAGCCCGCTCACTCTCGCGGGCCGACCGCGTCCGGAAGGCGAGCGAACGTCATCTCGCCGCGCAGAACGTGACGACATCCGTGCTCGTGGAATCGGCGACGCTGGCGGAGGCCATGCCACGCGTTCTCGAGGCCGTTTGCAACGGCCTCGACTGGGTCATGGGAGCGCGCTGGAGCGTGGATTCCCAGGCGCACGTGCTCCGCTGCGCGGAGATGCACGTGGCCCGGCCGCGGCTGTTGCAAGAAATGGTCGAGGTCAATCGTCGCGTCACATTCGCGCACGGCGTTGGGCTTCCGGGCCGGGTTTGGAGCACCGGGCGAGCCGCGTGGATTGCCGACGTTGTCCACGACCCGAACTTCCCACGGGCGGCGGCGGCGGCGAAGGACGGCCTGCACGGCGCGTTTGGCTTTCCGATCATCGGTCCCGGCGGGTTTTTGGGCGTGATGGAGTTCTTCAGCACGGAGATCCGCGAGCCAAACGCCGCGGTGCTCGCTCTGTTTGAAGGTATCGGCGGGCAGGTCGGCCAGTTCATCGAGCGCAAGCGTGCGGAGGCTGAGCTCGAGCGCGCCAAGGTTGCCGCCGAAGCTGCGACGCAGGCGAAGTCAGACTTCTTGGCCAATATGAGTCACGAGATCCGGACGCCGATGAACGCGATCATCGGTATGTCCGATCTCCTGACGACCAGCCGGCTCGAGCCCCAGCAGCGCGAGATGGCCGAGACGATCCGCATGAGCGGCCAGCATCTGCTGACGATCATCAATCAAATCCTCGACTTCTCCAAAATCGAGATCCGGAAGCTCGAACTCGAGCAGGCGCCGTTCGATCTCGCCGACTGCATCGAGGAGGCGCTGCAGCTGGTGGCGCCAAAAGTGGCGGGTACCGACATCGAATTGACCTATGCGCTCGACGACGCGATGCCGAGGCTGGTCGTCGGCGATGCCGCACGGTTACGGCAGGTGCTCGTCAACCTTTTGGCCAACGCCATCAAGTTCACACCGGCAGGCGAGGTCGGCGTGACCGTCTCCGCTCGGCGGCTCGAGGGCTCGCGGCGGGAGGTTCACTTCGCGGTGCGCGACACCGGGATCGGCATCCCAAAGGATCGGTTCGACCGTCTATTCAAGGTTTTCAGCCAGGTGGATGTCTCGACGACGCGCCGATATGGCGGGACAGGCTTGGGGCTGGCCATCAGCAAGCGACTGAGCGAACTCATGGGCGGGCGGATCTGGGCGGAGAGCGAGCCGGGGAAAGGCTCGACGTTCCACTTTACGATCGTCGCAGATGAGGTCGAGGCTTTAGAGCGTGCGGCCGCCGACGGTGAGCAACCGGAGCTGGCAGGCAAGCGCGTTCTGATCGTCGACGACAATGCCAGCAATCGTCTTTTGCTTGAAGCTCCAGACCGAGCGATGGGGCATGCGCGCCCGGGATACAAACTCTCCCGCCGTGGCGCTCGAATGGATCGTACAGGGCGATCCCTTCGACGTGGCACTTCTCGATTACCAGATGCCCGAGATGGACGGGATCGCGCTGGCCCGAGAAATTCGCGCCGCGCGGGGCGCACACGCGCCGGTGCTCATCCTTCTGTCGTCGACCGGCCAGTCGCTGGCGTCTGCCCACGCCGACGCCGGCTTTGCCGCGGGGCTGTCGAAGCCCTTGCGGCTCTCGCATCTGCGCGATCGGCTGCTCGAGACGGTCGGCGACCGACGCGACACGTCGGCCGGCGCGGTTCCTCCGGTGGCGCGCGATGTGGGCTCGCCGGTGCCGCTGCGCATCCTTCTCGCCGAGGATAACGCGATCAACCAGAAGGTCGCGCTTCGCCTGCTCGAAAGGCTCGGATACGGGGCCGACGTCGTTGGCGATGGACGCCAGGCGCTCGCGCGGCTCGACCATGCCGCCTACGACGTCATACTCATGGACGTCCAGATGCCGGAGATGGATGGCCTCGAGGCGAGCCGCGCCATCTGCGCGCGCTGGGCTGCAAGCGAGCGTCCGCGCATCATCGCGATGACCGCCGAGGCGATGCAAGGGGACCGCGACAAGTGCCTGGCGGCGGGCATGGACGACTACATTGTGAAGCCGGTGACGCTGGATCAGCTCAGAGAGCGCCCTCGCCAAGTGCCCGCCGTTGGGAGGCGCGGCCACCATCCAGGCCCGACCTGCCGAGACGTCCGTCGTCGAGGACCCCTGGAGGCGCGGCGGAGAGCGCGATCGATCACGGCGTGCTTGCCCAGCTACGGGACGATCTCGGCGAGGAACGCACGGCTCCACGAAAGTCATCGTCACGTTCCTCGAGAAGACGCCTGCGGCTCTGGCGGGCTGCCCATGCGACGCGGCGACGCGAGGCGATGCCGACGCCATCCGGCGGGCCGTGCACATGATCAAAGGCACGAGCGCCATCACGGGCGCCCGACCGCTCGCTGGAGCAGTGCGCGGAGCTCGAGCACACCTCAGCCGAAGCGGCGTTGTCCAGGACGTTGCAACCCGGGTGGCCGCTTATCAGGCGGCGTCGTACCGGAAGGTCGAAGCCGCGCTGGCAAAGATCGAGGTCTAGCCGCGCTCTGCGCGTATTGCTCGCCAGCAGGCCTTTGAGGCTGGAAGTCGGACAAGCATGCGTCAGTGGTGTGCTGGGGCGTGATGCCGTCTGGGCCCGCGATGGCCCTCCCGCGCGATGTTGAGATGGGTGCGCACTCATGTCGTACTTTGCCGACCTTCATGAGTATCATCGTCGGGCAGCGGCGGTACGCGTCGATCACATGTTGAAAGGCGCCAAACCGGCCGGTCTCCCTGCCGAGCGGCCCACGAAGTTCCCGAGCTGGTCGTTAACACTCAATACAAAGCGAAGGCGCTAGGGCTAACAATCCCGCAGACGTTGCTGCTAGCGCGCAGACGAGGTGATCGAGTAAGCGACACCACCTGCACCAAAACCGTGAGGGCAGACCATGTCGATCATCGCGTGGATCGTGCTCGGCCTGATCGCGAGGTTTCATCGGTAGCAAGCTGGTCAACAAGACGGGCGAAGGGTTCTTCCTCGATATCGCCCTGGGTATCGTCGGCGCTGTGATCGGGGGCTGGTTGTTCAACCTCTTCGGGATGCATGGGGTCACCGGGTTGAACATCTACGAGTCTCGTCGTGGCCGTCATCGGAGCGGTGGTTTTCTTGGTGGTCCACCACGCGATCCGACGCACTGTGTGATCCGACTCGGCATGGGGACCTTTTCCCCTCCGGCGCGAAATTTTCCGGGTTCCCTTTCGCCGCGGATGGGACTCGCCGCGGATGGGACTCGCCTGGGGTGGGACTCCGTGCCGAGGTCGATGCTATTGAGACTCTGGGGAACGTCGATCCAACCCATAGCTTGTCGCACGGTCTCCCGGAAGAGCATAGAGCCCGGATTCGGCCTCCAGCATCAGGACATCCGAGGTGTCGTATGTTCGTGGGTCTGCACAAGGCGTTGCGTCATTTCGCGGGCCGCCTGCGCCCTGCGTCGAACATCTAGTCGGGACTAGCGCGCAGCCGTAGATATGAGCGCGGACACTGTCGGTCAAATCCTCGCGGCAAAACGGGCACAGTGGATGCGGTTGCTGATCGGGTCTGAGGCGAGTTCTCGCAGGCGGACGTCTGCAACGCCTGCGAGCTCTCGGAGGCAGAAAGCGCGTGACCGCAGTCCCGCACTCGGCGATCGCGTGCTCTCGACAGTAGGCAAAGAGGAGGATGCGTTCCTCGGGACTCAGGGCCCGAGGTCGCCTGCAGTCGAAATGCGCGGGCCGAGCTTTGCTCGAACACGAGGGTGTCATCAGACGAGATTTCGCGTGCGCAGTTCGGACAGACCCATGACATCGTCAAAACTTTCATGCGGCCGTGGTTTTCCAACGTTTGCGAGGGGCCGACCGGGCTCCTTGAGACCTCTCGCGTTGATGATCCAGCCTGGCCGCGCCAGCCGACCACCGGCGACGTACATGGCGCCAGCCCCCGCGATTCACCCAGCCGTTGCCCACCTCTGCTTGACGGAGACACGCTCCGGTCTGCGTGTGCGCGAGAACGGCAGAAAACGGCGCGCGGTCAGTCGTCGTCGAGCGACGATGCGGGAGCGCTGTGCAGTTCGAGCGGCGTTCGGAAGATGCGTGGTGCGGGCGGAGGGGTGCGGTCGACCCGCCGGGCCTGAAGGGTGGGCCGCGCGGGCACGACGGTCGAATGATAATACGGGTGCGGCGCGACCGCCGGCGCCAGGTCTCGGCCGGGTCGGCCACAAAGCCCAGCGTCAATCTCGAGCGATCCGTCGACGAGTTGGACCGCCCCCGGCAGCATCGGAGTAGCAAAGTCCAGGGTGACGATAACCACCAGCAGCGCGACCCAGCCGAACCGCATGACTAGCGCAGATGGTAGCTGAGCCCCGGGGCGATGCAAGTGATACGACGGCGACGGCGCCCGAATCGCTCCCCCGGAGAATCGACGTTCCCCGGGAGCGCGACCGCCAGAAATCGAACGAAAGGGGGCTTCGCAATCAGCAGGTCGCGGGTTCAAGTCCCGCCGCCGGCTCCATTCAGAGTCCGAACTTCCGGCCACCCTCGTCCCACGCTGCTACCACTTCGCTTTGCTACTAGCTGCGAGCCTCAGGGCCTCGAGGCGGTCGATGTAGCGCTGGTCGCCCGAGGGCAACCAGTGCGCGTCGTGGTCAGTGTTGCGCACATCCTCAAAGAGAAGTAGATCTGGTTGAAAGCCAAAGACACTGGCTTTGTGGAACTGAGAGCAGGCAACTCTACGACGCCAAGACGATGAGGCGAGGGCTCCGTCCGTGAGCGTCTGAGACGGCCCAATAGGTTGTTTGCCGACTGCATCTTTGTCTCAGGATGCAGTGCGGCAACAAGAACGGGCACTGTCGTAAGGACGCCCGGCAAGCTCTGCGCAACTCGTCCCGAGAAGTAGCAAGCCTGGCTCATGCGATAGCAACCAGCCCAGCCCCAGCCCGAGCGCCGCCGGCCCGGTTTCGGCGTGTGGTAGGCGTAGGTCGCTGCGCGTGCTGGCGATCACACGCGGCGCCAACCGGCCGAGGTGCTCATCACACGAACCGCACGAGATAACCGCGCTTGATCGCCTCAGCGGCGATCGCGGTAACGATGGCGCTGCTGACGAGGCGGTCCCCATTGGCTACTGGCTCGGCGAGGAACTTCTCGACCACGCGCGCGCCTCGAATGTCAGCGGGCGGAGGAGAAAGCTGGCGTTGTCGGTTAACTGGATCTCGAAGTAGGTAGGTTTCTCACGCACGCTGAATAGCGCACGCAGGGCGCGCTTTTATCACTGGCCCCTCCAGATACCTCACTAGCTCTAGCCGATGGGGCGCGTCGCGAATCGACCACTCGACCACGTCGGCTATGACTACTCGCGATGTTTTCATCAACACTTGTAGGTTATCGTCTATCGAGCGTAGCGCGACTGAGCGCAATCCGTACCCCGCAACGTTTGCAGCGCCATTCCGAAGCCTGATGCGTCCCCGATTGAACTAGACACCGATGGGCTATCCTGAAAGCTGTGTCGAGAGGACTTCCTGGCGAGTCACGAAGTCGCCTTTCCGGTCGCGCCGCAGAAGTCCGGCGAGACGCTACCACGCTGCTACCGTCGGTGCTGGCTGACGATGGCGCGGGGTTGACTTCAGCATGCGGGTCGGCGCGACCCGGTTCGTAAATCGGCAGCTCGCAGGTTCGAGTCCGCCGCCGGCTCCAGTTCAAGCATCGCTTTCCCGTCAACTGGGCCATCGTTTGTCTGCCGGCGGACCCGGCGCGCCGAGGTTGAACCCATCCTGATCGCCGGACGATCCCGAAACTCGTGGCTGAATTCCCGTGCCGTGAAAATCGGACGAGTTGATGCCTGGCAGAAGAGCTTTCGTTTCGTAACGGGCAGGTCGTCGGTTCAATGTCGAGCACCGGCTCGAGCTCGATGCGTCGCGCGGCGAGCGGCCTGCGGAGCGTCGCGCACCGAACTAACGCCCGATCAGGAACGTCGCGTTACTCGATATAGTCGGCCTTGATGGCGCTGGCTGGGGCGCCTCGCGCCCGGCACAGTCGCGGTCCCGGCGACCGGCGGCCGCGGAGCCATGGCAATGGGCTGGGCGTTGGGAACGTGCGGCCATCCTGAAGTGTGATCGCGCCGTTTTGCCGGTCTCACCCGGGCCGCCGTACGGGTCACGGCAGCAGGGGATGGCGCTATTGATGTGGCGACCGTTCCTGTGGTCGGCGCCATCGACACGAGGATGATGTTGGAGACTGGCGTCAGCGCCTCCAATGGGACTTCGCGGCCGCTGACGGTAACGACGGTGCCTGGCGTCAGCTGCACCACGTTGCCGTCTGCGAGGTAATCGTCCGTGTGGCTGGGTGGACGCTGGGATTCGCCCTATCGATTGCGCCGGCGCGAGTACGCGCAAAAGCTATTCACCGGTCTTCGAAGAATCGGTGAGCCAGAAATCGTCGCTCCTCGGAATTGTGGATAGCCTGCACGCTGGCCAAGCCAAGCGATGTGACTCCAGTGCGGTTGTGTAAGAACGATCGAGCAATGTATGCGTCTTGGTCAAAATTCCGTCGCGAAGGCGCCTGGCTCCCATGCGTACTAGTCCTTCGTGCCGCGCGCGCCGTGATATACAGTTACGACGACCTCGGGCCCGGAAAACACGAGCGCGAACGGCCAGTTCGATCGCGCCTCGCCTCTTCCGAGCAGACCGGTCGAACTACGAGACGAGGTGGCCATGCCCGCAAGTGGTCGACGTGAAGAGATTCGCGTTCCCGGGATGCCCGAGCCGATCAGCCATTTCACCAACGTCGTGCGCGCCGGCCGCCTCGTGTTCGTGTTCGGGCTGCGTCGCGTCCGACGCCGAGCGGGCGCACCATCGGCGGCAACGACGCGACCGCGCAGGCCCGACAGGTCCACGAGAATCTGAAGAAGTGCCTCGCGGCCGCCGGCGCGACGTTCGCCGACGTCTGCAAGGTCACGGTGTTCCTCAAGAACATCGCCGATCGCGAGAAGGTCAACGTGGCCCGCAAGGAATACTTCGGAGCTCATCGCCCTGCCAGCACGCTCGTCGAGATCTCGCGTCTGGTCCGCGACGACCTGCTCGTCGAGATCGAGGCGATCGCGGTGTTGCCCGAGTAGCAGGTGGCCAACGCGGAGTCTCTCTGCGAGCGCGCCCACGTGTGGGTCCGGCAGGGCGCTACCGCGAGGCCGAGGCGGCGTACCGTGAGGCGGTTCGAACGACCCCGGCCGGCTGAGAGCCTACCTCGGGCTCGGTCTGGTCCTGCGCCGCCAGCGCCGCTCGGCGGAAGCCGAGGCCGTCTTCAAGCAGGCGATTCTCCTCCAGCCCGACGGCGTGTCGGCGCATCTCGAGCTCGGCGGCGCGCTCTTCGAGCAGACCCGCTACGCCGAGGCGGCCGCGGCGTTTCGCGAAGCGATCCGGCTCCGGCCCGACTCTCCTCAGGCGTACGTGAGCCTGGGCCTCTCGCTGACCCGTCGCGGCGACTACGCCGGCGCCGAATCCGCGTTCCGCGACGCGCTGACCCTGAAGCCGAACGACGCGATCGCCGGCGCAAACCTGGCGACGGTGCTGCGGCGGCAGCGCAAGGTCACGGCGGCCGAGGCCGTGCACCGCGAGGCGCTGACACGCGCGCACGGCGCCCACGACGGTTCGACGCGACCTCGCCGACACGCTCTACGAGCAGGCGAAGTATGCCGAGGCCGCGACGGCGTTTCGCGAGGCGCTCTCGCTCACGCCGAGCGACGCGAAGGCGTGGCGGGTCTGGCCCTGTCGCTCGAGCGATTGGGTCGACTCGCCGAGGCGACCAGCGCGTATCGCGACGCGATCCGACTGCGGCCGGACGACGCCGACCTGCGCGAGCGGCTCGGCGCCGTGCTCCGGCGCCGGCATCGCGACCGTCGAGGCGGCCGCCGCGTTCCGCGAGTCGCTGCGCCTGCGCCCCGATGCCGCGCGCGCGCACCATCATCTGGCGGTCACGCTCGAGCGCCTCGGCCGCTACGACGACGCCGCGGCGGCGTTCCGCGAGGCGATCCGGCTGCGGCCGACGTATCTGCACGCGCACCTCGGTCTGGCCGCGACGTTGCGACGGCAGGGCCGATGGGCGGAGGAAGCCGCGGCGTACGCCGATGCGCTGCAGGTCGAGTCCGGACGACGCCGATCTTCACAGCGGCCGAGGCCTGGCACTCGGCGCCCTCGGGGACTACGCCGAGGCCGCGGCCGCGTTCCGGCGGGCGCTGGCGCTCCGTCCCGACGATGCCGACCTGCACTACGAGCTCGGGGTCGCGCTCGGGCGGCAGGGAAGACATGCCGACGCCGAGATCGCGCTACGCTCCGCGATCCGCGTCCGCCCCGACTCCGTCAAGGCGCGCGCGAATCTGGCGCTCGGCCTGGGCCGGCAGGGCAAGCACCTCGAAGCCGAGATCGGCGTACCGCGAGGCGCTCGCGCTGCGGCCGAACCACGCGACCTTGCGCCGCGGCCTCGGCGTCGCGCTGTACTGGCAGGGCGATACGCGGAGGCCGAAACTTCGTTCCGCGAGGCGGTGCGCATCAAGCCCGAGTACGCGCGGGCGCACAGCGATCTGGGCGAGATGCTGGCCGAGCAGCACCGCTATCGCGAGTCCGAGGCGGCGTATCGCGCCGTCATCCGGATCACGCCCGACTCGCCCGCGCCGCACACCGCGCTCGCGGGCGTGCTCCCTGGCCCAGCGCCGGTACGCCGACGCCGCGGCCGAGTGTCGCGAGGCGATCCGGCTCAACTTCGACGAGCCGCGGGCGCACATCAACCTGTGGGATTCCCTCGAGTACCTCGGCCACTACGACGAGCTCGAGACCGCGGCGCGCGCGCTCATCGAGCGCAGGCCCGATCACGCCGACGCCCATGCGCGGCTCGGGCGCGCGCTGTTCGCCCGCGGACGCTACGCCGAGGCCGCGGCCGCCTACCAGACGGCAGTCGGGCTCCATCCAGAAGTCGCGCGCTTCCGCGACGGGCTCGCCGCGGCGCTATCGAAGGTCGAGTAGGCGCCGGAACTCTTCGAGATCGGCGGCCGGGACGTCGGGCCGCTGCCGCACGGCCTCGTGGACGTGCGCGGATTGTCCTCGATCGCCCGGCTGGCGCGGGCGAACAGCTTGACGAACCGCTTCGCTTCCTTTTCCGCCTTGGCCGTCGCGACCGAGCTCGCCAGCATGCCGGCGAGGGCGATGATCTTGCTGTCCAGCCTGACGAAGCCTTTCACGGCCGGTGAGATCAGGCTCCGCGATCCGCGCCGGGGCGAAGGCGTACTCGATCACGACGACCGCCTGGCCGCGGATGCTTGGAAGCAGCCCCGACTGGTACTGGCCGTGCGCGAACACCACGCGCGTGCCGCGGCTCGCGTAGACCACCGAGAACTGCCCGACGACGCCCCAGCCGTCGTCGAGCCAGAGCCCCCTCGGGGCCGCGCCAGATGCGATAGCGGGCCAGCTTCAGGGCGCGGGTGATGTGGGTAGCGAACTCCGGATGGTCCAGCAGGAACTCGAAGACGTCCGACCGCGCGAGGAACGGCTCGCCGGCCGCCTGTGCGCTCACCGAGGCTCCCTCGGCGACCTCCTGTAGACGCGTTCGCTCTTGAGCGGGAATCTGGGCGGGAAGGATGGGTGACGGCTTGGCCGCGAGCGCGCTCGACACCAGCAGGACTGCCGTAATACCGGCAACGGCGCATGTCGATCCGCGGCGGTGCCTGGACAACACGACCGCGCCATTATACCCTCGCCCCTACCAACGTAATTCGCCCCGAACTTTGCGGCGCCCCGTCCGGGGCGCGGGGGCAGCATGTACCAATACCTTTACGCGATCGCCGACCGGCTCCCGGCGGCGTGGCGTCCGCCGGCCGCGAGCGTCGGAGGCCCCGTCGAGCTCCGGCGCCTGGGTGACCTCGTGGTCCTCGTCAGCCGGCTCGATCGACTCCCCGAGGCCAACGCGCGGACGCTCGCGCTTCACCATGACGTGGTGGCGACGACCCTCGATGCCTCCGGGACCGTGCCGTTCAGGTTCGGGATGGTCGTCGACGCGCAGGACCTCGACGCCTGGCTCGCCGCCCACGCGCCGCTCGTCAACACGACCCTCGCCCAGCTTCGAGGCTCCGTCGAGATGAACGTGAAGCTCCTGCGTCTTCACTGCGGCCACTCGATCGATCGCACATGTCGTGAGTGCGCCGACGGCGCGCCCGGCGTCGTCCAGCTCCGCGAGCTCGGCGAGCGGCTCGTGACGCAGGCCGGGATCGAGCGCTGGCGCTATCGGTCGCCCGGGGGCGGGAGCAACGTCGCGGGATCGGTCGCGTTCCTGGTCGCGCGCTCCGAGGTCGACGGATTTCTCGCGCGCATCGCGCCGATCGCATCGCGCGCGACCGGGATCGCCGTCGTGCCGACCGGCCCGTGGCCACCGTACTCGTTCGTTCCAAACTTCGACCGTTTTCCGCTGGCGCGGCATCGAGAACCCGATCGTCCGGTCGGCCGCCCGGCCTGATCTCGTCCATTTCCGGACGCGCCCAGGTCCCCGCTTGCTCCGGCTGAGGGTTTGGAATAGGCTTACCGCCACCTCGAGGAGGCTCAATGCAGCGACTCCAGCGCTCCGCGGTCGAGCAGCTGATGGACGGACGCCCGGACACGACGTCTGGAGGTCGCGCTCGAAGTCTTCGAGGTCTTTGCCAGCGGCTCGCTGACGGACGAGGTTTACATCCTGGACGACGTCGCCGGCAAGCGCATCGCGATCGCTCCGACCACGCTCAAGGACAAGTATCGGCGGGGTGATCTATGGCCATCATCGTCGTGTCGCATCAGATGGGAGCGGGCGGCCCGGAGATCGGTATGTCGCTGGCACAGCGACTCGGGTACCGCTACGTGAACCAGGAGCTCCTGCTCGACGCGGCCCGTCGCTACGGGCTCGCGGAGGACAAGCTCTCCACCTCGATGAGTCGAAGCCGACGCTGTTCGAGCGTTTCGACACCGAGACCCGCCACCACATCACCGTGCTGCAGACGACCTGTCTCGAGTTCGCCGAGGACGACAACTGCGTCCTGATGCGCGGCGGCGGCCAGTGGCTGCTGCGCGGCGTGCCGCACGTCCTGCGCGCTCGCGTCATCGCGCCGTTCGAGCATCGCGTGAAGCAGTGGGTCAAGCGCACCGCCGAGATGACGGGTGAGACGCCCAACTATCGCGCGGCCGCCGAGCTCGTGCGCCGCGACGACCTCGAGAAATCCGGGAGAATGCGGTACCTCTACGAGGTCGACATCGCGGATCCCACGCTCTACGAGCTGACCGTGAACACCGAGAAGATGAAATACGACGCGGTGGTCGCGGTCCTCGAGGCGCTCACGCGCCGGCCCGACGATGGCCACGACCGAGGCCGGCAAGCAGATGGTCGCCTCGCGCGCGCTCGCGTCGCGCGTGCAGGTGGCGCTCGCGACTCATCCGGAGACGCGGCGCTATCGGATCACCGTCGAGGCTCATAGCGGCGTGGTCACGCTCGAGGGAACGGCCGCTCTCGAGCGCGCCGTCGAAGTTGCTCGCTCTGTGCCCGGGGTTCGCGAAGTCAAGACTCAGCAGGTCGAGATTCCTCCGATTCCTCCCTTCGTCGCTTAGCTGGGAGGCTGGGGGCGGGCGGACCCGGGCTCGGGGGTCCCCGCGACCCGACTGCTCTCCATGCGCGAGGCGGCGATGCCTCGCGCGCTTCGTGGTGGCTATGCTGCCTACACGGGTCGCGGGGACCCCCGAGCCCGGGTCCGCCCGCCCCCAGGTTTCGCTCTGCGATGCGGGAGAAGTGGTGGGACTCGACTTCTTGCTTGAGCTTGGTTCACTGCGTTTTCCCGGCACTGGTTCGGTCGCGAGCTGGTCTTTTGGCGATTCGTGGCGCTGGGCCGCGGTGCTTAGCGATCCGAGGAGCGGATCGCGGACTTGGGGTGCTAGAGATCTCAGCGGCTTGGTTGCGGGCGGACTGACGTCGGCATGGGCGCGGTTGGGGCCGCGGGGGTTAGCGGTCGCGGGGTGGGGTGGGGCGGTCGGGGGTCGTGCGATCGGGGGCTTCGGCGACGCGGAGCTCGATCGTCTTCTTTGCGCGGTTCCTGACGATCTCGATCTTGACGGTCTTGCCCACCTCGGCGTCGGCCGAGAGGCGCTGGAGCTGGCGGTAGTCGTCGACGGGTACGCCCTCGAACGTCACCACGACGTCGTTCTTCTCGAGACCCGCCGCTGCCGCGGGCCTGCCGGGGTACACGCGCGCCACGACCGCGCCGCGCGCCTCCGAGAGCCCGAACGATTGCGCCAGCTCGCTGGTCAACGGCTCCATCGCGATGCCGATCCATCCGCGGGTGACCTTGCCGCGGTCCATCAGCTGACCCGTCACACGCTTGACCATGTTGGCGGGAATCGCGAAGCCAATGCCCTGGCCGGTCGCCACGATGGCCGTGTTGATCCCGATGACTTCGCCGCGCAGGTTCACGAGCGGTCCACCCGAGTTGCCCGGATTGATCGACGCGTCGGTCTGGATGAAATTCTCGTACGTGGCGATCCCGACGTCGGCGCGGCCGGTCGCGCTCACCACGCCGACCGTGACGGTGTTGTCGAGCCCGAATGGATTGCCGATCGCGATCGCCCATTCGCCGACGCGCAGCGCGTCTGAATTGCCGAGCGTCGCCACCGGCACGGGAGCGTCCGGATCGAACTGGATCACCGCGAGGTCCGTCGTCACGTCGGCGCCGATGATCCGGCCCTGATATTCCCGCTTCGAGGCCAGGCGCAGCAGCACGCCGTCGGCGCCCCGCACGACATGGTTGTTCGTGAGGACGAAGCCGCGCTTGTCGATGATGACGCCTGAGCCGAGCCCCGGCAGCTGGAACTCTTCGCGCTGGCGGGGGCCCGCGGACCCAGGAACTGGTCGAAAAAGTCCTTGTACGCCGGGTCGTCAGCGTACGGGCCCGGCGCGATCGGTGGGCGACGACGCCTGGCGACCTGGACCGGGCTGATGTGAACGACGGCGGGTCGAACGTGCTCTGCGACGCTCACGAATGCCGACTGGAGCGCCTCGGCCGCGTTCTGAGGCTGCGCCGGCGCCGCCACGATGGCGGACGGCCGCGAAAAGAACAGCGCGTGGATCCAGAAGCCCGCGCCGAGAAAGGCAAAAAGCGCACAGGCTGCCAGGGCGATGCGGACACTGCTCGGCACCATCAGGAACGCCTCGGACCTCGGATCTCCGCTCTCGCCGAAATAGCGAAGCGGATCGTACCGAAGCGGACACCCCGGTGTCAAGGAAACTATTGCAATACTATGCATTTTCCTTGACCTCCCCAATTCCGAAAAGAGACAATGCCAATAATTTCTATATTTGGTGTCGTGGACGACCGTATGAAGGCCGGCTAGTCTACGCAGGTGCCTCAGCCTGCTTCTCGTGGTGTCCCTGCTGGCGCCAGGTCCGGGGTTCGCTCAAATTCCGAGCACTCCCCAGTCGCCGCAACCTGGACCGCCCGCGCGGCCGGCCCCGAGCCCAACCCCGGCCCCGGCCGCACCGTCGGCGTCGCGCGGGCTGACACCCGGGCCCGATTATCGACTGGCGCCCGGAGATCTGCTGGACGTCCAGATCGCGGGCCGCCTCGAGGTGATCCGCCAGCAGACCGTCGTCGATCTCGAGGGTGTGATCAACGTGCCGCCGCTCGGGGCGCTTCCGGTCGCCGGCCTGACCTTGCTGGAGGCGCATCGCAAAGTGTCCGCGCGCGCGCGCGACGTGTTCAAGTTCGCGGACGCGACCATCACGGTCGTGGCGCCGCGCACGTTCGAGGTGACCGTGTCGGGCGAGGTGGAGCGTCCGGGCACCGTGCAGACCACGGCGATGCGCCGCGTGTACGACGTCATCCTCGAGGCCGGCGGCATCCGTCTCGCGGGAGCATGCGCAACATCGTCCTGACGCGCCGGAGCGGCGAGCGCCGGACCGACCTGCTCGCGTTCCAGATGCGCGGTGATCTCGCGCAGAACCCGTTCGTCGAAGAGGGCTTCGCATCCACGTGCCGCCTCGCTCGGGCTCGGTCACGCTGTCCGGCGCGGTGCGCCGCCCGGTGAGTACGAGATCGGATCGACGCCGTCGCTGCGCGATCTGCTGGAACTGGTGGGTGGCTTGAGCCAGACCGCGGCCCTCGCGGATGCGCGTATGACGCGCGTCGGCGCCGGCGATCGCCGAGAAGCGATGCCGCTCGATCTGCGCGTGGCGCTCACGCCTCCGGCCGACGTCACGTTGCGCCCGGGCGACGCGATCTTCGTGCCCGGGACGTCGTCGCTCCAGGACATCATCGAGGTCCGCGGGCGCGTTCAACGGCACGGCCGAGAGCACCAAGGCCACGGTCAGCGGCAAGTCGACCATCCTGCAGCGGTTCGAGCTCGCGCAGGGCGAGCGCGTGCGTGACGTGCTCGAGCGAGCGGGCGGCGCGTCGGTCTACGCCGATCTGAGGCTGGCGCTCGTCGAGCGGAGTAGCGCGACAGGCCCGCGACAGCGTATCCCGATCGATCTCTACCGCATGCTGGTCGAGAAGGACGACACGCCGAACATCGTGCTCCAGAACGGCGACGTGTTCACGTTGCCGATCGTCGAGGACAAGATCTTCATTCTCGGCGAGGTCAAGGCGCCGGGCCCCCAGGACTTCCGGCCGGACCTGACGCCGCGGAGTACGTCGCGCTCGCCGGGGGCCCTTCGAACCGCGCGCGGCTGGTCAACACGCTGGTCACGTTCCGCAACGGCAAAACCTACGTGATGGCCGATGCGCCGCCGCTCGAGCCCGGCGCGGTGGTGACGGTGCCCGAGGTCGCGGTCAAGTGGTGGCAGGACTACCTCACGATCCTGACGGCGGTCGCCATCGCTGATCACCGCGTACACCGGCCTCTACTTCATCTTCAACGGGCAGGCGCCAACTGAGCCATGTACGAATCGTATTGGGGAGCTGACCGAGCCGCCCTTCGACAACTCGCCGAACCCGAAGTTTTTCTATCTGTCGCCCGAGCACGAGGAGGCGCTGGTGCGCCTCGTCTATACGGTGCGGCACCGGAAAGGCTGCGGGATGCTGACCGGAGAGTACGGCTGCGGCAAGACGACCTTGTCGCGCGCGCTCATCCAGCGCCTCGAGGCCGAGCGTTACGAGATCGGGCTCTCGACGAACCCGAGCTGGACGCCCGTCGAGTCTGCTGCGCGAGGTGCTCTATCAGCTCGGTGTCGAGACGCAGGAGACGCGCAAGCCGGAGCTCCTGCACATGCTGAACGACCTGTTCTTCCGGAACTACCAGGCCGGGCGTGACAGCGTCGTCATCGTCGACGAAGCGCAGCTCATCGAGGACGACGCGGTGTTCGAGGGCTTCGGCTCCTGCATGAACTTCCAGACCGACGACCGATTCCTGGTGACGCTCTTGCTCATCGGCTCGCCCGAGCTCGGTGTGAAGGTCCGGCGTCTCAAGCACCTCGATCAGCGCATCAGCCTGCGCTACCACCTCAACACGCTCGACGACAACGCACACCGCGAGCTACATCGCGCATCGGCTGCGGATGGCCGGTCAGCCGAATCAGCTCTTCACCGAGGAGGCGATCAAGCTCGTCTTCGACTTCACGCGGGGCACCCGCGCGAGATCAACAACCTCTGCGACGTCGCCCTCCTGGTCGGGTACTCAAGCGCGTCAAGGAGATCGGGGAAAAGATCGTCGCCGAGGTGATCAAGGACATGGTGGGGGTCTCCTGATGGTGCGCATGAGCGACGTCGTGCGCGGGATCGTCCGCGAGAAGTCCGCGGACGCCGCCCAGGACGCGCCGGCGCCGGCCGCGCCGCCCCGCCGCCGCCACGCCTCCACCTCCGCCGCGCCCGCGCCCGGTCGTGGAGGCGCCGCGACCGCGCCCGCCGCCGCCACGCCGCCGAGAGCCACGCGCCGTCGAGCCGGGCCGAGCCTCGACGCGCTGCCGATCGAGCACGAGACGCCTTCGGAGAGCGTGGAGCCGCTCTTTGCCGAGCTCCAGCTCTTCCTCGCCCGCGTCCGCGAGCTGATCCGCACGGGGGACGCGTTTCCGTGGTCGGAGTACGAGCAGATCATCGATCGCAGCGCGGTCGTCGCTGGAGCGGTCGAGCGAGCTCTTCTGGGTGGCCAACAACACGGCGGCGCTGACCGGCGTCGACTACCTGGCGTTCCACCAGGCGCGCGTCGCCGTGCTCTCGATGTCGATCGGCGCGAGCGTCGGCTACGACCGCCCGCGTCGGGTCCAGCTCGGCATGGCCGGCGGCCTGATCGACGTCGGACTCTGGCAGGTTCCCGAGGCTCTGCTCCGACGGCTCGACGCGCTGTCGGCCGACGAGCAAACGATCTACCGCTCGCATCCGCGGCTCTCGGTCGAGCTGATTCGCCGCTGGTCGCCCCGCGCGAAGGCCTCGTCGAGGCCGTGCTCCAGCACCACGAGCGCGAGCAGGGACAGGGCTTCCCGCAGAGCCTGCACGGCACCGCCGTGAGTCAGGACGCGAAGATCCTCGGTCTGATCGACACCTATACCGGGCTCGACCGATGCCGCCGGCGCCGCGGCCGCGGCTCCGACCGCACGAGGCGATCCGCGAGATCGTACGCTCCAAGCACGAGGCGTTCCCGTCGGCGCTCGTGAAGGCGCTGCTCTCGGAGATCTCGGTGTTCCCGCCCGGCACGCTCGTGCGCCTGAACACCGGCGAAGTCGGCCGCGTGATCGCCGTGAATCGCAACCACCCGCTGCGCCCGCGCGTCGAGATCGTCGCCGACGGCAAGGACCAGCGGCTCACGTCACCCAAGACCACTGACCTCGCGGAGGCGCCGTTCCTCTACATCACGGGCGCGGTCGCCGAGGGCGGACATTGAGGATTCGCTAGTGGCGCAGTACGAGATGAACCTGCGCGACTACTGGCTGATCGTGCGCCGCCGGCGCATGATCATCATCGCCTCGACGGTGCTGGTCGCGCTGCTGAGCTTCGGCTTCGCGCGCCAGAAAGTTCCGATCTACCAGGCCACCGCCGCGGTCAAGTTCGAGCAGTCCACCCAGCTGTCGGGGCTCCTGGTCGAGGTCCTCTCGTACTCGAGCGCCGATTCGATCGAGACGCAGGTCACGATCATCAAGAGCTACCCGATCCTCGAGGACGTCGCCAAGCGCCTCGGCTACCTGAAGGAGATACCGACCGGCGCGGCCGCGCGCGAGGCGAAGGGCTACTGAGGGCACGCTGGATTCGATCAACGCCAAGCTCAGGGTGAACCGCGTGCCCAACACGAGCATCCTCGAGATCACGGCGACCTCGACGAAGCCGCGCGAGGCCCAGGACCTCGCCAACGCCACCGCCGAGTCGTACCGCGACTACAACAAGTCCCTGCGCGAACTCGCGCGTCACCGAGGCGCGCGCGGTTCATCGAGAATCAGCTGAAAGACGTCGAGGCGCGCTCGCGCCGCACCGAAGCGGAGATCTGGGCGTTCCGCGAGGCGAACCGGATCGTCGCCCCCGGCGCCGAGTCGTCGGTGCTGATGTCGGCTCTTCACCCAGGTCCGCGGGGACATCGAGAAGACCCGGCAGCAGCGGATCGAGCTCGAGTCGCTCCAGCAGCGCCTGGCCGGGCTCGACGCGGCGGCCCCCACCGACCGGATCTTCATCGAGACGTCCAATCCGGCGATGCAGAAGCTGCAGGTGACGCTCTCGGAGCTGCAGCTCGAGCGGAACAACCTCTCGCTCGAAGTCACGGACCGGCACCCGCGCCTGCAGGCCATCGACGACCGGATCCGCGAGATCCGGACCGAGATGCGCCGCGAGGTGGCGGCGCAGATCGCGATGCTGCGCAACCGCGAGGAGTTCCTGAACCGCCAGATCGGTGAGCTGCAGCAGAAGAACCGCGAGCTGCCGACCCTCGAGCTTCCGTTGCAGCGCCTGCAGCGCGAAGCCAAGACCAACGACGACCTGCTGGCGCTCCTGAAGACGAAGCACCAGGAGGCGCTCATCAAGGAGGCCGAGCAGATCGAGGAGGTCTCGATCGTCCGCCCGGCGACGGAGCCGGACTCGCCGATCGGCGGCGAGACGGCGAACACGATGCTCGTCGGCGCCGTGCTCGGGCTGGCGCTCGGGCTCGTCCTCGCGTTCGTGCGCGAGACGCTCGACACCTCGATCGGCACGATCGAGGACGTCGAGGCCTACCTCGGCGTGCCGGTGCTCGGCGTGGTGCCGCACATCGACTCGCGCGAGACCGTGCAGCGAATCCTCGAGCGCCGGCCGGCGCTGGCCACGATCGATCCCGAGGCGCTCCTGAGCCATTCGCTCCTGATCACGCACTTCGACCCGAAGTCGCCGGTCGCCGAGGCGTACCGGCACCCTCCGCACGAACATCCAGTTCGCGCGCATGGAACGCTCGGGCAAGGTCCTCGTCGTCTCGAGCCCGACCTTGCAAGAGGGCAAGACCACGACGATCGTGAACCTCGCGCTCACGATGGCGCAGAGCGGCCAGAAGACCCTGCTGATCGGCGCGAACATGCGGCGGCCGAGCATCCACCGGTTCTTCGGGATCGAGCGCGAGCCCGGGCTCTCGAACATCCTGGTCGGCAGCGCGCAGTGGCGCGACTGCATCCGGACGGTCGCGGACATCCTCATGGGGCGGTTCGAGATGGAGGACATCATGGCCGCCCCGGGCCTCGACAACCTCCACATCATCGAGGCCGGTCCGGTGCCCGCGAACCCGTCGGAGCTCCTGTCGACTCCGGCGATGACGGGATTCCTGCACTCGGTGCGCGACGTGTACGACGTGGTCCTCGTCGACACGCCGCCGATCCTGCCGGTCACCGACTCGGCGATCGTCGCCTCGCAGGCCGACGGCGTGGTCCTCGTCTATCAGGCGGGCAAGGTCGGACGGCTCGTGCTCAAGCGCGCGAAGGTCCACGTCGAGAACGTCGGCGGCAAGGTCTGGGGCGTGGTCCTGAACGACGTGAAGACCGAGATCGCGGGCTACGCGTACACGCAGTACTACACGCACTACTACGGCGAAGAGACGGTCGTCGATCCGCGCAAGGAGCGCTCTGCAGCGCGTGGGCGACTTCGTGCGCAACCTCCTGCACCGCGGGCCCGCGCCGAGGCCGTCGCGGTCGCCGATCACGAACGCGCCGCGTCGAGCCAGGCGGCCGATTCGCTCGGTCTCTTCGTTCGAGGCCGCGCCCGCCGTCGAGCCGACCGATTTCGACATGCCGACCGTCCGGATGTTCGGCTCGCCGAAATCGAAGCGCCTCTGATGGGCGCGGTCGTCGTCGCGCTGCTCGCGGCGCTCGGCGGACTCGCCGGCTGGCGTCTGGGCTGGTTCGGGGGCTCGCAACGGCCGAAGGAGATCTTGCGCCAGCGCCTCGAATCGCCGGCTCCCGGCCCGACCAGGCGCTTCCGGCGCCACGCGCCGTCACGCCGCCGCCGGCGCCGCGGCGGTTCCGTCACCCGAGTCCCCGGCGCCGGCGATGAGCCTGGGCCCCGCCACGGTCCCGCCGGCGCCGGTCGAGCGTCCAGCTCCGGCGGCGTCGGCGACTCGGCGCCCGCCAGCGGCCCAGCCGGCGCCCCAGCCCAGCTCCAGTCTTCCGGCGGGGGCCCGCTTCGCGGTCGAGTTCGGGCCGTTCATGACGGCGCCCGAGGCCGAGCGCGTCGAGCGCCAGCTGAGCGAGGCCGGCTACCCGACGGTGCGCTTCCGCCAGCAGACCGGCGCCTCGCTCTACGCCGTGCTGATCGAGAAGCTTCCGAGCGCGCGCGACGCCCAGGCGCTCGTCGCGGCGCTGCGCCAGCAGGGATTCGCCGAGGCGTTCGTGGTCGGCGAGCGAGAGCCGCTGAGCGTCCAGGTGGGCTTGCCACTTCCGTTGCGCGGCGCGGTCCAGGCGGCCGAGCGACTGCGCGCGAGCGGCCATCAGGTGCGCGTCGCCGCCCAGCCGGGCGAGGCGGTGATGTTCGCCCTCCGGCACGGCAACTTCGCCACGCTAGGGGAAGCGGAGGCGAAAGGTCAGGAGCTGATGCGCCTCGGCCTGGGCAACCAGGTCGTGCGAGTGAAGTAGCCGCGTGGATTCACCCTTCGTTCTGGCCGCCGCGCTGGCCGTCTTTCTCATCGTCTTCGTCCGGATCGAGTTCGGGCTGTACCTCGTGATCTTCTCCATGCTGCTCTCGCCGCAGCTCGGCAGCGGTGGCATGGTCGCCGAGGGGCGCCGCATCGTGATCCGGAGCGAGGACATCCTGCTGCTGGTCGTCGCCTTCAGCTGGCTCGCGAAGACCGCCGTCAACAAGGAGCTCGGGCTCACCCTGAAGACTCCGCTCAATCGGCCGATCCTCGGCGTACGTGGCCGCCACCGCGATCGCGACCCTGATCGGGTACATGACGGGCACGGTCGCCGGCTTCGGCGGCGCGTTCTACGTCCTGAAGTACGTCGAGTACTTCATCGTCTACTACATGGTCGTCAACAACCTCATCGATCGGCGTCAGGCGTGGCGTCTGGTCACCGCGGCGTTCCTCACCGCCGTCATCGTGAGCCTGATCGGCATGACCCAGATCCCGAGCGGGCAGCGCGTGTCGGCGCCGTTCGAGGGCAAGGAGGGCGAGCCCAACACGTTCGGCGGCTACCTCCTGCTGCTGATCGCGGTGGCCGGCGGCATCGCGCTCGAGACGGCCCGTCTGCGGACCCGCGCGATCTACCTGGGCTCGCCGGGCTCATGTCGATCCCGTTCATGTTCACGCTCTCGCGCACGTCCTACGTGGGCGCGATCCCGGCGGTCGCGGCCATCGGCGTGCTCACGAGCCGGCGTCGCCTGATGGTCGTCGCGCTCATCGTCGGTCTCGTCGCGCTCGCCGGTGGTCCTGACGATCTTGCCGGAGTCGGTCACCAAGCGCGTGCACTACACGTTCGAGCCGGAGCGCGGCCAGCCGACGATCCGGGTCGGCGCGGTCGGCCTCGATCCGTCGACCTCCGCGCGACTGATCAGCGTGAAGCAGGCGTTCGAGGGCTTCACCCATCGTCCGATCTTCGGCTACGGCGTCACCGGCTTCGCGTTCATGGACCAGCAGTTCGCCCGGACCTTGGTGGAGACGGGCATCGTCGGCCTCCGTGACGTTTCTGGCGCTCATCTGGGCGGTGCTGAAGGCCGGCGTCGTCGCGATGCGCAACCTGACCATCCCCGAGGATCGCGGGCTCGCCCTCGGCTTCGTCGCCGGCACCATCGGCCTGCTGGGCCACGCGCTCGGCGCCAACACCTTCATCATCGTGCGGATCATGGAGCCGTTCTGGTTCTTCGCCGCCATCGTGGTCGCGCTGCCCGGCCTGGCCCAGGCGGAGACGGCGGTCGAGCCCGCGCCGGTCGCGCGCTTCTCCCGGCGCGTCGCGTGATGCCGACGCGCGCCGTCGTCGCGCGAGCCCGGAAAATCCGGCTCCTGGTGATGGACGTCGACGGGGTGCTGACGGACGGCCGGATGATGCTTCCGAGCGCGGCGACGAGCTGAAGGCGTTCAACACGCACGACGGCCTCGGCCATCGCCCTGGCCAAGCGCGCGGGCATCCGGACCGCGATGGTCACCGGCGAGTCGAGCCTGATCGCGAAGGCGCGCGGCGCCAAGCTCGGCGTCGACTCGGTCGTGCTCGGCGCCCGCCGCAAGGGCGAGGTGGTCGAGGCGCTGCGCGTCGAGCACAACGTGCCGGCCGAGGCGGTGGCCTTCATCGGCGACGACCTGATCGATATCCCGGCGATGCAGATCGTCGGGCTGGCGGTTGCGGTCGCCGACGCGCCGGCGGCCGTGAAGGCGGCTGCGCGCATCACGTGACGCGCGCGCAGGGTGGACACGGAGCAGTCCGCGAGCTGGTGGAGCTCGTCTTGACGTCGCAGCGCTCGTGGCGGAGCATCGTCGCCGCCTACGTGCGCGAGCACGGAGGTCGATGACCACTTCCTCGAGCTCCCGGGGCTCAGAGGCCGGACGCTCAGAAGCTTCTTGCTCCTCGGCGCCCAGAAGGTGGTGAGCGTGGTCGTCACGCGCCGCCGGCGGCATCGCGCTCGCACGGTTGCTGACGCCGGAGGTCTTCGGCCTCTACGCCATCCTCATCTTCGTGATCACGCTCGGCGTCCGGTTCAGCGAGCTCGGGCTCGGCGCCGCGTTGATCCAGCGCCGCGACCTCGATCTGGCCACCGGCTTGAGCGCCGCGTTCACGGCGACGTTCGCGCTGGCGCTCGTGCTGGGCGCGGCGATCATGGCCGCGGCGCCGCTCGTCGCGCGCTGGCCCGGCGTGTCGAGCGAGGTGACCGCGCCGGTCCGCTGGCTCGCCCTGCTGGTGGTCTTCTCCTCGCTGCGTATGCCGGCGATGGTGCTGCTCGAGCGCCGGCTCGCCTACCTGCCGCTGACGATCGCCGAGACCGCCGACACCGTGGCGTTCTATCTCGTGGCGATCACCGCCGCGGTCGCCGGCGCCGGCCTCTGGAGCTTCAGTGCTGGGCGCGCTCGCGGCGCGCGCCGCGAACCTGGCGGTGCTCTGGTCCGCGACGCGGTGGCGGCCGACGCTCCGCTGGAATCGCCGCGAGCTGATTCCGGTGCTGAAGTTCGGGATCCTGTTCCAGGGCAGCGTCCTGATCGGCGTCGCGGGAGACGCGGTGGTGCCGACGTTCGTGACCGCGTGGAGCGGTGTCACCGCGGTCGGCTACCTGAACTGGGCGGCGACGCTCGCGTTCCTGCCGCTGCAGATCGTCAGCATCGCCGGCCGCGTGCTGTTTCCGGCGTTGTCGAGTCTCCAGACCGAGCCCGGCCGGTTCGCCGAGGCGACCGCGCGCGCGATCAATCGGGTCACCACGATCCTGTATCCCGCGGCCGCGCTGTTGCTCGCGGGCGCCGATCCCGTCGTCCGGCTGGTCTTCGGCGAGGCGTGGGTGCCGGCGGTGCCCGCGGTGCGCTGCTTCTGTCTCTCCGCGATCATCGGCGGCACCTCGACCATCTCTCGTCCACGCGCTCTACGGCCTCGGCCGGCCCGATCTCGTGTTCCGGCTGAATCTCGCGAGCGCGGCGCTCCTGTGGATACTCACGGTCGCGCTGGTGCCGTGGCTCGGCTTCGTCGGCTTCGCCGTCGCCAGCGCGACCCTCGCGTGCGCCGGCGTGTCGTTCACGGCGCTGAGCCTGCGGCGCCTGGTGCCGCTCCACGTCCTGACGGCGGTGCGGGTGCCGCTGACGGCGAGTATCGGGAGCGCGGCGGTGCTCGCGGCGCTGGCCGGCTTCTGGATCCACGATCTGCCGTCCTTGATCGCCGGCCGTGGCGGTGTCGGCGGGCGCCTACGTGATCTTCGCCGGGCTCATCGGAGGCGCGGCGTGGCGGGTCGAGTTCCTGGCCGACTGGCGGACGGTGCTGCAGGGATGAGCCCACGCTTCTCCGCCGTCGTCGTCGCGCGCAACGAGGAAGCGCTGATCGGGCGCTGCCTCGGAGTCGGTCGCGTGGTGCGACGAGCGGATCCTGATCGACATGGACAGCTTGGACCGCACGCGCGAGCTGGCGACACCGCTCGCCACCAAGATCATCCCGCAGGAGTGGATCCCGCACATGGAGTGGGCGCGCAACCGGGGCATCGGAGCTCGCGACCGGCGACTGGATCCTCGTCGTTGACGCGACGAGTATCCGGATCTCGCCGAGGCCTGCGAGTGCGGGCCACCGCGGCCGGCATCTGATCCGCGATGAACTGCGCGTTCGAGCTCCGCTGCCCACACAGCGTCGGACCTGCGGTCTCCGCCGGAGCCGGCTCGATCGGCCAGCTCCGAGTCGCCGCGTCTCGGCGTGCTGCTTCACCGCTTGAGACCGAGCCGAGATGGAGCGCGCGTAGGCAGGGCGACGCCACTGCGCTCGGCTCCGCGCATGGCGGCTGCGCTCACCGGCCACGGTTGCGCTGGCTGTGGGCACGACGGAGCGTGCGATGAGAGTCAAGGAGACGTGGCGACGCTACTCGCCGGCGCAGGTCAAGGACTTCCTCCGCGTGGGCTACGAGGGGCGGGAGCATCCCTCTCGACTCGGACGATCGAGCTCCTCCAGGGGATGAGCTCGGTGCTCGACGTGGGCTGCGGCACCGGTGTCATGTTCGAGCTGCTCCGCGAGCGCCGGCCCGACATCGACTATCTCGGCATCGACGTCACCGCGCAGTTCGTCGCGGCGGCGCGCGAGAGATTCCCGCCGACGCGGCGCGATTCCAGGAGGGCTCGCTCTACGAGCTCGCGAAGCTGCCCGGCGTCTCCGACGCGGTGCTGTGCCGTCACATCCTCGAGCATCTGCCCGACTTCGAGCCGGCGGTCCAGCGCATGTACGAGCGCGCCCGGCGCAAGCTGATCATCGTCTTCTATCTGCCGCCGCGACCACTGCGCCTGCGGCGCAAGCGCGACGAGCGGTTCGAGCTGGGCTTCTACACGCACACGTACGATCTCGGGCGCTTCGTCGACCATCTGCTGAACGGTCTCACGCCGGCGCCGAGCGAGGTCCGCATCCATCCGCGCCAGGGCACGAGCGATCCGTCGTTTCGCTGGGGCGATCGCGAAAACATCATCTACGAGGTCATCCGGTGAGCGTGAGTCTGGTGATCGCCACCTACAACCACGCCCGGTTCCTCGGTGAGGCGCTCGACAGCGCCGTCGCCCAGACGCTCGAGGGCGTCGAGGTCGTGGTGGTCGACGACGGCTCGACCGACGACACGGAGGCCGTGCTCGCGCGATACGGCGGGCGGCTCCGGGTCATCCGTCAGCCGAATCGAGGTCTGGCCGCCGCGCGCAACACGGGGCTCGCCGCCGCGCGCGGCACCTACGTGAGCTTCCTCGATGCCGACGACGTCCTGCTGCCGACCAAGCTCGCGGAACAGGCCGCGATCCTCGACCGCGCCCCGACCGTCGGCTGGACCTATTGCGACGTGCTCATCGAGACCACCGCGACCGGCGCCGAGATGCGAGCCTCGGAGCGGTTCGGCTACGGCGCGCGGATGCTCGAGGGCTGGCTCTTCCCGGAGCTGATCCACGGCAACTTCATCCCGGCGATCGCGCCGCTCGTGCGCCGCACCGTGCTCGACGCGGCCGGCGGGATTCGACGAGCGGCTGACCGCGCTCGAGGACTGGGATCTCTGGCTGCGCCTGTCGCTGATCGCCGAGGCGCGCTACAGCCCGGCCGTGCTCGTGCGCTATCGCGTCCATCCCGGGGGCATGAGCGAGGACCGATCCCGGATGGACCGGAATCGCTTTCGCGTGCTCGACAAGCTCTGCCGCGCGCGGCCGGCGGCGGTCGAGGGGCTGGGGCCGCGGGCCGGCGCATCATCGCCGACACGCACAACTGGCTCGGCAAGGAAGCGTACGCGCGCGGCGATTGGGCCGAGGCGCGCCGGCGCTTCACCGCCTCGCTCGTGACGGTTCCCTGGCAACGACAGGCGCCGATGCTGCTCGGCCTCAGCCTGGTTCGCTCTGGGGACACGCGCGCGGGCCGGTGAGCCGACGCCGGGACCGCGGTGAGCCGCGCGACCGAGGCGCGCCGGTGATCCCATGACCGACACGCTCGTGATCATCGTCAGCTACAACACGCGGGAGCTGACCCTGCAGGCGGTCGCGGCCGCCCGCAAGGCCGCCGCCGGGCTCGACGCGCGCGTGGTCGTCGCCGACAACGGCTCCGACGGTACGGCGCAGGCCGTGCGCGCCGCCGATCCCGAGGTCACGGTGCTCGTGAACGCCGACAATCCGGGCTACGGCGCGGCCGTCAACCGGGCGGCGGCCGCGCAGCGATCGGCGTACGTCTGCGCGATGAACGCCGACGTCGTGCTCGAGCCCGCGTGCCTGGCGACCTTGCGGCGCTTCCTCGACGCGAACCCTGCCTGCGCGCTCGTCGGGCCGGCGCTCGCGTATCCGGACGGTACGTCGCAGGCCTCGGCCAAGCGCTTCCCGACGCTCGGGCTGGCGCTCGGGGAAGTCCTCGGCGTCCACCGCATGGCGCCGCGCAACCGCTGGGTCAGGCGGTTCTACTACGGCGGCCGCGATCTCGCGCGCGACACGCGTCGTGGACACCGTCTCGGGCGCGGTGATGCTGCTGCGCGCGGACGCGTTCGACTCCGTGGGACGCTTCGACGAAGGCTTCCGGATGTACTTCGAGGAGACGGATCTGTGCCGGCGGCTCCTCGAGCTGGGACACTCCGTGGCCTTCTGCCCCGCCGCGCACGCGACGCACCAGCACGGCGCCAGCACGCGGCAGACGTCGGTACGGCAGGTCGAGTACTACCTGAGCTTACGTGCGCTACTTTCGCAAGCACCGGGGCCGCGGCTCGGCCGCGATCCTGCGCGCGGCGGTCGCGGTCGCGGCGCTCGTGCGGATGGGGGCGCTCGTCGTGAAGTATCCGCCGGTCAATCAGCAGCGCGCCGCCAGCCTGAGAGAGAAACAGGCCGCCTGCGCGCGCCTGCTGCGCTCGCTCGCCTCGTCCTGAGCGATGGGTCCGCGATGAAGGCCCTCGCATGATCGAGACCGGCGGCTGGGGCGGCATCGCGCACTACACCTGGAATCTGTGCGCCGCGCTCGCGGGCGCCGGGGTCCAGGTCTCGCTCCTGACCAATCGCGAGTGGGAGCTCGCGCACTTGCCGTCCGCCTTCGAGGTCGAGCGCTGCTTTTCCGCCGACGCCGGATACCTCGGCAACGTGAAGGCGCTCCGCGCTCGCGTGAACCGCACGCGGCCCGGGGTCGTCCACGTGCAGAGCCTGCTCTCGACGCGGTTCGACGCGCTGCTGTGGCCCCTGATCCGCCGCCGCGCGCCGGTGGTGATGACGATCCACAACGTGCGCACGCACGAGCGGATTCGCTGGGACGACTGGACGCTCTGGCGATGCTTTGCCGCGGCCGACGCCGTCGTCGTCCACACCAGGACCGCGGCGGAGATCGCGCGGCGGCGGCTTCCCGCCGACGCGAGGGTCGAGCTCATTCACCACGGTGACGCGGGCTTTCTGCACGGCGGCGCGCGGCCCGACCGCCTCGCGGCGCGCGCCGCGCTCGACCTGCCGCGCGCCGCCTCGATCGTGCTCGTCTTCGGCGCGATCCGCCCCTACAAGGGCATTCACGGCGTCATCGCCTCGATGCCCGAGCTGCGGCGCCGCCACCCCGCCGCGCGGCTGGTGATCGCGGGCCCGCTGCTGGTCGGCACTGAGGGGGAGTATCGCGAGGCCATCCGGCGCGCCGGCGTGGACGACGCCGTGCTGTTCCGTCCCGGCTACGTCCCGGCCGGCGACGTCGCGGCCTATTTCGCCGCCGCCGACGTCGCGGTGTTCAACTACCGGGACATCACGGACAGCGGATCGCTCCGGCTGGCGTGCGACCTGGGCACGCCGGTGGTCGCCACCTCGGTCGGAAGCTTTCGCGAGTTCCTCACCGATGGCGTGACCGCGCGCCTGGTCGAGCCGGGCCACGCCGGGGCGCTGGTCGAGGCACTCGACGACGTGCTCGCACGACCGGAGCACGCGGCGCGCATGGCGCAGGCGGCGCGCGCGCTCGCGACGACGGCGTGGTCGTGGGCGGAGAGCGCCAAGGCCACCGCGGAGCTCTACGAGACGATCGTGCGAGGTGGCGCGTGATCCTGGCGCTGGCGGTGGCCGCGCTGGCGTTCGGCATCCGGGTGCTCGTCGCCGAGTTCCTCCAGGTCATCCAGCCCGACGGTGTTGTCTACGTGACGGTCGCGAAGCAGTTCCAGGCGACGGGCTCGCCCTTCGATCCGCTGTTTCACCCGCTGTATCCGATCTGCATCGCGCTCGCCCAGCCGCTGATCGGCGACTGGGAGATGGCGGGCCGGCTCGTCTCGGCCTTCTTCGGCGCGCTCGTGATCCTGCCCGCGTTCGCCCTCGCTCGCTCGATCGTCGGGCGTCAAGCCGCGCTGCTCTCCGCGGTGTTCATCGCGGTGCATCCGCGGCTCGTGCAGAACTCGGCCTCCGTGCTGTGCGAGGCGACCTACGCGTTCGTGCTGGTGTCAGGCGTGCTGGCCGCGCGGCGAGGGCTGGTGGGCGGCCCCAGAGCGCTGATCCCGTTCGCGGGTCTCTGCTTCGGGCTGGCCTACCTGGTGCGGCCCGAGGGCGCGCTCTACCTCGTCGGCCTCGTCGTGATCGTCGTGTTCATGATCGTCACCGGACGGGAACGCGTCAGGACGGTCCTGCCGTGGCTGGGCGCCGCCGTCCTCGTGTTCGTCGTCGTCGTCGCGCCGTACGTCTGGTACCTCGCCGAGGTGTGGGGGCACTTCACGCTCAGCGGCAAGATCGATCACAACCTGCCGCTGTCGACGGGCGCTGCCGCCGCGCCGAGCCCGCTGCCGATGCGCGTGCTCGAGAACCTGCTGCTCTTCCAGAAGTACGCGGTGCCGGATCTCTTGCCGTGGGTCTTGCTCCTGCTCGTGCTGCCGGGCGTGCTGGCGCGCGGCCGGACGACGGGATGGCTCGGTCGCGACGCCGGTCCTGCTCGCCGCCGCGCTGCCGCCCTTCGCGTCGCTCGCGTTCCACGTCGAGCCGCGCATCTTTCTCCCGATCCTGCCGTTCATTCTGCCGTTCGCCGCGGTCGGCATGCTCTGGGCGGCCGTGACCTTGACCGACGCGCGCCGCGGCTGGCGCTGGTCGCTCGCCATGGCGCTCCTCGTCGCGCTCGTCCTGGTGCCGTGGACCTTCCAGCCCGTCCTGCGCCCGGACGCGGGCGCAGCGCTCTACCGGCAGGCGGCGCGCTGGGTCGCCGAGACGCAGCCCGCGACGCGGTCCTGCTCGACCGCAAGCCGCTCGTCGCGTTCTACAGCGAGCGTCGCTGGGTTCCGCTCCCGCGTATCGGGCCGGAGGAATTGCTGGCGGCCGCCCGACAGGCGGGCGCGCGGCTCGTGGTGCTCGACAGCCGCGAGTTCTTCTTCGATCGGCCGGGCCTGATTCCCTTGCTCTGGGGTCCGCCGCCTCCGGGACTGGACGTCCTTCGCGACTTCGACGCCGCCCGGCCGACCGGCTGCGGATCCTGGTGGTCAACGGTGGGTGAGCGGCCGTCCCGCCCGGCGTCGATCCTCGTCGTGTCGAACCACGGCACCATCGTGGGCGGCGGCGAGCTGAGCCTCATGGACCTCCTGCGCGGCCTCGACCGCGACCGCTGGGCGCCGATCCTCGTCGTCCCCGAGGACGGTGATGTCGCGGCGCGCGCGCGCGATCTCGAGCTGCCCGTCCACGTGATTCCGCTGCCTCCATTGCGCCGGCCGAGCCTCGCCGGCGTCGACAGCGTGCGGGCGCTCGTTCGCCTCATTCGGGTCACCGACGCGGCGCTGGTTCACGCCAACGGGTCGCGTGCGATGGCCTACGCGGGAGTCGCCGGGCGACTGGCCTCGCGGCCGACGCTCTGGCACGTTCGCATCGCCGACAGCGACGGCCTCGTCGACCGCGCCCTCTGCGCGCTCGCCACCGTCGTCGTCGCGACGTCGCGAGCGGTCGCGCGCCGGTTCGCGTCGGCGCCGGCGAAGGTCCGGCTGGTTCCGAACGGGGTCGACCTGAAGCGGTTCGCTCCGCGGCCACCGTCGGCAACCGTGCGCGCCGGGCTCCAGGTATCCGCCGTCCGCGCCGATCGCGGTGTCGATCGGACGGCACGTGCCCGAGAAGGGCTACCGGCACCTCCTCGACGGCGCCGCGCTGCTCGAGAGGACGAAGCCCGGCGTGCACTGGATCCTCGTCGGCGACGGCGAGCTCCGTGGCGAGCTGGAAGCCCAGGCGGGGCGCCTCGGCCTCGCGTCGCACGTGCACTTCACAGGGTGGCGCGACGACGTCGGCGAGATGCTGGCGCTCGCCGACGTGTTCGTCCTGCCGTCCGAGAGCGAAGGGTTCGGCCGCGTGCTGGTCGAGGCGATGGCGATGGGCCGTGCGGTCGTCGCGACGAACGTCGGCGGCATCCCCGACATCGTGCTCGACGGCGAGACCGGGCTCCTGGTCGAGCCCGCCAATCCGGTCGCGCTCGCGGACGCGGTGCGCGCGCTGCTCGACGAGCCGGCTCGCGCCGCCCGTCTGGGCGCCGCCGGGCGCACACGCGCGGAATCGACCTTCAGTCTGGGCGCCCACGTCGACGCGGTCGAGCGCGTGTACGACGAAGTCCTCGGGCGTGTCGCGCCGGAGGCGAGGCGCCGGTGGCCATGAGCCCGACGAAACCGATGCGACTCGGCGTCGACGGGCGCGAGCTCCGGCCCGGCGTGCGCACGGGGATCGGGCGGTATCTGCTCGAGATCCTGCGCGCTGCTTCGCGCGATGGCTGGTCCTGTGTCGTCTACGGCGACCCCGGAGCGCGACTCGACCAGACGCTTGCCGGCGTCACGTTCACGACGCTCGACGGCTCGTGGACCCAGTGGTGGGACCAGGTGACCTTGCCGCGCGCGCTCGCCCGCGACGGCATCACGGTGTTTCTCTCGCCCTATTACAAGGGTCCGGTCCGCGCGCCGTGTCCGGTCGTGCCTCACGATCCACGATCTGTACTTCATCAACTATCCGGGACGGCACCGGCCCGTCTACGAGGCGATCGTGACGCGAGCGGCTCGACCTATGCCGCCCGCGCGACGGCGATCATCAGCGACTCGGAATATTCCAAGCGCGAGATCGTGGCCCGGCTCGGCGTGAGCGCGGCCAAGGTCAGCGTGATCCCGGTCGCGCTGGGCGGCGAGTTCAGGCCCGCGTCGCTGACGGCGGCGGCCCAGTGCGCGTTACGCGCTGACGTCGCCCTACGTCCTCTACGTCGGGAACTTCAACCCGCACAAGAACATCCCGAGGCTCATCCGCGGTTTCGCGCTGCTGCCCGGCCCGGTGCGCAGTCGGCACGCGCTCGTCCTGGCCGGCGGCTACGGCGAGGGCCGGCCCGAGCTCGCCCGGCTCGCCGAGTCGCTCGGCCTCGCGGACCGGGTGATCTTCTCGGGCCGAGTAGACGACGCGGATCTCCCCGCGCTCTATTCGGAGGCCGCGGTGTACGTCACGCCGTCCCTGGAGGAAGGCTTCGGCTCGACGGTGCTCGAGGCGATGGCCTGCGGGGCGCCGGTGATCGCCTCGAACCGCGCCGCGCTGCCCGAGGTCGTCGGGGACGCGGGCCTCCTCTTCGACGCCGAGCAGGAGCGAGAGCTCGCATCGGTGCTCGCGCGCGTGCTGTCCGATCCCGCGCTCGCCGACGATCTCAGGCGCCGCTCGCTCGCGCGCGCGGGCTCTACACGCCGGCACGCACCACCGGGCGCATCCTGGCGCTCCTGCGCGACGTGAACGACAGCGTCGTCGCGTCCGAATCCGCGCCCGTGGGGACACGCTGATGTGCGGGATCGCCGGCCACGTCGGCCCCACGCCGCCCGAGCTCTTGCCCACGATGCTCGGGCTCCTCAAGCACCGCGGGCCCGACGACTCGGGGATCCACGCCGCCGGTGACGTCGGGCTCGGGATGACCCGCCTGGCGATCATCGATCTCGTGACCGGACGGCAGCCGATGAGCGACGAGACCGGGCGGTACTGGGTCGTCTTCAACGGCGAGATCTACAACTTCCGCCAGCTCCGCGCCGAGCTCATGACGGCCGGGCGCCGGTTCCGCACGCGGAGCGACACCGAGGTGATCCTGCACGCGTACGCGGTCCACGGCGAGGCGTGCGTGGAACGGCTCGCCGGGATGTTCGCCTTCGCCATCTGGGACGACGCCGAGCGCCGCCTGTTCATCGCGCGCGACCGGCTCGGGAAGAAGCCGCTCTACTACTGGCACCGCGATCGGCTCTTCCTCTTCGCGTCGGAGCCCAAGGCGCTCCTGTGCCATCCGGCTGTCACCCGATCGGTCGACTGGACGGCGCTCCATCACTACCTCGCCTTCGGCTACACACCGGCGACGCGCTCGATCTTCGACTCGATCCAGAAGCTCCCGCCCGCGCACACGGCGACGCTCGCGGGCGGCCGCCTCCACGCAGCGCCGCTACTGGGATCTGCCCAGGGTGACGCGCGTCGCGCGGAGCTCGCGTCGCGGCGAGGAGAGCGCCGTGGCGGTCCGCGCGGCATTGCGTGACGCGGTCCGCCTGCGCCTCGAGAGCGACGTGCCGCTGGGCGTGTTCCTGTCGGGCGGCGTCGACTCGAGCGCGGTCGTGGCCAGCATGCGCGAGGTGACGTCGGGCCGGATCGCCACCTTCTCGGTCGGCTTCGGGCGCGCCGCGCCGTCCTACGACGAGCTGCCGTACGCGCGGCTGGTGGCGCAACGCTTCGCGACCGACCATCACGAGGAGATCCTCGAGCCCGACGTCCGCGCGATCCCTGCCGGACATCGTGCGCGCGTTCGACGAGCCGTTCGCCGACTCCTCGGCGATTCCACGTACGTCGTCGCGCAGGCGACCGCGCGCCACGTCAAGGTCGCGCTCTCGGGAATCGGCGGCGACGAGACGTTCGGCGGCTATCCGCGCTATCTCGGGCTGCGGGTCTCGGCGCTCCACGGCAAGCTCCCGCGCTGGCTGCGTCACGCCGCTCGGGCGCTCGCCGTCCGGTCTGCCCGGACTCGGCGTCGAGCCGGAACTGGGCCGACTGGGCCCGGCGCTTCACGGCCGAGCCCGGATGCCGCGCCGGCCGATCGCTACATCGGCTGGACCCGGTTCTTCGGCGACACGGCGCTCGCGAGCCTCGTCACGCCCGCGCTGGCCGCGCATCTCGGCGCCGGTGTGGACGAGCTCCAGCAGCGCGCCTTCGCGACCGGCGGCCACGGCGACCCGGTGGACGGCGCCTTCCGCGTCGATCTCGCCGCCTACCTCCCGGACGATCTCCTGACGATGGCCGATCGGATGAGCATGGCCAGCTCGCTCGAGGTGCGCGCGCCGTTCTGCGATCACCGGATCATCGAGGAGAGCCTGCGGCTCTCGCCGCGGAGCAAGATGCCGGGCGGCCGACTGAAAGGACTCCTGAAGACGGCGTTTGCCGGCGTGCTGCCCAACGAGGTGCTCGCGCATCGAAAGCAGGGCTTCATGATTCCGCTCGGCGAGTGGCTCCGCCGCGACCTGCGGCCGACCCTCGACGATCTGCTGGCGCCGGACTGTGTCCGAGCGCGAGGCCTGTTCGAGGCGGGCGCCGTCGAAGTCCTGAAGCGCGAGCATCTGAGCGGCGCGCGCACCCACGCCGATCGGCTCTGGACGCTGATGATGCTCGAGCTGTGGATGCGCGAATACCTCGACGACCGCGGCCGCTGGAGCCTGCGGTGACCCGCGCATGAACGGCCGGCTGCGCGTGCTCATGGTCTCCGACGTCTCGCCGTCGCGGCCGCTGGGCGGGGCGAGCGGATGCTCTGGGAGCAGGCGCGGCGTCTCGCCGGGCGCGGTCACGACGTGCGGGTGGTCAGCCGCGCCGACCCCGACGCGACCGCGCCGGTCTCGATCGAGCGCGAGGGCGTGAGGATCCGGCAGTTCATCGCCGACCGGCGCTCGATCGCGCGATTCATCAGGAGCTCGGTCTTCGAAGCGCGTCGTGCCGTGGCGGCGGCGCTGAGCGAAGAGCCGGCCGACGTGCTGCACGTCCATCAGCCGCTCGCCGGCTACGGCGCGCTCGCGTCATGCGCGCCGGCGCTCGGCTCCCGAGCCTCTACAGCTTCTACTCGCCGGCGCCGCTCGAGTATCGTTCGCGCCACGGGATGACGGCGCGCCATCGCGCTGGGCTGGTCGGCGCGACGGGCACCGCGATGCTCTGGGCGATCGAGCGCGCCTGCCTCAGACGCGCTCGCCTCGTGCACGTGCTGAGCGACTTCTCCGCCGAGCAGCTCTGGAAGCTCTACGCCGTACCGCGGGAGCGCATCGTGCGAATCCGCGGCGCCGCGGCGACGGATCGGTTCGCGCCGGCGCCCGACCGCGGAGCGATCCGAGGCGCGCTCGGGCTTCCGACCGATCGCCCGCTGCTCCTGACCGTGCGCAACCTGGAAGCGCGGATGGGCCTCGACAGCCTGATCGAAGCGATGGTCGTCTGAAAGCCCGCTATCCGAGCGCCGTGTTGCTGATCGGCGGCGCCGGCTCCCTTCGCGGCGCGCTCGAGGCGCAGAGCCAGGCGCTCGGCCTCGGCGATCACGTGAGGTTCCTGGGCTTCGTGCCGGACGCCGACCTGCCACGCTACTACCAGGCCGCGGACCTCTTCGTGCTGCCCACGCGCGAGCTCGAGGGATTCGGGCTCGTCACGGTGGAGGCGCTCGCCTGCGGGACGCCCGTTCTCGGCACGCCCGTCGGCGCCACGCCCGAGATCTTGAGAACCTTGTGCCCGTCGCTCGTGTTCCGCGGGACGACGCCCGAGGTGATGGCCGAGGATCTCGAGCGCTTCCTCGAGGACCAGCAACGCGATCCGGACGCCTACGCGCGGCTCCGCGCGGCGTGTCGCGAGCACGTCGAGCGCCACTACGCCTGGGAGCGCGCCACCGACGAGCTCGACGGTACGCTCCGGCACCTGGCGATCGCCGGGCGGTGAGGTCATGCCGTCGAAGATGCCGGCGACGCTCTCGGGAGGCGATCCGGCTTCGAGCTGCGCCGCGTGCGGTAGCGTGACCCGTCGGAGCGCGCTCGTCTATCGAGGCGTGCGCTATCGCCGCTGTCCGAGCTGTCGGAGCTCGCTGTCGACGGAGCTGCCGACCGAATCCGAGCTGCGGCACACGTACGAGACGGAGTATCCGCTCCTCTTTGCCCCGGAGCAGGTGACCTCGGAGCGGACGCGCCTGTTCGGCGCGCTCCTCGACCGGCTCGCGGCGCTGGGCCGCGAGCAGTCCAAGCGCCCACGCCTGATCGACGTGGGATCCGGCGGCGGGCACCTGGCCGGGCTCGCGCACGGCCGTCGCTGGCTCGCGATCAGCACGGACATCGCGCATCCGGCGTGTGCCGTCGCCCGGCGAGCGGGCGAGACGCCGGCGATCCAGGCCGACGGCGCGCTCCTGCCGTTCCGGGGCGGGACGGCCGACATGGTGACCCTGGTCAGCGTCGTCGATCAGGCGCACGAGCCGCTCACGATCCTGCGCGAGGCCCATCGGGTGCTCGCCACCGGCGGGCTGCTCGCCCTTCGCGTGCCCAACGCTCGCTTTCACCGGCCGTGGGCGAGACTCCTGATCGCGCTCGGCCCGCTGGTGAGATCTCGAGGCTGGGATACCTACCCGGCGGTCCACCACTTCGCGTTCACGCCGGCGGGTCTCCGGCAGCTCGTGGAACGCGCGGGCTTTCAGGTGCTCGAGATCTCGAACTCCGCGCCGGCCTCCCGGGAGCCCGTGGCGAAGACCGCGGCCGTCGACACCTTGCCGCACTGGGGCCGCGCGACGATCGCCGCGGGCGCAGCGGCGGTGGCCGAGCTCTCGCGCGACCGCTGGCTCGTCGGACCGTCGGTGGAGCTCTACGCGCGCAAGGGGCCGCGATGAGCCATGCGCGTCCTGCACCCGATCACGCGGCTCACGCTCGGCGGCTCGTCGGAGAACACGATCGCGTCGTGCGTCGCGCTCGATCGCGCCGGCTACGACTGCATCCTGGCGACGTCGTTCCGGGAGTCCGACGCCTCGTCGCTCGCCGACGCGCGGCGGCGCGAGGTGCCGGGTCGTCGACATTCCGGCGCTGGGGCGCGAGGTGGCGCCGCTCGCCGACCTCACCGCGCTCGCCGAGCTCGTGCGGTTGATCCGGCGCGAGCGGCCGGCGATCGTCCACACGCACACCTCGAAGGCCGGATTCATCGGCCGCCTCGCGGCGGTGATCGCGCGTGTGCCCGCGGTGATCCACCAGCCGCACGGCCACATCTTCTACGGCTACTACAGCCCGCGCCGGACGGCCGTCTTCACCGCGCTCGAGCGCCAGGCGGCGCGCTGGACCGACCGCATCATCACGTTGACCGATCGCGGCGCCGAGGAGCATCTCGCGCGCGGCATCGGCCGAGCCGAGCAGTACGTCGCGGTGCCGAGCGGCGTGCCGACCGCCGAGCTTCGCGCCGCGGCGCCCCGCGCGGCGGGGCGCGCGCGCGTCTGGGCCTCGATCCTGACGCGTTCGTCGTGGTCGGCCTCGGCCGGCTCGGTGCCGATCAAGGGCTTCGATCTTCTCGCTCGCGCCGCTTCCGGCCCTCATCGCGCAGATCCCGTCGGCCCGAGTCCTGCTCGTGGGTGACGGCGCCGAGCGGGCGCATCTCGGGGCGATCGCCGCGTCGATGGGCAGTGACCGAGCGGCTCCGGATGACGGGCGAGACCACCGATGTGCGTCGTACCTGGCGGCCGCCGACGTCGTGGCCGTGCCGTCTCAGGAACGAAGGGATGGGGCGTGTCATCGTCGAGGCGATGGCCCTCGGGCTGCCCGGTCGTCGCGACCGCGGTCGGCGGGATTCCCGACGTCGTCACCGATGGCGAGTGCGGCCGACTGGTCGAGCCCGAAGACGTCGATGCGCTGGCGGCGGCGCTGATCGAGCTCGGACGGGACCCCGCGCTGCGGCGCAAGCTCGGCGAGGCCGCGGTGCGGCGAGCCGAGGCGTTCTCGACGGCCGTCGCGAGCGAGAAGCTGCTGGCGGTCTACGCGACCCTGGTTCGCGCCAAGGGGCTTCGGTGATTCGTCGCGCCGCGTGGCTCGCCGTCGTTGTGTGCGCCCTGGCCGGCGTGGCGATCTCGATCGCCGGCACCGCGGACGCGCTCGAGCGGCTGCCGTCGGTGCTCCATCTCCATTCGGATCTCTCCACCGGCGATTTCGCGCTGGAGCAGCTCACCGCGATGGCCGAGAAGCAGGGGATCGGGGCGCTCCTGCTCACCGAGAACTACCTCCTGCGCGTCGAGTACGGGCTGCCGCCATTCAGGGCGCTGACTCGCGCGGTTCGCGACGAGCGCTCGGTGCTCGATCTCGGGATCGATCGCTACCTCGAGCGCGTCGCCGAGGCGCGCGCAGCGAACCCGCGTGTCCTGATCGTCCCCGGCGTGGAAGTGCTGCCGCACTACTACTGGACCGGGTCGCCGCTGGCGCTCGACATGGCGGTACACGAGACGCAGAAGAACATGCTGCTCTTCGGCCTCGACGAGGCGGGGCTGCGCGCGCTGCCGGTCACCGGTCACAGGATCGGCGGGTTCGGCTGGTCGTCGGTGCTCGACGCGCTGCCGGCCCTTCTCGTCGTACCCGGCGTCTATCTGCTCATGCGCAAGCGGCGCGGCCTTCGCCGGGGTCGGCCGTGTGGTGGTCGTGGTCACGCAGCGCCGATGGGTCGCCGGCGCGATCCTCTGCGGCGTCGCGGTGCTGGCGGTCGTGCGCGGATGGCCGTTCGCCGAGGATCCGTACCCGCCGTACCGCGATCTCGGGCTCGCCCCGCATCAAGATCTCATCGACTCACGTCGACCGGCTGGGCGGCGTCACCGTGTGGTCGTTTCCCGAGGCGCGCGATGCGGGCGAGCAGTGGATGGGACCGGTCAAGGTCTCCTGGTACACGCCGCCGTACCCCGACGATCTCCTGAGGACGGCGCGGTACACGGCCTTCGGCGCCGTGTACGAGGACACGACGCGCGTCGAGCGGCCCGGAGGATCCTGGGACCGCTTGCTCGGCGAGTTCGCGGCCGGAGACCGGAGCCGGCCCGGGTGGGCCGTGGGCGAATCGGGCTTCCACGGATTCACCGCCGGGCAAGACTCTCGGGAAGATCCGCACCGTGTTCCTGGTCGAGGAGCGGACCGAGCCGCGCCGTGCTCGACGCGCTGAAGCGCGGACGGTTCTACGCGGTGGAGCAGGACGCGGGGGCGGAGCTGGTCGCTGACGGAATTCTCGGTCCGCGCCGGGAGCTCCGTCGCGATGTCGGGAGATCTCGCGCGCGCCTCCGAGGCGGCGCCGGTCGAGGTCACGATCGCCGTGGAGGCGACCGCGGGCGCGGCGGCGGCTCGCGACGTGCGCGTGACCCTGCGTGCGCAACGGCACGGTCGTCAGAGCGTGGACGGGACCGCCGCCGTTTCGGACCGTTCACCGCGACGTCTTCGACGGCTCGCCGACGTTCTACCGGCTCGACGTGCGCGGGCCCGGACGTCTACTCCAGCAACCCGATCTTCGTGAGACGCCCTGTGATCGCGGCCGGCCGCCGATGAAGATCGCCATCCACCAGCCGCACTACCTGCCGTGGCTCGGCTACTTCGCCAAATGGGCCGCCGCCGACCTGTTCATTTTTCTCGACACCGTGCAGTACGAGAAGAACGGCTGGCAGAACCGCAACCGGATCAAGACGCGCGAGGGACCACGGTGGCTGACCGTGCCGGTTCGCGCCAAGCTTGGCACTCCGATCCGCGACGTGCTGGTCGACTCGAGCCGAGCCTGGTGCTCCCGCCACCTCGCCACGATCGAGAGCGCGTACAGCGGAGCCCAGGGGTGGCGCCGATACCGCGAAGAGCTCCACGCGTTCTACGGCCGGACGTGGGACCACCTTGCTCCCGTCGCGATCGCCAGTGCCGAATGGCTGGCCGGCAAGCTCGGAGTCACGACGCCGACCCGGCTCGCATCGGAGATGAGGCTCCCGGCGGAGGCGCAGGGTGACGCGACTGCCCGATTGGTCGGGCTCTGCCGCGCGGTCGGCGCCGATACCTATCTAGCCGGCCGGGACGGGGCCCTTTATATGGATATCGCGCAGTTCGAGGCGGCCGGGATCGCCGTCGAAACCCAGCAATACGAGCACCCCGTGTATGGCCAGGAACATGGTGAATTTGCTCCGTTTCTTTCGACCCTTGACCTACTATTGAATCACGGCGATGAGGCCCTCGGAATCCTCAATGAGGGAAGTACGTGGTCGCGCCTCTCGCCCGAGACGAAATAAGTGAACATCCTCGCCCTCGGCGCCCATCCCGACGACATCGAGTACGGCTGCGGCGGCATGCTCGCCAAGTACGCGCTGCGGGGCCACGCGGTCTACCTGTTCGTCGCCTCGGACGGAGCGCTCGGCGGCGAGTCCGAGGTGCGCCGCGCGCGAGCAGAAGGACGCGGCCCGGATCCTGGGCGTGCGCGAGGTGTTCTGGGGCGACTATCGCGATACCGAGGTGCCGCTGACGCGCGAGCTGATCGTCCGTCTCGAGGCGGTGATCCGCAAGACCGACCCGCGCATGATCTTCGTCAACTCGCCCGAGGACACGCACCAGGACCACCGCAACCTGGCCCAGAGCGCCGATGTCGGCGACGCGCTACGTGCCGAACCTCCTGTTCTTCGAAGTGCCCTCGACGGTGAACTTCACGCCGAACTGCGCCACCGACATCGCCGACGTGCTCGAGACGAAGCTGGCCGGCCTCGCGGCGCACCAGTCGCAGGTGACGAAGACCAACATCGAGGACCTGACGATCCTGGAGCTGGCTCGGTCGTGCGCGAACTTTCGCGGCATTCAGGCGCGAGTCAAGTTCGCGGAGGCCTTCCAGTCGGTCCGACTGCTCCTGAATCTCTGAGGTGATTGCCGGGGCTGAGCGCATCATTCCCCATCGCGGCCCACTCGTGAGCGACGACGACGCCGAGCGTGTCGCGCGTGTCGTCCGCGGCGGCCAGCTGGCGCAGGGGGCCCGAGGTTGCGGGACTCGAGCACGAGCTCGCACAGCGGCTGGGCGTGTCCGCCGCGGCGGCCGTCAGCTCCGGTAGCGCGGCGCTCGAGCTCGCGCTGCCGTGCCCTCGACGGTGGGCCCGGGCGACGAGGTCATCATCCCGACCTACGTCTGCGACGCGGTGTACCAGGCGGTCACACGCTGCGGCGGGAGCCCGGTGCTGGCCGATGCCGATCCCGAGACGCTCGGACTCTCCGCCGAGGACGCGGCCCGCCGGCGCACGTCGCGAACACGCGCGGTCATCGTCGTGCACCCGTTCGGGCTCGCGGTCGACCTCGCCGACTTCCAGCGCCTGGGTGTCCCGCTCGTCGAGGACTGTGCGCAGACGCTCGGCGCCACCCTCGGCGGCCGACAGGTCGGCGCGCGGGGCGGACTCGCGGTGTGCTCCTTCTACGCGACCAAGCTCCTCACCACGGGTGAGGGTGGAGCGGTCGTGGGCCCGCCGATCTCGTCGCGCGCGCGCGGGACACGCGCGACTACGACGAGCGCACCGAGCTGACGCCGCGCTTCAACTACAAGATGACCGACATGCAGGCCGCGCTCGGCCGGAGCCAGCTGGCGCGGCTGGACACCTTCATCGCGCGGCGCCGCGCGCTCGCCGCGCGCTATCGCGCGTCGCTGGCGCGCGCGCCACGCTGCCGCGTGCCGGCCGACGCCGGCGAGCGTCACGTGTACCACCGCTTCGTGATCGCGGTCGACACGCCGCTCGATCCCGTTCTGGCGCACCTTGAGCGCCGGGGGTCGCGGCTCGGCGTCCGGTCTTTCGTCCGATCCACCGGGCGCTCGGGCTCTCGGGCTATCCGAATGCCGAGCGGCTTTGGAGTCAGTGCCTGTCGATTCCGTGCTATCCGCTCCTCACCGATGGCGAGGCCGATACGGTCGCCTCCGCGCTCGCCGAGGCGCTCGCATGATGAACGAGCCGCATCACTTCCCGCGCGTGTCAACCACGATTCAAGCGGGTCTCGTGAAGCCAGGCCCGGCGGCGCCGCACCTCATGAGGCTGGCGCTGGTGGGTCTGCTCCTGCTGGTGCCGATCTGGGGTCGCGATCACGCGGCGCGCTTGCCGTGGCTCTTCCTGGTCATGCTGGCATTCGCGGTCGCCTTCTTCGCGACGCCGATGACGCGCATGATCGCGCAGCGGTGGCGCGTGCTCGACATGCCGGCCGCGCGCAAGGTGCACGAGGTTGCGACCCCGCTCCTGGGCGGCGCCGCGGTCTACTGCGGCTTCGCCGTCACGGTGCTCACGAGCTTCGACTTCTCGCTCCAGCTCAAGGGGGTCGTCGTCGGCGCGACGCTCGTGGTCGGCATCGGGATCCTGACGACCTCACGGATCTCCCGGCCTCGCTCAAGCTCGTGGGGCACATCGGCGCCGCGGCGGCCGCGATCGCCTACGGCGTCGTGCTCAACGTGACGCCGCTCTGGGTGCCCGGGTACGTGTGGATCAATGTTCTGCTCTACGATCCTCTGGTTCGTCACGGTCACCAACGCGGTCCAGTTCCTCGACGGGATGGACGGCCTGGCCGCCGGCCTCGGCGGGATCGCCGGGATCTTTTTCAGCATCGCGGCGCTTCAGACGGAGCAGCGCTACCTGATGTACCTGTCGGCCGCGCTGGTCGGAGCTTGTCTAGGGTTTTTACCCTATAACTTCCGTCCGGGACGTGCCCAGATCTTCCTGGGCGACAGCGGCGCGACGTTTATCGGGTTCACGCTCGCCGGGCTCGCAGTGATGGGAGAATGGTCTGAGGGGGACCCGATCATCGCGCTGCTGACGCCGTCGTTGATCCTGGGGGTGCCGTTGTTCGATATCGGATTCGTCGGAGTCGCTCGGATCGTGACGGGCAAGGTGCACTCGCTGCACGAGTGGCTGGCCTACACAGGGCGGGACCACATTCATCACCGCTTCGAGGCGCTCGGCCTCACGCGCAAGCAGAGCGTGCTGCTGATCTTCTTTCTCGCCTCGACGCTCGGCCTCTCCGCGATCCTCCTGAAGGACGCGACCCCGCGCGAGGCGGTGCTCATCCTGGTCCAGGCCGCGTGCGTCCTCGCGATCGTCGCGGTCCTGGAGGGAGTCGGCCGGTGGCGTCCGCGCCCTTGAACCGCCTCCGGGGCGCGATCGTCGCGCGGCTCGGCGCCGGTGCTGCGGCTCGACGATCCGCCGTGGCGCGTGGCGCTGGCGCTGGCCGTCGGCGTCTTCATCAGCTGCACGCCGTTCTACGGTCTCCAGACGCTCCTGTCGCTGGCGGTCGCCACGGTCTGCCGCCTGAATCGGGCGGTGACGGTGACGGGAGCCTGGCTCAACCTGCCGTGGTTCGCGCCGCTCGTGTACGGCTTCGCGCTGCGGATCGGCGCCCTCGTCCTGCCGGATCTCCACGGGGCCGACGTGGCGGAGATCGCCGAGCTCTTGCAGGTCGTCCTCGGCTCTTTCAGCGGCCGACATGCTCGATCTCTTGCGCAACGTCTCGCTGGCGCTGCTGATCGGCACCGCGGCCGTGGGGACGGTGGCGGGCGCGTTCACGTACGTCACGGCCTTCGTGCTCTTGCGCCGGCGCCGGACCTCGCGGATGCCGCACGGCATAATGACGCCATGAAGGCGCGCAAGGCGGTCTTCCCCGCCGCAGGGCTCGGTACCCGGTTCCTCCCCGCGACGAAGGCGCAGCCGAAGGAGATGCTCCCGCTCGTCGACAAGCCGATGATCCAGTACGTCGTCGAGGAGGCGGTCGCCTCGGGATCTCGGAGATCATCATCGTGACCGGCCGAGGCAAGCGGGCGATCGAGGATCACTTCGACTCAGCGTTCGAGCTCGAGTACTACCTGAACGATCGCGGCAAGACCGACGAGCTCGCCCAGATCAAGACCATCTCGGAGCTCGCATCGGTCTCGTACGTGCGCCAGCGCGAGCCGCTCGGGCTCGGCCACGCGATCCTCTGCGCGCGCCCGCTGGTCGGTGACGAGCCCTTCGCCGTGTTCCTGGGCGACGATATCATCGCGGCGCAGGTGCCGTGCATGCGCCAGCTGCTCGACGTGAGCGCTCGCCATCAGGCGCCGGTGATCGCGGTCCAGCGCGTGCCGCAGCATCAGATCCATCAATACGGGGTGATCAATGCCCGGCAGGTCGAGAGCCGCGTGTACGAGATCCTCGACCTCGTCGAGAAGCCCAAGGCGAAGGACGCGCCGTCGGATCTGGCCATCATCGGCCGCTACGTCCTGCCGCCCGAGATCTTCGAGATCCTCGCCGGCACCAAGCCCGACGCCCGCGGCGAGATCCAGCTGACCGACGCGCTCCGCACCTTGCGCGCGCGCCGGCCGATGTACGCGGTCGAGTTCGAGGGGCGCCGCTACGACACGGGCGACAAGCTCGGCTTCCTCAAAGCCACCGTCGAATTCGCCCTGTCCCGCCCCGACCTCGCCGCCGACTTCCGCACCTACCTAAAATCCCTCAACCTCTAACCCCGCCCGGCCGTTCGGGCTTCCATCGCTTTGATCAGTCGTCACAATCGACTGCTTCTGCCCACATTCGAGGCTTTGCCGCCTGTTCGAGGCTCTGAGCAGCCATGTAAAGACCGCCAACGCTCCGGAGGTAGGGTGGGGGTGGGGGTGGTGGGAGGGGTCTTGGGAGCCGTTCCCTCCAAGGGCCACGCGCAAGTCGAGCGCCGGGATGGAGCCCAGCCACCGCGGGTCGGAGCGCAAGCGTGCCGCGTGGTCCCAAGACCCTCCCACCACCCCCCACCCCTACCTCCGGAGTAGCAAGTTTGACTTGACCCCAAGCTTCTGACACACTTTTCGCCACCTTAGTAGTGACCCGAGGGTCACAGACAATATGCCGAACGCCCCGAAGCGCCCGTTTCACACCGCTGCCGACGCCGACATCAAGAGCGGCGAAGTCTCCGACGTCTACTTCACGCGCACGGTCCAGATCTTGACCCATCGGAATGACCGGAAGCGCGTCAAGGCCGAGGTCTATTTGAAGTCCCTTCCGGAGGATTGGCAGTGGGGCATCCTCGCGGGAATCGAGGAGGTTGCCGCGCTCCTCGAGGGCCAGCCGGTCGACGTCGTCGGCAATGGACGAGGGCCTCGTGTTCGAGCCGTACCAGCCCGTGCTCCGCATCGAAGGCACCTACGTCGAATGGGCGAAGTACGAGACGGCGCTACTCGGACTGCTGTGCCAGGCCTCGGGCATCGCCACGAAGGCGGCGCGCTGCAAGAAGGCGGCGGGCGAGCGTCAGGTGATCTCGTTCGGCGCGCGCCGCATGCATCCCACTCTGGCGCCGATGATCGAGCGCAACGCCTTCATCGGCGGGTGCGACGGCGTCGCCGTGACCGAAGTCCGCCGAGCTGATCGACGCCGACCCCATGGGGACGATCCCGCACTCGCTCGTCCTGATGATCGGCGACACGGTGGAGGCGCTTCGGGCCTTCGATACGGTCGTCGACCCGAAGGTGCGGCGGGTCGCGCTGATCGACACCTTGCAGGACGAGAAGTTCGAGGCGATCCGGGTCGCCGAGGCCCTCGGCAAGGACCTCTACGCGGTCCGCCTGGACACGCCGTCGTCGCGCCGAGGCGACTTCTATCGCATCCTCGAAGAGGTGCGGTGGGAGCTCAACCTGCGCGGCTACAACCACGTGAAGATCCTCGCCTCCGGCGGTGTCGACGAGTACGAGATCATGGGCCTCAACCCCGTCGCCGACGGCTACGGTGTCGGGACGTCGATCGCCAACGCGCCGGTCCTCAACTTCGCCCTCGACATCATGGAGATCGAGGGGAAGCCCATGGCCAAGCGCGGCAAGTGGTCCGGCGCCAAGGAAGTCTATCGGCGTCAGGGCACGCGCGAGACCGTCGTCGTCCCGGCGGGGCAGCGTCCGCCCGACGGCGGCGCCTGGGAGTCCGTGCTCAAGCCGCTCGTCCGCGGCGGACGCATCGTCCGCGATCTTCCGCCCCCGCGCACGATCCGCGACTTCGTCCTCGAGCAGCTCAGGTCGATCCCGCTCGACACGCTGCGACGGCAGGGGCTCCGGCGCGATTACTAGCGCCGAGCTATGTCGGTCCTCGACGAGATCGTCGCCAACACGCGCGCTGAGGTGGCCCGGCGGAAATCCGCGGTGCCGCGCGCGACGCTCGAGCGCCACTGCGATGCGGCACCCGCCACGCGCGACTTCGAAGGCGCGCTTCGCCCGTCACCGGGCACGGTGCGGCTGATCGCCGAGGTGAAGAAGGCCTCGCCGTCGCGGGGCGTGCTCTCCAGCGGCCTGGATCCGGTGGCCCTCGCCACGACGTATGCGACGCACGGGGCGCACGCGATCTCGGTCCTCACCGATGAGAAATATTTCCGGGGAAGCCTCGACGACCTGCGCCGCGTGCGCGCGGCGGTCGACGTCCCGCTCCTGCGCAAGGACTTCACGATCGACGACTACCAGCTCTGGGAGTCGCGCGCGGCCGGCGCCGACGCGGTGCTCCTGATCGTCTCGATTCTCGAGCCGGCGCGACTCGCCGAGCTGCTCGCCGCGGCGAAAGGCCTCGGGCTCGCGGCGCTGGTCGAATGCCACACCGCCGCCGAGCTCGACCAGGCGCTCGCGGTCGGGAGCCGCATCGTCGGGATCAACAACCGCGATCTCGCCACCTTCGAGACCCACATCACCACGACGCTCGAGCTCCTCCCGCTGATCCCGCCCGGTCCGATCGTGGTCAGCGAGAGCGGCTTCTTCACCGCCGCCGACGTCCGCCGCGTGGTCTCCGCCGGCGCCCACGCAGTCCTCGTCGGCGAAGGCCTCGTCCGCGCCCCAGACATCCCCGCGAAGCTCCGCGAGCTCACGCTGGTGGACTGATGCGATACCGTAGGCGCAAGCAGTACGCACTGACCGGGCGCCGCGCCAGCAGGCGCGCACCGCGGCGCAAGCAGTACCGCGATCGCGCCGCGCCGCAGGCGCGCACCGGGCGCAGTACAGTGGCCGGGCGTCTCGAACCGGGATACGCGCCCCCCATTCAGCAATGACCCGCGTAAAAATCTGCGGCATCACCAACCTCGAGGACGCGACGACGGCGGTCGAGGCCGGCGCCGACGCGCTCGGCTTCATCTTCGTCGAGAACACGCCGCGCTTCGTGACACCCGCGCAGGTGGCCCCGATCGTTCGCGCGCTGCCGCCGTTCGTGACGACGGTCGGCATCTTCTGGGATCACTCGGCCGGTCATATCAAGTCGATCGTGGATGCGTGCGGCCTCGGCGCCTTGCAGTTCCACGGCGACGAGAAGCCGGAGGACCTCGAGGGCTACTCGGTGCCGGTGATCAAGACGGTCAAGCTCCCGGCGCCGTCGGATGATCTCGGCGGCATGCCGCCGTTCACCCCGAGCGTGAAGTTCCTGCAGTATCGCAACCACGCGGCCGCACTCCTGCTCGACAGCGCCGCGCGCTGGAGCGAAGGCGAGGCGCGACAGCCGATCGAGTGGTCGATCGCCCGCGACCTGGCGAATGCGCGGTGGCGGATCATCCTGGCGGCCGGCCTCACGCCCGAGAACGTCGCCCGCGCGATCGCGACCGCGCACCCGTACGCGGTGGACGTGAACTCGGGGTCGAGGCGCAGCCGGGCCGCAAGGATCCGGACAAGGTGTGGCGGTTCGTGGCCGAGGCCAAGGGCGCCCGATGAAGCGGACGCTTCCGGACGCGAACGGACACTTCGGCCGCTTCGGCGGGCGCTTCGTCCCCGAGACGCTCATGGCGCCGCTGATCGAGCTCGAGCAGGCGTGGGCGTCGGCGAAGCGCGATCGCAAGTTCCAGCGCCGCCTCGCCGGCCTGCTCCAGGACTATGCCGGGCGGCCGACGCCGCTCTACTTCGCCGAGCGGCTCAGCGAGCAGTGCGGCGGGGCGCGCATCTACCTCAAGCGCGAGGACCTCTGCCACACCGGCGCTCACAAGATCAACAACGTGCTCGGTCAGGCGCTGCTGGCCGCGCGGATGAGCAAGCGGCGGGTGATCGCCGAGACCGGCGCCGGCCAGCACGGCGTGGCGACCGCGACCGCCGCGGCGCTGCTCGGGCTCGAGTGCGAGGTGTACATGGGCGCCGAGGACGTCGAGCGCCAGGCGCTCAACGTGTTCCGCATGCGCCTGCTCGGGGCGCGCGTGATCTCGGTCGAGTCCGGCAGCCGCACCTTGAAGGACGCGATCAACGAGGCGCTGCGCGACTGGGTCACCAACGTGCGGACGACGTACTACCTGCTCGGCTCGGCGCTCGGCCCGCATCCGTACCCGGTGATGGTGCGCGACCTCCACTCGGTGATCGGCCGAGAGGCGCGCCGGCAGGCGCGCGCGCTCTTGAAGAAGCTCCCGGACGTGCTGGTCGCGTGCGTCGGCGGCGGGTCGAACGCCATCGGGCTCTTCCATCCGTTCATCGACGACCGCAAGGTGCGGATCATCGGTGTCGAGCCGGGCGGGGAAGGGATCTCGACCGGCCGGCACGGCGCGTCGATGAGCGCCGGCGCCGTCGGCGTGCTCCACGGCTGCATGAGCTATCTGCTCCAGAGCGACGACGGGCAGATCGCGACCGCGCACTCGATCTCGGCGGGCCTCGACTATCCCGGGGTCGGACCCGAGCACGCCTACTACCGTGACGCCGGCCGTTTCGAGTTCGTCTCGGTCACCGACGCCGAGGCGCTCGAGGGATTCGAGTCGCTGACGCGGCTCGAGGGGATCATGCCGGCGCTCGAGTCGGCCCACGCCGTCGCCCACGCGATGAAGCTGGCGAAGACCCTGCCGCGCACGAAGGCGATCGTGATCGGCCTCTCGGGCCGGGGAGACAAGGACGTTCACGTGGTCGCCAAGGCGCTCGGGAAGCAGATCGGATGAGCCGCCTCGACGAGACCTTCGCCCGGCTCCGCGCCCGCGGCGAGCGCGCGCTCTTGCCCTACTTCACGGCCGGCGACCCGTCGCTCGCCGACACGCGGCGGCTCGTGATCGAGGCCGCGCGCCGTGGAGCCGACGTCGTCGAGCTCGGCGTGCCGTTCTCGGACCCGCTGGCCGACGGGCCGGTGATCCAGCGCGCCGGCACGCGCGCGCTCGCCGGCGGCGCGACGGTGCGCGCGGGTGCTCGAGACCGTCGCGGGGCTGCGCGCCGAGATCGACGTGCCCATCGTGCTGCTCACGTACTACAACCCCGTGCTCGCGTTCGGCTTGAAGGCGTTCGCCCGCACGGCCGTCGACGCGGGTGTCGACGGCGCGATCGTCGCGGACATGCCACCCGAGGAGAGCGATCCGCTCGGAGCCGAGGCGACCGCGGCCGGCCTCGACCTGGTCTACATGGTCGCGCCGACCTCGACCGTGGCGCGCGTGCGCCTGATCGCGCGGAAGAGCCGCGGGTTCATCTACGTCGTGTCGCTCACCGGCGTGACCGGCGAGCGCCAGCAGCTGCCGGCCGACATGGCGACGCAGATCGCGACCATCCGCCGCGAGACGGCGATGCCGGTGTGCGTCGGCTTCGGGATCAGCACGCCCGCGCAGGTGGCGACGGTGGGACGCGTCGCCGACGGCGCGGCCGTCGGCTCGGCGATCGTTCGCCTCGTCGAGTCGCGCGCCGGCTCGCCCACCCTCGTCGAGGACGTGGGCAAGTTCATCGCCGAGCTCAAGGCGCCGCTGCGCGAGCCTCTCCCGACGTCTCCCATCCAGGCGAGGAGGTAGGTCACGGTGGCCTGGTTCAAGCGCAAAGAGGAGTCGAGCGGCAGCAAGGTCATCATCGCCGAAGGCCTGTGGATCAAGTGCGACTCGTGCAAGGAGATCATCTACCGGGCCGAGGTGGAGCGCGGCGGGCGCGTGTGCCCGAAGTGCCACTATCCGTTCCGGATCTCCGCCCGCGAGCGGATCAGCCAGCTGGCCGATGCCGGATCGTTCGAGGAGCGCGAGACCGGGCTGACGACGACCGATCCGCTGAACTTCAAGGACACCAAGAAGTACCGCGAGCGCGTCCGCGCCGCCGCCCAGAAGACGTCGACCGACGAGGCGGTCGTCTGCGGCATCGCGTCGATCGGCGGCCAGCCGGCCGTGCTCGCCGTGTTCGAGTTCGGCTTCCTCGGCGGCAGCATGGGCTCGGTCGTCGGCGAGAAGCTCGCGCGCGCGATCGAGCTCGCCATCGACAAGCACCTGCCGGTCCTGCATCGTCTCGGCCTCCGGCGGCGCGCGGATGCAGGAAGGCATCCTCTCGCTGATGCAGATGGCCAAGACGTCGGCCGCGCTCGAGCGGCTGGCCGCGGCGGGGCTGCCGTACATCTCGATCCTGACCGATCCGACGACCGGCGGCGTCACCGCGAGCTTCGCGATGCTCGGCGACGTCATCATGGCCGAGCCGCGCGCGCTGATCGGCTTCGCCGGACCGCGCGTCATCGCCGAGACGATCCGCCAGCCGCTGCCGCGAGGGATTTCAGCGCTCGGAGTTCCTGCTGGCGCACGGGCAGCTCGACATGATCGTCGAGCGCCGCGACCTCAAGGAGACGCTCCGCCGCGTCCTCGCCTTCTTCGCCGCCGAGCCACCCCGATCGGGGTAGCCTCGTCGTGACGTACGCCGAGGCCGTCGCCCGGCTGCAGGCACTCCGGGGCGGCGAGCACGCGGGCATGCGCCAGGGCCTCGAGCGGATCGAGGGGCTTCTCGACGCGCTCGGCCGCCCCGAGCAGCGCTACCGGCTGGTCCAGGTCGGCGGCACCAACGGCAAGGGCTCCGTGTCGGCGATGCTCGCCGCGATCCTGAAATCCGCCGGGCACCGGGTCGGCCTCTACACCTCGCCGCACCTGGTGTCGTTCCGCGAGCGCATCCGCGTCGACGGCGAGGCGATCCCCGAAGACGGCGTGGTCGACGGCGTCGAGGCGCTCGGCACGCTCGTCGCGCGTCTCGACGCGTCGATGTTCGAGGCGACGACGGCGCTGGCGCTCGACCACTTCGCGCGCGAGGCCGTCGACGTCGCCGTCCTCGAGGTCGGCCTCGGCGGTCGGCTCGATGCGACGACGGTGGGAAACCCTGAGGTCGCCGTGCTCGCGCCGATCGACCTCGACCATCAGGCGGTAGCTCGGCAACACCATCGAGGCGATCGCGGCCGAGAAGGCGGCGATCATCCGCAGCGGCATCGCGATCTCCGCCGCGCAGGCGCCGGCGGCCGGCGCGCGTGATCGCGCGCGCGCGCCACCGCAGTCGGCGTTCCGCTCCTGCTCGAGGGCCGCGACCTGTCGGTCTCGCGTGGAAGCGTCGCGGGCCCGACGGCCAGCGGCCTGACGTGCGCCGGGCCGGGCTGGTCGCTGGCCGGGCTCGAGCTCGCCATGCCCGGAAGCTATCAGCCGTCCAACGCGCTGCTCGCGGTCGCCGCCGCGCGCGAGCTCGGCGCCGGCGAAGCCGCGATTCGCGACGGCCTGGCGCGCGCATGGTGGCCGGGCCGCTTTCAGGTCGTGCGGCGCCGGCAGGGCGCTCGTGGTACTGGACGGCGCGCACAATCCGGCCGGCGCGCGCGCCCTCGCCGTCTCGCTGCGCGACGTCTTCGGCCAGGCGCCGATCACGTTCGTCCTGGGCATCCTGGCCGACAAGGACGCCGCGGGCATCGTCGCCGCGCTCGCGCCGCTCGCGGACCGCTTCATCCTCGTCGCGCCTCCGAGCCCGCGCGCCACCACGCCCGACACGCTCAGAGCCCTCGTGCCGGCCGCGGTCAGGAACGTCGAGATCGCCGGCTCGCCGGTCGAGGCGCTCGAGCGCGGCGGGGCGAGCCGCGACGACCCCGGTGATCTGTGTCGCGGGCTCGCTGTTCTTGATCGGCGACGTGCTGCGCTATCTGGCCGGGAGCGATAAACCTTGCTCGCTGGAAAAGGGGACTGCTAGCATGAGTCTTCCCTTCTGACGGGGGCGCTCCCGACTTTCATGACGCGGGCTCGGGCTTCGATCGTCTTTCTCTTGCTCGCGAGCGTCGCGTCGGTGGTCTCCTCAAGCCCGCTCGCGCTCAGACGCAGACTCCGACTCCCGCTCAGAATCAGCCCGCTCCAGCTCAGGCCCAAAGGAAAGTTCAGATATCGGGCAACGAAGTCTCGGTCGTGGCGGATCACTTCGAGCAGATCGGCCCTGACAACCTGCTGGTGGCGACCGGCAACGTCGAGGTCACGCGCGGCGCAGGACGGCTGCTCGCCGATCGCGTCGAGATCAATCGCGAGTCGGGCGACGCCGTGGCGGTCGGGCGGGCGATCTTCTACGACGGCGACGATCGACTCACCGGCCAGCGGATCGAGTACAACATCAAGACCGGCACGGGCGTCATCTACCAGGCGGAGGTGCACGCGGCGCCCTACTACCGTCTCACGGGCGAGCGCCTGGAGCGCGTGGGCGATAGTGTGTATCAGGTCCGCCACGGCGTCTTCACGACCTGCGAGGACGAGCCCCCGTCGTGGTCGTTTCACCTGGGTGACGGAACGGCCGACCTCGAGGATTTCGTCTACGGCTGGCACGTGTCGTTCTGGGTCAAATCGATCCCGGTCATCCCGTACTTTCCGTTCTTCGCGGGAGCCATCCGAAAGGAGCGGCAGTCGGGCTTTCTCCCGCCGCAGTTCGGGACCTCGACCAAGAAGGGATTCTTCGCCGAGATCCCGTTCTTCTGGGCGATCTCGGACAGCCAGGACGCCACCGGCACCTTCGATGCCTACGAGAAGCGCGGCTTCGGCGGACAGCTCGAGTATCGCTACGTCATCTCGCAGGACCAGCGCGGCAAGCTCTACGGGTTCTTCGTCGACGAGGTCTTCAAGGACGGCGAGCTTCGAGGATTCGGGAGCATCAAGCACGACTGGCAGATCGCGCCGGGGCTCTCGCTCCGCGGCGACCTCAACGCCGTGTCGGACGACCTGGTGCTCCGGGACTACGAGACCTCGCTGCAGACGCGCTCCGCCCAGCGCGCGGAGTCGAATCTGTTTCTCACCAAGACGTGGACGAACTGGAACTTCGTGAGCCGCCTCTACTGGTATCAGGACCTGACGACCGTGCGCCCCATCGAGCTGCAGCGGGTGCCGGAGCTCACGCTCAGCGGCGTCCGTGCAGAACCTGCCGGGGCTGCCGGGCGCTCTCTATCAGGTGGACACGAGTTTCGTGGAGTTCTTCCGCTGGGCCGGCTCCGACGGGGCCCGTTTCGATCTCCATCCAGTGGTCTCGCGGCCAATCCCGATCGCGGGCTACGCGACCGTCACGCCCTTCGTCGGTGGGCGCGTCACCGCCTACAGCACGACGGTCACCGGCGTTCACGTCCCGGTGGCCGGCGGCCCCGCGATCGAGGACACCAACGGCGAGCCGCGCGTCCGCGAGCTGCTCGAGTACGGAGCCGACGCCGAGAGCCGCGCCTCGCGCGTCTACGAGGTCGGTGGCTGGAATGGTCTAGACCGGCTCCTGCACACGATCGAGCCCGCACGTGCACTACATCCGCATCGTCGGGCACAACTTCTACAGCCTGCCGCTCTGGACCAATCAGACGGACCGGATTCCCGAGGCGAACTGGTTCGAGTATTCTTTGACCAACCGGATCCGGGGACGCACGGTCGCTCCCGAGGGGACGGAAGCGGACCGCCTCGACCTGTTCAAGGTCGTGGTGGCCAGCGCCTACGACATGGAAAGCCAGAGCTTCGGCAACGTCGCCGGCGATCTCACGATCCAGCCGAGCAAGATGCTGAGGTTTCACGGCGACGCGCAGCTACAACGTCACCGGCGACGGGCTGCAGGCCTACACGACCGACGTGACCCTGGACATCCCGCGACTCGTGGGGAGCGTCGGCACGCGCTACCTTCGTATGCCCCAGGTGGTCATCCCGTACTTCGTGCAGATCCCGGGCACCTTCAACCCGGGCAACGGGCCGCCGTCGAACCAGGCCACCAACTTTCTCCAGGGGCGGCCACGGTGGAGCTCTGGCGCAATCTCGTTGATCGGCCGCGTGAAGACGAACTGGGACATCAAGATCGACCAGCGTCGTCGAGAGTCGCTTCGGCGCTGGACTTCAGGTTCGACTGCTGGGCGCTGAGCCTCGACTACATCCGGCGCGCCCCCGATCGACCCGGCAAGAACCCAGACAACGAGTTCCGCTTCTCGCTCAACCTGCTCGGGCTCGGGAACGTCCTGAGCACCCGGGTCGGAGCGGGGGGACGGACTCGGACCCGAGGTTCAAATGATTCCGTTCATCGACCTGACCCGCCAGCACGCGGCGCTCCGAGCGGAGCTGCTCGCCGCCTCCGCGCGCGTGATCGACTCGAGCCAGTTCGTGCTCGGCCCCGAGGGCAAGGCGCTCGAGCAGGAGCTGGCGGCGCTCTGCGGCGTGCCCTGGGCGCTCGGCGTCGCCTCCGGCACGGACGCGCTGCGCCTGACCCTGAGCGCGCTCGGCGTCGGGCCCGGACACGAGGTCATCACGCCGGCGTTCTCGTTCGTCGCGTCAGCGACCACGATCATGATGACCGGCGCCACGCCGGTCTTCGTCGATATCGATCCGGCGACGTACACGCTCGATCTCGCGGCCACCGAGCGCGCGATCACACCGCGGACGCGCGCGATCATGCCCGTCCATCTCTACGGCCAGCCGGCGCCGATGGACCGCGTGCTCGAGCTGGCCCGCGCCCATCGGCTGGCCGTGGTCGAGGACGCGGCTCAGGCCGTCGGCGGCGCGTGGGCCGAAGCAGCCCGTCGGGGCCTGGGGCGATGCCGCGTGCCTGTCGTTCTATCCGACCAAGAATCTCGGGGCGTGCGGCGACGGCGGCATGGTGGTGACCGGACGCCAGGACGTGGCCGAGCGCGTCGCGAAGCTCCGGCACCACGGGGACAGCGGCCGCTACGAGCACGTCGAGCTCGGCTACTGCAGCCGCCTCGACGAGCTGCAGGCGGCGTTCTTGCGCGTGAAGCTCCGGCGCCTGGCGGAGTGGACGACGGCGCGCCGGCGGATCGCCGGCATGTACCACAAGGGGCTCGCGGGCCTCGATCTCACGCTTCCGGCCGAGGCGGCGAGGGCGCGTCACGTGTACCATCTGTTCACGGTGCGACACTCGCGGCGAGACGCGCTCGCGAAGCTCCTGGCCGACGACGGGATCTCGACCGCGGTGTACTACCCGCGGTCGGTCCCGGATCAGCCGATGTTCGGCGGCGGCGCCGAGCGGCGCTGGCCCGAAGCCTGGCGCGCGTCGCGCGAGGTCCTGTCGTTGCCGTGCTTCGCGGAGCTCTCCGACGAGGAGGTCGAACGCGTCGTGGCGGGTGTGCGTCGCGCGTGCGAGCGCCTGTGACCTCCGCCGCCGCGACGCTCAAGCAGCGCCTGGCCACGAGTCCGATCGTGGGACTGATCGGCCTCGGATACGTCGGCTTGCCCCTGGCCGTTGCGTTCGCCGAGTCGGGCGCGACCGTGATCGGCGTCGATCTCGACGCGCGTCGCGTCGCCGCCATCCGCGCCGGCACGAGCTTCATCGAGGACGTGCCGGCGGAGCCCCTGGCGCGTCTGGTGCGAGACGGACGCCTCAGCGCCCACGACGACGTGGGGCGCTGAAGGACGCGGACGCGATCGTCATCTGCGTGCCGACGCCGCTCGGCAAGTCGAAGGAGCCGGACATCTCCTTCATCGTGGCGGCGGCCGACGCCGTCGCCGCCATCATCCGGCCGCGGTCAGCTGGTCGTGCTCGAGTCGACGACCTACCCGGGCACGACGCGGGAGGTGCTGGCGCCGCGCTTCCAGGCGAAGGGCGTCGTCGTGGGGCGCGATGTCTTCCTGGCCTTCTCGCCCGAGCGGATCGATCCGGGCAATCGTCGCTTCACCTTGCGCGACATCCCCAAGGTGGTCGGCGGCGTGACCGAGGCGTGCCGCGAGCTCGCGATGATGCTGTACGCGCGCGTCGCGCCGCAGGTGGTCCCCGTCTCGGGGCCGGAGACGGCCGAGATGGTGAAGCTCTTCGAGAACACGTTCCGCTCGGTCAACATCGCGCTCGTCAACGAGTTCGCGATCATGTGCCGGCGCCTCGGCCTCTCGGTGTGGGAAGTGATCGCCGCCGCGTCGACGAAGCCCTTCGGCTTCATGCCGTTCTATCCCGGTCCCGGCCTCGGCGGTCACTGCCTGCCTTCCGATCCGCACTACCTGTCGTGGAAGGTGCGACTCGAAGGATACGAGCCGCGCTTCATCACGTTCGCGGACGAGATCAACCGGCGGATGCCCGAGTACGTCGTGCAGATGGTGGCCGACGCGCTCAACGATCGGAGCCGGGCCCTGCGCGGCGCGCGCATCCTGGTGTTGGGCGTCGCCTACAAGGCCGGCGTCGCCGACGTGCGTGACTCGCCCGCGCTCGAGATCATCGAGGGCCTCCTGGCCAAAGGCGCGCGGTCGCCGAGTACCACGACCCCTACGTGGCGTCGGTGACGGTGGGCACTCGCGCGATGAAGTCGGTCGCCTGGGAGTCGGCCGCGCTCGCGTCGCGCGACGTCGTCTTGATCCTGACCGCCCACGCCAGCTACGACTGGGCGACGATCGTCCGCGAAGCCCCCTCGTGATCGACACGCGCAACGCGACCGGCTCTGTGCCTCCCGCGCCTCACATCATCCGCCTCTAAGTGCCAGAACCGACCGAACAGCGCATCGTCCGTGGGCTGCGGCATCACCGCGCGCTACGTCGCGTGCAGCTGCCTCGCCGTGCCCGAGCTCGCGAAACCGGGGCGCCGGGGACGGCGGAGGCGAGCGGGAGGGTCGAAGGGACCCGTTCCCGCGAGAGCGGCGGCGGACCGCACGCGCCCGGATGGAGCCCAGCCGCCGCGGAGCAGCGCACGCGTGCCGCGTGGTCCTCTCGACCCCTCCCGCTCGCCCGCCGGCCCCGCCGCCCCCGGCTCCAGCGGCCGCGAGCGATGACGATGCTGAAAGCGATCGTGGTGTCGATGCGCCCGCGCCAGTGGGTGAAGAATCTGTTCGTATTCGCGGGCCTGATCTTCGCGCAGCGCCTGTTCACCGGCGCCGCGTGGACCGCGCTCGCGGCGTTCGCGATCTTCTGCGGGCTGTCGGGCGCGATCTATCTGGTCAACGACGTCGCCGACCGCGAGCGGGATCGCCTGGATCCGCGCAAGCGGACGCGGCCGATCGCCGCCGGGCGGCTCCCGGTCGGTGTGGCCATCGCGGCGGCGGTCGTGCTCGTCGTCGGCGGCCTCGTACTCTGCGCGCTGCTGTCGCGCGCGTTCTTCGTCACGGCGCTCGCCTACGTCATCCTCCTCGATCGCCTACTCGGCCTGGCTGAAACACATCGTCATCGTCGACGCGCTCGTCGTCGCCGGCGGATTCGTGCTGCGCGCGGTCGCGGGCGCGGTCGTCATCGACGTCGAGATGTCGGGCTGGTTGCTCATCTGCACGATCCTGCTCGCGCCTCTTCCTGGCCCTCGGCAAGCGCCGCTACGAGTACGTGGCGCTGGACCGGGACGCCGCGCGGCACCGGCCGATCCTCGCCGAGTACAGCCCGGCGCTGCTGGACCAGATGATCGCCGTCGTGACCGCGTCCACCGTGACGGCCTATGCGCTCTACACGATGTCGCCGGAGACCGTGGCCAAGTTCCACACGCACTGGCTACCGGCGACGTTGCCCTTCGTGCTGTACGGGATCTTTCGATATCTCTACCTGTTGTATCAGCGGCGCCTCGGGGGCAACCCGTCGGAGCTCCTGTTGAGCGACCGCGCGCTCCTGATCAATACGATCTGCTGGATCTGCGCGGTTCTACTGATCATTTACGGCGCGCGCCTAGAGTAAACTATCGATAGCATGCCCAGCGTAGTCGCGCTCCTCCGCACCCGTCCCGAGACCGTGGTGGAGGACTACGGGCGGCTCATGCGGCTGGTGAAGTACGGCGAGGTCCTGCCCCGTGATCAGGACCTGATCCTCAAGCTCAACCTCTCGTGGACCAAGTACTTTCCGGCGTGCTCGAGCCAGCCCTGGCAGGTCGACGGCGTCCTGACGGCGCTCGCTCGAGGACGGCTACGACCGGCGGCGGATCTTCCCGGTCGAGAACAAGACCGTGGTCACCAACCCGGTCGCCGGCTGCCGCAACAACAAGTGGCGGCCGGTGCTCGATCGTCACGGCGTGCCGTTCATCCCGCTGCCGGACGTCGAGTGGACCGTCTACAAGTTCCAGTCGCCGCTGCTCCAGCTGAACGCGATCTTCCCGAGGGCATCGAGATCCCGTAGATGTACGTCGGCAAAGAACGTCTGCCATCTGCCCACCGTGAAAGTCCACGGGCACTCGACGACCACCGGCGCGATCAAGAACGCCTTCGGCGGCCTCTTGAAGGAAGTCCGGCACTACGCGCACGAGTACATCCACGAGGTGATGGTCGATCTCATGTACATGCAGCGCGAGCTGCACCCGTCCGTGTTCGCGGTGATGGACGGCACCGTGATGGGCGACGGCGCCGGCCCGCGCACGATGGTGCCGCGCGTGGGGAACCTGATCCTCGCGTCGGCGGATCAGGTGGCGATCGACGCGATCGCGGCGAAGATCATGGGGTTCGATCCGCTGTCGATCCCGTACCTCCGGATGTGCCAGGAGCGCGGGCTCGGCGTCGCGGATCCGCGGAAGATCGAGCTCGTCGGCGACACCGGATCTCGCGTCGTCGTCGATGGGGTTCAAGACCAGCCGGAGCCTCGTCATCTGGGGTGACCAGCTGATCCGCCGCGGCCCGCTGCGGCCGCTCAAGCGGCTGCTCCTGCATTCGCCGCTCGTGGTCTGGGCGCCATTCGCCTCGAACGTCTATCACGACATGCTCTGGTATCCGACCGTCGGCCGCTCGCGCATCCGGGCGTTCGCCGAGCACGCCGTGGGGCCGGCTCTTCGAGAAATACTGAGATGGCAGCACCGGTCCGCGTCCGGTTCGCGCCGAGTCCGACGGGTCACCTCCACGTCGGCGGCGCCCGCACCGCGCTCTTCAACTGGCTCTACGCGCGCCATCATCGCGGCACCTTCATCCTCAGAATCGAGGACACCGACCGCTCGCGGTCGACCGACGAGAACATCGTCGCGATCGTCGACGCGCTCAGCTGGCTCGGGCTCGACTGGGACGAGGGCCGCCGACCGCCGGGCTATCGCCAGACCGAGCGGTTCGCGATCTACCGCGAGCACGCGCAGCGCGCTGCTCGCGGCCGGGCGCGCCTACTACTGCGATTGCCCGCCGGAGCTCCTCGATCAGGAGCGCGAGGCGGCCCAGAAGCGGAACGAGACGTTCCGCTACTCCGGGCGCTGCCGCGACCGCGGGCTCGCCGCCGGCGCGCTGCGCCTGCGGATCCCGACCGAGGGCGCGACGGTGGTCAACGACCTGATCCACGGGCCGGTGACCTTCGAGCACACGCCAGCTCGACGACTGGATCCTCGTTCGCACCGACGGCACGCCGACCTACAACTTCTGCGTCGTCGTCGACGACGTCACGATGCGGATCACGCCACGTCATCCGCGGCGACGACCATCTGTCGAACACGCCCAAGCAGATCCTCTGCTACGAGGCGCTCGACTATGCCGTGCCCGAGTTCGCGCACGTGTCGCTGATCCTGGGCAAGGACCAGAGCCGCCTCTCGAAGCGCCACGGCGCCACCGTCGGTGCAGGCCTTCCGCGACGCCGGGCTTCCTGGCCGACGCGCTGGTGAACTACCTGGCGCGGCTCGGCTGGTCGCACGGCGACCAGGAGGTCTTCTCGCGCGCCGAGCTCGTCGAGCTCTTCGACATCAAGAACGTCGCCACCTCGGCCGCGGTCTTCGACGTGACCAAGCTCGAGTGGCTCTCGCAGCACTACCTGAAGACGATGCACGGGCGCCGGCTGGCCGAGCTCGCGACGCCGTTCATCCGCGCCGCCGGACTCGCGCCGCCGACGGATCCGACGCGCTTCATCGGGATGCTGGACACGCTCCGCGAGCGCGCCAAGACCCTCGTCGAGCTGGTCGAGCAGGGACGGTTCTACTTCGAGCGCCCGTCGGCGTACGAGCGCGAAGGCGGCGCAGAAGCTCCTGACCGCCGAGGGCGCCCGGCGTCTCGGCCTGCATGATCGAGCGCCTCGAGGCCGAGCGCGAGTTCACGGTGGCCGGCGATCGAGCGCGGTCGTGCGCGCGCTCACCGAGGAGCTCGGCCTGAAGCTCGTCGATCTCGCCCAGCTCGCCCGTCTCGCGGTGACGGGCCGCACGGCATCGCCGCCGATCTTCGACGTGCTGGCGCTGATCGGCCGCGACGAGATCGCTGGCGCGCCTGCGCCGAGCGCGCGAGATCGCGGGACGCGCGGCGTGAGACTCTGCTCGCGCGTCACGGCCAGTCGCGTGTGGAACGAGGTGCGCAAGTTCCAGGGCGCCAACGACGTGGGCCTGTCCGATCTCGGCCGGACGCAGGCCGCGGCGCTCGGGCAGCGCGCTGCGCAGCGGCTATCGCGTGGCGGCCGCGTACGTGAGCCCGATGTGCCGCGCGCGCGACACGGCGGAGATCGCGCTGAAGGGGACGGGGATTCCGCTGACGGCGATTCACGAGCTGCGCGAGCTCTCGCTCGGCGAGTGGGAGGGCTGCACCGTCGACGAGGTGCGCGCCCGCGAGGGCAATCCGTATCTCGCGTGGGTTCGCTCACCGCTCGACTATCCGCCGCCCGGCGGCGAGCCGCTGCCGGACGTCTGCGCCCGCGTGCTGCAGGCGATCGACCGCATCGCCGCGAACCATCGCAACGGTGAAGACGTCCTCGTCGTCGCGCACGGCGGCGTGATCAGCGTCTATCTCTGCCACCTCCTCGGCATCTCGTTCAACTCCCTCTGGCGCATGCGCATCGACAACTGCTCCCTCACGATCGCCCGCCCCCACGCTTAGTGTCCGTGAACGACACGGCCCACCTCCCTCCGATGCCCGGAACTAGGTGGTTTGAGGTGTCGGAGGCGGGGCGGGACCGGTGAGGTGCCCCCTCGACCACGCTAGCCACAGCTCGCGGCGTCTCTCTTCCGGGCGCGGGGGTCGGGTCGACGCTGACTACACGGGTCGCGGGGGCACCCCCGCCGGTCCCGCCGCCTCGGACACCGAGCGAGCTCAGTGACGATTCTGATGGCGCTGTTCGGCGGGATGGCGCTGCTGCTCTACGGGATCCGTTTGAGCGGCGAGGCGTTGCAACGCGTGCTCGGCGCCCGGCTGAAGAATCTGCTCACGGGCCTCTCGCGCCGCCGGATGTTCGCGGTCCTCTCGGGCGCGGCGGCGACCGCGCATCATGCAGTCGTCGGCGGCCACGACGCTTGATGCTGATCGGCTTCGTCTCCGCGGGCCTGATGACGTTTCGGCAGACGCTCGGTGTCATCCTCGGCGCCGACATCGGCACGACGCTCACGGTGCAGCTGATCGCGTTCCGCATCACGGACTACTCGCCGCTCCTGGTCGGTCTCGGCTTCACGGTGACGTTCATCTCGCGCCGCCGGGTGCCGAAGGACTTGGGGCAGGCGCTGCTCGGGCTCGGCCTCGTGTTCCTCGGCCTGAAGCTCATTCTCGACAACGCCGGAGCGCTCAGGGGATCGTCCCTGGCCCTGGATCTTCTTGCCGCGGTCGCCCAGAGCCCGGCGGTCGGCGTGCTGGTCGGGGCCGCCTTCAGCGCGCTGGTGACGTCGTCGGCGGCCACTCTCGGGCTGGCCCTCGCGTTCGCGCACCAGGGCCTGCTGCCCCTCGACGGCGCCGTCGCCGTCGTGCTCGGCGCCAACATCGGCACCTGCGCGACCGCGCTGACCGCGTCGGTGGGCGCGACGGCCGAGGCCAAGCGCGTCGCGGTCGCCCACATCGCCTTCAAGGTGCTCGGCGCCGCGCTGGTGTTTCCGTTCATCGGCCCCTTCACGGCCGTGGTGGCCAGTACGGCGGCCGATCCGGCGCGTCAGATCGCGAACGCCCACACGCTGTTCAACGTCGGGATCAGCTTCTTGTTCCTGCCGTTCACGCCGCTGGCCGCGCGGGCGATCGAGACGATGGTGCCCGACGACCAGCAGGGCGACAGCCCGTTTCGCGTCCGGTACCTCGACGAGCGCTCGCTCGACCAGCCGTCGCTGGCGCTGGGCCAGGCCACGCGGGAAGCGCTGCGCATGGCCGACGTGGTGCAGGGTATGCTGCGCGACGTGCCCGGTGGTCTTCGCCAGCAGCCATCACGAGCTGCTCGAGGACGTCGAGCGCCGCGACGACCAGGTCGACTTCCTCGAGCGCGAGATCAAGCTCTTCCTGGCGCGCCTCGGGCGCGATGCGATGGGGCTCGGACCTCAGCCGCAAGGAGATCGGGCTCATCTCGGTGATCGGCAACCTCGAGAACATCGGCGACATCATCGACAAGAACTTGATGGAGCTGGGGCGCAAGAAGCTCTATCAGGCCCGCCGCTTCTCCGATGCCGGCTGGGCCGAGATCCAGGAGTTCCACGGCATGGTGTCGAAGAACCTCGAGCGCGCCATCGCCGCCTTCGCGGCGAACGACCGCGGCCTCGCGCAGGAAGTGCTGGATCAGCGGGCGGTCATGCGCCAGCGGGAGCGTGACCTGCGCGAATCGCACCTGGGACGCCTGCGGGCGGGACTGGCAGAATCGCTCGAGACGTCGGAGATTCATCTGGACATCCTGACCAACCTGAAGCGCATCAGCTCGCACGTGTCGGCACTCGCGATCTCGATTCTGGAGGAGGTCTGAGATGAAGAAGATCGAGGCCATCATCAAGCCGTTCAAGCTCGACGACGTCAAGGAGGCCCTCACCGCGATCGGCGTGATCGGCATGACGGTCACCGAGGTGCGAGGCTTCGGCCGGCAGAAGGGCCACACCGAGCTCTATCGCGGCTCGGAGTACACGGTCGACTTCCTGCCGAAGGTGAAGATCGAGGTCGTGGTCGGCGATGCGCTGGTGAAGAAGGTCGTCGACACGATCGCCGGCGCCGCCAAGACCGGCTCGATCGGCGACGGCAAGGTGTTCGTGCTGCCCGATCAACGAGATCGATCCGCATCCGCACGGGCGAGACGGGCGAGTCGGCAGTCTGAACGCGCGCAACCGCCCAGCTCCTGACCGCCGGCGGCCGCGCCGCGGCGGCGCGCCTGCGGCGATTCCTGAAGGAGCTCGGCTTCGCGGATCCGGATGGCGCGGCGCGCAATCTCGAAAGCCTCACGCCGACTCCGCGCGACGCCGAGCTCCTGGCGCCGGCGTTGCCGCGTCTGCTTGACCGAGCTCGCGGCCTCGGCGGATCCCGACATGGCGCTCAACAACCTCGAGCGCTACGCCGCCGTCGTCGACCGCGCGGTGTTCCTCCGGCACGCTCGCCGATCACCCGGGCGCGGTCCCGCTGCTCGCGCGCGTGCTGCGGCTCGAGCCAGGTGCTCGCCGACGCGCTGCGCCGGCGCCCGGCAGCCTCGCGTGGCTCCTCGAGCCCGCGACGATGCGGCTGTGGTTCGCCGAGGACCTGGCGGCCGACCTGGCGCTGACGCTCGGCCGCGTTCGAGGCGCGCGCGGCGCGGATGAACGCGCTGCGCCGCTTCAAGTACCGCCACCTCCTGCGCATCGGCGCGCGCGATCTTCTCGGCGACGCCGACCTCGCGGGGACGACCGAGGAGCTGTCGCACCTGGCCGACGCGTGCATCGCGCAGGCGCTCGGCGAGGCCGACGGCGACGGTCCGCGAGGCGCATCGGCGCGCCGATCGGCGCCGACGGGCTCCGAGACCGGGGTCGCGGTCATCGGCGATGGGCAAGCTCGGCGGCGACGAGCTCAACTACTCGTCCGACGTCGATCTGATGTTCGTCTACGGCGAGGACGGCGAGACCGCGGGGGGCCGCGCCGGACGCGTGGCCAACGGCGAGTACTTCACGCGCGTCTGCCGCGAGCTCGTCGCGCTGCTCGAGGAGATCACGGACGAGGGCTACGTGTTCCGCGTCGATCTGCGCCTGCGTCCGGAAGGGCGGATGGGCCCGATCGTCCTCTCGCTCGACGGCTATCGCGCCTACTATCGCGAGCGCGCCGAGCTGTGGGAGCGCCAGGCGCTGATCAAGGCGCGCATCGCCGCGGGCGACGCGCGCGGTCGGCGCCCGCTTCGCGGAGCCTGGCGCGTGAGACCGTCTATCGCCCGGGCGTCGACGCGAGCGTCGTCCCGGCCATCCGCGCGATGAAAGCGCAGATCGACGGCGCGGTCCGCGCCAAGGGCGGCGAGGCGACGCAACGTCAAGCTCGGCGCGCGGCGGCATCCGCGAGATCGAGTTCATCGTCCAGGCGCTCCAGCTCCTCTACGGCGGCGACGACCCGTGGCTGCGCGAGGCGAACACCCTGAAGGCGATCTTCCGGCTCACCGAGCGCGGCTACCTGGCGCCCGATCTCGGCCGGCTGCTCTCGCGGGACTACGAGCACCTGCGCACCGTCGAGCATCGGCTGCAGATCCTGCACGAGCTCCAGACCCACACGCTGCCCGAGGACCCGCAGGAGCTCGGGCGTCTCGCGCGGCGCGTGGGCATGCCGGGACTGCCGGCGCGCGCCGCGCGGGCGTTCCAGCGCGCGTCACCGCGCGGTCACGACGTCGGTGCACCGCGCGTTCCGGGAGTTCTTCAGCGACGCGCGAGCTGGAGCCGCGCCGGCGCGCCGCGCGTCTGGCGAGCCTGACGGCGCTGCGGGCGACCGGGTTCAGGATCCCGAGCGGGCGCGTCACAACCTGCAGCTGATCCTGGAGGGCCGGCCGCTGGTGCCGTACGCGGCGCACCTCGACGCGACCCTGGCGCGCCTCTACCCGCTGCTGCTCGACGCGCTCTGGAAGAGCCCCGATCCCGACGAGGCGCTGAACCAGTTCGAGCGGCTGCTGGCGGCGGCCGGACCGCGCGCCGGACTCGTGGAGCTTCTGGCCAACGATGGCGATCTGCTCCTCGGGCTCGTCAAGGTCTGTGCCGGCGGTGATCTGCTCACCGAGCTCCTGATCGCGCAGCCCGAGCTGCTCGCGTCGCTGGCCAGCCCCGAGCGGCTCCTGGCGCGGAAATCGAAGCCGGCGCTGCGCCAGGCGCTCGCCGCCGTCTTCGTACCCGGGACGACGCCGATCGAGCGGCGCGACCGGCTGCGGCGCGTGAAGCAGTCCGAGGAGCTGGCCGTCGTCTGGCGCTACGTCCTCGGCATCACGACCATCGACGCGCTACTCGCGCGAGATGACGGCGCTGGCGGAGGCGACGCTCGCGGCCGGCTGGCTCCTCGCCCTCGACTCGCTCGTCGAGCGCTACGGCGTCCCGCGCGACGACGGCCGGGCGCTTCATTCCCGCGGTCATCGTGGGGCTCGGCAAGCTCGGCGGCCGCGAGCTCGTGACCGGCTCCGACCTCGATCTGTTCGTCGTCTTCGGCGAGGACGGTACGACCGACGGCGCCGAGCGGATCGACGCCGCCTGGTTCTACAGCCTGGCGGTCGAGCGGCTCGCTTCGCGTGCTCGGCGACATCACGGCGGCGGGCGTCGCGTTCCCGGTCGATCTCCGGCTTGCGGCCCGGCAGCAAGGGCAGTGGGTTCGCGTCGAGCATCGCCGCGCTCGAGCGGTACTATCTGGAGCATGGTGACCTGTGGGAGCGGCAGACGTTGACCCGCGCGCGGCTGATCCTGGGAGACCGCGCCGTCGCCCGGCGCGTCAGGGCGCGCGCTCCGGCGGCTCGTCTACGGCGACGCGCTTCCGCGGGCGTCACTGCAAGGAGATCGCCGAGGTGCGCACCCGGATGGAGCGTGAGCTCGGCACGCGAGACGCGCGGTCGCCTGCACGTGAAGTACGGACGCGGCGGGCTCGTCGACGTCGAGTTCCTCGGCGCAGGCGCTCCAGCTCGTCCACGGGCATCAGACCAACCCGACGTCCGGCGGTTCACGACCACCGCGGCGCTCCACGGTCTGGCGCGCGCCGGCGCGCTCGAACAGGCCACCGCGGCCGGCCTCGTCGATCGGTATCGGCTCCTTCGGCGCATATCGGCCGCGCTCCGGCTTCTGGGCGCGCGCCCCTCCGACACGCTGGAGCTGGCCGGGCCGATGCCGGCGCGAGTCGCGACGGCCCTCGGCTACGAGTCGCGCCAGGCGTTCCTCGACGCGTACCGCGAGAACGCCACCGCCGTCCGCGCAGCCTACGAGGAGGTGACTGGTTGAACACGCCGCGCGGATCGGGCGCGCGAAGCCGGCGCGCGCCTGTCTCGGCCACCCTCGATTCACCGCGGGGCCCGTCAGCGACACGCCGGGCCGTTGACCGCAAACGCGATGACGCCGCCGCTACGGAGCCGGCTCGCGCCTGTCTCAGGCCACCCTCGACCCAAGCCGGCCTCAAGGACCCCGCTACCATGAAACGCTTGTTCATCGTCGACGGTCACTCGCATCTGTTCCGCGCGTACCACGCGGTCGGATATCTCTCGACTTCCAGGGCGTGCCGAGCCACGCGGTGCTGATCCTCAGCACGATGCTGTGGAAGCTCATCCGGGAAGAGCAGCCCGACTACCTGGCGATCGCGTTGGACCCACCGGGTCCGACGTTCCGGGACGCGCTCTCGGCCGACTACAAGGCGACGCGCACCGCGATGCCGGACGACCTGGTCCGGCAGCTTCCCTATGTGCGCCGACTGTTCGAAGCGCTGCGCACGCCCGTGCTGGAGGTCAGGGGATTCGAGGCGGACGACGTGCTGGCGACCGTCGTCGACAAGGCGCTGGCGCAGCCGGAGCTCGAGATCGTCGTGGTGAGCGGCGACAAGGATCTGCTCCAGCTGGTGGGCCCGCGGGTTCGCGTCCTCAGCGTCGCCGGGCGCACCGGCGAGCCCGTGCTGTACGACGAGGCCAAGGTGCGCGAGCGCTGGGGCGTGGAGCCCGGACAGATCGCCGACGTGCTGGGGCTCATGGGCGACGCGATCGACAACATCAAAGGCGTCCGTGGGGTCGGCGAGAAAACCGCGGTGAAGCTGATCGGCCAGTATCGGCTCCGTCGATCGCGCTGTACGAACATCTGACGCTGATGCCCGGCAAGCTCCGTGAAACGCTCGCCGCCGGACGCAAGGACGCGCTCCTGTCGCGCGAGCTGGCGCTCCTGAACCGCCAGGTGCCGCTCGCCGTCGAGCTCGACGCGTTTCGTCGGGTTGAGCCCGACTGGGCGAAGCTGCGCCAGCTCTGGATGGAGATGGAGTTCACCCGGCTCGTGAAGGAGCTGCCGGCGCCGGCTCCGCAAGCGCCGCCCGAGCCGTCGCAGCGTCTGGAGGGGCAGGCCGCGATCTCCGGCGTGGCTCGGCGCCGTGCCGGCCGGTGCGCCGCTGGCGCTGGACTGGGCCGGCGAGTCGACGCCGCCGGATCCGCGCATCGCCGGCCTTGCCGTGTTCCATCCGGCCGCCGGCGCCGCCGACGATCGACGCCGACGAGCCGCCGTCGTCACTCGGCGAGCGCGCGCTGATCGTCCACGACGCGAAGCCGCTGATCGAGTTCTGGCTCTCGCGCGGCGTGACCGCGCCGCTCGATCCACGACTCGGCGGTCGCCGCCTATCTGCTGAACTCGGCCCGGCTGACCTACAAGCTCGAGCAGGTCTGCATGGACGCGCTCAACGAGTATCCGCCGGCGGCCGATCCGGCCCGCGCGTTCGGCGTACGGGCCGAGTTCGCCTGGCGCTACTGGGAGCACGCGGAAGCCGAGCTCAGGGCCCGCGAGCTCTGGGCGATCTACGAGGAGATCGAGCGCCCGCTCGTGCCGGTGCTGGCGTTGATGGAGCGTCACGGCATCCGCGTCGACCCGGCGCGCCTCGAGGCGTTCGCGAAGGAGCTCGAGCGCGATCTCGACAACCTGACGCGCGAGATCTATCAGCTCGCCGGCGAGCGAGTTCACGATCGCCTCGCCCAAGCAGCTCGCGCAGATCCTCTTCGAGAAGCTGAAGCTGCCGCCGATCCGGAGAACGAAGACCGGCTACTCGACCGACGCCGACGTGCTGACCGAGCTGGCGCTCGGGCATCCGCTCCCGGCGAAGATCCTCGAGCACCGGAGCCTCGCGAAGCTCAAGGGCACGTACGCCGACACGCTTGCCCGGGCTCGATCAACCCGAGCACCGGACGCATCCACACGACGTTCAACCAGCTCGTGGCGTCGACCGGACGGCTCAGCTCGCAGGATCCGAACCTCATGAACATCCCGATCCGCACCGAGCTCGGGCGCCGGATCCGCCAGGCGTTCATCCCGGAAGCGGGCTGGCAATTCGTTGCGGCGGACTACTCGCAGATCGAGCTGCGGATCCTCGCGCACCTGTCCGAGGAGCCGGCGCTCGATCGAGTCGTTCGGCGCGGCGAGGACATCCACACGCGGACGGCCTCGGAGGTGTTCAAGGTGCCCGCGGACTCGGTCACGTCGCTCCAGCGCACGATCGCCAAGAGCGCCAACTACGCCATCCTCTACGGCGTCTCCGCGTTCGGGCTGTCGCAGGCGACCAAGATCGACCAGAAGGAGGCGCAGAAGTACATCAGCGACTACTTCGCGAGCCATCCGCGCGTGCGGGCCTTCATCGACCGCACGCTCGCCGAGGGCGCGAGCGCGGCCACGTGAGCGACGCTGCTCGGGCGGCGCCGCTATCTGCCAGATCTGGCGAGCGGCAACCCGGTGGCCCGCAATGCCGCCGAGCGCATGGCGATGAACGCGCCCGTGCAGGGCACGGCCAGCGACATGATCAAGATCGCGATGGTCCGCATGCAGGCGGCGCTGACCGAGCGCGGGCTCCGGGCGCGGATGCTGCTGCAGGTGCACGACGAGCTGCTCTTCGAGGCACCGCCGGACGAGGTCGCCGCGGTCGAGGCGCTCGCGCCGCGAGATCATGGCGGCCGCGCTGCCGCTGAAGGTGCCCGTCGTGGTCGACGTCAAGACCGGCGCCGACTGGGCGGAGGTATGAGCGCGCCCCGGAAGTTCCTGCTCGTCGGTCTCACCGGCGGGATCGCGACGGGGAAGAGCACGGTGTCCGGGCATCCTTCGCGCGCCTGGGCTGCGAGATCATCGACGCCGATCTGCTCGCGCGCGCAGGTGGTCGAGCCGGGCCAGCCCGCGCTCGCGCAGATCGTCGACCGAATTCGGCCACGACGTCGTCACCGGCTCGCGGTGCGCTCGATCGAAAAAGGCTCGGCGCGATCATCTTCGCCAACCCCGAGCGGCGCCGACGACTCGAGGCGATCACCCATCCGGCCATCCGCGACCGGTTCCTCGCGCGCGCTCGACGAGCTGGCCGAGCAGGGCTTCGTGGGCATCGTGGTCTTCGACGCGGCGGTGATGATCGAGGAGCGGCAACTACAAGAACATGGATCGCCTGGTCGTCGTCGTCACGGACGACGCGACCCAGATGGCGCGCCTGCACGGACGCGACGGCACCGACGACGGCGGAGAACCGCCGGAAGATCGACAGCCAGATGCCGCTCGCCGAGAAGGCCAAGCTGGCCGATTACGTGATCGACAACTCCGGCGACTCGCGAAGCGACCGACCGAGCAGGTGCGACGCGTCTTCGCAGCCTTGATGGTCGAGCTCGAGTCGCGCTCCGCGGTGTAGCCGCTGCTCCGCGCACCAGCCGGCCGGATCGTGACCGTGACCAAGCGCCGGGCGCTCGGCCAGCACTTTCTCCGCGATCAGACGACCGCCCGGGCGATCGTCGATCTCGTCGCGCCGACCGAGCGCGACCTCGTCGTCGAGATCGGGCCGGGGACGGGCGCGCTGACGAGCCTTCTGGCCGGTCGCGCCAGCCGCGTGATGGCCCTCGAGATCGATCGGCGCTCTGGCCACGGCGCTGCGCGTCGGATGCCGGCGGTGGAGGTCCTCGACGCAGATGCCCGGACCTGGGACTACGCCGCGCTGGCGGCACCGAGGGCGGGCGCGTCCTGATCGTCGGCAACCTGCCGTACAGCGTCGGCAAGCCGATCCTGATGGCGCTGATCGAGGCGCGCACCGCGATTCACGAGATGGCGCTCATGCTCCAGCTCGAGGTCGCTGAGCGCGTCGCCGCCGCGCCCGGCGGTAAGACCTATGGCAGCCTGTCCATCTTTACCCAGCTTTACTGTGACGTGCGTCTGGCGTTCCGCGTCCCGCCGGGCGCGTTCCGCCCGCCGCCGAAGGTCGACTCGGCGGTCCTCCATCTCGCGCGTGCTGCGCGAGCCGCGGGTTCCGCTGGCCGACCCAGCGCCGCTTCGAGAGCGTCGTTCGGGCGGCATTCGCCCAGCGCCGGAAGATGCTGGCGAACGCGCTCGGCGCGGGCCTCGGGCTGCCGCTCGACGTGGTGCGACGCTCGGCGGCGGCTGCCGGCGTCGACCCGACACGCCGAGCCGAGACGCTGACCCTGTCCGAATTTGCGGCGCTGGCGACCGGACTTCCTGAGCGGGCTCCGGCCCGGCTCGCGTCGTTCATCCAGCGATTTCCGGCCATTCGCCGCGGCGAGTCCGCGCACCGCGCCGGCTACCAGACCTAGTGTGAGCGCTCACCCATCCGGAAACTAGCGCGGTTACTGATTTTTTCAGCCCACGATCTGCCCGCTGTCGCTATCATGGTCGTGATGCAAAGACGCTCTCCAGCCGTTGCGGGTCTCCTGGCGGCGAGCATCGTCGGGCTCGCGGTGTCGTCCTATTTATATGTCTGGCCCGGAACGCGCCGGCGCCGCGCTGGCTGCCCGCTCCCAAAGCCGAAGAGCTCGTCGTTCCCGCATATCCCGTAACGGTTCGGAGCGTCGAGATGCGCCGCGGCGACACGCTCGCGCAGGCGCTCGCGCGCGGCGGTATGCAGTCGCGCGGCGCCACCCTGCTCGCCACGCAGTTCGGGAAGAACGGCGCCGACCTCAGACGGATCAGGGCGGGCGCCACGATCGAGATCACCTGGAATTCCGGAACGAGGCGATCACCAGGTCCGATACGAGGCGAGCCCGTGGCTCTCCTTCGCCGCCCGCCCGGCGAACGGCAGCTGGCAGGTCGGCCGGGCCGAGACCGTCCCCGGACGTCCGGGTCGAGGCGGTGAGCGGCGTCGTCCAGCGCTCGCTCTTCGACGCGGTCGAGCGGACGCGGCGAGTCGGCCTCGGCTGGTGCTCGACCATGGTCGAGATCTTCTCCTCGGACTTCGACTTCACCGCCGACACGCGCGCCGGCGACCGTTTCCGACTGCTGGTCGAGAAGCGCTACGCGGGCGACGCCTTCGTCGACTACGGCCGGATCCTCGTCGCCCAGTACGCGAGCGGCGGCAAGACGCTCACGGGCGTCGGGTTCGATCGCGGCGTCTCGCACTTCGCCCACTACGATCTGGCGGGCCAGTCGCTCCGGAAGAGCTTCCTCAAGTCGCCCCTCGAGTTCTCGCGCATCACCTCGGGCTTCACCTACGCGCGGCCGCATCCGATCCTCGGCGGCGTGCGCCCGCACCTGGCGATCGACTACGCGGCGCCGGTCGGCACGCCGGTCCGCGCCGTCGCCGACGGCGTCATCGTGCACGCCGGCTGGAACGGCGGCAACGGCATCCAGGTGCACCTCCGCCATCGGTCGGGCTACGAGACTCAGTACAACCATCTCTCGCGGATTCCGTCGGACATCCACGTCGGCACCCGTGTGCGGCAAAAGCAGATCATCGGTAGCGTCGGCGCCACCGGGCTGGCGACGGGACCGCACCTCGACTACCGCATCGTGCACAACGGCACGTACGTGAATCCGCTCAGCGAGAAGTTCATCCCCGGCGACCCCATCCCCGTCGCCGCGCGCGCCGACTTCACCCGCGACTCGCGGGAGCTCGTCCGCCGCCTCGAGACCGCCGCGCCGTTTTGATTCAAATCAGGGGCGACCGCCGCCTCCCGAAATCCCGAGTGCAGTGCTGACTCTGAGTTATTCGGTTCGAGGGTCGGCTGGCAGCGTAGTACGACAATCCCGCGCTCTTCCCGCAAGACGCCTCGGCAGCCTTGGCCGGGGCGTTCGCGCGTCGATCGAGAAGTTTGGCGCGGACTCCCAGTGACCTTTGCCGCTCAGGCTCGCCTCCTGGCGCGACCGGGGCGTTGACTGGTAGCGGTATCCTCGGCGCGAGCATTCAGCAAGCTGCACTCTGAAGAACCGCTCCTGGGAGACTCAGCGGGATCTCGCGCTCGAACACGGTGAACCGTGAGCGGGATAGCCTTTACGAAAGTATTGCCAATACAGCTCGATATTTTCCGAAAGTGTGGGCCACATCGCGCTCTCGATTAGATGCCGGCGTATCGCAAGCACAGGGTCGCGGCCTCAGAGCAACTCGGCTATGGTACGCCCGGACATGCACTCCGCCGGACCCCGGTGCTGCTGCTAAATCTGTGTCGTCCTGACCCCGCTACCCCATGCTACCGGGCGGTTCAGCTTGATCGACGGATCGCTCGAGGCGGACTGGTGCTACGCGGAAGCTAAGGACCAGCGCTCGCATCGCACCGCGCCCGCGTTGCCTTTCTACCGTTTTACCCGCGCCGAAACCGACCCTTCCTACCGGGCGGGTCAATTACGTGCCCGCCCGCACCAGTCCGCTTGCGCGTACCGCTCAAGCGAGACAGCGATTCCCAGCGCCAGCGCCAGTCGACTGCCTGACTGCGCGTCCGTAGTCCCGTTCGTTCTAGGCAATGATCGTCGCACTGTCTCCCGTAGGGCCGCCTGAAAGGCATCTCGTCCACTGCGCGGAGGATGCAACTGCGCGATGCTGCTCAAAACCAAAAAACGTGAGAGAGTGGAGGGCGGAATCGTGCTGATCAGAGTCGAATAGGGAGTGGGAGAAGTTCGGGAAAGAGCGAGAGCCGTACTTCGGCGTAATTACTCATGACAAGTTTCGTAAGAGCAAGCTTAACGAGCAATCTATTTTCGAGTTCTTCAAGTCGGGTCAGGAGCATATCGACTATGTGCTGGATGCGATCCGAGCAGTCGATTCTGGATTTTTGCCGCGCCGGGTTCTTGATTTCTGGCTGCGGAGTGGGGCGGATGCACCATTCCGCTGGCCCGCATTAGTAAGGCGGTGGTTGGTATCGATAGTGTCGGCGTCGATGCTACAGGGAGGCTAGGAACAACTGCCGCGGATGCGAGTCAGTCTCCAACGTAGAATTCGCGCTGTCTGAGGACGACAACCTCTTCTACAGGTGAACGGGGAGTTTGACTTGATTCACAGTGTCTTCGTACTTCAATGCATACCCCGCAACAACGGTATGAGGCTTCTCAGGCGAATGGCGGAGCTCTTGTCGCCGGATGGCGTTGGTGCGATTCAAATCCTCTATGAGAGAGAGGTTTCGCGCGTCGTCAAGGGGGTTGGCTTTTCTGCGTAAATCAGTCCCCATAGTCCACTATTTTGCGAACCGGGTGTATGGAAAGCCGCTGACGGAGCCGCTGGTGGAGAAGAACGTGTACGATCTGAATCGAATTCTGGGAGAACTGTCTCGGGTCGGATGTGGAAATGTACAACTCAGTCTCTTCAATGAGGGTGTTCATCGATACTGCATGCTCTTCTTTCGGAAAAGGCGTGATCGTGTTCCTCATGAATCATTGGCGGCGAGTTAATCGAGGCGCGCTGTAGTAGTCAGGTGATGCGAGGTCGCTGTGAAGGAGAGCGTTGCCTTCCGGCGGCCTCGCCTCTATCGGCTGCGGAATCTGCGGGCCAAAGCTCCATAGAGCCGCTGGCCCGAGATCGAAGGGGACTGCTGGGGCCTCGGCGCACCAGACTGGCGCGACCTCTCTCCTGCGGAGTAAGCCGAGATGCTTTCGTCTCGGTAACGCACGCTAGCCACGTCCTCAACTCAGCCGATCCGTTCTCGCAATATCCCGAATGCGAAACGTCGAAAAGGGAGAGCTTGGAGACCGCAAAGCACGCCTCTGCCCATGTACCCGAGCACCGGAGCGGTGGCCCGCGAAGCCGGGAACGATGTCGGGCTCCGGCTGAAGAAGCGGCGCGAGGAATTGGACGCCGTACGCGTGAATCTGGCCGAGCCCGAGGGCCTGGACGTGGAGTAGGAAGAGTTCGAGCGCGCTCTGGCGCCGAACGTCGAAGTTGCGGTAGATCGGTCCCGTGATCAAGGCGAACGACGTGGCACAGACGCGGGCGGCGCTACGGGGCCTAGCCGTTCGGAAGATCATCGTCACGCCGACAAAGGGCGGCTGGATCTTCGCGGGTGATGGCAGTCTCGGCGGGATGACGGGTGCTCTCGGGGTGCCTAGCTGCTCCCCCGGATCACCCTACCGGATTCGCGTTGTCGGAGAATGGACACGCCGATTGCGCCGGCAAAGCCGGCGCTCGAACTGAGACCACAGGCTGACATCTTGCCCGTATGATCGCCTTCGCACTGGCCCGTAAGGGGTCCGAAGCTCAACAATTCCGTGCTGTTGTCTCATAGCGAGCCGCCGACCCGGTGCTCCGCGAAACTACGGTGAACTTGGAGGTCGGATGGTAGGATCAAGCCCGTCGTGAAAGGAGTTCCGTGGAGCCCGTCGTCCGACTGATACCCCTGGAGGTCTCGGCGAGATCGGCCTCAACATGATGCTGATCGAGTCCGGCGAGGACTTGATCGCGGTCGACTGCGGACTCATGTTCCCCGACGACGAGCTCCCCGGTATCGACCACGTCATCCCCGATTTCTCGTATGTGCTCGGCCGGCGTGAAGCGTTCCGCGCGGTCGTCCTGACCCACGGCCACGAGGATCACATCGGCGCGCTCCCGTACCTGCTGCGCGAGGCGCCCGTGCCCGTGTACGGCACGCCGCTGACCCTGGCGCTCGTGGCGGAGCGACTCCGGGAGCACTGGCCTCGCCGAGACGGCGGATCTGCGCGTCGATCCGCCCGCGCGACCGCATCGAGGCCGGCTCGCTCGGCGTCGAGGCGATCCGCGTCACGCACTCGATCGTCGACGGCATCGGGTTGGCGATCGACACGCCGGTGGGGACCATCGTCCACACCGGCGACTTCAAGCTCGACCCCAGTCCGCTCGACGGTGAGCTGCCGGACTATCGGCGCTTCGCGGAGCTCGGGGAGCAGGGCGTGATGGTGCTGTGCTCCGACTCCACGAACGTGGACCGCCCGGCCACACGCGCTCGGAGATGGACGTGGGGAGGCGCTCGGCGCGCGCTTCGACACGGCGACCGGGCGCATCATCGTGGCGACCTTCGCGTCGCACATCCATCGGATCCAGCAGGTGCTCACGCTCGCGGCCCGTACGGGGCGGCGCGTCGCGCTGCTCGGGATGAGCATGCAGCGGAACGTGACGATCGCCGCCGACCTCGGCTACCTGCGTGTGCCCGAGAACGTCCTGGTGGAGCTCGAGGATCTCGCCGAGCTGCCCGCGGATCGCCAGGTGATTCTCTCGACGGGGAGCCAGGGCGAGCCGCACTCGGCGCTGGCGCTGATGGCATCCTCGGAGCACAAGTACGTGCGGATCGAGCGCGGCGACCTCGTGATCATCTCGGCCGCGCGTGATTCCCGGCAACGAGCGCACGATCGGGCGCGTCGTCAACGCGCTCTATCGCCTCGGCGCCGAGGTTCTCTACGAGGACAACGCGTTCGTCCACGTGTCCGGCCACGCGAGCCAGGAAGATCTGAAGATGATGTTCAACCTGACCCGGCCGCGCTACTTCATCCCGGTGCACGGCGAGTACCGTCATCTCCTCAGCCACGCGCGGCTCGCCGAGAGCGTCGGCATCGGACCCGACCGCGTCTTCTTGATCGAGGACGGCATGGGCGTCGAGGTCTCGAAGACCGAGGCGCACCTGGCCGGCCGTTTTCCAGCGGGTCGCGTGCTGGTCGACGGCAAGTCGGTCGGCGACATCGGCGCCGTGGTCCTCCGTGACCGGCAGCTGCTCGCCGAGGACGGGTTGATCGCAGTCTCGCTCGCCGTCGACCGCGACGGCACCGTGCTCGCGGGGCCCGAGATCGCCTCGCGCGGCTTCGTCTATGTGAAGGAGAACGAGCCCTTGCTCGAGGAGCTCAAGAAGGCCGTCGTCACCGCGCTCGCCGAGCGCGCCCCGACGTGCCGTTCGATCGCGAATTGATGAGCGCGACGGTGCGCACGGCGGTTCGGCAGTTCGTCAACCAGCGGTTCCGCCGGCGCCCGGTTGTACTACCGATCATTCTGGAGGTCTGATGGCAACCGTCATCTCGACGGAAGGAAATCGACTGACAGCAAGCCCCGGCGCCGCCGCAAGCGCGGCAGCGACCGCTGGGTGAGCGAAGTGAAGGGTATCGCGGCGCTGCTAGCCGCGGGCTTTGGTCTCATCGCGCTCGCGACCTTCGATCCGACCGTGACACCGGCCGAGCAGCAGGGGTTGACCGGCCCCGTCGGTGTCTGGCTCGGGTGGGCCATGTTCCAGTCACTCGGCTACGCCGGTTTCCTTCTGCCGCTCCTGCTCGGCGCCTGGGGCGCCTCGGCGTTCCTGCGTCCGATCGTCGTCCGCGGCTGGGTCCCGCTGGCCGGGCTCGGCGCGCTCCTCATCGCCGCCGCGGGGTTGCTCACGCAGGCTACGAGCGTGCGAAGCGGCGCGATCGGTGGCGGTCTCATCGGCTACGCGACCGCCGGCGCGCTCCAGGCGGGATTCGGCAACGTCGGCACCTGGCTCATGCTGGTCGCCGCGATTCCGATCGGCGTCTTGTGCGTGACGCGCGTCTCCTACGCGGCCGTGGTGCGCATCACGACGACGCGACTGACGAGGCTCAAGCGGCGTAAAGCCCAGTCAACAGCCGCCGTGCGGGTGACGCCGGAGCCCCTGCCGGCGCTGGAGCCGCAGGCAACGGAGGCCATGGCGCTCCCGGTAGTCGTCGAGCCCTCGCGCCCACGCGGACGCCTGGCCGAGCAGGGGCTCGCGTGGCAGGAGACGTTCGACTTCGGCCGCGGTGGCGCCGCGACCTTCCAGCTGCCGCCGGTCGGGCTCCTCAAGGTGCCGCCCGCGTCCGAGCTCAAGCGCACGCGCGAGGAGCTCCAGGACAACGCCGAGACGATTCGGAGGAAGCTGCAGGATTTCGAGGTCGAGGGCCGGATCGTTCAGGTGAGCCCGGGCCCCGTCATCACGTCGTACGAGTTCGAGCCGGCGACCGGCGTCAAGATCAGCCAGGTCGTGAACCTCGGCGACGATCTGGCGCTGGCACTGAAGTCCGCCTCCGTGAGGATCGTCGGACCCATCCCGGGCCGCGGCACCGTCGCGATCGAGGTGCCGAACTCCGAGGCGGCGACCGTGTATTTGCGCGAGATCTTCGTCTCGGCGGAGTTCGCGGAGTCCAAGGGGCGTCTCCCGCTGGCCCTCGGCAAGGACGTGAATGGCACGCCGGTGGTCTCCGATCTGACGTCCATGCCGCATCTCCTGGTCGCGGGCGCCACCGGCAGCGGCAAGTCGGTTGGGCTCAACTCGATGATCTGCTCGATCCTCTACAAGGCCACGCCGGCCGACGTGAGATTCCTGCTGATCGACCCCAAGCGCCTGGAGCTCAGCGTCTACGAGGGCATTCCGCATCTGCTGGCGCCGGTCGTCACCGACGCGAAAGAGGCTGCGGCGCGGCTGCGCTGGATCGTCGGCAAGATGGACGAGCGCTACAAGACGCTCCAGCTCAAGCAGGTTCGGAACATCGAGGGCTACAACAAAGTGGTCGGCCCGGAAGAAAAGCTCCCGTACTGGGTCGTCGTCGTCGACGAGCTGGCGGACCTCATGATGGTCTCGGCCGGCGAGGTGCAGACCTCGCTGGTGCGTCTGGCGCAGATTGCGCGGGCGGTCGGGATCCATCTGATCATCGCGACCCAGCGCCCCTCCGTCGACGTCGTGACCGGCTTGATCAAGGCGAACTTCCCGACGCGCATCGCGTTCCAGGTCGCGTCGAAGGTGGATTCGAGAACCGTGCTCGACGGCAACGGCGCCGAGCAGCTGCTCGGCCGCGGCGACATGATCTTCGTCCCGCCCGGCGCGAACAAGCAGACGCGCGTGCACGGCGCCTGGGTGGCCGACGACGAGGTTCGCGCGGTGTGCGACTTCCTGCGCAAGCAAGGGACCGCGGTGTACGAAGAGGTCGTGCTGGCGACCGAGGAAGAGGTGGCCGCCGGGGCCGACGCCGATCGCGACGATCTCTACTGGGACGCCGTGCACCTCGTGATCGGCCAGCGTCAGGCCTCGATCTCGTTCCTGCAGCGGCGCATGCGCCTGGGCTATCCGAAGGCGGCGCGCTTCGTCGACATGATGGAGCAGGATCGGGTGATCGGGCCGGGCGACGGCGCCAAGCCTCGCGAAGTCCTGGTCGGCCCGGAATATCTCGCGAAGCGCGGCAAGTAGCGCGAAGCTCGCGGCCGCTCGCGGGGCTGTACAATTCGGCCCGACATGACCCGTGCGCTCGCGATCGCGGTTCTGGCTGTGCTCGCCGCGTCGTTGCTCCGGTCCGGTGCGCACGCGGTCGCCGCCGATGATCTGCGCGACGCGCTTCGCCCCTGCACACGCGGCGACCTCATCGGGACCTGGGCGATGATTCGCCTCGGCACCGCGCCCTCGGTCCGCGTGGACCAGTCAGATCCGTACTTCTATCCGTACCAGCGCTACGCCTTTTCGGCCGACCGGAGCATGCGCCATCTCACGGCGACGGCGCCCGTCGGTCCGGAGGAACAGCAGGCGATTCTGTCCGCGCCGCCGACGACCACGTGGACGGTCGACGACAAGGGGCGGTTGCTTACTCGAGAGAGCGGCGCGACGGCGCCGGAGGTCGACGCCTGTCAGATCTTGCTAGCGAAGATCAGCGACCCGAGAAGCCCGGTCCCCGGGCTCCCGGGTGACCTGCTGCTGACCCACTACAGCGAGGACGGCAAGCCGGTCGCGCGCCGGCTCCTGCGGAAGATGTCAGGACCGAGCGAGTAACGAGCCGGCGCGGCGGTCGATCCAGCGATCGGCGCGCGGCCGCGAGGGCCAGACGAGCTCGAGGACACCCAGGATCAGGAGCGCACAGGCGCCCAACGTCGCGAGCAGGATCAGAACCTCTTCCGCACCCACGGCTCCACATCTTCGATTTAATCCGGAGCGCGCCCGACCACCAAGAAAATACGCGCTCAGTACCGGATCCGTACGCGGTAGGTGAGCTTGGCCGCGCCCTCTTTGGGCACGGGGATCTGGTACTTGAGCGTGTGGGCCTGGATTTTCTCGTACGTGTGACTCGAGCTGACCACCTGCCAGTCGCCCGGGACGGGCTCGATGACGGTGACCGTCTGTGCCTCGGTCTTGTGGTTGCGGAGCGCTGATCTCCCACTCGATCTCGTAGAGGTTCGAGCGCGAGCTTCTTGAAGTCCTTCTGGGTGCGCTCGCCGACCAGGTCAAACGCGTTGCCCAGCTTGATCTTCACGCGCTCGTCCTTGGGCGTGTGGTCGATCCAGTCCTCGCCGATGAACTGCTGACTGCCCGACGCGTCGGCCTTGTAGACGCGGACCTTGCCCTTGGGCAGCGGCAGGCCCAGCCGGTTCTCCTTGCTGTTCTTCACCTCGAGATAGACCGCCACCTTCTGATTCGAGATCGGCATACCGTAGGCATTGCGGTAGTAGTCGGCCGCGCCGTAGTAGATCAGCTCCTTCGTCGATCGGGATCTCGCTCGACGACAGCAGCGCGAGCTGCTTGGTCTGATTGTTCTTGATCGTCGTGCGGCCGTCGAGCGTGTAGAGGTGATACTCGAAGAAGCCCTCCGACACGAAGTCGTGGCTGGCGACAGCCGGGGACACCGGCCTTGGCTGCCAGCTCCATCATCCGCTGATCGCGGCGCGCGTCCGGCGCCCGATTCACGTCGCCGGCGACCAGCTTGAGCGCGGCGTTGCCGTAGGTGGCGCCGCTCTTGTTGTCGATCGTCACCCAGCCGGTGAGGTCCGACAGCGTGTCGGCGGCGTTCAGCACCATCACGTAGTCGGCCTTCCACGTGATCCCGCCCGTGAGATACGAGGCCTCGACGCGCTGCGGTCGCGCCGTCTGGTTGCGCAGGAGCCACACGAGGGTCGGCTTGGAGACGAGATTCTCGGGCAGCGAGGGCAGGACCAGCCGGCCGGAATGGCCCATGTGGATCTGGCCGTTGATCTCGAAGACCGGACCGTCGGTGGAGAGCAGGGTGGCCTCGTGATAGGCGCCGTCGCTCTGATAGAGCCGGACCTTGTGGCCGACGTACTTCTCCATCAGCTTCTGGCTCGTCAAGAGATCGTACTCGTAGTTCTGCTCGAGGATCTTGAGCCCGGCGGCGTCGGTGATCGATTTGAGATGGACCGCTGGTCGGATCGATCAGCGCCGCGACGTCCATGAACTGCACCTCGGTCGGTCCCGCCGGAAAGCGTACTTCGCGCAGGTCCTTCACGAGGCCGAGGTTGCCGTTGTAGATCGTCACCATCACGTCGCGCTGGTCGTCGCGCGTCACGCTCACCGGCGCCGCTGCCGCGGGCTGGCCGGTCGTGAGCGCGACCATCAGAAGCGTGGCAATCAACGGGGTTCTCATGACGTCGTTCCTCCGGTCTTCCGGATATCAGCTGCTATCGAGTTAGACCGGAGCAGGCGCCGGAAGTTCCGGCGCGGCTTCTTGCAGGCGGGCGGATCAGCCGGTAATTCGTAGCACGACGCGGACCTGAGCGGGAAGCGCGGCCGGCTCCCGGGTCGGCTGCCATCGACCGAGACGCGCGAGCTCGCGCGAGAGCTCGGCGTACGCGTCGCGCTGGATCGTGAGCTCGAGGGTGAAACCGTCGGCGCGGTCGGTCCGGCGGGTTTCCGCAGCGCCCAGGCGCGCGATGAGCTCGCTGACCTTGCGAAGCGCCACGTCGCGGTCGCTGACCGCCAGCTGGCCGAAAACGTCGGGCGGCGGCGCGAGTGCCGATGAGGCGACCGCCGGCGGTGGCGGTGGAGCCTGGGCCCCATAGTTGTCAGCGAGCGCGCCGGGTGCGCGCGGAGCTTGGACGTTCCCGCTCGTCATCGAGCGCCGCTCGGCGACCGCCGGTGGCGTCGCCTGCTTCGCCCGACGATCCACCTCCTGGCGAACGTCGACATCGCGCGAGAGCGCCTCGGGCTGCGGAGCCTTGGCGGGCGCGGGCGCGGCGAGCTCCGTCGCCTTCGGCGGCTCCGGCGCCTCCTTGGCCTCCCTCTGTCTTGGCGAGCGCTTGCGCCTGATCTTTGGCCGGCGCCTGATCTCGCAGGGCGTCGACCTTCCTCTCCGGCGAGGTCGGGAGCGGCGGCAGAGGTGCGCGCCCCACTGGCGCCTGGCTCTCGGGCGCTTGGGCGACCACGGGAACAGGTTGCTCCAGGCGTGTCGCCAGCTCGAGCTCCGGGGTTCCGCGGTACACCAGCGCCACGCCGACGGCGACCAGGACGATGGCGGCAGCTTCCATCGGAAGCTTCACCGGCCAGGGCAGGAAGAGGCCGCGGACCAGACGCCGCGGCCAGGAGACGGGCCGCGCCGCCTCGAGCACGCGATCGACGAAACCGGCCGGCGCGCGGACCGGCGCCACCGCGCGCACCAGCGACACCGTGTCGCGGAAGCGCTGGAGCTCGCGGCGGCAATCGGCGCACGTCGCCAGATGGGCGTCGACGGCGGCGCGCCCGTCGGCGGCGAGCGCGTCGTCCACCAGCGCCGAGAACTGCTCGCGCGCGTCGTGACAGGTCATGGCAGGAACCGTTCGAGCTTGTCGCGCAGATCCATTCGCGCGCGATGGAGCCTCGATCTCACCGTGCCGAGCTCGATCTCCAGCGCCGCGGCGATCTCCTCGTACGAGAGCCCTTCGAGATCGCGCAGCACGACCACGATGCGCCGCTCGTCGCTGAGCTCGGCGATCGCCCGGTGCAGCGCAGTCTCCAGCTCGCTACGCTCCATCTCATCGGCCGGGCCGATCTCACGCGAGGCCAGCCGGGCCAGGGTTTCCTCGCCCTGGCGCGCCATGCGGCGCTCGCCGGACGTCAGGCGGTTCAGGCATAGCCGCGAGGTGATCGCGTAGAGCCACGTCGAGAGCTTCGACTCGCCGCGGAACTCGCCGATGGCTCGATGGACCCGCAGAAAGACCTCCTGGGCGAGCTCCTCGGCTTCCGCGCGATTGCCGATCATGCGGAGCGCGACGCCGAAGACGCGGTGCTGGTAGGCGATCACCAGATCCTCGAACGCTCGAGGCTCGCCACGCCGGAGCCGGTCCACCAGGGAGCTATCATCGCCGGTCCGTCCTTCCATCCAGTTAGACCATACCGCTCGCCCGGGGTTCCCCGGCTCCAAATTCTGCGCACCGCCGGGTGACGCGTTGCGCATGTGCGCGGGGAGCCCCATACTGCCGAGAATCGCCGCGCCAAACGGCCGGTGGAGCTCGCGCGGCGGATCATTCGTGACGCCGGGCGCCTGGAGCCGGGGCCCGCGACCGAGGCGCGAAACGGGATCGAAAGGGGCGCAATGCTCGAGGAAGATCAGGTGCGCGAGCTGGCCGACCACTGGGTGAAGGCGTGGAATAGCCACGACCTCGACCGCATCATGGCGCACTACGCGGACGACGTCGTGCTGATCTCGCCGGTCGCCGTCAAGATTCTCGGTGATCCATCGGGCCGAGTCACTGGCAAGGCCGCGCTCGCGTGCGTACTTCAAGCGTGCGCTCGACGTCTACCCGAACTTGAGCTTCGAGCTCGTCGATCTCATGTGGGGGCTCGAGAGCGTCGTCCTCTACTACGTGAACCAGAAGGGATCGAAGACCGGCGAGTACATGGAGATCGGCCCCACCGGCAAGGTTTCGAAGGTGGTCGCAAACTACAGCGGATAACCGACGACACGAGGACCCAGGCGATGCCGCACCCGCTCGTCACCCAGCTCCGATTCACGCGCGATGAGTTCATCCGCGGCTTGACCGGCCTCACGGACGAGGAGGCGCGCCGGCGCTTTCAACCGATCAACTCGATCAGCTGGATGATCGGCCATCTGGCCTGGCAGGAGCAGCGCAACTGGCTCACCCGGGCGCAGGGGCAGATTCTTCGCCCCGACTTGAACGAGCGCGTGGCCAACGGCAAGCCCGCCAGCACGCCGCCGCTCGAGGAGATGTGGACCGCCTGGCGCGCCGTGACCAAGGCCAGCGATCCGTGGCTCGACACGCTCACCACCGAGCGGTTGCAGGCGCCGATGGCCGACGGGTTGTCGACCATCGGGACGTTCCTGCGACGCACGACGTACCACTACTGGTATCACCTGGGCGAGGCACTGGCCGTCCGCCAGATGCTCGGCCATCGCGATCTCCGGACTTCGTCGGCGACATCGACGCGCAGGCGCCCTACCGCCCGGAGTGACCGAGGAGGCGAGAGTGAGTGCTGAGACCCTGATCGGATCGCTCGGCGTGGCGCTCTTGCTGCTGGCGTTCCTGCTCAACCTCGTTCGCGTGCTCACGACCGAGAGCTATCCGTACACCGCGCTCAACTTCGCCGGCGCCTCGCTGGCCGGCTTCGCGTCGTACCTGATCGGCTTCATGCCCTTCGTCGTGCTGGAGGGCACGTGGGCCACTGTCGCGGCGGTCGCGCTGGTGCGACGCCTGCTGAGTGTCGGTCGCACGGCGTGAGATGGCCCACTGTCCGGTCGAGCTTGCTCGACGATCTCGGTGACATCCTCGCCGAGGTGCGGGGCTGGGCCGGCGTCAAGGAACACAGCCCCGGCGTCTTCTATGTGCGCCGCGAGCCGTTTCTCCATTTTCACCTGCTCAGAGGCGGGCGCCGCCGTGGCGACATCAAGGGAAGCCACGGCTGGGTGAGTCTGGATCTCCCGCGGCCGATCTCGGCCACGCGCCGACAGATGCTCCGGCGCGCGCTGCGCGCGCACTATCGTGAAAAGCGAGGCGACGCATGACCAGCGATATGGTTCGGACGCTCTATCGCTACAGCGCCTGGGCGACCGCGCGCATCCTCGAGCATGCGGCGCGGCTCCGCCCGGACGAGCTGGCTAAGCCGAGCGGCGCCAGCTTCAGCTCGGTGCGCGAGACACTCGTGCACATCATGGCCGCCCAGTGGATCTGGCTCGCGCGCTGGAAGGGTAGCTCGCCCACCTCGCTACTGGACGCGCGGGAATTTCCCGACATCGCGTCGATTCGTGCGCGCTGGGACCAGATCGACGGCGAGACGCAACGCTTCGTGGCTGGCGTGACCGACGACGACCTCGCCCGCGTCGTCGAGTACAAGAACACCCGCGGCGAGCGCTGGGCCTATCCCCTGTGGCAGCAGGTCGTCCACCAGGTGAACCACGCGACCCAGCATCGGGCGAGGTCGCCGCGGCGCTGACCGAGCTCGGCCATTCGCCGGGCGACCTGGACCTTCTGATCTACATCGATGAGACCGAACCGCGGCGCTGATCCGCGCCGTCTACGGCTGCGGCTCGGCCGGTGCGTGCGCACCGAGCTCGGCGAGCGTCGCCACGGCGATCGGCGCGTCGATCGGATCGAACGCGGGATTCAGGCTGAGCGCCTGCGCCAGCTGGCGCTGCGCCGTCACGCGGTCGCCGAGCTTGGCGTGGATCATCCCGGCGTGGAAGAGCAAGCTCGCGTCGGGCGTGCGCTGCGCCAGCGCCTTGGCCACGACCCGTCGCGCGTCGCCGTACCGGCCGTTCTTGTAGTACGTCCAGGCCAGCGCGTCGCGCGACGAACACGCTCGGCCGGCGCTTGAACTCACGCTCCGCGATCGCCAGCGCCTCCGGCAGCCGGCGATCCCGGTCGGCGAGGAAGCGCACGATCTGGACGTCGCCGGTCACCCCGTTGGCCTTGTTCAGCGCGTCGATCGTTTCCACGAGCGCCCACTGCTGCTCGGCACGCTTCTGGTCGTCGGTGACGAGGTAGAGCTGGCCGAGCGCGACGACGACTCGTGCTGCGGCGCGATCGCCGCGGCGCGGCGATATGACTCGATGGCGCCCGCGTAGCTGCCTCGCGCGGCCCCTGACGCGTCCCTGGGCGAAGAGCACGTGGTAGTTGCTCGGCGTCCGGGCGATCGCCTGCTCGACGATCTGCTCGGCGGCGACCAGGTTGCCGGTCGCCAGGTGCATCAGCGCGAGCTGGGCGCGGCACCACGCCGTGTTCTCCGCGTACGGCGCGCCGGCCTTGATCGCGCGGTCCATGAGCCAGGTGGCGCGCCGGACGTCGCCGGTGACGAAGAGAAAGTGCGCGCTCCGACTGTAGGCCGAGATGTCCGGCCGGAGGTCGAGCATCTTCTGATAGTGCTCGGCGGCCAGGTCGTAGTCGCCGAGCTCGAGCGCCGCGTCGCCGAGCAGTCCGTACGCGGCCGCGTTCGTCGCGTCGACCGCGAGCGCCTTCCTCGCCGATTCGGTCGACTTCTCGAACTCGTGACGGGCGCTCTGCACCCACGCCAGGCCGACCAGCGCCTCGCCGTTGGTCACGATCGAGCGCCCGAGCCTGCTCGAACGCCTGCTCGGCGCGGCCGTAGTAGCTCGCGTCCGACCGTTTCGCGCGCCTTCTGCATGAACGCGTCGCCGAGCGCTGTCCACGCCGCGCGATCCTGCCGTTGCTGCCGGGTCTTCGTCGTCAGCCGCTCGATGGTCTGGTCGACCGTGGGCCGCTCGGGCACCACGGCGCCGGAGCCGTCGCCCGTCGCCCTGGCGCTCGGCGTGACACCGAGCACCAGAGCGGCGGCCGTGGCCGCGGCGAGCACAACACGCGATGCGACGTGGCTCGCCGAGGTCATGACTCAGGGGTCCTTTCGGTTCGTCGGCCCGGCGTGAGGCGTGGCCGAGTAGGGGAAGACCTGGTTGTAGACCTGGTCGTTGGCGTTGATGTTGTCACCCACGACGGTGATCGCCGCGTACGTCGGGCCGCTGGCGACCGCCGTGAGCGCGATGTCGACGACGTCGTCGCCAAGGCGCCGGCCATTCGGCCAGCCGCCGGAGACTCCGCCGGTCGTGTCGCCGCCGATGAAGCCGAGACGGCTGAATCCCGCCTGGCCGGCCAGCCGCACGGGGCCGGTCGCCGTGTTCACGCGCAGGACGTCGGGAATGAAGATCGCGACGAGATCTTCGCGGTTCGTCGTCGCGAAATTCGTCCCGAAGACGGTGTTGATCAGCACACCGACCTCGGGATTGCGGGCGTAGGTCGCGAACGCCGCGTCCTCGGTCGGCGTCCGGCGGTTGTAGTTGTCCTTGTCACGTAGCGCGACCAGCACTTCGTTGAAGAGGGGTTGCCCATGCGATTGACCTGCACGAACGGGCCCTCGCTCAGCGGCTCCCGGTTCGCGAGCCGGATGGTGACGCTCGGACGCGACACCGACGCGTAGACGCCGACGCCGGTCTGCGGCCCGAAGAACGGGCTCTGGTAGTCGAGGCTCGGCAGCTGATGGAGCGGAATCTGGATCGCGTACGCGAGCACGTTGAAACCCTTGAAGCCATCGACGCCGGTTCCGGCCTGACCGAGGCCTCCGGCGAGGATCCGCGGGTCGAGCAGGTCGAAGATCGCGGGGGTGTCGGCGAAGAACCCGTCCTCGCGCGGCCCGGCGAAGACCGCTTCACCGGAGGCCAGGCCGAACACCGTCTGACGCGTGTAGCGATCGAGCGCGGCGAAGGTGGTCGCGCCCGACACGGCCTTGCCGCTCGCGTCGTTGTAGGCGGGCGTGGTCCGCGCGCCGACGTTCGGGGGCGGGGTCAGCAGGTCGTTCGCTACCACCGTGGTCGGGCCGCGGCGCCCCTTGTCGTCCTTCACCACCACCTTCGTGACGTCGTAGGTCTGCACGAAGTTCTGCCGGGCGTCGCCGACGTTGTTGATCGCCCCGAGCTCGGCGCCGAGCCCGTACGACAGGATCGTGTTCGGATTCTTCAAGCCGGGGGCCGACTGCGGATTCACGTTCGAGAACTTGAAGTCGTAGCGGATCATATCGGCCCCGGTCGCCGGGTCGGCGATGTGAATGCTGTAGCGCGCGTCGTCGGCGAAGCGATCGTAGATCACGCCGTCGCCGGGCTCCGAGAACGGACGGACGTGGACGATGACGTTCAGGACCTTCTCGCGCGGGTTGTTGTACTTCGTGCCGATGAAGGCGTAGACGTCGGTGAGATTCGCCTGCGGGTCCTGCTTGATGAGTGGCGCGTCGCTGTGGCTCGCGGCGCCGGCCGTTCCACCGACGAATGCGAGCAACGTCACGAGGGCCACGAGAGCCATGCCGCGTGGAGAGTGCCTCATAGTCGATCCTCCTGGGTGTGGGTCATGTGAGCTTCCAGACGAGAGCGCCGCTCGCGAGCGCCTGGACCGCGATCGCCGCGCCCAACAGGGTCATCACGGCGGAGGAGGTCAGCGGGAGCCAGCGCGTGACGAGCGGGCCGCTCTCGTCGAAGCGCGCCACGAGACGGCGCGCGTACACCATGAGCATGCCGATCGCGATCAGCACGGCCGCCAGGCCTACGCTGAAGGCCACGATCAGCAGCAGTCCGAAGCCGACCCGGCGCAGCGAGAGCGCGCTCAGGAGCACCACGAGCGCTGCGGGGCACGGGACGATCCCGCCCGTGATGCCGAGCGCACAGAGCTGCCGCAGGGAGACGTGGCCGGGCTCGTGATGGTGGTGCGCGTGGTGGCTATCGTCTCCGTGCTGGTGATCGTGGTGGTGATGATGCGCGCCGTGATGGTGGTGGTCGTGCTCGGGAGGCGTCGCCGGCGTAGCGCCGCCAGAACAGCGACAGGCCGAGTGCCGCGATCGTCAGCCCCGAGGCCAGCGCGACCCAGGGATAGAGGCGCTCGGGGACCACGTACTGCGAGGCGTAGAAGGTCACGCCGCCCAGCAGATAGACGCCGGCGGTGTGCGACGCGGTGACGATCAGCCCGAGGATCAGCGCGTGGCGCGCGGTGCCCCGCGCGCCCACGAGGTACGCCGCGACGACGGTCTTGCCATGGCCGGGCTCGAGCGCGTGGAACGCGCCGAGCGCGGCGGCCACGGCGAGGGCGACCGCGACGACGCTCAGGGTGAGCTCGCGCGTGGTGATCAGGTCGGTGAACGCGCCGCGCGGGGCTGACTGGACGTTGACCTTCGCGACGACCGGCGCCGCGGCAGTCGTCTCGGTCGGCGACGTCACAGAAGCCGACGCGGCGGACGACGCTGGACCGGGGCAGGCGCTTCCGCCGGCGCCGAGGTATCGGACGGCGACGGACGCGGTGGCGGCGCTGGCGTGTTGGCTACGACGGCAGGCGCCGGCGGACGAGAGAACCGCACGCGCGCCTCGCGCGCTTGCGGCGGGCTGTCGAGAAGATCGGTCGGGTAGTCGCTCAGCTCGCGGCTGCGGTCGCGGTCCGGGACCGAGCTTTCGATCACGGTGCTCCGGAGCGTGCCGACCGCGATCGACTTCCTTCCATCCGGTTCGCGCCGCGAAGTTGTCGTCGCGGTACCCCAGAGTTTCGACGCACCCCGCGCGGGCTCGCGAGCGGTGCGGCCATGAGAGGGGCGATCTTCATCGTCGGGAGATCCGCGGCGCCCGGCGGGAAGATCACCTCGGCCGAGCGGACGTCGAGCGCCAGCCGCTTGCCGTCGACCTCCAACCTCAGATTCGCCTTCAGCGCGTCGGCCGTGTCCCGGAGATAGCGCGACACGCGCGGATCGGCCGGGTCGGCGGGGATCTCGCGCGACTGCAGCTCCTGGAACGTCGGGATCTCGGCCATGTCGATGAAGTACCGCAGGGCAATCGCGTCCCGCTCGATCTGGATGGCGGTGTACTGACTGATGCTGAAGTTACCGAGCGGATGCGCCGGCACCGGCGTGGGCGTTGCCAGCGCCAGGGCGGCGAAGAGCCAGAGTGACCGGACGATCCGTTGTCTGACCATGTTCTTCTGCAGACCCTACGGATCGCACCGGAGTTCGGATTCACGGCGGTCGGGACGATTCCGGGCTCGCCCTCATGGTGGAGGCGGCCTGCCGCGTCAGCGGCTGATGCCGACTTCGCGGAGATAGCGGAGCACGCCGGGGTGGATCAGGTCGGCTCTGGGCGCGGCGGCGAGCGTGTTGGCCGCAGTCGTTTCCTCGGCTTGCGGCAGACGGCGAGCGAGCGCGGCTTCGCCGCGATGCAGCGCCCGGGCGAGGCGATACGTCACGTCGTCGGACAGATCCGGCCGCCCGAGGATGAAGCTCCACGAGCCCACGGACGGGAGCGGCGCGGTGAGCCCTGGATAGGCGCCCGCGGGAACCGTCATGCGGCTTGAGGAACGCGTGCTTGGCGAGGATGCGCGCGATCCCGCTCGCGTCGGGCGCGATGAACCTGCCGCCGCCCGGCCCCTTGGCGACGGCGCCGAAGCCCGGCCAGCCCTGGCCGCCGCCCCACAGCGCCGCGGCGCGACCGTCGAGCACCATGGCCGGCCCGTCGCCGGCCCGATCGAGGTAGATCGCCTGAAAATCGCGTTCTTGTTCGAGGCCGAGCCCATCGAGCACGTACTTCGGCCAGGATGACCAGCCCCGAGCCGCGCGCGCCGAAGATCACGGGCTTGCCTCGCAGGTCTTCGATTCGCCGGTACGGACTGTCGGCGCGAACGACGAACATCCCCGGCGTCGAGTACATCGCGGCGACGATGCGAAGATCGGCCGGTGGCCGGCCGATCCCGTTGAACGCCTCGTGCGCGACCTCGCCCTGGACGAGCGCGATGTCGAGGCGTCGGGCCTCGAGCATCGGGACGTTCTCGGTGCTGCCCTTGGTGTTGCGCTGCTCGATCGTGATGCCGGGGTCGGTCTCGTGAATGGTGTCGGCGACGGCCGCGCCATAGACGGGAAATCCGCCGCCGGGCGTCGCGGTCCCGAGGATCACCGGCCTTCGCGGAGCTTGCCGTCGTCGACATGGCGGATACCCTATCATGTCCCGCGCGCTATACTCGCCGCAGCCACCACCACGACAACATAGAGGAGCCCCATGAAGCTCTTCGTCATCACGGTCATCATACTGCTCGCCGCGATACCCGCGAGCGCGCAGCCAGGTCCAGATCACGATCTCGCAGCCCGCCGAGGCCACCACGATGGATCCGGGCCGGAGCACGCAGGTCTTGACCGTGAACTACTTCTACAATCTCTACGACACGCTCACGCGCTGGGACAACTCGCTGCGTTTGCAGCCGGCGCTCGCCACCTCGTGGAAGAACGTCAACGAGACGACCTGGGAGTTCACGATCCGTCCGGGCGTGAAGTTCCACGACGGCGCGCCGCTCACGGTCGAGGACGTCAAGGCGACCCTCGAGCGCAATCTCGTGCCGGGCAAGACCGTCGTGCAGCCCGGCTTCGCCACGATCGAGGCGGTGCAGGTCGTGAACCCGACGACGATCCGCGTCAGCACGAAACGGCCGGACCCGCTGCTGCTCGTGCGGATGGCGCAGATGGGGTCGCAGATTCTCCCGGCGCGCCTCACGACCGACGACGGGGTCAAGGAGCTGGCCCGGCGCCCGGTGGGCACGGGCGCCTATCGCTTCGTCGAATGGGTCAAGGACGAGCGCCTCGTGATGGAGGCCAACCGCGAGTGGTGGGGCTGGGAAGGCAAGGCGCCGCCGATCGATCGCGTGGTGTGGAAGCCGATTCCCGAGGACTTCCCGCGTATCGTCGCCCTCGAGAAGGGCGAGGCCGACATCATCACCAACGTGCCGCCCGATCGCATCAAGAGCATTGCCGACGGCCGCGCGACGCAGATCCTCAGCGTCCCGTCGAGCCGCATCGTCACCCTCTCCATCAACAGCACCCAGCCGCCACTCGCCGATAAGCGGGTCCGCCAGGCGCTGCACTACGCGCTCGATATCAACTCGATCATCCGCAACCTCTACGCGGGACAGGGCAAGCCCTTCAGCGGCGGCGTCGCCGACACCGACTTCGGCTACAACGCCTCGCCTCAAGCCGTACCCGTTCGACCCGGCGAAGGCCAAGCAGCTCCTGGCGGAGGCGGGCTGCCCCGGCGGCATCGACGTGAGCCTGCACGCCGGCAGTGGCACGATGGTCAACGACAAGTTCCTGCTCGAGACGATCGCGGACATGTGGGCAAGGCCGGCATACGCGCCCGGATCGACATGATGGAGATGGGCGCGCGCCAGCGAATGCTCAACGAGCGAACGGTGCCGCCAGACGGCCTGTTGCTGGGCAATCCACAATCGACCCTGCTCGACGCGGACGGCAGTCTCTGGCGGCTCTGGCATCCGAACGGGTTCAACGGCAAGTACTGGGCCGGCAGCCAGCCCGGCCACCGCTTCTACGAGCTGATGGAACAGGCGCGGTACTCGCTCGATCAGGCGCAAGCGCCGGACCTCGTACGCTGAGGCGACGCAGATCGTCCACGATGAAAACCATGGCTCGAGCTGTTCCAGGAGGTGATCGTGTACGGCGTGAGCCGGCGGGTCGCCTTCAAGCCTCGAGCGGACTACCGGCTGATCGTGGCGGAGATGGCGCCTGAGCCGATAGTACGCGCCTCGAGATCGGACCAGCCGCCCGTCGACCCGGCGGAATTCTTCGGCGACCTCGCCGCGGAACCGATCGAGCTTCTGGTCGACGCCGATAACGCCTTCGCCGATGAGTTGGATCTTGTCCATGAGACTATCGGCGACCACGTCGAAGTGACGGCGGGTCTCCGCGGTGCTCCCCAGGATCTTGGCTCTCGACGTGCCGCTGAGTCTCTGCGGCGCTCGCCAGGGATCTCGGCGCGGAGCTCCGACTTTATCCCGGAGGCGCTGGCCGCGATTTCAGCACGCAGCTCGCCGGTGATTTCCGACTTGAGCTCGGATTTGAGCTCCGCGAAGCGCCGATCGAGGTAGCTGACGAGCTCCTGATCCACACCGATACTCTGATGGCCCACGCGGATCGCGTCAAGTGTGTCGCGGTGAAGACGGCTCAGCCGCCCTTGAGCCGCGGATCGAGGAGATCGCGGAGCGCGTCGCCCAGCATGTTGAAGCCGAACACCGCGAGCGAGAGCGCGACGGCGGGCCAGATCGCGAGCCACGGCGCCTGGTACATGTGGTCGAGCCCTGCCAGCGAGAGCATGCCGCCCCACGTCGGGTAGGGCGGCGGCACGCCGAGACCCAGGAACGAGAGGCTTGCCTCGGTCAGGATGACCGTCGAGAGGCCTGTCGTCGCGACCACGATGATCGTCGGCAGCACGTTGGGAAGGATGTGGCGCGACGGCGATCCGCATGTGGCCCGAGCCGAGCGCCTTGGCGCCCTCGACGTACGGTATATTCCTTGATCGACAGCGCGACGCCTCGAACGATCCGGGAGTTCTGGATGCCGAAGGCGACACCGAGGACGGCGGTAATGTTCCAGACGGTCGGACCGAGCCAGCGACATGATCGACATCAGGAGCAGGAGCGGCGGAAACGCCATCCACGCGTCGACGCCCGCGCTGCAGCCAGCAGGTCGAAGCGCCCGCCGAAGTAAGCCGAGAGCACGCCGATCGCCGGTGGCCAGAACGCATGCCGATCAGTACGGCGCCGAAGCCAACGTAGAGCGAGATGCGCGCGCCGTAGATCAGGCGCGTCAGGAGATCGCGGCCGAGCTGATCGGTCCCGAGCCAGTGGGCGCCGTTCATCGCGATGAAGCGCTCGCGCAGGCTCGTCTGCGCGAAGCCGTACGGCGTGATCGACATCCGCGAGCACCGCGGCCGCGAGCATGACCACCACGATGGCGCCGCCGATCGTGCCGAGCGGCTTCTTGCGCAGCATCTGGACCCAGACGTCGGCGTACCACGGGCCGCGTGCGCGGCGGTACCCGCACGGCGACGGCCACCGCAGCGCCGACCGAGGACGTCGGGAGCGCCGGCGCGGCCGCTCAGCGATACCGGATCCGCGGGTCCAGAAACGCATAGGAGAGATCGATCAAGAGGTTGAGGCCGACGACCATCGCGGCGATGATCAGGTTCACGGACTGCACGACCGGGTAGTCGAGCTTGTTGAGCGCTTCGAAGAAGAAGAGGCCGACGCCGGGAAGGCGGAAGATCGCCTCGATGATCACCGAGCCGCCGATGTAGAGCGGCATCTGCAGACCGATCAGGCTGATGACCGGGATCATCGCGTTCTTCAGCGCGTGACGCAGCACGATCGTCCGCTCGCTGAGCCCCTTGGACCACGCGGTGCGGATGTACTCCTGGCGCAGCACGTCGAGGAGCGAGGAGCGCATGATGCGCATGATGGGGCCGGCGCGCGTCACGCCGAACACGAGGGCGGGCACGATCAGGATCTTCAGATTCTCGAGCGGATCCGCGCGTGATCGGCACGTAGGTCCACACCGGCGTCCACTTGAAGTAGATCGACGGCAACACGACCACGAGCACGGCGAGGCCGAAGTACGGCACCGAGAGCGCCAGGATCGCCAGGATGCGGCCGATGTAATCGGACGCGGTGTCCTGGCGCACCGCCGAGACGATGCCGACCAGCACGCCGATCACCACCGAGACGACGATCGTCAGCAGCGCCAGCTCGAGCGTCACCGGGAAGCGCCGCACGAACTCGTCCCAGATCGGCTGGCGCGTCCAGTACGAGTTGCCGAAGTCGCCGCGCAGCACGATGCCGCCGATCCAGTCCGCGTACTGGACGTAGACGGGCCGGTCGAGGCCGAGGTCCTGCCCGCAGCGCCGCCAAGCGTCGGCGCGTAGGCGTGGCCCTCGACCATGCGCGTGGCCACGTCGCCGGGCATGAGTCGCATCATCGCGAACACGATCACGCTCACCAGGAACAGGGTGGGGATCGCGAGCCCGACGCGGCGAAGGATGTAGCGCTTCATCGACCGATCACTTGTCGATCCACGTATAGAGGAGGCGCATGCCCGCGCCGTAGCCGTCGTGGTGGCTGGAAGCCCTTCACGTAGGGCGGATGGGCGACGTACTGCGGCCAGCTGCGGCACGTAGACGTAGTAGGCCTTGTCGGCGAGATAGCGCTGGATGTCGTCCACGATCTGCTTACGCTTCTTGGGATCCATCTCGCGCCGCTGGGCGACCAGCATCTTCGTCAGCTCGGCGTCGGCCACGTGGCTCTGGTTCGTCGCCAGCTCGGGATAGAAGCGCCCGAAGAGAAAGTCGTCGACCTCGGTGAACGGCGTGGAGGGCCCCATGGCCAGCCTTCTCGTACTTGCCGAGCGCGGTGGTCGAGATGTACTTGCCGTACTCCTCGGGCTTGAGCTCGACGGTGATGCCGATCTTGCCGAGGTTGTCGGCGGCCAGCTCGTAGTAGCTCCGCCACGGCACGACGTAGCCCGGCCAGTGGTAGATCGGCGTCGTGAAGCCCTTCGCATAGCCGGCCTCGGCCAGGAGCCGCTTCGCCTCGGCCGGATCGTAGCCGGTCAGATACTTCGCCTTCGCCGGGCTCGATCTTCGCGGCGTCGAGCTTCCAGTCCTTGAGCGCGCACGGCATGGGCCCGGGATCGACGCAGCCCTCGCCGAACAGGAGCGCGTCGTTCCAGGCCTTGCGGTCGATCGGCCAGCGAGACGGCGCGGCGCACCCGCACGTCGTTGAACGGCGGCTGGTCGGTGCGCAGGTAGATGAAGCCCTGCGCCGATGACCTGGTGTGGCGTCACGCTCATCTCGGGATTGGTCTGCTTGACCGAGCGCGCCTTCCTCCGGGCTGACCCAGCCCCAGATGTGCGGCAGCTCGGCCTTGCCCGCGCGCAGCACGGCCAGGCGGGCCGCCGCGTCGGGCGTGATCTCGATGACGACGCCGTCGAGATACGGAAAGCCCTTCATGTAGTAACGTCGGGTTGCGCTCGTAGACGACGCGCGACGCCCTTCTCGTACGACTTCAGCACGAAGGGCCCGGTGCCGATGACCGCGTCGGGATGGTTGAAGTCCTTGAACTTGTCCTCGGCCTCGCGCGGCAGGATCGCGCAGAAGGTCGGGTTGGCCAGGTGGTTCAGGAAGGGCGCGTACGGCTCCTTGAGCGTGATGCGCACCGTGTAGCGATCGACGACGTCGATGGCTTGCACCGGCTCGAAGCGGTCGCGAAGCTCGACTTCGCCATGAATCGCTCGAGCGAGTACTTGACGTCGTCGGCCGAGACCTCGCGGCCGTTGACCGGCGGCTTGTTGTGGAAGAGCACGCCCTTGCGAAGATTGAACGTGTAGACCTTGCCGTCCTTCGAGACCGTCCACTTCTCGGCCAGGTCGGGCAGGATCGAGAAATCGGTCGGGCTCTTCTGCTCGGGCCCGTTGGGGAAGCGAACGAGCATGGCTGTAGCTGAGGCTCACGTACGAGTGGGTGAGAAAGCTGATCGACAGGTGCGGGTCGAGCCCGGGCGCCTCGCGCTCGGCGATACGGATGACCCCGCCGCGCTTGGGCTGCTGAGCGAGCGCCCAGTCGGCGCCCGCCAGAGAAACCGCCAGCACGAGCGACACCACGAACAGGACGGATCGACGCATCTATGTCCTCCGGGGACGGATTGTCGGCGCGGCCCATTATCGCTCAAGGGCTCGGAAGCGCGGTCGGACTCTAGTGTAGAGTGAGGTCATGATGAGAGCGGTTGTCGCGCTGACGCTCGCCCTATTGGTGGTGGCCACAGCCGTTCCGGCCGCCGCCCAGTCGCTCGACGACGTCGTCCGCGAGATCGAGAGCGTCTACAGCCGCATGACCGACCTGCGCGCCGACTTCACGCAGACCGCGTTCAACAAGAGCCTCAACCAGACGATTCCGGCGCGCGGCACCGTCTACTTGAAGAAGGGCGGCAAGCTCCGCTGGGAATACACCGAGCCCACGCCGCAGGAAATCGTGTCGGACGGCAAGAAGCTCTGGGTCTACACACCGACTCTGAACCAGGCCAACGTCGCCGACGCGCCCGGAGGCGCTGGCCGGCCCCGCCGGGAGCTTCCTGGCCGGGCTCGGCCGCCTGCGGACCGAGTTCCAGGTGCGCTTCCTGAACCCCGCGCAGCCGAAGGACGCCGAGGGAACTGGGCGCTCGATCTGACGCCGAAGCAGCCATTGCCGACCCTGACGCGGCTGATCCTGTCAGTGGACCCGAAGAGCTGGGAGATCCGGAAGGCCATCGTGCACGATCAGTTCGAGAACACGGTGACGATGCGCTTCACGAAGATGGCGGTGAACAGCGGGCTGCCGGAGAAGACCTTCACCTTCGTGGCGCCCAAGGGCGTCGTGATCGTCCCGCTCAAGTAAGCGGAGGGGCCATGGCCGCCGAGAACTCATTCGACATCGCCTGCAAGATCGACATGCAAGAGGTCACGAACGCGCTCGACCAGGCGCGGCGGGAGATCGACACGCGCTACGACCTCAAGGGCGCCAAGTGCGGGATCGCCATCGAGAAGACCGACATCACCGCCACGGCGCCCGACGACATGAAGCTCAAAGCGGTCGTCGACATTCTCCAGTCGCGTCTGCACAAGCGCGGCGTGCCGCTGAAGGCGCTCACGTACGGTGAGGTCGAGCAGGCCTCCGGCGGCACGCTCCGCCAGAAGATCGCGCTCCAGCAAGGCATTCCGATCGAGCGCGCCAAGGAGATCGTGCGCCTCATCAAGGACTCCAAGGTCCGGGTGCAGGCCTCGATCCAGGAAGACCAGGTGCGCGTGGCCGGGAAGAACCGCGACGACCTCCAGAAGATCATCGCGCTGATCAAGGAAAAGGATCTCGGCATCGCGCTGCAGTTCACGAACTATCGCAGCGCCTGATCACGCGCGGGGCGCCCGCCCTCTTCTCACTCGCCACTCCGGAATATTCCGCGAGGCCTCGCTGGATAGCGCATATCCCAGTTCGGCACTCAGTTGGGCCGACTAGAGAGGATCCGACGTGAACATCAAGGATCTGTACTCGATAATCGTGACGGACAAACGCGTCGAATGTCGGGATTTCTACGTTCGATGGTTCGGCTTCCACGTCGTATTCGAAGCGTCGTGGTTCGTCTCATCTCGCTGCCGCTGGAGACCACGCATTTGGTCTCGCCTTCATGGCTCCAGATCATCCTTCACAGCCTCCGGGTCCTGATAGGTTCGATGGCAAGGGGATGTTCCTCACGGTCCAAGTCGAGGACGCCGCTGCGGAGTTTCGAACGTCTCGCTCGGGGCGGCCTATCGATGGCGTATTCATTGCGTGATGAGCCCTGGGGTCAACGACGTTTCGCTCTGTGCACGATCCATCAGGCACGTGGGTCGATGTCATCCAGCAGATCGAGCCAGCGCCTGGATTCTGGGACGAGTATCTCAGTTGAGGAACAGGCCGCTCGAGTCAATCGCGAGCGCCGGCCCCTCAGCGCCTTTGCGCTTAGCCGCAGAGGGGCGATCGTGATCGAGATTCGACGCGCCAGCCCGAGCGACCACACGGCGCTGTCCGCCGATTCGACGGAGCGCCATCCTCGAGCTGGCGGTGGCTGCGATGTCGACCTCGCAAGCCGAGCAGTGGGCGAATGGAGCCGCGGCCGATCGTGTCGCGCACGCGATACTGCATCACGCAGTATGGGTCGCTGTTCAAGACGTTCCGATCGGATGGGTCGAGGTGGACCAGGACCGAGTGGCGGCGCTCTATGTCGCACCTCATTGCGCCGGCCGGGCGTAGGCTCCCGCCTCCTCCTGCGTGCTGAAGCGGCGATCCGGGATGGCGGTCACGCCACCGCGCGCCTCGAAAGCAGTCCCAACGCCGCGACCTTCTACTTGCATCGGGGCTACCTTCCGAGCGAAGCGCGCACTGCTGACGGAGCCTTGCCGCGGAGCAAGCGTCTGTCCCGGCATGAGCCTATCCCGCCTCCGCAGCCGGCCGGCTCCGCCGGCGGCTGAGCGGCAACGTCAGGCGTCACCATGCGCACCTGGGCGACCGTCCTACTCGCAGCCGTCGCGGTCAGCGCGCTCGTCCTCGCCTGGGGCTACTGGTACTCGCTGAACCACGCCTCGCTGCAGCTGCGCGTCGACGACTACGCGCTGAAGTCAGAGCGCCAAGCGTATGGTGTTCCACACGGCGTGACCCTCACGCTTCGTGACAGTGCAAAGGTGCAGCTCGCTCGTCGCGCGTTCCGTCGAGCCACTGGGCTACATCCTGGCCGTTCATCCGAGCGCCGACATTGGCAACTGCGAGCACCGTGGCATCCGTCCATCGTCCGGCAACGGGTCGCAGGGCGATTACCCGCGTGCTACGAGCAGTACTCAGCCTGGTCCGCAACCTGGGCACCGCGAGTTCACAGCGCCGATGTCAGTGTCGGCTCCTGCCAGTTGCGTGAGGTACCCGTCACCGTCCGCATGTCGAACGACGAATGGTGGCTCTGGTGGGTTCCGCTCCCGCACGTTGGCGGGCTTCCCGGCAATACTTCGACTTCGCTGTCGCTATTGACAGCCGCGCGTGCGCGGCTGTTGCGGCCCCATCATGAGCGAACGATCGCGGGTTCCGAGAAGAGTGGGAGCATGGCAACCGCAACGGGTGAATGGTGTCCGGCTCTTTTACGAGCTCTAAGGGCAGTGGGGAAGTTCCTCTGGTTTTGGTGCACGGGTCTTGGGACTCGCACGAAGACTGAATCTCGTCGTACCGCGCCTGGCCGATTCGTTCCGCGTGCTGACCTATGAGCGCAGCGGCCACAGCAGAAGTGAGCGCCCCAAAGGACAAGGGTAGCGTCCGTGAGGAAGTACAGTCCTGAGAGTCGCTGACGCGGGCACGGTATACTGGCTGCCGTCCATGAAGGTCCACCTGACGACCCTCGGCTGCCCGAAGAACCAGGTCGATTCCGAGCTGATGCTCGGCATGCTGACCGAGGCCGGATTCCCGCTGGCCGAGCGCCCCGAAGACGCCGAGTGCCTCGTCGTCAACACCTGCGCCTTCATCGACCGCGCGCGCGAAGAATCGATCGACACGATCCTGGAGCTCGCCAAGCTGAAGAAGCAGGGCTCCTGCCGCGCACTCATCGTCACCGGCTGCCTCACCCAACGCTACGGCGGCGACATCCTCAAGGAGATGCCGGAGGTCGACGGCATCCTCGGCACCTCGAACCTCTCGCGCATCGTCGATCTGGTCCGCCAGGCGGCCGGGCCGCCAACGACTGGGCGAGCTCGGCGCCGCCCGGGCTATCTCTACGACGCGACCACGCCGCGGCTGCTGACCGGCCGCGTGCCCTACGCGTACGTGAAGATCGCGGAAGGGTGCGACATGGGCTGCACCTTCTGCGCGATTCCACAGTTCCGCGGCCGTCACCGGAGTCGGTCGCTCGCCGACATCGTGAAGGAGGTCGAAGGGCTGGCGGCGCGCGGGCATCCAGGAGGCGATCCTCGTCTCTCAGGACACGCTCGCGTACGGCCGCGACATCTGCCGGGCAACGGTGACATCGCCGACCTGCTGCTGGCCCTCGGCGAGACGCGCGATCCCGTGGATCCGGCCGATGTACCTGCATCCCGCGCACGTCAACGACCGGCTCATCGAGCGCTGGGCGCGCGCGCGGGTCGTGCCGTACCTCGACATGCCGGTCCAGCACGGCGACGACGGCGTGCTGCGCGCCATGCGCCGGGCGATCACCGCCAAGCGCATGCGGGAGATCGTCCGCGCGTTCCGCGACGCGATCCCGGGCTCACCGTGCGCACGACCGTGCTCGTCGGCTTCCCGGGCGAGTCCGAGGCGGCGTTCCAGAACCTCCTCGAGTTTCTGGAGGACGCTCGGTTCGACCGGCTCGGCGTGTTCACGTATTCGCCCGAGGAAGGGACGCCGTCGGTCGCCTATCCCGATCAGGTCCCTGCCGAGATCGCGCGGCCGAGCGCGCCGCGATCGTGCAGGAGCACCAGGACCGCCGCGCGTGGGAGCAGAGCGCCGCGCTCGCCGGCACCGTGATGGACGTCCTGGTCGACGGCCCGAGCGAGGATCCCGCGTTCGCGTGGGAAGGACGCACGGCCGGGCAGGCGCCCGAGATCGACGGCGTCGTGTACCTGCGCGATCGCGGCCTGACAGCCCGGGCCGCTTCGCCCGCATCCGCATCGTCGAGGTCGAGGGATACGAGCTGGTCGGCGAGCGCGCCTAGCCTCGCGCACGGCGCTCGACCGCGTGGCGCTCGTCGTCGCGACCGGCTTGCGGCGCCGGCTACTCACCGATCGCGCCGGGCACCGGTCGGGAGCGCCCTGACGCGTTCTCATCCTCTGGGTCGTTCCGTTCTCGCGCGCGGGTCTCCTGTTGTTCCTCGCTGGCCGTGATCGTCGCGGGAACCTGGGCGGCCCATCGCGCCGAGCGCTCGTTCGGCGCCAAGGACCCCGGCGCGATCGTCATCGACGAGGTGGCGGGCATGACGCTTGACGGTCGCGCCGCTTCGCGCTGACACCCGCCGTGCTGCTCGTCGGGCTTCGTCCTGTTCAGGATCTTCGACGTCACCAAGCCGTTCCCGGCGCGCGCCAGCCAGCAGCGCCATCGGCGGGATCGGCGTCATGGTGGATGATCTGATCGCGGGGTTGTACGCTCTCATCGTGATCGTCATCGGCCGAGCCGCCTTCGCCTGGCCATGACAGCGAGCGCCCACATCGTCACGGTCGGCGCGATGCCGCACGCCCGGCGTCGACGGCGCGGCGGTCGCCGACGCGCTCGGCGCCGCCGGCGATCGCCGTCGCGAGCCGTGTCTTCGTCGAGGACGACGAGGGCGGCGCTCGAGCAGGCGCTCGGGTCCGACGAGGTCGCTGACGGTCGTGCTGCGCCGGCGGCGGCGGCTCGGCCGGCGACATCGTCCGCCGGGTCATCGCGCGCGTGACCGGCACGCGGCTCGTGCTCAACGAGCGCGCTCCTCACCGACGTTGCAGGAGCGCTATCGTCGCCTCGACCGACCGCTGCCGCGTCGGGCCGAAGCGGCTGGCTCTCCTGCCGCAGGGCGCGACGGTGTGGGTCGACCGACGACGCGGAAGCCGGCTGGGCGATGGAGAACGGCCAGCGCGCCTACGCCGTGCTGCGCGCGCGACGCGACCTTGCAAGACGATGATCGCGCAGCATCCTCACCCGTTCGCCCGCGAGTGGGCGGGCGCGCGCGGCGACCGCGCGTCGCTCGCACGCTGCGAACCGCCGGCCTCGCCTCGGCCGACGTCGAGGAGCGGCTCGTCGACTGGCTCGGTCGCGACGGCGAGGTGACCGGTCTCGACCATTCCCGGCCGACGGCGAGGTGTGGGTGAGGCTGCGCGCGCGCGCGTCGACGCCGGCCGAAGCCGCCCGGAGCGCTCGCGAAGGCCGAGGCCGCGGTCGCCGCGCTCCTCGGCGACGACTGCTACGGCCGGGACGGCGAGACCCTGGAGGCGGTCGTCGGCGCGGACTGCTGCTCGAGCGAGGGCTGACGCCTCGCCGGTGGCCGAGTCGTGCACGGGCGGGCTTCTGAGCCATCGCCTGACCAGCGTTCCCGGCTCCTCCGCGTACTTCGAGCGCGGCGTCCTCGCGTACTCGAATCGCGCGAAGCGAAGAGCTTCTCGGCGTGCCCGAGTCGCTCCTGCAAGCTCACGGATCGGTCAGCGGGCCGTGCGCCGAGGCGATGGCGCGCGGGGTCGCGGCGCTCGCCGGCTCGCCGCGTGCGCGCTCGCGGTCACCGGAATCGCCGGACCCGGACGGCGGCACGCCGACCAAGCCCGTCGGCACGGTCTTCGTCGGCCTCGTGGTCAAGGGAGAGGCGCTCGCGCGCCGCTTCCACTTCGCGGGAGACCGGGCTGCCGTGAGAGTGGCAATCGACCCAGGCGGCGCTCGACATGCTACGCCGCTCGCTGCGAGGGCAATCGTGAAGGCGTGGGTCGTCGTCGCGCTGACCTTGGCGCTCACGACGTGCTCGGCCGCGTCGGAGGTCGAGCCGCGGCGTCGCCATGGCGCATCAGGGCGACGATCAGCCCATCAAGGACTCGCCGACCTCAGCCGCCGAGTACGCGCAATCGCGGGCGTGGTCCGCGCGCGCCAGGGTGATCTGGACGGTGCGATCGCGGACTACACAAGGCGCTGGCGCTCGGGCCGCCCGATGCCGAGGTCCTGTTCAACCGTGGCAGGCGCGATGATCGCGAAGAAGGACTATCAGGGCGCGATCGCCGACCTCACCCTGGCTCTGTCCATCGAATCCGCATCACGCGAAGGCACTGTTCGCCCGCGGGACCGCGCGCGATCGCTCGTCGGCGACCTCGACCTTGCCCGCGCCGACTGGGCCGCGCGCGATCGAGCTCGAGCGCGGACCCGGGAAGAAGGCGTTGATGCTGGCGGCGGCCAACGCGTCGGCGACCGAGAGCGCGCCGCAGGTTGCCGCGCCGCCGGCGGCAACGCCTGCTCCGCCGCCTCGGCGGTGAGCTGCCTCCGCGGCGCGCCGCCGGCCATCCGGCACCTGCGGTGGCCGTCGCGCCCTGCGGCAACAGCCAGAAGCGTCACCGCCTGCGTGTTGCCGCTGCTCCATCGGCCGACGCGCCCGCCGCGGCGCCCGCGTCAGGCGGCTACGTCCCCGCGGACGTCGCGCCGGCCGCGGCCGTCCTGCCGGCGACCGCACCGGTTGAGACGTCGCCGACACAGCCGCCTGCGGCCGCAGCCGCGCCCGCGCCGCCCGATGCGGCGGGTTCCGACGGCCGCTCGCGCCGCCCGCGAGCGCGGCGCCCGGGCCGGAGTCTCCGGCGACCGCCACCGCTCCCGCCGCTGCCGCGCCTTCTCAGGCGTCCGGGGGCGCGCCGACAAGCGTCTCGCCCCCGCAAGTCGCGGCCGTGCCGCCCGCTCCGGCTCCGGAGCCGGTGCCGCTCGATTCACGCGCGCTGGCGGCCCGCGGCCTCGAGAAAGAGCTCAAAGGGGACCACGACGGTGCGCTCGCCGATCTTCGTGCGGCGTTGGTTGTCGAGCCGGACCCCGAACGGCGGCAGGGCATTCGAAATCTGCTCCAGCTCCTGGGTGCGCCGCGATAGCGGACGTTCGTGCGTTCGTCGCCATCCTGCTCGACGACGCCGTGCGGCGAGGCGCTCGGTGAGGCGATCGAGCAGCTGCGCCCTGCGGCGCGCGACGTCGCCTGGGTGGCGCCCGGGCAACCTGCACCTCACGCTCAAGTTCCTCGGCGCGGTGCCGGAGGCGCCGGATCGATTCGGTCGCCGGCGCGCTGACCGAGGCCAGTCGCGAGGCCAGCTCGTTCGAGGCGCGGATCCGCGGCCTCGGCGCCTTCCTGTCGGCCGGCCGACCGCGGGTCGTGTGGGCCGGTGTGACCGACGGTGCGGCTCGCAGATGACCGATGCTCGCGCGGCGCGTCGACGTGGCGCTCGCGGCGCTCGGCTTCGCCGCGCGACGACCGGCCGTTTTCGCCCCACGTCACGCTCGGCCGGGTGCGACAGGCCCGGACGCATCCCGACGCTCACCGACGCGCCTCGAGCGCGCGGCCAGCGCGTGAATTCGGCCGTATCGAGGTTCCGAGCGCATCCCTGATGCGCAGTGAGCTCAGGCCCCGAGGCGCCCGCTACACGGAGCTGGCCACAGTGAGGCTCGGCGGCCCCGTCTCGAGACTCCGGACATTGACGGCCCCGAGCGGCGGCCACCTAGAATGGCCGAAAGCGATAACGAACGAAACGTGCAGTGAGCGTGCGAGGATAATTGAAGGAGAGGCCGCATGGCTGAGGCGAAGAACGAGCGACGGCAGGCGCTAGAGCTCGCGATCGCGCAGATCGAGCGGCAGTTCGGCAAGGGCTCGGTCATGCGCCTCGGCGCGGGCGGCCCGCTCGAGGAGATCGCCGTCATTCCGACCGGCGCCATCACGCTCGACGTGGCGCTCGGCGTCGGCGGCCTGCCGCGAGGCCGGGTCACCGAGATCTACGGCCCGGAGTCCTCGGGCAAGACCACGCTGGCGCTCCACGTCGTCGCCGAGGCCCAGCGCCTGGGCGGCATCGCCGCGTTCATCGACGCCGAGCACGCGCTCGACCCGATCTACGCGCGAGAAGCTCGGCGTCAACATCGACGAGCTGCTGATCTCGCAGCCCGACACCGGCGAGCAGGCGCTCGAGATCACCGAGACGCTCGTCCGCTCCAACGCCGTCGACGTGATCGTGATCGACTCGGTGGCGGCGCTGGTTCCGCGCGCCGAGCTCGACGGCGACATGGGCGATTCGCTGCCCGGCCTGCAGGCGCGCCTCATGTCCCAGGCGCTCCGCAAGCTGACCGCGGCCATCTCGCGCTCGGGCGCGGTCGTGATCTTCATCAACCAGATCCGCGAGAAGATCGGCGTGATGTTTGGCAACCCCGAGACCACGACGGGCGGGCGCGCGCTGAAGTTCTACGCCTCGATTCGGCTCGACATCCGCCGCCAGGACGCGATCAAGCAGGGGACCGAGTCGCTCGGCGTCCGGACCAAGGTCAAGGTGGTCAAGAACAAGCTCGCGCCGCCCTTCCGGGAGGCGGAGTTCGACGTCATCTACGGCGAGGGTATCTCGAAGACGGGCAGCGTGCTGGACGCTGGCGTCGACAACGGCCTCATCGAGAAGTCCGGGACCTGGTACACGTACAAGAGCGAGCGGATCGGACAGGGACGCGAGAACGCCAAGAAGTGGCTCCAGGACAATGCGGCGACGCTCGCGGACCTCGAAGTCGAAGCTCCGCGACGCCCTCGGGCTTCGCCAGGCCGGTGCCGATCAAATAGGAGCCGTTCATGGCGATGGAATTCGACAAGCTCCTGGTCACCGGCGTCGAGCGCGGCGCCTCCGACCTGCACCTGAAGGCCGAACGCGCCGGTCGATCCTCCGGATCCACGGCCGCCTGGTGCCCCAGGGGGACCTCGGCGTGATCACCGCCGACGACATGGACGCGATCGCCCACCGGTGCCTCACCGAGCGGATGTACACGCCAGCTCAAGGACGGGCGCGAGGTCGACTCGGCGTACGCGGTGCCGAACTTCGGTCGCTTCCGCGTCAACATGTTCCTGGCGCTCGGCGCGGTCCGCGCCGTTCTGCGCTCGATCCCGTCGAAGAAGCCGAAGTTCGAGGAGCTCGGGCTGCCCGAGGTGCTCGAGCAGCTCTCGATGGAGCGCCGCGGGCTCGTGCTGGTCACCGGCATCACCGGCTCCGGTAAGTCGACCACGCTGGCGGCGATGATCGACTACATCAACCGCACGCGGAACGACCACATCATCACGATCGAGGACCCGATCGAGTTCACCCACGACGACATCGGCTGCGTGGTCAGCCAGCGCGAGATCGGCCACGACTCGCCGAGCTTCGCCACGGCGCTGCGCGCCGCGCTCCGCGAGGACCCGACGTCATTCTCGTCGGCGAAATGCGCGACCCGGAGACGATGTCGGTCGCGCTGCACGCCGCGGAGACGGGCCACCTCGTGCTTCTCGACGCTCCACACGCTGAACGCCAGCGAGACCGTCAACCGCATCATCGGCACGTTCCCGCCGCACCAGGAGCAGCAGATCCGCGACCAGCTGGCGGCGGTCATCGTCGGCATCGTCTCGCCAGCGCGCTCATCCCGAAGATCGGCGGCGAGGGCCGGATCCCGGCCGTCGAGATGCTCGTCGGCACCGGCGCGATCAAGGACTGCATCCGCGAGGCGAAGCGGACGCCCGAGATCCCGGCGTTCATCGCCCAGGGCCAGTCGCAGTACGGCATGCAGACCTTCGACCAGTGCCTGCTGAAGCTCTACCGGGACGGGATCATCTCGTACGAGACCGCGCGGGAAGCGGCGACCAACGCCGACGACTTCGACCTCAAGGTCCGCGGCATCTTCTCGACGGGCGAGCAGTCGTTCGAGCAGCGGCGCGACCGAGCGGGCGCCCGTGTCGCCCGCCGGCAGCTCCTTCTTCAAGAGATCGTAACGAGTCCGCGCGCGTCCGCGCCGAGCTCTCGACGCGCGGACCGCGCGACTCGCGGCCGCCGACCTCCTTTCCCGGCACGCCTGGACCACACGCGAGCATGGCCGCGCGTCTGCGGCGGCGCGGCGCGCCCGCGGACGTCGCCGACGACGTCGTGGCCGACCTCACCGCCCGCGGCTATCTCGACGACGAGGCCTTCGCCCGCCACTGGGTCGCGACGCGCAGCGCGCGCGGCTGACGGGCCCGCGCGGCTGCGCGCGGAGCTCAGGGCGCGGGGAGTCGCCACGGCGCTGATCGAGGCGGCGCTGGCCGGCGCTGAGCGACGACGGCGAGCTCGAGCGCGCGCGCGCGGTCGCGCGCCGGCGTCTGCCGGCGCTCCAGCGCGCGCGACCGCGCGCGCGCGGCCGCGCGTCTGCGCGACCATCTCCTGCGCCGCGGCTATCGCCGCGTCGGTGGTCACGCGGGTCGTGCGCGAGTGCGTCGGCGTCCCGGCTCGAGGACTGAGCCGCCGGTGATACAATCGGTCCTCCAATGACCGGCACCGAGCTTCGCGAACAGTTCCTGCGGTACTTCGAGCGCAACGGCCACACGCGCGTGCGCTCGTCGCCGCTCGTGCCCGGCGACGATCCGACGCTGCTCTTCACCAACGCGGGCATGGTCCAGTTCAAGTCCGTGTTCCTCGGCGACGAGCGGCGCGACTACGTCGCGCGCGACGACCAGCCAGAAGTGCGTGCGGGCGGGCGGCAAGCACAACGACCTCGAGAACGTCGGCCGCACCGCGCGCCACCACACGTTCTTCGAGATGCTCGGCAACTTCTCGTTCGGCGACTACTTCAAGCCCGACGCGATCGCGTTCGCCTGGGAGTTCCTCACGCAGGACCTCGGCCTCGATCGCAAGCCGGCTCGATCGCGACCGTCTACACCGACGACGACGACGCCTTCGCGCTCTGGAAGCGCGTGGCCGGCTTCGGCGACGACCGCGTCCTGCGCCTGGGCGAGAAGGACAACTTCTGGGCCATGGGCGACACCGGCCCGTGCGGGCCGTGCTCGGAGGTGCACTTCCACCAGGGCGACCACATCGCCGTGCGCCGAGGAGGCCGCGGGCCGGCCGTGCCTCGGGCCCGGCGTGCGAGTGCGACCGCTGGCTCGAGATCTGGAACCTCGTCTTCATGCAGTTCAACCGCGACGCAGCGGGCACGCTGACGCCGCTGCCGCGGCCCTCGATCGACACCGGCATGGGGCTCGAGCGCATCGCGGCGGTGGTGCAGGGCAAGCTGTCGAACTACGACACCGACCTGCTTCGCGCCGCTGATCGCCGACGTCGCGCGCGCTCGCGCGGCGACCGCTACGGCGCGCGCCGAGGACCGACGACGTGTCGATGCGGGTCATCGCCGACCACGCGCGCACGACCACGTTCCTGATCGCCGACGGCGTGACGCCCTCGAACGAGTGGCGCGGCTACGTGCTGCGCCGGATCATGCGGCGGGCGATGCGCCACGGCCGGATGCTCGGCCTCACGGAGCCGTTCCTGTGGACGACCGTCGACTGGGTCGTGAAGCTGATGGGCGAGGCGTATCCGGAGATCGTCGCCGAGCGCGCGCGCATCCAGGAGGCGATCCGGCAGCGAGGAGGAGCGCTTCGCCGAGACGCTCGATCACCGGCACGACTCGAGATCGAGGACTATCTCGACCGAGCACGCGAGCGACACGCGGCGCGTCGTCGACGGCCGCTTCCTGTTCACGCTCTACGACACCTACGGCTTCCCGACGGACCTGGCCGAGGAGGTCTTCCAGGACGCCGGCTGGCGAGTGACCGACGGAGACGCGCGCGGCGGCCGACGCGGAGATGGAGGCGCAGCGCGCGCGCGCCCGCGCGCGGCGCGTCCTTCGCGCGCCGGCGACGGCGCCGACGGCGGCGCGGTCTCACCAGCGGCTCGCGCCGAGACTTCGCCGACCGAAGTTCGCTCGGCTACGACTCGCTGCCGTCGCCGGCGCGGATCCTGGCGATGGTCGACGCGGGCGACGGCGGCCGCGGCGGCGCAGAGGCGCGCGAGGGCGCCGACGGTCGAGATCGATCCTCGACCGCACGCCGGCCTACGCGGAGTCGGGCGGCCAGGTGGGCGACACCGGGCACGATCGTCGGACGCGAAGCGGCGCGGCGAGATCGTCGACACGTACTACCGCGGCTCCAAGCTGATCGTCCACCGCGTGAAGGTGCGTGAGCGGCGCGTTCCGCGAGGACGAGGACGTCGCGGTCGACCGTCGAGACGCCGCGGCGCCAGGGCCTGCGGCGGCACCACACGGGCACGCACCTGCTCCACGCGGCGCTGCGCACGGTGCTCGGCACTCACGTGACGCAGGCCGGCTCGCTCGTGGCGCCCGATCATCTGCGCTTCGACTTCTCGCACGGCGCGCTCGCTGAAGGACCGCGAGGTCGAGCAGATCCGAGGAGCTGGTGAACGAGCAGGTGCAGGCGAACATCGCCGGTCAGCCCAGTCGGAGATGGATCTCGACGAGGCGCTCCGGCTGGGCGCGATGGCGCTCTTCGGCGAGAAGTACGGCAACCGCGTGCGCGTCATCAAGATCGGCGACTTCTCGACCGAGCTGTGCGGCGGCACCCATCTCGAGCGCGACCGGCGAGATCGGCCTGCTTCAAGGTCGCGGGCGAGGGCGCCGTCGCCTCCGGCGTGCGCCGCGTCGAGGCGCGTCGCGGGGCCCGCCGCGCTCGCGAACGTGGCGCGCGAAGGAAGCGGCGCTCCGCGAGGCGGCCGACCTCCTGAAGATCCGGACCGCTCGAGGTGCCCAAGCGGCTTGCAGAAGCTCCTGGAGGAGCAGCGGGCGCTCGAGAAGCAGCTGGCGGAGCTCGAGGCGCGGCTTGCCCGCTCGCGCGCCGAGGATCTCGTCGAGTCCGCGCGTCAGGTCAACGGGGTCGCCGTGCTCGCCGGGCGGATCGACGGGCTCGACGCCGACGGGCTGCGCGGTCGGTCGCGGACACGCTGCGCGAACCGCCTGGGTTCCGGGGTCGTCTGCGTGGGCAGCGTCGTCGACGGCAAGGTGAACCTCATCGCGGCCGTCACGAAGGACCTCACCTCCCGCTTCCAGGCGGGCAAGCTCATCCAGGAGGTCGCCAAGGCCGTCGGCGGCGGCGGGGCGGCCGGCCCGACATCGCCCAGGCCGGCGGTAAGGATCCCGCCAAGCTTGACGCGGCTTTGGAGCTGACCTACGCGTTCGTCGCCCGTGCCGGGGGCTGAGGGTCAGGAGCACGTCCCTGGGGTAGAATAGTTGGTTGATGGCCCTTGGGCGGATCCTGGTCGTTGACGACGAGGCTCCCGTGCGCGAGGTCCTGGCCGAGTACTTCGCCACCGAGGGTATGCCGTCGAATCGGCGGGCAGCGGGCTCGAGGCCCTGACCGCGATTCGAGGGGGTCGGGCGGACCTCGTCCTGCTCGACGTCCGCATGCCCGGGCTCGACGGCGTCCAGGTCCTGCGCCGGATCCGGGAGCTCGACGAGCAGCGTGCCCGTCATCATGGTCACCGCCAACGAAGACGTCGGCCTCGCCAGGGAGACCCTCAAGCTGGGCGCCTTCGACTACGTCGCGAAGCCCTTCGACTTCGACTATCTCGACCGCGCCGTCGCCGCCGGCCTCGCGCGCGCGTCGGGGAGCGGTCGCCGGCGAGCCACGCGGCCGAGGACGACCCCTGGAAGCATCTGGCGCGCACCGTGTTCAGTGCCGCGCGCGGCATGCCGCCGCTCGCGCGGAGCGTCGACCGGCGAGCGCCTCGAAACGGCCGCCCTCGCCGCGGCACGCCACGCGGCCGCCGGCCGATGCCCGGACGCCGATGAGTATCTCGCCGAGATGCAGCTGCTCCTCGACATCGCCGCCGAGTTCGGTGACCTCCCGGCCGCGGACCGGGCGCTCGTGGAGTCAGCGCTTGAAGCGGCGCGCCGGTCACTCTCTCTCGCCGGCTGACCGGCGCCGCCGGGCGCATCAGCGCCGCCCCGACGTCGAGCCGCACCTCAAGATTCTCCACACCGTCGCGGAGGCGGTCAGCCGCACGCTCGACGTCGAGGAAGTCCTGCGCACCGCGGTCGAGGCGCTCACGCGCGTCACCGGCCACGAGATCTCGAGCCTCCATCTCCTGTCCGAGGACGGCAAGACGCTCGAGCTGCGCGGCGAGCGCGGCATGTCGGCGCGTCTGCGCGAGGTGAATCGCGCCCTGCCCGATGGGCGCGGGGCTGATCGGCCGGGTCGCGCGTCACCGGTAAGACCGTCCGTCTCGACCGCAACTACGAGGACCCGAACGTGCTTGCCGAGCGCCAAGGCGGCGCGTCCGCCGCGAGCAGATCCGAGGATTCCTGTGCGTGCCGATCCACAGTCGGGGCCAGATCCTGGGCACGCTCTCGCTCGGCCGGAAGACCGTCGATCCGCTTCGACAAGCCCGAGCTGGCCCTGGTCGAGGCCGCGGCGGATCAGATCGGCCTGGCGCTCGACAACGCGCGGCTCTACTCCGAGTCGCTTCGCCAGCTCGACGAGCTCAAGCGCGCGCACGCGCAGCTGATCCACGCCGAGAAGATGAAAGCGGTCGGCGAGCTCGCCTCGGGCGTCGCGCACGAGATCAACAATCCGCTGACGACGATCCTCGGCCAGACGCATCTCTTGCTGACGCACCCCGAGACGACCTCGCACGTGCGCGACCGCCTCGGCATCGTCGCCGAGGAAGCCGGGCGCGCCGCGCGCATCGTGCAGAACCTTCTCTTGTTCGCGCGGCACTACACGCCGGAGCGGCGGCCGTGCTCGGTCGCCGACCAGGCGCGCCGGGTCCTCGAGCTCAAGGGCTATCAGCTCCAGCAGGACAACGTCCGCGTGCGTCACCGACTTCGCCTCGTGCCCGTTCGTGTGGGCCGACGAGAACCAGCTCCAGGTGGTGCTGCTCAACCTCGTCCAGAACGCGCACCAGGCGATGGCCAAGCACCCGGCGCAGCGCGTGCTGACGGTGCGGGTGTGGCCGTCCGATCGCCACGCCTGCGTCGAGGTGCGCGACACGGGCCCGGGCATCCCGGACGACGCGCTGCCGCGGATCTTCGATCCCTTCTTCACGACGAAGCCGCCCGGCGAGGGGAGCGGCCTCGGCCTGTCCGTCTCCTACGGGATCGTCACCGAGCTCGGCGGCGTGCTTCGCGCCGAGAACTGCGACGACGGGGGCGCCTCGTTCGTCGTCGAGCTGCCGCTCGGGGAGCCGACCGCCTGACCGTTCTGGCTGGCCGCCGCGTTCCTGCTGGTCCTCCTTACGAGCGGGCTGCGCCGGCGTCGGAGGGCCGGTGCCGGGCGCTCCCGCCCATCACCGCGAGAACGGCTTCGCGAACGTGAATCCGGCGTACGAGCCCGCGAGCGCCTGGACGCGCTTCACGTTCTTCGTCTCCCGCATCTGGTCCGCGACGTTCATCGCCGCGCACGGCCAACTTCCCGTCGGTCGCCAGCGATCTGCCGGCGATTCTCGACAATCGCGGCGCCGCGACCGTGACCTGGGTCGGCCACGCGACCCTGCTGGTCCAGCTCGACGGCGTCAACATCCTGACCGATCCTCAACTGGTCGGAGCGCGCGAGCCCGTGTCGTTCGCCGGCCCGCGCCGGGTCTCGCCGCCCGGCCTCGCGTTCGAGAATCTGCCGCCGATCCACGTCGTCCTGATCTCGCACGATCACTACGACCACCTGGACGTCGCGACGGTCAAGCGGCTCGCCGCCGAGCATCGTCCGAAGTTCCTCGTGCCGCTCGGGCCTCAAGCGCTGGTTCGCGAACATCGGGATCACCGACGTCGACGAGCTCGACTGGTGGGACCACCGCGCCGAGCGCGAGCTCACGCTTCACCTGCGTTCCGGCCCAGCACTTCTCGGGACGCACCCTGTGGGACCGTAACCGCCGACTCTGGAGCGGCTGGGTCGTCGCCGGCCGCGCCAAGCGGCTCTACTTCGCCGGCGACACGGCGTACTTCGCCGGGTTCAAGGAGATCGGCGCGCGGCTCGGCCCGTTCGACCTCGCGGCGATGCCGATCGGCGCCTACATGCCGGCGGTCATCATGCGCGCCAGCCACACGACGCCCCGAGGAGGCCCTCCGCGCCTTCGCCGACGTGCGCGGCCAGCGACTTCGTCCCGATCCACTGGGGCACCGTTCGACCTGGCCGAGGAGCCGCTGGACGAGCCGCCCCAGCGCCTCGTCACCGAGGCCCGCCGTCTCAACGCTCGACCTCGACCGCATCTGGGTCCTCCGCCACGGCCAGACCCGCACCTGGTAGCCCGGCGCCGGCGAGAGGCTCACACGACCTCGAGCTGGAGCCCTTTGAGGTAGCGCGTCTCGGGGAATCGAGAGCAGCACGGGATGATCGTGCGCCTGGGCCAGGCGCGTCGACGACCCGGACGCCGCACGCCGGCATCGGCAGACGCGTCGCGGCAGATCTCCTCGAACATCGACTCGGACACGTGATGAGAGCAGGAGAACGTGAAGAGGCTCCCGCCCCGCTCGAGGAGCCGTAGCGCGCGCAGGTTGATCTCCTTGTAGCCGCGCGCCGCGGCGTCGAGCGCGGAGCGGCTGCGGGCGAACGGCGGCGGATCGAGGACGACCACGCCGAAGCGCGCGCCGTCGCGCTCGAGGCGCCGGAGCTCGTCGAAGACGTTCGACGCGCGAATCTCCGCCTGGGCCGTGAAGCCGTTGAGCTCCAGATTCTGGCGGGCGCCCGCGTTCGCCTCCGGCGAGGATTCGATGCAGACCGCCCGCCGGGCACCGCCGCGCAAGCGCGTGGCAGGCGAAGCCCGCGGTGTAGCTGAAGGCGTCGAGGACATCTCGATCACGCGCCAGGGCACCGACCTCGGCCCGGTTCTCGCGCTGGTCGAGGTAGAGCCCGGTCTTGTGGCCGATCGCCGATCGTCACCTCGAACGTGACGCCACCCTCGACGACCCGCACGGTCCTGGGCCCGGAGCCGCCGGCCCAGCCGAGCGCCGCCGAAAATCCCTCGAGCTGGGCCGCGTGGGGATCGTCCATGTCGAAGACCGACGCGTCGGGGAACATCGCGACCCAGCGCCGCGGTCACGACCGGCCGGGCACGCGCCATGCCCAGGGTGAGGCACTGGGTCACCAGAACGGGCCCGTAGCGGTCGACGACGAGCCCTGGGAGCCCGTCGGCCTCGCTCCAGACCAGACGGCAGAGCGTCGGCGGGCCCTGGGCGTGGCCGCGCCCGCGCAGGGCCACGGCGGCTTCGAAGCGGCGCCGGAAGAACGCGGCGTCGAGCGGCTCGTCGGTCCAGGTGAGGATGCGGCAGCAGAGGGCGGGGCGCGGATTGTAGAAGCCGCGCCCGACGAAGCGACCGCCGGCGTCGACGACCGCGATCGCCGAGCCCGCGTCGACATCGCTGACGTCGGCCACGTCACCCTTGAAGATCCAGGGATGGGTGCGCGCGGCCTCGTGCCCGCGCTTGAGCCGCAGCGCCGGTGGCTTCATCGTTTGAACGCCTCGGCGGTGATGGCCCAGCGCTCCGTGGTCGCGCCAGCGCCCGAGGATTCTTCAGATAACGCGGAGAAAATCCCTCCGCGCGTGAAGCCGGCACGCTTCACGAGACGGATCGACGCCCGATTCTTCGGCTGGATGTTCGCCTCGAGCCGGTGCAGGCCGAGCGCGCCGAAGGCGTGGCGCACCACGAGGCGGAGCCCCTCACGCATGTAGCCCCTGGCCCATGAACGGGGCGCCGGCGTAGTAGCCGAGGTAGGCGCTGCGGAAATTGCCGTGAAAGATCTGGCTCATGTTGACCACGCCCGCGATCGCGCGATCCTCGCGCCGACAGACCAGAAACGCACGCTCCGTCGGCCGCCGGCTGCGCCGGAGATATGCGTCGAACGCCGCGCGGCTCGCCGGCGGCACGACCCAGGGCCGGAGCGCGCGGCGGCTCGTCTTCATCAAGGCCACGAACTCGTCGCGATGGCGGGCGGTCGGGGCACAGAGGAACACGCGCCGGCCGATTTCGAGTGCGGCCGACCGCTTCGCCACGGTGACTTACTTTTGCGGAGGACGACGACCATGATGATCGGATGCCGGGACCGCTCGAGCACCTGGTGCGGCTTGAAGCCGAAGAACCACTGCACGAACTCGAAGCCGCCCGCCAGCTCGACCACCGTCTTCAACTCTTGCGGGAAGACCATGCGCGACAGGTGGGTCTGCCGGTAGAGCCGCCGCGTGCCGTTCTCGACGGCCTCGAGCGTCATGCGCTCGCGGAAGACCTGGCTCACCGGATCGACGTCGTTGAGGGCCGAGAACGAGGCCCGGACGATCAGGCGGCCGCGCCGCTTGGACCACGTCCAGCGCCGCGCCGGGTTCGTCCACGAGGAGACCATGTAGCGGTCGAAGACGTAGAGCCCGCCGCGCTTGAGGCACCGCGCGACGGCCCTCAGGTGGGCCACGAGCTGCTCGGTTTTCAGCAGGTGCCCCTGGGAGTCCTGCATGCAGATCGCCGCATCGACCGGCTGGGCGAGACGAAAGTCGGTCATGTCGCCGACGACCAGCTCGCCCTCGTGCCCCTTGTTGGCGAACCGCTCGCGCAGGAACTGGATGTTCCGCGGCGAGAGGTCGAGGCCCGACATCTTGTAGCCTCGGTCGGCCAACCGCAGGAGGTGGGGTCCGGTGCCGCAGGCGATGTCGACGACCCGGCGGACCGGCCGCCGTGAAAACCGCTTGAAGCAGTGGACCAGGAAGTCGACCTCGCCCTTCCGATTCAGCTCGAACGCGATCTCGTAGTAGCGCGGGGCGCTGTACTCCCGGACCCGGCTCTTCTCGCGAAGCTTCAGCGGAGCGTCCCCACCAGGCCAGGAACGCCTCGCGGATGACCCATGAGGCGATGATGCCGGTCCGGCCGGAGGGATCCCAGGCGTGGGCGACCTCGACGAGATCGCCGCCGATGACCCGGCAACCTTCCAGCATCCGGACGATCTCCAGCAGCTCCGGCACTCTCAAGCCGCAGGGCTCGGGAGAGCCGGTTCCGGCGCGTCCGCCGGGTCGAGGACGTCGATGTCGATCGTGACGTAGAGAGGATGGCGCTGGAGCTCGGGCAGCAGCCGGCGCACGACCTCGACCGGATGCCCGGCCACCATCGGGTACATCGGGAAGAAGTGGCGGCCGGTGACGGTGGTACTCCTCGCGGGCGCCCGCGCGAAGCCCGACCTGGTAGACGCGCTCGGGCGGGACGACGTCCATGACGCGGGCGAGGGCCGAGGCGTAGTTGTAGCGCTCGCCGAGGAACTCCTCGCGCAGGTCGGGATGGGCATCCAGGTGCAGGATGCGGAGGTCCGGGAACGCCGGGGCGAGCACCTCGATGACCGACACGGTGGCCGTGTGATCGCCGCCCAGCATGAACGGGAGCAGCCCTGGACGCCACCACTTGGCGATCTGCTCGCGCGCGGCGTCGAGCTGCTCGCGCGGCGTCACGCCGTCGGGGAGCTCGCAGTCGCCGATGTCGGCGATCGCCAGGTCTTCGAGGTCGCGCCCGAGCGCCGGCGAGTAGGTCTCGATCGACTCGGAGCCGAGCCGGACGTCGAGCGTGCCCGGCGTCGGCGCCCTTTCTGAGGTTCACCCGCCCCTCGAACGGAATCCCGTAGACGACGATGCGGGCGTCAGCGAGCGGAAGACGGCAGCCGATGAACGTCGGAGAGACCGAACGCATATTTCTTCGTCACTCTAGCGGCTCGCCGATCGATTGCAAGTGGAAACTGACGGCGCTGGCGAGCGCGCGCGGCGGAACTCCGGATCCTACTTCTGCCGGTCGCGCACCCGCTCGGCTGCGCGCTCGGCGGCGGTGCGGAAGCGCGCCGAGGTCGCGGAAGACGGAGTCGGCTGCGACTTTCGGCGCGTCGGGTCGCTCGCAGTGTCGCCGCGGCGCGCTCTGCGGCGTCAGCGCCGCTCCGCGGCGCGCTCCGCAGCACTCCCGAAACACTCCCGAGGTGGTCGGAAACGCGTTTTTCTTGCAATGGGTGAAAACGGACCCTACAGTGAAACAAGTTTTTATTTAATAGCGAAATTTTTCGGACTGTTTTCGACTGGTGAGCGTGATCGCGACGTGAAATAAAACGTCGCAGGAGAGGTGCGGTAGATGAACGGATCGAAAGGGGACCACTGGCTTGAACGCCCTGGGACGACACCTGCTGCTCGAGATGTTCGACTGCGACCCTGACGCCATCAACAGCCTCGAGTCCGTCAAGGGGGCCCTGATCGAGGCCGCGAAGCGGGCCCAAGCGACCATCGTCGACGTCGTCTTCCACGAGTTCAACCCGTTCGGCATCAGCGGAGTTGTCGTCATCGCAGAATCCCACCTGGCGATCCACACCTGGCCAGAGTATCGGTACGCGGCGGTCGACATCTTCTCCTGCGGCGAAGTCCTGCAGCCGGAGGTCGCGGCCAACTACCTGGTCGAGCAGTTCGCCGCCGAGCGGACCTCGATCGTCGAGATGCAGCGCGGAATGTTCCTCAACTCGGCAGTGCCGATCGTCAACAAGAGCCCGGTTCCGATCAGTTGATCAACTCGCAGTCCCATAAGTGGTTCATCGAGACCACGACCGCCTTCGAAGGGCATATGCACGCCATCGCGCAAGACGATCGTGGAGGCCCAGACGAAGTTTCAGCACGTCGAGATCCTCCAGACGGCGCTCGTATGGCAAGACCCTGGTGCTCGACGGGCGCATCCAGTCCAGCCAGGGTGACGAGTTCATCTACCACGAGGCTCTGGTCCACCCGGGCATGCTGGCGACCGAAGCGCGCGCCCACGAGCGCCCTGGTGATCGGCGGCGGTGAAGGCGCCACGCTCCGGGAGATCCTGCGATACCCCTCCATCACCCGTGCCGTCATGGTCGACATCGACGGCGAGGTGGTCGAGCTCTGCAAGACGCACCTGCCGGAGATGCATCAGGGCGCGTTCGACGACCCGCGGACCGAGGTGCGGCACGAGGACGCGCGCGGCTATCTCGAGAAGAGCAAGGAGCGCTTCGACTTCATCTCGATCGATCTCGTCGGAGCCGCTCGAGGAAGGGCCGGCGCTGCATGCTCTTCACGCGGGAGTTCTACACGCTCGTGAAGGACCGGCTCACGCCCGGCGGCACGATGTCGATGCAGGCCGGGATGACCAAGCGTGGCGAGCTCGCCTTCTTCAGCGTCGATCCATCGGACCCTGCGCGAGGTGTTTCCGATCGTCGCCGGCTACCAGACCTTCGTCTCATGCTTCGGCACGCCGTGGGGTTCATCGTCGCCTCGAAGAAGGTCGACCCCAACAAGCAGGACGTCAAGGCGGTCGACAAGCTCATCGCCGATCGGATCAAGGGCTCGCTCGAGTACTGGGACGGCGTGACCCATCAGCACGCCTTCAGCCTGCCCGAGTTCATCCGCAAGAGCATCGCGAAACAGACCCGGGTCGTCACCGACGCGAACCCTCTGATCGTCACCTGAGTCCGTTCCCGCGATGGCAGCCCAGCGCGGCATCGGGCTGATCATCCTGGTGATCCTCGCTGGACTCGTGGTCGGCTCGCTCCTCGGAGAGCTTCTCGGCAGTCTCCTCCCGGCTGGCAACGCCCGCGAGCTGATCAGCTCGGGGCCCGATGATCGGCCTGATGCCGCCCGCCACGATCGATCTGCGATTCCTCGCCATGACGTTCGGGTTGAGCCTCAAGGTCAACCTGGTGGGCGTCGCGGGGATTGTCCTGGCCATTCCTCGCTCTTCGCCGGCTCTAGGCGGGGCGCCGGGGCAGGGCTGGGGGTGCCGGCTGGGATCTGACTGCCTGACGATCCGTGGCTTGAAAGCCATGTGCGTGGCGCGCGACCGTCGCTGCCTACACAGATCCCAGCCGACACCCCAGCCCCTCGCCCGGCGCCCCGCCTAGAGCCATGAGGTTGATCCTGGCGTCTCGATCCCCGCGGCGGCGGGAGCTTCTGCGTAGGATTTGGGTCGGAGTTCGAGGTGATTCCGAGCGATGTCGACGAGACGCTGGAGCCTGGGCCCGTCGGCGGATGCGGTCGGCGGGTTTGGCGCTGCGGAAGGCTCGGGCGGTGGCGGGGCGGGCCGGCGGCGGGGTGGTGTTGGCGGCGGATACTGTCGTGGTGATCGATGGGGTTGTGCTGGGAAGCCGGTGGGGCTGATGAGGCGCACGGGGATGCTCGTGCGGCTGCGCGGGCGGCTGCATGAGGTCGTTACCGGGTGTGGCGGTCGTGGAGGCTGAGACCGGGCGGGTCGGCTTCGGCGACGGCGGTGAGCCGGGTGCTGATGGCGGCGTACTCGGACGCGATGATCGCGGACTACGTGGCCGTCGGGCTCGCCGCTTCGACAAGGCCGGCGGCTACGCGATCCAGGACCTCGGCGGCGCGCTGGTCGACGGCGTGATCGGCTCGTACACCAACGTCGTCGGGCTGCCCGGTGGAGGCGACGCGTCGTCTGCTGGAGGGCTTCGGCGTGCGTCAGCGAGCGGAGGGCTTGATCTGAAGCAGCATGTCCTCCGGACGCGGGATCTTCACGGACTGCGGCAGCGGCGTGTGGGCCCGGATGATCGCGATGGTCTGCTGGAGCCTGATCGGCCGAGACCACGCCGTCCGGCAGATAGAGTCCGCGCGAGGCCGCGAGCCGCGCCTCGAAGTCGGCGAAGTCGCCCACGACTCGGGTCGGAAGCCGGCCGGCCAGATCGCGGCGCCTCGGCAGCGCTGGATCCGCTGCTCGGCCTTTCTGAGCGCGCGGACCAGCCCGGCCAGGTCGCGATCCGGCGGCCGCCGCTCGGCGCGGGTGAAGACCGCGGCGTTCACCGTGCTCGATCCGAGAATCGGTGGCGGCGGCGCGCGGCGTTCGAAAATCGGCGAGCAGCTTGGCGCGGCCCTGACTCAGGAGCTGGCTGGCCGCCGGCTCGGGGACCAGCGCCGACGTGGACGTCGCCGGAGTCGATGGCGGCCACGAGACCGCGCTCGCCGAGGCTTCGCACGCGCACCTGGGCGATGCTCATGCCCGACCGGGCCAGCAGCCAGCCGAACCAGGCGTGCTCAGGTGCGCCCGGCGTCGTCACCCCGACGCGCATCGCGGACAGGTCCTCGATGGAGCGCACGGCGCTCTGCATGCAGGGCCGGCGACCAGCAGCGCCACCGGGGCGCCGCCGTCAGCCCGAAGATCAGCCTCGGAGCACTGAGCTCGACGTCGCCCGCAGGCCGAAGCGCAGGATCGCCTCGAGCGTCGTCGCGGCGAGATCCGCCTGGCCCTGAGCCAGCGCTTCGGCAGCTCCGGACTCGGCCCGCGTGGTCCTGACCGGTGACGGCGAGCCCTTCCGCGGCGAAGTAGCCCTCGGCCTCGGCGACCCGGATCGGAAGGTACTCGGGTGAGGTGGGCGGGCCGCTCACTGCGAGCATCAGGGCCTGGAGCAGGACGATGAGCCCGGGCATCAGGTCAGCTCCGCGGCGCCATGGCCGGACTCCCGGTCCGCCCCGCGATCGCGTCAAGGCGCAGGCTGCCTGCGGCTCTACGCGGCGCTCCATCGGCGCTTTGGGCCGCAGCACTGGTGGCCGAGCCGCTCGCCGTACGAGATCGCGGTGGGCGCCGTCCTCACCCAGCACACCGCGTGGGCCAACGCGGCCCGCGCGATCGCGGCGCTGCGTGCCCGCCGGCTGCTTGACGCCGGCGCCGGCTGGCCGCCGTGGACGCCGGCGAGCCTGGCTCAGCGTGATTCGACTCGGCCGGCACTCCTCGCGTCAAGGCGCGCCGGCTCCGGCGCTGACCCGCTGGATCCTCGAGCGCGTGGGCGGAAGCCTGCAGCCGGATGCGGACGATGCCGCTCGAGCCGCTCCGCGCCGAGCTGCTCGAGATTCCCGGCACTCGGTCCCGAGACCGCCGACGCCATCCTCCTCTACGCGGCGGGACGGCCGGTGTTCGTCGCCGACGCGTACGCCCGGCGGGTTCTGGCTCGTCATCGACTGATCGATCCGCGCGCGGGGTATGAGGAGGCTCGCGCGCTGGCTCGAGGCGCACCTGCCATCCGATCCCGACTCTGTTCAACGAGTTTCACGCGCTGCTCGTGGCCGTCGGCAAGTCGAACTGTCGTTCGCGGCCGCGGTGCGAGGGCTGCGCGCTGCGCTTCGACCTGCGCGGTCGTCGCCCCGCCCCTGTCGACCGGACGCCACGCGAGCTGCGCTCAGGGCTCGCGATCATCGGCAGAACTTCGGCCAGCACCGCGACGATCCGCTCCGCGGCGTCGGGTACGCCGAGCGTGCGCGCGTGCTCGCCCATCTGCTTGAGCCGCGCCGGATCGGACGACGAGCGCGCGGATGCTCCCGCTCGAGCCGCTCGGCCGTGAGACATCGATTGCGGGAGCACGACGGCGCCGCCGGCACGCTCCACGAGTCGCGCGTTCTCCGGTTTGCTCGTCGCCGCTGGTGCCGGGAGCGGCACGTAGAGCGCGGGCACGCCGAGCTGGCAGCACTCGTTCACCGTGCCGGCGCCCGCGCGCGGGCGATCGGCCAGCGCGGCCGCCGCGTAGATCTCGGCGAGCTCGGCGCCGACGTAGGGCACGACCGTGTAGCGGCCGCGCCAGGCTCGGCGGGCAGCGCGGCGCGCCGCTCCTCGAGCCACCGGCGGTCGCCGGTCGCCGGATTCTCGCCGCACTGGTGGATGATCTGCGCGTGCGCGAGGAGCCGCGGGAGCGCCTCGCCGACGATCCGGTTGATGCGATGCGCGCCCGAGGGCGCCGCCGGTGACGTACACGAGCGGGACGGCCGGATCGAGCTGGAAGCTGCGCGATGGCGCTCGACCGCGAGCCCGCCGAAGCTCGGGCCGCAGCGGATTGCCCGTCACGACCACGCGGGACGGCCGGGAAGCTTGCCGGTCCTGGTCGGGAAAGGTGACCGCGATGCGCCGCGCGAACCGGGCGCCGATCCGGTTCGCGAGCCCGGGCACCGCCGTCTGCTCGTGCAGGACGATCGGCACGCGCGAGACCGCGGCCGCGAACATCACCGGCAGCGCGACGAAGCCGCCGGTGCCGAAGACGACCTGGGACGGAGCGCGCGCAGGGCGCGAACGGCGCCGAGCATGCCCATCGGCACGTTCACGGCGAGATCCGCCGACGTTCTGCCACGCCCAGTAGCGCCTGAGCTTTCCGGTGGAGATCGCGACGTAGGGGATGCCGGTCGGGGGAACGCGCTGGGCTTCGATACCGGAGCGCGAGCCGATCCACGCGCACGCTGATCGAGCGCTCACGCAGGAGGGCCGCCACCGCGAGGCCCGGGCTCGTGTGCCCCCGTGCCGCCGCCCGCGATGACGACGTCGGCGGTCACGCCGGTTCCCTTGCTCTGGTGGCGCTCGAGGGCGAGCTCGATCAGGCGGTCGACCAGCTCGGTGTAGGCGAGGCCGGAGGCCGCCCACATCTTGGCGTAGGCGCTCGTCGCGGTGAACCCGGGGATCGTGTTGATCTCGTTCACCAGCACGCGGTCGCGTCTGCGCTCGACGAAGAAGTCGACGCGGGCCATGCCCGAGCAGTCGATGGCGCGGAAGGCGGCGACCGCGAGCTCCTGGAGCCGCCGGGTCGATCTCGGGCGAGATCGGGCGCCGGGATCGTGAGCGCGACTGGCCCTCGAGGTACTTGGTCGAGTAGTCGTACCATTCGGCGTCGAAGGTGATCTCACCGGGCAGCGACGCGATCGGCTCCTCGTTGCCGAGCACGCTGACCTCGATCTCGCGCGCGTTCACGCGCGCGCTCGATGATGATCTTGCGGTCGTGCCGCGCGGCGAGGTCGATCGCGGCGGCGAGCGCGCCGCGATTCGCGCACCTTGCTGATCCCGACGCTCGAGCCCGAGGTTCACCGGCTTGACGAAGCACGGAAAGCCGACGGTCTCGGCGACGCGCGTCGCGACCCGGTCGGGGGCCTGGCGCCACTCGTGCCGGGTCGACCACGAGGTGCTCGACGATCGGGCAGGCCGTGGGCCTGGAACACGGCCTTCATCGTGGCCTTGTCCATGCCGACCGCGGAGGCGAGGACCCCGGCGCCCACGTACGGAACGTCGGCGAGCTCGAAGAGGCCCTGGATCGTGCCGTCCTCGCCGTACGGGCCGTGCAGCATGATCACGACGACGTCGAGGCCCCTGGCGGAGCTCGAGCGGGAGGCTTCCGGCGGGCTCGGTGCGGGCGAGCCCTTCGATCGCCGCGCTCTCCGCGGCCTCGGCGCGGTTCGCGAGCGCCTTCTTCACGGCGCCGTCGGCGTCGTTCGACGGCAGCGCGACGCGCGCCTCGGCCGCCAGCGCGCGCAGAGGCTCGCCGCCGACGACCCAGCGTCCATTGCGGGCGATACCGATGGGGACGACCGTGTGGCCGCGCTCTTCGAGGGCGGCGATGACCGAGGCCGCGGAGGCGAGCGACACCTCGTGCTCCCAGAGCGCCCACCAAAGACCACGCCCACACGCAGGCGAGGCATACCAGCCATTCTAGCAGCAGAGGGCGGGCGGCCCGCCGAACCGGATCAGGTCGGTCCGGTCGCGATGAGGATGGCCTTGGCGATGAGGCCCGACGAACTCCCAGGCGGGCCCGGTCCAGTAGGCGCGGGCGAGACAGATGCCGATAAAAACGCCTACATACGCGATGGCCAGGAAGACCATAGTCGGGCACCTCGCGTAGCGGCAGGACCGCCCTGAGGATGCCGGCGCCGATCGCGCCGAGGAACGCGACGATCGCCGAGCGCGGCCGCGATCGCCAGCGGCGACGAGCAGGACGAACATGAACGAGGTGACGATGGCTTCGCCGCGGCCGATCGGCGTCGCGAACCGCTCGCGCACCGCCGGCTGATCGGCGAGCCGCTCGAGGGCCTGGGCGACCTTGCCCCAGCTGATGAACCCTGAATACGACGCGAGGAAGAGGACGCAGGCCCCGAGGAAGATCCAGTGGCGCCGCTTGAGGAGATTGAGCGGCCACATGGCCTATACCCTAGGGCGTTGCCGCTCCGAGCGCCAGCGTCTCCACTCGGCGAGCCGGCGTCCGAGCTCGGCTTCGAGCCCGCGGTCGGTCGGGCGATAGTACTGCCGCCCGCGCAGCGACTCGGGCAGATCCTCCTGGCTCACGCGCGCGTCCGGCGCGTCGTGGGCGTACTGGTAGCCCGCGCCGTAGCCGAGCGTCCTTCATGAGCCGGGTCGGCGCGTTGCGGATGTGGAGCGGCACCGGCTCGGCCGGCCGCTGAGCCACGTCCTCCTTCGCCTCGTTGTGGGCGACGTACACGGCGTTCGACTTCGGCGCGAGCGCCAGATAGAGCGTCGCCTGGGCGAGCGCCAGCTCGCCCTCGGGATCGCCGAGGAAGTCGTACGCCTCCTTCGCGGCGAGCGTCAGCGTGAGCGCGCCGGGGTCGGCGTTGCCGACGTCCTCGGACGCGAAGCGCACGAGCCGGCGCGCGATGTAGAGACGGTCCTCGCCGGCCTCGAGCATCCGCGTGAGCCAGTAGAGCGCGGCGTCGGGATCCGAGTCGCGCAGCGACTTGTGGAGCGCCGAGATCAGGTTGTAGTGCTCCTCGCCCGACTTGTCGTAGAGCAGGGTCCGCCGCTGCGCCGCCTCGCGGATCGTCGTCGTCGGTGACGCGCCGCGGCCCGCCGCCGGACGGGTGTCAGCGCCACGGCCACCTCGAGCACGTTCAGCGCGACCGCGCGCGTCGCCGTTGGCCACGCGCGCGATCGAGTGCAAGCGCCGTCGTCGGTGACCTCCGGGCGCAGCGACGCGAGGCCGCGCTCGCCGTCCGCGAGCGCCCGCCGCATGATCGCGAGCAGGTCGTCGTCCTCGAGCGCCGCGCAGGACGTAGACGCGGCAGCGCGACAGGAGCGCCGAGTTCACCTCGAACGACGGATTCTCGGTCGTGGCGCCGACGAGGACGACCGTGCCCTTCTCGACGTGCGGCAGGAAGGCGTCCTGCTGGGCGCGGTTGAAGCCGATGGATCTCGTCGACGAAGAGGATGCGTGCGGATCCCGCGCCGGGCGCGCTCGCGCTCCGCCTCGGCGATCACCTCGCGGATCTCCTTGACGCCGGACAGGACCGCCGAGAACGCGACGAAGCGCGCGCCGGTCACGCTCGCCATCAGCGACGCGAGGGTCGTCTTGCCCGAGCCCGGCGGGCCCCAGAGGATCATCGAGTGGAGCTCGCCGGTCTCGATCGCCGCCCGCAGCACGCGGCCCGGCCCCAGCAGGTGCTCCTGGCCGACGATCTCGTCGAGCGAGCGCGGCCGCATCCGGTCGGCGAGCGGCGCGGGCGGCCGCGGCGCGCCCGTGCCCCGGTCGGGCTCGGCGAAGAGCTCCACGTCAGGGCCGTCCGTTGCGCTGCGCCGCAAGCCAGGCCGGGAGGAGTGCCAGATCCGCGAGGTGGACGATCGGCGTCACCTGCCAGCGGTCGAGATCTTCCTGCCGGGCCCGGTAGGCGATGAACGGACACGCCTGCCTTGGCCGCGGCGACGCCGTCGACCCACGAGTCGCCACCACGACCGCGTCGCGCGGATCGCCGGCGCCGTTCGCCAGCTTGCCAAAGTGCTCCGCGATCACCCGCCAGCCGTCGGGATCCGGCTTCGAGCGCGCGCATGTCGTCGCGGGTGACGACCAGGTCGAGCTCGTCGGCCAGACCCAGCCGGGCGAGCGCCGGCACGGTGAGCTCGCGGGCGTTGTTGGTCCAGATCGCGGTCGCGAAGCCGCCGCGACGCGCGCCCACGACGCGCGGCGAGCGCGCCGGGCTCGAGCGCGGCGACCTCCATGGCCGCGGCGCTCGTGGTCGAGCGCGACCTCCCAGACGGCAGCTTCGAGCGCCGGCGCCTGCGTCTGGCAGTGCGCGATCAGCTCGCCCACGCGGTAGCGCTCCGTGCGGGTCGGCAGGGGGCCCGTTGTCGCGCTCGATGAGCGTACGCATGTCGACGGCCATGGCGGCCGAGGTCGAGCGGGGTCTGGATGAGGGTGTGATCGAGATCGAACACGCACAGAGCCACGCTGAGACCGTACCACAGGCGTGCTACCATGAGCTGTCATCATGACGCGCCGCCTGCTTTCTATCTCGGCGTTGGCGTCGATTCTGCTGGCTGGCCTTCCTGCGTCGCCCGCGCTCGCCCTCGACGAGGCCGACCGACTCTGGCTCGTGGGCGACCGGGCGTTCGCCGACGGCCTGCTATCCGGTCGCACGCCGCGTCCTGGATCGCTTCGTCGTCGAGTACCCGAACGACACGCGGGTCGCTCCGGCCATGCTGCTCCTCGGCCGGTCGCGGCTCGCGCTCGGCGAGCCCGAGAAGGCGCTCGACGCGTTCCGTCGCCTCCGCGCGATCGCGACCCTGCCGGCACAGCAGCTCGAGGGCCGCTTCTGGGAAGCCGAGTCGCTCTATCGCCTGAAGCAGTTCGCCGCGGCGCGCGCGGCCTACGACGATGTGCTCAGCAAGGACGCCGCCTCGCAACTCGCGCCCGAGGCGCTCTATGGTCTCGGCCTGTGCGAGCTCGAGCTGCGCAGGCCGGAGCCGGCGATCAAGGCCTTCCGCGACCTCCTGACCTCGTGGCCCGAGCACTCGACGGCGGCGTCGGCGACCTTCTATCTGGCGCAGACGCTCGCCGAACAGCAAGCGCTATGCCGAGGCCGTGCCGCTGCTGACCGCGTTCGCCACGAAGTATCCCAGAAGCAAGCTCGTCCCCGACGCGCAGTACCTGCTCGGGTCGACGCGGCTGGCGATGGGCGAGCGCGACGCGGGTGTCGCCGAGCTCAGGCGTTCATCGCGGCGTATCCGGGCCATCCGCAGGCGGCGGCCGCGCGACGAAAACCACCGAGACGATCGCCAAGGCCGGCACGCCCGCCCAGCAAAGAGCGCGCGTACTCGCAGCTGATGCAGCAGCCGTCGGCGACCGCCGAATCGCTCTACGACGCGGGCGTGATCGCGGGCAAGGCCGGCCAGGTCCAGGACCAGCAGGTCGCCTGGGGACGGCTCCGCAAGGAGTACCCGAATCACCCGCTGGCGTACCAGGCGGCCTACGACTTGGCCGAGACGGCCTTCAAGAAGAAGGAATGGACCCGAGGCGGCCGCGCAGGCCAAGGCGGCCGCCGGCGAGTGACGACGAGGGCGTCCGCGCCCGCGCGCTCTTGCTCGAGGGCGAGTCGGAGCTCAAGCTCAGCCGCTTCAAGGAGGCCGCGAAGTCGTTCGAGGCAGTCGGCCCACGTGAAGAACGTCGAGGCGGGGGATCGCTACCGCGCGCTGGCCGGGCTCGGCCTCGCGCAGAGAGCAGCTCGGAGAGATTCGTGCCGCCCTCGCGGCCTACGACGCGGTCGCCAGCAAGAGCCCAGACGCGAAACTGCGCGACTGGGCGCGGGACCGGGCGGCGGTGGTCAGGGCGCAGCCGCGCCAAGCCGGCCGCGGGTGGCGAGAAGAAGTCGTGACGCGCCAGCTTTCAGCGCGTCGTGATGCTCGCCGCGCTGGTCGCGTCGCCGGGGACGGCGCAGGCTGCGACGGTGCTGCCGCTGACGCCGCCGCCGCCGGACATCGCGCAGCTCGTCCCGTTCGCCGAGGCGCCGATCGAGAAGCCTCCGATCGCGGTCGCCGACCTGCCGCTGCCGCCGTCGCCCTCGGAGCTGCCGGCGCTGCCGCTGGCGCCGATCGTCGCGCCGGCTGCGCCCAAGCCCACGGCGACCGATCACGTCCACGGGGACGCTCGCGTGCGTCGGCGCCGCCTTCGGGATCGCGTCGAAGGCGCTCGAGTGCGGCCGCTCGCACTTCGCCAAGGGCGAGTTCGACGACGCCGTCCAGGACCTCGAGGCGCGCCGTCCGTCACGGCAAGGAGCGTGACCTCCTGACCGAGGCGCGCTACTGGCTCGCCGAGACCTACTACCGGCTCGATCGGTTCCAGCAGGCCGATGCGCTGTTCCGGCAGGTGGCCCGCGGGCCGCGCACCGCCGAGTTCACGGTCTGGAGCCAGCACTCGAGCGGCTGGACCGCGCTCCGGCTCAACGACATGAACCGCGCGCGCGACACGTTCGCCCAGTTCCAGTCCGCGACCCCGCCCGAGCTCGAGGCCTGGGCGCGCCACGGACTGGGGCTCGCCAACTACGCGCTCGGACGGCACGACGACGCGGTGGCCGCGTGGACGGCGCTCGCGTCGCGCGCGCCCGCCTCGCTCGCGCGCGACGTCTCGTTCTGGCTCGGGAAGCGCTCGGGCGCATCGGGCAGTACGACCGCGCGATCACCACGCTCACCCAGTTCGTGCAGGGCGGACCGCATCCGCTGCTCGACTCGGGCCGGGCGCGGCTCGGCTGGTGGAGCCTCGCCGCCGGGCGCTATCCGGAGAGCGTGGCGGCGTTTCGCGCGTATCTCACGTCGCCGAGGGCAATGGTCCGGAGCGTCCCTGGGTCGAGGCCGGCCTCGCGCTGGCGCTGTTTCCGTCCGATCCCGACGCCGCGCAGGGATGCTGCGCGGTCTCGAAGGGCGTCGCTCGCCGCTCGTCGTTCCGCTCCAGATCCGGTTGACGCGCGGCCATGATCGACGCGAAGAAGCCGGCGGAGGTCCCGGCGCTCACGCAGGATCTCCTGAGCGCCACGCTCACGACCGCGATCCGCGCGCACGTGCTCTTGCTGAAGGGCGAGGGCTACCGGCTCGCCGGCAATCGCGACGAAGCGCGCACGCAGTACGAGCTCTCGCAGCGCATGGAGCCGACGAGCCCGACGGGCTGGTACGCCGCGTATCGTCTGGCGCAGTCGAACTTCGAGCTGCGCGAGTACGCGCAGGCCGCGCGAGATCTCTCCGCCGTCGTGTCCGCCGCGCCGACGCCCGACGCGCGCGTCGCCGCGCTCCTGCTGCGGGGCGAGGCCGCCTACTATGCCGGCGATCACGTGACGGCGGCGGCCGCGCTTCCGGCGCGTGCTCACCGACGTTCCCGGGCATGCTCAGGCGCCGGCCGCGCGGCTCGGGCTCGCGTGGTCTCTCATGCGTCACGACCGGCTCGAGGACGCGCGCAGGGAGTTCCTCGAGTTCGCGCAGGCGATGCCGGGGGATCCTCGCTCGCCGGACGCGCTCGAGCTCGCCTCCGAGCTGGCGCTGCGGCAGGACGCCGATCGCGAGGAAGCCCGCCAGCTCCTCGACCGGGTCATCAACGACCTTTCCGAGCGCACCGCGAACCGACTTCGCGCGGCTCAATCGCGCGATCCTCATGCTGCGGATGGGCGACGCGACCGGCGCCGAAGCCCCGCTTCGCGACTGGATCAGACGGGCGCCGTTTCCGCCGCTCATCGGCCGGGCGCAGGCGGCACTCGGCGCCGCGGTCCTCGCCGCCGGGCGACCGACTGAAGCGGGGACGGCGTTCAAACAGGCGCAGGCCGAGGGTGTCGGGCCGCTGGCCCAGCTCGGTCTCGGTGCCACCGCGCTGGCCGAGAGCCAGTGGGCCCAGGCGCAGACCAGGTTCACCGAGGCGCGCGACGGCGGTACGGCCGACGTCGCCGCCGATCGCGAGGCTACGGGCTCGCGGTGGTCGCCTTCCAGCGCGGCGACGCGAAAGACTTCAAGCAGCCGGCCCAGGCGGCCCTGGCCCAGGCACCCAAGGCGCGCTCGGCTCCGCGACTGCTCTACGTCCTGACCGCCATCGCCGTCGACGAGAAGGACTGGCCCGGCGCGCTCGCGACCGCGAAGCGGCTCACGTCCGAGTTTCCGTCCGACGAGGCGGCCGATGACGCGCTCGAGCGCGTCGGCGCCGGCGCCGCGGCGGGTGGCGCGTGGCCCACGGTGATCGACGCGTACGGCCTGATGGAGAAGCTCTATCCCAGAGCCCGTTCCTCGAGCCCGCCCGCGTGACGGTCGCCGAGGCGCTGGTGGAGACGGGAAAGCCGGAGGCCGGCCGCCCGGTGCTCGAGCAGTTCGTCGCGACGTCGCCGAACGATCCGCGCGCGCCGCGCGTGGGGCGCGCTGGCTCGCGCGCGTGACGCCGCCGGCGACCGCGCCGGCGCGGCTCGACGCCTACACGCGGGCGCTGAAGGACGCGAATCCCGCCGACCTGCGCCCGGAGATGGCGCTCGGCTACGCGCGGCTGCTCACGCAGGAGAAGCGCTGGCCCGAGGCGCGCAAGCTGCTCGAGCGGCCTGCTTCGAAACGACGACAACAACATCGTCGCGTCCGCCGCGACCGGCATCGGCGAGGCGTATCAGGGCGAAGGCGAGAATCTCGCCGCCGCCGAGTACTTCATGACGCGCGGCGTACGTCGCGCCCGAGACGCCGGCCGGACGCAGCGGGCTGCTGGGTGCCGGAGCCTGCTTCACCGCGCTCAAGCAGAACGATTCGGCCGCGGTCGTCTACAGCAAGCTCATCGCGCAGAAAGACGCGCCCGCCGACGTCGTCGACGACGGCCCGCAAGGGACTGAAAGACATCGGGCGGTGAAGGGCTACGGCGGCCGCCTGCTGTTCGTCGATCTGACGACCGGGACGGCCCGCGTCGAGCCGCTCGAGGAGACCACGGCGCGGGCGCTCCTCGGCGGCAACGGTCTCGCGGCCCGCGTGCTCTACGACCACGTGCCGCCCGGGATCGACGCGTTCGATGCCGAGCAACGCGGTCGTCTTCGGCGGTGGGCCCGATCACCGACACGACGGTGCCCGGCAACAGCCGCGCGTGCGTCGCGTCAAGTCGCCGCTGACCAGCCTCTTCTTCGACTCGACCTTCGGCGGCCGCTTTCCGGCGACGCTCAAGCGCACCGGCTTCGACGCCGTGGCGATCACCGGCCGCGCCGCCGTCGCCGTCGTATCTGCTCGGTGACCGAGGCGGGCGCGACGGTGAAGCCGGCGCCCGAGCTGTGGGGGCGGACGACGCGCGAGGCCGTGAACGCGCTGATCGACGCCGAAGGCGCCGACGCGGATGCGATCGCGATCGGCCCGGCCGGCGAGCATCGCGTGCGCTTCGCGGCGATGGCGCACTACTGGAAGAACCGCGAGGGCGTGTCGGGGCGCGGCGGCATCGGCGCCGTGCTGGGCTCGAAGAATCTCAAGGCGGTCGTGGTCAGGGCGCCGCGCAAGACCGAGGTCGCCGACGCCGCGGCGCTCAAGGCGCTCATCGAGCGGACGCGCGAGCCGCTGAAGACCGGCACCAAGGCGCTCACGACGTTCGGCACGCCGTTTCTCGTCGGGCCCGATCAACGCCCTCGGCGGCCTCGGCGCCTACAACCTGCGCCAGGAAACCTTCGCCGAGGCGCGCGCGGTCTCCGGCGAGGAGATGAAGCTTCACTACCACGATCGCGACACGACCTGCCTCAAGTGCCCGGTCGCGTGCGGCAAGCAATACGGGATCGCCGAGGGCGAGTTCGCCGGCACGAAGGCGAAGATGCCCGAGTACGAGACGATCTTCGCGCTCGGGCCCATGCTCGGCATCGCGAATCCCGAGGCGCTCATCCTCGCCAACGATCTCTGCGATCTGCTCGGGATGGACACGATCTCGATCGGCGTCACCCTGGCGTTCGTGGCGGAGGCGCTCGAGCGCGGCTGGCTCGACCGGCGCGAGGTCGGCGTGCCGTTCGGCTGGGGTGACTGGCGCGGCATGCTGAAACTGGTCGAGATGACGGCGCGCCGCGAGGGCTTCGGCGCCCGCGTGGCCGAGGGCGCGTGGCGGCTCGCCGCGTCGGTCCATCCCGAGGGCACGAAGCTCGTGTACGCCGTCAAGGGGCTCGAGCTGCCCGCGCACTCGGCGCGCGCGCTCAAGGGGCTCTCGATCGGCTACGCGACCGCGACCCGCGGCGGGAGCCACCACGACACCCGGCCGACGCCGCAGTACGCGCAGGGCTTCGATCGGCGCGGGCACGAAGGACAAGCCCGCGTTCGCCGTGCGGAGCCAGCACTTCACGGCCCTCGGCGATTCGCTCGTCTTGTGCCGGTTCACCTCCGAGCGCGGCTTCGGCGTCTTCATCGGCGATCCGTACGCCACGATGGTGCGCGCCGTCACCGGCTGGGACGTCACCGTCGAGGAGCTCGAGCGCGAATCGGCGAGCGCATCATCAACCTCGAGCGGCTCTTCAACGTGCGCGAAGGCGTGCGGCGGGCCCAGGACGTGCTGCCGTGGAAGGTGATGCACGAGCCGATCCCGGACGGGCCCTCCGCGGGCATGTACTGTCCGCCGGAGGAGCTCGCCGCGATGCTCGACGACTACTACGCCCTGCGCGGCTGGGACACCGACGGCGTGCCGACGGCCGCGCCGGCTGACGGCGCTCGGCCTCCGGGGCTGAACGGCCCGATCGTGCGCACAACTCCGTCCGGCCCGTGCTCTGGGTCTGGTCGCTGATCGTGATCACGATGACGGCCGCCGCCGCGGATCCCGTGACGGTGCGCTTTCCAGAGGGCGAGACGCACGGCTTCCTCATCCTCCGCTCGCCTGCAGGGCCAGGCCCTCGCGCTACGGCGAGCTGACCGCGTTGGCGCATGGCGATCGGATGGAGAGCCGGCTCACGTGGCGGTTTCGCGACGGCTCGCTCCAGGACGAGTTCGTCACGTACCTGCAGCGGCCGGTGCTCAAGCTGCTCGAGCTACAAGCAGATCCAGCGGGGCCCGTCGTTTCCCGCGGACGTCGAGGTCGCGTTCACGCGTGACCCGAACCGCTACGAGGTCAAGCAACGCGAGAAGGGCAAGAAGGACACCGAGGAATTCTCGGGCACGGTCGAGCTGCCGGCGGATGTCTACAACGGGATGACGGCGACGATCCTGAACAACCTGGCGAAAGGGCGAGATCGCCACGGGTCATCTGGTGGCGTTCACACCCAAGCCGCGCCTGGTGAAGACGACCTATCAGCCGGTGGGCGAGGATCCCATCATCATCGGCGAGTCGCGCCGCAGCGCGACGCGCTATCTCGTCGATCTCGAGGTCGGCGGCGTCGCCGGCGTGTTCGCGAAAGTCGCGGGAAAGGAGCCGCCCGATCTGAAGTTCTGGATCCTCGGCGGCTCCCCGCCGGCGTTCGTGAAGTTCGAAGGCCCGTTCTTCGTCGCGGGCCCGATCTGGCGCGTCGAGCTCTTCGCGCCCCGCTGGCCGACCAAATAGCCGCGTAGCCGGACGATCGCCCGCGGCGGGCAACGCCGTTCCGATATTTGTCACAGGCGTGCCAGCCTGTTCCGCGTGAGTCGACGCCGGCGCCCGCCGGCGCGCGTATGCCGTCGAAATTTTCAGACCCTTTCCGTCTGGCACCTTTCGTGCTCATTTCTGCGTCCCGATGCGTCTCTGCGTGGCTTGCGGCGGTGAGCGCGGCAGCGATCCTGGTCGGCGGATGCTCGACCGCGCCGTTCGTCGGCTACCGCAACGGCCCCGTCACCCTCTATATCGGTGACGTTCGCCACGTCTGCGCCGCCGGTGGGAGCAACCGCGGGTGCACGATGCGCTACCCGAACGGCCGCGTCGAAGTCTATTGCGCCGATGGAGACTACGAGTGCCTCGCCCACGAGCTGCGCCACGTCGCGGATCCGACGTGGCAGCACGACCTGGACTATCGCAGCGTGTCCGCTCGTTAGTCGCGCCTCGGATCGCTCGCGCGCCGCAACAGCCCGATGACGACGACCGGAGGCCGAGTGTGTTGTTTCCTCTAAGGGGCAGGAGAGGGGAGGAGAGACCGGCGATGTACAGATCGCACGATCGACCGGATGTCGGACGGCGCGAGCGAGTTCCTCGTCCAGTTCTATCTGAACTCGCCGAAGCTCTCCGTCTCGATCCTTCTCGCGGTGTGGCTGATCCTGTTCTTCTCCGCGCTGTGGTATTTCGTCCTGCTGCCGGCCACCGCGAACAACCTCGTGAACGGCTCCTTCGAGGCGCGCCTGGTGGGCTGGGGCACGGGCTGGCTCGAGGACTTTCCCGCGTATCGCGGCGCGGCGCGGCTCAACCAGTATCTCGCCACGCGCAGCTCGCAGACGGGCCAGCTCGCCGTCGCCGACTGGCGCTCGGATCCGACCGAGCATCGGCCCGGCGGTCGATTCGCCCTCCTGGTCGAGCATCGCAGCGACAAGCAGACCGAGGTCTACTCGACGCTCGCCCAGCGCATTCGCGTCAAGCCGCGGACCGGCTACAACGTGCGGTTCTGGGCGAAGGTCGATCGCATGGAACACGACGGCGACTTGTGGCTGAGCCCGAACGGCGGCTCGGTCGCGTGGGACGAGCCGAAGGTCGAAGTGTCGGGCGCCGGCAAAGGCTGGCAGCTCTACAGGCTCGACTTCAACTCGGGTGATCGCGTCGATCTCGATATCCGGTTCGTGGCCGAAGGTCCGCTGAAGGCGTGGGTCGACGACGTCGTCGTCAGCCGAGTCCCGGCGGGCGAGACGTGGGTGGAGAAGGTCGGGAGCTGGCTCCGATCGCTGTGGAGCATCTTGAGGTAGATCGTGCTGAGCTTGCGCGCGCCGGGCAATGTTAGGATGACGAACGTCCCGCTTCAGCGTTCACTCACGCCCGGGCGGATAGCTCAGTTGGAAGAGCGCGGCCCTTACAAGGCCGAGGTCCCAGGTTCGATCCCTGGTCCGCCTACCAGAAAAATAAACCGCGCGAATTCATTGGCGATTTTCGTTTCTGAATCCCTTCCGAATTTCATCGATGCCGTGAGAGGTTGGAAATAAGGAGGAGCACAATGCACAAGCTGGTCGTCAAACTCGACAGGGCCGGAGCCGGCAAACACGTCTCTCGGTGGAAGAGACAAATGGATCAGTCGATCCGTCGTGCCGTCAAGGCGAGCCGCCGGGCGATCCACGCGACGAACCATTCGGCGTCGCCCCACAAGGCCGAGCGCATGGCGCTCAAGACGAAGAAGGCGGTCCTTCGCGCGGCGATGGGCCTGTAGCACAGGACCACTCGCTCGACTTCGTCGAGCAGCCTGCGATCATGGGCCGGGGAAGCGCTTCCCGGCCCATTTCGTTTCGCCCGGACACCACGGTCGTGCTCGCCCGGACGCCCGCCATCGAGACGCGGTACGCTGGGGTCGTGACCTCCGACGTCACCCGTGCGATCGACGAGCTGTACGGCGTGCCGCCCAAGGATTTCTCGAGCGCTCGCAACGCGAAGGCGGCCGCGTTGAAAGCCGCGGGACGCACCGCCGACGCGCAAGCCGTTCGCCGTCTCGCCAAGCCGTCTCCGTTCTTGTGGGCGACGAATCAGCTCGCGCGGCAGGACCCCGAGCGCGTCGCTCACTTCGTCGACCTCGTGCGTCGAGTGCGTCAGAGCCAGCTGCACGATCCGCGAACCGCCGCCGAGGGCATACAGACCATCCGTGCCGAGCTCCAGGCGCTGACGAATCGCGCGACCGAGGTGCTGGGGAAGGCCGGCTATCGTGTTCCGATCTCGGGAACGTCTCGCATCTCGAATACGGTGCTTGGCGCCGCGGTCGACGCCGAGCTGGTCGACGATCTGCGTCACGGCCGACTGACCGCAGAGCTGGCGGCGCCGGGGTTCGAGATCCTCGCGGGTCTGCAGCCGGGTCGAAAGCTCCAGCTGCTGCGCGGCGGCAAGAGCTCGGAACGCCCACGCGATCAGGCCGAGGCCAAGCGCGCCGAAGAACAGGCCCAGCGCGCGCGCCGCGCCCAGGAGGCCGAGGCGCGCCGGCGCGAGGCCGAGCAGCGCGCGGCGGCGGCCGAGCGTGCCGCCGAGGAGGTTCGTAAGCTCGAGCGGCAGCTGGCCGACGCTCGACGCGAGCTCCGCAATGCCCAGCGCGAGGCCGAGGCGGCGGCCGATCGCGCGCGCCGGCAACCCGACTAGCCGTCATGGCCGCGCGGATCGAAGACTACGCCCTCATCGGCGATTGCCAGACCGCTGCGCTGGTGGCGCGCGACGGGTCGATCGACTGGCTGTGCGTGCCGCGCTTCGACTCGCCCGCGTGCTTCGCCGCCCTTCTCGGCACGCCCGAGCACGGACGATGGCAGATCGCGCCGGCGGCGACCGAGACCCGCGCCATCCGGCGGCGATACCGCCCGGGAACGCTCGTGCTCGAGACCGACTACGAGACCGACACCGGCGCGGTCACCGTGGTCGACTGCATGCCGGTAGGGGCCGAGACACCCACGGTCGTCCGGATCGTCGAGGGCACACGCGGCCGGGTGCCGATGCGCCTCGATCTCGCCTTTCGCCTCGACTACGGATCGCTGGTGCCATGGGTCCGCCGCACCTCCGACGGCATTCGGGCGATCGGTGGCGCGAGCGCGCTGCGTCTTCGCGCGCCGATCGCGCTCCGCGGCGAGCGCTTTCACACGGTGTCGGAATTCACCGTCACGGCCGGACAACGCGTCCCGTTCACGCTCTCCTGGTCTCCGTCGTGCGGACCGGAAGCTTCCGCGGTGGAACCGGAGTCCGCGATCGAGACGACGGAGCGGTGGTGGCGAGAGTGGTCCCAGCGATGCCGCTACGAGGGCGAGTGGAGCGAGGCCGTGGTGCGCTCGCTCATCACGCTCAAGGCGCTGACGTACGCGCCGACCGGCGGCCTCGTGGCTGCCGCGACGACGTCGCTGCCGGAGAAGCTGGGCGGCGTGCGTAACTGGGACTATCGCTATTGCTGGCTCCGGGACGCGACGTTCGCGCTCTACGCGCTGATGACGGGAGGCTACGTGGACGAGGCGCGCGCCTGGCGCGCGTGGCTTCTCCGCGCGATCGCCGGCGACCCGTCGCAGGCGCAGGTCCTGTACGGGGTGGCCGGCGAGCGGCTCGTGCCCGAGTGGGACGTTGCGTGGCTTCCGGGCTACGAGGGCAGCGTGCCGGCTCGCGTCGGGAACGCGGCGACGACGCAGTTTCAGCTCGACATCCACGGCGAGGTCGTGGACGCGCTGCACTATGCGCGGCGGATCGGGCTCGAAGCCGACGAGGACGCCTGGCGCGTCGAGGGCAACCTGGTCGAGTTCGTCGAATCCGCATGGCAGGAACCCGACGAAGGCATCTGGGAGGTTCGGGGTCCGCGCCGTCCCTTCACGCACTCGAAGGTGATGGCGTGGGTCGCGCTCGATCGTGCCGTGAAGGCGGTCGAGCGCTTCGGGCTCGAGGGACCGGTCGAGCGCTGGCGAGCGGTTCGCGCCGCGATTCACAACGACGTGTGCCGCAACGGGTTCGACCGGGAGCTCGGCGCGTTCGTCCAGTACTACGGGTCGAAGCTGCTCGACGCGAGCCTTCTGATGATTCCGCTCGTGGGATTCCTTCCGGCCACGGATCCGCGCATGCTGGGCACGGTCGCGGCCATCCAGAAGCACCTCACGAGCGACGGGCTGGTGGCGCGCTACCAGACGACGCCGGAGCTCGACGGACTGCCGCCGGGCGAAGGGGCCTTTCTGCCGTGCACGTTCTGGCTCGCCGACAATCTCGCGCTGCAAGGCCGGCAGGGCGAGGCGCGCGCGCTGTTCCAGCGTCTCCTGGACGTTCGCAACGACGTGGGCCTCTTGTCCGAGGAATACGATCCGGGCGCGCGACGGCTCCTCGGCAATTTTCCTCAGGCGTTCTCGCACGTCGGCCTGATCAATACCGCGCGCAATCTCTCGCGGCGCGGCGGGCCCGCCGAGCACCGGAAGGAAAGCTGAAGCGAGTCGGCGCTTACGCGGGCTGCTGCCGCTCGCGAAGCAGTGAGTAGCGCTCCTGCGTCCAGATCTCGAAGCAGCGGAGATGGAGCCGCACGGCGCGCTTCCCGGGCTTCCGGACGAGGGCGTCCATCGCCAGCTGTCCGGTTCCGATGGTCAGGTCGCAGCCGTCACACGCTTCACCGGCCGGCGAGCGGCCAAAGACTCTCGCGGCTCGTTCGAGCGGGAGACGACCATTCTCGAGCTTGCGTCGGATCGTCAGGCGGATCGCTCCGAAGTCCATGCGTAGCGTTATCGCGGATGCGCGGACGCCGAGCCATCGGGTGTTTCCTGCAGCGCGGAGTCGGTGTTTCCCGGCCGCGCCGGTTCGTCAGGCCCGTCGCATCAGCTGCGTCAGCGTTTCGTAGAGCTGCGCGGGCGCGACCGGCTTGAGCATCTGGTCGTCGAACCCGGCGCGTAGCATGCCGTCACGCGGGAAGGGATGTCCGGTGACGGCCAGAACGGGCACGGTCGGCCTCGCCGCGAGCTGCCGGATCTGGCCGACGAGCCAGAAGCCGCTACGCCCCGGCATGGCCACGTCGGTCACGACCGCGTCGAACTCGGTGCGTTGCAGCGCGGCCAGCGCCTCCTCGGCCGTCGGCGTCGAGACAACCTTGGCGCCGGCCAGCTCGAGCAGCATGACCATCGATTCCCGCGAATCCGTGTCGTCCTCGAGGAGGAGGATCCGCTTTCCTCCGAGCGTCGCTGCGTCGTCCATGACGGCCCCCAAAACGTGGTCGGGAAGCTCCGAACGAAACGCGATCTGCTCACGTTAGCCGCTCCGGGTGGAGCGGTCAACCCGAGCCTACATGGTCGGCCGATGCCCGACCAGGAGCTCGATCGCCTTCGGGTGAGTCAGCTTCGGGCTCGTCGACTTCACCGCGTACATCCCGAACTCGCTGAGGGTCAGGAGCAGCCGTCGCTCTTCCTCGGACGGATAGTTGCCGTCCTGCACCGCGACGAAGAGTCCGGTGCTGGCGACGTTTGCGGGCAGCGCGCGATAGACGCCGTGGGCGGGCCAACCGCCTTCCACGAAGACATCGAGCAGCTCCTGAGCAAAATGCACCGCTTCGTCGTCCGGCACCGCGACCACGCGAAACTCGATCGGCGCCGGCAGCTGCCGCAGACGGAGGACGAGATGCTCACGCTGGATCCGCCCCAGTCGCCGGTGAGTCGAGCGCTCGTACGCGCGATACCCCAGGATGGCGGTGAGCAGGGCGAGCGCGGCGGCCGCCACGTTGTAGCCCGGGTGGTCCCAGATGGCGGCCAGGCCCAGCGCGGCGCTGAGGGCGGCCGAGGCAATGCTCGCGATCAGCAGGAACTTCGGGGACTCGTCCCAGCGCATGGTCCCCAATCATAGCTCGCGGCGTCCGCGGGTCGACCGCGGTCGTGCGCACCGCGATGTCGCCGTCAGCTCGGACGTGCACTCGGGCCCGGGTCTGAGCGAAAATGCCGGGGAGTCGAAACATTGCCGGCCACGATCCCGACGAAGCGGGATCCACACGAGCCATAGGAGATAGGTCTTGGCAGGAGCCCGGCGGTACCGCTTCCTGGGGATCTTGGCCCTGATCCAGACGGTGGCCGGCTGTCTGATCATCTTCGCGGCCGCGCTGACAGCCTTCGCCGTACTCTCGCCGTGGCCCGCGATGATCGTCGCGCGGGTGCCGGGCGAGTGGCGCGGGAGTCTTGCGCCGGCCGCGATCGGCGGCGTCGCGGCCGCGATCGTCCTCGGCGGATCGCTGGCGATCACGGGCCAGATGCTGCTCCTGCTGCGCGACATTCATCGTCATGCCGCCCGTCTCGACAAGCGCGACGCCAGGCGCGGACGTGATCCAGGCCGGTCGGCGGACCGGCCAGACGCGACGTCTCGTCTCCTTCCCCGCCGCTGAGAAACCCTGGAGGATCCGATGGCCAACGAACGCGGTCTCCTTCCGAAGGCGCGACGCGAGGAGCTGAACGAGGAGCTCCGGGGCATGCTCGGGCAGTGGTACCGGAACGCCTACGAGGACGACAACCTTTTCCTGACGATGGCGCGCCGGCCCGGCCTCCTCGAGGCCACGTGGGGCTTCATTCGCTACATCTACGGCGGCGGCTCGAGCGTCGAGCCCGAGCTGTTCGAGCTCGTACGGGTCAAGCTCGCCTGGAACAACCAGTGCGTGCACTGAAGCCTCGCGCGTTCTTCCTCGGCGGTGCGCCGAGGCGCGACGGAGGATCTGGTCTCGAAGCTCGCCGACTACGAGCAGTCCGACTTGCCCGACCGCACGAAGGCCGCGCTCCGTCTGGCGGACCGGCTCTCCGGCGAGCACCCGGTCGTCGATCCGGCGTTCTACGAGGAGCTGCGCGCGCACTTCTCGGCAGACCAGATCATCGATCTCGGCATGACCATCACGTTTGCGGGCGGATGGCAGCGCTTCATCGAGGCGTTCGGTATCGTGCCCGATCGCTGGAAGGACGGACAGCCGCCACCCTTTCGGGCGCTCGCCGAATAGCCCGCGGTCGCCGCGACCCTGTAGTTTTTCGCGGTCGCCGGTAATTCTTTCCACGTTGTAGGTTCTCCGCACGACCCGGTAGTTCTTTCCCCGCGCTGTCGGCCCACCGGCGGCTGCAGATCAACGACAACGGCCACTTCGCCACGGTCGACCACTGGCACGGCCGATGCTCTGCTTCAGGTCGGACCAACCACGACACACCAGGGGGTCGACGATGCGACGCAGAGAATTGCTCGTGACTGCCGCCACCGGGCTCGCCATCATCGCGCTGCCGATCGGCGCGGCCCGCGCGAACCACATCAAGATCGACGGCAACCCGCAGCCGTCCGTGCCTCCGTCTCCGGCTCCGGCGTCGTCGCAGACGATCCACGCCGATCACATCACGGCTCAGCAGATTCGCGCCGACACGATCTACGCCAACAAGATCGACGCCGACAACATCGACGGCCAGATCCACCAGTCGAAAGACGTCAAGGTCGGCGATACGCGAGGCCAGATCAAGGCGCCCGAGGTGACCGCGTCGGTCATCTACGCCGAGGAGATCTCCGCGAACTCCATCGTGGCGCAGAACGTCTACGTCCGCGATCTGCGGCGCCGTTGATCAGCGCGGTGACCGGCGTTCGCGCCTGAGCCGCCGGCCAGATGGCGGCGCTCGTTCAGATCATCGTGACGCCGGGCTCGGGCGCCGGCGGCGCGATTGCGATCGCGCGCGACGTGCGCAAGCGCCTCGAGCGCGAAGGCTACACGGCCGTGCTGCAGGCGTTTCGCTCGCTCGGTCAGCTGATCGAGTGGACGAAGACGTGCCGCGCGACGTTCTCGTATCTCGTGGCGATCGGCGGCGACGCGACCTTGAGCGCCGCCGCCGAGGCGGCCGTGCGGCTCGCGGTGCCGCTCGTGCCGGTGCCCTCCGGCTTCGGCAACCTGTTCACGGGCGCCTTCGAGCATCCCAATGACCCCGACGAGGTCGTCGCGCTCCTCGGACAAGGCGATCTGGTGTGGGCCGACGTGGGCGTCGTCCGAGGCGAGATATTCCTCTCGCACCAGAGCTATGGGTACCTGGCGCGTATCCAGGAGGACGTCGAGCGTCTCGAGCGGCCGCGGCAACGGTACTTGCGCCTTCTCGCCTATTACCGGATGGCGGCCAAGCAGCTTTCGAGCGGCTCGCTGGACACGATCCAGGTCGAGATCGACGGGCATGTCGTCCCCGGCAAGGCCGGCCTGGTCACCATCGCGAACGTGGAGACCTACCGAGGCTTCCTCAGTCTGACTCCCGCCGCCTCACCGGCGGACGGAGTGCTCGACGTGTGCGTGATTCCGCGGACCACACAGGCCGGCGTCCTGGCTCAGCTGGTGAAGGTGATGCTCGACGTGCCGGGCTGCCGGGACGAGATCAGTCTCTATCGCGGCCGCCACGTCCGCGTGCGCGTGAATCGGCGCAAGCCGGAGGACGTGCGGGTCCTCGACGGCGTGCTGCCGCTCCTGACTCCCGCGGGCAGCCTCGACCGCCTGCAAGCCCGTCAGTTCGCGGCGCAGGCAGAGATTCCGGCGATCATGCCGGCGACTCCGGAGCGAGCCGCATCCGAGCGCGCGCCAGCAGCAAGACGAGAGCGCCCAGTGCGATCCACACCACCTGGCGTAGTCGCCTGAGCAGGCTGAACGCCAGCCCGGCCTGGGCGCCGAACCCGAGCGCCGCGAAGGCGGCCGTGTTCGCGCCTTCGAGCGCTCCGAGGCTGCCGGGAATGAAGAAGGTGGCGAACCGCACGGCGGAGCCGAGCGTCTCGATCACCAGGGCGGTCGTGAGTGACGCGGGAATCTGGAGCACGCGCAGGAAGAGCCACGTCTCGAACGCGCCCATGATCCAGCCGAGCAGGTGAAATCCGACCGAGAGGGCGAACCGCCGCCACTCGCGCCGATAGAAGCGCTGCAGGGTCCGGTCGAGATTCTCCGCGGCGGCGAGCGCCTGGAGCTTCTTGAACCGCTCGAGCAAGCGGGCCCCGCGAGTCACGACGCCCGCAAGCTGGACGGCCAGGAAGCCGCCGGCGCCGACCAGCTCGACCAGCAGGAGCCAGAGCATCGCCCTCACGAGTCTGGCGTCGACGGCCAGCGCCAGCGCGGCCACCACGCCCATCAGCAGAAACAAGGCTTGCGAGAGCGTGATGGTGGTCTTGGCGATGATCACCGACGCCACACTTTCGCGATAGGGCACGTGCGGGCGGAGAAACCATACCTTGACCGCATCGCCCCCGACCGGCGCCACCGCGGTCATGACGCTGACGGACTCCGCCGGCGATGCGCGCCGCCATCAGCCGAAGGAACGGCACGCGGTCGTACGCGAACGCATAGCGCCATCCCAGGGTGTCGACGGCCATGATCAGCGCGAACGGCAGGCAGACGAGGAGCGAGCGCCAGCCGAGCGCGCGCGCGGCCGCGGTGAGGGCCTCGTCGCTCCCCACCCGGACGATCAGAATGACCACGATCGCGAGACCGGCGACCGTCGCGAGCGAGCGGAAGGCACGCACGCGATTCTGATATAGCAACGCCGGTGCCATCAGTGGCACGAGCGTTGACGGCCGTGACATACTGCCGGGGTGAACACCGGAGGCCCGGTGTCGGGGATTTCACGGCGCCTGCTCGTCGCGACATCCCTGTCTCTGACCGCCTTCCTGGCGCTGGCGCTCATCGCGGCGACCCATCAGGTTTCCGATCTCGACCGGCAGACGCGGGCGCTCGTTCACCTGATCCGGCTTCCGGGCCTGGACGCCGGGATGAACGGAATCTCCGCACTCGGCGAGAACTACGGTCTGATCCCGCTGATCGCGCTCGGCGTCGCGATCGTGTGGCGCTCGAGCCGGCGCTGGGCCCTGATCCTGCCGCTCCTGATGGCCGGTACCGGCGTCCTGCAGCTCGTCGCGAAGTGGGCGATCGACCGCCCGCGGCCGAATCTCGCCGCCTGGGGCTTTCCGAGCGGTCACGTGCTGAGCCTGGTGGTGTTCTTCGGCCTCATGACCTATCTGCTGGCCATGTCGACCATGACGCGATCCCGGCGGCGGCTCGGCTACGTGGGGTGCTCGGCGATCGTGCTCGCGGTCGCGTTCAGCCGCCTCTACCTGGACGCGCACTGGATCTCGGACGTCGCGGGCGGATTGACCCTCGGCCTCGCCTATTTGCTGCTGACGATCTTCCTCGTCGAGCGCCTCGCCGCCGGCCGGCTCGCGGCCGTCGTCCGGCTCGACTCAGAAGCGCAGGTTCAGCTTGCCGACGATGAAGGGCGCGGCGCCGATGTCGATCCGATTGCTGAACCGGTCTGAGTAGCCCTCACCCTCGAAGTAGAAACGATCGAACGCGTACCCGCCGGTGACCTCGACGCCGACATACCGCAGATCGAACCGGATACCCGCATAGACCCGCATCTCGCGGTAGAAGATCTTGTCGTCCGGGTCGCCGCGGTCGGCGCGGTAGAAGTGGTCGCTGTCCCACTGGAATCCCGCGTACGCGCGGAGCGGCCGGAAGATCTCCCAGGTGGCGCGCGTGCGCACGGTCCAGAACGGATAGTACTCGGCATCGAGGGTGAGGTTCTCGAACGGCTTGTACCGGATCATCGAGAACGGGAAACCGATCAACGCCTGAAACTTGTCGGAAGGATTCCACCCGTAGGCGATGCCGGGGATCGGCAATTTCTGGCCGAAGATTTGTTCGTCGCTCGCGTAGATCAAGGTGAAGATCCAGGAGTTGCGCTCGCCTGACGGGACACGCACCATCGCGACCGCGTGAATATACATTTCTTCGAAGGTGTTGAAGGGCTCGTCGCTCGAGGAGCCGAAGGTCAGCGCCAGCCCCCGGTCCAGTCGTTGTCGAACTTGTGCCGATAGCTGAGGCCGGCGCTTATGTCCCAGAGCTCGCTCGGGAACGCACCGCCCGCCTTCGGGAAGCGTGCGTGCGTGTCGATGTCCTGATACAGGGCCTTCGCGGCAAAGCCCCATTCGTCCTTGGAGTCTTGATAGAGCGGCGTGAACAGGGTGACCCGCTGCTCGGTCATCGCGAAGTGGGTGTCCTGATCTTCGACCTTTCGCTCCGGGTAGAAGGTGTACCGGTAGTCGGCTCGCGGAATCTGCTTGCCCATCTCCGGGTTGAGCCACATCTGGAGCTCGGCCTGCGCGGCGGCCGGCACCGGTCGGACCGCCAGCAACGCCACGCCAAGGGCCAGCACACCCACCAGCCGAGCGGGAGGCATCCGCGGTCCTCCTCGAAATAGAGTCGCGTATCGGCCGGTGGTGCGGTGAGCCCGGCGTACGCTCTTTCAGGGTGAGCAAGAGCCGGGCCAACGGCTCGGGCCTGGCGGACCAATCGTCCGCCCGCGTTGGTGCCGTTATGACGTAGTGTGGGGACGTGAGCTCCGTCGAGCCGGCCACCGAAGGGCAAATCTCTTCCGCCCGCCGGTGGGCGATCACGTTCTCCGTGATGATGGTCACGGTCATGCAGGTCCTGGACACCAGCGTGACCAACGTCGCCCTGCCCCACATGCAGGGCTCGCTCTCGGCCGGCATCGAGGAGATGTCGTGGGTCATCACCTCGTTCCTCGCCGCCAACGCGATCATCATCCCGGCGACCGGCTGGCTCTCGGCCCGATTCGGCCGCCGCCGGTTCTTCCTGATCTGCACGGTGCTCTTCACCGCCAGCTCGTTCCTGTCGGGCATCGCGCCGATCGCTGGAGTTCCTCGTCGCCATGCGCATCCTCCAGGGGCTCGGCGGCGGACCGGTCATCCCGATGGCGCAGGCGATCATGTGGAGATCTTCCCGCTGCGGCAGCGCGGGCACCGCCATGGCCGTCTGGGGCGCCGGCATCATGCTGGCGCCGATCCTGGGTCCGACCGTGGGCGGATGGATCGCCGACAACTGGTCCTGGCGCTGGATCTTCTACATCAACCTGCCCATCGGCCTCGCCGGCTTCCTGATGGTCAGCGTGTTCCTGTTCGACGCGCCGTTCGTCAAGAAGCCGCGCGGGATCGACGCTCGTCGGGCCTCGTGCTCATGGTGCTCGGATTCGGTTTCCTCCAGCTCGTGTCTCGATCTCGGCGAGAAGAAGGACTGGTTCGACTCCGGGCTCATCATCGCGCTGCTCATGCTCGGCCGTCGTGCGCGATCGTCGGCGTTCATCATCCGCGAGCTCGTTGGCTGCCGAGCCGATCCTCGACCTGACCGTGTTCAACGACCGGAACTTCGCGGTCGGCACCATCTGCATCGCGCTCGTCGGCCTCGGGATTCAACTCCGAGCATGCTGCTGGTCGCGCTGTACGCGCAGAAGATGCTGGCCTGGGACGCGTGGAACGCCGGGCTCGTGCTGGCGCCCGGCGGTCTGGGCACCATGATCGCGCTCATGATCTCGGGCCGCCTGGTGGCGCGCACGGACCAGCGCCTCATGCTGATCGGCGGCTGCCTCCTGAACGCCGTGGCCGCGACCATGATGACGAGCGTCACCCTCGGCATGGACTACTGGAGCCTCGCGTGGCCGCGATTCCTCCAGGGATTCGCCATGGGCTTCATCTTCCCGCCGCTGCAGACGCTCACGCTCGCCACGATCCGCGCTGGAGCGCCTCGGCAACGCCACCGCCGCCTACAACGTCGTGCGCAACATCGGCGGCAGCATCGGCGTCGCCCTCGCCACCACGCTCCTGGTGCGGCGCAGCCAGGCGCACCAGACCACCCTGGTCAGCCATCTCAACATCTGGGACGCCGACACCGGCGGCGAAGCTCAAGCAGTGGACCGATCACTTCGTGAGCCAGGGCGCCGACACGTATCACGGCCAATCGCCGGGCGCTCGCCATGCTGTACCGCGGCACCATCGAGCAGGCGCACATCATGGCCTACGCCGACGACTTCTGGCTGATCTCGGTGCTGTTCGTCGTGATCCTGCCGCTGATCCCGCTCATGCATCGGGTCCGCACCGAGCAGAACGAGCGCGCGCGCGAGCGTCCCGGAGCGCGTCGAGGCGCTGCCCGCCCCCGACGACACGCCGATCGCTGCGCGACCGCGGCATCGACTAGGCGCGATCGGTGCAGCTCGAGAGAACGCCGCCGACGATCTCGGCGACCACGTCCGCCGCCGGCGCGCCTGGGCGCGCGAAAGAGATCGTGACCGGCGCCCTCGACGGCCGACCAGCGCCGTCCGCGCCGGGATGAGAGCGCCGCGCCGCCTCGACCTCCTCGCAGCGTGCCGAAGGGATCGCGCGAGCCGTGCGCGAACAGCGGTGGGCACGCGCGAGCTTCGGCAGGTGCGCCGTCCGAAGCTCGGTCGGGCGGCGCGGGCGGGTGGAGCGGATACGAGAGCAGCAAGAGCCCGTCGGCGAGCCCGGCCTCGCCCGCCGCCAGCATGCTCGCCTGACGGCCGCCGTACGAGTGCCCGCCGAGAAACACGCGCCCGCCGACGCGCGATCGCATCGCCAGCGACCGCGGTCCGCAGCCCTTCGCGGTCGCGCGCGGCGCCGGCCGGGCGCGGCGGCGCCGTCGGGCTCGCCTGGCGGAAGGGCAGATCGTAGCGGAGCGACCGTGACGCCGCGCCCGGCGAACGCCTCGCCGAGCGCGACGCAGCAACGGCGCCCGCGCGTTGCCGCCGGCGCCGTGGGTCAGCACGAGCCCGTTCGCCGGTCGGCGCCCGCGGCTGGTGGAGTCGCTCCGTCACGCCCTCGAGCTACGAGATGCGGCGGTAGATCACGTGGCGGCGGTTCGTGGTGTACGGACGCACGTGCTCCGCCCAGCGTCCTTCCTCGACGGCCTTCGCCCAGGCGTCGCTGGTGAGCACGGCCGGGCTCTCGACCTCGTAGAGCGCGTTGTAGGCCGGCTCGCTCTCGATCACGATCGTCTTGCGCTCGCCGCCGATCATCATCGTCACCGGCTCGCTCTTGAAGCGCGCGACCGCGATGACGCCCGGCACCGCGAGCAAGCGCCGGCACGTGCTCCTTGTCGTAGACCTCGTTGAAGATGCGCGTCCTTGTCCGGAGCGAACGCTCATGGCCGCGCTGAAGAGATAGCGAGTCTGGATCGGCATGGGTAGTCTCCTTGGTCGGGATGATCGAGCGCCGCAATCCTAGCGCCGATCCACTCTGTGGCATTCGCGCGCGATCGCACCCGCTGGCAGTAGCCGGCGCGCGGCCGCGAGCGCGGCCAGCGTTTGCCGGCCGCGCGGCGCCGCCGATGCTACGATCGATCGAGGGAGGGATTTCATGACGTTTCGGCGGCGTCGTTTTTCTCCTCGTCCTCGTCGGGCTCGATCATCGCGATCGTCGTCACGCTACAACAAGCTCGTCGGGCTGCGCCAGCGGTCCGAGGAGGCGTGGTCGGACATCGACGTGCAGCTCAAGCGCCGCACCGATCTGGTGCCGAACCTGGTCGAGACGGTCAAGGGCTACGCGGCGCACGAGCGGGGCACGCTCGACCAGGTCATCCGCGCGCGGGGCGCCGCCGTGACGGCGCAGACGCCCGAGGCGCGCGCGCAGGCCGAGAACCAGCTGACCGGCGCGCTGCGCCAGCTCTTCGCGCTCGCCGAGTCGTATCCCGACCTCAAGGCGAACCAGAGCTTCAGGACCTGCAGGCCTCGCTCGGCGCGATCGAGGAGACGATCCAGAGCTCGCGCCGCTACTACAACGCCGTCGTCCGCGACCTGAACACGACCGATCGACAGCTTCCCTCCAACCAGATCGCGTTGTTCTTCCGCTTCGCCAAGCGGACCAGTACTTCGAGCTCGACCGCCCCGAAGAGCGTCAGGTCCCGCGCGTCTCGTTCGGGAGCTGAGCGCATCGGCCGGATTCTCGCCGCGCTGGCGCTCGTGCTGGCGACCGCGTCGGTCGCCGCCGCGCAGACGCGCGGGCTCAGTTCTCGATCGACGAGCTTCGTCGTCAGCATCGTGGTCAACGCCGACGGCAGCCTTGATCGTTCGCGAGAGACATCACCTTCGACTTCCGCGGCTCGCACCAGGGCATCTTCCGGCGGATCCCGCTGAGCTACACGCGCGACGGGCTCGAGTACCGCCCACGTCTGAGCGGCATCGGCGTCTACGACGAGGCGAGCCGGTCTCTCCGGACCGAGGTGTCGTACCCGGACCGCTCGGTCGTGATCAAGGCCTGGGTGCCCGGCGCGGTCGACACGAAGAAGACGCGTCAGCGTCGTCTACCACGTGCGGCGAGGCGTTCGTCGCAGTACGACGGATCACGACGAGCTCTACTGGAACGCCACCGGCAACGAGTGGAACGCGGCGATCGGCTCAGCGCCGAGGTGTTCGTGACCGTGCCCGCCGAGCGTCGCCGACGCCGAGGTGCAGACCGCCGGCTACACCGGCGCGCTTCGGCGCAGGCCGGGCGGCGACTACGCGGTCGATCGCGTCCAGAGCTACTGGCGGTTCCGCACGACCCGCGCCCTGCGTCCGCGCGAAGGCATGACGGTGCGTGGTCGCCTGGCCGCCCGGCCGCGTGGCGCCGCCGTCCGAGCTCCGGCGCGCCGGGTGGCTCGCGGCCGACTACTGGCCGCTGGCGCTTCCGGCGCTCGCGCTCGTGTGGGGCGCGCTTCGTGTGGTCGGCGTTCGGGCGCGATCCGGGCGCGAAGCGGTCGGTGAAGCCCGAGTACGAGCCGCCGGCCGACCTGATTCCGGCGCAGGCCGGCGCGCTCCTGGACGAGCGCGCGCATCACGCGCGACGTCATCGCGACGGTCGTCGACCTGGCGGTCCGCGGCTACCTCGTCGATCGAGCCGATCACCACCGCGTTCGGCGAGCCAGGACTTCATGTTCAAGCAGCCTGAAGCCGGTCGCCGGCGATCCCGATCTGAAGGACGTTCGAGCTCTTCGTGCTGGCCAAGGTCTTCGGCGGCGACTGGGCGATCAACATGCGGCTCCTGTCTCGGAGGTGAGCCGCGACTACCGAGAACGTCTTTCCGCCGATCCGCGACCAGCCTCTATCGCCTCATGGTCCAGGACGGGCTGTTTCCGGCGTCGCCGGGACGCGTGCGCGCCGGGTGGATGACTGGCGGGCCTGCTGACGGCGATCGGTCGGATTCCTGCTGCCGCAGTTACGGGCCGTCCTGGCTCGGCTTGTACGAGCCGTGGCTGCAGCATCGGCGTCGTCGCGAGCGGCCTGATCTTCGTCGCCTGGGGCTGGGTCATGCCGCACAAGACGCGGGCCGGCGTGCAGACAGGCGGCGCAGGTGCGCGGGTTCCAGGAGTTCCTCGAGCGCGCCGAGAAGGACCGCCTCGAGCGCCTGCCGCCCGACACGCTGCATCGCTGGCTGCCGTGGGCCATCGCGCTCGGCGTGACCGAGCGCTGGATCCTCAACTTCCAGGGACTGCAAGGTCGCCGCACCGTCGTGGTATCACGAGTCGCGCCGATTTTCGCTGCCGAGCTTCGCGCACGATCTCGGCGCCTTCGCGCAACGCGCCGAGGAGGCGATTCTCACGGCCCGGCGTGGCTACGCCGACGTCGTCGGCGCCGCCGGCGGCGGCGGCGTCTCGTCGTGGCTCGTCCGGCGGCGGCATGGGTGGCGGCGGCGGCGGGACGTTCGAGGTCTCTCGGCGGCGTGGCGCAGGCGACAGGGCTCGGCTACCATTCCGATACGGAATCGAGCCTGTTCGTCATGGAGCGTGCGTCATGAGCAGACACGGTTTGATCGCGCTGGTTGTGGCTCTGGTGTTCGCCTCTCTTCCGTCGCCGGCCTGGCCGCCGACAAACAGATCGCAGACGTCAAGGAGCTCGCCGGAACCTGGCAGGGCTGGGTGAACTCGCAGCTCGCCGGCCCGAGCGCGTGCTCATGACGATCAAGGCTGACGGCAGCTACCAATCCAGCACGAGCTCGCGACGGCGGAACCTTGACGGTCGGCAAGTACTATCTGGACGGCGGTAAGCTGAAGTATCGGTCGTCGCGCACCGAGGGCCCGCGGTGTCTCCGAGGACAAGGGCAAATCACCCTGACCTTCAAGCCGGAAGCCAGCTACAACCAGAACACCGGGCCGGCGGTCTACGAGCGGATGAAATAGCGACCGTGGCGCGCACGAAAGCTCGGGTGCATGGCGAAGCGCGCTGAGAAGAAGCGCGAGAAGAACGGCGGCGCGCAGCCGCCGTTGCCGGGCACCCGCGCGCCGTCGGCTCCGGCGACGACGCGGATCCTACCGATGCAGCTCCAGGTGGGCGATCGAATCTCGGACGAGACCGGCGAGTGGGAAGTCGCCAACCGGCCGCACACCACGGCGGGCGGAAAGATCGCGCATGCGCGCGTGCGGAGAGTGGATCAGCCGGCCGTCGTCGAGGAGCGCACGTGGGCGCCCACGAGCGCGTCGAGGTGAAGCGCGGGTGAGGCCGCGAGCCGGCTCGCCGGATTCACACGGGCACATTCTCCGAGTTACGCCTGAGGCCCGTGATAGAATCCCGTACGCTAAATAGCTGATCCGTTTAGCGGGCTCGTGGTGCAGCCTGGTTAGCACACTGGACTGTCAATCCAGAGGTCGCGGGTTCAAGTCCCGTCGAGCCCGCCACTAAAACACACAGATAGGAAGGGCGGCGTCGCCGCCCACTTCATTTGTGCGGGAATTGTCCGGGTAGCCACCGACTTGCCGCAGCAGTCCCTTCGCGCGATTGCCTGATATAGGGGAAGACACTAAGTAGACACGCGCCTTAATCGACGCTACCCTGTACTTACGTTCAGTTAAGGACCGAGCAGTCCACAACTTGGCGATAGCCGGCTTGGAGGCCCGTCATGCTGAGAACTATTGTGGGCGAGGCCCGCTGCCGGTTGTTCGACTGGCGTCACAGAGTTCATACGTGTGGCATCGTCGGCCTCAACACGCTGACGATCAAAAGCGACAATGCCCGCCACGGAGTTTTCTACCACCCGAGCCACCCCAAGTTCCTCTTCGAGATCCTGGCGGCACTTGACATCGACTACGAGCGCTATAGCTTCGTCGATCTGGGCTCGGGCAAGGGCGTGCCTTGCTCGTGAGCGTCCGAATTCCCCTTCCTAGAGGTGCTGGGCGTGGAGTTCGCGCGGGAACTTCACGAGACGGCCTGCGACAATATTCGTCGATACCGAAGCGCTTCTCAGAGATCGAGAAACGTCCACAGTATCCACGGCGATGCGATCGACTTCGAGTTTCTCTACTGGCCCTCTGGTCCTTTTCCTGGCCAACCCTGTTTGGTCCCGGCGTACTGGTGCCGGTCCTCCGGCGTCTTCGCGCGTCGCTCGCGTCTCACCCCGCGACGCGATCATTCTGTATGCGGCGCCATTTTCACAGCGATCTCGTCGAGCAAGAAACGAGGCTGACGTGCGTGGAGCGCTCTGTCTACCACAATACCTATCGCACGATCTATCGCGCACCGCCCACCGGGTAGTCCAGTCCTCGGCGGTCTCTTCGCGCCCTTCAGTCTGTCAATCCAGAGGGTCGCGGGTTCAAGTCCCGTCGAGCCCGCGTGCCGCGTTCCGAAGTGTGACTCTCCCCGCTACTTGATCACACCCTTGAGCGCGGCGACCTGCTTCTGGAGATCGCCGAGTTGACCAGCGAGCTGGGTCAGGCGGCTTGGCTCGACCTGAGGCTTGGCGAGCTCGGTGTTCAACGCGGTCGCCTTGGGCAGCAGTGAGTCCACCTTCGCGGTATCGGCCGCCCCTAGCTTGCCGCTGCTCTTCATCGAGGTCAGGTCCGTTACGAGCTTCTGCGCCTGCTCCAGTAGCTGCGTCTTGTCTGGCAGCATCGAGCCCACGCTTGGAATCTGCATCTGCGCGAGCGTGACCGTCGGCATCATCGCGCACGCGACCATCATCCACACCATCGCGATCAGGCGGCTGTTCAGGCTTTTCATCGTTGGAATCCTCCCGTCCCGCGGAGTGTCGGCCGACTTCATGATGCAACTGAGGCTGGACCCGAAACGCAGTCGCGTCAAGGAGACGCCCGCCGGTGCCGGTCTGGTAGAAAGCGCAGATCGGCCTCGATCGACTTTGCCGGGCGCGTGGCGTGCTACTCGCTGCGTGTCCTGGTGGCCTGATCGACCGCGATGGTCTTCAGCGAATCCTGTTCGAGCGCTAGCACGTGCTTACCCACTACTCGATAGGTCCACTGGCCTGGCGCCGTCTCGCGGTTGAATTGCTCGTCGGTCAGTCCAATGAGTGAGCCGATGAGACCCGCCCGCGCCTCGAGCCATTCGGCCAGGAGGCGTTGCATCCGCGAGGCAGTGATCCGAGATTCGTAGCGTGCTTCGAGGATCTGTCCCGTGTGAATCTTCTCGTGGTCGATGTCGTTGGTGATTAGCGTCCAAAGGTCTTTGCCCTGCGCGCATGCATGCGACGACCCCATCGTCAGTTCGCGATCCGAGGCCTCGAGCAGGGTGTCCATCGTCACCAGCGTTTGTGACATCAACTCGCGGATTGCTTCTCGGACAGTCGCCGCCATGGTTGCCTCCTACGGCTTGTGCGGCGTCAGGTCGAGCCCTTTGGCCAACGACGCGTTGCCATCATATTGCCACCTGCATTCTTCACGGCCGAAGGCGTCCAGGGCGATCGCCATCGGGAAGATGTAGCGCAGGACGCCGAGATACCACCAACCACATTGTTCAGATGTCCCGCTCTCGGCCGCGCCTGCTGTCGTGGCGTACCCAGAGATCAGGAGGAGCAGCATCGCGACGACGATACTCTGCTTCATGATTCACCTCTCGTGAAGGAACTGATTTAGGCGGCCGAGTATAGGGTCGGATGTTGCTCCCTGGCCAGGACTTTGCGACCTGCTCACGACGTGAGCAGGCCAGTTAACGATCGTAAGTGTCACCGCTGCGATCTCGACTGTCGCCTCCCCGGTGGTCGAAGATCTGCCGCTGGCCCGGAAAGGCCCGACAGCTCATTCAGGTATCGGCCTGACGCGAGCCGCTTTGGGCGGAGCGACGATAGAGGCAGGAGGTGCGTGATGCGGGAATTCCATTGCAAGGACGTTGGAATGCCGGACTGCAGCTTCGTCGCGAAGGGTAAGGACGACGACGAGGTCATGCGGAAGGCTACGGAACACGCAAAGCGCGACCACAACATGCAGACCGTGCCACCGGACCTCGAGCGCAAGGCGAGGGCGCGATCCGCGGAAGCCGCTGAATCGAGCAAGCGGTAAGACAACACCAGCGCGCCCCGGGGCTTCAGGCCTCGGGGCGTCGCTCGCGTCCAGCAAACCGGCTCCGTCAGGATTGGCTCGGAGCCGGCGGCCTCGCGGTCGATCGCGAATCGATGCTCGGTGAGCGCTCGATCTCGACGGCGTGGCGGTGTCGCCGACCTCGCGCGATGTGCACGCCAGCAGCGCGGGCAAGGCGAGCCCAACCCCGATGTGCAAGTCACTGGCCCAGTCCCGCGCGCTCTCACGCCCCCGCGTAGTAGAGGCCGAACGCCGAGCAATACGTAACCGGAACGAAGGCAT
>ERZ1370068.7811-contig-6705_pt1 | contig 186581 bp, 288 predicted proteins | sample MGYA00561227_ERZ1370068 | MGnify/ENA primary metagenome ERZ1370068 (study PRJEB38410, sample SAMEA6850437) | metagenome | study: Metagenomic assessment of the ecological functions of the soil: analysis of the soil microbiota associated with the...
TATTACGTATTGCTCCAATCTTAGATCCAAGCGTCACAGGAGGAACCTGAAATATCCATCACGTCTGTCGTCATTACTCACGCCCGAACCCACATTTGACCGTTTCTTAAGCGTTGATTGGGAACTCTGCCAAGGAGACTATCTTGTGGCATTGAGTAAGGCTTCTCCATTTCCCTTCAAAAGAAGATCAGTTAGTTTCCGACGCTTCGACGGCGATCGAAGCGATTGAACTTGCTTCTACTCGTGCGAGCGGTAACCTGATCTTAGACAGATGCTTCACAGAAATGTTCAAAAGCTCGATCCGCGCGAGCAGCATTACTGGATCGAAAGCCCACGCCAGGGAATGCAGTTATTCCTGCGCTATCTGCCGCCGCTAACTCGGCAGACCGGTGAGGTGCGACCGGTCCTCTACGTCCACGGAGCGACTTTTCCCTCGGCGCTCTCGATCGCGCACCGGTTCGACGGTTATTCCTGGCGGGACGCTCTGTGCGAGGCCGGCTTCGATGTCTGGGGCTTCGACTTCCATGGCTATCGGATATTCGGACCGATATCCCGCGATGAACGAGGCGCCGCAGGCGCACCCGCCGCTCTGTCGCGCTGCAGGACGCGAGCGAGCAGCTAGAGGCGGCGGTGCCGCTTCATTCTCAGCTGGCATGGTTTACCAAGCCTTTCGCTCATCAGCGCACTCCTGGGGTTCAATGCCGGCCGGACGTTTCGCCGGACGGCATCCCACGCTGGTGGACCGGCATGGTGCTGTTCGGCGCCGATCGCCCGCCGGCCGCCGCGCAGATACGAAAAGCCGCCCGCGCGCCGGCCTGGCGGATCGTGACCGTTCGAGGACCAATGGGCGCGCTTTGTCGAGGACGTGCCGCCCGACGAACCGCCGGTGCTATCGCGCGCGCATTTCGACGAATGGGGCGAGCGCTATCTCGACAGCGATCCCGACAGTCGGAATCGAGATCCGGCCGGCGTGAAGACTCCGACCGGCCCGTTCACCGACATCCTGCACGCCTGGCACGGCGATCTCGCCTACGATCCCGGCGCTGGTGCAGGCGCCGGTCGCGATCATTCGCGGCGAATGGGACGGTCTCATTCCGCGACGAGGACGCGCGATGGTTGTTCGACGCCTTCACCGCCTCGCCCATCAAGCGCGACATCAAGATCAGCCGGGCCACGCACCTGATGCATCTCGAGGCGATGCGCTACGCCCTCTATCGCGAGAGCATCGCCTTCCTGGCGGGCAATGACGAAGCCTCGATGCGGCAGCTCGACGCGAAGCGATCTCAGCCGGTGCAACAACAAACAGGAGGACCGTTTGATGAGCACCCAGCGGGAGCGAAACAAATTCCCGGTCACGTCCGGTAATCTTGGGAGAACGTCCATGAAAAGAGAAGTCATCCGTGTCGAACCCTTGTCCACCTACCTGGAAAACTGGAAGGCGCCTACCTCAGCCGTCACTCGAAGCGGCGATACGATCTACGTCTCTGGGTTTCCGCCATTCGACCCCGACACCGGAAAGGTAATTGAAGCCCCAATTGAGCGCCAGACCGAACTTGTTCTGGCACAGATGAAGCTTTGCCTCGAGACGGCGGGATCGTCTTTGGAGAACGTGCTCAAGTGCAACGTGTATTGCACGTCGGTCGAGAAATTTGCAGCGATCAACACGATCTACGCCAGATATTTCCCCAAGGACCCGCCCGCTCGGATCTTTGTCTGCATTCCCGCATGGCCGGGACCGTTCGATATCGAAGTGGATTGCATCGCCGTTCGAAAGGACCCTCCGAGTAAAACCGCAATGGCGTCCATAGTGTTCAAATGAGGCCAAGGAGAAGTTTATGTTTTCAGTAATATTTGAAGTTCATCCTAAGACCGAGCAGTGGGACAGCTATCTCGGCAATGCCAAAATGCTCAGGCCCGAGTTGGAGCAGGTGGATGGATTTGTCGACAATATCCGCTACCGGAGCCTCACCGCGAGGGTGGATTCTCTCGCTTTCGGGTTGGCGCGATGAGAAGTCCGTGGTCCGCTGGCGTACGCGAATGCGGCACCACGAAGTCCAGGAGAAGGGCCGCTCGGAAATCCTGTTGGACTATCACTTGAGGGTCGGCCAGTTGACGCAGGACACCAGGTTACCCGAGGGCTATGCCCTGCATGAGCAGAGGCTGGACGAGACCGAGGTCGGCGCCGGCACCACGGTGACCTTGATCGACGCCAAACGGCCGCCGGAATGGGTTAAGGCAATCAGTCCTGAGGATGTCGCTAAGTGGTTGGGCCTCGCGCCCAATGCTTCAGGTCTTGTCGCCTGGGATGTTTTTGACGCCGTTCTGATGCCCGGTGAGATCATCTTGCTCATGTCCTGGCGTGACCATTCCACCGCTGAAGCCTTCGAGGGTAAAGTCTCGTTGCAGGATGGCGCGAGGCTCCGTCGCGTTCGTGTGGTGCGCTGACTACGGCATGTTCGATCGGCGCGAAGCGCCACAATATTACCCCGACATCACGCGCTCCACTACGGAGCGTCCATGACGACCCAACACCAGCCGAATAGATTGGCTGCGGGCCCGCCCCCATCGCGCTGATCGACAAAAAGGCGAAAATTAATTGAGATATGGAGGTTACGCTATGGCTTCGATGGCTCCTCATCTCGCAGAGGTTTGCAAATCTGGTAGGCGATCTCGCGCGCGCAAACATTCTTTCAGCGCTTATGGACAACCGTGCTCTGACCGCCAAGGAGCTGGCGTTTGCGGCGCGCGTCTCACCGCAAACGACCAGCTCTCATCTTGCCAAGATGACGGATGCGAAGCTACTCCAAGTCTGTAAGCAGGGACGATGTCGCTACTATCGGTTGGCATCACCGCTGGTGGCACAAATGCTCGAAGCGGTCATGGTGGTGGCCGCGAATAAACTTCCACGTCTACCGCCGTCATCGAAACCTGCCGAGGAGTTACGAGGCTGCACGAAGCTGTTACGACCATCTCGCGGGACGTTTGGGCGTCGCTTTGGCCGACGCGCTTACGGCGCGCGGCTTTATTATTCTCGAGCCCGAAGGAGCGCAGGTCACGGGACGCGGAATGGATTTCTTTGACGAACTTGGGCTCGAAATCAACTTACTTCCGAAAGGCAGGCGACCATTCTGCCGGCCCTGTTTGGACTGGAGCGAGCGGCGTTATCACGTGGCTGGCCGTCTCGGTGCGCTTCTTCTCGGATTCTGTTTGGACCATCGCTGGCTTGAACGTCGCAACGACAGCCGCGCGCTGCAAATCACCGAACTCGGGGCGCGGCAATTCGAGGACGTATTTCAAATCGAGCATCCGCCATTGGCCATAGTTTAAATGCTTTCGATCGTCACTTGGCCCGCCGAACTGGATAATCCGACAGAGCGTCTCCCTCCCCCGGAAAAATCTTGTTGATCGGACCCTCCCTGCCAGCCTGACCTGAGCCGCAACTAGATTGGCCTCGTCAGTCGTTGAGGATCTTCAAGTCGAGCTGGCAGAGACGCTCGGGGTCGGCGAGCATGTTGATTTCGACGATCTTCTCGCGCGTGATCGTGAAGCCGAATACGACGCGCGGCCGTCCGCCTGGAGCCCACGACGGCTCCCGCGGCTCCGTTCACGAGCGCCGGTTGTGCGGCCCGGGCACGCCCCGAGAAGGTCTTGGCCACGGCCGCCGCACCGCGGACCTCGCTCGATGCGCCCGCCTGCACGGCTGCGCGGTCGGCTCGGAGCACGACGTCAGGGTCGAGCACCGCGAGAAGCGCGTCGAAGTCACCGCCGCGCGAGGCAGCGAGGAAGGCGTCGACAACTTCTCGCTGGCGGGTGAGATCGGCGTCGGGAACCGTGGCCGCACCCTGCACCCGGCGGCGTGCGCGGCTCGCGAGCTGCCTTGCCGCGGCCGGGGAGCGCCCCACGATGGGAGCGATCTCGTCGAAGGGCAGGTCGAACATGTCGTGCAGCACGAACGCGACCCGCTCGGCGGGAGCCAGCGTTTCGAGTACCACGAGCAGCGCGAGACCGACCGAGTCGGCCAGTAGCGCTTCGTGCTCGGGGTCGATCCCGTCCTCGGGGTTCACGATCGGGTCGGGCACGTGCGCGCCCAGCGGCTCCTCGCGCCGCGCCTTGCGCGAGCGCAGCAGGTCTAGGCACACCCGCGCGACGACCGTCGTCAGCCATCCGCCTCAGGTTCTCGACGCCGCTCGTGTCGGAGCGGCTGAGGCGCAGCCAGGCTTCCTGAACGGCGTCGTCCGCCTCGCTCAGCGAGCCGAGCATCCGGTAGGCCACCGCCCTCAGGTGGGTCCGGTGGCTCCTCGAACCGCTCCGCCAGCCAGTCGTGTTCGTCCATCGGTCACATTCCTCCGTCGCGTTCCGTCATAGTATTATGACGAACGAAACCCAACCGATTGTGACAAGGGAGACGGATGGTCAGCATCCCGGTTCAGCAAAGACACCTGAAGACCCGTTACCGGAAAGATATTAATTAAACCATTTGCATACAACTAGTATAAGGAGGTTTTCATGACTGAAGGTATCAGAACAATCATCTATCCCGTCAAAGACATTGCTCAAGCAAAGACGCTATACAGCAGGCTCTTGGGCGTAAAGCCTTATATGGATGAGGCTTACTATGTTGCCTTTAGTGTTGGCGGCCAAGACGTAGGTCTAGATCCCCATGGCCACAGTCAAGGGATGACGGGGCCCGTCGGCTACTGGCACGTTGACGACATCAAGAAGAGTATGAAGCTACTCCTAAACGCTGGCGCACAAGCACAGCAAGAGGTCAAAGACGTCGGTGGAGGTAAGCTGATTGCCTCTGTAAAAGACGCGGACGGTAACGTCATCGGGCTTATTCAGTCACCTTGATTGCACGAGAGACTCTAATGACCAACACACACGAGGACTACTCGCTTAACCCGATTGGACACATTCGCTCGACGCTTCGGGCTTTGGACGAGGCGCCGAGGCAGGGTTCGGAGGGAGCGCCGGACGCGTGGCTCGAAGTGAATCCCGCCTTCGCGCGAGGACTATTCGGGATCGCCCCGGGCGACGAGGCCATCGTCGTCACCTGGCTTCATCGCGCGGATCGCGACGTGCTCGAAGTGCACCCGCGCGGTGACCCCGAGATCGCCGCTCGCCGGAGTGTTCACCACACGGTCTCCGCACCGACCGAACCCGTTGGGGCTACATCGCGTGACCGTGCGCGAGATTTCCGGAACCCGGTTGCGGATCGGGCCGATCGAGGCCATCGATGGCACGCCAGTCGTCGACGTCAAGCCGGTTCTCGTCGACTGCGCCGATGGATAGCCCGAGCGCTCCGAGTGAAAGAGGTCGGGTAGCATCGCGAGATCGAACGCGAGCCCGACCGCAAGCGTGCCGCCTCGCGATATCGCGACGGCACGCGGTGACCGCGCCGCCCGTGGAGGGAGAGATCCCGAAGGGCGGATAAGTCCAGACTCAGGCCTGATCCCTAATCCGCTCCCGCTCCGCGAAATAGGAAAGTCCCAACGAATTGATTGCCAAGATTGTCAGGCCCGCTCAAAATCTTGCCAGCCTTAAGCTGATCGAATATACCGGTAGTCGATAATAAAGTTAGCCCAGCATGAATTTCGTTGCATCGTTTCATTTTAGCGATAACAGTTCGCCGAAATTTGAGAGGAGAGATTCGTTGAAGCAAAAGTATTTTGATTGCCATTTTCATATCATCGACAAGAACTTTCCCGTCGTGCCCAATCAAGGATTCATGCCCGACGCGTTTACCAGCGAGGATTATTTAGACCGCTTGAAAGCGGTTGACCTCTGCGGCGGCGCGGTGGTGTCCGGTTCTTTCAGGCATTCGATCAGTCTTATCTGTTCCATGCTTTGAAAGTGCTTGGGCCTTCTTTTGTCGGTGTCACCCAGGTGCCGCAGACCGTTTCAGATCAAGAGTTGCAGGAACTCAACGGCGCAGGGGTTCGAGCCGTTCGTTTCAACGTCAAGCGCGGCGGTTCGGAAGAAATTCATCACTTGGAAAGCATGGCGCGGCGCGTTCATAAACTGGTCGGCTGGCATACCGAGTTGTATGTCGATTCCACGGAGCTTGCCGATCTTTATGAGACCCTCGTGGCATTGCCGGCGGTCAGCATCGACCACCTCGGTCTCTCCAAAGCGGGTTTTCCGACGCTGCTCAAACTCGCGGAAAAAGGTGTGCGGGTAAAGGCCACCGGCTTTGGACGAGTAGACTTCGATGTGCGCTCCGCCCTGACTGATCTCTACGCGGCCAATCCGCGGGCGCTCATGTTCGGCACCGACCTGCCGTCCACGCGCGCGCCGAGGCCGTATCAAGATGACGATTACACGCTGGTTCTGGAAACATTAGGAGAAGAAAAGGCGGCTAATGTTTTCTACAAAAACGCGATTGAGTTTTACAAGCCGAAGAAGGCTGAGTAGGAATGCAAGTCTCGCAACGAGTTCGCCGCACATTCGGCACGAATGATGCCCGCTCAAAGGGCAGCCGATAACATAGTGGAGGTATTGAGAGATGCGACGAAGCACTGACCGAATTCTGACCACGCATGTCGGCAGTCTCCCCGGCCCGCCGACCTGCGCGAAATGTGGTCGAAGCCAACGAGCGGGCCCGCGGAAGAAGCGCTGCAGGCGCGCTTGCGATCGGCCGTGGGCGAGGTTGTGCTCGCTCAGGTGAAGGCCGGCGTCGATATTCCGAACGATGGTGAGTTCGGCAAGCCGATGCGCGCCGCATCGGACCGCGGCGCCTGGGGCAATTACATTTTCGACCGCGTCTCTGGCTTCGTCCCGACGCCGCCGGACGCGGTCGCGCCCGATACTGCCGCCCCGGGAGCGCCAATGCGAATTGTCGGGGTGCGCTGGGAGCAACGGGAGTTCGCCGAGTTCTACGCCGACACGGGGCTGGGAGCGCCGAGCACTGCCGCGAGCCGCCCGATGTGCGCCGGTCCGATCGCCTATATCGGACATGAAGCCCTGCGCCGGGATCTCACGAACTTGAGAGCAGCCAAGGACAAGGCCGGCGTCGAAGAAGCGTTCGTCGCCTCCATCGCTCCCGGCAGCCTGGAGATGTTCTGCCGCGCCCAGAACAGCTACTACCCGAACGCCGAGGTCTTCTGCGAGGCGATCGCCGGCGCGATGCGCGACGAATATCGGGCGATCGTAGAGGCCGGTTTCGTCCTGCAACTCGACGACCCCGGATTGCCTGGCGCGTGGGACATGTTGGACCCACGGCCGAGCCTCGCGGAGTACAGGCGCTATGCGATGCTGCGCGTCGAGGCGCTGAACCGCGCGCTGGAGAGTATCCCGGAGGATCGGGTCCGCTACCACATTTGCTGGGGTAGCTGGCATGGCCCGCACACGACGGACCTCCCTTTGCGAGACATCGCCGATGTGATGCTCAAGGTGAAGGCGCAGGCGTACTTGATCGAAGCCGGCAACGTGCGCCACGAGCACGAATACAAGGTCTGGCGGGACATCAAGTTACCGGCGGGAAAGATCCTGATTCCCGGCGTGGTGAGCCACGCGACCAATGTCGTCGAGCACCCTGAGCTAGTGGCGGATCGTATCCTGACCTTCGCCAATAGGGTCGGGCGCGAGAACGTTATCGCTGGGACCGACTGCGGCCTCGGCGGGCGGGTGCATCCGCAGATCGCCTGGGCAAAGCTGCGCGCGTTGTCCGAAGGCGCTGCGCTGGCGAGCAAGAAGCTGTGGGGCGCTTAACGGAACTTGGACCGATTTATTCTTACTGCATCCGCTAAAAACCTGTCGCGAAGACGCGTGGTCGGCGCGCACTAGAAACCTACTGCCTGCCCATCGCGGCGCGGGTCGCTGGCGGTGAAGTAGCCGCCGTCGAGCTTCCAGATCATCTGGCCGCAGCCGAACTGGTTGTAGTCGTCCACCGTCACGATGCGGTGCCCGCGGCGCTTCAGCTCCTCGAGCGAGGCCGTGGGGAAGCCGTCCTCGACGCTCACGTCCATGCCTTGCACGACACGGAAGCGGGGACCGTCACAGGCCGCCTGCGGGCTCTGGTCGTAGTCGGCGATGCGCACCATCACCTGCGTGTGGCCCTGCGGCTGCATGGTGCCGCCCATCACGCCGAAGCTCATCACCGCCTGGCCGCTTTTTCGTGACGAAGCCGGGAATGATGGTCTGGTACGGACGCTTGCCGGGCCCGACGCAGTTGGGGTGGCCCGGCTCGAGCACGAAGCCGGAGCCGCGATTCTGCAGCGAGATGCCATCCACCACCACGCCCGAGCCGAAGCCCGTGTAGTTCGACTGGATGAAGGAGACCATCATCCCGGAGGCATCGGCCGCGGTGAGATACACGGTGCCGCCTTTCGGCGGGTTGCCGTGGCCGAAATCCTGCGCGCGCTTCGGATCGATGAGCTTCGACCTCGACTTCAGATATTCCTTGTCGAGCAGCGCCTGCGGGCGCACATCCATGTGGTCGATGTCGGCTACGTAACGCCAGCCGTCGGCGAAGGCGAGCTTCACCGCCTCGATCTGCAGGTGCAGGCTGTCGGCGCCGTCCACCGGGTGCGAGCGCAGGTCGAAGTTGTCGAGGATGCCGAGCGCAATCAGCGCCACGATGCCTTGGCCGTTGGGCGGGATCTCGTGCAGCGTGTAACCGCGATAGTCCATCTCGAGCGGCTTCACCCAGTCGGGCCGGTGCGCCGCCATGTCGGACGCGCGCAGCGCGCCGCCCTGCTTCTTCGCCGCCGCCTCGAGCTTTGCAGCGAGCTCGCCATGATAGAACGCCTTTCCCTTCGTGGCGGCGATCTTTTCCAGAGCCAAGGCATGTTTCTTGAACACGAATCTTTCTCCGGCGCGCGGCGCGCGTCCTCCCGGCAGGAACGCCTGGGCGAAGCCGGGCAGGTCCTTCAGCTTGTCGACCTGGGCCTGCCACTGCCCCGCGATGGTCGGCGAGACGAGGAAACCCTCGCGGCCGTAGCGGATCGCCTGCTCGAAGAGCTTGCGGAACGGCAGCTTGCCGAACTTGCCGTGCAACTCGACCCACGCCGATACGGCGCCCGGCACGGTGACCGCATCCCAGCCGCGCGCCGGCATGGCCGTCCTGCCGCGGAAGTAGTCGGCCGTCCACGCGGCCGGCGAGCGTCCCGGAAGCGTTCAGGCCGTGCAGCTTGCGCCCGTCCCAGACGAGCGCGTAGGCATCCGAGCCGATGCCGTTCGACACCGGTTCGACCAGCGACAGCGTGATCGCGGTGGCGAGGATCGCGTCCACCGCGCTGCCGCCGGCGGCGAGCATCTGCAGCCCCGCCTGCGCGGCGAGCGGCTGGGAGGTGGCGACGACGTTCTGCGCGAGCAGCGGCTTGCGCGGCCACGCGTAGGGGTTGCTCCAGGAAAAGGGAGTCATTGCACGGTCATAGTCTTGATCCATTCTTAACTATCCCCTTTGATTTCCAGTTTGTAATACTGGAGAACCGGCTCAGTGAAGCGTTTATATCCTGCGCGCGTCTACGTTTCCAGTTGTTAATTGATGTTAACACCGGGCACGTGGGTGAGCGCACACGATTTGGTGTCAGAAAATCTGAAGCGGCCGACGAACATCCAACCGGTGACGTCCAGCAATGAAACGATTGGAACCCGCTCACCAAACGTTGAACCGTTTGGAACGACTGGAACCGTTCGTCTCATGCCCCACAATCTCTCTTATGTTTGTTAGCGAAAGCTGATCATCGACAGATTGGTGAATTGAAACAACTTGTTCGCCTGCGACGGCAAAACGGTAAATTGATGAATGGCGTATTCCTGCTCGTAGCGCGTACTGGCGTTTACGCCGTCCATGGGGATCACGATGTTATAGCGATACATTCGCGCCGCCGTCGTCGCGGTGTAAAGCACGGCATTATTGGTCGCCGATCCGGTTATGATCAAGGTTTTGGCTCCTTTGTCCTTGAGAAAAGCCTGGAGCTCGCCGCCGAAGAACTTATCGAACGCGTCGGGATAAATGACGCTCTCGCTCTCTTTCGTCGCAGCGGCGCCGCCAGCTCGCCGATCGGCGTTCCTTTAGCCGCGGCCGACACGGTGTAGATGATCGGTACGGCGGCGGTCCTCGCCTTATCCAGGAAATCTCCCAGCGGCGCGGTGATTTTGGAGCAGACTTGCTTGGGATCATCGCAGCGGGCATTGAGGTCGAGCACCAGTATGGCGGTGCTCTTGCTCTCGAGGGTCAGCGGCTTCGGCTCGGGCCGGTTCGGACCTTCTTGCGCCCAAGTGCCCATGGCCGACAGTGTGACCCAAAGAAAAACAGAGCGGATCGGATTGCCATGTTAATATTCTCCTTTCAGTGCACTCGCAAAGTTATTTCCGGCATCGGCACGCGACGGCCAAATCGTCGATCTTTTAACACAACGTAGGAGGCACCGACAACTCGAACGGGCTTGGAAATGTAAGATGCGGGTCACTCATGAAAAATTGAGTTAGTGGAGTTAGGCAAGTCAGACACTCTGCTGCTGTTTTAAAGGTTGACACGTCCCGGCGTGGTGATACGATCGGCCCCGTAAGATCAAACGAGCAATTGAAGGAGGAAGTAACATGGCTGACTGGCCGCCAGTAATAGATGCCGATGGACATGTGTTGGAACGTCAAAGCGACATCCGCAAATATTTAGAACCACCGTGGAACCGCCGCAACACGGGCCTCTGGCCCTCCGATCAGCCCTTCGACACGGACCTTTTCGATACCCTCGGCTACCGTGGCTACGATCGCGGCATGAGCCCGGCGCAGCAGGTCGAGACGTGGCTCAAGATCATGGGCGAATACAACATCGAAGAGGCGGTGCTGTTTCCTACCGGCTCCGGCAACATCCCGAAAGCTGCGCGAGCCCGAGTTTTGCGTCGCCGCTTGCCGCGCCGCCAACGATCACTTCGCCAAGGAGTACAACGCGCTGTCCGACCGCATCCACTGCGTGGGCGTGCTGCCGCTCAAGTGGCCCGAGGAAGCGGCCAAGGAGCTCCGCCGGGGCGTTACCGAATTAGGCTTGGTGAGCTTCGAGCTGCTTTCCATGGGATTGCCCACGGCGCTCGGCGATCCGATGTACGACCCGCTCTATGAAGAGGCGCAGCGGCTCGACGTGGCGCTCTCCGTCCACGGCAACCGCAGCTCTTCGGCCGAGGTCGGCGCGGGCGCGCTCAGAACTTTCGCCGAGGTGCACTGCTACACATTCCCGGTCGGCATCTTCCTGCACTTCACCAGCATCATTTTTCAAGGGGTGCCGGTGCGCTTCCCGAAGCTGCGCCTGGCTTTTCTTGAAATCGGCGCCAGCTGGCTCCCGTACTGGCTGGACCGCATGGACGAGCACTGGGAATTGCGCGGCGAGTTCGAGGCGCCTCATCTAAAGAAAAACCCAGCGAGGTCGTGCGTGAGTCCCGGGTCTACTTTAGTCTCGAGGCCGAGGAGCGACTCCTGCCTCAGACCATCGAGTATGTCGGCGACGACCACTTTCTCTACGCTTCCGACATTCCTCACTGGGACGGTGAGTTTCCCAAGAACCTCAAGTACCTGTGGAATCATCCGGACCTTTCACAGAAGACCAAGGAGAAGATCGCCTACCACAACGGGAAGGAGTATTTCCAACTAGATCGGCCAGTCTCGGCGCCCGCTGGCCGGAAGGCGAACTGAGATAACGACGATTGCTGAGTCTTAGGTGTCCGGCGGGCAAAACTGTCCGACTCGAAAGAACGCCCTCTGAATTTTCGATCCGCCGCCGGTTGTAGTTCTAGCGGTAAGATTGTCGTGTTCGCCCCTAAGGCCTTCGAAGGCGTGAATGCGGCGTGAAGTCGCGCTCTCGGACAAGATCCCGAGCAGATCAATGAAGACCGTCGGCGGGCCTTTGATCGAAGTTGTCATGCGACCGCATCGCTTGGCGGAAGCCTGATTCGCTGGCGTTACAATACGATCGAGAGACGATTTTTGTAGCCCTAAGCTGCAAAACTAAGAAAAGATTGACCGCGCATGAGGCCGATGATCTCTGTGGCCGCTACCACTGGCGTCTGCTCGAGGCCATTAGTAGCGCAGGTGCGAATCCTGATCAGGTCCTGCGTGCGTTGGAGTTGGATCGCGCGGTTCTTCTAACGCGGAAGGCTTTATCCCCTGTTCCACCTTTGCGCGGCTTTTAGTGGAAGCTGCCCGGGCTACAGGCGATTCTTGCTTGGCTTGCACTTTGGCGAGCGTTTCAATGTCAAAAATATCGGTCCTTTGGCCTATGTCGCTTTGAATTTCCCACTATCGCGGTTGCGGATGAACACGTAGCAAGATGCTTCAAGCTCTATAACCAGGCGGCCAAGGTGTTCTTCACCGTCGAGGAACAGCGAGCCTACCTTCAACACGTTCTTGTCGATTTAGGAATCGCGGTCCCGCGCCAACAGAACGAGTACAGTATGGTGATACAGGCTTAACACGATTCGGATGATGGTCGGAAGCCAGTGGGCACCGCTCGAGGTCCGTTTTTGCCCACGCAGCCCCAGAACAGATCTCAGAGCACCTGCGAATTTTTCGCGCGCCCGTCTTGTTCGGCTATTCCACCAATGCTTTTGTTATCGAGCGTGAGTTTCTTGAGCGGCAGTACCCGCCGCTGACGAACGGCTTTATGAGATCATGAGACGATACCTTGAACAGGTCTTGGAAGAGATCCCGCAAGAAGACGAGTGCTCGCGTCCGTTCGAAGAGCCGTTGCGGAGTCGATGAGGGAAGGACATCCGAATCTCACCGGGTGGCAAAAAAATGGCGATGAGTCCGCGCACGCTCCAGCGGCAACTGAAAGAGCAGGGAATGGATTTTAAGAAACTCGTCGCCGACACCCGCCGGCGATTCGCGCTAAGCTATCTCGGAAACCGCAGTCACACGCTTACGGAGATAGCCTTTCTGTTGGGTTACTCCGAGGTAAGCGCTTTCAACCGTGCCTTCAAAACTGGGACCTGGCTCGACGCCCTTAGCGTATCGCGGTCAGGCCGTGCCTACAGTCGCTTCCCAGGTACCCGTTGAAGTCTGTTAGTCGCGACTCCTTTCACAACGATGCGTCACTATATGATACATCCACCCATATAGAAGACAACCATAGAGATATCAGATTCAATTTTAAACGAGGCGAAGAGACTCTGCGGCAAAAGAAGGAACCACGGTTAGAGCATACGTAGAGCAGGGTCTCAGGCGCATCATCGCGGAACGAAAAAGTAGCGGGCAGTTTCGGCTTCGCAGGGCGACATTCAAGGGCAAGCGGACTCCAGCCCGGGGTGCGAGATGCAACGTGGGAACGAATCCGTGAAACTGATTTATCAGAAAAAGGCGGATGATCGCCGACGATAGAACTTGCTCGTCCGAAGTCATTGACGATCACAGCGATTTAGGCGAGCTTCTTCTCGCGCATCCTTCGTGATTTTCACGTGCCGCCTTTAGTCGAGAAGCTTGCGCGCGAGTTCGGCCGCGGCTCGCGCGCCTTGAGGACTTTTCTTCCGACTGATTCTCGAGTTTTGTATATTGGTCCGAGGTAAGATTATTTTTAGCGGCAACGACGCCAAACTCTTTTAACCATTGAGTATCGACATCGAGGCGGCGGGTCGCCTGACCCATCGCTCGGGAATATACTCCCTGTCCTTCTTGGCCGAGGAACCAATTGACAAACACTTTGGTCGCGTTTGGATGAGGAGCGCCTTTGATGATGGCAACGTTGCCGCTGCCGCCGCTCACGTAAATCTCGTCGCGAGCAGTGGAAACCGACTTTACGGGCAGTCCGGCTTTGGCAAACGGAAGAAATGAATAATAACTAAGGCCGGCGACCAGCGCGATCTTTCCTCTGGCCAGGCTTTCCGCCAATACCCGTTGATCGCGGCTGAGGAAGAGCTTCTGCCCCGCCAGCTTTCTCAAGTAGTCCTCCCCTTTGAGCTTCCAGAGAAAAGACCACATCGAGGAGCCCGCGCCGGGAGTGCGCGGATCGAGGTAGCCGATCTTGCCGGACCATTTGGGATTCAACAAGTCGGTCAAGGAACGAATCTCCTCAGGCTTCACATAAGTCCGTGTTGCACCAGATCAGTTGGACTTGATAGGCCTGCGAGGCGTAAATGTAACGCTTCGCGTTGTCCAGCCAGATGTGCCCGCCCCACCAGTTTTTCGGGTCTTTGATTTCCTCTAGAATCATCGCCGGTTCGAGGGGAGCTAAGACACCCTCGGACAGAAGTCCCGTAATCATCGATTCGCCGCCGCCCATATGGAGATCGAAATAAGGCACGCCGGACTTCGACTCCCGCTGCATTTTCCCGACGACGGAAGCAGCTCTGCCGACATTGAGTTCGGCCTCGATACCGAAGCGCTGCTTGAAAACCTTTTCTACTTCTCGTCTCAGCTCGGCGCTGCTCGGGACAGAGACAACCACTTTGCCTTCCTTCTTGGCCGCCTCTACCGTTCTTTCCCATTCGAGGGCGGGCGACGGTTTTGCCTCCCCTGCGTGCAACCCTGCCGCTCCGAGCAAGACGAAGTAAACCCATCCACTGAGCCATTGGAAGATTTTCGATCGGAGGTAAAACTTCCTTGCGACCGCTTTATCGTTAAAAATCCACATTGCTTGACATGTAAATGTGCCACCGATGAGAAGTCAAGAGAATTGGGCGCCATTGACCGTCCTCTCTCGTTCGGCGTCGCGACGTTGCTCAATTAGGGGAATCCTTTCGATCGTAACGAATCCGGACCCGAAAGCGTGGAATCGTATCTCACCAAATGCCCGGACGTTCCCATAGAGACAATTCTCACGCAGCACCTGATGAGCCTCGGTCACTGGTTGAGCGACGCGGCGCTCGATGCCACGGTGGGCGCGCCGGTGAAGTCGTATCGATTGTTTTCCTGCGATCTCGTGCCGATGTCCGAGTTTAAGAGGGATGACCACGCCGCGTTCCCGAGCATTTCGTTTTCCTCAACAGGCCGTACGGGATGCGCCCGGTATCGATTCAAACTTCGCTTTCGCCTTATTCTCCCTACCTGATCGACGTCGTCGACCGCCGGCTTGTCCTGACAACGCAAGGGCGCGTGCTCGCAGAGGTGCGCTTCCCGAAAACGCCCGATTCTTTCTCTTTGTTCAATGGCTCCCAATGCGGTATATGGAAATGCGACGAGATGGCAACCTAAAGCCTCTCCGCTACGACAGCGGGGCCAGACAAACGGAGGAACCCATGATACGCAGCGCCAAGAATTGGAAGAGAGAAACAAGCGGTCTTTTAATTGTAGTTCTCGTCCTCGGGCTACTATGGACGGAGGGATGGGCCCAGATGACCGAGGTGCACATGGGGGTCGTATTCGTGAACGCGCGCGTGGCTCCTCTGTGGGTTGCCGAAAAGGAGGGTTTTTTCGGAAAAACGGGATCGATATTAAACTCACCAACATCCCGGTGGAACCAAGGGGCGCAGGCGCTGCTTAGCGGCGGAATCGACATGTCCTTTGCTGACCCGTCCTCGACGATTTCCGCCATCGCGGCGGGCGCGCAGCTGGTCGAGGTCATGGCCATCACCACGATCATGCCCTTCTACCTCGTGGGGCGCCCGATGTGAAAACCGTCGCGGACCTGAAAGGGAAGCGCGTAGGATCTTCCGGGCTGGGGCTGTCTGCTTCCCGCCTAGCGCTGCTGGTGGCGTTCGGAACTCTGGGTCTAGATCCAAACCGGGACAAGATCACCCTGGTTGCGGCGGGTTCGAGCCCGAGAGAATCGCCGGGCTGGCCGCCGGTGCAATCGGCGGGACGGTAGTAGGCCCGGAATATCGCAGCAAGATCTCGGAGCTCGGCCTCAATATTCTCGCCGACTTGCGCACGATCAAAATTCCCTGGGAACAGGATGCGCTGGTGACATCAAGAAAATTTCTGGAGACCAAGGGAGACGTAGTCGAAAGGGTCATGAAATCGCTGCTCCAAGGGAACGCCTTTGTGCTGAACCCTGCTAACCGCGCCTCCAGTAGTCGAGCTCTTGCGGACACGGCTGGGATTGAAGACCACGCAGGAAGCCGAGGGAGCCTATGAGGATCTGACCCGGTTCTACGTTCTTAAGAAACCTTTTCCTTACCGGGATGGCCTGCAAACCATTACTACCGAAATCGCCAAGGTTGTTCCCAAGGCAGCGAGCTTGAAATTCGAGGACGAGGCGGACCCCACGATTATCGAGAAGCTCGAGAAGAACGGGTTTATCGACAGTCTTTACAAATAGCCACTGACCCTCCTTGTCTTCGTCAGCGCGCGGCGAGCAGTTTCTCGACGATCACTTCCTCTATGCCTCGGACGTCCCGCACTGGGACGGCGAGTTTCCCAAGAACCTCGAGTACCTGTGGAATCATCCCGACCTTTCCAGAAGACCAAGGAGAACATCGCCTACCACAACGGGAAGGAGTATTTCCAACTCAGATCGTCCAGTCTCGGCGCCCGCTGGCCGGAAAGCCAACTCAGATAAGAAAAATTATTCCTTTACTGTTGCGTGGCGGAAAAACGGTCCGACTCGTATTGCTCGACTGCCCGCTACTTGTTCGCTTTACCAAGGATCTCGTTGAACAATTTGTCTGCCGGTTGGCGGTCGGCGTTGTTGTCATCGTCGGCGTCGAAGTAATCGGCGCCGTCTTTGCGCCGAATTTCTTCGGGCAGATCATTCTTGGAATATCGGTGCGCAACGAATTCGAGCCGGTGCGCGGCCGTCCCTTGCGCCCTTTCTGTACTTGCATCTGCCCTTCGCGCGACAGCAGCCAGTTGACGAAAACTTTAGCGGCATTTGATGCGGCGCGTTTTGCAGCAAACTCAGCGTGCCGCCCGAAGAGCTCAACGTGCCGCCTTCTTTCAAATTGAGAATCTGACCGACGGGTAAACCCTGCTCCATCGCCTTGTCCATCTCATCGGACACGCACGGGATGCACAATGAAAACTTCCCCGCCGCCAGCCAATCGATAGGCTGGCGGTAATCGCGGGCAATCGAAACTTCCATCTCGCCGTAAAGCTTCTTGATGAATTCGGGCCCGAGCTTGGCGTGGTAGTAGAAGAACAACACCGGATTGTCCATGCCGCGCATGCGTGGATCAACGGCGACGATCTTGCTTTTCCACTTGGGCTGCAGCAGATCCCAATAAGAGCTGAATTCGCGCGGGTTAACCAGTTTGGAATTGTAATTGATTTCCACTCCGCCAGCGTTGCCGATGTAGACGAAGATATATTTATTTTCCGGATCGACGTACTTATGCGCGCCGCGCCACCACTTGGTCTCGTCCAAGACTTCCGGCAGCAGCAGAATCGGCTTGATGGGATCAAGGAGCTTGCCGACATAAAGCGTACTCAACGCAGTACACCTTGCCGCCGGCGAAAAGATCGGCGATGTGTTTTCCCGCGCGCCGCTCCGCCAGCCAGCCGCGGGCCGAGAGCATTGCCACGGCCGCGCAACTGGCTGACTTTGATTTTCGGGTAGGCTCGCTCAAAAGCGTGAACCGTCTCCTCAGTCAGCGGCCCGCCGTCGAAGATGTAAATGCTAACGACGCCTTCCTTCTCAGCCGCCGCAACCGTCTTCTCTCCCATTCGACGCGCCAATCTGGTTTCGCTGCCGCGGCGAAGCTCGCGCCGTGATAAAAAGAACCAGTAATAGAAATATCAGTGTCCTTTCAAGCATAAGCTTTTTCGCTTGCAGCGCGTACGTTAGCCCGTGGCGACGCCTACTCTAAAAGCGGCGCTCGTGGGTGTCAATGTTGGTGTGCAAGCACAGAGCGCGTACACTGAGACCGCTATTTTTTATCACCAGGCCAGAACCGTACGGTCAGCCAAGCTGTGGGGGATTTTGGTGTACGGGTCTGCGCGGTTGCGCGCCCAGTGGGAAATATCGAGATCCGAGGTTTCGAAAGCGCTTGTCCAGCTAATCAACTGCTCCCTAACCCTTGGGTTTGTATCCACGAATGCGCTTCGTTGCCGCTCTTGGATCGATTGCACTTACCACACGCTGGTACTAGATTCGCAATGGGTCAATCAAACTAATGAGGAGACGTGAATGGAAATCGCTCTTTACTACGCCCCCAACACCTGCGCGCTCGCTCCCTATGTCACGCTGACCGAAGCGGGCGCCGATTTCGAGGTCCGGCCGCTCAATTACCGCAAGCGGCAGAATTTCTCGCCCGAGTACCTGAAGATAAACCCGAAGCACAAGGTGCCTGCGCTTGTCGTCGACGGCAAGATACTGACCGAGAACGTCGCCATCCATCAATGGGTCCATCGGACCTTTCCCGAACGCGAAGATCCTGCCCGCCGATCCGTGGGACGAGTTGCAGGCGATCTCGCTGCACGCCTGGTGTGCCAGCGGCATTCACCCCTATCTGAGCCGGATCAACAACCCGCCCAAAGTCTGCGACGCAACCGGCGCGTCCGACAGCGTCGATCAAGTTCGCCGACGGAAGCTCTGTTCGAGAACTTCCGGATCGGCGACGATTTGCTGGCCGGGCGCGAGTACTTCTTCGACCATTTCACCGCCCCGGACGCGCATTTCTTCTGGTGCTGCCGCCGCGCCACCCAGTTGGGAGTGGACATCTCAGGCTTCCCCAACGTCACGGCGCATTTCAAGCGCATGCAGGAGCGCCCGAGCGTCAAGAAGCTGCTCGCCTACGAGAAAGAAGTAAATGAAGGGTTTGCCAAGACGGAAAACGTGGTCTTTAAATTTCCCATCCATATGATGCAGGAGCATCGAGATGACCATCTCAATTGTCGTGAGACTCGCGTGCGCGGTGGCGATCGTCGTCTGCATCACCGCCCAACGCACCAGCGTTCAGGCTCAGCAGCGGAGCGGGACCGCCGAGACCGACAAAGTTGAGCCCGTCAACAGCGGACGCCAACCCCTATCGCGTCATCCGCGATTGGGCACAGCTCACGTCTGGAGAAACGGCCGTGGGGCGGGTCCAACGGCGTAGCCATCGACCGGGACGGCAAGTCCGTTTGGGCGACGGACCGTTGCTCGCCGGGAATCGCCCCGGGCTGTCTCGGCACCAAGGCAAACCCGGTCCATCATCTTCGACGAGACCGGGAAGGAGATCAGGAGCTTTGGCGGCGGCATGTTCGTGTGGCCGCACGGCATCCACGTCGATCGAGACGGAAACGTGTGGGTGACCGACGCTCGCGTTGCCGACAGCCGACGAACGCATCAAGTTTCCGGGCGAAGACAAGAAGGGCAGCGTTGTCATCAAGTTTAGTCCCGATGGCAAGGTGCTGATGACGCTGGGCAAACCTGGCGTGAAGGGAGATCCGCCGGACGCGCTGACCGAGCCGAACGACGTCGTCACCGACCCGAGCAACGGCGATGTTTACGTGGCGGAGAGTCATACGAACGTCGAGGACCCGAATCTTGTCGGCCGCATCTCGGTGTTCGACCGGAACGGCAAGTTCCTGCGGATCATCGGTAAGACCGGAACGGGGCCGGGCGAGTTCCGCACGCCGCACGCGATCGAGTTCGACTCCCAGGGGCGGCTGATCGTCGCCGACCGCCACAACCACCGGATCCAGATCCTGACGAAGGACGGGAAGTATCTCGCTGAATGTCGGGAGTTCAGCCGCGTGAGCGGGCTGGCGATCGACGGGAACGACACAATTTATGCGGCAGACTCTGAATCGGAGCCAAAGAGGCATCCGGGCTGGCTCAAGGGCATTCGCATCGGGAGCTTGAAGGACGGCAAGGTGACGATCTTCGTGCCGCCGCACAAGACCGATGCGCCCGATGGAGCCATGGGAGAGGGATCGCCATCGATGCGTGCCGGCAATCTCTTCACGGCAGAAGCCACAGTGAGGGGGTGACAAAGTACGTCAAGGAGTAGAGGACTTGAAGAGAATCGCTGCCGCTTTCGCTCACAATCAGAAGTGGTCTCGAGAGTACATCTTCACCGACGAATGGAGGGCTCCATGCGTTTCTCGCCTTTCACCACGACAGCAGTTTGCAGTTTGCTAATCGCGCTCGGCAGTCGGTTTCGCAAGACCAGCATGGGCTGCCGAGATTCGCGTGCTCAATGCCAACGCGTTGACAATAGCGCTGCGAGCACTGGCGGCCGAGCACACCAAGCAGACCGGGAATCAAGTCACCTTCATCTCCGGCTCGCCCGGCCAGATCCAGCAGAAGGTGGACGCGCGGTGAGAAATTCGATCTTACTGATTATGCCGACGCCGGCTCTCGCCGCGCTCGATACAGACGGGAAGCTAGCGGCTGGTACCAGGAGAGCCCTCGTCCGCGTGGGCATTGGGATTGCCATCCGTGAGGGCGCACCCAAACCCGATATCACCACACCCGATGCGCTGCGCAAGACGCTTCTCGCCCAGCAAAAAGTAACCTACTCCGATTCCAGCACAGGAGGCCTCAGCGGCATCAATGCGCAAAAAGTACTGCAGAATCTCGGCATTGCCGACGAGATCAAAAGCAAGCTGTTGCCACACTCGGATGGCCAAGGGTTGATTGCCAAAGGAGAGGCAGACCTCGGCCTTTACAATGTCAGTGAAATTCCGAGGGCCAAAGGCGTTGTGTTACTGGGACCGGTTCCGGCGGCAGTGCAAGCGTACATCACGTACGATGCCGGCGTGCCCGCAAGCAACGCATCTCCTTCTGCGGCGATCGAGTTTGTCAAATTTATTGCGTCGCCTCGCAGCAGCACCGTCATGGCTTGCGGCCGGCTTGGAACTGGCAGGACCTTGATGAGGCAAGGTCATTGTGTAGCAGGATCATTGGCAAATCAGATCCAACGCTGGACCGCCTCAGCCGTGTCACTCGGCTTCGTGTTGAAACACAGCTTGGCTTGAGGAGCATGCTCATGCACCACGTTGATCAACTTTTCAAACAAGATGAAATATTTCGGAATCGTTCGCACGCCCGCGCCAATAAGAATGCAATCGAATTGTTTCTGCCTGAGTCGATCTCGAACGAATGCCTCCGCAGTTTTGCCAAGATCGGTCAAGCACAGTTCCACCTCGTAGCCCAAGCCCCGTAAATGAGCTTCATCGGCTTAGCAGGGCCATGACTGTAGCTGCGTCAAATCGGGGATAGTGGAATAATCGAGAAGAGTTGGTTCGAAGCCAATTATAAGAACGCTTTCCAGCTGCCATGTCAGCCTCCGGTTAGTTTTCAAATGACGGCCTACAGGTATGGATTACATTGATTGCGCGGGATGATTGTACCAGGAACGGCATTCGGTCAGAGGTGTAACGGCTGGCCGTTGTGCTGCGACCTCTAAAAGAACTGGAAAGCGCAACCACCGCCACTACGGTCATTCGCGCTCGCCAATATCAGCGGCTTACTAGGTTTCACGCAAACTAGGTACTGTATCCTCCAGTTGCTTCAAGCCTGTCAAGTTGTTCAGCCCCCTAAATCAAGCAAATTGCCTCAAGCCCGACGGTTCACTTTGCCGCAATGACCGCAGCACTGCTCGCTGGCTGGATGCGTTGGGGCCTGCCTATGGTTACGCATCTCTTCCTGAACGACCCGAGCGATCAAGAGGTGAAAGAACAATTCAATGCGTCGGTTCCGTCTGAAGATCTAGAGCGCTTCGCGAAGTCGATCGCGGATTTTGCGGAGAAGATGACGACCTATGCCGGTTCGGCGGCGGACCCGGGTGAATACGGGAAGCTGATCGCTGCACGGCTTTGTCCCAACACGTTGCCTTACGAGCTTGGAACGTCCGCCGCATTTGAGGTGGCCAGCTTCAATGGACGCGCGCTCGGCGACGATGCGCTGGATGTGATGTTGACGCTGGCGGCCAACACGCCAATTGTCGATGGACTTGCTCCCGACCGCGGGCGCATTCCGCAAGGATTTCCCGTATTATGGAGCGCCGTATACGGCGGAGGAGCAGGTCGGGGTGACGCCGATGCCGCGCCCGGCTAAGAAGTAGGCGGGAAGCGACGCTTGAGAATGATGTTGGGGATCAGGGCGCTTCCGTGGGCAGCTGGTATTCGAGATCGTAGCTGTGCTAACGCCTTCACGGCGATGATCGGAAGCCAGGGAGGGGGCGCGGGGAGGGAACGGCCCCGCATCGGTCAATCTGACCTTTTAAGCTGATCCCACGGCCGATTCGTTATGCCGTCTCTGACAAATTCCGATACCGATTCTGCGCTACACGCCGGTTCTTGCCAAGGTACTCAAGCAGCCAGTCGCACGCAGTGTAAGAAGTCAGATTGATTTATTTCCAAGGGCCGACTGGCAAGCATAGTAAATGCCCGCGATTAATTCATCTGCGAAGCCGTATTGCAGCAGGGTTATCTCGGTTCTCAGGTCGCCAATTTTCTTAGTTGTCATCCATCCAATGTAACCCGTGCGCTCCAAGAGTTAGTAGATTAAGGCGAGTCTGTCATCAGAGGCTGCGGAAGCGCTTGCTTCGCTGTGGCGGTTGGAATAGATTGCACGATAGTTGGCAAACAACCTCGCGCACACTGGGACTTTCGGGGTTAATCCGTTAGACGATAAACTAAGGAGACAGCCATGATCGACATGCATGCCCATTGGAGGCCCGCCGAGCTGATCGACGCCCTGCGCGCCCGCACCAAGGAACCGCGCATCGTGCGCAATCAGGACGGCGTAGAAGTGCTGAAGAGCCGGATCGGCGAGGAGCCGCTGTCCAAGGCGTTTGATGACGTGGAGTTCCATCTCGCAAGGATGGATCGCCAGGGCGTGAGCACCAGCGTGCTGTCGCTGCTCGGTGCGTTCTGCTGGATCGAGTCGCAGCCGGTCGAGGTTTCGCTGCCGCTGTGCAGGATGGTCAACGATGCACTGTCGGGGATTTGCCAGAAATACCAGGGCGCTTCAGTGTGTTTGCCGCGCTGCCGCTCGTGGATATGTCCGCTGCCGCCGCCGAGTTTGAGCGCGCGCTGGCGCTGCCGGGCGTGGTCGGCGCGCAAGTGCCGGGAAACGGGTTTCTCACGAAGAAGGACGCCGAGAACATGCGCCCGCTGTTGGAGGTGGCGAACCGGCACCGTGCGATCGTGTTCATTCACCACGGTCCGCGGCCTGGCGACGCGTTTCCCAAGGTAGCCGGCGACACCGACAACGCGCGCCGCCGCAACGGCACGCTCGACATGCAGGCGAGCCTGTCCTCGGTGATGGTGACGCTGTGCCTCACCGACTACCTCGCGCCGTATCACCGATGCGATGGTCCTGGTTCACAATCTCGGCGGCAATATTCCGTACGAGATCGAGCGCATGGATCACCGCTGCCTGCTGGATACAGCGAACGAGGAACTGCCGTCGTCGCGCTTCCGCCGCGCGAAGGTGTACGTGGATTGCAACTCGTTCGGCCCGGGCGCGATCGAGGCGGCGGTGCGCTTGTACGGCGCCGAGCGCATCGTGTGCGGCACCGACGGAACCGAATTCGGCTGCGAGTGGACCAGCAAGGCGCTCGCGGAAGCGCAGATCGGCGAGGATGCGCGCGCGAAGATCCTGCACCGCAATGCCGCAGCGATGATGTCGCGGCTCGCAAAGGTCGCGCAGCGCGAAACAGTCGCCGCGTAATCCTCGCTCGGGCGGAGAACGGGGTCGAATTGAGCTAGCCCGGGTTTCACGGACAGTTAGTTAAGCGATAGTTTGACCGACTCGTACTTCTGCCCGTCATTGCCACGGGCCATCACGTGACAGAGCAGTCCTTCGGCATGGACTCGCGGATGGCGCGGCATCATCTTTCCCCATCAAACGTTAGTAGAGTTAGGCAAGTCTGACACCTGTTGCCTTTCGCCACAGCAGGTAGAGATCGACGCGGTGAAGAGGTGGTAGTTAAATGCGGTTCCAGTCAGAAAAAAGGCGACCGTTTATCTTGTCATGCACTATTCGACAGTGAGCAAACTTCTGGCAACGCGCCAAGATTCAATACCTGACCGCGAGTTTCGCGCATGGAAACAAAGTGCGGCTTAATTCCGAATGATTCGGGAACATACCAAGTAAAGAAGATTTCGATGCGATCGGCAGCGCCCTAATGAATAAGCGTGGGAAACGGCAGCGTCGCTGTTACTTGACCTTGATGAAGCTTATGAAGTGGAGGAAGAAGAAATCGCTGAGTATTGGCAGTCGGCAAATACCCGGATGGCAACTGCTCTATCCATCGCGCACCAGGGCAGAGTTCCTCATCAGGAAAAATTGCCGAGGTAAGCCCCTTTCTGCTGATCGCCAATGCGCCTAGAGAATGGCCGAAGGCAAACTCCCCGATGGTGATATTTTGTACTCACAGTTTCGAACAGTGGACGCCCAAGACCTGGTACGACTTCATGATGGTTGCGCGACGGCGCCACTGGAAAAGGCTTCAAGGAAGCCTTTGACGCGCTTCGCGTTCGCCGCAATTCAATTATGCACACAGTAGATCGACGGCTAAAGATTCATGTCGTCGAGCTGATTGAAGCATTCTGAAGATTCACAAAAAGTCTTCTCCAACGTGACTGGATATAAATGCTCGTCGAGACGCGCTGTCGGAATCGTCGAGCGTAACGCTCTCAGCAGCAGATTGGGTGGAGCCACGAATAGTAAGGAGTTCAGCGTCATCACGGACACCCTTTCTCCGTCGGCGACCAGGAATACTTCGGATTCAACAAGAAGCAACGCACATATGAAACAACTTAGTGGGATGTTCTCGAAGAGTATGGAGAGAGGAAGTCAAAACGCCTTATGGCGCAACTCAGGCCAAACTCCGGCGCGTCTACCTCTTGTCTGGTGCTTCATTTGTACCAAAGGAGAGAAAGTATTGCGTATTGACTGCAAAGAGGCGGAGTGTCCTGGCAATGTCGTGGCTCCCGAATGGGTAGGTGCCCCTAGCATGCGGAGCTGACCAAGATCGCTAATCGAATCAGCACGTTGCGTCCGCCTCCAGTCAACCAATAGGGTCAAATCTTTATCTTTGCCGTAAGCTCTTTTCAATCTCCGACAAGGGCCTCTCGACTTGCTTGTAAGCAAGAATAAAGATTTAACCCGAACTCCCTCTTTAGTTGAGTTTGATTTTTGGAAAGGAACTTTGAAAGGCACCGATGGCGTGCTGATAGCTGATGGCCGGCGGGCCGTAGACCGTGACTTGGCCCTCTTTGGTCGCGGCGGCAAGAGTTTTCTCCCACTCCGACTGCCAGTCCGATTTTGCTGCGGCCGCAGCCATCGCTTCGACGCCGGCAGCTAACATGGCGCAAACGACCAATAGCCAGGCGATAAATTATTTGCTCGTCATATCGCTCACGCGCTACCGCCTCTTGCCGTCACCGAAAAGCTCCCCGACCAATTTTCGCACCGGCTCGATGTCTTCGTATTTCGCCAAACTCGTCAGCATGTACTTGCCGCCCTCTTTGGGGACCTGTAACTCCAGGAATTCGAGCATGTCCTTGGGAAGATCCGTGCGAAATGAGTTTCTTCCGGTGCGCTTCTGCCAACTGAGTTGACCGTCGCGTGACAAAAACCAGTTGACGTAAAGCTGCGCCGCATTGGGATGGGGCCCGTCTTTGAACACGCTGATATGACCCGAACCGCTGGCGATGGCGTCCCCTTCTTTGTCGCTAAAGATTTGCGCCACTGGCAAACCCTGCTTTCGCGCGCTTGCGGTATTTTCGATCTTCGCCAGCAAGTTGATTTGATATTTTCCCGCCGCCAGCCAATCCATCATCTGCCGCTCGTCCTGAGCGAAAACAACATCCATCTCTGCCACCAGCCGGCGCAGATATTTGGCCCCAAGATCTTCATCGTAATAGAGGAAGCGCCAACTGCCGACGTTGCCCAAGCCGCGCGGATCGTTCATCACGAACTTGCCCTTCCACTTGGGGTTGAGCAAATCCCACCAGGACTTGATCTCGCTCGCTTTCACCGATCCTGTGTTGATCGCGCCAATCCCCGAGCCTGCATCGCCTTGCGACATGAAAACATACCGATTATCGCTATCGGCATAAAAATGTTTCTTGCCCCACCACTTAGATTGATCGCGGACTTCGGGTGAAACTAAAATCTCGGGCAACGATTTGAGAGCGCCAGCTTTGTGGTAAAGGATCATCGGCGGACCGCCGCCGACTGCGACATCGACAAGATTCTTGCCCGCACGTCGTTCAGCGAAAACTTTCTTGGAAAGATCGCTGCCCTGCCCGCCGACGAAATTTATTTTGATTTTTGGATACGCTTCAGCGAAGGCATGAATCGACTTGGCGACGCCAGCCCGCGCCTGCCCATAGATCGTCACTTCGCCTTCCTTCTCAGCCGCGGCGACGAGTTTGTCCCAATCTTGTTGTGGCTGGGCCAAGACACCGGGAAGAAAAATCAAATTGAGTAGCGAGATACAAATCAGGATACCAACCCACATCGCTAATACTCTCGCGTCGGCTGCCAGCCACATAGCGTCGAATCATAATCGAATACTCCCCCAGTTCGCAAACGCAAGCGCGGGTGTGGTGTGGTCGCGCGTGTGTGGTCGGGCCTGAGGCGCAAAACCTTCGGGTCGAGATCTTTTACCTTTGACATAGCTCTAGGTGCTGGAGCTAAGCGCGGCTTCAGACTTGCACGCTTCTCGGCGGCTGCAAGTGTGAGCGGTCGAGGCTTGGATAAGGATTCTGCTGAAAAACCCTCATTTTTTATTTCTGATCGACGCGAAGAATGCTTTCGATTCAAATATGAAGGTTGCGAGAGACAAATTTTCGTCAACTTTGGTCCTAACTCGCAAAAATAAACTGCTCTTAGCCCTTAAGCGGGGCTCAGAGTCGGCGTTCTCATCTGAAAGGCGAGCAGATTGAGATATCGTTTCACGTTGCAAGCTGCGCCCATCAGGTAATGCGATAAGCCGACTCGGCTCAGCCCCGATATTTCGTCCGTCTCAAGGCCGTGCCCGCGCACCAACTCACTGTGGGTCCCCTCGACCCCGTTTCGCGGATGCATGCGCTTTGAGCAAACCCCGCCTCGCGCATTTGTTCTCGGCGTCTTTGTACCAGATCGTGGCGCAGTCCGACCACCAAAGTCCTCGCGTCCACTCTTGGAACGCGTACACTGTTTTTGTACTGGACAGCTGTCACATTGATTGACCCCACTCTATGCGGTAGTACTCGGTTTGCATGTAGTTATCTTTAATGCGGCTGCACTGAGTGCTTAAGTTGCCCTGAGGACAAATCGCCTGACGTTTGTCGATATCAACATGGAACGCCTCGGTATTGTACGCTCCCTTGTGAGGATCGGGACGCGTCGGCCCTAACAGCTCCATCCCGTTTTGTTCAGCTTGCGTTAAGGTATGCTCGGTCACGTAACCCGCATCCGTATACATCGCCTGGGGTGTGATCTCATGGTGCTCCTGTTCTCTTCTGAGCGTTTCGGTTAAGCCCGCCATCTCGTCCTGGGCCGCCTCGGTCGTCAGTATCTCGGTAATGAAATGCTCGGCCGGCTCGCCTTTTTCTTGATGGGCTGTTCTGGATCGACGCGTCTCCGCCACGTGCACTTTGTAGCCGATCCACTGCTTGGTCTCCTTATCGGCGTAATGAGCATCGGGATCATGAGGGTTCTGTACCGAGCGGGGCCGCCTCGCTTGGAGTGGGCTGAAGCTTTCCCTCCACCACCTCAAACTGCTCGTCAAAGACCCGCCGCAGATAGTTTCACCGCCTCACGCTCAGTGAGCTTAGGATCATTTCTGTCTATCCATTCAAGCAGCTCTCTCATGTCCTGCCCACACTGCCGATAGCGGCTTTGCGTGTTCAGTCTGGTTTAACCGCCAATCGAGATTGCTCTCTGCACATATAAGCCCCAGAGTCTTTCCCAAAACTCTGGCCGCTTGTTCCTCCCAACTTCAACTTCCAAATCCTCCAACCCCAACCGCAGCGTCTCCACCGCGCACTCCAACCAGCTCATCGCTTTGACGTACCCCACAACATGCGTGCTATCGAGCCGCTGCTTGCCCTTGCGCTTCACCAACCCCAGCTCCATCAGCAGCTCCACCACCCCATCAAAGATCATCCGCTCCGCCTCTTTCTCTTCCAGCCGGTCGCGAAAATAAACTAACACCGTCGAATGAAACCCTTCGTAGTCCAGTTCCAAATCCAAGGCGTACTTCCAACCCAGATGATAGACTACATGCTCGCTGGCTCCTCGGTCCGCCACTTTCTCCATAAACTGCAATAGCGTCACCCCGCATAACAGCACCGGATCGACGGCTGGCCGGCCGTTATCCTCGCAGTAAAACGCATGAAGCTTCGGCTGAAAGCTCTAAAAGTTTGGGCCAGATCTTTTCCCGAAACAGCCGGTAGCGGTTGGCCGGGCCAAAAAGATCTGCACAAAGATAACGGGTGTGATAAAAGCTTCGTTGGGAATCCACAGGTTTTACGCTCATAAGGGCACAATAGGGGTGCAAACACTGCTTGTCAACGTCTATTTAATAAACTAGACTATATCGATGGACTACCTCACTAAGATTCAGGCCATCCGACGTAAAAAGGAATCTCCCAGTGCTATGTCAACTTGCCGCTGCCTCTAGCTGCGGCCATCGATATCGAACCAGGGGAGATGGTGGAGTGGAAAGTTGATACCCGCTACAAACTGTGGCTCATCCGCCAACGGCCTAAACCCAAAAAAGCAAAAAATCATGAGGGTTTTTCGGCAGAATCAATACAGTGAATAAATTTGTAGTGCCGTTGCACCAGGTGGTTATTCATCCATTCAAGCCTGATACCACCGACTTTCTCTCTAGTTCCTGTTGCTCGCCGATGCGCATGCCATAGCGGATTGATGACGAAGATGCCTTCCTTTGCCAGCGCGTCTGAACTTTTGATCGACTTGATCTGATTATCGACTTGCTTTGCACCGTGGCTGAGAAACAAGATCGGATTTTGTTCTCATTTCGTTATAAGATTATAAAAGCCTTCCTTCTCCAACTCGTCAAGTAAACTCTCGTCTAGAAACTGTTCGAGGTTAATGTCCGTCGTTCCGCGCCCAAGCCGCTGGGCGATCATCTGAATGCCAATTCAGAGCCCTTGCCCCCGAACGGCCCGTGGCGGGAATGATAGCAGAGCTCGGAAGAAGTTGTACGTTTCCTCATTGACCTTGGTATTCTCTTCCTTGAGCCACTTGGCATAGGTCGCGATGCCCAGCTTTTTATCGTTGTTAAACTGGAATACGGCTTCGCTGTAGGCTTTAAGAAAGCGCTTCACGGTCTCACGGTTTTCTCCAGGAAAGAGCGCCTTACGGCAATCACACGTGAAGGGAAGGCTTCGATATCCTTGAAATCAATAAGGACATTCAATCCTCTTCGGGCCGCTTCAAAGGAGTGAGGCGGAGCAAGCGGGCTGGCGTCCAAGCCGCCCTTCATCAAAGCGGTTAGCCGGTCTGAAGGAATGCCACTTTGAATCAAAGTTACTGCTTCAGGCGGCATATTCCATTTCTTCAAGGCCAGAATTACCGATAGTTCGGTCGCGCCACCGAAACTCGCGATACCGATCTTTTTCCCCGTAAATCGGAGGGCTCGCGAATTTCCTTTCGAGCCACGATACTACCCACTATCCGGTTGAGCATGGTACCAATGATTACGATGTCCCCACCTTGGAGGGATACCGAAATCGCCCCGACGGGGTCGCCGGTGTAATAGTTCGCGCTTCCGCTAAGCAATGCCTGTATCCCGCGCACACCGCCGGTCATCAAAACCCATTCGATTTTTGATCCATACTTCTCAAAGAGGCGCCGATCCACACTGACCCATTGAGGCCCGAGACTGCCGCTAAACCCAGAATAAGTTGCGATTTGTCGTTCCTGCGCCAAAAGGCCCGGGGCGATGCCGAAAAGAAGAATGGTTACTAAAGATAGTACCCTTGACATTTTTACCTCCTTGTAAATCAGTGCGTGAAATCTTGGGTTGGATTGTTGGCGCTGGTTTAAGGAAGCTTTAGGGTCGGGCGTGAATATAGAGTATAGTTAGTAGAGTGGGTATTTCGCCAAGCCATTGCCGAGGTTATCTGGCGCCTTTTTCAACCTTGTCTACGTAACCTGAACTGACGATTTCTCGCAGCAACGAATTGTCGTAAAAGTCCTCCGGTTTGATCGTCGCCGCCTTATCGGCGGGAGAGGCATTCTTGACCGCCGCTGCTTCGGTGAACGGTACCAGCGGAGTATTTTTTACGTAATAATCAACGGACTTCGACAGTAAATCTACGTCGTTCAGCTTCATGTATTTTTGCATCACCTGCACCGCATATTTCTTGTTGGTCTTAAAGATATGCAGTCCTTCGATATACGCCATTAAAAATTTACTCACCGTGCTGCGCTGCTCGGCGACCAAGGATCGCCGAGACACGATAATGGAGCCAGGGAAGCTAAAATTAAGCTTCGCTGAAATCCAGCATGACTCTTAGTCCCAGCGTTTCGGCTTTGAAAAGCGACGGCGGCGAAACCACCATGGCGGATGCCGCGCCCGATACCAGGGCGGCAATCCGCACCGCGTCCGCGCCACTCCTAAGGAAGGTTACTCCGTTCGGGTCCACTCTAACTTGTCCAGAGCCAGGCGGATGGCAAATTCCATCGAGCCCGCCGAATCCGGATAGCGTAACTCGTTTGCCCTTAAGGTCGCCGGCCGAGCGGATATCCTTGCCAACGACCAAACCGTAGGGCAGGAAATTAAACGCCGATGCGATGATTGTGAGATCGGCGCCCTTGAGCACGGCATTGATCAGCGCCGGTCCGGCAGCATTGACGAAATCAACCTCCCCGGCGATCAAGGCTTGGAGATTCAACGCGCCGCCGCTGACCATTATTATCTCGCCGCGCAGATCCTTGTTTTTTAACAACCCGCTTCGTAAGTCAGCCAAAATGGCGTCGTAAAGCCTGGGGTGCCGGTGTAACTCATTCTGACGGACTGAGCATATCCCGATTCAAGGCCTACGGCGGCCAATGCGAGTAACAGTACCGTTGTCTTCAACACCAGCATGGCTGACTCTTCTCTAAATCCAATGAGCCGCACCATCGCTGGCTCACAGTGCATATAGGGTCTTAGGATTGTGGCACAGTATCCTTTCTTTCACCGCCGGACTGAGGCCTTCGAGTTTATTGAATTCCGTGATCGCATCCACCTCGCTTGCCGAGTCGGTGTGTCCATAGTCGGTGCCGATGACCAAACTGTGCTCGCCGGAATAGTTGAGAATATGCGGGATGTCGTCGTTGGTCTGGCAGGTGACAAACACGTTGTGTTCACCAAACAAGTCTTGGGAAAATTTTCGCCCGGTCGATCGATAGCGAATCTCGACCTCTCGATAGATCCAAGGGATCCACGCGGCTGAGGCTTCGATAAAGCCCCAGCGCAATTTGGGAAAGAGCTGCGGCACCTCGCTCATGAGATGGGTAAAACAGGCGGCAACGGTGGGGAACCGGAACATGGGAACCGGGCTGCCCGGAGAAGAACGGTAAAGATCGCAGTAATCGCGATTGCCGTTGGCGATATGGACGGCGATGGCCATGTCGAGATTCGCCGCTGTTTCGTAGAGCGGGTAGAAATAGGGGTCTGCCAGGTGGCGCGCCTCTTCCAACGGCCTCAGGCAGACTGCCACGGCGCCATTTTGCTTTGCCGTTTTGACCTGCGCCACGGCCTCGTCCAGCAACATGCTAGGGACGACGCAGGACCAGCGCAGTCTTCCATGACTTTGCCGCCAGGTATCGGCGAGCCAGCGGTTCCAACTACGACACAGCGCCGCCTCAACGTCGGGGCGCTCGGACACTTGCTCGATCCACATGGTATTGTGCAGCACCTGAATATCGATGCCTAACTCATCCATATGCCTAAGTCGCAGCTCGACATCGTCCAACTCGCGAGAGGCCTGCGGTGTTTCGACATTCCGGCCGGTTTTTCCGACATCGCCTTGAGCTCGCGCTCACTGAGTGTCGGGAACCGGAAGCCGGCGATCTTGCCGTCAATGACCCAAGACTGCCGCGGGTTACCTGGCGTCGAACGAATTTGCGGTCGATACTTCTCTTCCGAGGGCTCCAAGTAGTCCCAAGTCCGCTCGGTTTCGAGCACATGGGCGTCGGCATCGATGACTGGAAAATCGCTTGGTTTTGGTCATGGCTCTTCTCCCTGTGACCATCGCGAATTGTAAAGTTGCAGGTTCGGCTTTATGACTTCGCGCAAGACATAGCCTGGAAGCTAAATGACAGTCAAGGTAAATTCACCGTGTCGGTTTGGCGGTTTCGTCGGTCATCCAGCCACTGCGCGAATCTTGGTGTCGCCTTTTTCCACCCGCGCTTTCAGGCGCGGGTAGAAGCCGCAGGGGAGTCGTCGCAGGGTCGAGGCTTGAATACGTGAATAAAGCGACAATGGGCTGGTTCAGACAGGCCTTAGTCAGGGACGCTCACCCCTTTTCCTCCCCTCTCTGCAGCGACGCAGAGAGCTTGCATGGCTGAGCTGATTAGCCTCTCATTTCTTCTCTTCCAACGGGCCAAATTCGGGGGCGAAATCCGATGATGTGTCGCTCTTTCGTACGCCGATGCGATCCGGAAGAGCATCGGTTCGCCAAACGGCATGGCAAGGAAATCGATCCCGACGGGAAGCTTTGCCGGTACCGGGCCGACCAGGCGCGTACCGCCGGGAGCATTCGCATCGCGAACGCGATCGAAGACCTGCGTCGTGAACCCGGCTGGGACGGTGATCGCCGGGAAGCCCATCTGTCCGAGCAATGTCCAAGCCTGATGCGACCGGCCGTTCACGTCCGGCTCGACCGGCGCCTTGATGAGGGCCGCAGGCACGTTGCCGGTTGGGTACGTCACGGCGTCGAGATTGAGTGTCGCCATGCACTGCATGACGGTCTGCTGAATGGCAGACCTGTTGGCGTCCCGATCCCGCACGTCCAGCGTCGAGGCTTGTTGGCGTCCTGCAAGACTGATTTCACGTCTCGGAACCGGGTGTCGCGGCCGAACGTGTCGACGTAGTAGCGCGACTTGTTGATCAGATCCGTGAGGTCCTTGATGTTCGCGTCGCCGCGCTTCTTGAGGTAGCGGTTGTAGTAATACTTCGCTTCGCCGACGGTCTCCGCCTTGGTCCCGAAGTCGCGGATCGTCGGCTTGGCGGGCACGAGGGCCGGGTCGAAGTACATGTCTCTCAGCACTGCGATGTGATCGGCCCCGGCTGGGAACAGCGAAGGAAATTCTCTGATGAAGAGCGCATTCAGGTTGCGCGGAATGTGCTGATCGATGCATTTCTGGAACAGCGCACCCTCGGCTCCCGGATCAACGATCGTGGCGCCGAGCTTGCGGAGATCGCCAATGGCTCGGTCGACGATATCGATTGTCTCATGATCCGCCTGCGTGAACAGGCGCTTGTCCATGTATTCCCGAAGGACGCCGATCCTGATCCCTTTGAGGCTGGTCGTCCTGGCATAGCTTGCGTAACCCTCTTTGGGAACGCGACCGACGCTATGCACGGTCAAGTCGTCCGCCGGATCGTAACCGGCGATGACGTCCAGCACCTTGGCGACGTCTTCGACGGTGCGGCACGCTGCGCCGTTGCGGTCATTGAGCCCGCCGCCGCCGATCATCCCATCCCGGCTGACCAGCCCTTGCGACTGCGACAGACCCACGCCGTTGTTGAGCCGGGACGGCATGCGGATCGAAGGGCGCCTTCTTCCGAGATCGCGCACGTCACCAGGTTCGCTGCCACCGAAGAAGCGGAGCCGCCGCTGGAGCCGCCGACATCACGGTCGGTGGCGTAGGGGTTGCACATGGTGCCGCCGAAAGCGCTGCGGCTGCCGGAGGCATATTCGCCGAGATTCGCCTTCGCCAGGATGATCGCGCCGGCATCCCGAAGGCGTTTCACAAGTGTCGCGTCGCGCGGCGGACGATCGTTGGCATAATCGGCATCAGCACCGCTAGTGGTGCGCATGTCGTACGTGTCCATGAGGTCCTTGATGCTCAGCACAATGCCGTGCAGCGGTCCCGCCAGCTGCCCGGTCCTTGTGAATCGTTCGTCGAGCGCGGCCGCCACTTCAAGCGCATCGGGCATGTTCGGGTCGTTGTCGAGCGAATCCGTCATGCTGCGGGCTTTGCGATCGTCGAAACCCCACTTCTTGCGCACGGCGGGTCGCAGATTCAGCGTCATCAGGGCGTTGATGGCTCCGGCATGCGGAATCGGCGAGACAGGCCCGAGAACTCCTTGCGGTTCATTCACGCAAGTTCCGTTGTAGGCCTTGATCCGGGCCAGATACATGTTGACCAGTTGCGTGGCCGTGAGCTGTTTTGATCTTATCGCTTGGTGAATATCCGCAATGGTTGCTTCGACGATTTGAAATTTTCTATCCGCGCCCGCCGGCTGCGCTTGCGCAGCTTCGCCAAGGCAGGCCGTCACCGCCAACGACAGCACGATCTGTTGTCAGGTGTCTGCTTTGCATGGTTTCCTCCTCGCCCCCGTGTCATTCGTAGTGGCTGTTGACTAGCTGGACAAACTCTTCCTTGGCACATCCGATAATTAAGCCGGTCCTTCTGTTCGCGACCGATCGGCGTTTCCCTAAGCTAGTCCGCTTAGTCAATAGCATCCCCGCCCATCGCCTCAATGCTTTTTATCACGTGACCCGTCGAGGAAACGACCGCTGCGTGATTTTCCGTGATGACCAACACAGTCGGCATAGTGTCAGGCTTTCGTATTGCGTTATCGGGCAGAGCGAGGAATTAGAAAAACTACGCCAAAGCGCTAGTCGCCCGCTTGACGAATCGAATGCAATTCGACCTGCAGATTAACAGAGAACAAGATCGACTGAGCGAATTGTTGAAATGAAAGTGCCCTGGCGAGGAATCAAGATCTTGTACCGGTCCACCTCGGGTGACGATTTATGGGTAACGAAGCCGGAAAGCTTGACGGAGGAGTGCTACCGTTTGTCTAAATCTTTTGTTGGCAAATTCGTTGGATGGCTTGCGAGTAGAGCTGGACATTTGTTTCCCGATTGCGGTAAGAGGTTTTTAAATTTGGCTGGCTGTAAGAGGAGAGCGCCTAGCGCCAGCGCGATGAAAATTGCGGTTCGCGACGGAATTATTAATGATGAAGCCAGTTCCATTCGTCCCCCTACGCACCAACCGACGCAAAACCGGGATTTTTTCACTAAACACAAATGCGATTGACGACTCGCCGGTTCGGCGATATAGCTCCCGTCAAAAAAGGGCGTCTAAATTTCCTATACGGAGCAGTAAGGAGGCAACCGATGCAACGACTATTGAGTGGCTCACTGATCGTTTGCGTGTTGGCGCTGGCGCTGCCGGCGGCGGCGCAAGTCGAGCACCCGCCGGTGCCGGTCGAGAAGGCGGCCTATCACTGGCCCGTATTCAGCAATGAGCACGTGATGGTGCTGCGGGTATATTTCCCGCCCGGTCGCGGCTCGAACTACCACATCCACTCGCTCGATCAGATCAGCGTGCAGGTCGAGGCAGGCGCGAACGCGGGTCAGGTGCTGGGCGAGGCGCCGACCCCGGCCCGGCCGGGGACCAAAGGTCAGGTGAGTTTCACCGCCTATTCGAAAAAGACGTTCATCCACAAGTCGACCAACACGGCCGCGACGCCCTACCAGAACATCGTCATCGCGCTCCTGAAGCCAAAGCCGGCGGGTCTTGCGCCGGCGGCGCGTCCTGACGGCTATACGCAGGTGTTCGACAACGAGCGGGCCCGCGGCTGGAAGCTCGCGCTCGAGCCGGGACAATCGGTCGGCCCAGTCACCCAAAGTGCGCCAGGGCTGCGTGTCATCATCGACGGCGGCGAGATCGCCGAGATCGTTCCCGGTCAGCCCGACCGCGGCCTGGGGCTCAGGCTCGGCGACTTCTATTGGCAGGAGCCGGGCACGACGCGCGGCATACGTAACATCGGAACGACCCGCATCGAGATCGCCGAGTTCGAATTGAAATAGTCCGGTCGGACCGTTCTTCTGCCCGCCGGACAGCCAAGCCACCGTTGCCTTTGCGCTATTTCTTCTGCGCCAATTCCTGGCCGCTCCGCGCCAGGAGAATCGAAGATCGATCCGGCCGCGAACATCTCCTTTAATTTCATTTCAGCGGATCTGAAAGATTTCCTTCCACGTTTTCTCGTACTTCGGAAACTCTCTGACGTCGTCGATGGTCAGCATGTAGGGCGTCGTGGGCCGGATTTTTCCAAGGGTTCCACTTTGGGATGAGCAGGAGTTTCACCCGCTTGAGCATAAACCTTCTGTCCTTCTTCACTGACGACCCAGCGAACCCAGAGTAGTGCGGCGTTGGGATGCGGGTGCTCCCTTCATTACCATTACAGAGCCGCCAACTTCGCCCACACCTTCGGTCATGAGCGGTTGAATCAGGGCGCCTTTTTCATACGCACGGGAAAATGGTGCGAGTAGCAAGTAAAGCAAATGGCGCGCTGGCCGGCCATGAGGAACTCGGTTAACTGCGAATGCCCCCGATGAAACTCCACTTGATTGGCGGCGATTTTCTTGAACAGATCGATCGCCTTTTCATCGCTATTGAATTTTCGTTTGGCAAATCCGACCAGCATTTGGTAATCGCGCGGCTCGCCCATGATGTTATCTTTCCATTTAGGGTTCGCGAGCTCCTCGTAGCTTTTTGGCTCGTCGCCTTTCTTGACCAGATTGGTGTTCCATCCGGCAATATAGTATTGCGTGTCGGTTGCGACCCATAGGTCGCCTTTCAACTGGGGCGGATACGCCGCCGCCTCGGGTATTGCGACCTGCTCGACAATCTTCAGGTCCAGGATTTGCGGCAAATAGGTCAGTGCTCCGCTTATGACATCGGCAAGGACGCGTCCCCCTTCTGCTCGGAGAGCACTCGCGCGATCAGCTTATCGCTGGTGGCGTCGATATGATCGACGGTCACGCCGGGAAAGCGCTTCATGAACGCGGGCGGAATAACCGACATGGCCTGCAGGCGACAGCGGCGCATAAAGCGTAATCTTTCCTTCCTTTTTGCTTTCTCATAAAGTTGATCGAGGGAATCCGCTGCAGCCGCGGCAACCTTACCGGCAGAAGCGGCGCAGATAATGAGAGCCAAGGCAATCGCCCATATAAACGTTGCGCATCTGCTCGAGGTCGATAGATTTTTCTTTTGATTCATTTCACTTCTCCTGATTCTTTGTTCCACGATTCTGAGTCAACATCTCTGAAAGCTTTCCCCATTCGCCGACCCTGCGTCTTGCAAACTCTTCCATGAAGGAAAACACCAATGATGTCAAACCTTAACGAGGTACCGAGATCGGTTCTCTACTTTGTCTGATCGCTGTTGGGTCAGCTGTCGCGGAGGAGGATCGGCGTCAAGTCTCTTATATTTGACACTTCATGATTGTCGAAACTAATTCAGAAACTGCGCAGCTTTCGAATCCTGTACGTTCGCGCGGAAGATTTTGGCTCAGTGTTTTTGTTGCAGTCACGACGACTGCTCAGGTTATGTTCCCAAACGTTTTCGGATTCAACGGTGGAGTTGAATTCCTCATTACACCCTTTGAAGGAGAATCACATGGCAGATTTATTTCGGTTATCGGCGAGTGAAGCCGGGGCACGCATTCGCGAAGGCAAACTCACGTCCGAAGCTCTGGTACGCTCCTGTCTCCGAGCGGATCCATTCACGGGAATCACAAGTCAAAGCATGGGTCCATTTGGACGGCGATTTTGCCCTGGCGCAGGCGCGGGAATGCGACCGGAGCGCGAGCCGCGGTCCGATTCACGGAATTCCATTCGCTGCCAAGGACATAATGGACACGGCCGACTTGCCCAACGGAGTACGGATCTCCGATCTACAAAGGCAACCGCCCCGCCGCGGACGCCGCCTGTGTGGCACTGAGCCGTGCGGCCGGCGGGTGCTTTGGGCAAGACGGTGACGACCGAGTTTGCCAGTCGATTTCCATTGGGGCAGACGACGAATCCGCATAACCCCCAGCATACGCCCGGCGGTTCCTCCAGCGGCTCCGCCGCCGCGGTCGCTGATTTCATGGTGCCGCTGGCTTTTGGCACCCAGACCGTCGGATCGGTTATCCGTCCGGCAGCGTTCTGCGGCTGCATCGGCTACAAACCGAGCTACGGCGAAGTTAGCACACAGGGCGTGAAACAGAATACCGCGTCCTTCGACACCGTGGGGCTTTTCGCTCGCGCTGTCGAGGACCTCGCACTATTTCGAGCCGCGGTTACAGGCTTTGCGCGCGAAACCGCTGGCCGCCATTTCAATCAACGAGCTCAAGATCGGCTTTTGCCGCACCATGTTCTGGGACCGCGCGGAACAGTACACGAAAACTTTCCTCGAAGAGGCCGCAAGCGCGCTCGCGAAGACCGGAGCGAAGGTTTCCGATTTCGATCTCGGAAAGCCGTTTGAACAGTTCGAGGCCATGGGCCGGCGCATCAATGATTACGAGTTCTCTCGTGGCCTTACCTGGGAACGGAATCACCATTGGAACCTTTTGAGCGAGTTCCAGCGCGACAAACTTGCCGGCATGGCTCAATGTCTCTTACGAACAATATCGAGAGGCCGAAGCCGTGCTCGGCTCAGTGCCGCGGACATCTCGCCGACGCCATGAAGAATATAGACCTGCTGCTCACGCCAAGTGCTCTCGGAGAAGCTCCGGCAGGACTGACCAGTACGGGCGATACTTCGTTCAATATCCTGTCGACCTGGACCTATACCCCGTGCGTCACCTTGCCTGTATTTACCGGACCAGCCGGTCTGCCAGTCGGCATTCAGCTGATCGGTCACCGTAACCAGGATCACCGTTTGTTGGAGGGGCGCAGGCTGTATACCGGGTGTTCTCGAAATCAACATGACCTCCACCGCCGTGTTGGACGAACTATTCGGGATTACCCACCGAGGCCGGCAGAAGGGCTGACCTAAAACATTTGTTCCAACAGTTCCAGTCGTTCAATGGTTCGACAGGCTCACCATGAGCGGCTCGAACTTCCGCTCGTCCTGAGTTCATCGAAGGATGCGCTCCGTTCAAGCCGTCAGAAACCGGAACCCTTTTGAAATTTACGCGTGATCGGAGCCGTTACTGCGCTGGCTTGTCGACAACGGTGCTATATCGCGTGGGACTGCGAGAAAACACGTAAGAAAATGGGACGCGAACCTTATCCTAACCTTCGAGTACGAATGCCAAGCCACCGTTGCCTTTGCGCTATTTCTTCTGCGCCAATTCCCTGGCCGCCTCCGCGGCCAGGGAGAAATCGAAGATCGATCCGGCCGCAACATCTCCTTTCAAACTCGCCGTCGAGCTGAGCATCGCGATGTAGGCTTTCGCCTGCTCCTCGGTGGGCACGCAGGTTTTGGAGAACGTGTCGCGCACGGAGTCATACGCCTTGGCCGCTTGTACCGGATTGAGCTTCATCCACTTGGCGATGATCTCGATGGTCCCCTCGCGTTGAGTCCGACGTGTAGTCGATTCCTTCGATCGTCGCCTTGAGGAGTTCGACGATTTCCTGGCGGGCGGTCTTGATTTTTCTTCGCTGGTGGCGAAACCGGCTTGTGGAATCGGCAGTATCGACCCCATCTGCAGCAGCCGTTTCAATCCCATCTCTTCGGCCTTCAAGTCGGACGGCACCGGCACCACGGTGGCATCGATGGTGCCCCGTTGGGTCGCAATCATCCGATCGTTGGTCGAATTCAACGGGACGATGATGGTGTTCGCGCCTAAACGATATTTGTCGATGAGCACCCGAACCTCGTAGGCCGGAAGAGTCCCAAAGCTCCCGGCGCCTATCCTTTTGCCGGCAAGGTCGCTCACCGCCGGGATTTCCGGCCGGGCGACCAGCACATGCTGGAGTTTCACCGATGTAAAGCAAATAACTTTCAACGGCGCGCCGCGCGCACCCGCCGTGGCCGGCCCGCTCGGAATCGTGGTGTAATCAATCGCCCGGTTGAGCAGCGCCGGCGCTACCAAACCCGCGGCCATCTGAATGACTTCGATATCTAAACCCCGTCTGGCGAAGAAACCCTTCTGCAGCGCCACATAGATGGGCAAATAGCTCAGCGATGCCGACGGCGTGGCGAGCCTGATCTTGGCGCCTGAACTCTTGCCCTGAGCTTGCACGCCCGTCGCCCCCAACGCTGCCAGCCATACAACAGCGAGAATAGACGCCGCCCAATATTTTACCGATTTCATGAGAAGCCGTGTTGCCATCGATCCGCTTCCTCCGATTTCCGGCGACGATGCGGGATCAAATAGATGGGACGCCATCGAGCAAGTAAGCCAGTGTCGGCTGCGGCAACATAGAGCAAATGTAATTCGCCCGTCAAGCGAAACATCGTTGTTGTGACGCGATTCGCTCAATCGCGCCGGGTGACGAACATCAGAGCGTCTGACGCCGTCGCGGTTGCAAACCGGCCCTACTTCGGCGACTCGCGAAGTGATTGCTCTTTCAGTGAACTTTTGGAGTCTTGTTTCTTACGAAGATGCCTGGGATGTAGAGCGTGAGTCATTGGGTCAAGTCTTTATTGTTGCTGTCGGTTGGATCTCGCTCAGCGAATACGAGCGCAGTTGATCAATCAGCTGCGGGGGAAGAGAGACGGCGTCAAGCTAATTCTACGCCGCGCGTACTTTCAAGCGCACACCTTCTCTTTTTCTGTAAATAGGCGACGATCTCAAAAAATTGCGAGCTTGAGGATTGCCTTTCGGGCCGAGCATACGCATGAGGCTCTTTGGCGATTTCTTGAGTGACGGTCGCTAGTTTGTCGAATCCGACCGTTGCGTTAATGTAATTCCGGAGAACGGTCTTGCCGGTTTCCACGTCCCTGAGGCAAGGCGTCGACGGCCTCTGTAAAAGTGCTTCGCGGAAGCCGGCGTCTCGACTCGCACGCTCCCGACTGGTTTCTTTGAAGTCTCTGGTCAATGGCATTTCACTCCTCCTCTTTTTTCGTCGTCTGTAATCGGCCCAGCAGGTTCTGGGCTCTGTATTATATCGTCCCGTTGGCGTTTCTTAGTCCCGCCGCCGAAGCAAAATTACAAGGCGCTCACCGTCACGCCCAAATAGATTCGATACGGGGCCGAAGTCGATACGATATTCCTGAATCACTACCTCCAACGCTTTTGTATTGGAGAGGTTGCCTGTGCCATTCGGTAATTGCAATCGCCACTTTCGCGGCGGCCGGGGCGTTCAGAGCGTTGAACCATTTCGCGTATGGGGAACTCCCGTCTGCGGCGGAGAGTATTCGCGTACGTCAATCACGGCCCTATAGTAACTTAGTTACTATATTACCAGAGCTGGGGACAGGCCACTTTCGTCTACGGGCGGGATGCCGATCACGCTGTGGCCCGTCGGCGAAAGTCTTTGCTGGCATGACCGCCCGCGAACTCCGCGGGCCCTCTTGGAACTCAGAATGCGATTGGCGGCCGATGCAATGCGCGAGCAGTTGGAGGAGATCCGGCGAAGCTCTCTACCGGCGAATCGACTACAATCTGGCGTGGCTTCTCAGGAAGGGCTCACGCGCATGCACAAGCAAATAATGTCAGAGAGGCACCATCCCAGCAGTCGTCTCGTTCGCAACATAAGACAGAACGAGAATGTGATCGCTGGCAAATAGCCACGCTTCGAAAGATCATAGCCTTTGCTTCCCCAGAAGGCACTGGATTTGGAAGCCCATGAATATGATGTGGCGCGTTGGGCCAGAACATCCGAACACGCTTGGCCATCTTGAGGCGCAAGAGGCTATTTGCCGCGCGTGCAACACAAGTCCGCCGCGAATTCTTTGGTCCGCCGGGCACGGTGCCCGTTATGTGGCGAAACCCCTCAACAGGATAGCTCTGGCTATGCGTGGCCGGAGGGGCTGTCACGACATCTCGAGGGACGCGGAAACGTTGGCAGGTGTTCCGTCATCGATTTCGCTTTCACTGAGTGTAGACGGAGCAAGGCGTCAGGCATGGACTACTCGCGACAAGGAGGTCGGTCCGGCCACATGTCATCCCGACGTTCCTCATATGAGTACGGCGAGGGCGAGGTGTCGCAGCTGCCACGAGGCAGCCTGGAAATCCTGGCATGAGAGCATTGACGGAGAGGTCAGGGAGTGGAGAAGGCGGCTCTGCGAGCAAAGTAGCCATTCGTGGTCCCCGGACGAGTGCGTGCGTTGCGACGCTACTCGGTGTCGAGCGCATTATTTCGACGGACAGCGGTGTCGCCATGCGGTACCTTGCAAAGATCATCCACTGCCGCCCCCGGTTTCGCCGAGGAGCACCGCCGACGTGGGGCAAGACTAATTTCGCTAGCAACCGGAAACTGATTCTCAAATTCAAAAACCAAGTTACGGCGCCGGGCTAGCATCTTGTACTTTTGGCATTCCGTCTCACGCTAGGACGCTTCTGTTGTCTTCGATACTCTTTCTCACCCTCGCCGGCAGCGCCTTCTCGGCGTTGCGCAGGTCGTAGGTCATTTGCAGGTTCATCCAGAATTCCGCCGACGTTTTGAAAAAGTTCCCAGCCGGATCGCCGTGTCGCCCTGTGATGCCTCTTTCATCCTTCAGAATCGCCGTGATCCGGTTGGGCGGCACCCGATCGCCTTCGCGAGCGCGTTTGCCGTCAGGCCCAGCGGTTTCAAAAACTCCTCGTCGAGAATCTCCCGAAGCTGGCCGGCTGCGCTGAGGAATTTAGGGGACAGGCTACTCGCGAAGAAACGAAGTGGGCAGGCACAGTCCCTCGGCTCCGTCGAGTTTGAAGAGATTTGGGTCGAAGGTTCCCAACGGAAGGTGGCCGGCTTTCCGCGCTGTTTCGAGGATCAAACAATCGGAGAACCCCAACGCCGGGCGGTTGCGATACTGCTCGATGCGCTGCGGCCACGCTATCGGACTCTTGAATGGTCAGATCTCGATGATGCAAAAGCATGTCGATGGCCGTGGCGATTTCAGCGTGAGTCAGCTCGTACACAGCTGTAAGAACCCATGTCGCTTCCATGAGAACCAGCGTGGACACCCATGCCCCTTTACTCACGAATGATTCCGCGGCAGCAACCTGCTTCCGGTCGTCGCGCGTGACCAGACGGACTAAGACGTTGGTGTCAACGGCGCGCATGTTTTTCTTCATATAGCGCCGCACGCCTTTATCGAAGTCTTCCACCTTTTTCGAAGCCGGTATCCGTTGCGCAAAGATCGCCCGATGAATGTCTTCCGACGTATACCGGCCCGCTTTGCGTACGATCACGGCGTCGCCTTCCTCCTCCCATTCCACGACCGAGCCCGGGCCGATACCGAGTTTTCGTCGCACTTCCACCGGAACGGAAATCTGTCCCTGAGCCGTAACTTTTGATTGCGCCAATGCCATGACATTAAATTACCACGGTAATTGGTTAATGGTCCAACCAGGCGACCGTGCTCGTTAAGGGATTTTAAGAGCCGGTGTCGGGTCAGGTCTTAGCCCGCACCGCCATCCAGCCGGCGAGCAGGGCTCCGGTCACTGCGGCAAAGTGCACCGTCGCCATCGGCACCCAGGTACCGTCCGCGAGCAGCCCGGTGAGCTGCTGCAGCGCGGCCGGCCAGAATAACTGCGAGAACACCACCGCGCCCGAGGCTGATCCGGCAAGCTCGGTGTCGACCGCCATCGCGCCGGCTTGAGCATACGGCATGGAGAGGCCCTGAGCGAGGCTGACGAACATTCCCGGGATGTAGAGCGCGGCCATGGAGACGCCGCCGAAATAGAGCCAGCCGGCGAGCAGCGCGCCGTTGGCGACCCCTATCACGCCGCCCAGGATGGTCGCGAATTCGATCGAACGGTTGGCGCCGATGCGGCCCGAGATGAAACTCCCGGCCATGAAGCCGACCGGGAAGGCGAAGAACCACAGGCCGATCTTGGCATGCATCGGCGCCGAGATGTTCGGCGGCGAGGAACGACGCGGCGGTCGCCTGGGTGTAGAAGGCGGCCGACATCATTCCGGGCTGTAGCATGAAACCGACGAAGCGCGGGCCGCCGTAGCAGCGACTTGTAGCCGGCGAATACGCCGCGCGGCACGGCGGCGTTGCGCGCGCGGGTTTCCGGCACCGCGAAAGCCACCGCGAGGATCACCACCAGCCCGACAACCGACGCGAACACGAACAGCGCGCGCCAGCCGAACAGCACGGTCAGGCTGGCCGCCGATCGGCGGCGCAAGCATCGGCCCCAGCACGTAGGCGGCCGTGAGATAGGCGATCACCTGGGCAACGCGGTCCTGACCGTAGACGTCGCGGGCGATGGCGCGCGCCAGCACGACGCCGCACCCCGCTCCCGCTCCCTGCAATATGCGCCCCGCGAGCAGCATCGGCAGGTTGGCGGCGGCCATGCAGCTGGCGGCGCCGCAGGTGAAACAGCACCAGCCCGCCCAGAAGCACGCGCTTGCGCCCGAAGCGGTCGGACAAGCCGCCATAGGCGACCGTGAAGCAGGCCATCGACAGCATCGCGAGCGACATCGTGAGCTGCGCTATGCCGGTCGAGACGCCGAAGGCCTCCTTCACCGCCGGCATGGCCGGGATGAACAGATGGAGCGACAGCGGCCCGATGAAGGTGATGGAGACGAGCGCGATGAAGAAATACCAGCGCGGCCGGAAGGGCATCGTCATGGGAAAATCTTTGAGGTCGTGCCCTCGACTATCCCGCTAACTCGGTCCCTGCGTGCTCTGTGATTCGTGCCCTCATCGAACCACTACGGTCACCGTAACGGGTTGGGGACCTTTCGAAGGCGTCGGATTTGACGGCTCGTGGGGAAACTCGATGGTGTACTTAAACATGTCCGTCCCGGCTGTCGATCCGGCTTTGTACCAAATCCGAAGCCCAGTGTAAGTTCTACCTGCGCAGTTCTGCCCGCTCGGCACGGTGTAGTCCGCCAGCTCTGTCGTCACCTCTCCCAAAGACGGCTTGGATATCAGATTAAAGACAGGAGGGCCGGCGGTAGCGCAACGTCGGCCATAGTTGGCGCCAAACCAGATGCGCACTGTTTCACCCGAATCAACCGTTGCACTCCTTTCTTTTTCCTGAGACATGGCAAGCGGTAACTGGACGAACATCGCGATCGAAATGGCAGCCAGCGCAAGGAATAAGTCGCGCATTTGTCGGGCCCTTTAATAGCGCTAATACAGTCCCACTCTCGTTGGTCACCGCGCCGCCGCAAGTTTCTCCCTCCACTCGGCCTGCTTGTGCACGGTCGTTTTAATCTCAAACTTGCTGTCGAAATAATGCCTGGTCGGATCGATGGGGACGCGCCAGCGGACCTTACTGTAGAAGTTGAGCCGCAGGAAATTCTCATCTTCCGGCGGGATGCTGATCACGCTGTGGGAAATGCCGAGCGGGATGATGGTGATCTCGCCGGGGAAGACTTCGACGTTTTCGAACTCTGAGAGATCGAGCGCGTCGCCGCGAAACTGAATCCGCACTTCCTCGCTGCGCAGCGCCCGATGAAAGGCGAACTGCTCGTCCTGCATGTTGTAGGTGCGGATCCGCATATTGGCCGATTCCATCAGCGGCTGGGTGCCGGCGTCTTCGCGGCCCTTGCCGACGATCGCCGTGAAGTGGTCGAAGGCGCGCAGCTTGCGCACATGACTTCCCGGCTCGCCGCGCCGCAGTCCGGCGACGCCGACGAGCGATTCGTAATCGCGCTCCACCACCGTCTGGTCGTCCGGTCCATCGTCCCAGAAATGCATCTGCTCCACGACCGGCCCCTTCGCAGGCGCATTCGCGCCCTGCGGCGCGGTCCAGTGGGACCGCCGATGCGCTTGACCTCGAAGCTGGTTAGGCTCGTGTACTGGTCCTCTTTCATCACGTAGTCCACCGCCTCATGGCTTTGGCAGAAGTAGCGCAGGCTGTCGTTGCGTCCGATGGAGCGATGGGCGATGCCGCCGGGAACCAGCATCACTTCGCCGGGCTCCATCTCGTAGACGCCGAACTCGGTTTCCACGGTGCTGTTGCCGCAAAATTGGAAATAGACCATGTCCGCATCGATGTAGCGGTGGAAACTGTCCTGCACGCCCACGACGCTTTCGACGCCGATGCGGTGATATTCGTTCTCGAGGATCACCAACGATTGATTGGGGATGCTGAGCATGTCGAAGGGGCGAAAGCGCGGCGTGTAACGGGTGCTTTTCGCCGTGCCCATCAAGCCGGCCTTCCGGCGCTCCGCCCAAGCCGCCAAACCGGGCCTGGGAAAATCCTTCCAGGTGGTCATGAACTCGCCGATCTGTTTTTGTTTATAAGACTTTCTCTTCCGCCGCTTTGGTTTCAGGTCTTCGATACATGATTCCTCCTCATGGCTCGCACAAATGCGATATCGTGGGCAACCAAAGATAACACGCTCATGACGGTGAGCTACCGAAGGGCCGCCTGATTGTCAAGGCGGGTGCTCCGGGATCAGAACATAACAATAGATTCTGCTGAAAAACCTCTCATTTTATTTCTGATCGACGCGAAGAATGCTTTCGATTCAAATATGAAGGTTGCGAGAGACAAACTGCTCTTAGCCCCGCCGCAATAGTTTCACCGCCTCACGCTCAGTGAGCTTAGGATCCTTTCTGTCTATCCATTCACAGCAGCTCTCTCATGTCTTGCCCACACTGCCGATAGCGGCTGCCGTGTTCAGTCTGGTTTAACCGCCAATCAGAGTTGGCCTCTGCATATAAGCTCCCAGAGTCTTTCCCAAAACTCTGGCCGCTTTTTCCTCCCAACTTCAACTTCCAAATCCTCCAACCCCAACCGCAGCGTCTCCATCGCGCACTCCAACCAGCTCATCGCTTTGACGTACCCCACAACATGCGGTGCTATCGAGCCGCTGCTTGCCCTTTTCTTCACCAACCCCAGCTCCATCAGCAGCTCCACCACCCCATCAAAGATCATCCGCTCCGCCTCTTTCTCTTCCAGCCGGTCGCGGAAATAAACTAACACCGTCGAATGAAACCCTTCGTAGTCAGTTCCAAATCCAAGAGTTGGAAAGGGACGTTGTTGACTAGCTGGAATTATTCCGATAGCAGGCAGGATTCTGGAATCTTAGAGAAGATATTCCACTTAGACAACAACGTCCCTCAACGCTTCCCCGTGTCGAACTACGAACACGAATAACGAAGTAGGTATGCATACCCCCGCAGAAGTTTTCCTTCTCAAAAATCTTTAAAGTTTCAGGAAGATTTTTTTCACTCAGCCAACCTTCGGAGGATCTGGCCAGGACAACAATAGCTTGCCGTAGCCCTTGATTGAAAATCGCGAACCCAGTTTCGACAGGATGTTCCAGAACATTGCGGTGTTGCTGGAAATCACTGGGACGTTGAGCTTGTCCTCTAACCTTTGAATGATCGGTAAGGGATCGAGGGTGGCGCCCTGGAAGTAGATGGCTTGGGTTGTCGGATTCTGCCGGTAGCTTGCTTCGACTCTGCGGAAAAGCTCGTCGGGGCTGATTTCGACGCCGGCTCCTGGTTTGCGGGTCTTGTCATAGGGTGGACCCGGGGAAGACGGTGAAGCCGAGATTGGTCAGATGCTTTCGATGTGGGCGTTCATATCCGCGGTGAAAGGGGTGACCAGCATCACTCTCGTCGCCGACAGTGCTCTCAGCGCTACTGTAACCGATGACACTGCGCTGGTGACTGGTATGTGCACCGCCTCGGCGACTTTGGCTTCGAGGCCGGGATTGAACAAGAGTCACGAAGCCGCCGGTGACGATGAGTCCCTGGACTTTGTTTCGACCGCACGAAGTCGGCGGCGCGGGCAGCGATCTCGTCGTGTCTTGCCTTCCAGGTCATGATAGGAATTTTGCAGCAGGCCGAGACCTTCATTGGTGATAGTAACTTCCGGCGGCAGCATCTGTCTCCAGGCTTTTAAAGTGTGGGCGATCGGCGGTGGCGGGCGATAAGATTCCGATGTGAATTTTTGTGCTGTAGCCATCTATGTTATTCCCCGCCGAAAACAGTGCTGGATTCCCGTTGCCACGGGAATGACGCGCAAGACAGAAAGCCGTGTGTCGATGCACTCGCGAGGTCGGCGAATTGCTAACCCCCTCGCCTTACTGAATGCGAGATACGACGAGCCAGCGCCGGAGCGGGACCTTTATTACATTTCGCCGCTGCTGCATTTTGGCTTCCAGTGTTGTTCTCGCCCTTCGAGGTTACGCCGCCACATTTTTCCACCGCTATCATCGGCCACTAGCAATGATCCGTCCGGCAATTCCGTGACGCCGACCGGGCGGCCATAGGCTTCGAATTTACTTTCGTCGGCGATGAATCCGGTGAGGATATCTTCCATAGGGCCTGCCGGCTTGCCGTTTTCGAAGGGGACGAAGGCTACCTTATAGCCCACCATCTTCGAGCGGTTCCACGAACCATGCATGCCGATGAAGGCGCCGCCCTGATAGCGTTGGGGAAAAGCTTTGCCGCGATAGAAAGCGAGCCCCGAGTGCTGCGACGTGGGAACCCACTGCATAGTCGGGCTTGATCGCTTTGGCGACGAGATCGGGCCGCTGGCCTTTCTTGCGGGGATCTTCATTCTGGCCAAAGTAAGAGAAAGGCCAGCCGTAGAAGGCGCCTTCCTTGACGCTGGTCAAATAATCGGGCACCAGATCGTCGCCCAAAAGATCGCGCTCGTTGACGACCGTCCACAGGACATTCGTTTGCGGTTCCCAATCCATCCCAACCGGATTGCGCAGTCCGTTGGCGAAGATTCGCGCGCCGGTGCCGTCGGGATTGATCTCGACTATGCCGGCGCGCCGCTGGTCCTTTTCCCAAGCATTGTCCTCATCGACGTTGGACGCCGAGCCCACCGCGATATAGATTTTGCGCCCGGTGCGATCGGCGATAAGGTTGCGCGTGTAGTGCCCGTCCGTCAGGCAGGTCGAGAATTTTCTCGCCCTTGCCATCGATTTTTGTTTGGCCGGCGCGATAAGGATAACGTACCACTCCATCAGTGTTCGCCACGTAGAACCAGTTGCCCACGAGCACCATCCCGTGGGGCATATTGAGGCCGGTTAAGAAAACTTCACGGAGATCGGGCTTGCCGTCTTTATTGGTATCTCTGAACAAAGTGATCCGATTCCCCGATTTTTCCGGCCGATCGGCCCGGCCAGGCCACTCGCGAGTTGCCTCAACCACTAATATGTCTCCGTTGGGCAAGACGTACGCCTGACGCGGATTGTCGAGATTTTCAGCGAAGAGGCTCACCTCGAAGCCGGGCGCGGCCGTCGGCATTTTACCTTTGGGCCAGCCGATGACTTTGGAGTTGTTGCGCGCTGACGGTGTGTCGAAAGGAGCGGGCAGTTGAAGTTTGTCAGAGGGACCCGTACCCGCCGCGTATTGGCGGTTGGCAATACTGGTTGGGGTCGTGGCTGCGCAGGACAAGAGGAATGCCGCGGCGATTACCTGACTAATCTGAAATAGATGACGAAGCAACATAGAGTCGTCCTCCTTCTATCGATTCTATTCGATCACGCCGGTTTGGATGACGGGCACTATATAATAACCATCGGCTATCAGGAAGTGGGAAATTGGACAGTTGTATGGGTGCCCGGTCCGGTCTAAGATCGCCACGACTTTCTACAGGCTGCTAAAAAGACTCATCGTAATGTTTGAGGATCGAAGATAGAGAATGGAAGATGGCGATTCTCGATCCTCCATTCTCAATTCTCGAGCTTGCGAACGCGCGCCTTGCCTGTGAGATCTTTTTGAGCAGCCTGTAATCAGAAGTTTTGCACACGCTTCTGAAGGAGGTAAGAATGCTCTATCGCGATTTGCGCGGCTGGCTTGACGGGGTCGAATCATTCGGGGAACTCAGGGTGGTGGAGGGCGCGGACTGGAATCAAGAGATCGGCGCGGTTGCTGAAGTCGCAGCACGGTCAGAGACGCCGCCGGCAGTGCTGTTCGACAAAATCAAAGATTATCCCGCCGGCCGGCGCGTCTTGACGGGCATTCACAATCCCACCCTGAAGCGACAGTGTCTGACCAATCACTTGCCGCTTGATTACACACGCGACCAGTTCATGGACGCGTGGAAGAAACGGCTCAACCATCCTGATTTTTCTGCCGCCGCGCGTTGTCCAGTCGGGTCCGTTGATGGAAAACGTTTTTGAAGGGAAGGAGATCGATCTTCTATCACTGCCGGTTCCTTTTTGGCACGAAGGTGACGGCGGGAGATATATCGGCACTCTTGATGTCACCATTAGCCGCGATCCGGAAGAAGGCTGGGTGAACTTGGGTTGCTACCGCGTGATGGTGCACGATCAGGACACCTTGGCGCTCTACATCTCGCCGGGACATCATGGCAACATTCACCGGCAGAAGTACTTCGATCAGGGAAAGCCGTTTCCGGTGGCGATCAGCTTCGGTCCCGATCCTTTGCTCTGGTACTTCGGCCAGATGGACGTCCCGCCGGGAGAGTCGGAATACGATTATGCCGGCGGGATTCGCGGCGAGCCCTACGAAGTCATCTTAGGGGAACACACAAAGTTGCCGATCCCGGCATACTCCGAAGTCGCGGTCGAAGGCGAGGTCATCCCCGGAACGAAAATTCCCGAAGGACCTTTTGGCGAGTTTACGGGCTATTACGCCGGTGGTCTCCGTTCCGAACCGGCACTAAAGGTGAAGCGCCTTATGTATCGGAACGATCCGATCATCACCGGCGCGCCGCCCTATCGCCCGTCGCCCGGAGCCGAGAACAATCTTATCCGCGCGGCCTACATATGGGATTACCTGGACAAAGCCGGCGTCCCGGATGTAAGGGGAGTCGCCTACTATCAGACGCGCCTGCTGGTGGTCGTGGCGATCAAGCAGCGCTATCCCGGCCACGCGAGGCAGGCGGCGTTGATCGCGTCGCAGTGCCGCGCGGCTGCGCTCTTGACCCGTTACATCGTAGTGGTGGACGAAGATATCGACATCTGGGACAGTAACGAACTGCTTTGGGCGCTGTGCACGAGAACCGATCCGGTGAAGGACATCGAGATCCTGCGGCGCTGCTGGAGCAATCCCATCGACCCGATTATCCCGCCCAGCGAGCGCGGCTTTCAGTCCCGTGGCATCATCGACGCTTGCCGGCCCTATGAATGGATGAGCGAGTTTCCGGCGGTCTCGGGGCCAGCGCGGCATTGAAGGAGAAAGTCATCAAGAAGTTCGGCTCGAGCCTGGTGGGGAAAAGGAACTAGAGAACACCGCAAAGAACCTAGCATCAGCGGACCCGTAACTAAAACTCGCGGAATATCTCCGCGCAAAGCGCAGGCCGCAAAGCAATTGAACTTCCGGAGCTTGGCGTCGTAGGGGCCGCAAAGAAATTAAACTTCCGACTTGTGTCTTGACGCGAGCAGATCCCCGTATTCGGGTCACCTCCGGAACATTCTTGACATATAGCAGTGCAGGGAGAACAAAGGAGCAGAGGAGTGGAAGAAAATGAAATCATGGCGACTAGTGGCGGTTACGCTGGCGATGCTGATTGTCGGTCTCCGCGCGTTCGTAAGCGCCCAAGATGTGAAAGAAGCCGTTGGAGAAAGTTCGGCTCACGGTGCCGGCGAAATCATTGACGTTCGTCCCCTACTATTTCGGCAAGTCACAGAGGCTTTATGAGAAAGAGGGAATCGATCTGGAGCTCATCGTCATGCGACCGCCGATTGGCGTCACCGCGCCTACAGGCGGGGGAGGTCGACTATTCCGCGGCCGGCGGCCTCTCGGTCCGCGCGGCGATGAAAGGGGTTGCCGCTGAGAACGATCATGTTCATTCAGACCCGGCTAAGCTTCAGCCTCATCGGCCAGCCGGGAATGATACCCGCAAAAATTAAAAACGTCGCGGTCAGCGGCATCGGCTCGTTGGCGCACTACCGCTGCCGCCATCACCGTGATGAAAAGACTGGGTAATGAGAAAGTCGCGTACATATCGACCAACGACTACAGGCAACAGTTATACAGCCTTGTTGGGCAAGGCGGGCGGACTGCTAGTGATACTCACGCCGCCCGTACACGTCCATGGCGACCCTGGCGGGTTATCCCGATCTGGGAAACACCTTCGACGTGCGCGATCTGCAGGGCGGCTTGGTTGCAAGAATGGCTTACATTCAGGATCATCGTGAGCAAAGTAAAATCCATGATTCGGGCGACGCTTCCGGAGCATGGATATGATCATGAGAAACGAGACAGAAACCGTAGCTTATCTGCAAAAGGATTTTGGGTTGGAGCCGAAAGTGGCCGCGGACACTTATAAGATTTTGAAACAAGTCGTGAATACCGATGGTGACATCAGAGGAGCCCGTCTTTAAATCATATCATCGACAAGATCCGACAAAGAGTCCGGCATCGCCGCTGAAATTCCTGCGGAACGACTCGTTGATTTGTCGCCTGCTTGCGCGAGGTGCGAAAGGAGAGACAGACGGGGACGGGAGATAGGAGACAGCAGACGGAAGGAGACACAGGAGACAGAGACGATGGCAGAGGGCAGGAGACAGGTGAGGCGGGAGATCAAGCGCGCAATTAATTGCCAGTTGATGTCTTGCGTAGGACGCAGGAGGGCTAGTAGAATCCGGCCAGATGCAAACTTTATAGGTGGGAGGATGCTATGAAATCTCTATTTTGGGTCCTTGCGTTGCTGCTAGGTCTCAGGCTGTTTCCGACGCTGGCACTGGCGGACTTGCCTGCACCCAAAGTCGAGCCCTGAGAATGCGAATATGGCGGCGGGCCGCAAGGCGATCGACGCGAAGGATTATAAGGCTGCTGTGGGCCATTTGACCAAAGCCGTCCAGGAAGAGTCAAACAACGCCGACGCGCACACGATGCTCGGTTTCAGTTACCGCAAGCTCGGAACCTTTGACAAATCGATGGATCTCTTACCAAAGGGCGCTAAAGATTGATGCTAACAATCGCAGCGCGCACAGTATCTGGGTGAGCTCTATCTCGATATGAATCAACCCGACAACGCGGAGAAAGCAGCTTGCTGGTGCTGAAGAAGGCGTGCCCGTTCTTTGGCAAGTGCGAAGAGTATGAAGATTTGAAGGAAGCGATCGAAAAGTACAAGACTACGAAGAAGTAGATCACGGGCGATTCAGGTTTCGGGTTTCAGTTGAACTGAAGCACGCTCAAGACCTAAACAAGATCTGGTGGAGGTTGAGTCATGACCGAGACCGTGAAGGCGCGCATCGGTTTTGTCAGCGGCGGCAGTAGCGCGATGCCACACTACAACAGTTTTTGCCGTTAATTCCGAGCGAGATAATGTTAGACCACGAGGGATTGGAGCTTTATCGCGAGTCCCTCTACCAGATCGCGGACAAGAAGGATCATATCGTTCGGCGAGTGCAGGAATGTGTGGCGAACAAAAACTGGGACGCTGTCATTCTTACAGCAGCCCCCACGGAAGTCCTCAATCCGGGATTGTACGATGATCTGAACGCTGCATTATCCGTCCCATTTACGACGGCGCTGCATGCCTGCGTAGCGGCCTTGGGCGTCTATTCAGCGAAGCGAGTTCTTCTACTGACACCCTTCGATGAGAAACTAAATGAATTGATCTGCCGGCATCTCGAAGGCAAGGGGGTTTCAGCTGTTGCCCCGCACCCGTTTGCAGAACTCGGCGTGCCCAAACGCATGACCCCCGACGAAGTGTTCGCCCTGACGAAGCAAAGTTTGAATCCCGCGGTTCCCGTTGACGCCATCTATTTTCAGGGCGCTGTTCTTGATCCGATCAAGGTCTTGGAAAAAATTGAAACAGAGCTGGGGCTGACGGTCATTGCCAGCAACCCGGCGATGCTGTGGTATGTGCTGTCAAAACTCAACTTTGCCTATCCGATGAGCGGCTATGGAAGACTGCTTCGAGAATGGCCAAAGCTGCCTGCCTAAACATGTGCGTGACGAACACACCGGGTGTAAGCAACCGTCTCTTTAACCCTCGCCCTTCGAGGGGAGAGGGAAGCGGTGAGGGTGAAAAGCCGGGCGGAAAGTAGCCAAACTACACATTCGCGACTATGTCAGTATTTTTGATAGCCAGTCCATTACAACCTTCGCAACCTGCTCTTCCGCGCCGACGTAAAAATGATCGCAGTTCGGAATGATCCCGATCTCACAGGGACCGGTGCAGTTCTCTTCTAAACTTTTCAGCAGGATAGTTATCCACCGGCTCTTGATCGCCGCGGATGAACAATACCGGGCAACGGATGCGCTTGGCGTTTTCTACAAGGTCGGTGCGTTGGTCAGTCGATCCATGAATGTCCGTGCCGAGATCACCCACCACCAAGCCGGAATGAGCATCAGCTGGCGCGGTCTGCCAGCGGCGAGCAACTTTGCGCTTCCTCGATTGAGTCATCGGTTTTCTCATTGATTGTGAAACGGCTGGGGAATTCGGATTTGTCAGCCGGTTTCCGCCGGCGTGAGCAGATAGCAGGATCAAGGCGCGAGTCTCCGGATGGCGCGCAACGTGCTCGCTCGCTAAGACACCACCGTTGCTATGGCCGATGACAATGGGACTCTTAAATCCTTGCTCGGCCAAAAATTGTGCCGCCAGCTCATTGTCCTCGATGCCTTCCGCGACTGTTTGGTAGGCGCCGCCGACGGGCTCCCGGCTGTCGTAGGTACTCACGGAATCGTGACCACGCCGATTGAAAGCAAGAAAGGCATAGCCAAGCGAGGTTACGTAGGGCGCAAGAAAGCGGGCCGCGCAAACATAAAGTTCATCTGATTGCCGTGACAATACATGGCAGCGCCCTTGATAGGACCATCCGGCGCATAGTAGGCCCCGTCCAGTGGATGGGTTGGCGTCGGAATGCTGATTAGTTCCGTGCGCATGTGAGGCTCCTTCGAGATTTGGACTGAGGATACCTTGAATTCAGGAGTTGAAACAACTTTTGCGGGCTTCTGCGGTAGACGAGGTGCTGTGGACCTGCAAAGTCAAATTGACATAAGCTACCGTATCCAATACTCTGCCTCGAAGTAATCCTTGGCGATTAGTTTTTGTTGGGACTCGCTGTCGCTATCGAGCTTTCAATAGCCGGCTCCGCCGCGGCCGGGAGAATATCAATCGGCGGCTGCCGCGCAGTCGCGACACATAGAGAACAGGGAGAAAATGATGCTTGAACTCTATCACGGGACCACATCGGTCTGTGCCCAGAAGGCGCGGCTGACCTTGGCAGAAAAGGGGCTGGAATGGGAAAGCCGCTTGATGGCCTTGAACGGCGATCAGCTCGACCCTGGGTATCTCAAGCTTAACCCGAACGGCGTCGTGCCGACGCTCGTCCACGACGGCAATGTCATCGTCGAATCCACAGTCATCATGCACTACCTCGACGACACCTTTCCAGCGCCACCCCTTATGCCGCGGCATCCGTTGGACCGCACCCGGGCGCATTTGTTCAAAAAGCTGATGGACGAATACATCCATCCTGCTTGCATCGTTTTTACTTTCGCCACGGCCAACCGCGGCGCCGCTTGCCAGCCTGTCGAAGGAGCAGCGCGATGCCCAGCTCGCCAAGGCACCGCTGCAGCGCCAGTCTGAATACAAGCGTGCGGCGGTGGAGGAAGGCCTCGGCTCACCCATGGGCAAGGAGGCGACCAAGAGCTTCGAGAAACTTCTCAAATGGATTCAAGAATCGACCGAGCGCGGCACCTGGCTCGCCGGCCCCGACTTTCATTGGCCGACATCGCGGCAACGCCATACATGGTGCGGCTCGAAATGTTGAAGCTATCGCGCATGTGGGACCACAATCCCGGCGTCGCTCAGTGGTGGGAGCGGGTCAAGGCGCGACCGTCCTACGCGACGGCGATCACGAAGTGGCTGCGGCCGGAAGACATCGCGCGCTACGAGAAGATCGCCGACCCCTGGGTCGACGTGAGCGATAACATCGCGGAGGAGGTCCGAAAACGAGCATGACATTCGTTGGGAGGGCGGAGGTTACGATCAACATCCCGCTGCGAGGTGGCTACCTCGGCTTCGGACCTACGATCATGTCGGACTCTCCCGTCGACAACCGTGGCAGTCTAAGTGCCAAGGAACGTTAGGAGGAGGTTGGAATGCGGGTCGTCGGAGTTCTCATCGCCGTGGTGATCCTTGGCGTTGGTTATTTCTGGATGGTGCTCAACTGGAACTACTCGACCGGTGAGCGCGCCGGCTGGATACAAAAGTTTTCGAAGAAGGGATGGTTGTGCAAGACCTGGGAGGGCGAGATCGCGATGGTCTCTATGCCGGGCGCCATCCCGGAGAAATTCTATTTCACTGTCTGGGACGACGCGGTAGCCGGCGAGCTAAACAAGGTCATGGGCGCACGCGTCTCTCTTCATTATCAAGAGAAGGTCGGCTTGCCGACTTCGTGCTTCGGTGAGACGCGCTATTACGTGACCCGTGTTACCGCCGTGGGGGAGATTCCGGTCGCTCCTGGAATCGTCGTGCCGACGCCGCCACCGCCAGCCACGCCGTAGTAATAGCCGTCATTGTTCTTAGGCGTACCTGTAGCTCATCTTCCATTGTTCCAACCGACCCTGCCTCTACGATACGGTTATCACTTCGCCCAAGGAGGATGATGGGATTTGCATCACCCGCCTGCGACCAATCGCCGACTGCGAGCATCTAACGCTTCAGACGGGCAAGTTGCATTAGTGTGCCCGACATTCTAACTGTAAGGTGATTTAGAGCTTCGTAGCTTGGCAAAGCTATATCTGCGAAAGTGGAATATCCGAGTCTAACAAGATGACAAGTCAGGTTGCCATGATCACCCGAGAAGAGATTCTCGCGCGGCTTAACGATCCGTCGCTTTTACTCGTCAATGTCATGCCGAAAGAGACATTTGCGGATGGGCATATCCCACGCTCGCTCAACTTGCCGCTGTCTGAGGTCGAGACCAAGGCGCGCCAACTTTTCCCGACATCGGACGGGAGCTCGTGATCTACTGTGGAGGTCCTACCTGACCTTTGGGCAAGCAGGCGGTCAGCCTGCTGGAGGGCATGGGCTATAAAAATATCCGTCACTATGTCGGCGGTATGGCCGATTGGGTGGAGAAGGGCGGGCCGGTGGAGAAGATGGATTTGCCTGTCGCCGATCCCTCGCCCCGGCAAATTCGTGCGAGCGGAGACTTCGAAAACGTGGTTCTGGTCGCGATGGCTGGACGCGCTCGCCAATTGGCCGTTGGACCGATTGGTATTCTTCTGGCTGGGGATGATTCTCGCTTTTGGTTTTGTTTATTGGGGCGCTGGAATCAGCATGGGGTGGGGGCTTCAAGCCGGCAACGTCTCCGTCAAGCCTGATTTCGAGGGTCTTCTTACTTCCATCTATTTCAGTTTCGTCACGGCTTTGTCCATCGGCTACGGCGATGTTATTCCGGTAGGGCCGCTTAGGATTCTCGCTATCGTCGAAGGCGCCACGGGTCTGCTGATCTTCGGCTGTCTGGTTTCAAAACTCGTGTCGCGACGGCAAGAAAAGCTCACGGAGGAAATTCATCGTACGACATTCGAGGATCGCTTGGATCGCGTGCGCACCAACCTGCATCTGGTCTTTTCCGATCTGGGCGCCGTGCTACAGCTGCAGGCGGAACAGGGTGTGTTGCCAGGGCAAATAGTGCGACGGCTTGAAAGTACGGTGCGCGTTTTTCGCGGGAAATGCAGACGATTCATGATTTGCTCTACCGGACTCAGGTCTTGCCCGACGAGGAAGCGCTGGAGTCGCTTGCTGGCGAACTTGGCGATCTGTCTTCAGAGCGTCATTGATCTTCAAAGTTCACAACTAAACGGACAGCAACGATCCGTGTCGCTGGACGCGGGCTTGCACGCCATTAGCAATCTCGCCAACGAAATCTGCGGGGAATGCGTGCCGCGGACCTATGCGCCCGCCATGAAACAGTGGATGGATCAAATTCAAGAACTCGCTCGCAAGATCGCGTAATTCAGTCAAGCTCGAAAACCCTCAATTGCAGTGGCCTTCTTTCACCAGCTCTTCCACCAAGGTTGCATCGACCAGCTCTTGAGCTTTCATCCCGCGCGCGGCGGGCAGGGTTGATGCAACCATCTCGATTCCGAGCTCGACTCCCTCAATCTTAGGGTATGGCCGCGCCGGTATCACCTCGGTGGTATAGAGGCGGTAAAGATACTCCAAAGCCGCCGGATCACGTCCCCGTTCCGATTTCGTCATGATCTCCAACGCCTTCGGCCGGTTCTGCCTTCGCGCCGGCAATGCCTTCACAGATACCGCTCATGAAAACTCTTCGCCACTTGCCTGCGCGTTTTGAGGAACGCAACGGTCATTGCGTAATCGGCGCCACCTCCGGCGTAGATATTGAGTCGCTTATGGTCGGCGAGGATGCGAAAATTTTTGATCTGCCCTGTTTTCTCCAGGTCGTACATGGCTTCTGCGGTAACCAAGGTACCGGAGAGTTGACCTGAAGTCAGAGCGATGGCGCGATCGGCGCTTCGAGCATCATTGGAATGGACTAAGGTCACGTCTCTATCGGGATCAAGTCCGAGTTTTCTCAAGGCCAACCGTGTCAACCGATCGGGTGTGCTGCCCGGTTCACCGCTACCAACCTTCTTACCTCTAAGTTCCTCAGGTCGCGTGATCGCGGAGTCAACGAGAAGGACCGAGTAGTTATAGCCCGAGTTTGCGACGAGGGTCAGAGCCGGTCCTCCGGTAGCGTTGTTCTGGACGACGTGATTGGAACTAACAACGAAGATATCTCCGCCGCCGTTTTTCATCGCCGCGAGGAGCTTCTCATTTGAACCCGGATTCGTCCACGAAAGCTTAAGGCCGTTTCTTTCAAAAATGCCGGTGTCGCGAGCGAGATATAAAGGCAGCTTGCTGATGTTCCAGGGAGGATAATAGACGACCTTAACCATGTCGGATTGCGCGAAGGCCGACGGGCAGCCCATCAGCAAGTGGATAAGCGTGACAATAAACCGGAGTCGATTCTGTTTGCCGCTGCACGTGGGAATGATCTCCTCATTTCTTGAAAGAGACAATCAGATACGCGGGGGCGGACTTCGAAGCGAAGTCGCCTTGGCCCACGACCACGACGCTGTACGTTCCCGCTTCCTTGATGGCCTGTTGCGGGACTGTCGCCTCGATTTCCCCGGCGCTGACGAAGCGAGTTTCAAGCTCTTTGCCGTTGAGCGTAACCTTGTGAAAGCGATCGAAACCTCGGCGAGCGGAGACCTTAATAGTCGCAGTGGAGCCTTGCGCGATCGAACGCGGCGAAATCTCGATGTCTCGCGGTGTTGCCCGCCACGGACGAATGTTGGGAATCGGGTTCTTGTAGTCCGCATGAAAGTCAGTGTCAACGACCTCGCCGTTCAGGACGACCACTTTCACGTTCTGAACCGCCCACATGTCTTTAGGGGATCGCCTTCCACGGCGATGATGTCGGCGACCTTTCCCGGTTCCACGGTGCCAAAGTCCTTGTCCTTGCGGAATGCTTTGGCGACGTTGATCGTCGCTGCTTGTATGGCCTGCATGGGCGTCAGGCCGGCTTCCACGAACATGACCATTTCTTGATGGACCCCGAGTCCCGGCAGTCCGTTATTCGGGTCCGATCCGGCCCTGATGATACCGCCGGCTTGTACGAACCGCGCGATGAAATCGGCAATCTTGCTGTAGCCCTCGCGAGTTCGTTTAAGGCGATCGGCGGGAAGCTTTGCATAGCGATCATATTGTCTCAGGGTTTGTTCGCGCATCACCGCCGGCAAGTATGCCGCCCTGGGATTGTCTAAAATCGACAATTCTCTTTCCTTGAATCGCTCGGCGCTCGGCGAGAGCGGGCGAAACCACGTGGCGATGGTCGGACTCCATGAGACCTTATTTTCCACCATTGCTTTGATGATCTTGTCGAAGTTCTCCGACTCGTAATAAAAGGCGACGTCCGCCGTATTGATCTTGCCGGTCATACGGAGCTCGTGAACTTCCCAACGCTTTTGGACATCCGCAATGGAAGTCATTCCGGGCGCCCAATGATGCTCAACGCCAGCGAACCCCGCTTCCGCGGCGAGAAAAACATCGAGACAGTGACAGGTCACCGGAAGACCGAGCCGGTTGGCTTCCTCCGCGCCCGCTTTGATCGCCTCGGGAGAGACGTACTCGTTGAATTTGATGATCTCAATCCCCGCTTCCTTCTTTTTCGGACGATCGAGCGCGCATCTTCAGGACTCTTGATCAGGTAACCGCTCTCCGTGCGCAACGCCCAAGACGGCGGCGGTCCGACCAGCCGCGTTCCCGTCGACCAGATGCGCGGGCCGCGGATCTTACCGAGATTAGTGCCGTCTCGCTGGGCCATAGTCCACTCGTCGTCATTTTGCGTGATGTCCGGACAGGTGGTTATGCCGAGATGCAAGTAGAGCTCACCGACAAAGTCGAGCAGATGGCAGTGGCCGTCGATGAGGCCCGGAAGAATCGTCTTGCCTTTTACGTCGATGATACGGCTTCCCGTCGGAACGGCGACCTCGCCACGCTTGCCGACCGCTTTGAATCGATTGCCTTCGATCACGATGACGGCGTCTTCCAGCGGAGGCCGGCCGGTTGCATCGATGAGGGTTCCACCCTGAATGACCAACGGTGTAACGTTTTGGGCTTCACTCCGCGCCGGCGACAGCCAGACGAGCATGAAGATAAGGAGTGTTGTATTTAGGCATTTGAAACGATCGCGAATTCCCATGGGCGATTCTCCTGAATTGGTTTTCCAGTTGCTCCACTACTTATAGACGGAATCGATAAACCCGCTGCGTTCGAGTTGATCGACTAACGAGTTATCGACAAAATTTTCCGGCTTTGGCGCCGGAACTTTATCCCTGTAATTGGAATCGATAAAAATCTGAATCGCCTTCAACGAAGGGCGCGGCACTTTTACCAGCTGCAGAGCGTTTTCCTGCCAAGTTCCCTCCAGTAGCTCGTTGTCAGTGATCTTGCCGTATTTGGCCAGGACACGTTTGCTGAACTCTTTGTCGGTGCGATACCGGTGCATCCCGCGCACGAAGCTGCGCATGAACCTGAGTGCTGTATCGCGTTGCTGCACCAGGAAAAATCGCGTCGTAATAACGCTGCCGTTAATGTCCTCGAAGCCGAGATCGGAGAACTTTATCAGCTCACGCATTCCAAGTTTGAGCGCCGAAAGGTACAGCGGATGGCTCATGGGCACGATATGAACCGCACCGCTCTGCATGGCGGCGAAAGCTTCCGGCTGCCCACCCATAGGGAGGATGGCGACATCTTTGTTTGGTTCCAGCCCGAAGTGTTTCAAAGCCAGCCTGACCATCTGATCGGAAGTCGAACCAAACGTCGTGATGCCTGCCTTTTTACCTTTCAAATCCCCGGCTGTTTTATCTCGGGCCGCGCCATCAAGCGAAACGGCGAGATACTACCGATGGCGGCGATAATGACGACGTCACTGCCCGCTACGGTCGCGGCGAAGGCCGCCGGCGCGCCGGCATGAATCAAAGGCGCGCTGCCGCCGAGCAGGGCAGCCACCATCCGGGTGCTGCCGCCGACGCGGATCAATTCCACATCCAAACCTTCGGCGTTTAGGTAGCCAGCTTCTTTGGCGATCCACGGAACCGCCCAGGTTCCGGAAAAACTCGGATACAAAAAGCGCATCGAGGTCGTCGCCCCGAAGCTTTTAGCTGGAACGGCGCCGATAATAAAAACGACCAATGTTATCGTTCGCAGCACAGTCATGCCCTCGCTTATGTTATATTGAAAGATCATGGGTGAAAGCACGATCAAACTTAAGCGCGAAATTCGTCTACCGTCAACCGGAATATGAACAGGCCCTTGATCCTGCAATCTCTTTGGTGCAAAAGATCTGTCGCCAACTCAGAAGGTCCCTCAAGTCATGATCGATTATTTCCCGGTTGTATAGTCCAATGCATTTCAGGTTTCGAGAATTCTCGAAACCGTGGAAGCATCGCTTGACAGAAGAATGAGTTTTACCGTAGATGGCCTTCGGTGGATGAAACGGAATACAGGGAGTCGAGGCTGCTCGCCAAGGCTGTTGCTCGACCGGTCCAGACCGTGAGCGGTCATCTTGCGAAGCTCCGGGCTGCCAACCTGGTAAGATACGGCGAGAAGCGGGTCACCAACAGCTTGCGGGAAAATAGTGCCGAGGCGAAAAAGTTGAAGCGGGTCCTTAAGAACACTTATTCAAGCCCGACACTAAAAACGCTCTGAGTCCTCTTGGTAGGCGTTTTTAAACACAGTACGGAAAAACCCAAAAACGGCAGAGGTAAAACAGAAATGGATCACACGGAAAGTGAATTGCTCACCCGGGTCGGACCAGGGACTGCCGCGGGCGAAACTCTCAGAAAATACTGGTTGCCTGTCGGATTAGCGAGCGAGATCAACCCGGATGCGCCTAAACTCGTTCGCTGGCTCGGGGAAGATCTGCTGCTCTTTCGCGACGAGTTCGGGCGCGTTGGATTGACCGAACCCACCTGCCCGCATCGGGGTGCCTCTCTCGACTACGGCTGGATCGAGGCCGGCGGCATTCGGTGCTGTTATCATGGCTGGGTTTTCGACGTGAATGGACGCTGTCTAGAACAACCGGGTGAGCCGCCCGAGAGCAGCTTCAAAGACAAGATCAGGCTGAAAGCGTATCCGGTGCGGGAATCAGGCGGTCTGTTGTGGGCGTATCTGGGATCGGGTCAACCGCCGGAATTGCCCAACTATCATTTTCTCGTGCGCGACGACGGCGAGCGCCGCTTCTCGGATTACGTGCGCGAGTGCAACTACATGCAGCAGTTGGAAAACGCGCTCGATCCGGTCCACGCAACGATCTTGCACGGCCGTCCCGTGCACGGCTTTCCCGCCGCGCCGGAATGGATGGAAACACCGGATTTCAATGTGACGGTGACGGATAGCATGGCCTATTACGTGGCCCGGCGGCAAGGGCCGGAGTCAGGCACGGAATGGCATCGCGAAGTCGCGTATGTGCCGCCGATCATGGTCGTTCATCACGGCGGTTCTTTGCCCGGTGACCCAGTGGCGGAAATGGTGGACGTCGCCTGGCGCATGCCGATTGATGATTACAATACACGCACCTTCACGTTGAAATTTTTCCCAGCGCGATGGGCAAGCGCGGCAATGAAGAGAAGCAGGCCCGGCCCAAACCGCCGCCGCTGATGCGAGGCACGCGCCGGCAATGGGACATGGCGACGATCAATGGACAAGACAATGCAGCGCAGGTCAGCCAGGGCCCGATTGTCGATCGCACACGGGAACATCTCGGTCATTCGGATCGCGGCGTTATTCAAGTGCGAAAACTTTGGCAGAGCGCGATTGAAAGATCACGGCGGGGCGAGGACCCGCCGAATTTGATTCGCGACCCAACGCAAAACCGTTTAGTTCACGTGGACGTCGTGGAGCGATTGGTAAAATCTGGGGAGCTTAGAAATCATGTGCCGAATATTGTCTATGTCAGCTAGCGAAGGCCGTGGCTGCTCATTGTCGCTAATGAAACATTGGATCATCGGAATTTTACTATGCGTATGGTCCGTTGCCAGCACCGACGCGGCGGAGACAAAACCGACCTGGCAGCAGCAGTGGGAACAAATCGTTCAAGGCGCGAAAAAGGAAGGTCAGGTCACGGTTTACGTTCATAGCACTTATGCCCCCGTGCTTACTTCCGGCGCGTTTGAAAAGGCTTTTCCCGACATCAAGCTTGTCGTTGTCAGCGGCATTGAAAACGATCTGGAGCGGCGCTTTACCGCCGAGCGTCGTGCCGAAAAATATTTAGCGGATGTATTCATGGTAGGCGTGTTGCGGAGCAATGACTTCAAGCAAGCCAAGTATCTGGATCCCATCAAGCCGGTTTTGCTTCTGCCCGAAGTCGTCGATGAATCCAAGTGGTGGCAGGGAAAACATTATTACAGCGATCCCGAGAAACAGTATCTGTTCAGATATGTGGCATCCGCTCAGCTCGGTCAGATTTCTTACAACACACAGTTGGTCCAACCGAAGGAGTTCACGTCGTTTTGGGATTTTCTAAACCCAAGATGGAAGGGAAAAATCCTCGCGCGCGACATTCGCTTGCCGGGCACCGGCGGCAGCGCGATACGTTTGTTTTACAACAGCCCGGAATTGGGTCCGGAATTCGTCCGTAAACTCTTCGCGGAAACCGACATCACGCTCTTTCGCGATCGGCGCCAAGGGCTGGATTGGTTGGCGGCCGGGAAATTTCCCATTTGCTTTTGGTGTGAAGGCGTCGAGAAAGCACATAGCCAAGGGCTTCCGGTTGATGTGTTCGGCCGGATGAAAGAAGGAGCGGGAGTGAGCGCGGGACAGGGAATTATCACTCTGGTCAACCAGGCGCAGCATCCCAACGCCGCCCGGGTTTTATCAACTGGTTTCTGTCCCGCGATGGGCAGCTCAATTTTCAGAAGGCACTCGGCAAAGCCGACGAAGGCTCGCCGGATTCCATGCGCACCGACATACCGAAGGATGATGTCGATCCCAAGAGCCGTCGTGTCGAGGGCGTGAAGTATGTAGATACCGAACAATGGCAGGCAATGAAAGCAATCCTGGCGCTCGTCGATGAAGCGCTCGCGGAGGCGAGAAAGAAATGATCTCGAGGAAATCAACTTTCCAGATTAAGAATCTCCTGTTGGGACCTTTGTGATTTTCTTGAGGTTAATGTCGTTTCAGTTGAAATTGAGGCCGCGGTCTGGGGTGATCTGGCGTGACAATCTTACAATCTTTGTTTCCTTTTTGCAAACATTCAGGTAGCGTACAGTATTTCCGAACAGCACATCGGTTATTTGCATACCAGAGCGACTGAGATGTTTCGTCGTGTTGATCTTCCCGCGCGGGTCCCTGGAAAATTGTTGCTGCACAGCATGCCGGGCCGCTTTGAAGCGATCGAGAAAGCTTGGCAACAGGTGAAAAGCGAAGCGGTCGGGGCGATCGTCTGTTTAGTGGAACGATACGAAATCCGCTTGAAATCCTCCGCATATGCAGAAGCCCTGGAAGTCGGGACTGTTCCCTGTTCCGTGCTGCCTTTCGAAATTCCTGAAGGCGGCGTGCCCGAAGGCCGGAATGGCTTCTGGGCGCCTGTGAACGATGTAGCGAATCGATTGCAGTCAGGGAAGTGGTGCTGATTCATTGCGCGGCCGGGCTCGGCCGGACAGCCATGCTTGCCATTCCTGTGCTGCTTGCTCTGGGCGAACCGATGGACGAGGCGGAAAGCGCAGTCTCACGGGCGGGATCCTTGGTGGAGACAATGCCGCAGATCGAAATGCTTTCCTGGTGCGCTTCGCAAGTGAGTATCAAATAGGCGTGGAGGAAACGATCAGAAACTGATCGTTTCATCCCGTAACCAAAACCAGGAAACGTCAAAGGCGAGTTTCGGGTCTATCGCTTCTCAAGTTCATTCGCCCAACATTTCTTCGACCTTGTGTAATAGATCATACATGTTAAAAGGCTTCATAAAACAGGTTAAGCGTCCGAGCCCTTTGTCTGCTAACAAATAGGGGTGACCCGTTATGAGTATAATTGAAGTCGATAATGAGCGGGACTTCATGTAATCGAGGACCTCGAATGCGTTAAGGCGCGGCATGACGACATCACAAATCATAAGATCAAAGATCTTCGTTTCAAGTATTTCTAGGGCACTTACGCCGTCGTCCGCCTCGTCTACGTGATAACCCTTCTCGCGCAACAGGTGAGCGATGAGCTGCCGACTGCGAAGTTCGTTTTCAACCACAAGGATTGTTTTTGGCATAGCTGCCCATGCAGGAGCTCTGAGCCATAGAGCTATAGCATGTTTGATGGCTTGGTCAAAAGTTCTAGATTTACGCTGTGCAATGATTTCTCCCACTGTTGAAACTCAGATGAGCCACAACTATGACCATGGGAAATTCATGTGTGACCCCGGCGAGCGCCATCCTGGATCTCCTTTATCAATCATTGGTGGTCACAGGCGAGGCTGCGGACGCACATGTGGGCCACCGTCGGGCGGCTGATTACGCGTGTGCGGGTGATCAGTTTTTAGCTGGAACTAAAAATATTTGGTGGTTGTCTCTCTGTGTAGATCCCCTGCCCGTTGCCGGACAGGTGGTACTCATGCTGGAAAGCTTGGCTAGGCTTTCTGGAAGATTTCTATCTTTGTACACGTGCCCGATGCTTTGCTTCTCAACAGGGCCGTCTTTCAAGATAACGGAGACCGCCATGTCATGCGTCCCGCCGCATTTATTGCAAAGGGCAAAGATACTGTACTTCGTAGTAGGCGGCATTGCCTCTAGTTTTAGCCGCATGGTGGTGCTTTGACGATTCCGTCAATCCTTCTACGCTAGACCGCACTCCTCTTGGGTTAGCAGCCTTTCAGGGGCCCGCCACTCTTCTGCCTGCCGATTCAACGCAAGCTTTGACCGTCTCGGTGATAAGGCGGTCGCGATGGGTCCGGTGCAACATCTCCTCCGTCAGTTCCGCCCCAATCCCAATCGAGCGCAGAATGGTCTTCCACCGCGGGTCGTCTTTGGGCAGCACGGCAAGTATTTGGCGGAGCAAGGCCTGGCGGGTGTCGTTGCTCAGCGGAAGGTCGCCGCCCGCAAGGGCGTAAACCGGCAAATTTGGCAGGGCGCCCGTAAGGAAATTGTTGTTGCTGTCCAGGTAGAGATCTTCGCTCAGTCTAATCACGTATGACGTCTTTGCGGACATGCGAGCCTCCTTGTGAACCTCATGGCGGTTCGTCTAGCAGCCTGCAATCAGTTTTTCAACACGCTGCCAGCTGAGTATATACGCTCGGCGAGAGATTGCTGTCCAATATTAGACAGTTTTTGAAATAATTGGGGAGCAGGGAGGAAAAGATTTGGGTCAAATCTGGAGTTATGTAAAGTGCTGTGTATGCGATAAACAGCTAAGCTAATCTTCCCACCCGTATCGTCCCCTTAGTTTCACGAATTGACACTCGCCCAGATATTCCTCTCGAATTCCTGCTGTGTCTTTACGAATGCGCACCAGAGTTTGAAGCTCTTTCTCGCCCATTGGGAATAGGAGATAACCGGGTGTCTTTAACTGTTCAAGAAGCGGGCGGGGAATACAGGGTGCAGCAGCAGAAATGATAACTGCGTCGTAAGGAGCATGCTCCTCCCAACCAAGGGTCCCGTCGCCCACGAGAACCGACACGTTCCTGTAGCCCAAGCTGCTCAAGAGGGTGCGGGCTTTCAAGGCAAGCTCTTGCCACTGCCTCAACAGTAAAGATCTCGGCGCATAGCTCACTCAGGACTGCCGCCGCGTAACCCGAGCCGGTTCCTACTTCAAGCACCCTTTCCGCTCCTTTGAGTTCAAGCGCCTGAGCCATGAGCGCTACCATATAAGGTTGCGAAATTGTCTGATCCGCCCCAATGGGCAGCGGATGATCTTTATACGCCTGGTCCCACAATTCGCTTTCAAGGAACAAGTGGCGTGGCACCTTAGCCATCGCCCGAAGCACGCGAGGGTCATTTATCCCTCTGCTTACGAGCTGTTCCTGTATCATCCGTTCACGTGCCCGGCGGTACGCGATAATCATTATAGTATGAATTGTATAGCCGCTCTGAGATAGCGTCCACTGTGCCAGTTTTTATATCATTTGATCAGTCCTGTAATGGCGAGAAAGGATCCTTCGGAACCAACGTCATCCTAAGGGCTGCCCGAATCGCTCGAGGTGGGCGACTTCGGAGATCGACTTGCGCTTTTTCTTGCCCTTGCCGATGGGCTGAGCCGGATAACCGAACGGAATAATGGCCAAGGCTTCCAGTTCATCCGGGATGCTCAGGAGCGATTTCACCTCGTCCAATCCCCGGAAGCCCACCCAGTTCGAGCCGACTCCTTCCGACCAGGCCGTCAGGATCATCGATTGGATCGCGCGACTCGCATCCGAGACCGAAAACATCGTCCTTTCAATCGCTACCACAATCGCCAGCGGTGCCTGCGCGATATAGGTTCCAGTTTTCGCCAATGCGCCAAGCTGCCGCAGCGTATCGCGGTTCTCGACGACAATGAAATGCCACGGTTGACGATTCATACTGCTCCCCGTCAATCTCCCCGCCTCAACTATCCGCCGGACAACCTCTGGCCGCACTGGATTATCCTGGAATTTGCGCACCGCCAACGCAGTGCGCACCGCGTCGAAGACTTCCATCGCTGTCTCCTTTCCGAACTATCACGAAGGTAGGAGCAATACACTGTTCACTATATCACCACCACCCGCGTTTCAAAGTCGGTGCGATACCAGCGAATCGTCTAGCGACAACCGTCGGCTATCTTGATTTCATAATGTTTCTGGCTTTTCTGGTTCACCGAAAGAGTCGCAGTAAATCGGCTTATCTCGCGCAGGGCTGTAGAGGCCGTGATTTAACTCGACCGACGGAGCAATCTCTGATCTGAGTCGGAGATAACGGACTGGGGTCTTTTTCCGTTCGTGACGTCGTACACCGGCCTGTCAGTTGCGTCGGGCGAGCCTAAGGACTTCCTCAATGTCGCGGACAATCTCGGGGCAGGATTGCTTGGCTGTTTCGAGAATGATGCGCGCTTGGTTTTCGTCACAGGGAATGTTGTAGCCTTCAAACAGCACCCCTCGACGGCGTGATCAATTCGCGTCGCCTTGTCGATCGCCTCACGGGCGGGAGACTGGTTGGGGATTTGACCCCGCAATCGCTCATAGTATCGAGGCGCGACTTTAATGAATATATTCATGGCGTCACCTCACTCTGGTTGAGGCGAGTGAACAGTTTAAACGGTTCAAACGTTCAATCGTTGCAAGCGCGCGCCACCGCGATCTGGAACGGCACCTCCTGGAGCCGGACGACACTGCCGGAGCCGGTCGGAAAACAGACGGCGGTCTCGATCTCGATGCTCGTCCATCAGCTCGTGCCAGCGGGCGATCTGCTCGCGCGCGGAGAGCTTGCCCCAGACTCGTTCCGATTGAAAGGTGTCGAACATATGATTGTCCCACGGCTGGTCGCCCGGCCGCAGCGCCGTTGAACGCCGATTCCACGGCTCCTGTAAGTATTTCCGAATGTCGTTTTCCTTTTTCGATGATGTGTCCGTCGGCATCGATGGCAGTGAGATCGCTCATGGATTTAGTCCTTTCCAAAAAATTGATTTACTTGATGACTCTGATTCGCCCGCGAGAGAAATTCCGGCGAGAGTGTCAGTCCGATCTGCTTCGCTGCCTTCAAGTTGATGACAAACTCAAACTTCGTTGCCTGCTGCACCGGCAAATCAGCCGGTTTGGCACCTTTCAAGATCTTGTCCACGTAAACAGCCGCGCGCCGATAGAGGTCATCGTAGTCCGCCCCGTAGGACATGAGACCGCCCTCATCGACAAACTCCTTCTGTGGGTAAATAGCCGGCAACCGGTATTTGCCGGCAAGCTCGACGATCCGCTTTCTTTCGGCGAAAAAGCGGCGACTGGCGGTCGTCATAATCGCGCCCACCTGCTTCTGCTTTGCGGTTTGAAAGGCGCTCTCTAAACCTTTGGCGTCGGGTTGAGTCTCGATCTCCTCCAATTTTAGCTTCAGTGCCAGAGCCGCAGGCCCTGAGCTCTTTCAGTTGGAGGTCTGCTGCTACTCGCTCCCGACGGCCGCAGAAGTCCAACTCGGGCGAGCTTGGGGACCGCGTCCTTGAGTATCTCTAGCCTTTTGGTATTTAGCTCGGTCGACTAAACTCGAGAGCCCGGTGACATTGCCTCCCGGCCGCGCCAGACTGGCAACCAAACCTGCACCCACGGGGTCCCCAGCGCTCGCCATCACGATGGGGATGGTAGTGGTTGCTTTCTTCGCCGCTAACGCCGGTCGCGTCCCTGTGACCACGATCAGATCAACCTTAAGACGAACCAGGTCCGCCGCAAGCTCAGGCAGGCGCTCATGCTTTTGCTCGGCAAACCGGTACTCGATGGTGATATTCTTTCCTTCAATCCAGCCAAGCTTGCTCAGCTCTTGCCGGAACGCCTCCACGAGGACCGCCATACCAGAAGCAGTGCTATTATCCAGGAAACCTATGCGGAAGATTTTCCTGTCTGCTGCGCGTCGGCGGAACACGCAAAGCGCAAGAGCAAAGCGCAAAGAGTAAGGACCGTGATTTTTTCTTCATGTCTTTTTCTCTGTCTCGATCCACTCGACACTCTGACACTCGCCCCTTCTCACTTGATCAGCCTACTCGCCCGCGCGAGCACCTCCGGTGGTATCGTCAGGCCGATCTGCTTGGCTGTCGCGAAATTCATTATGAACTTGTCGCCCGTCCGACCGGCAGCGCTACGGGTCTGGTAACTTTTTGGAGTCTAATCAGTGTTGTTGCGTTGTTTGTTGGCTGCGCTACAATGGCCGTGTTTTTGAGCAGGCTTTTGATATGGGACTGTTCCACGTAAAGGGCCATCTGACCGGTCCGACGGGGCGTGTTGAAGAAGTTGAGCTTCTTGTGGACACTGGCGCTACGCTTAGCGTGGTGCCACGATCGCTGGCGGAAAAACTTGAGCTGAAACCCACCCGCTCCCAACGCGTCGTGATCGCGGGCGGACAGCGAGGGGTCTGGCCCATAGCTGAAGCACGGTTGACTCTGAATGGCGATGCAATCACGACTCCATGCTTTATTGCGCCGGAGGGTCCAGTCTTGCTCGGCGCCGTCGCTCTCGAAAGTCTTTTCCTCGCCGTCGATCCCGTCGCCAAGCGCTTGATCCCGGTAGACGGGTTTGTTGGTTAGCACTGAATGGGCACGGCGGCTTGCAATCCCTACTGCCTGTTGCATTCTCTTCACCGAATCACCCGATCCGCCCTTGCCAGCACATTCGGCGGAATCGTCAGGCCGATCTGCTTCGCGGTTTTCAAATTGATCACGAACTCAAACTTCGTCGGCTGCTCGACAGGCAGATCGGCAGGCTTGGCTCCCTTCAGAATCCTGTCCACGAAATATGCGACGCGCCGGTAGCTGTCCGCGATGTCCGCCCCGTAGGACATGAGCCCGCCGGCATCTACAGCTTCTCTCCTGCCGTACATCGACGGTAACCGGCTCTTTAACGCAAAGCCCGCGATCCGTTTTGCGTTAGCAATCATTAGCTGGCCCCGGCGGCCACGTAGAGTCCATCCGGGCGCTGCTTGCCCATCGCAGCAAAAACCCTATCGAAATCGTCCGCAGCCTCGTACCTCCCAAGGCTGAATAGTCAACCGCAGCGCACGCGCCGCGACTGGGAGAACCTCTTTCACCTCGAGTACACTGCGCTGGAATGGCCGGATCGTAGAGAACCGCGACACGGGCAAGTTTGGGAACGGCTTCTTTGAGCAGCTCCAGCCGCTTCCCGCCTAGTTCTCTGGTAAGGTTTGTAATGCCGGTGACGTTGCCGCCGGGACGGGCAAGGCTTTCAATTAGGCCTGCCTCGACAGGATCGGCCCCAGCGCCCACCATAACGATGGGAATCGTCTTGGTCGCATTCTTGGCCGCCCGGATCGCACGCGGCCCCTCCTGCTACCACGATGATATCAACCTTGAGACGCACCAGCTCGGCCGCAAGCTCAGGAGACCGATCGCGCTTCCCCTCCGCATATCGGTACTCGATGGCGATGTTCTGTCCTTCTATGTAGCCACGCTCGCGCAGAGCCTAGCCGGATTGCCTCGGAACGAGCGGACTCAATAGCTGCATCACCCGCCGATAGGTACCCTATCCGCGGGACTTTCTTCGGCTGCTGCGCCTCGGCCGGACGAGCAAAGCGCAAGGAGCATAGCGCAAAGAGCAAGGAACGTGATCATTTTTCTTCATGTCGTTTCTCTCTGTCTCGATCCACTTGTCATTCGACACTTGACACTCCTCGCCCCTTCTCACTTGATCACTTTAGCTCGCCCGCGATAACACGTCAGGCGAGAGTTGTTAGGCCGATCTGCTTCGCCGCCTTCAAGTTGATGACGAACTCAAACTTCGTCGCCTGCTGCACCGGCAGGTCAGCCGGTTTGGCACCTTTCAAAATCTTGTCCACGTAAACAGCCGCGCGCCGATAGAGGTCATCGAAGTCCGCCCCGTAGGACATGAGGCCGCCCTCATCGACAAACTCCTTCTGGAAGTAAATAGCCGGCAACCGGTATTTGCCGGCAAGCTCGACGATCCGCTTTCTTTCGGCGAAAAAGCGGCGAGTGCTGATCGTCATAATCGCGCCCACCTGCTTCTGCTTTGCGGTTTGAAAGGCGCTCTCTAAACCTTTGGCGTCGGGTTGAGTCTCGATCTCCTCCAATTTTAGCTTCAGTGCCAGAGCCGCAGGCCCTGAGCTCTTTCAGTTGGAGGTCTGTCTGATACGCCGCCTCCCGCCGGCCGCAGAAGTCCAACTCGGGCGAGCTTGGGGACCGCGTCCTTGAGTATCTCTAGCCTTTTCGTGGTTAGTTCAAATGACAAACTCGAGAACCCGGTGACATTGCCTCCCGGCCGCGCCAGACTGGCAACCAGACCTGCACCCACAGGGTCCCCAGCGTTCGCCATCACGATGGGGATGGTAGTAGTCGCTTTCTTCGCCGCCAACGCCGATCGGTCCCGATGTGACCACGATCAGATCAACCTTAAGACGAACCAGGTCCGCCGCAAGCTCAGGCAGGCGCTCAGGCTTTTGCTCGGCAAACCGGTACTCGATGGTGATATTCTTTCCCTCAATCCATCCAAGCTTGCTCAGCTCTTGCCGGAACGCCTCCACGAGGACCGCGCTACCAGAAGCAGTGCTTGCATCCAGGAAACCGATGCGGAAGATTTTTCCTGGCTGCTGCGCGTGAGTGGGATTAACAGTCGCCAGAAACAAGGTTGCAAGTACGAAGAGAAGAAATTGTTTTCTCACTGGTTTTCCCCACCCCGGCCGCCGCTGCGCGGTAGCGATTTTCCTATGCTGCGATAAGCCATGATGAGTCTCCTCCCAAATGACAGATCAAAATCAAAACCTCACATAAAACATTACATACCTGGGTCCGGTCCGGTTATTGGGCTCGCGTCATTGATTTGCACGACTTTTTCTTAAGAATCGCGCACCGACGGGTTTGCCAGCTTTGCAAGTTTCTCTTCGATAAAGCCGATATGCAGTCGCAGGTTGTACAATTCTCCCGTGTAAGAAGGGGAACCGACACCGAAGCGACCTCTTTGTCTATTTCCTTTAGCCGTTTCATGGCCGCTTCCGCCTCTCGTGCATTTGCCTCTTGCTCGGTCACTGCATCGATTTCGCGAAGCGCCGCATACCAACGGTAAATCCGCGACCGAATGCGCCAATTGTAAAGTGGTGGGCCGACCCGAAACAGCGGGATCAAAACCAAGAAAGGCAGGATCAATATTTTCAAACGGTCCAGGAGCACCGCTGTTCTGTATGGAAACCATCGATGCAAAAGCGAAGGGCCGTCTCTGATATAGCGCCGGGCGTCGTCGTTCAATGGGAGGTCGACGAGGTCTATCGACGGAAACTGTCCTCTTCGCTCCAATACGCCTCCCTCTTGATGGACTTCGGTAACCGCCTTCAGGAGAGCCGGGATCAGACTGTCATCTAAATCTTTTCGCGCGACCAAGCTGGCCGCAACAGCCACGAGCTTGGTGTCGTGGGAGGGAATATTGCGCTCCAAGTCCAGCACTCCTTCGGTAAGAGTTACGGAAGTCAAAAACGGAAACACATGAGTATAAGCCGGCGCACGCTCGAAACTTAGCAGCTCAATGGCAGGATCCTGTAGAAGCCTGCGAATTAGCGTCGCCTCGGGTGAAGCGACATAAAAGGCATCATCGATCTTACCTGCTAAAAGCGAGGGGGCAGACTGAGCCAGATTCTCACGGAGTAGCGTCGCATTTGAATCCGAGATGCCGTCGGCCGAAAGAAGCCGTAGGGCGAGAAGTTGAGTGCCGCTGCCGGCGGCGCCCACTGCCACCCGTCTTCCTTTCAAGTCGGAGAGACGATTGATCCTCGCTGGTTTTCGATGGAAAACCCAAACCGGTTCAAGAAACAAACCCCCGAGGGATTCCAACTGCTCGGTGTCCGCATCCGCGGCGCTGCCTCCCTGCACCAACGCCAGCGAAACCGTGCCGGCTTTGAGCAGGTCGAGATTTTCGATGGACCCGGCAGTCGACACCACCTCAAGAGTAATACCGTCGCGTGCGAGCAAACGTGCGTATTTCTGGGCGAAGGCATAGTAAGCTCCGTCTTGTCCTCCCGTTGCAATCCGTACGGCCTTGGGCGGAGGCGGCTCCACAAACTGATAGGCGAACAGAAACCCCAGAACGACGATCAACGCGAGTAAACCCCAAACCTTCGCGTATTCGGTCAAAGCTGATGACAAGTGCTTGCTCATTATCCTGGTCTTTGAGGACCGACGTTACGATGCTCTAACGCGTTCCAGAAAAACTCTGTTCATTCGCGATAGCGCGCCTGGAGTTGGGCGATAAAGCCACTTTCCTCCAGCCGGCGCATGAAAGTGGTGTCCATCAGGGTCGCCGGATTGATGTCGGCGAGCCGGGGGTTCTGCAGCGCCAAGAGTCTTTGCATGTTTTTCAGTCCTTCAAGGGGAGGATAAGGCTTCGGTTCGAATTCTTTGATCACGTCCGCATACCCTTCCTCTGCGAGGGATGGATCGGAGAGTTTAAGCTTGGTCATGATAGTCTTGACCACCCGGGACTTGTTGCCGGGAGCCATGACATAGTATTCACCCTCCATCAGCGCCTTCATGATGTTCTCCAGGGTGTCGGAATTTTTCTCCAGCATGGTCTTTTTAGCGACGATTCCGGTGGCCGCCATCGCCGGGGTCACCTCTGTCAACACGGAGAACCCCTTTTGCTTGAGGGCAGGAATGTAAGTGCGGGAGGTCAATACCGCTGCGTCGATCACGTGTGATTCCAGGGCCGGGCCTATGATGGTTTGGTCGCCGATTACGAGGAGAGTAATCCGATCCCGCGTAGTATCCAATCCGAGCTGTTCGAGAGTCAGCATAACGTACATCCATAGGGTTCCACCAATGCTTTGCACGCCAATGCGTTTCCCTGCCAAGTCCGCCGCTTTCTTGATATCGGGTCGTACGATCAGATAGCCTTTCCCGCGGCTTACAAAGCTCGCGACCACTTTCAACTCAACGCCGGCTGCCGCCGCGCCGAGAACTGTAGTGCCTCCGGTGTAGCCGACGGTGATGTCACCAGCTGCGATACCCGCGGTCAACATCTGGTTATTGCGCACCAGCACCAGTTGCGCCGTGAGGCCGTACTTGCCAAAGAAGTCCAAGTCCTGGGCGATCCAGAGCGGCGCGACTCGAGGGGTTGGACTTGGATAGCCGATTACAACTCGGGTTGGTGCGGCGGAAGCGGCTTGGGTTAGGCCGACTTTGCCTACAACGGTGTACGTCGTAAGGGCGGCGAGCAGGCAAAGCCGAAATGCGAGGCGGTAATTTTCCAGATTAGAAAAGCGCGCCATAACACGACCCCTTTCTCGCTTGCATCGACAAGCACGAACATAAAGCGTCAACGCGTATACAGTGAATTGATGAAGCCGGAGGCGTCCAACTTCTGCAAAAACGAATTGTCAAAAAACTCCTCCGGTTTTGTTTGCGCGGCTTTCGGGTTTTTCGCTACCTCCAGAACCGCTTGCACTTCTTCTTTGGTCATGAGCGGCAATCGTTGAAAAACCGGCGCATGCTCGTCGTAAACCGCCTCCAGCGCTTGTCGGTTATCGGTCTTCATGTACTTGGCCATCACTTTGATAGCTGTCTCTTTATCGCGATGGATGATGGAGATCGCTTCCACGTAGCCCCTGAGATAGCGGCTCACGGCGTCGGGCTTTTGCTGGATGACTTTACGCGTGGTTACGACGGCGACAAAGATGAAGGGAATATTGAGCTCGGTGACATTGAGAATATGCTTCAAGCCTAATTCTTGAGCCTGAAAGGTTATCGGAGCGCTCATGAGTCCGGCGGCGGCGTTGCCTGACTTGAGCGTGGTCAACACCGCGGGCGAACTGCCGGCGTAAAGAATCTTCACGTCCTTGTCCGGCACCAACCCATACCGCCGCAGCAACATGCGACTGGCGTAATCCGTCGAAGCCGCCGGCTGAGTCACTGCGAGGACTTTACCTTTGAGATCGGCGACCGTTTTGATGGCAGGGTCGCCGTACAGGTGAAAAATGAATCGCGGTGCCGTGCTCGCGATGTAGACGGTGTCCGCTCCTTCCAAGGCTACATCGATTCCCTGATTGCCGACTAAACCGATCTCCTCAGTGCCGCCAACGATCGCTTGGATCGCGGTGGTTGCGGCGAGATAGTTAAGGCTGTGTTGCAGTCCATGCTTGGTGAAGAGCCCAAGGTCTTGAGCAACCCAAGCCGGCGACATAGTTCCGCCGAGGGCGTTGTAGACGCCGCGGAGACTAGGAGCTTCAGCAGCAGAGAGTTGGTACTCGAACGGTAAATGACTTGAAACAGCTAGAACTGCACCTAGAGCTAGGCTGGCCAAGTTTGTCCATCGCCCCATATTGCCTCCTGTGGCGCTGAATGTATTCGGAGACTAGGTGAGCGTCCCTCCGGGTGTCAAGAAGAAAAGCACCAGTTGCAGGGAGTGGCTGGTGCAGCCGTTGCGATTCTCCTTGACGCTCGCTCACGGTTTTGCCTAATCTTCTACAGCGTCAAGTTGGTTGGGGCCGTTGATCCGGCCAGAGCATAGGACGGAGGACTAAAAATGACGATGGGAAAAGTTATGAGGCTAGGGCTCTCCATTATCGCGGGCCTCGCGCTTTGTTCTCCTGCGCGTGGAGCCGATCGGCTGACGTTGAGCTCCACCAACCCCACTGCGTTGGAAATCGATCAAATCGTGGCCCGGGAGAAAGGATTTTTCGCGCGGGAGAATATTGATCTTGATGTCACCTACATGACACCTGATCTCGTGATCAAAGCGCTGCTTGCCGGAACCGTGGACCTATCGAGATCGGGTGCTCACTTCGGCTTGATCGCGGCGGCACGCGGCGGCGAGGTAAAAATCATTGGCGGATCGACCTACGGCTATCCCTATCAAGTCATCGGCCAACCCCAGTTGAAATCGCTCGCTGACCTTAAGGGCCAAAAGATAGCCGCTGCTTCCTTAGCCAGCATCACGACGACGATATTCAAAGATGTCATGCAGCGGCAGGGTATTCCTCCGGCGGCCTACACCCTGCTCTTTGTTGGCGGAAGTCCTGAAAGGTTTCAAGCCGTGAGCTCAGGCCAGGTCGCAGCCTCGCTAGCGGAGGCCCCGCCGTTCAATTTCAGATCCATCGATGCCGGCAGAAAGGTTCTGCTCAATTATTCCGACGATATTAAGAACTTGCTTTACACCGCCTATTTCGCCTCGAATAAGTCACTCGCGCAGAACCGGGCTCTGTTCACACGATTCATGAGGGCGATGGGACAAGCGATGCACTGGCTGAACGACCCGGCCAACGAGAAGGGGTTATAGAGGTCATGATGCAGCGCTTGAAAATTGATGAAGCTACCGCGGAGCGCACCTATAAATTCATGGTTCCTGAGAATAAGGCCTTTCGCGGTGAAGGGGCGATCGACGTTGCCGGATTGATCGAGATGATCCGCTTGCTTGCCGCCGATCAGATGATCCCGAAGCGGGAGCCTTGGGAGACTTTCGTCGATCCCTCTTTTCCGACGATAAAGTAATACAGGCCGAACTTTCGAGCAGCTTAAGCGCGATGGAGGATTAAAAATGTTAGAGAGCAAGGCGGAAAGCACGCCTTCGGCGTATCAAAAATTGTTGGACGAGCTACCGCGCACGGGGCCGGGAACCCGAGGCGGTGAGATGCTCAGGCGGTATTGGCACCGGTCTGTTTATCGGCCAACCTCAAGGACATTCCGATCGCCGTTAGAATGCTAGGCGAAGACCTAGTGGTGTTCCGCGACGGCAAGGGACGGCCGGGGTTGTTGAGAATTCACTGCCAACATCGGCTGGCGTCATTGGAGTATGGTCAAGTGATGGAAGATGGCCTGATGTGCTCCTATCATGGCTGGAGATACGATACTCAGGGTCGCTGCATCGACACGCCTTTGGAGCCACGCGAGCAGCGATCTAAAGGATAAGATCCGCCATCTTTGGTATCCCGTCGAAGAATGGGGAGAGCGTCATTTGGACTTATATGGGACCGGAAAAAGAGAACCCTCCGCCGCTACCCAAGATCGATGTCCTCGCTCGCAGGGACGGCGAAGTCAAACTAGTGGGGGTGACGTCCGGAATTACAGCTATCTCAACTGGATGGAAAATTTCGCCGACATGGGTCACGCCGTGGTGCTTCATGGCCTGGTGATAAGGGATCTTCCGACAGAGCTCAAACCCTTTAGCGATACCAGTATAAAGAACTGGATGCCTCTGCCGCTGGAATTTGTCGAAACCGACTACGGCATGAAGACCGTCTCCGGTTCTTGACACTGGCGACCCGGAAGTAAAATTCGTCAACACGTGGGGCCTGGCCATGCCGATTCACTGGAGGTTTTCCGGCATCCGATCCGGCTTTCCCCCGATTTTACGGATGAACGACAAGAAGGCGGCGGTATGATCCGGATCATCGACGATACGCACTTCGAGCTCATTCGCTACAATTTGTTCCGCAAAGGGAACTTTCCGGGAACTTTCGTGTTCGCGTTACCGCCGGACTTGAAAGGCACGGTCGAAAAAAAGCGCACGACAAGCGAAGATATTCCGGCTGGGAAGGCGTGCCTGCGCTGGAAGACCTAGTGTTGCAGGAATCTCAAGGAGACATTCCCGATCGCCGGTTCGAACATCTCGGCACCTCCGACCGCGGTGTCATCATGATGCGGAGAATATGGCACAAGGCGATGGAAAGACGTCGCCAATGGCAAGGACCCCAAGGGAGTCGATCGGATGCGAAGGGAATGCTTGAAGTGGATACCTTTCATGGCCACGTCAAGGTTAGCGAGCTTAAAATAGGTCCGGAGAACATGCCTTCTTCGATGGATGGAAGAGGGCTGATTCGAGATCAGAACGGCAATCTGGTTTTTACGTAGAGTTCGGGGTCATTTAATTTTATCTAGGGCACCATTTCGTAGGTTGACGGTGGTTTGGATGTTTTGCTAAAGGAAGGTCAGGTAGTGGCTCAATCAGGATCATAGTCTGCTTTGAGTTGAGAAAGATTTCTCGCTGCCGCTCGAAATGACACCTAGAGGATTTGTCATCCCGAACCCCCGATAACACGCTCAGGGTAACTCCGTGAGGATCTTCTCGGAACTGAACCACTATCGAATTCAGGTTCGTTACAAAAGGAGGGTTGGAAGATGGATTTTACGCTGGATAGCTTTGCATCAGAGTGTCGTCGGATTCTACAAGCGGACCCCAGTCCAGTAGGGCGAGGGTAAAATTCGTGAGTTGGTGCAGGAGGTGCTCAAGGATGAAAAGTTCCTGGCCACCTATCTCAATGAGAACACGCCGGATCGTCAGGTGATTTACGAAGATCCCGAGCTGGGTTTCTGCATCTGCGCGCACATGAGTCATGGCGCCAGGGAAGCCAATCCGCACGATCACGGCAGCTCCTGGGCGATCTATGGACAGGCCATCGGCGAGACCGAAATGAGCGACTGGGAAGTTCTTGAACCGGCCGCTGAAGATAAGCCAGGGAAAGTCCGGCGCGCCCGAGTTTACTCGTTGAAGCCCGGTATGGCGCACATTTACAACGAGGGCGATGTGCACTCGCCAAAACGAGTGACCACGACGGGGCTCATTCGCATCGAAGGAAAGAATACCCAGAAAATGAAACGCTTCGCCTATAAGGCGTTGTGACGTCACAGCCATAGTCGCTCTGGAGCACCGATAATAGAGTTGCATCTGCTGGACGATATGGCGTAGCTCTCCTGAGACCGGCTCCAGTAATGTGTATGCCCGGCACAAGCTGGTAGAACCTGAGGATGAAGCTGAACTGTGGGTCGGATGCCGCAGATCAGCGAGCTATGAATCCGCCTCTCTTAATCGGTACTTCAGGTTATTCGTATCCCGGTCCGCCTCCGCAGGGCTGGTTTGGTGCCTTCTATCCCGAAACCAAGGGGAAAGGCTTCGATGAGCTGAAATACTATTCGCAAATTTTCAACGCTGTTGAAATCAACTTCACCTTTACCGGCCGCCGTCCCAGAAGGTGACCCGGGGTTGGGTCGACAAGACGCCAACCGACTTCAGCTTTGCGATAAAACTATGGCAAAAGTTTACGCATCCGATGAAGATTGGCCGAAAGGCCTCGGAAGACCAGTGGCAGCCGGCAACACAGGAAGACGTAGACGAATTTCGTGGTGGGATTCAACCCCTCGCCGAAGCCGGAAAACTGGGAACGCTGCTGTTGCAGTATCCAACCGGATTCCATTGCACTCCCGAAAACACGGAAAAAGTCGCGCGGACCTTACAGGTCTTCTACGACTATCCCAAAGTAGTCGAGCTTCGGCACAGTAGTTGGGACGAGAAAAGCCCCGAAATTAGAGCGCTGTTGGAAGGGAATCGAGCGAGCGGGGTTATCATCGACGAGCCAAAGTTCGCGTCTTCCATCCGTCAGGACTTCGCGCCCCTTGGTGAGATATTCTATTTTCGCGCTCACGGCCGCAATGCGAAGGCGTGGTGGCGACCCAAGGAGTCCTGGGAGCGTTACGATTACAGCTACTCGCGCGAGGAGATCAAGAAAATCGCGGAGCGCATTAAAGGCGTCACGAGCACACCGGGGATAAAGAAAGGGTTCGCCTTTTTCAACAATCACGCCCGAGCCAACGCGCCGGCGAATGCCATCATGCTTTCTCAGGAATTGGGACTAAGGCTAAAAGCAATGCCGAGTGAAGCGATGCTAGCGAAGTTCCCCCAGCTGGTGAACGTTGATTCTTCATCGGCTCAGCAGAGGTGACTAGCGGCGGCGCGTTTTGGGGTTGCCCGTTCGGTAAGAGACCGCGACATACAAAATCACCACGGCCAGCAATAAAAATTCATTCATCAGTGTATTGCCTCGCTATTATTACGTTTGACGCCCGTCGCGCGGATTTTGTTTACTGGCGCGCATTATTTAAGCGCTTGAGAAGGCTAGGCGGGAGCAGTTTCCCTGTGGAGCGTAGGCGTAGGTTTGACCACCAACGCGTAAAGCCAGGTTGCGATGAGCAGGACTCCAACCAGACCCCACAGAAGATAGACATAGCTCTGGGTGCGGTCGTAAATCGCGCCGGCAACCACGGGGCCGATGACGGCACCCCAGGCCTGAACGAAAATCATGACGCCACGGATCTTGGCAAAGTTGGTGCGACCGAAGAATTCCCCGACACAGGACCAATTTATCGGAAACGTCGCTTCCACTACCGTAAACAACGGCAGGAAAAACCAAATCTGCCAATGCTCTTGCGCGAAAATGAGCACGATCATCGACAGGATGGCGAAGAGCATGCAGGCCGCCATGAGCTTGGCCTTATTCATCCGGTCCGCCAGCCAGCCGAGTAAGAGCGTCGCCGGTATACCGAGAAAGGACTGGGCGCCCAAAGAAATGCCGCCTCCGTCTGGCTCATCCCCTTCCACACCATGATCGGAACGTAGTGCACAGCCACCGCGGTAAGGACAACGATTCGCAGCGCGGTTCCGATGGTGAGATACCAAAGGGCGACGTCCGCATCGACTCAGCGAGGGTGAAATGAGCTTCCTGCGGCGTCCTTTGTGTTTGGCCCCGCTGCTGAGTTTGCGTCGAATGAAAAGTGGAATCGCCGTCGGGTTGCAGGCCCATGCTCTCCGGTGAACGGCGAACCAGTAATGCCAGCGGCAATCCGGCCAAGAGAAAAATTATGCCGCTGCCGAACGCAGCCGGCCTCCAGCCCCAGGTGTGGATAGCCCAAGCCAGCAGCGGCGTGAGCAGAAACCCACCGAGATTCACCGAAGCGCTGATCAGTGACATTGCCCTGGTTCGCATGCGAATGAACCAGGTGTTGGCGATGACCATCGGGGCATCCATGAAGCCCGCCTGGAACGATAGCGAGACTACGCCGAGATAGATCACCAGGAGAGCAAAGTAGCTCTGCACTTCGGAGAGCAACATGTGGCCCGCGCTGCTCATGATGATGGCAATGAGGATCAGGGGACGGGGGCCGTAGCGGTCCATGAAGTAACCGGCTACGGGACCTTCGAAAGCCCCTGCGCGCGGGCCAGAGAAAAGACCAAAGAAGTGGCGGCGCGGCTCAGTCCCAGATCCTGGCTGAGCGGCAGGAAAAAACCGAAAAGCCATAGAAGTATAGCCCGCCTCCGAGGACGCGCAGGGCTGAACCGACGGCGACCATGCGCCATCCGTAGAAAAGATCTCGCGATTTTCCGATCATGAAAATTTGAAGTGAAAAGTTAGCTTAACCGACCGATGGCATCGGTGCAATCGGATCGCTACGCAAACAGCGGCAAGGCCTGGGCGCGAATTCCTTGACGTTGAATTCACACCTTGCCTAGAGCGTAGATATTATCGTGGGAACTGCAAGCAGTCACGTTTAAGGAAAAAGAGGCGATTATTTGCCGCGGATGCGGCCGTCCATCACATGCCCAATTCCTTTTGCGCGGCCCTTAGATAAGTCAAGTCGATGTATCGTTCGGGTGAGGGGAGGGAGTGCTCTGCTTGTTATTCTGGGCCAGGATCTGGATCTGAGTTCTTACACCTTCGACATCGACATCTCCTTTTGGTGGCCAAGCGTTGCTGCGAACGTATTCTTCCCAGCCGGCTTCGGCATAGCGGCGCTCGAGCTTTAGCTCTGAGCTGATTAAAGTGATGGCCTCTTCCCGGTTCTGATGGAGCCACTGAAAACTGCGGATCAGGCCGCGCAACACTTTTTCACCGTGTCCGGATTATCCCGCGCCCAGCGCTTGGCGACGACGAGACCCGAAAGTTGGTAGTGTGTGACATACTCATGCACATCGCCGATTTTCGTATAACCCAAGTCGACGGCCTTGTAGCTCAGGGGCGCCGCCAGCAAGGTCGCATCCATTCGGCCGGCTTCGATCGCAGCGAAGCGCTCGGGCGTGCCGCCCATCGACAAGAGCCTATAGTCGCGAGGGTAATTCAGACCGTTTTTTCGAGCATGAGGCGGAGCAGCACCGTCGAACCGGAGGTGAGGCTGGAAACGCCGATGGTCGCCCCTTTGAGGTCCTTGAAGCTTTGGAACTTTTTGGTGGCGACGAGCCTGTAAGTGGCCCCGTTAATGATGCCGCCGATGACCTCCAATTCTTGTCCCTTATCGACAGCGCTGATCATGGCATCCACGGTGGTCGCGTCGAACTGGGTTGAACCGCCGATCAAGGCCTGCACGCCCGTTGTCGCCGATCGTAGAATGGGGATATCTACACGTACTCCTTCGGCCTGGAAAAATTTCTTGATGTTGCCCACCCACGGAGGCATATAGCCCACTGTCTTGGAAGTCGTACCGATGATGACATATTTTTCGTCGCCGGATTGAGCGCCAGCTGTTCCAGAGAGGATGGTCAGAGCGAGAATCAGTGCAGCCGCGATTGAGCCTATTGCATTCATCAGGTTCTTCCGCAGATTGTTGTCATTCTCACTTGGTTTGCGGATCGCTGGCGCGGGACAAGGTTGAGGTGAGGATTTTCAGATTCTCGCTTTTTCGATGTAACGCACGAACAGGTATTTGTTTTCCTGGGAGTCCAGAGCGGCCGCCGGAACGTCGCCGGCTCCCGCCTCGACCTTCGCCAGGATGAAATAGAGATCGTTGCCCTTCAAAGCACGCAAGAATTCCGCTTCGAATTCGGACAGCGTCTTCGCGGTGATGACGTTGGCAAAACCACAGCCCCGGGCAACGGCGGCCAGGTCAGCCTGCCCCGCCGTTGCCGTCGGCGCGCCGCGGGAGGACTCGTAGCATTCGTTGTCGAATACTATGTGAGTCAAGTTCTTCGGATGTTGGTTTGCCATTGTGGCCAGGCTGCCGAGATTGAGGAGCAAAGAGCCGTCCCCGTCGAAAGCCACAACCTTGCGGTGGGGCAGCGCCAACGCCAAACCTAGCGCCATGGAAGAGGTGAGGCCGAGGTTCTGCAAATGGTAATTACCCGGGTGAGGTCTCAGCGCTTGCCATTCGTGGCGCACCGCGCCGATGTTCGTGACCACCAGTTCTTCGCCGAAGTGGGGCGCGATCGCTCGAAGACAATCGTATCGTTTCATCGAACTACCTCAACGCTTGCTTGTTTAGGACGATGGCCGTAGGGCGGCGCGAGGAGCGCGCGAGAATCTGGCTATCGCGAATGGTGGGGCGAATATCCTCGAAACGGCCGACTTTCTCGTACACAATATGCATTGCTTGCAATACCGGCTCGGTCAGAGCGCCGACGGTGGCATGCCCGGCGTTTTCCTCGCCGACGCCGCCGCTGTGGCCGATCAACATCAAGACCGGTATACCCGGATGAATACAGACCGTCGCCAAGGCGTTCGCCGACAATAGAAAGCCGGCGTTCATCATCACCATCGCCGGCTTTTTCCCGCCCAGGTAGGCGCCCGCGCAGATCCCGATTCCCTCTTCCTCCCGGGTCACCGGCACATGATGAATCGCCGTATCTTCACCCAGCGCCATGACCAGGTCATGAAGATTCGCTTCAGTCAGGCTGGCAACGAAATCGACGCCGGCCTCTTTAAGCGCATCGACGATCTCCGCCGCCACTTCTCGCTTCATGTTTCCTCCTTCGGCCGTGCTCGCGTCTTCGAGAGCTTCACTCTGTAAATGAATGGTAGAACTAACGCCGAAAGATCTGGCGAAATTCTTCTTTCTTTTTGAGTATTCATCCGCCGTCATGGAGATCACTTGGACAAACTTGCCAGCCACGTGGTCCGCGCCTTCGATGGGCGGATAGATGCCGCTTCGGTTCACGAACTCACCCACGTTGGCCATGATTTCCGAACTCTCCTGACCGAGAAAATAATCGATATAGAGCTTCGCGGCATTTGGGTGCGGCGCTTTCGCGGGGAGGCCGATGTAATTGCCGTCGCCCAAATACACGGGAAGTCCTTTCACGTAGTCCATCGGCGCCCCTTTTCGGCTCCACAGATGAACATACTTCACATAGGCGACACCCAAAGGCATTTCTCCCGACGCGATGCGCTCGCCCACTGGCACCATCGAATCGAGCATAAGTGGTTCCAAAGCGGCGAGCCGTTTGATCCAGTCATTGGCCTTCTGGGTCGAGCCGAAGACGAGATGGAGACTCGAAAGCCAGTCGATGGTAGTGTCGTGAAGAGTCGGGTTGCCCATGGCGATCTTTCCCTTCCACTTCGGGCTGACGATATCATCGTACGATTTTGGCGCATCCTCCAGTTTGATCATGTTTTTGTTGTAGATGAAGCCGACGATCACGCTCCGATAGTTGGGACCAAAGAAGTCGTCGATCAGGTTCTTGTCATAGTTTTTCGCCGACGGTGAAACGTAGCGGGTCAAAAGTCCTTTTTCTTTATTGATAAACTTCATGGGCTCCGCAGTCGTGAAAACGGCATCCGAGCTCATCCTGCCGGTGCGGTGCTCGCTCGTGATTCGATCAATGATAACCGTGGACGAGCCGCGAAAGTAGTTGGTCTTGATACCGTGCTTTACCTCGAATCCCTTGTTGATGGCTGCGGCCACGTCGTTCTCAAGTGATCCGAATACGACGACCTCGCCTTCTTTCTTGGCCGCCTGGAGGAGATCAGGATTTTGCGCGTAAGTCGGTTCGATGACTGCCGCCAGCAACGCCACGATCAAAAATAGCTGGGCAATGCTAAAAGTACGCTCTGCGGGAGAATTTCATGACGTCCTCCATTTCGTTTGGATCTACGTCGAGCCGGTTTGGAAGATCAAGAATCGGAAGCAACATAGAGCACGCGGTCCGCCGGCAAATCCAACGGCAACCGGTCCCAGCTATCTCCTTGATCCGTACTTGCCAATATATCTCCATGGCCTTTCTGCGTGGAATCTGCCGAGCGGCCGCGGGACACGGCGCCGAGACCGGCGTAAACGATTGACGGATCTTCCGGATGCTGCGCCAGCGCCCAGACCATCTGCTGCATATTTTCCGGCAACCACTTTCCCACGCCGACGCGCTCCCAGCTCTCAGCGAGGTTGCGGCTGCGGAAAACGGCACCCTGGGCGCGTTCCGGGCGATCCCAATAGCCCGGCGATTTGTCCGCCGTGGCCACTAACATCGCAGGTGTTGTTCCAGGCAAGAAAACAAAATCGTGAAAGTAGTCGCGCGTAAATCCATTCTCGGCGCGCTGCCAGCCTTGGCCGGGATCGCCGGTTTTGAAAAATCCTCGGGCGGTGGCCACGAAATAGAGATCTTTGCGGCTTGGGGCGCTGCTGATGTGGTGGATATCCAGATAGTCGATGCCGCCGCTGACGTCCTGCCAGCGCCGGCCCCGGTCGAAGCTGCGGATGATGCCGCCATGTTCCAAGCAGACATGGAGGATCTTCGGATCATCCGGATGGACGAAGATATGCCGCACATGCTCTCGGTGTGGCGGACGCGGGTAGCTCCATTGTGCTTTGACCTGCGCCGGCAAATCCTGAACGCCGGTCAATTCCTCCCAGCTCTTGCCGCCGTCCTCGCTGCGGTAGAGATGAATCGGCTCGATACCGACGTAGATGACTTGCTCATTGGTCGGATCGACGGTCACGGCCCGCACGTTTCCTTCGAACACCCGGCGCCAGCTCTTGCCGGCGTCGTCCGTGCGATAGAGTCCATCTTGTGTGACTCCGAGGTAAACGACGTTGGGTTGGCTTCTTAGCCCGTCGATGGAATCGATCGTGCCGGTCTCGAAGGAGACCGCCACGTTCTCCCAGGAGCCATTCTTGGAACGCCAGACGAACAAACCTTCTTGGGTGCCCGCATAGATGCGAACGGGAGAGGCCATGAGCAATTCCTCCTTTGTCTGAAACGTCGATACTGGATACTTAGCTTACTGGAGTATTGGGAAGACAGGAATCTGAGTCACCCATCACTCCAACACTCCATTACTCCATCACTCCATTTTTCATCTTTCCGCTAACTCTTTGACCGCCGCCAGCACCTCCACATAGGTGCCACAACGGCAGAGGTTCCCCGAAAGATAATCGCGTGCCTGTTCTTCTGTAGGATGCGGATTACTCACGAGCAATCCTTTGACGGCCATGATCATCCCCGGCGTGCAGTAGCCGCATTGGAACGCTTGATGCTTGAGAAATGCTTCCTGCACCGGGTCGAGTTCGCCGCTCTGCGACAAACCTTCGATCGTGGTAACTTTCTTAGCCTCGGCATTGGTAGCCAACATGAGACAAGAGCTCACGGGCCGCCCATCGACCAGCACAGTGCAGGAACCGCACACGCCGACGCCGCAGCCCTCGACCGAACCTTTGAGCGCGAGATCGTCGCGCAAGAACTCGAGCAAGGTCTGATTTGGTTTTACCGTAACCTCTTGCGGTTGCCCGTTGATCGTGGTCGAGATCGTGATCTTCAACTTAACTTCGCTCCGTGGCTGCCGCGTTGAGTAGCGCGACGATCTTGTCCGGCTTGACCGGCAAGTCTCTGATGCGAATACCGCCCAGCGCATTGGCAATCGCGTTGCCGATGGCCGGTGCCACCGGCGGCAACGCCGCTTCTCCCACTCCCTTGGCGCCGGAGGGACCCTCGGGGTGAGGCGTTTCGACCAAGACGGAACGAAACTCCAGCGGCTGATCTTCCATGGACGGAAGCATGTACTCCAAGAAATTGCTGTTAATCGGCTGGCCGTTGTCATACACCATCTCTTCGAAAAGCGCTGAGCCCAGACCGGACAACATCGAGCCTTCGTTCTGCAGCCCGCACTGTTTGGGATGAATCGCTTTGCCCGCGTCGACCGCGGTCACGATGCGCAAGACGCGCACTTTTCCCGTCTCCGTATCGACCTCGACTTCGACACCGCAGGCGGAGAAGAACCAGAATGCCGCGGCTTTGCCCTTTCCCGTCTTCGGGTTCAAGCCCCCTTCGGTCTTGAAACAATAGCCGCCGAACATGCTGCCGACTGACGCTCCAAAGCGTGCCTTGAAAATTTCCGTGATCGATAGACGTTTATCGGGAACCCCGCGTACCCAGACGGCGCCATCCCTCAATTCCAGATCCTCGATCCGCGCTTCGAGTTTCTTCGCCCCGACTTCGAGCAGCTGATTTCTGATCTCGACCGCTGCCTTCTGTGCCGCCTGTCCCATGTGAAACGTCGTGCGGCTTGAGCTCGATGGACTTATCGTAGGGCGTAAGATCCGTATCCGGCAAGCTCACCGAGACTTTCTCAAAGGGCAATCCCAACTCGTCGCCGACGATTTGCGCCAGAGAAGTCAATGCTCCCTGTCCCATGTCGACGCTGCTGGTAAGAAGAATCGCCGAGCCGTCGGCATTGAGACGCACGTTAGCCGACGAGGTCGTCGGCGTGGTTGTGCTTTTAATTGTTACCGCAAGCCCTTTGCCGCGGACCAGGTTCTTTCCGCCGGCGGCGCCGACTGTTCTTCCTTCCCCTTCCAGCCAATCGCGGCGGCGGTGCGCTCAGGCAATCGGTGATGCCGACGGAAACCAGCTTTTCGCCGGTGACGAATACATCGCCCTCTTTGACGAGGTGATTCAGGCGCAATGCTAAAGGATCGATCCCAAGCCGCCGCGCGATGTCGTCCATCTCGGATTCGTACGCCCAACAGACATGGGACACGCCGACGCCGCGGAACGGACCGGTGGGCGGCAAATTGGTGTAGACGGAGTAGGTCGACAGACTCCGGTTGGGAATATTGTAAGGGCCGCTGGATACATAACAGCCGGTTTTGGCGTTGACCGGCCCATTGAGCGCGTAAGCGCCGATTTCATAAAAGACCTCGACCTTGCGCGCGACGATGGCGCCGTCCCTTCTCACTCCGGTTTTGATTTTAACCACCGCGCCGTACCGTCTGCCGGTGAGAAACACTTCATCCCGTGTTAAAACCCACTGCACGGGGCGGCGCGCCTTGCGCGCGAGCAGCGCAAGCGCGGGTTCCAGCCGCGCATGGGTCTTGCCGCCGTAACCGCCGCCGAGAGGTGGAACGATCACGCGCACCTGATTTTCCGGCAATTTGAAAATCTGCGCCAGCTGCTCTTGCACGCCGGAGGGATTCTGCGAGGCGGAATGGACCACCAGCTTGCCGCTCGGCTCCCAATAGGCAGTGGCGGCATGGGGCTCTATATGGCCGTGCTGCACCGGCGGCAAGGTGTAAGTATTCTCGAAGATCTCGTCCGCTTCGTGAAACCCTTTTTGGATGTTCCCGTCTTCGACGCGGAACACGCTGCAAACGTTGCCGCCCAACTCGAAATTGAATTCTTCGCGGTGCACGCCCGCGTTGGTCTCATTGCGCTGCGCGTGCAGTACCGGCGCGCCGGGCTTGGCGGCTTCGATAAGGTCGAACACCGCTGGCAATTCTTCGTAGTTGACTTCGATCAGATCCAAGGCCTCTTCCGCAATCTCCCGGCTTTCCGCGGCCACGAGCGCGACGACCTTCACCGACGTGGCGCACGCGATCGGTAGCCACCACGGGTTGATCGTCGACCACCGGTCCGAAATAGGGATTCAAACCGGTTAAGTCATCGCGAGTGACCACAGCTACGACGCCTGGATATCTTTCCGCCTGGGTCGAGTCCACGCGCAAGAGCTTCGCGTGCGGGTAGGGGCTCCGGAGCGCCTTGGCATAGAGCATGCGCGGCAACACAAGGTCGGGCGCATAGTTGATCGCGCCGGTGACCTTCGCCAATCCTCCCACCATCGTGACATTGGTACCGATCAGAGACATGCTTAACTTTCTGTTCTACATTTGTGCCGCCGCGGTCAGTGCCCGGCGAACCAGCACGCGGACGAGGTGGCGCTTGTAAGCGGCGCTCCCGCGCAAGTCGTCGATCGGATCGACGCTACGACCGGCTTCCGCGGCGATGCCCTCGATCAAGTCATACGTCAGCTTCTCTCCGCGCGCCATCGATTCACCGGTTTGCAGGCGCACCGGTTTCGGTGACACCGCGCCGACGACCAAACGCAGCTCGCGGCGAGACTCCGGCAGTCATGTGGGCCAGCGCCGCGATCCCCGTACACGGCCTTTCCTCAGAAGAGCCGGTGGTAAACTTGATGTAAGTGCCACGAAAGGTATCCGCCGGTGGCACTACGATCGCCGACACCAGCTCGCCGGGTTCCAGCGCCGTTTCGTAACTGCCGCGCAAGAACTCAGACAACTTTATCTGCCGCGTCTGCGCCCGGCTCAACAGCTCAACCGTCGCGTCCAGCGCAATCAATACCGTCGGCGGATCCGACTGGTAATCGCCATGGGCCAAATTGCCGCCGAGGGTCGCCATATTGCGAATCCGAATATTCGCCACCACATGACACGCTTCGGCAAGCACCGGATAGTGTTGGCGTACAACGGAAGAGCTTTCGATATCGTAGATCGTGGTCAACGCGCCGATACGCAGGCCGGCCAATGAGTCGTAGGCGATGCCGCAGGCGGTTTTGATTTTGCCTAAATTGACGAGCGTCTTGGGAACGAAAATGCCATGTTTAACGAGAGTGAGCAGCGCCGTGCCGCCGGCGATGACTTTTGCAGCGTCGTTGTTGGCGATGAGACCGCAAGCTTCTTCGAGGGTGGTCGGTTCAACTAGGTCGAATCGTCGCATTGCTGGCAATTCCGATCTTGACGTGACGCATCGAGGTCACGTCACTGCCGAAAAAATACGTATCACAGAGTCAGGCTGTGTCAAGGATACGTTTGTTGACGCGGCACGCCGGCGGGTGTTATGAACCGAGCAATCGATCTGATTAACCGATCACCAAACTAATTGAAGACGGAGGTTCCGATCATGCTTAGGATCGACGCCGATGCGCCACGTGCTGGAAACGGAAAAAACCTGGGAATACATGGAGAGCGCCGAGCGCAAGTTCAGACCGCAGGTGGTCGGCGCCAACGATGGCTCGTCGACGGATGAGTATTGGTTGGTCGACGGCACCTTGCGGCTCAAATCGCGCAACGTCGGCAAGAACACGCCGATGGCGTCGCGGGAATTGCGCGACGTTAACGCGCGCCTCAAGCACATGGACGAGCTGGGTGTCGACGTTCAAGTCATTTTTCCGACAATCTTTATTATCCCGCTTACGCCTCGACCCGAAATCGAGGTGGCGCTATGCCGAAGTTACAACCGATGGATGGCGGATATTTGGCGGCAGGCGAAAGAACGGTTGCGCTGGGTCGCGGTGTTGCCGCTGCTCAGCATGGACAAAGTTTATGAGGAAGCAAAGTTTGGGAAGGAGAACGGGGCGGTGGGTATTTTTCTCCGCGGATCGGAGCGCGATCTCCTGCTGAGCGATTCCTACTTTTTTCCGCTTTACGATGCGGCAAGCCGATTGGTCTTGCCGATCTGCATCCACTCCGCTACGGGAAGTCCGATCTTGTTCAACTACTTTAAATACGAAACCATCGGCTTCTCGAAGTTCAAGCTGGTGCTCGTGGGCGCCTTCCACAACATGATCATGGACGGGATCCCGAACGGTTTCCTATGTTGAAGGTGGCTTTCCTCGAAGTTAGCGCGCAGTGGCTCCCCTATGTGCTCACCGATCTTGCCAAGCGCTACCACCTCCAGGGCAGGGAATTAAATAAGCAAGCACTGCTGCGCGAGAGCCGGTTCTACGTCGGCTGCGAAACCAGCGATGATCTTCCATACATCGTCGAGCACGCCGGCGAAGACAACCTGGTCGTTGGCACCGACTACGGCCACGCGGATAGCGCAACGGAGCTACTGGCGCTTCGCGGCGTGTTGGAGGACAAGCGGTTGAGCGGTTCGATCGCGAACAAGATAGTCAGCGACAATGCCCGGGCGCTTTACGGCTTGTGATTTACGAGGTGGGAAATCGGATCACGGCTTTACCGCAGAGACACAGCGCGGCGAAGCCTGGCAAACCGAATATCTCCCGCAAGATGCAAGCATGTCCGCAAAGACGCCGAAGGGACCGCAAAGGTCGGGAAAAATGAATAGGATGGTTGTGTAAAAATTATCAATCTTTCGGTTCCGAAACTTGGCGTACTTTGCGCCTTGGCGGAGTCAATCCCCGTGTTCGAGCATTCCAGATCAACGCAAAATTTGTGCGACTGCGTTATAGTTAGTAACCGTAGCGCAGAGTGATTTTTATAAAACCTTTTCTCCGCGATCTCGCGCCTCGGCGGTGAATTCCTCGATGTAAATGGGCGCATCCGTATCATGAAGATTCTTGTCACCGGCGGGGTCGGCAAAGTGGGTCAATGGGTCGTGCGCAAATTGCTCGACAGCCCAGCCCACGAAGTCACCGTGTTCGACCGCGTTCCGGGGCCGGAACGCGGCGCGGTCAAATACCTTGTCGGCGACGTTCAGGATCTCGGCCAAGTCATGGAAGCAATATATGGCGCGCGAGGCTGGTCATTCATCTCGCGGCGATTCATAATCCCAACATCGCCACTGCCAGTGTAACCTATCAAACCAACGTGGTCGGGACCTTTAACGTACATCATGCCGCGTTCCGCCTCGGTATCAAGCGGGTCGTTTCAGCAAGCAGCAACGCCATCGTGGGCTGGAGCTATAGCGAGCGCTTCGTGCCTGACTATCTTCCTATCGATGAAGCTCATCCCCTGCGGCCTGAGGATGTCTACGGTTTATCAAAGGAGATCGGCGAGACGATCGCGCATTCGTACACGCGCAAGGGTTTAGAAACCGTGATGCTGCGGCCAAGCGGTGTGATAACTCCGGAGGAGCTCGAGCAAATAAAAAGACGGGGTCGCCGCCCCACGGGCTTCCACGCGTACAGCTACATCGATGCGCGCGATTTTGGCCGCTGCCTTTCGACTGGCAGTGGAGCGGCCGATTCCAAGCGGTACTGTCTTGTTCGTCGTTGCCGACGATAGCACGGTAGCCGAACCGCTCTGTGATCTTTACTCGCGTGTCATGCCGAGCATTGGCGACAAAGCGCGCAGCCTAACAGGCAACAAGGGATCCTACTCCAACGCCCGCGCAAAAAGATTGCTCGGCTGGCAGCCAGTTCATTCTTGGCGTCGGGACTGAACTTATCCGCAGCGAAGCTGACGGAGGTATCAGGATCTTATAGACGATGAAAATTTCTCGCGAAAGTGAGCTGGGTTTTATCGACGGACTCTACAAGTAACGGGCTAGGGCAGGGCTGTGGACAGACGAGACACGACTCTAAACTAATCAGAGTTGAACCTTGAACGTGGAATGTTGAACTTGAACCTATCAGCGGTGTTAAGCGCGTGACCCGCCGTTCCAGTGGAGCAGATTCAGAAATTCGCGCCGAGTCTTCGGCCCGTAGGTGAGATAATGCGGCTCCGGATGCTCGCGGTAGGCGATGCGCTCGCGGGCGACGGCATCCGCTCGGGTGTGCTTTTTCACTTCGTCGGCGCTGATCGCGTAGACCCGAGCCGCGTTCAGCCCGAAGATCTTCGCGCGCAGCGCCGGCGGTGATCTCGGGGTAGCCGTACTGCGCGCGCAGTTCGGGGGAGATCTGGAAAGTGCGAAACGCCTGGATCTGGTCCTGTGGCGAGCCGTACCAGATGGAGTCGGTGCCCCAGAGCACGTTGTTCTCGCCGCAGTACTTGATGAGCTTGCCCAGCGCATGCGCCGCGCCGTCGGGGTCGCGCATGAGGAAGCGCCAGGTGCTGCCGAGCTCGGCATACACGTTGCTGTTCGGTTTGACGCCGTTCTCCACCAGCGAGCGGATGAGCGTGTCGATGCCGTCGTCGGCGCCGCGCCCGGCTGTACGCGCGCTCGGGGACGCCGGTGACGAAACCCGAGTGATAGACGAGAAAGCTCACATCCGGAAAGCGCTTCGCAACGACGCCGATGTCGCTGCACTGGCTGTGCTCGTAGGACTGTTTGCCGAAGGGCAGTCCCTTGTGCACGCAGATCACCTTTACGCCGAGCGCGCGCGCTTTTTCGATGAAGCGCGTGCCGACGTCGATCCGACAGGAAAAAGCCCTTGCCGTCCACGCCCCACTGCGTGTAGGTCTTCCACGCGCACACCTTCCAGCGCTCTTTCAGCTCGTCCATTGCCTCGAGATCCCCTGGCTGATTGGGGTTGACGCGGCCGTGGAGCAACAGGCGATGCGTGCCTTCCATGCGGTCGACGATGCGGCGCACCGCGTCCGCCGCTTGGATCGTGAGCGGCTCGGAATCACGGCGCGAGGGCACGAACGACAGCACCATCATGTCGGTATCGCTGTCGAGAAACACGTCTTTGACGAATTCCTCGGGTCCGAGGCAGTTGAGGTAACTGCGCGCTCCAGGCTTGGCAGCGAGCCCGCAAGCCGCTTTGGGCGACCACTTGAAAGCGTCGGCAGGCGCCGTCTTTACCCAAGCGCCGGTTGGGTCGACGAAGTGACCCTGCACGTCGAAGATAAACTCACCCTTGCCGCCGACCCGCGCCTGGGCGAGCTGCGGTTCCAGCGCCGCTTCAGGTTCGAGTTCGAAGAAGCCGCCGGGCTTGCCGGCTGCCGCGTTGGCGGCATTGAACGCGAGCAACGCGCTCGCCGCGCCGCAAGCCGAAACCAGGAAATCGCGGCGGCTAAGGCCCAGTCGCTTCGCGTTTCGGCTCGCCGCCTCCTGCGCCAGGCGGTTGCCGGCGCGGTTGGCCGGCGAAAGCGGCACAGGTTCGAACTCCCCGTTCGAGGTCGTGTCAAGCTTGATCGGCAGCCGCCGGCCTTCGGGATCGATCGCGTGTTTCATACGAATGAGTATAGACCAAGAGGTAATGAGTGGCGATGACTCTTTGAGAGTTTTTCTCGTATGCCTCTTGCACGGTTAACTCAAGTCTAAGTCTATCAACAAACCTTCCCTAAGATCATAGATCCAGCCATGGACGACCACCGGATAGTCCCTTCTCCACGCCTGCTTAACGATCTCAGCTTCGCGTACCGCATGGACTTGAGCCATTACGTTCAGCTCACACAAGCGACGCCAGCGTGCGTCTTCGTCGGGCGCGGCATCCAACTCGTCTTTGTGAGCGCGGTAAACGGCCCGCACATGAGCCAGCCAATTTTCCAGCGGCAGCCCTGACCATTCTCGCAGCGCGGCGAGCACTCCGCCGCAACCGTAATGGCCGCAGACGATGATGTGCTTGACATGAAGAGTCGCGACCGCATATTGCAGCACGGAATGAACGTTGGTGTCGAACGGTGGCGCGATATTGGCGATGTTACGGTGCACGAAGAGTTCGCCGGGCGCGAGGCCGACGATCTCGTTGGCCGGCACGCGGCTATCGGCGCAGCCGATCCAGAGATATTCCGGCTTCTGGATCTTGCTCAAACGTTCGAAATATTCCGGATCCCTGCGCTTGATTTCGGCGGCCCACTTGCGGTTGTTGTCAAACAGGTGCGATAGAAATTTCATAAGAAGTCCCCGCTAGAAATCCTCCGCGGAGACTAACAAATCGCCAGTCAACTTCCAAACTAGCGGCGGCTTAGAATAATTCGGGATCGAGTGGACTTACGAAACTACCAGCTCTCTTCGTTGACATCCGTCCGCCTCTCTCCAGTCCAATAGGGTGCAACGGAATCACCGCAAGAATAAAATCGTCCTAGCGGTTGACAGCCTCGCTATTAACACGTAGAGTATATTTCCTACTTCAGTAAAAGGCCTTCTGAAAGAGGAAGACACAAGCGTTGAAGGCCTCCAAATCGTCTCTCCTTGCGAAGCGATCTCTAAAGGACAATCCGACCAGAGCGTGGTTCCAGTAATTGAGTTCCCATGTTCTGCCCAATTAGCAGTCTAATTCTCAGGGTCAGCGACACAAACATTCTCTCATAGGAGGAGAACATGGGTAATAAATTATATGTGGGCGGTCTGCCTTATTCAGTAACCGAAGGGCGACTGCAGGAAATCTTTTCATTGCACGGAACCGTAGAATCGGCCAACGTGATCTCGGATAAGTTTACGGGACAGTCGCGGGGCTTCGGCTTCGTGGAGATGAGCTCGAGTAAGGAGGCCCAAAAGGCCATCGAGTCGCTGAACGGCACCCAACTTGACGGGCGCACGCTGACCGTGAATGAAGCCAAGCCTATGGCGCGGCGTGATAACGGTGGTGGCGGTGGCGGAGGCCGCGATGGCGGACGTAATCGCTGGTAGTCTTTCCGTTTTATAGCTAATCACCTGGGGGCAATAGGTCGGGTTGCCCCTTTTTTTCGCACAAAACGAGTCGGCTTGTGCTGATTCGCCGGGAGCAGGGTTCTTATTTCCGCGATTCTAAGCGTTAGCTCTCTGTTAGGCGCGCCGTAACAGAGTTATCCTTGCTCTAAGTTCGTCAGGCTCCGAGGACATTCGGTAACCTTGGAGGCTTTTTATTGAGCCGTAAACAGGGGAGGTTCCATGACTGAACGTGAAGTGGTTAAACAGACCGCAGAGGTATTAAGAGGTATTATCCGCAGCATAGACAAAAAGCTTGAGTACAGCTTAGTGGACCAGACTCAAGAAGGGAGGTTCTCTCTTCGGCTGTCATCACGCGGGCGGGAAGGAATCGTTTCCATACTGACTGACGATTTGCGAATGGCCGGGCAAAATGCCGTGCGCAAGAATGCGGTCCGGCAGAAGATCAAGAGTACCCGCGACCATTTGCTATCTAACTATGTCGTAGACGTCATGGGGAGAAAAGTTGCGAGGATGCTGAAAAAGGCCGGTGGGGCGAAGGATGAATACAAGCCGTCCTTCTTTAGACCCTCGCAGGGAAGAAGAAGATAACAGGCCTTTCGTACGACTTGACCGTGGATTTTGCCGCCTACGATAGTCCGTCACCATTTTTTGCGGAGGTCCCGCGACTCGTAGCAGTTCGGATAAATTTGCCTTAATAGATTACTCGTCTCCTCCCAAGTCATATTCCTTCGCCGTGTACTTTACTTTGGCCACGGTGACACCCTCATTCAACTCCTTTGCCTTCGCCCCGGCTTCTTCCATTGTGGAGAACTCTACTATCCGGCCGTCCTTCTTAAGCCACGTCAGGCCCGAGCCGAGCTCGCGAGCCGGCGATCTGTCGCACAAAATCCTGTACATTTAAACCCTCCTCATTGAATGATTGTCCTGCTTAACTTGATCGCGTTTGGGAAACGCGCGGAAAGATAACTACATTATGCTAAGGCTTTTCGGTTGAGTAAGCAAGAAGATACCGGCTAATTTCTTTCTAAGTGTAGGTTTTTTATTCCTTTAACCTTGAACTTTGAACCGGCATCTCACGTGTCGTATAGTCAAGCAAATTCAGTTGGGTGCTTTTCACCCGACAGTACCCTTGACCCTCTAGCAGACTTGTCCCCTTTCTTTGCTCATCCATCATATCCATCCCTGCGCGCCGGGCCACTTGCGTTTCGCCGTCGTCAGCTAATATAAAGTGACGGTGAAGCTCATCCGGATAGCGCGAAAGACGATTTCCAAAGCGGAATTGACTCGCGATGTTGTCACGTCGTCGCATGTCGATCCGAAAAGTATCGTTTCAGGAGTGATCCTATGAATGCCCTTTGGCACTACTGGCATCCGGTTTTATGGTCCAAAGAAGTCACCGACAAACCCGTGCGCGGTCAAGCTGCTCGATCAGCCATTGGTAATCTGGCGCAGCAATGGAAATTTGTCGGCCTTCTACGATCTGTGCATCCACCGCGGCGCGGCGCTTTCGCTCGGTTGGCTGAGCGGCGATCGTCTCGTGTGTGCCTATCACGGTTGGAACTACGCCGCGGACGGCCGTTGCACACGCATATCCGTCGCTGCCGCCGGATCGCGAGATACCCGCCAAGGCGCGCGCGAAAGCGTTTCGCATCCAAGAGCGCTACGGTTTGGTTTGGGTTTGTCTCGACGAGCCGCGTCAGGATATTCCCGACTTTCCACCCGAGTTTGGCGATCCGAGCTTTAACTGGGCGCCCTACACTTCGGAAGGCCAGTGGCGCGCCAACGCCGCGCGCATGATCGAGAACCTCGCCGACTTCTCCCACTTTCCGTGGGTTCACGCCGGCATCCTACGGCGATCCCAATCAAGCCGAGTCGCCGGCGATCACACTCACCGAAACCCAGGGCGGTTTCCAGTACGAGATCGATACGCCGGTCAATAAATTTCGCCCCAACAGCGCGGCGAAACAATTGTACACGGTCATCCTGCCGTTCATGGTGACGATCCAGCGCCGCCAGCCGGGAAGCGCCGAGCGCCATACCAATATTTATCTTTGCACGCCGGTGTCGAATCACGAGACCAAATTTTATCGGGTCGCCGGCCGCAACTATCGCGACGTGAAAACCGACGAGGAGCTAAACGCGCAGCACCGGCGCATCTTCGAGCAAGACAAAAGAATCGTCGAATCGCAGCGTCCGGAGGAGCTGCCCCTCGATCTTGCCGAGGAACTGCATTTGCGCGGCCCGGATACTCCCGCCCTGGAATATCGCCGGCGCCTTAAGCAGCTTGGCGTGGAATGGCAATGACAGCGCGCCGCCGCGGAGACGCTCATGCCTGATCCTTACGATGTCATTGTTGCCGGTGGCGGTTCGGCGGGTTGCGTAATCGCGTCACGGCTTTCGGAAGAGCCGAAGCGAAAAGTGTTGTTGCTCGAAGCGGGATCCGACCCACAGCCGATTCCTGAAACGGTCCTGGACGCCGAGAAGGCGACCAACGTGCTGCTCGAGAGTCCGTACATTCTCATGTATCCAACCAGGCGCAACTACGACGGCAGCGAGTTTTATTCGCTCGCCGGTCGCATCATGGGCGGTGGCTCGTCGGTCAATATGATGTCGATCCCGCGCCCGATCAAAGCTGATCTCGACGCCTGGGCGGCTCAAGGCAATTCCGATTGGTCGTGGGAGAAAGTCCTGCCGGTATTGAAGCGCATCGAAGCCGATCAAGACTTTCCACGCAGTCCGATTCACGGCAACTCAGGACCGATTTATGTAAAGCGCAAGCATGTCTTCGACGCGCAGCTCAGCGCGCAAGAACAGGCGCTGTTAGAAGCCGTCACCCAACTGGGATTACCGCGCTTCGACGATCAAAACGAACCTAACCCCTACGGCATCGCGCCGACGGCGCGCAATATCAAAGACGGCAAACGACAATCGTCGGCGGTGGCGTATCTCGACCCGGCGCGCGGGCGGCCGAATCTAACGATCATGGGCGCCGCCCAAGTCACGTCTCTGATCGTGCGTGGCAAGAAAGTCGAAGGCGTTCGCTATCGACAGGACGGCAACGAGCGCATCGCCACGGCAGACAAAATCGTGCTCAGCGCCGGCGTGTATCATTCGCCGCAAATTCTCATGCTCTCGGGCATCGGCCCGCGCGCTGAGCTCGGAGCGCCACGGAATTCCTGTCGTCCATACGCTGGAGGGCGTTGGTGAAAACTATCAAGATCATCCGGTGGTGACCATGACGCTCAAAGCAAAAACGAGCGGCCGCAAGCCGGATGTGCGCGGCCGCTCGACGTTGAAGCTTTATTTCAAGAGTGATCCGGCGCGCGAGCATATCGACTTTCACATCATTCTGCGCGACATTACCACCATTTCCGGGATCGGCGACATGATCGGCTTCTCCTGTCACTTGCTGGAGCAAACCAATCGCGGCCGGTTGACGTTGCAAACTTCCGACCCGGCGGACTTGCCGACTATCGATCCGCGGATGTTGGAGCACCCGAAAGATATTCAAGCGATGGTTTCGGCGATGAAGTTCGTGCAGCGGCTCGCCGCCACCGAACCGATGAATCAATACTGCGGCGAACTGTTTTCGCCGACTCCGGACGAAGATTGGGCCAAGTTTGCCCGCTCCAGCTTACACCAGCTATTTTCACGGCGTTGGCACTTGCAAAATGGGCCCGATGTCCGACCCCATGGCCGTCGTCGACCAGCATCTGCGCGTCCACGGCATGGAAAATCTCTGGATCGGTGATGCCTCGATCATGCCGACGGTCGCCCACGCCAATACCAATCTCACCTGCATGATGATCGGCGAGCGCGCCGCCGACTTCATCAAGGAATATTCATAAGCCGATCGACGCGCGCCGGCGACCGGCGAAACACGCACCCGAAATATTTCGTCGATCATCCCCGCCACGATGCCCATTCATCACATCCGGAGAATCAAGAACTAATTATTTAGCGCGCAGTTATGAAGAGAGAAATCATCATCTGTAGCTTCTGGCTGCTGCTCTCATTCTATTTATCCGTCGAATCCTATCGGCTTGGTCTAAGCACGGCCAATCGGCCCGGGCCGGGTTTTTCCCTTTCATCGCGACCCTCGGCATAGGACTGATCGCCGCTTTTCGCCTGATCAATAATATTCGCAAGAGACCGCCGGATGATCATTCCGAACCGGGCATGGCCAACGAAGCCAGGCTTGTCCTGTACGTCGTTGCCGGGATGATAGCTTATGCGCTTTTACTCGATTCTGTCGGATTTCTTTTCTGCACGTTTCTGCTTGTGGCGTTCTATTTAAGAGTCATCGCTGCGCGCGGCTGGCTCGTGACTCTAAGCTTCGCGGCTGCGGTGGCTCTTGCGGCTCATGTCTTTTTTGACGTGCTGTTAAAAGCTGACTTGCCGAGAGGCTTGCTTAGCTGGATCATTTGAGACGCGGCCGATGGACACGCTGCAGTTGTTAGCCCAGGGTATTCTCACCGCCGCTTCGCCGCTCAATCTATTATATGGATTTGCCGGTGTATTGCTCGGCACTTTGGTCGGCGTGCTGCCCGGGCTCGGTCCCGCGGGCGCCATTGCGTTGCTTTTGCCTCTGGCGCTGCACGCGCCGCCGCTGGCGTATTTGATCATGTTGTTCGGCATTACCTACGGCGCGCAGTACGGCGGTTCGACGACGTCGATCCTGGTCAATATTCCCGGCGAAGCTTCTTCGGTCATCACCTGTCTCGACGGCTATGCTATGGCTCGTCAGGGCCGAGCCGGTCCGGCTCTCGGCATCGCCGCTTTCGGATCTTTTATTGGCGGCACCGTCTCGATTTTCGGCTTGGCGTATTTAGCGCCGGTGCTCGCGGAATTTGGCCTTCACTTCGGGCCGCCGGAATATGCCGGTCTCATGCTGTTCGGTTTGACCGCCCTGGTCTATCTAGCGCACGGTCCGATGGACAAAGCCCTGTTGATGGCGCTCTTCGGCAGCCTACTCGCCAGCGTCGGTCTCGATCCCGTCACTGGCCAGCCGCGCTTCACGTTCGATATTTTGGTGCTGCGCGACGGTGTTGGCTTGACTCCGGTCGTGATCGGTCTCTTTGGAGTTTCCGAAGTCCTGGTCAATCTGCGGGCGCGGGCGGGAGAGGTTTTTCAAAAAACCATAACGAGCCTGCTGCCGACCTTGCAGGACTGGAAAGACTCCGCCATGCCGATCACGCGCGGAACCCTTCTGGGCTTTTACTCGGCGCGATTCCCGGGTTGAACGTCGTGGTCGCCACGTTCGCCGCCTATGCGGTCGAAAAAAGATTTCGAAGCATCCGGAAAACTTCGGCCGCGGCGCCATCGAAGGCGTCGCCGCGCCGGAGACCGCCAATAACGCGGCGAGCTGTAGCGGCTGGATCCCGCTGCTCAGTTTGGGCTTGCCGACGGGCTCGGTCACGGCTTTGATCTTCGGCGCCCTGATGATCCACGGACTGGCGCCCGGACCGTTGTTCATCAAAAACTCGCCGGAAGTATTTTGGGGCGTTCTCGGCAGCATGGTCATCGGCAACGTGTTGCTGATCATTCTCAATCTGCCGCTGATCGGCCTGTGGATCAAAGTGCTGCAGGTTCCCTACTTTTTCTCTTTCCGTTGATCATTCTGTTTAGCATCATCGGCGCGTACACGACCTCGGGCAGTACGGGCGACGTTGTGATCATGATTGTTTTCGGCGTGGCCGGATATCTCATGAAGAAATTTGCCTACGAGCCCGCGCCAATGGTACTGGGGCTGGTGATCGGGCCGCTGTTGGAAACGGCCATTCGGCGGTCGATGATCATGTCCAAAGGGCACATCGGGATTTTTTCAGCGCCCGATCGCGGCATTCTTCATGGGCGCGGCGTTGCTCATGCTATTGAGCCCGCTCCTCACGCGTCGACGACTAGGTCACGAGATCATTGAAAAATTGGAAGAACAATGAGAGAGGATGATCTGCCGAAATAAGTTCCACAAGCGCTTGGGAGGCACCATGAAACTGAAACTAATAATCCTCGCTTTGGCTGTGTTCGGCTTGAGCCCGGCTGTCCGCGGCCAAGGTTTTCCAAACAAGCCGATCGAGCTCGTCGTATCGTCGAGCCCGGGCGGCGGCGTCGATCTGGTATTTCGCCTCATCGCCGAGGAGCTCGCGAAGAACCTAAAGACGCAGGTAAACGTGGTCAATCAAACCGCCGGTGCCGGCGCCATCGCCGCCGAAAAAGTGGCGGCTGCGCGCAAGGACGGCTATACGCTGTTAGGCTCTCTGCTCGGGCAAGTCGCGACGATGACTGTGGCCAACCCGAAGGCTCCGGCAAACTTGGTGCGTGATTTTCAGCCCCTCGCGATCTTACACGGTTACGCCGCGGTGATCATGCTCGGCCGAGCCGACTCGGAGATCAAGACGCTTAAAGATCTTGTCGCGCAAGCGCAAAAAAACCCGGCGATCTGATCGTAGCCGTCGGCCCGCCGGGCACCAGCCTCACGTTGGAAGTTGAGTTGTTGAAACGCGCGGCGAAGATCGACCTCACCTCGCTGCCCTTCGCCGGCTCGGCGCAGGCAATTACAAATCTATTAGGCGGCCATGTGAACTTCGCCATGGCATCCGATGTCGCGGCTCAGCCGCATATCAAAGCCGGCAAGCTCATCGGCCTCGCGGTCGACGTCGAGTCGGCGGTCCTCCCCGACGTGCCGACATTCGCCAAGCAGGGTTATCCCCAGGTTAATCTGCTCGCCAGCGTCGCTTTTCTGGCGCCCCAAGGTCTGCCGGAAGGAACGGCAAAAATTCTGACGGACGCGATTAGAAAAACCGTGCAAGAACCGAAGCTCCAGGAAAATCTAAAATCCCGCGGCTACAACGTCGATCTCCGCACGACCGCGGCGGATGTCAACAAATTGGTCAAAGAAGAAATCGACAAGTATTCGCGCTTCACGCCCGAGGATCTCGGCTGGAAAGCGCAATAGGCTAAGACGCGTAGCATTGTGTTCAATCGGCGCAAAAGATATGAATGTCGCGAAATACAGATGCCAAACCGAGAAGTAAAAGGAGAGGAGGATCAGTGAAGCGCAGCACTAACAGAATTCTCACCACCCATGTGGGAAGCTTGCCCCGTCCGGCTAATCTTCTGGAAATGAACACTGCGAAGGTAAGCGGTGGCCCGTATGATCAGGCGGCATGGACCGCGCGGGTAAAAACGGCGGTCTCGGAGGTGGTGCGCCTGCAAGTCGAGGCCGGCGTGGATGTCGTCAATGATGGAGAGCTTTCAAAGTCGAGCTGGTCGAGCTACGTCAATGAGCGCCTGAGCGGGTTTGCCGAGAGTGTCTCCCAGGGACAAGGTTCCCTGGTGAGAGGCAGAGACAAAAAAGCATTTCAAGAATTCTACGACGAGTACGATAGAATTCAGCCCTTCAGAACGGTAAATGGCTCAAGGTGGACTGACGTAACTTGTACGGCGCCAATTTCTTACAAGGAGCAGACTGCAGTCCAAATGGACATAGAAAACTTGAAGGCTGCCTACGCCGGGGTAGACGCGGAGGAGGCATTCATAACGGCTGTAGCGCCCGGCTCCATTATTACTAGGCGGATCAACAAATACTACCCTACCGAAGAAGCTTTCCTTTTCGCGATTGCCGACGCGATGAAGACGGAATACAAGGCCATCGTTGACGCCGGATTCCTGCTTCAGATAGACGATCCCCAGCTTGTGACTCGGTATGATATGGAAGATCCGGCTCCCACTGCCGAGGAGTACTGCGAACTCGCTGCGCCGCGGGTTGAGGCGCTCAACCATGCGCTAGCGGACATTCCCGAGCAGCGCGTGCGGTATCATATCTGCTGGGGTGGATGGCACGGACCTCACACGACGGATTTGCCTCTAAAGGATATCGTGAACCTCCTTTTCAGGATACGCGCCGGCGCCTATTTGATTGAAGCCGCCAATGCGCGTCACGAGCACGAGTGGCGCGTGTGGGAGCATGTAAAGCTTCCGGAAGGCAAGATACTCATTCCGGGGTTGTAAGTCACGCAACCAATGCCGTTGAACATCCGGAGCTGGTAGCGGATCGAATCCTGCGTTTCGCTAACCTGGTCGGCCGCGAGAATATCATCGCAGGCACCGACTGCGGGCTTGGCGGCCGGATCCACCGCCAAATTGTCTGGGCCAAGTTGAAGGCACTGTCAGAAGGCGCGCGGTTGGCGACCAGGCAGCTCTGGGGCCGCGCGTGAGAGAACGTTCCATGGATGATCGGCGCTGGCTCATGAAAGGGAGCCGAAGGTGGTTATTTTCTGCCCTGGCTATTTTTTCTGTGATCGGCGCATCCCATTTGCACGCTCAAGGGCTCGTGAAAGTTCCATTTCCTTATTCGGTTGTCAATTACAGCAGTCTGCCTTGGATGATCGCCAAAGATGCGGGGCTCTTTCGCAAATATGAGCTTGACGTGGATCTCGTGTTCATGGGTTCATCATCGTTGATTGTTCAATCGATGCTTTCGGGCTCGGTCCCAGTGGCCGGCGTGGCAGGCCCTGCGGTGATCTCTAGTGTGGTGAGCGGCGGGGACGTCGTTACGGTCGCAAACCTTGCACCGCTCACCATCGCTCTCATGGTGAAGCCGACCATCGAAAAACCCGAGGATTTAAGAGGGAAAAAGATCGGAGTCCCGCGGCTGGGAGCCGTTGCGCACTTCGCGATTCGGATGATTCTCGATCGCCATGGCATTAAGGACGCCACGATCCTGCAAATGGGCAGCCAACCTGAAGCCGCAGCCGGGATGCGCCGAGACGCTATCGATGGCGCCATGATTTCGCTGCCTTTGAATTATGTCCTGGCAAAAGAGGGCTTTCGCGAACTTGTCGGGCCTCAAGACTATAGGAGACTTGGCATTCAGTTTATTTCGCAAGGTATTTCCGCTCGGAGATCGTTTGCCGCGAAAAATAGAGATGTCGTGGTTCGGCTGATGAAGGCGACCATGGAAGGGATCAAGCTGATGTCGACGCAAGAAAATTTGGCGAAGAGAATTCTTTCGAAGTACACTCGCCAAACTGATCCGGAATCGCTCGATCGCGCATACCGCTTCGGACTGGAGACGCTCAACAAAGATCCTACGATCCCGAGAGAGGCGATCGTCTCGATGGTTCGTCTGATGGCAGACCTCGGTCTCGTTGATCGCTTAGCGGCAACGAACACGCCACCCGAATCGTTTTACGACAACAGTTTTGTCGACGAAATGAAAAGGACGGGATTTTTACGCGACCTCTGGAAGTAGAAGTCGTTCGCCGGATTCGATTATCGGGCTCCGGACATAACAATCACTACAGCCAGCGCCGGAGTCGCGGGCCTACGCGTTCATTACCTAGGACGGCTCAGGAAAAGGTCGTCAAGATTGTCGTGTCTGACCGCGCAGATTGCCCTAACCAGTTTGGCGCCGAATGAATGCGGTGATGGTCTCGATGGCGCGCATCGTTTCCGGCTGGCTGGGCGACGGGACCATTCGGTGCTCCGGCAGGCCATCGAACGTGTGCACCTCGATGGCCCCGCCGCGTTTGCGATAGGACGCGATGAAGCGCTCCTGCATTTCCAGCGGATGGTTGCGGTCGTTCGCCTTCAGCAACATGAGTATGGGCGGTAGATCGACCTGCTCGTCCCGCTCGATGATCGTCTGCGGACTGCCTTCGGCCATGGCTTCTTCTGTGCGCCAGTACTCTATATGAGCCTTCGACGTGTTCCTGGTTGTTGATCTCTTTGGCGTAGCGGAAGCGATACAGCGGATCGATCACAGGCCAGCCGGCAATCACGTAGGCGAGGCTGGCATTGACCTCAGGACGGCCGGGCAGCGGCAGCGCTGAATAACTCGGGTGCCGCGGCCGAAGCGCGCTGAGGACGACCAGGTGGCCGCCGCTGGAATTTCCGAACGCTCCGACAGTGGTCGTTCCGTTGAACTCGGCCGCATGCGCTTTAAGCCAGCGAATCGCCAGGTTGATGTCACAGACCGAAGCGGGATAGCCCGCCTCCGGCGGCTGCCGGAAATCGATAGCGGCCACCAAAATGCCCTTGGCCGCCAGTGCTTCGTCGATGCCGGCGTTATTAGTCCGATCGCCGTTGTGCCACGCGCCGCCGTGCACGTCCACGATGGTCGGAAATGGGCCTGATTCCCTTGGGTTGATAGACGCGAGCCAGCCAGGGCTTGCCTGCCAGGGACTGATACTCGACATCCCGCACGTCTACTTCGAATTTGCCGTTGGTTTCCATGACCGGCAATCTACAGCAATCAAGCATCGATCTGCAAGCTCCAGCAATACGCGCCGGCAGATGCCAATCTGTAGAGGTGGAGATGAATCGCTGAGACACTCGCGTGGCGGAAATAGGCGTGGTTATGAAGATTGTCGCCCGGGACTCGTGCGTACATTGCCGCACAGGGTGGCGGGGTAGAAAATTGAGAATTCCGATAGCGACATTGATTGTTTTCTTGCTCGCCGGCGCGACAACTCCGGCTTTGGCGGCGGAGCGCCGCAGTGCGAATATCGATGAGCGTTCGGTAGCGGATTTCTATCGCGGCAAAGTCGTGCGGATCGTCGTCGGCTTTCCGCCGGGCGGCGGTGCTGACGTGTATTCGAGGGTTCTGGTCCGCCATCTCGGACGCTTCATCCCTGGTAACCCGACGCTCGCGGTGACAAACATGCCGGGTGCCGGCAGCATGATCGCCGGCAATCATATCTTCAATGCGGGGGCCAAGGACGGCACCGAGATCGGCATGCTCAACGGCGCGGTGATTCTCGAACAGCTATTCGGCAACCCTGGCATTCACTTCGATATGGCCCGATTTCGCTACCTGGCGGTGCCGGTAACCGAGACCTACGTTATGATCGTCACGCGGCGGTCGGGCATCACAAGATTCAGCGAACTGATCGGCGCCAATGCCAAACAGGCCGTCCTCGGCGCCATCCCCAATTCGACCCTGGAACATGCGCCGATCCTACTGCGCGAAGCTCTGGACGCGAATCTAAAAGTGGTGTCGGGTTACAAAGGCAGCGCGGAGATCCGCTTGGCCATCGACTCGGAAGAGATCGGCGGTTTTTCAATCCCTGGAGCACAGTCAAGGCCAGCTCGTTGGAGAAATTCACCAACGGCCAATGGTCGGTCATCCTCCAGCTTAGCGACCAACCGCTGCCCGATCTGCCATCGAGTAACGTCCCAACGATTCGCGATCTAACCCGAGACGAAAGCCAGCGCATGCTCTTGCGCTACGGCGCCATTGCGCCCAACCAATTTGGCAAGGTTTACATGCTGCGTGACGGTGTCCCAGCGGACCGCGCCGCGGCTCTTGAAGTGGCATTTGCCAGGACCTTCTCCGACGGAAAGTTTCTAGCGGATGCGGAAAAGAGCAAACTGGAAATCACGCCGCTCTACGGCGAGTCCATCCGGCAAATCGTCGATGACTTTCTTATGATGCCGACGGCGGTAAAGGAACGGCTGAAGCGCACTATCCAACGGTGAAGAGAACAGATCAGGGGTCAAGCCTACGGCAGGTGATTCTCCTCGATGAATAGCTACCGCCATGCTCGCGATCTGTAGCGAGGCAGCCCTCGCCGCTGATCTCGTCGATGGTGAACCCTTCTGCGCCAACTTTTAACACTAGGTATTGAGCCGGGTTTTTTGAGCGCTAGGGTTGAAGTAAGGAAGGTGCAATCATGGCAGCGAAAGCAATTCTCGATGGTTGTCACAGCGTAACTCCGTATCTAATGGTCAAAGGGGCTGATCGCGCGATCGACTTCTATAAGAAAGTGTTCGGTGCTGCGCAGCCCATGCGGATGGACGGGCCGAACGGCACCGTCGGGCACGCAGAAATCGAAATCGATGGTTCAACCATCATGTTGGCTGACGAGTTCCCAGACATGGGTTTTCGTGGTCCGAAATCGCTTGGAGGAACCGGCGTGAGCCTTCATCTCTATGTCCAAGACGTGGATGCTTGTTTCAATCGGGCGGTCGCCGCTTCACATTTTGAGAATTCTCAAACCTGAAAGTATCCTGGGCACAGGTTTCAAACACGAGCGGGCCACAGCCCAACCCAGACAAATGAATCAACATCGTGAAGTAAACCAGGAGGAGGATTAATGGCCAGGATCAAAGGTGTAACGGAAAGTGAGGCAAATGATGAGGTGCGACAAATTTTTGAAGAGCAGAAGAAACGTCATGGCTTTGTGTCAAACGCTGCGCAGGTGTCTGCCGTTAGGCCGACAATCCAGAAGGGAGTCCAGGCACTCGCCCAAGGAATTCAGGAATCAGGACTTATAGCGCCAGAGCTACGCCACCTGGTCTGCGTCAGGACTGCCCATATCAATGGTTGCCCGTATTGAATTGACAGTAACGCATCCGGTGCGATGCAAGACGGGGCGGCGGCAGAGAAGGTCGAAGCGGCGCTGGAAGATTACAAGAAAAACCCTTTGTTTTCCTTGCGGGAGCGGCTGGCACTGGAGCTGGCCGAGCGGATGACCTACACGGGTAAACGGGTCACCGGATAAGTTTTTCAATCGTCTCAAGAAACATTTTACCGACGAGGAGTTAGTAGAATTGGCTGCGGTGATTGCTCTCGAGAACTTTCGCAGCAAGTTCAACCCGGTTTTCGGAATAGAGGCTAATAATTTCTGCCCTCTGCCCGGAGTGCAAGAAGCTACCGCCGCCGCCACGCGTCGTTTCCATGAATGAGGCGATGCGGTGCGTCCGGCATTTAAGTTCAGGTCGTACTCGGGTCGGTACTCGGGGTGTCACTATCTAAACATTATCGGATTCATCGAGCTTTCGTTTCTCAGCCAGAAGATGTCGAGGATCGAAAACTATCCTCTTCATTCTCATCTCTCCTCATCGGCCTTAAGAAAGTCAAGATATAGAAGTCAGACCCCCATGAAATTGCATCGATCCCCGTCCTTATTGCAACTGTCAAACTCATGGTTTGACAAGACATAAGATCTAAAATAAGAGCCGCTTATCGTTCATGGCATCTGGTATGCGACCCCTCGACGGCATTACGGTAATTGCGCTGGAGCAAGCGGTGGCTGCTCCGTTCGCCACACGTCAGCTTGCGGACCTCGGCGCTCGCGTGATCAAGATCGAGCGGCCCAAAGTTGGCGATTTCGCGCGCGGCTACGACGAAACCGTCAAGGGCATGTCGTCCCATTTCGTGTGGCTCAACCGCTCCAAAGAGAGCCTTACACTCAATCTCAAGCACTCGCGTGCGACTCAATTCTGGAGAAGCTACTTGAGCACGCCGACGTTGTGATTCAGAATCTCGGGCCAGGCGCTGCGCGACGGCTTGGGCTCGGCGGCGAATCGTTGCTGCCGAAGTATCCGAGGCTCATTGTCTGCGACGTTTCGGGCTACGGGGATAACGGGCCGTACGCTTCGAAAAAGGCCTACGATCTGCTGGTGCAAGCCGAAGCTGGCGTATTGTCGGTCACCGGTACGGCCGATACCCCGAGCAAAGTCGGAATTTCTATCGCCGACATCGCGACCGGCATGTACGCCTATTCCGGTATTCTCACGGCACTTTACCAGCGCGAGAAATCAGGTAAGGGCACGCGCATCGAGGTCACCATGTTGGAGGCGCTCACCGAGTGGATGGGTTACCCGCTTTATTACACGCATTTCGGCGGCACTGCACCGGCTCGCACCGGCCCTAACCACGCCTCGATCGTGCCCTATGGTCGTTATGAAACCGGGGACGGCAAGAGCATAATGCTTGGGTTACAGAACGAACGCGAATGGGCAGTTTTCTGCGAGAAAGTGCTGCTGCAGCCCGAGCTCGCGCAAGACCCGCGCTATGGCTCAAACTCGAGGCGCGCTGCCAAGCGATCCGAGATTATCGCGCTGATCACCGAAGTCTTTGCGACGCTTACGGCAGAACAGTTGATCGAGCGTCTTGATGCATCGGGCATCGCCAATGCGCGCATGAACACGCCAGACGAAGTATGGGAGCATCCGCAATTGAAAGGCCGCGACCGCTGGCGCGAGATGGACTCGCCGGTCGGCTTGCTGGCGATGTTGCTGCCGCCGGTGACGATGCCAGGTTTCGAGGCGCGGATCGATGCAGTGCCCGCATTGGGCGAGCACACGGAGCACATACTAAGCGAGTTTGGTTACACTAGCGGGGATATTGTCGCGCTGCGGAGAGCCGGCGTGGTTTAGGCTGCATTCATACCAGGTACCTAATATTGTGTTGAACAGTATGGTTGGTAGCTTCTACGGTACGGTGCTATTCATATTTTGTAGAGACAGAGAGGAAGTGTGTCCGTGTTTCCGGAATTCCGGAACATAGGAATTCTTAGCTGAGATTTCTTTGAGTAAGCGTTTGCCTTTTACTGAGTTAGATTGTCTAGAATCGAACGCTGACGCTCAGAATCTGACCTAGTTCAGCCCTGGTAGAGAACAATAAGGTCTCCGAAAGCAGGCACCAATGAGATTGTCAGTACTCGATCAATCGACGGCGTCCAAGGGACGAACGCAGGACACTGCGATCCGTGAGACGCTCGAACTCGCCCGGCATTGCGACGCGCTGGGTTATCATCGCTACTGGGTCTCGGAGCATCACAACTCCGGCAGTATCGTCGGCACCGCGCCCGAGATACTCATGGCGGCGATCGCGGCCACCACGCCGCGTATCCGCGTCGGCAGCGCGGGCGTCATGCTGCCGCACTATTCAGCGCTGAAAGTTGCCGAGCAGTTTCGCGTCCTGGAGGCCATTGCCCCGGGCCGAATCGACCTGGGAATCGGCCGTGCCCCCGGATCGGACCAGATGACGTCATACGCCCTCAATCCCAATCCGCAGAACGTCCTTGACCAATTTCCCCGGCAAGTGCAGGAACTGCGACACTGGGTTTCGGGGACGCCGCTGCCTGAGAGGCACCCCTTCCGCACAGTCGTTGCCCAGCCGACGGGACCGAGCAGTCCGGAATTATGGATTCTCGGCAGTTCGGACTACGGCGCTCAACTCGCGGCCCATTTTGGTTTGCCCTACGCGTTCGCATATTTTTTCAGTGAGGGTACCGGTGTGGAACAGGCGCTGGATCTTTACCGCGAGAACTACCGCCCCAGCGAAATCAATCCCAAGCCGATCGCCACGATTTGTGTCTGGGCGCTGGCGGCCGACACGGAAGAAGAAGCGCTGCACCAGTTCAAAACTCGCGAACGCGCAATCGTCGATCGCCGACAAAGCATCCGTCTGCCGCTCATGCCGCCCGAAGAAGCCGAGCGCCCCTATTCTTCCGCGGAGATGGCGACTGCCGAGAAGCTGCGCCGCAAGGCGATTGTCGGATCTTCGGAGCAGGTCGCCGCACGACTGAAAGAACTCGCGAAAGTCTCGATCTCGACGAGTTGGTAGTAGTCACATGGACTTACGATTCAGCGCCGCGCCATCGCTCCTACGAACTCCTGGCGAAGCGCTTTGCGTTGGGAGACGCCGACGTCCATTCGGCGTAATCGATATTCGCTTTGCGGCTAGCAACCGAAGCCCTGCAGAAGGGGCGGGGTTTAATCGCGGGTATCACACCGAATAGAATTGGACGAGTAGTTGCCCGGAGCACTGAACCACGAAACCAGAAAATCGACACGTAGAAATCTGACTCCGGGTGTTTTGCTTGACCCCGGGTGTTTTGCTCGAATAACCTTGCCAAGGTCGCTCCCTTAACCAAGGCGGCACGGAGCTCACGAGATCAAACCTCAACATGTAGCAACACTGTTGATAGGGTGCAGTTTTTTGTCATCGTTCGGGTATGGGAAAGAACGAATCTCTAACGCAAAGTTGATTACTACAGGAGGGTTTATGATACGAAATTGCAGTCGCGTCGCAATCGTATTTTGCCTCTTGTCTTTTGCCGGCTGGCCTACGCGGATGGCCGAAGCAAAGAGCTACGTCGCCTATATTTCGGATTCGCCCGCCGCGGCTTCCGCGTACTGGGTGACGCCAGGATGCAGGATTCTTTGAAAAGCATGGTCTGGATGTCGATTTGATTTTCATCGACGGGAGCACCCGCGGCATCCAGACTCTCATATCGGGGGAGTTCCTTTTACGAGCGCCGTCGGGACTTCAGTCATCAACGGCAAACTGGCGGGCGGGGACATCGCCATCATCAACAGCCTGACCAACACCTTGCCTTATTACGTATTTGGCAAGCCCGAGGTTAAGTCTCCTGAAGATCTTAAAGGGAGACCCGCAGCCATGCATATACCGGGGACCGCGGCGGACTTCGCCTTGCGGTTGGCGCTCAAAGGAATCGGTCTCTCGCTCAAAGATATCAAAGGAGTCACCGTCGGCGGCGCCCCGGCCCGCGTGGCGGCCGTAGCGAGCGGACAGCTCGACTTCACGGTGGGGACCGACGCAGAAAAGATTCGGGAGAAAAGCTCGGCCTCAAGGTGGTGATCGACATGGCCAAGCTCAATATTCCATTTCAGTTTAACTGTACAGTAGCCACCCGGCGCACGATTCGGGAAAGTCCCGATATGGTTCAGCGCCTGGTCAGGGCGATGGCCGAAGCGGTCCACTACTATAAAAATAACAGAGATCCGGTCGTGAAGATCATGCAGAAATACTCGCGTGGGTCAAGTCGCACCTTCTTCGAGGAGGTCTACGACTCCAATAAGGTGCTCCTGGTCGATGACACTTATCCCACCCTGGAGGCTAAAGAACACGCTGGAGATTCAGGCTAGCCTGGACCCCAAGGCCGCAAATGCCAAGGCGGAGGATTTCGTCGATTTGCGCTTCGTCGACGAGCTGAAGAAGAGCGGGTTCATTGAGAAGCTCTACGGCAAAGCGCTAAGTAGTCCGAAATTGCGCTGGCGTCGCGAAAGATTTTTTCGCTGATTCCCCACGGAACGTGGGCATTTGAACACTACTTCGAATTCTACCCCTAGGTCTTACCCACGCACGGCCGCAACGTTCGCGCAACGGATGACCCCGCGTTAAACGATTTGAACGATTGGAACGGAACGCAGCGGTGGAACGTCTGGAACATTATTCGCCTAACTGCGCTAGTCGATCGTAGGTACCTGGTGCCGGAGAAAGGCTTCCTTACGCGTCCTGCCGGACTCTTCGATCGCCAGGAGCACTTCCAGGGTGGCCATTCCCCAAGCGCCGTCGGCGGGCAGCGGCCGGTCGCGCACGATCGCATCGTAGAATGTGTTGATCCGCCCGTCGCGCCCGTCCTCTCCTTTGACGCCGAGCTTGATCTCGTGCAACTCGTCGTCGCCATACACCGTGAGACCGCCGGGAGTCATGCGTACGTCTCCCTTATCGAAGCTTGCGATCAACGGCCCGCCCATAATCCACCCCAACGATGGCTGTGCTGGCTGGGGCTCGTTGCTGCTCGTGCGCGCGCCGCCGTAGCGTTCTGCGCGCGCGGCCCGCTCCTCCCAATCAACGTCGGGCGCCGCGCGCAATTCGCGCCGCGCCTTGGCGTGGTTTGCGGGATCAACCGAAAACCCCTGTTGCACAAACTCCCTGGAGTCAAAGTGGTCGTACCCGCTATCAGACGGCGCTGGCCACTGTCCCATCTTCGAAATCGAGGTACGCGGTGTAGCAGCCGGGGACGCGCCGGTTCGGGTCCCAGACGTCGGCGGTGCCGCGCAGGCTGCGCACCATTCCGCCGGCGATCGTTCTGATGAAGTCGAAGTGGTGCGCTCCCTGGCGCCACAAGATGCCGCCGCCGAATTCGGGCGTCAGCTCTTCGGCGGTGCGCGGGCGGTAGAGCCAGTCGGCGAAACGCCAGCTGTTGATCATGCGGAGCCTGCCAAGTTCGCCGGTGCGCGTCATCTCGCGCAAGCGCAGCACGCGCGGCTCGAAGCTGTGTTTAACGTTGACGCCCAGCAACACGCCGTTGCGCTTCGCAGTGGCGATCATCTGCTCGGCTCCCGCGATATCGATCGTCATCGGCTTCTCGATGAGAACGTGCTTCTTGCTCTCCAAGGCCATGGCCGCGTGTTCGGCGTGGAACCGGTTCGGCGTCGCAATGTAGACCAGGTCGACGTTACGGCTCGCGCACAGCCTGGCGGCATCGTCATAGGACTCCGCATCCGGAAAGTCCTTGCGGAACCGGTCCATGATCTCGGCATCGATATCCGCCGCCGCGGCAATGCGAAAGTTGGGATTCTGGACAAACTTTGGGATCATGGCGAGGGACGCCCCGCCGAGGCCGATTACGCCAACACCTAAAACCCGTTCGCTTGCTGCCATCTATTCCCTCCTATCGCGGCACGGCCGCGCCTGGCACTCGTGTTTTCGATGACTATCCAAGCTCGGAGGAATTGTCCAGGTCTGCCCGGGCTCCGGCGCGGGCGACGGGTATACTCTTGTTGCGGGCAGGCCTGCTGATCTAAGATGGGTCGAAGACAAGCGCTGCGCGCTGTTCAATGCGTTCCAAACGTTCCAATCGTTCAAGACGTTCGAATCTATCCCGAGTCGATTTGAACGACTTGGACGCTTTGAACGGAGCGCAGCCCGATGGAACGGCAGACGTCTTGAACCAGGAATTCGTTAATAGCGAGGAAGCCACGCGTCTCGTTCACACGACTAGGGAGAAAGATGATGAGTTCAGGATTTTTCGGTTCTTCGGCGCCTCTGTCGCCACGATGTTGTTTGTTGGCTTCGCCTTGGCCCCAACACCGGCGCCGGCGCAGGGCCTGCAATGTGCCAGCAATCCTTTGATCGGGACGTGGCGACTGAATCTTCAGAAATCCACGATCACCCGGAACAACGGTGTAATCGAACCGCGCATCATGATCATCGCTCCGTTTGGAGATAACGGAATCACGGAAGTGTTCATCAACGACCGTGACCCACGCCTAGTGGGACGGTGGGAGATGTGGTCGGTGCAGTTCGACGGGAAGCCATACCCCACCAAAGGCGGTGATCCGCGTCAGATGCGCTGGACACGGATTGACTGCAACACCTTTCAGCACGAGACCTTACGCCAGCTCTATTACAATCTGCCGGGCGGCACCGTGAAAGAATACGTCCCTGAGGGTCGCGTCAGCTCCGGAGGGCGTATTACCGTCTCTGCTGATGGAAAAACGCTCACCAATAAACACACAGGAACACTGGGCAACCAGACGCGGTATGAGGATGAAATCCTCGTCTTTGACAGGCAGTAGGCGGGCACCAGCTCAGTCGCGCGAGGACGCGTGAGTGCTACGCCGGCGGACGCGCGCCGTAGGCGCGGCATGCCGCCATTTTCTGCGAACTAACGATGGCGGAAGGAAAATACGAATTGGGAAAGACGCACCGCTACCGCCAAAGCGGGCCCCATCGGCAGCTTGAAGATCATCGCCTGTCCTGAGCCTCGTCGAAGGGCCGCCATCGAAGATCCGCCGGTGATTGTCAAAATCCTCGCCCATCTGGGCCTGCCCACCCGCGCCCCGCCACGCTCCCCTGCGCAGCGATTCGATTTATTCCAGACAATCTGAGGAGCCGAAAACCGGTTGCCAACGCGAGCCGACGGCGCCGCTCGCTCTGAGTTCGAGCGAGCGGCGTGATCCGGCACACTTCGCGCGCCTCCGACCGCTGCGCCGCCCGAGCCGGCCGAAGCAACATCGGGATTTTCATCAAACAGAAAGACGATTGACATCCCACCGGTCCGGCGATATTGCTCGGGCCAGAAAAAAGGTGTTTAAAAATTCCTATACAGCAAAATTCTACGGAATCACGGAAGTCTACCTGAGGACGGCTTTCGGCTGCTGATTGAAGATGTAAAAATGCGGCCAAGGTGGAGCGCGAGGTTACGTTGAGCGAAGTCGCGGATCTCGCGATTCTCAGAGAGGCGCAACGGGAGCTTGGGATCAAGGGCAAGTAGGTCGTTTTCATCGCGTTCTAGTCGTACGGGATCTATCTGGATCATTGGTACAATTGCCTAACCCTTAGGTTGAGAACCACGCGGCAGACTGCGCGTGCTCACTCGTAAGGTCATGCAGCAAACTCCTGGTCCAGGACACTACTTACGGTTTTTAGATGTGGACGGGATTGGCCTTGAGGAATTAGCCAAAGACAAAACGAGGGAGCCATGCTGACCGAGGAACAAAACCAGCAGTTGACTCGAGTGGGACCCGGAACGCCTATGGGCGAGCTGTTTCGCCGTTATTGGCATCCTGTCGCGGCGGTCTCCCAGATGAAGGAGCGCAACACGTTCCAAGTAAAAATCCTGGGAGAAGATCTGGTGCTCTACAAGGATCGCTCCGGGAGCTATGGGCTTGTCGAACCGCACTGCCCGCATCGGAAGATGTCCATGATGTACGGCATCCCGGACGAGGACGGGATAAGATGCGCGTATCACGGTTGGCGGTTTGACAAACAAGGGCGCTGCACCGAGCAGCCTTACGACGATACCGAGGATCCGGAAGGCCGCTTCAAGCAGAAAGTAAGAATCCAGTCCTACCCGATCCAGGAGCTGGGCGGTCTCCTGCTCGCGTACCTGGGTCCTCTGCCCGAACCGCTACTGCCGCGCTGGGACCTGTACGTGATGGAAGATGTTCTGCGCGACGTCGGGTATGCAGTCATTCCCTGCAACTGGCTCCAGATCATGGAAAATTCGCTGGATCCGGTGCACGTCGGAGTGGCTCCATCAGAACTTCTACAATTACGTGGTCGAGCAGATGGGAAACGGACATCTCCAGCGCGCGCGCCAGAAGCACGCGAAGATCGGCTTTGATCGATTCGAGTACGGGATCGTGAAGCGGCGTATTATAGAAGGCGAGACTGAAGAGGATGACGACTGGAAAGTAGGGCACCCGGTGGTCTTCCCTAATATGTTGAGACAGGGAGTGGTCGATAAGAAAAACGGCGCTGGATTTCAAATCCGAGTTCCGATCGACGACACGCACACGGCCCATTGGTGGTATCGCTGCTATCGCAAGGTCGGAAGCGAACGAAGCGCAGCAAGCCGAGGAGATCCCCTTTTATGACGTGCCGGTGCCGCAGCTGGCTGATAACGGGCAACCTCAATGGCAGTTCCTGGATAATAACAGCGGCCAGGACATCGCCGCATGGATGACTCAGGGACCGATCGCCGACCGCTCCACAGAAGCGCTGGGCCGTTCAGACAAGGGGATCATCCTGTACCGTCACCTGTTAGAGGAACAGGTAGGGATCATAGAAAGCGGTAGGGATCCGATGAACGTGTTTCGCGACCCGGCGAAAAACATCTACCTGCACCTGCCAACGGAGGAGAACTTTCTCGCTGGTCGTGCCAATACATCAGACCGGCGAACAGGAGCATCGACGAAGTACAGCCCGATACTGGACAGCAGGAAAGCCGAGCAGGATTGATAAACCGATACGAAGGGTGAGGGTCTGAGATGAAAGTGAGGGTCAGGTCCTTCGGGGTTGTCTCCCAGACAGTTTTTCGCCTAGAATAAATCCGGATTGTCCGGTTAGCATTGCCGAGAAGATCGCCGCGAGACTGAAAGAACTCGCGAAAATCTAGATCTCGACGAGCTGGTAGTGGTCACATGGACTTACGATTCGGCGCCGCGCCATCGCTCCTACGAATTGCTGGGCGCAAGCGTTCCCGGTCCGCCCTACTTCACTTCCCCAGGAAAAAGCTTCGAAGCATAATCACGATTGACCGCCTGTATTAACGAGTTGTCATAAAACCGTTTCGGATCGGCGCCCTTGCCCTTGCCGTCCGGTGAATCTTCGAGCACCACGCGGATCGCCGCCGGATCGACGGTCATGTCTTTGTTCCAGACCCGCAAGCCTTGCCTGTAATTCTCGGCGAGTAACGCTGCGTCCGTAATCTTGGAATACTTGCCATCGAGTTTTTTGCATACTCCTCGTCATCGATCGCGCGCTTCAGACCGTCGAGATGTCCCATGAAGTAAGCTTTGATCGTGTTCGGATTTTTCTGAGCAAACTCGCGCATCACCGCGGTGCCCGGACCGATGATTTTTACGCCTTCTTTGTAGTAGTCGAAGATGACCGTGGCGCCTTTCTGCTTGGCCATATCACTGTGCGGCGGGCCGATCACCAAACCGTCGGCATTGCCGACCAAAAATGTCGACAAAGCCTCCGACGGCGTGCGGTGGTAGATCAGCTTCACATCTTTACCCAATTCCATGCCATGTTTGCGCGCCGTCATGCGCACGACAATTTCGCCGAATGCGCCGGGCGAGGTTGTTGAGATCGTCTTGCCGCGGAATTGCTCAAACGACGTGAGACCTGTTTGGCCAAGCAAGATCAGTGAGCTCTTATCGACCGAAGCGCCAACATAAATGATGTCGGCCCCGCCAAGATTGCCGGCGATCGCTGTGGCGCCGCCTTGATAAATATCGATCTTCCCCGAAATCACTCCCTGTACTGACGTGCTCGCGCTCACGACCGTGATATTTACAGCGAGACCATGCTTCGCGAAGTACCCGCCATCCCACGCGACCGCCGTGGGAATGGCCGTCCCGCCCCATGCGGCGATCGCAACCTCCAGCTGGTTTTTCTCGGGCTTACCGAAAGAAATTTGTCCAGCGGATTCGCCCCTGAGTAGACCGCCGAAAAACAGGATCAAGCAAACGTAAAGACTAGGCCATCGACAAAAGCTGAGATTTTTCATTTTGCGTAAACCTCTCGCAGCAAGTAGTCGAACGAATAGCACACGTTAGCCGTTCAACATGTGCAGGCTTTAGCACGCACCTACGGCTGATCGCAATGAAAATCTGGTGCCACCAAATTGCAGGAGCTGATCGGCAAGAAACAACAAAAATGAGCGAGTGTTGATTACAGAATAAGATCTCGGCGAGAATTCAAGATCGATTGTCGCGGTTCACGCGCCAATCGATCCGAAGGAAGGGGTAAAGTCTGAGGCGTACTCGTATTTTCAGCGAGGGAACAGGTATCGAACAGGCGCTGGAACTTTACCGCGAGAACTATCGCCCTAGCGAAAATAATCCCAAGCCAATCGCCACGATTTGCGTTCGGCGCGCGGCCCAAAAACGACGCGGTTGCTTAGGCCGACGGGGTCTTCAGTCCAAGCTCATTGGCCACCGCTTGCTCGACGACGGTGCCCTTGAAGAAGTCTGGGTTGTTGCGCGTGTGCAGACGCGCGGCGTTGGTGAACGTGAACTCCCGGAAATCCTGCTCCGTCACGAAGCCCTTCTCCACCATCTCGAACGCTTCAGGAATCACCTCCCGAAAATCGGGCACGTCGAAATGCGTAAAGTCGGAGCTGAAGACCGGCCGAAGCCGGACGCCCATACGGGGATCGAAGGCCCACATCGTTGCCCGGTCGTCCGCCTCGCAGCCAAAGTAGAAGTTGCCGGAGAAGACTGCCCGGACATCCTCTTTTGAGTTGATTCCTGCCGCCTCGAAATCGTCCACAACATGCTCAGGCCGGCTGAGTTCTTCAAGACTGCAATCTGGCCGGAATACATCCAAGTGGTTCATGATCGCGTCGGAGTTGGCTTTCAGTCTTTGATCGCCATACCGGTCGATAAGCTGATGCAGCTCGGCGACCTTGGTTGCGCTCGGATATTGCAGCCCGGCGCGGCGCCGCTTCTCCCAGTGTTCGATCAAGTCGAGGCACATCTGACAAGCCCAGCTCACTCCGCCTTCCATGAAGCCAAAATTGAGGCTTGGGTAGCGGTGCACGAGACCACCCAGGAAAACGCCCCGCGCGAAGGCGTGATTCGATTCGGCGAAGTGGCCGACGTGGTTGTAGGTGAAGTTGGTGATGGAGGCGCGATCCTGCCAGCGTCCGCTGCCTGAGTGTTGGGTCACGGCCACGCCGAGTTCGACGCACCGCTTCCAGAGCGGCTCGTAGTCATAGGGGCTGTCGAGAGCGATGGTATCGCAGTACCAGGCGGCCTTCTGCCGGTCGATTCCCTCCGCCGCGCTTGGGATCGGTCGCTCCTGGTTTCCCCGCAGCATAATCGCTTTGAAGCCACGCTGCCCGACCGCGTATTCCAGCTCCTCAAGAGCTTCGTCCGGTGTATGGGAGGGGATAATGGCGACCGGCGCAAACCTTGAGGCATACGGCGCGAACATGTCGGCCGTCATCATGTTATAGGCACGGACCGCGGCCCGGTGCAGGTCATCCTGGGTTATGCCGTTGATGGTGAGGCCAAAGCTCGGATAGATCAGCGCGAAGTCGATGCCCAATTCGGGCAGGCGTTCGTTCAGCAAGGAGGGTAGCAGTGCTGTCGCCTTGTCGTAGGTATTGCTCGTCACACCCCACCAGATGGCGCGACGAAGTCGGCTGTGCTGACGCTCTTGCGGTGTGGCCCGATACCAGGCGTCCCTTCCGTGCCACAGCGCTCTGATTTGATCGACTGATTTCGCGCCCCCACTTCGCGGAGGCACTCGAGGAAGATTGGAATCGGCTCCATCCAGTGGCCGTCGCCGTCGATTACTGGGTGCTTCAGTCCATCGTGTATCTCTGTAGCTCGCTGTTCCATGGTCATTGCTCCTTTCGCTAATCTACTTCCTCTGTGACAGCGTTCATACCGGAGAACTTAAACGCCAGCCATCAGGCTATCGCTAAGCCGGCGAGTCGTCAATCGCAATCGATCGCAACAGCAGGGTGCTAAAAACTCTGATTGCTGGCTGCTCAAAGAATCTCAGGGGCAAGTCGCGCGAAAAATCGATCCTTCGGCTTTGCTCAGGACAAGCTAGGCGCAGGCGTACATCGGCAGTACGTTGACGCGAGGCGACCGAGCGCAACGACGGATATGAGGTTTTTCAGCGCCGATCACTCATCACATTGATCACTCACCTTGAGCATCAAAAGTCGTTTCCTGTGAAATCTCACGAGACCTTAACGCGGGAGGCTAACCCGATATCTGAAGGGGGAGTCGCGATCCCCTAACACAAGAAGCCCTTCTGACCCAGTAAAAACACGGGGCCAGAGAGGCCAGAGGGCCCGCCAAGCTGTTGACCATCTACCCATGAACCCAGGGTGCTACCTCGATCCACAACCCCTACCCGGCCTTCCTGTGCGATAAAGGCAAGATGATGCCGAGAGATTTGGAGCGGCACAGAGTCGGGAAGCATCAAATCATTATAGACAAGCGGATCTGTACTCTGTCTGCCAACACGAAAGGGGAATTGTGTGATCTGAAAAGGAGTTACCGGTAGAGCGGCGGCAGCTCGCGGGGTTACCCCTTCCAGCGTAATAGTGGGCTGTCCCCGAGGAGGGACTACGGCCAACGGTCCCTTCGGAACCAGCCCATGCTGGGGGTCATCTTTCTGGAGCTGCAAAATCATGGCATCCGCCTCACGCAAACGCTCAAAGAGAACTTTTAAGAGTGCGAGCGCCACTTTGGGGTCTGTCTGAAAGCTGTTGAAAAAGTCCTCGCGCCGGATCTCACTCACTACGGTCCCGGTAACGGCTGTCACGGTTGCGCTCCGTGGCTTCTCGTCAATCATGCTCATTTCGCCGAAGGTTTCTCCAGCTCCAAGGTAAGCCAAGTGGACCTTTCGCCCGTCTAGTTCCTTGCTTACTTCAACCTGCCCTTCTCCGATGACGTAGGCCGTTTCGCCAAAATCGTTTTCTTGAACAATAACTTCTCCAGCCTCATACCGGCTCAGCGTGATCATGGTGCATCCTCCATATGAACTCTCATCACACGAACTCCTCATCGCGCGCTTGCTGCTGGACTATACTCTAGATCCCCGCCAACGGGATAGTGGCTCGACTTCGCGGTGCAAGGCCTTGATACCAAGCTTGCCTTTGACCTGCTCGACGAAAGCCAAACTGCCAACCGCAATTGCTTCCGACCAACGTCGACCTTTCAGGAATTCCGAAGCTCGAATTCTGAGTGCATTTCCTTGAGACGACTGGAACGGAGCGAGGAACGAGCGGTTGAACGTTTGGAACGATTTGAACCAGCTTCGGCTATCAGACTTCAATGGCGCTCAGTCGAGCGCGGCGCAGACGGCGAGCTCGTAGAGCTGCCGGAGCTCGGCGAACCGGACCGGATTGTGCTCGGGCTCGGGCGCGAGCTGCGCGTTGATCGACACCGTTGCCGACCGCTCCCCGTCCGCAGTTGCGGAGACGAACTGTGTGTAGCCCGCAATGTTCCCCGTATGGCCGTAGACGGTGCCGCAGCGCGTCTCGTAGCGGAAGATGGCGAGCCCGGCCGAGTTGTTACCGGGGCCGGGCGGATCCGAGCTGCCGCCCGGGATGAATTGGAACTGCTCGGCGTGTGTCTTCGAATCGGTCTCTCGGCCGGCGACGTAACGGCGCACGAACTCGTTTGCCTCTTCCGGTGTCGAAACCACGCCGCCCGAAGCCCACGCCCAGCCGGCGGCGAAGAGCCCGGAGACGTCTTCGGGCACGCCCGTGGCGTCGCGCTGGCAGCCGCGCACGAACGGCCGCGGGAGTTTGGCGTCGCTGGGGAGGGTCGTGTGGGACAAACCGAACGGCGCGGCGACCTGGCTGTGCAGCGCGCGTTCGTACGAACTTCCTGTCGCAGCCTCGATCATGAGCCCGACGATGACGTTGTCCGAGTTGGAGTACGTATACTTCGTGCCGGGCGTGAAGCTCGGCTTCGGCTTCTCGATGTACGACAGCAACTGGACAGGTGACGGCGCGACCAGGAGTGACGCGAGCAGCGCGTCGATGAACCCCTTCTCTTTGCTGTAGTCCGGGATCCCGCTCGTGTGGTTCAGCAGCTGGCGCAGCGTGATGCTCGCCCACTCGCGCGGCAGGTCGGGCCGCCATTTCCCGACCGTGTCCTCGAGGCTGAGCACCTGGCGTGCGACCAGGGAGAGCGCCGTCGCGCCGTTGAACGCCTTGGACACACTCGCCAACCGCATGTGATCGTTGACGCGAAGACGTGCGCCGGTCCGGACATTGGCGACGCCGGCGCGGATCACCCGACGATCGTTGCGTCGTTGGACCACGACGATGACACCGGGCGGGCCGTCTGTCTTCGCGGCGAGTTCGGTCGCGGCGTCCTCCACCGCTTGCAAAGTATTCGACGGATCGTTGGGCATTGAAGGACCCTCCTGCTGGCTCTTCACGCTAGGTTCTTGAACGCGAGCCGGCGGAAATCGGCGAAGTTGTTTGAGTTCTCAGCGGCTGAACCTAGGAAACAAATTTACTATCACTTATCACTTAAATCGCAAATGGTGAAACTGCCTGCCGAAGAACGGTCTGCCGACGGGCGGGCCTTTTACGGCGCGTTTTTGAACGTCACTTTTCCGTCGACTACCGCTCTAGCCAGGCTCGTAATGGTGCGAGACATAGGCACGCGTCACGCCGGCATCGTGGAACAGTCAGCAGATCCCTAGCCCGATGGTAGCTATCCTGGAGTTCGTGAAGTTGCGAGTAGAAACCGGCGCTGAGATCGAAGGTATTGGCGCAACTTTTTTGGCGGGCCGTCATTGCCACCCAGATAGGACGTACCTGGGAACTCTGGAAGCAACGAACCGTGAAACAATGATAGGCGAGCTGGCAAGAGATAGTTTTCAGGCAGCGACGAGAGGATGGAACTTCGACAAGTCAAGAAAAGACAGTTAAGTTCGTAAGGACCTGACCCAGCCGTCGCAAGATAGGAAAGCCTTGCTACGTTAGTAGAGTTAGGCAAGTCCGACATCGATTCTCTATTTGTAGACGATGCGGCATACCTTGTCGGTGATAAGGCGATACGGTAAATAGCTGGGAGCTTGGAGTAATGGAGCGATGAAATGGTGGCCATGGCGATTGATGATAGAGGATCGAGGATCGCGCACGCGATTGCGTTCCTCGTCTTTGTAGTAGCGTTTGCTCTTCCTTGTGCGGCTCAGGAAAAGTTCCGTTTTCCTATGGGCGAGTCCTCCAAAACTTTGAGCTACGGTCCGCTATGGGTTGCGGCGAAGATGGGTTTCTTTGAACGAGAAGGCTTGGAGGTGCCGATCATCACCATGCGCGGCTCGCCGCTGACCATCCAAGCTCTGACCGCCGATTCCATCTTTGTGGCGAGCGCAGGAGTCGACGCCCTCATCGCCGCTTATGAGAGAGGCGCCGATATCACCATGATTGGCGGTCTGCTCAACGGTCTCGGTTTGAGTCTGATTGGCGGTAAACCGTACAAAACCTACGCCGATCTGCGCGGCACCACTATCGGCACGCAAACGATCACTTCGGGCACCGGCTTCGCCTTACGGTTGGTGCTCAAGGCGCATGGTCTGGAATACCCGCGCGATTATAAGCTGCTCAACATCGGCGGCTCTTCCGATCGCTTTCAAGCGTTGACGTCCGGGCAAATCTCGTCGGCTCCCGTGGGTGTGCCTCTCGACCTGGTGGCCAAACAGCAGGGCTTCAACATCATCGGCTATTTCGCAGATGACCTGCCGAACTTTCAATTCAATGGCTACTTCGTCAAACGCTCCTGGGCCGAGAAAACCGGGCGCTGGTGGTTCGCTTCATGAAAGCGATAGCTTCGACGATGCGCTGGATGGCGGACAATCGCGAGGCCGCCTGCGCTTATTTATCAAAGGAAATGGCGATCAGCCTGGAGCACTGCCGCTATGCCGCGGATTATAACTGGAAAGCCCGCATCTGGGACCGCAACGCCGATTTGAACGTGGAAGGCGTGCGCACGCTGATCAAAATCACTGCTGAGCAAGGGATTCTTAAAGAGCCCCTGCCCGAACCTTCGAAGTACATCGATCACAGTTATCTAAAGCAGGCGTTGGCGGAAATTGGAAGAAAGTGACACGTAAAAGTGAAAATCACTTTTACGTGTCATTCCGAGCAAAGCGAGGAATCTTTCTGAGTACGCCGAATCTCTAAATGAACCACTAACCACCTTGACACTGAAGAGACGCCGTTGTTATGAATAATCGCAAATAAAAAGTGTTGTGAAGGAGAGCGAAATGTTAGTACAAGGCTTCGATCATTTCGTGGTACCGGTCAACGACATCGTTGTCGCTGAAGATTTTTATTCCCAGGTTTTTGGCGGCAAAGTCGGCAAGCGCGTTGGCCTTAATGTACGCTCGCAGAGCCTGGGACCGCATACGTTTATCACCATTGCGGAAAAACGCATCGGTGTGTATTTACAAAAAGAAGAGCGGGGCACGCCGATCACGCCGCAAGGCACACCGACTTATTCGTTTACAACCACCGCGCAAGGCTTGCAGGATGTAATTCGGGCGCTGGAGGAGTGGAAAATCAAGTTTGCCGGGCCGGTTAAGAATACACATTCATTTGCAGCCGCGACTATTTTCTTTGCCGATCCGGCGGGCAACAACTTTGCGATCTATGTGCCCACCGTCGAGGAAAACAACGGGACGACGGAACGCCTGACCAGTGTCGGCTATTTGGAATTGGAAGCGCCCAAGCTTGACGCGTCAATAAAATTCTACGAGCAAGTGTTGGGCTTTAAGGTTCTCGAACGCGGTCGCGATGCGCAATCTAACAAAACGCAGGCCACCATGCGGATGGCGAGCGGCCAGTATTTGATCTTGACGGAAACGCCATTTGGCCCCAAGGGCTATCCCATGAGCCGGCTGATTCCTGGTCCGCATTTGGGTTTTTACGTCGCTCCTGCGCACTGGAAGGATGCGCTTGCCCAGCTCGACCGGCTAGGCATTCCCAATGGAGACCGGGGAGAAGAGGCTAAAGGCCGGACGCCCGGCGGAAACCAAGGAACCTACATGGATGATCCGGCGGGATATGTAATTCAATACATCACCGAAGGCATGCAATAGCGGTCTGTGAGGCCGGATTGAAACTGGGGTCGTTGCGCGTCACGGGTCGGAGCGCCACCCTCAAAGGAGAGACACACGATGAAGCGTAGCACGGAAAGAATCCTCACGACTCATGTGGGCAGCCTGGCCCGAGCCGACTCTCTGACCCCGCTTCTTCGACTGAGGGAACAGGCTCAGCCCTACGACCACGAAGAGCTCGCAAGGCTGGTGCGCGAAGCGGTAACGGACGCTGTGCAGAAGCAGATCGAAGCGGGCATCGATATCGTCACCGACGGCGAGCAGGGCAAAGCGAGCTTCTTCGGCTACATCGTCGAGCGATTCAGCGGCTTCCAGCGCAAGCCGGCCGCTCCGGGTAAGGGAAGGCAGACCACGGGCGGCGGGCAGGGAGTACCTCGCTTTCCCCGACTACTACGCGTGGTCCGAGCGTATCGCCGAACCGTTTGGCGGGCGAAGCGGAGGGCGCGGGCACGGCGGCGTCGATACCTGCACCGGGCCGGTCAGCTATAGGGGCCACGAGGCGGTCCAGGCGGACATCGACAACCTCAAGGCGGCTGTGAAGGGCCAGAACCACGAGGAGGTTTTCATGCCTGCGATCGCTTCTTCCTACGTCGCGTCTACCTTTTCCAACGAATACTACCGCACCCACGAGGAGTACGAGCAGGCGGTATCCGACGCGATCCGTCGAAGAGTACAAAGCTATCGTCGACGCCGGATTCATCCTCCAGATCGATGATCCGCGCCTGATCAGCTACTACATGATGAACCCGGACTTGAGCGTCGAAGACTGCCGGAAATGGGCGGAACAGCGCGTCGAAGCCATCAATGACTCGATCCGCGGCATCCCGCCCGAGAAGGTCCGCTTCCATACGTGCTACAGCATCGATGTCGGTCCGCGCATCCACGAAATGGCCCTGAAGGACATCGTCGACATCATGCTCAAGATCAACGCCGGCGCCTATTCGTTTGAAGCGGCGAACCCGCGGCACGAACACGAATACCATGTCTTCGAGCGGGTTAAGCTACCCGATGGGAAGATTCTCATACCGGGCGTGATCAGCCACACCACCAACCTGGTGGAGCACCCGGAGTTGGTCGCCGAACGGATCGTGCGCTTCGCCAAGATCGTTGGGCGCGAGAACGTCATCGCCGGAGCCGACTGCGGGTTTGCCGCCTCCGCCCTGAGGTTCAACGATACCCATCCCAGCGTGGCCTGGCTCAAGTTTGCCGCGTTGGCGGAGGGCGCCCGATTGGCGACCCGCGAGCTGTGGAAGTGAGTTCAAGAAGACCATCGCGCCGAACGAGACGTTCAGGATGAGTAGATAATGAAGCGCAGCACCGATCGCATTCTCACTACCCATACCGGCAGCCTGCCGCTGCCGGCGCTGGTTCGCCAAGCCCTCGCAGCCAAGCGCAGGGGCGAGGCGTACGATCAGGCAGTCATCGATGCCGCGCTGACCACGGCCATCGGCGAGGTGGTCCGGCGCCAAGTCGAAGTCGGCGTCGATATCGTCGACGACGGCGAGTTAAGCAAAACATCGTGGAACGATTATGTCGTGCACCGCGTCTAGCGGCCTCGAAAGAAGCTGCGCTCCCGGGCGCGAAGCGCCGAGCCCTGGAGCGTTGCCCGAGGCATCGTTCGGCCGCGCGAAACCGGTATGGCGAGAGTTGATATCGAAGGCGCTCCGCGCCACTACCGTACCGACATCGCTGAGTTTTATGATCTGGCGCGCAGCCAGAGCGACGGTCACGACAACGACGGCATGGCCTATGTCTGCACGGGGACTCTTGGCTGGGAGGATTTCGCTGCAGTCGAAACCGATATTGCTCGATTGGCCGCCGCCATGAGCGCGAGCCAACCCCACGACGTCTTTATGTCGGCGCTTTCACCCGGTTGTTTTGTGCGCTTTTTCAGAAACGAATATTACCCCAACGAAGAAACCTATATGCAGGCAGTCGCCGACACCATGCGCCGAGAGTACCAAGCCATCGTCGATGCCGGTTTCGTCTTGCAACTCGACTGTCCGGACCTGGCCTCCGGCGCCAATACGGACTACGCCGGCCTGAGCGTCAAGCAGTTTCGTAAAGTCATCGAACGACATGTCGAAAGTCTCAATTACGCGCTGAAGACGATTCCACCCGAACAGGTGCGCATCCATGTTTGCTGGGGCAACTATGAAGGGCCGCACCATCGCGACATCGCGCTGAGCGATGTCATCGATATCGTGCTTAAAGCCAACGTCACGGGAATTACCATTGAATCGGCCAACCCGCGCCATGGCCATGAATGGAAGATTTGGCAAGAGATAAAGTTGCCGGACGGCAAAATTCTCTTCCCCGGGGTGATCGACGACACCACCTATTTCATCGAACATCCCGAGTTGGTCGCCGAGCGCATCGTGCGCTTCGCCAAACTAGTCGGCAAAGAAAACGTCATTGCCTGCACCGATTGCGGTTTGCGCCATCTCCCCGATGCCAGTCTCAGCCTTTGCCAAGCTCTACGCGCTGGCGGAGGGCGCCCGATTGGCGACCTGCGAGCTGTGGAAGTGAGCTCAAGGAGACGCCGTCTCAAGATTTGATCTCCCAATGAGCGGCACGTGAATGTCCTGAAAGCCGGGGTGCACAAAATGTTGCGGATACTAAAAGGATCCTTCTATCAACTTCTTTTCGGTAGTTTAGCGGCTACGCTGCTTTTCTGTAACTCTCAAGTCAATGCTGAAACCCTGGATGAGACCTACCAGAAAGCGTTGAAGGAAGGTGGAACACTGAATCTTTATGGGACTTTGACACCCACCACGGCGGTCGCGGTCCTGCCGATTTTCGAAAAGCGCTTTCCGGGTATTAAAGTCGAAAATACCGGCGCGAGCGCCGACAAGATCGTTGCGCGAGCCATTTCTGAAGCGCGCGGTGGGAGAACCATCGGAGACGCTTTTCACATGAACCTCGAAAACGTCATGCAGGTGCGCGAGCAAGGGATGGTTCTGGAAAAGGTCCCGCCTGAAGCCGACCTCTATTCCAATAATCTAAAGGGCTCTTACTGGGTAGGCACTCGAATAAATACGATCGTGGCGGCGTGGAATACGAATCTACTTAAAAACAGGAAGAACCCAAACAGTTCGAGGATTTTGCCGATCCAAAGTGGAAGGGCAAGCTGCTAGCGGAGCCGCGTGATGCCGAACTTCTGGTTGCTTTCGCCAACCATAAGTACAACAACCTCGACAAGGCTGTAGCACTACTCAAAAAAATTGCTGCGAACGACGTGGAATTTCATCCCGGCCATCCGGAGTTGGTGGAGTTCCTGGTTGCCGGACAAGGTTCTGTTTGCATCACTTGTTACACGCATCATCTATTGCCCAGGATGAAGAAAGGTGCGCCGATCGCGTACATGTTCTCCGAGGGGATAGGTACGGTCAGTGCCACCGCGGTATTCAAAAATGCGCCTCATCCGAACTCGGCGTGGCTTTTTTATCGCTGGGCTTTGACCGACGAAGGACAAAAAGCATTTGGTATCGAAGGCCGCATGCCCGCCAATCCGAAAATAGAGCCAGTTGAGAAAACAGGACTCGACAAAGTCTATACGCTAGGGGAAAAGGATTCCCGAGATTTTTCTAAATACGAGAAAATTTGGAAGGGAATATTTAAGCTCAGATAACGCGCGTCACCAGCCCCATCGCATGGTGAGTACCTAAGTCAAGGTTTGACCCCCAATGAAGATTTTTTCAGCGAAATATTTGTTTGCATTTGAGAAATTGAACCCTCCACGCATGTCTTTTAAAGAAATGAGCATTCTGAAGGGAGCACTGCGACGATGGACGAAAGCCATTCCTCCAACTGCGCCCGGCCAGCGGGCGCGTTCCTCCGGACCATCGCCCTCGCTGCCGGCTTGGCAGCGCTCGGCACAGGCTCTATCGAGACGGCACACGGCCAGACCGTCGCCAATCCGATGAGACCCATCCCCATCCCCGTGCAGGTTTCGGCCAAGGACGGCATGGCGCAGATTCCCGACACCCGTCTCTGGTACTGGGACACGGGCGGCCAGGGCGTGCCGATCGTGCTTCTGCATCCGGCGACCGGTAGCGCGCTGATCTGGGGTTACCAGCAGCCGGTGTTAGCGAAGGCCGGCTACCGCGTCATCGCCTATTCGCGACGCGGCTACTACAACTCCGCGCCCTTCGACCGGAACAATCCTGGCATTGGCTCCGAGGACCTTAGGCACCTCGCGGATGTCCTGGGCCTTGGACGATTTCATGTGGTGGCGTCGGCGGCCGGCGGCAGCATCGCGTCGGACTTCGCGTTCTCCTACCAGGACCGGCTCCTGAGCCTGACCGTTTCCAGCAATTCCTTCGGGGTGCGCGACGGCGAGATCGCGAAGGCGGCGGCGTTCATTCGCCCAGAGGGCTGGGAGAAAATGCCGGCCGAATTTCGCGAGCTCGGTCCATCATACCGAGCGGCGAACCCTGCCGGGGTGAAGGCGTGGATGGAACTCGAGCACAAGGCGCTGATCGGCCCCGAATATCGGCAAACGCTCAAGAATGAGATCACGCAGACGAAGCTCAAGCAGCTCAAGCTGCCGACGCTGCTGATCGCCGGCACTGCGGATATGTCGACGCCGCCGTCGATCTCGCGGATGATCGCGGCCGAGATTCCCAACAGCCGGGTTGTGCTAATGCCCGAGGCCGGTCACTCGTCGTACTGGGAGCAGCCGGAGATCTTCAATCGCGCCGTGCTCGACTTCATCGGCGGCCAGTCGAAATAGCGCGAAGGCTTCACAACCTTGGCATGGGCGAAGGTGCAGTCTCATTTTTAGAGAGTGCGTGTCCACGCAGTAGGTTTCAGACTTGCCTAAGTCTACCGGAGTTACTTATACAGGCTGTCAATGTAGCCGGACTTGTCCAGTTCCTGAATAAAACGCGCGTCCATGAAATCGGCCGGATTGGCCGAGCGCGCGGCCGGGAGTTTCTTTGCCAGCTCATCGAGAATCGTCTTGAACCCTTCCGCCGACGGATAGGGCTTGACTTCTGCCGTCGCCTTCAGCTGCTGATAAGAATCTTCCAGAACTTTCTCGTCTTTGATTTTCATATAGCGTGCGATCGCCCGTTTCGAAACCGCGGGATTAGCGCGGATTAACTGGACGCCTTCGACGATCGACTTGACCACTCGGCGCACCATGTCGGGGTTTTTGGCAATATATTTTTGGGTCGTGTTGAGCCCCGCCTGCTGAAACGGAATATCCATCTCCTCCATGTTGGCGAACACGCGCATCCCGGCTTCGACAGCCTTGTTGTAGTACGGCGGCTGAAGCAGCGCGCCGTCGAAGGTTTTGCCCGCGATCAACGAAGTCGCCACCACCGGAGCGGAATCGCCGACTTGAATCAATCGGACATCCCGCTCAGGGTCGACGCCGAGTTTATTCAGCAACAGCCGCATGGTGGCGTCGTTCACCGTGCCATAACGCGTTACGCCCAGAACCTTCCCCTTGAGCTCGGCGAGCGTGCGAATTTCCGGCCGTACTACAAGGCGATAATTGAGCTTCTGCTGAAAGCTTACGATCATCACCAGATCGGCGCCCTGCACCCGCGCCGGCGCCAACAGGCTCGCCGAATAGCTGCACATGTCGATCTCGCCGGCGATCATCGCCGACTGGCCGAGATTGTTGCGCAGGAACAGAACCTCAGGATTCAATCCGTTTCTTTCAAAGAGCTTGCCTTCCTGGGTGACCCACAACATCGCCGTCGCCGGGCTCAAGCCGGAGTAGCCGATGCGGATTCTATCGGCGGCGAAGCTCGAAGAGATAAACAGGAACGCGATCAGAAATGACAGTAACGCGATGACTTTCACGCCATTGGTCTCCTTAATTTTCCGTCTACGCCTTCGACCAGCGTCGACCTTTCGAGAATTCCCTAATCTCAATAGCTTTACCTTTTCTTTCTGTAAACGATTTGAACTGATCGTCGCGGTTGAAGATCCTAACGCAAAACCGCAATTTTCACCAAACACTCTGCGCTTGACGACTCGCCGGTTGGGCGATATGGCTCCCGTCAGAGAAACAAAGTGTTTAAATTTCCTATTCGTTTCCAGGAGGGGCTTTGAAAACCAAATCATTCGCGAAGTCGTTGGTTCAGACCGCGCTTGCAACGGCGTTGATGTTGGCGGGTGCCTCTGCCACGTCTGGCTGGGCGCAAAACGTAAAGATCACACCGCTGGGTTCGCACCGCGGCGAACTGTGCGACCGCGATCGCGCGACGATTTTCGAGGATCCGACCGGCGTGCGTTTACTTTACGATGTCGGCCAGTCCACGTTGGGAGTCGACGATCCTCGGCTCGGCGACATACACGCCGTGCTGCTGTCGCACGCTCATACTGATCACATCGGAGACCAGAAGATGAAGGCGCTTGGAGCTGGCTCGTGCGAGAAGCCCGAGACCGTCCCGGCCGGCGCGCATTCCGTAACGGCCGAGATCGCAGCAGCTAAGAACGCAGCCATCGTCATGGTGGTGGATTTGTCCGTGTTCATCGGAAAAAGATCGAGGGACTAACCGGCAAGCCGACACCGGTATGCTCGCAGGAGGGCGGCGGTACCACGGTACCCGTCGCGGCGCCGTGCCGCTCGAACATACACTTGGGCGGTATGCACGTGCTCAAGGCGACCGGCGCGGCTCAGGGCGTGGAGATCACCATTGTATACGCCGCTCATGCTAACAGCCTGCCGCTTAGCCTGCTTGGCGAGGCCGAACGAAAAAGTCTCGCTGCGAACGGCTTGAGCGTCGAGCCAGGGCCCCCTACCGGCTTCGTCATCAAGTTTACCAATGGGCTAACGGCTTACCTGTCCGGGGATACTGGCATCCACACCGAGATGAAAACGATCGTCAACGATTTCCACAGGGCGAATCTCACGCTGCTCAATCTGGGCCCGAACGCGATGACCCCGCTTTCGGGGGCGCACGCCGTGAACGAACTCATCAGGCCGGCGGCCGTCATCGCAACGCATGTGAACGAGGCCGCAACCTCAGACGGAAAGCTGAAACCGAACTCGCGCACCGCCGCGTTCGTCAAGCTGATCAAGCGCCCCGTGCACCTTGCCATAAGCGATAGGACGATGGAGTTCGACGGCAGCGCGAAGTGCGTAGCGGGGTGTAATTAGTCACACCAAACGGATCAAGTCTGGAGTTGAATAAATCTGCCGGGTCGCCACAGGCGACAAGATTGGCCCCATTTTAAGAATCAAGAGTCCTGATCCCAGCCCTTTCTCAGATGTGGAACATTGGAACTTCGTTTTCGAGATATCGCTGAATCAACACTTGTGCTGGTCCGATCCGGGGCTGGCGCTAGTGGTTGGAGCAAGCACATTGTAATGATTGTCCATTCTAGCCTGACCCCGTCCCGTCTCCACCGACCGTATTTAGGCCAGTAATGCCCCATGCTGCCTATTTCCTTCTACTGGACTAGCATACGAACGGTTCAAAAAGTTAACCCAAACCCTATCTGAGCGTTGACCAAAGGAGATCCACATGTCGGACATGATTGATCGCAGATTGTCTGAAGAGCAGCAGCTCATGCGGCGGAGCTGCCGCGCCTTCGTGAACGATTTCGTCATCCCCTTTATCCGCGCCGACTGGAAGCGCGAGTGGTTAATGGAGCCTGAACAGCGCCTGCCACGCGAGATTCTCGAGGCGGCTGACCGGATCGGCATCCGCACGCTCGGCGTCCCCGAAGAGTTCGGGGGCGTGCAACTCGATCCTGCGGCCGAGGTGCAAACCTTCGCAGTCATCTCGGAAGAGATCGCGCGCGGCGATTCGGGACTCGCCGACAAGCTAGTGCAGAACTGGAAGGTTTCGGTGCTGCTTCGTAACCTCGCCCCGCGTCATCTCCAGGAGCGCTGGTTTCCGCGCCTGGTTGGGGACCCCAGTTTCCTCCTGGCGCACTGCCTCACGGAACCGCGTGGGGCGTCGGACCGCTGGCTGCCCTACAACGTGCCCGAGGCGGCTATGCATACGAAGGCCGTCTTAGCGGGCGACAAGTGGGTAATCAACGGGCGCAAGCAGTTTATTAGCAACGGCTATGACGCGAGCCTTTATGCCGTTTACGCCAACACCAAGCCTGGTGTGGGAATGCTGCAAGGCACATCGAGCTTTCTTGTGCCGCGCGATACGCCCGGTCTCATTGTCAATCGTTGCAACGAGACGATGGGCGGGCGCTTCATGAACAACGGTGAAATTGTGTTCGAGGACTGTCGCGTTCCCAAAGACCATCTTGCTGGTCGAAGGCGATGCGCTGAGCAAGGCGGGGTCTATTTCCGCCCGGGCAAGATCATCCAAGCGTCAAAGAACCTGGGCGTCGGTATGGCCGCGTTCGAACGGACCGCGGAGTACGTGCAGAGCTATGTCCAGGGTGGCCGCACGCTGATCAAGCACCAGGCAGTTGCCTTGCGGCTCGCCGACATGGCGACGAAGCTCAGCGCCGTACGCGCTCTCCTGTGGGAAGCCGCGCGCGCGGTCGACGACGGTGCCGCAGACGCCGACCAGCTTTGCAACATGGTCAAAGTATTCGCCTCCGAAGAAATCTTCGAGGTTTGCAAGCACGCCATGGAACTCCACGGCGGCAATGGTGTGATGCTCGACTTCGGCATCGAGAAGCTGTTTCGCGACGCCGCTGTCTTCCTGCATATGGACGCGACCGTTGATATTTCGCGTTTCAAGATCATCAAGGCCATGTTTCCTGATTCGGCAGGGGCTTACGCCGGACCCGAACAGTGACGTCAGGTAGGTTCACGACAAGAATAGGGGAGAGGCAGAATCGCGGCATGCCAAGAACGTCACGTGCCTTACGGTTCGCTTGATTGGGTGCGGCGCATTGCGATTCAACCCGGTTTGGAGACAAGGCTTCGACCGCGCGACCGTCCCAGGAAACCAGTAGAGAAAATTAGAATGTCCCTTTAATCCCTTGTCCCCAAAATCGGAGGCTGCAATCAATATGGCTAGAGCAGTTCGGAAAGCCCGAATGCGTTAGCCGTCACGAGAGCAACATGCTTGAACTCAGACCCACGTGCGAGCACTGCAACAAAGCACTGCCACCCGCGTCACTTGAAGCGCGCATTTGCACCTACGAGTGCACGTTTTGCGCGACGTGTGTCGACAACATTTTGGCAAATGTCTGCCCGAACTGCGGTGGTGGTTTCGTTCCTAGGCCAATCAGACCGGCGACAAACTGGAAAGGCGATAACTTCCTTGGCAAAGATCCGCCGAGTACCAAGGTCAAGCACAGGCCGGTTGACCCTGAAGCTCATGCCCTATTCGCGGCCGCAATCAAAAACATTCCGCCCGAGAAACGGTAGCGCCCCAAAGTTTATAACGGCCAGCAACGCCATCTAATCGGCATAGGGATCTTTCTCAGCCGCCTGCTTTTCCTATTGACAAGAAACACCGTCGTTCACTATTCACCTCAGTAAGACCATTTTCATTACGAGGTGACTTCAGGGCCAACGAATATGTCGATTCCCGTGGTCATGTAATGGAGGAGCCCATGAATCATTTGCCTTGCCTGCCTCGCTATAGCAGCGGAATTTTCAGATTCGGTGCCGTCCGCGTCTTCTTTCTCACCATAATCTTCGTTGCCACGGGGGCGCTATCCAGCGCCTCGGCGCAAACCCCTGCGCCGATCCTGGTCGCCTATGCCGGTCAAAATGAAACTGTCGGTCCGATGTGGGTAGGAATTGAGAAAGGCACTTTCAGAAGATACGGCCTCGACGTTCGCCTGGTTCAGTTACGCACTGGCTCGCTAAGTATGGCGACCCTCTCCTCCGGCCAGGTCCAATACAACTACGGTTCGCCCGGCAACGCGCTGAGCGCCGCCGTGGGTGGCATGAAGATTCAATGCGTCGCATCGGCGGTGCATAAAATTCCGCGCGAACTGATCGCGCGCAAAGAAATCCGGACCATAGAGGATTTGCGCGGCAAAACCTTCGGCGTGCAAAGCATCGGCGGCGGCTTTTGGCTGCAGACGATGATTTCTCTGGATCAGCTTGGCATCGACCCTGAAAAATATGATCTTAAAATGCGCATCCTCGGCGACACGGCAACGGTCACGCAGGCTCTCGGCTCCGGTGGGGTCGACGCCACCATCGTACCTTATAGTTTCAGCGAAGCGGCAAAGCGCGCCGGCGCCAATGTGCTCGCCGATATCGGCAAGCTTAACTTTCCGTACCAAGGGACAACCGTCTGTTATTTACGGGAATCCGCCGCCAGCGCGCCCGATCAGGTGTCGCGCTTGCTCAAAGGATTGGCCGACGCGGTGGTCTTGATTCACGACCCAAGCGCCAAGCCCGAGATCGTTGAAATCATGCGCAAGGCGTTCCGCTTTCCGAGGCCCGAAGATGCCGAAGCCTCCTACAAGGTGCTTAACATCATGGCGACTCTTGACATGATGCCCGACCCCGCGGCGTGGAAGATCGTCCAGAAAGTCATTGCCAGAATCAACCCGAAAGTCGCACAAGTGGAGCTGAGTCAAGTGCTCTCCCCGGCTCCCGTGCGCAGCCTGGAAGACAGCGGCTTCTTGGCCGAAGCGCGCAAGAAGTTACGATAGTCCGTACTAGGGATGCTTTTCCAACACTGCTCTTACCTTCTAGATGGTCGGCGGATTCTCTTGCTGGAGGACTTGGTAAGCGATGATCCCGGAGAGCATGTGACAGGGGATGTTCCAAGCCGAAGCGAGAAGGGGCAATGCCACAAGCGGGAGAAGTACGAGGGATGCAATTAGGAACGCGCCTGCCAGCTATGCCACTATCGGATGGGCAAGGGCAAGGAAAAAGGTTCTGGACAACCGGCGGCGAACCGCAGTAAACAGGCGGGTATGAGTAAGAAGACGATTATCGTTTTACTGGTCAGTTTAGCTTTCGCTTCCGTCCGTCTCGTCGAGGGCGCGATGATTGGCTTGGTGATGCTGGACACGTTGGATGCGAGGAAGGCCCGTTTTCGCCGAGCGCGATTCAGCCAGCGACACCCGACTTGAAACGGACTGATACACGCAGTTGCCTTTGAACTGCGTCATTTTCCGAGAGACCAGACCAAAAGAGTTTCGCCACTATGGTCCCATGGCGCAAGACTTCTTTGCGGCCTTCGGCCACGACGGAGTCGGACAGATCGGCTCGGAGACGACGATCAACTCCGGCGACATGGCGGGGATTCTAATGATCGCCGTGCAGGCGCTGGAGAAGCGCACGGCGGAGCTAAAACAGAAGGAGGCGCAGATTGCGGTGCTGGAATCGAAAGTCGAAGACCTAACAGCGAAGCACGCCTACTTTGAGACGGTGGCGGCGCGGCTGGAGGCGCTGGAGTTGCGAAAGAACCACTCTATCCAGATCACAGCCGAGAAAAGCCTCGGCGACCCGATGGTCAACGTGATGCCGTAGGTTAAATGAAGGTCAAATGGTTTTCCACGGTTGTTCTCGTAATTGTTTTTTGTTCTTTGCCGGAGCGAACGCACAAACTAACTAAGGTTGTGATCGGATATGCGAACTTTTCGCCCACCTATGCGTCGGTTTGGGTTGCTAAGGAAATGGGCTTTTTTGAAAAGCATAACCTGAATGCCGACATCATCTTCATTCGCGGCGGTGCCATGGGAACTCAAGCGCTCGTGAGCCGCAGTTTTGATTTTATTGTTGCGGGCGGAGTGGCCGCCGTTGAAGGAGCACTGTCAGGCGCGGAGATTGTCATCGTTGCAGTGCCGTCCAACCGAATGGATCAAGTGCTAGTTGCAAGAAAAGAGATTGCTCAACCCGTTCAGCTGAAAGGGAAAAAGATCGCGGTGAATAACTTGGTGGGGAGCGCTATTCTAGCCATCAAGATCATGGTGCAGGCGCTGGGACTGAATCCGAAAAAGACGTTACCTATGTCACCTCAGGCGATCCAGCCACCAGACTGGCGGCGCTTCAATCCGGGCTGGTTGAGGCAACCGGATTGTCTCCGCCTTTCACCTTGACTGCCAAACGCGCCGGATTCAATGTGTTCGACAGCATTCCGGCGCTAGAAAATCTCGAATACCCGTCCGCCTCTCTTATCGTCCGGCAAGAATCGGTTAGGAAGGATCCATTGCTTATTGACAAGGTTACCCGATCTATAATCGAAGCGGTTCATTTCTTCAAAACACGCAAATCAGAGTCGCAGCGGATCTTGCAAAAATATCTTAGACTCCAGAACCCGGACGAGTTGGAAGAAGCCTACGTTCTGCTGTCGGCTCGATTTATTGATAAGCCCTATCCGACAACTCAAAGCGTCAAAACGATTTTAGATTGGTCGCGGCATCCGAAGGCAAAAACGGCCGACCCCGGGCAGTTCATTGCTCCCCAATTTGTCGAAAAGTTGGATAGAGAGGGTTTTATCGCTACGGTTTTGAAGAAATGAATAAGGCGCTTCTTGCCGTGGCTCACGACAAAAATCTCGGCCCTAAAGAGCAGCTTTGATTGGGCTCGTCAGCAGCCGGCTCTCACTCGCCAAAACTTCTTCAACGATCCTGGATCGAACGCGACCCCGTTTAGGGGTCGCGCGAACCAGAGGTCGGGCTAGGAGACGATCCATCCACGCCTTCAGGTGTGGCAGACTATCGTCGATGGTCGCCTTGTAGCGCTCTTTTCTAACGAAGAACGGAATATAGGTGATATCCGCAAGAGAATAATCACCTACAAGGTACTGCCGGCCTTCCATCTCGCTATTCAAAGTAGCCAGATATTTTTTCAGTTCCTCAGCCGACTTTTCGACTTCAAAATCATGGGCTATTTTTCCGCCGGCGTATTGCAGCCGCGTGTTGCAGTAATCGATCCATATCCTTGCCCGCGAGCGCCGCAGCGGGTCCTTAGGCATGAGCGGTATTTCAGGATATTTCTCTTCAAGGTATTCGTTAATGATCGCGGATTCGTAGATGACGGCGTCGCCATCTACCAGCACGGGAACTTTGCCGTAGGGGTTTCGTTCAAGCAGCTCTTTAGACTTGTTTTTGAGATCGCATTCGACGAGCTCGTAGGGGATCTTTTTCTCCGCCAGGACAAGCCTTGTCCTGTGAGCGTAAGGTCAAGGGCCGTAAGAAAGTAGTCTCATAGAATCACCTCGCGTTTAGTTGTGTGCTTGTACCATCTCTCTCCGGCTATGGCAACTCCCGGACCGTTCGGAGTTGGATGGTCACCAGCCGATGGGCATTAAACTCTCCTAGCCGGGAGCCCGATTTTGAATGTCGTCCCTTTCCCAAGATCACTCACGTAATCAATGGTTCCATTATGAGCCGAGATAATTTGGCTCACGATGGGAAGCCCCAATCCGCTGCTGAGAGGCTTCGTGGTACGAAACGGCGTAAAGACCTCTAATTCTTTGGGGATTCCCGCGCCCGTGTCGCCGATCTCGAGAAAAATTCTATCCTCAGACTCATAACCGCGGAAGGTAAGGACACCGCCTGAAGGCATGGCTTCAACCGCATTTTTGCAAATGCTCAGGATCGCCTGTTTTAGCTTCTCCTGGTCAAGCGTAATAGGTAATAAGGTATCTGGGAATTCATACTTCAGCCGAACTCCGGCTGAGTCATAGAGCAGCTTGTCTTCGGCGATGACTTCATCGATCATTTTGCGCAAATCGGTTGGTTCGAAATCATAGTTCTGGGGTTGCGAGAAAGAGCGAAAATCTTTCAGCACAGCGCCAAGCCGTTTGATTTCGTCTGTCGCAGATCCCACCAAAGATTTGAAGTCAGGATCCCCACCCCCAGATCCTGGGCTTTCATATCGAGCAGCTGGAGACAGGCGAAAATACCATTGAGAGAGTTCGCGACCTCGTGCGCAAAGAGCGCTGCAGTGGGTCGCAATGTGGAAGGCTTTTTACTATCCTGCGAGTTTTTCTCAGCATCTTTCTTTACATCGCATAGCATTTCCTCGGCGGCTTTTCTGCTTTTGATCTCCTCCTCCAGTTGGTTTGTCTTTTCACTGAGGCAGCGCTCCAAATCTTCGCAACGTCTTTGAAAATAGGCCTCTCTAGCCCGTAGCTCTCGCTCGACCTTGTCGTGCTCTTCGGACCGTCTTTGCAATGATAATACGGCTTCCCGCAGACCTTGATTCACCTGCCAAACCTCCTCAGCGACCACTGCGCGCGTAGGTCAAAAAGCAAACATTTCACCATTTTTTCCATAACCCTTGGACGTTCGCTCGGGGACTGACGCATCTCAGGTTTATTTACTTAGATAGATTTTACGCGCCGTACGAAAGTGGGCAACCGCTTCGGCTTTCTTTCCCAACGACTCGAACAACAGCGCGAGATTGTAGTGCGCGTCAGCAAAAGATGGATCCAGCTCGATGGCTTCACGATAGGCAGCCATCGCTTCTTGCGGTCGTTTGCAATCTTCCATCAAAACACCCGAGGTTGAAGTGGGGCGCCGGATCTTCCAGATCGATCTCAGCGGCGGCTCGATAGTGTGCCTCGGCCTTCTGCAGCTCACCGCCATCATGGTAGAGTTTGCCTAGATTGAGGTGCGCAGCGGCCACCTTTGGATCGATCTCCAGTGCCAAATGATAAGCTCGCTGAGCTTCCTTAGTCGATGTCGCTTCCAGCTCGACTCCCAGGTTGAACCAGTGGTCTGCCGTCAGTTTGTCTTTCGTCGGCTTCGACGCGGCGCGCGGCAACTTGACCTTTGACACCACGCTGCGAGCGTCAAAGTTGAATAAAAATTGGCCTGAGTCTGGCTGCCAGCGGGCCTTGCCATCCCAGACAACCACGCGGCGACCGTCGGCATAAATCTTGAGCCCGGACAGATGCTGGTCGTCCGGCATCTGCCGCTTCAACGAGGAGAGCATGCGGATGATTCTCTTCGATGGCACGCGAGAATCGAGGAGCCCCTTGGCGGTTTTCAGGAACAGCAGATCTTGAAAAGTAAACTGGAAGGTCTTTTGGTCCCGCGCCGGCACAAGAAAACCGGCGCGCACGAAAGAGCGGATGCGGCTACCCGGAAGATTCAAGATTTTCGCCACCTCACCGGTGGTGAAAAGTTTCATTTCTTGCCGGACTGAGCCCTTTTCTTGCCTTTTTCAGGCTCGGCCGATTTGGCGCTAACCGCCGGCTTTTTTCCTTGGCGACTTTCTTTCCCAAACTTTCCTTGAGCGCCTCCATGAGATCGATCACCTGGGCTCGATGGACTTGCGGCTCGGCGACGGTGATTTCTTTGCCTTCGGCTTTGGTGTTGACGAGGTTCAATACCCGCTGCCGGTATTCGTCCTCATATTGCTCAGGATTGAACTGTTCACTCGATAGCTCGTCGATCAGACGGAGCGCCAGGTTGGTCTCGGCCCCGGAGATCTTGGCCGATTCTCCCTGGAAATTTCATCGAAATTGCGCACCTCGTCGGCGAAATACATGGTATGAAGCATCAGGCCGTTTTGTGCCGAGCGAACCAGCACCAAGTTTTCTCGACCGCGCAGGACAAATTTAGCCAGCGCGACTTTGCCGGCTTGTGTCATGGCGTCCGACAACAAACGATACGCCTTTTCGCCGCCTTTGTCCGGACCGAGGTAATAGCTCTTTTCGAAGTAGACAGGATCCACCTTTGAAAGCGGCACGAACTCGGAAATCTCGATGGCCTTGGATGCCTCGCCTTCGAGCGCTTCGAGTTCCTCGTCCGAAATCTTGACGTACTGGTCTTTAGCGAACTCGTATCCTTTGACCAGGCCGTCGCGCTCCACGACTTCGTTGCATACCGGACAGAAGCGCTGTTGCCGGATCCGATTGCCGCACTTGGCATGGAGCAAATTGAAGCTGACAGATTGAGACGAAGCGGCCGGGTAAAGCTTTGACGGGGATCGAGACAAGACCAAAGGAAATTGTGCCGGAACCGAGAGAACGCGGGGGCATGGACGAGTCCTCCTTGATCCTTAGATTCTATCAAATTTGAACCATACCAGCCACTGAGTTATTCTTCAAACGGTGAAATCGCCCTCCAATCTCGATCTCTACCGGAAAAAACGCGACCCCGGGCGCACGCCCGAGCCCTTCGGCGTCGGAAGCGCCGCCTCCGGTTCGCGTTTTGTGATTCAAAAACATGGTGCCCGCCGCCTGCACTACGATTTGCGTCTGGAGATGGATGGTGTTCTGAAAAGCTGGGCGGTGCCGAAAGGACCGTCGATTCGAGCTCACGAGAAGCGGCTGGCGGTCCATGTTGAAGACCATCCCGTCGAATATGCCGACTTCGAGGGAGTCATTCCGCCCGATAACTACGGCGCGGGCTCGGTCATCGTCTGGGATCGCGGGCAATACCGTTTAACCAAAGCCGGCGACCCGGTGGAACAACTCGAAGGCGGCAAGCTCGAAGTGGAATTTTTCGGGCACAAGATGCGGGGATTGTGGACCCTCGCGCGCATGTCGAAGTCAGAGAAGGATTGGCTGCTGCTGAAGAAGGCCGATTCCTTCGCTGGCACCGACGAATTGATCGAGCGCTATCCGCAGTCGGTGATATCCGGACTCACCCTGGAAGAGACGGCCGACCTTCCCGGCAAACTTTCCGAGCTGCGGGAGCATTTGCAAAAACTCAAAGCACCTAAAAACCCTTCTCTGCGCGCAGTCAACCCTTGATGCTCGCAACCCTACAGGAGCGCCCCTTTTCCGGGCCTGAGTGGATTTTCGAAATCAAATACGATGGCGTGCGAGTGCTCGCCGAACGCAACGGCAACACCGTCGAACTTTACGGGCGCAATGGAACGCAGATCACCAACCGCTACCCGGAACTGAGGGAGGCGCTAAAAAATTGCCCATCGAGCATTTTGTTATCGATGGCGAGATTGTGGCTCTTGACGAGCGGGGACAACCGAGCTTCCAAAGGCTGCAGACACGCATGCATCTCACCAGCGCTCGCGATATTCAACTTGGCATGGCGGCAGCACCCGTGGAAGGCTTCTTCTTCGATTGTCTGGCACTTGACGGCCATGATCTGCGCTCGCTGCCATTGGTGGACCGCAAAGAGTGCTTGAAAAACTTCTTGCCGCTCCTCGGTCAAGCGCACTACAGCGACCACGTGGTGAAAGCGGGAGAAGCTTTCTTTGACGCCGCCTCGGAGCGCGGGTTGGAAGGAATTGTCGCCAAAAAAGCGAACAGCCGTTACGGTCGGCGGACGCTCCCGCGATTGGATCAAGCTCAAATGCCAGCGGCGCCAGGAATTCGTGATCGGCGGTTACACCGATCCTCAGGGAGGACGGACTTATTTCGGCGCTCTTCATCTCGGTATCTTTTCAAGACAAGAAATTAATTTACGTCTCGAAAGTTGGTACCGGATTCGATACCAAGACTCTGAAGTCCGTCTGGGAGAAAATGCAGCCGCTGGCGCAATCAAAATCGCCCTTCGCAGAAAAAGTCCCACCGGCCGCGGTCACCACTGGGTGGAGCCCAAACTTGTTTGCGAGGTGCGCTTCTCGGACTGGACCCATGACGGCGGGATTCGGCACCCAACGTTTCTGGGATTGCGAACGGACAAGAAACCCGAAGAATGCCGAAAAGACGAGCCGTTGCCCTTGAGTCTTCCAGACCTACCGCCTCCCGCCACGGTCGCAAAGAGTCCGCCGAAACAGGTCAAGTTTACCAATCTGAAAAAATCTTTTGGCCCGACGAGGGCTACACCAAGGGTGACTTGATCGAATACTACCGCACCATCGCTCCTTTCCTCCTTCCTTACTTGAAAGATCGCCCGCTGGTGCTGACCCGGTACCCCGACGGTATAGCAGGCAAATCTTTCTTTCAGAAGGATGCCCCGGAATTTGTTCCGAGCTGGGTGCGCAGGGAGAAGATCTATTCCAAAGATACCCAGCGCGACATCGGCTACATCATAGTCAACGACCTCGAAACCCTGCTCTACGTGATCAACATGGGCACTATCCCGCTTCATCTCTGGAGCTCGCGGATCGACTCTCTTGAACGTCCAGACTGGCTGGTTCTCGACCTCGACCCCAAGGGTGCTCCCTTTGCTGACGTCGTCAAGGTAGCGCGTGCGCTTCACGAGATATTGACGAAACTTCGACTGGAAAGCTTTATCAAGACCTCTGGAGCCTCGGGCCTCCATATCCTTCTCCCTCTGGGCGCGCGGTACACCCACGAGCAGGCGAAAAATTTTGCCCGGCTGCTGGCGCTCCTGGGAACGGAGTCTGTCCCGGATATTTCGACGATCGCTCGGCCCATCGCGGCGAGAGGCGGCAAAGTTTACATCGATTTCGGCCAGAACGGGTACGGCGTTACCATCGCAGCGCCCTTCGCCGTCCGGCCGTTACCGGGAGCGACGGTTTCCTGTCCCCTCGCCTGGGAAGAGGTCAACGGGCGGCTGCATCCGTCGCGCTTCACGATCAAGACTATGCCGATGCGCTTCCAGAAGATGAAGGATCCCATGGCGCCCGTTTTTCGCAAGGGAATCGATCTAGCGTCGGCTCTCAAGCAGGTCGAAAAATGCTCGCGGCGCGCGCCAGTGCGCCATTGGATTAGAGGGATTAGAGCCGCGCGGCCAATCTGGTACACAATTACCTGCGACCGGCCCTTCACCTAAACTTGACAAGCCAACTTCCAACGATATAGTCACCGGTCGGAACGATGCTGTCGGCCGGAGAGGGGCTTCACTCTCGTTAAGCGTTCAAACCCGTAGTTGGTCGAATCCGTCAAATGGAGGTTGTCATGCAAAAGCAACCGCTTTCCCTGATCTGTCTCGCCCTTTTCCTGTTCGCTCCGCAGCTCATCTCCTCGGGCTGGACACAAACTGACCCTTTCTACAAAGGAAAACAATTCGCATCATGGTGGGTTCCACGGCGGGTGGATTCTACGACCGCTGGGCACGCCTCTTCGCGAGATACATGGGCAAGTATATTCCGGGTCAGCCGGAGATCATTGCTCAGAATATGCCCGGGGCCGGATCTGTGATAGCCACCAACCATGTTTTCAATGTCGGCAAGCCTGACGGCCTAACCCTCGCCATGCCTCTGAACAGCGTCTATGTCGACCAGCTTGTCGGCCGTAAAGAGGTGCAATTTGATCTGCGTAAATTCCGTTGGATCGGCTCTCCTGCGGTCGAATCAACCATCATGTACATGCGTGCGGATACTCCCTATAGGTCCGTCGCTGATATCATCAAGGCGAAGGAGCCGCCCAAGTGTGGCGCGACGGGTACTGCAAGCGCCGACTATATTCTCTCCAGGATTTTGGAGGAAACCGTGGGAGCCAAGATTAACACGGTCCTGGGCTATCCCGGAGGTTCCGAGATCGATATAGCGGTGGAAAAGGGCGAGGTGGTTTGCCGCGCTCACAGCACCTCCGCTCACTTTGGCCGGGAACCGTTTGATACGTGGCACAAGAAAGGTTTTGATCGCCATATCGTCCAGACGTCCAACAAGCGAGATTCCCGGGCAGCCGATGTGCCCACGACTCACGAAATCTTCGAAGAATTTAAGGTTCCGGCCAATAGCCGTCGCGTAGCCCAGGTGGTGCTGGCCGCGGGCGATTTTGGCCGGCCGATGATGGTGACCCCCGGCACTCCTCCTGACAGAGTGAAGCTCCTGAGAGACGCCTTTGTGAAGACTTTGAATGACCCGGACGTCCTTGCCGAAGCAAAGAAGGCTCGGATGGACGTGGAGCCAACATCCGGCGAAGAACTCGAATCGCTGGTCAAGGAAATCTTCGATGCTCCGTCGGAGGTTATCGAACGCGTGAAGAAAATACTGGGCAACTAGCAGGCAACATAACATCATGAACGCGAGCATTCCTTCGACTCAGGTAGACAACCCGATGGTCCCCGTGCCGATCCCGGACCAGGTTCCGGCAAAGGAGGGGATGGCTGAGCTTCCTAACACCCATCTTGAGTATTGGGATACAGGCGGCAGCGGCGAGCCGGTGGTGTTTCTCCATCCAGCCTCGGGTAGTGCGCTCGTCTGGTTGTACCAGCAGCCCGTCTTCGCAAAGGCGGGCTATCGTGTCATTGCTTATTCGCGGCGCAACTATCACAACTCAGACTCGGCGCCCGAGGACAATCCTGGGACCGCATCGGAAGATCTGCAGAATCTGATCGAATTTTTGGACTAGAGAAGGTCCATATAGTGAGTTCGGCCGCCGGGGGCAGCGTCGCCGCCGACTATGCCCTGTCCCACCCGGAACGTCTGCTTAGCCTCACCGTATCCAGTAACAACCTTGCCGCTACTAAAGGTTACATCGCCGAAGCCGCCGCCATGATCAAACTCAAAGAGTGGGACGATCTTCCGCGCTGGTTTCGTGAGCTCGGGCCTTCTTACCGCGCGGCTAACCCGGACGGCGTCAAGAAATGGACCGAACTCAACCACAAATCGGAGACCGGCAGGGGCGCCCGGCAAAAGTTGGTGAATGTCGTCACGCCGGAAAAGCTGGAGACCCTCAAGGTACGGACGCTGTTGATGACCGGTGGAGCGGATATGTTTACCCCGCCTTCCATCATGCGGATGATCGCGCGGCATGTTCCCGACAACGAGATCGTGATCGTGCCGGAATGCGGCCATTCGCCCTATTGGGAACAACCCGAGTTCTTCAACCGTACCGTGCTCGGGTTTATTGGTCGAGTTTCGAAATAGATTCTGGCGAAGTCATCGATCCGCTTGAAAGGCTTCGGGAATTACTCATGGCAAAAACGTTTTTCACCGCTCTTATATCAATCGCTATTAGAAAGAGAGAGTTTTCTCGCCGATCCCGACTTTATTGGTCCGATCTTGGAAGAGACCGGCAAAGACTTTCGCAGCGTGTTCACAGACGGTCGGTAGACCGCGGCATCGGGACAACAAATTGAACGGCGAAGCGATTAAGCCGCTGGAACATCTGGAACGTTAGCTTCACGCGTGTTGCCTATATCCATACATCCATCACGCTTCGTTGCTTATGTTTGCGGCGCACCTTGCTCCGCCAAGATCACCTTTCTTTTCTGGTCGCGGTCCGCCCCATAAGCCTCGCCGTAGTCTTGCTTGGCCCGCTCTTCGGATACGTATCCCAACAGCGACATCTCGCTTTACCGCGGCAGCATCCCGCTCTGCCGGCTCGCCATGACCTCCACCGCCGGCTGTTAGAAACGTCACCGTCTCTCCGGGTCGCACCAGGAGATGGCTGAACTTGCCTGGAAGGATCTCTTCTTGCCATTGCGCTGGATCAAAGTCGCGTTGGTTGCGCGCCTGCTCGCCGCCCGATAAGCCCCAGGGCGGGCACTGAATCCGATCGGTGTTGCGGCTGACGAAAAGGTCGTGCAGCGGTTTGACCTTCACTTCGACGCCGACGCCGCCGCGGAATTTTCCCGCACCGCCGCTATCGGTTCGCAGAGCATGGCATTCGTAGAGCAAAGGATAATAAAGTTCCTGCAACTCGATTGGGGTATTCTTCACATCGCCCTGGCACATCGAAACCGCGGCAGACGCTCCATCTTCGAAGGGGCGGCCGCCCCAACCGCCGCCGATAATATTCTGGCAGACATAGCGTCGGCCGGTTTTCGGGTGCGCACCGAAGATCGCGTAACCTCCCATATCGCCTTTGTGGGCCGCAGGGATACGCTCCGGCAGCACCGGCGCCAGCGCCAGCAAGATCGTGTCGAGCACAGTCGGCAGTGACAGACTCCAACCGCCGATGGGCGCGGGCCGCTTGGCGCTGAGCAATTTTCCCGGCGGAAGAATCACTCGGAGGGCACGGAAAGAACCCTCGTTCACTTCCCGACGGGGCGAGGTGAGCGCCTTGAAGGCCACGCGCGCCGCGGCCATTCCGCCTGAAGCACCGCAATTGATAAACCCCGGAACCTGGTCGCATACATCGGAGAAGTCAATGGTGAACTCGTCGTCACGAACAGTCACCCGAACCTTAATGGGAAGCGTCTTGGTGAAATCTTTGCCGTCGTCATCGAGAAACGACGACGCCTCATAAACTCCGTCGGGAATCGCCCGCACGGCTTCGCGCACGAGCTTATCGGTCTGATTCCAGATGACTTCCACCGCTTCTTGGAACCCCGCCCCACCGTACTTGCGGCAGATCTGTTCGAGCCGCTCTTCGCCGGTGCGGCAGCAAGCGATCTGCGCCCGGAGATCGCCTAAAGAAGACTCGGGGAATCGAATGTTGTCTTCGATCAAGCGCAGGACTTCGGTGTTCGGTTTGCCTTCCGCGTAAATCTTCACAGAACGAATTTGCAGTCCTTCCTCATAGACGTCCCGGGTCATGCTCGATCCGAAGCCGGTGCTGGCGCCGCCGACGTCGATCCAGTGCGCGCGCACCGCCAGGAAGCAAATAAGCTTGGACTCCCAGAAGAACGGCGTGTAGACCACCATGTTGTTGAGATGCTGGCCGCAGATCTCCGGGTGATTCACTAAAAGACATCGCCGCGATGGATGTTTTCCAGCCCGTAAACGTCGATGCCATCCTGCACCGCGACGCCGAGGTCGGCGAGAAAAATCGGCAGCGCACCTTCATTCTGCGACAGGGTCCGGCCTTCGTGATCGACGATGCTGACGCAGTAATCCTGCACCTCGTAGATCATCATGTTATACGCGGTCTTTTTCAGCACCGCCGACATCTCGTTGGCGGCTGCTTTGAGAGCGCAGCGAATGATTTCCACGGTAATCGGATCGATAGCCATGGTTAGGTGTCTTTCCTTTTGCATTTGTTTCTTTTCATTGGTCGATCCAGGTGATCTGGACGATGCCCACGGGAGACTCTTTCTGCCTCTCCCTTGACGGGAGAGGAATGAGGTGAGGGTGCAAAATATCTGACCCCTTATCCTTACTTTCTGCCGCAAGGGAGAAGGACTTTATAATCGCAGAGCATAGTGCATCCCATAAACGAAGCGGTGCTAGTTTTTCCTAGAGTAGGGCTGTTGTCTCAACTCCCTTTCGGCGGGTCTTTACCTACATACGACTGCCGGTAAGTCTGCAACGTTTTGCCGCGCAATTCGTAGAGAAATTGAATGACGCGCTCGTTGCTCATGAATTTCGACTCCTCATAGTGATCGTGGTGAACGATCTCGTCCAGTGGGCGCCGCACGCCTTCGGACGGCTCCACCGCGGGATAGCCGACGGGGATAATGAGATACAACATCATGAGGTCGGGCACGCCCAGAACTTTTTGAACGGTTCTTGGACATGAATGCTGACCCATTGCGTCGCGAGTCCGAGCGCAGCCGCCGCCAGGTGCATCAACGTGCAGGTATTCGCCAAACCATCGGTGAGATGCGATTGATCACGGCCAAAGGTATGCGCGCCTTGCACCGTGTCCCCACTGGCGCCGCCCGTCGCCGACGACAACGATGAGCGCCGGTGCTTCGGACCAACCGGTCCCGCGTCTTTGCTGCTCAACTGCTCTATCCGCCGTCATCTGATAGGCGGGATGCCTGAGCTCGAAGACGCGCTGCTGCTCCATCCAATATATGAAATCCGTATTGACCTCCGCATAGCAACGAAAGAGATCCTTCTTAACCTGAGGATCCTTGACCACGATATATTCCCAAGGTTGTGAATTGGCGCCGGACATCGCCCAACGGCCCGCTTCCAAGACCTTATTGATGTATTCTTCGGGAATGGGATCCGGCTTTAGTTTCCGGATGCTCGATCTGCGACGAATAATATCATAGAGAAGCTCGTAGCCCGCCGTGGTCTCCATATCCATGATTGTTGATCCTCCGCTGTCAAACAGAAATTCTTTGTTTTTCCCGACTTGGCCTTTATAACGTAGCGCTCCGTTGCAATTCAAGGTAGCCCTTGTTAAACGGGTGGGCGTTCACGTCAGAGTCCATACGACTGGAGCCTCAAATGAAGAAAATCTTCTTTGTGCTGCTGCTATCCTGCGGCCTTGCGCGTTCGGCTTGTGCCGACGATCGAGTCCGCATCACTTATGCGAGCCGCTCGATCTCTTCAATCATGATCTTCATCGCCAACGACCGAGGTTTCTTCAAAGAGGAGAACTTGGAACCGCAGCTCATTTTGACCCGCGGCACGACCGCCATCGCCGCCGCGGTGACGGGCGATGTGGAGGCGATCCACATCATGGGCACAGCGATCCGCGGAATTATCCAAGGGCTCCCGCTGAAGGTGCTTGCCGTGAATCAAAAATTGCCGCTTTTCTGGTTGGTCACGCGGCCGGAGCTAAAAACCTTCAACGACCTCAAAGGCAAAACTATGGCGGTGACGACCATCGGCGGCAGCCAGCAGCTTGCCGGGTTTCACATGCTCCGAAAGGGAGGCATTGATCCTGCGAAGGAGATCACCAGCATGGTATCTGGGGACGTGCCGGCCCAGTTGCAAGCACAGGTCTCGGGCCCGGTTCATATCACGGTGCTCTCTCCGCCCACCGTGTTCGTCGCCCGAGATCGTTACAAGCTCAATCTGCTCGCCTCCATCAGCGACGAATATGTAAACTTCATATCGGGTCTCATCGTGTCGGACAAAGCGATGCAGGAAAAGCCAGCGCTCATCAAGCGCACGCTGCGCGCCCTGACAAAGGCCAACCGATATTTCCAAACCAACGAGAATGCCTCGGCCGAGATACTTGCGAAGTATCTCAACGTCAGTCAATCCATAGCGCTTGAAACCTACCGCTTCAGCCGTCCAGCCTTTACACGGAACAGCATCCCCACGGATAAGGAAGTTGAAGATAACCTGAAAGCCGATGCTCAGGTTCTACAGTTAAAGACGCCGGTGAAAAGCGCTGCGGTTTTTGATTTTGCGCTGCAGCGGGAGGTTAACAACGAGCTGGGCGTAAAATAGAATTTAGGTTGATACCTTGAGAAGGGCGAGCAATTCGTTTAGAGAGTCGCGGTCCGCCAATGCTTGAACTGCGCCAATCACCGACCGCGCCTCGGCATCGCCGAGCACCGGCGCGGCCAGCGACAGAAACTTCTCTTCAACTTCCTGCACCGACATTGGATTTTCTTTCTCTCCTTTCGGAATGATGATTTCCCCTGTGGGAGAAGAACCATCACTTAGGCTCATCCTAACCCGCCCAGGCCAAGACTGTGGAAAATAGCGGTCCAGTTCAATCTCACCTGAAACTTTCACTTTGCCCATTAATCCCTTCACTTCATTACTTTGAAGGAATCGGTCATCGAAGGATTTCAGATCCATCTTTCCCGTGATCGCAGTGGCAGCCATCACGTATTGTCCGCTTCCCAGCATGGCGGCACGGTTCGCCGAAGTGGCCGGGCGGTTCACCAAGCTCGCCACTGCCGTGGGCACGGAGAGCTCAATCTCATCAATAACCGTTGGCGTAATCGAGTAGTCTTGAAGCAGTCGCAGCAGCACTTCCACACCCGCGTGAAGCTGCCGCGCGCAGGGGTAGGGTTTAAAAGCGACCGCAGGCAGACAGTAGGGTTCGGTCGACTGCAAGTATTCCCATTTCGGTTCCACGCACAAAGTGAGGCAAAAACCGCGTGGATCTTCAAACGCGCGCCTCGGTCCGGTGAAGCCCTGCTCTGCGGCCAAGAGCGAAAGAACGCCGCTCTGGGCGGCACGACCAAAGATTAGATGACGGGCCGTAGCGCCTTCATGACCTCCCGTGATCATCCCGCCGGCATTGAGCGAGGCGATGCCCAGGGCGTTCACCGTCTTATCTAAAGGCCATCGCAAGAACTTCGCACCGGCTGCAGCGACACCGAAAACTCCGCACACGGTGCTCGGCCACCAGCCACGAGTGAAAAGATTCGGCGCATCGATAGCCAGCCCGACACGGGCCGTCGTTTCATAGCCGACGATCGCTCCTACGAGAAAATCGCGGCCGCTGCCGCCATATTTTTCCGCCATGGCGATCAGTGCCGGGACAACCATGCCACCGATGCACGTTCCCGCGCCGCTGTGAATATCATCCATTTCGCCGCAGTGGGCCGCTACGGACATTGCCTGGACGGCGTCTAAAAATAAAACCCGCGATGGGGTTCCAAATAAAGTTGAAGTAGAACTTGAGCTATTGTCAGTACTCGCCATCGCGAGACTATGAGGCAAGCTTTCCGGGCTCAAGACAGGACCCGGCCAGCAGGCAGCCTAGGGAATCAAGAATGTGCAGTTTCGCTGCTTCGACAACCCCGGGCGGGACATCGTCAAGGCGGAGATCAATGTGACGGCGGGATAGCTTCTCGCTGAGAGTGGCTTCAGCCATTTCCATTTAGCGAGCGGAACGCTTCTCAGCCAGCTACGTCGATTACGAGATGGCCGAATTCGTTGACCTGCATTTTGTCGCCGGGATAGAGCAAGATCGTCGCGCCCAGCTCTTCAATCACCGCGGGGCCATCGAGTCGATCACCGGGCTTGAACCCGCTACGCAGATAGATCGGACAACTAACGGCTTGCCTACTGCTGTCGAAGATCACGGGCCGTTTGCCGCGTTCATCTTGGTCACCGTCTTGAAACTCCGAAGAAAGGGGCAACCGATTTTCAAATCTTCCAAGGGCTGAAAGCCGGAGGTTGACCATCATCACCGGCTCATGGGGAGCCGAGTGACCGTAATGCTCTTGGTGAAGCTGATCGAACCGAGCGCGAATCGCACCGAAGTCAGTCATGGCCCGCAGATCTTCCGTCAACGGCACCGGCAAAGTGTATTCCTGCCCGCGGTAACGCATGTCCAGAAAGCGCCGCAAAACGATCTGCTGCTTTCCGGCCCCTTCTTCCGTCAAAGTATCGATGGCCGACTTTTCGAGCGCGGCAAAGGCATCGGCCAATTCTGTTCCGGTCGTCTCGCTCAATTCACGGACAAAAGTTTGCACGTAGTCGTGCTTGAGATCGGCGACCAACATACCGAACGCCGAGAAATAGGCCGGCATCGGCGGGATGATCACCCGCGGGACGGAAAGTTCTCGGGCGATCGCCATCGCGTGGAGCGCTCCGCCTCCACCGCTGGGCACCAACACACAATCCCGCGGGTCGTAGCCCTTCTCCACCGACACGGCGCGCACCGCCAGGGACATGTTAAAATTGGCAATGGTCAGAATCCCCAGCGCCGCCTCCTCCAAAGACAAGCCGAGCGGCTTGGCGATCTTTCCGTGATCGCTTGCGCGGCTTTATCACGCTGCAACCGAATCCCGCTGCCGAGAAAATATTCCGGATCGATCCTTCCGACAATGAGATTGGCGTCCGTCACTGTGGGCTCGGTACCCCCTTGGCCATAGCACGCCGGGCCGGGCGCGGCTCCTGCGCTTTGCGGTCCGACCTTCAATACCGCCGGCGGGATCGATCCAGGCGATGCTGCCGCCGCCATTGCCGACTTCGACGATGTCCACCACCGGCAGCATCATCGGATGACCGGCAACATATCCCCCTACATAATAGCTACTTGTGACTTCAGGGTGAAAGTCTTTGATGAGACTCGCCTTGGCCGTCGTCCCACCCATATCGAATGAGATGATATGATGGCAGCCGAGTAACTCCCCGACATCGGCCGCGGCGATAACGCCTGCCACCGGCCCCGATTCCATCATCGTCACCGGCATTTTCTTCGCTATTTCGGCTGACATGACTCCACCGTTGGACTGCATAACGCGGAATGTGCCCCGAAAACCGGAATCGCCGAGCATTTTCTCCAAGGAGACCAGATAGCGACTGACGATGGGACCCACATAAGAATTAAGAACCGTTGTCGATGTCCGTTCGTATTCTCTGAACTCACGGAGAATCTCATGAGACAGAGAGACATAGGCCTCAGGAAACTGCTGGCGCAACAGTTGCCCCAACCGCTCTTCGTGAACCGAGTTAGCATAAGAATGGAGTAAACATACGGCGACGCTTTCCACCCCAGCCGCTTTGAGCGCTCGGATAGTTTCGGAAGCCGAAGATTCATCGAGAGCTTTTAGGATCTCGCCAGTGGCATAAAGCCGTTCCTCAACTTCCATTCGTAAGTCTCTAGAAACCAGAGGTACTGGGCGCTTGAAAAATAGATTGTAACCTTCCGGCCGGTTGCCCCGGCCGATCTCATAGACATCGCGAAATCCTTTGGTCGTAATCAGCCCGGTACGCGCGCCTTTGCGCTCGAGTACGGCATTGATTGTGACAGTGGAGCCATGAACGAAGAAACTTGCCTTCGAGACTTGGATCTTCGCACCGCTTAAACAATGTTGAATCCCGCGGGCGAGATCGTCGGGTGTCGTCAGAGATTTACTTCGATAAATTTGTCCCTGATCGTCGATAGCAACCAGGTCGGTGAATGTACCACCAATATCAACAGCGATTCTCATGGAGTGAGTCCGTTCAACTGAAGTCATAGAAGGCTAGTGAGCATTATCTCTTGTGTCATTTCGAGTGCAGCGAGAAATCTACAGCCCCTCGCGTTTGCTCGGGGTGACAACCGATTGGGAAATTGCGACCGAGTCTCCGCCGCAAGTCCACAAATAGCTTTGACTACCAGGTTAAGGACTTCGGCCCGTCCGGTGTCACTTCATAGCTGTCGCCGAAAAGAATGAGCTTTCCTTCGGTCTCAAATGCGACCCGGAGTGCCAAGGTCATGTTTTCGTTCAGCAGGGTCGCTCCCACCGACGGGGAACCGACTTGGCGCGCTTCATCTTCACTGAAGAAGGGCGCTTCCCACTGGTTGAGACCGATGCCGTTGCCGAGCCCGTAGTTAGCAGCGGCCGCATAGAATTCTCAAAGGTGCCTCCGGGCCATTTCGTCGATGGCCTTGACCGGATTGCCTGGCTTCAGCTGCATGGCCATCTGAGCGACAATCTCCTGGGCTTTTTGATAGGCGCTTTCAAGTTTCGAGTCGCCGGACAAAACGCATACGTGCGGCCGACCTCCACCCAATAGCGCTCATGCTGGATCGCTAGGTAAACCGCCCAATGAGTGGACACGTTCGCCATCATCTTGAAGCTCGGCGGTTGCAATCGCTTCTCGCCGGCGAGAATGCGGATATCTTCAACTCCCTTGTCGCGGGCGAGTCGGTCGATGTCGGCGACGATTTCGTATTCTTTCCTTTCCGGGTTTGATAAATTCTCGCGCTCCGTCAGAGATTTCGTTGAGCACCCGGCCGGCAGCACGCAACGCCGCCAGCTCCTTACCGCTTTTAGGCAGCCGCATCTTGTTGCAGCATCGAATGGCTGGGCTGCCACTGGACACCTGTCGCAAGCTCTCTTTCAGCTCTTCCAGTTGAGGCAGTGGAAATCCCTTGCCGGAGTCCACCAGACCGACCTTGGCTTGGGCGAGCCCTTTTTCCTTTAAAACTTCGGCGCCGTCGCGCCCCAGTTGGCCTGAAGCGCGCACATCGTCAACCCAGGTGAGACTCTTGGCGAAGGGAACATCGCGACTGCCGATATTCAACAGCAGCGATATGGGCCCGCTGCGCGGGATGATGCCGATGCCGCCGCGGACCTTGGGAAATAGTTCGTGAGGTAACAGAGATCGGCGTAGGCATAGTTGTCACCGTATATCACCAGTGCATCCAATCCTTGCTGGGCCATCTGTTGACGCAAACTTTCGAGACGCCCCTGGTATTCTTGCTGGGGCATTTGCTGTCTGTCCCAGGTGGAGCATCCTCTTTTAGTACCGAGTGGCGGCCAAAGATCATTTTCTCCTCATGAATTTCGAATCTGACCTACGACTTGAACGTTTTGAACAACTTGAACGATTTGAACGGATGTTAATCTTTTACATAGATATCCCAGGAAGAGCGCGTCAGCAGGCTCGGCTTTCGATTGTGTCATCACGACGGTATCGCCCAAGGTCATGTAGCCCGTTTCGGGAAGATACTGATTTGGATGGATGATGAAGGTCATGCCCTGTTCTGAGTTTGGTTTTGTTCTCATCTTCCAGGTTGCCCGGCGCAGACGAACCGCAGCCGAGGCCATGGCCGCGCACCCGCATGAACGGCGGCCGGCAATATTTCTCGTAGCCCGCTTCCACGAACATCCCGTTGATCGCCGCCGCGACATCGCTGGCTGGCGCCCCGGTCTTCGCCGCGTCCAACCCGAGCCGCATCGCTTTCTTCAGTATGGCGTACTTCTCGTTGACCACCGGCGTAGGCTTTCCTATAACCATCGTGCGACAAATCTGTACGAACAACCCGCCGATGCAAGGGTGATCTCGCCGATGACGATATCTCCGGACTGGACGACTCTATCCGTTGGCGGATGCAGTGCCTGATTATGATTGTTTGCTACCACCATGCCGAAATTATCCTCGGCTCCTAGCGAGCGCATCTTGTACTCAACGATCGCCGCAAGCTCGAACTCCTTGAGCCCGATGACGGGCATCATCATGTAGCGCTTGCACGCCGGCGTCGGCGATGGTCGCGGCCCTACGCAGCCGCTCCAGCTCGAATTCGCTTTTTGGCGCGCCATGTCCTCTAGTATATCTTTGGCGTTAACGGGGTTTGATTCAGCGTTCTGACTAATTCATCGTGAAGATCGACGTTCATCGCCTCCCGGCCAATCAGTCCAGCCTTGCCGATGTGGTTGCCCAGCCGATTCCACAAGTCATTCACCGGCTGAATCTTCCTAACCCACGATTCTTCCCTCGCCCGCTCCATGTCCCAAGCCGGCGACAGAAAAAGCGTCGCTTCGTCCTCCAGCGGCAGCATCAGCATCGTTTCCGGTCCAACGCTTATGAAGTCCGTGAGATAGGCAACATAGTTCATACGCAAGAAATTGTGGCGTCCGGAGTCAAACACAAGCAGAGTTTGCAGTCCCTTCTCCCGCATGGCTTGCCGTACTTTCACCATGCGACTTTCGAATTCTTGTTGGGCGTTCATATTTTCCTCTTATACAATTGTTGCGTCGACATAGCCAAGCCGCCGGTCGCGGTCGGTAAGTTCAGGCGGGCGCTCCTTCACCGGACCATAGCCGCCGCCGCCCGCCGTGAAGTAGGTGACACTGCCGTTTTTCTTCAGTGGATAGTTGGGGCGCTTGGTTACCCATGAACCGGCATCATTCGAGTCCTGCTTGACCAAGGCCTCTTGCCGGCTCGCCGCATTGACCGCCGAACAGCCCCCACGGCGGCGTCAAGGTGCGCTCGACATTGATATTGACGAAAGCGTCACAAAGGGTCCGCACGGTGATTTCGATACCGAGGCCGCCGCGGAATTTTCCTGCGCCGCCGCTGCCCTCCCGCAGCCGGTGCTGCTCGATCATCACCGGATAGTAGAGTTCTTGAAGCTCGATGGGCGCGTTCTGCACATCACCTTGACAGATCGACACCGTCGCGTTTTCACCATCCTCATGCGCCGCGTCCACCCCAGCCCCGCCCATGATGGTCTGGCAAAGAAATCGCCTTCTCGTGCGCGGATCGGTGCCAAAGAAAGCATAGCCGCCCATATCGCCTTTGTGGCCGGCGGCGATCTTATGCGGCATGGCTGGAGCCAACGCTCTCAAGATCAAATCGATAACCGTCGGCAACGTGCGGCTCCAATTTCCCACCGGCGCCGGGGGCGTCGCGCTAAGAATCTTCCCCGCTGGAATGACAACCTTTAAGGGCCGAAAACAACCCTCGTCGATAGGCGAAAACGGACTGACCAACGATTTGAAGGCAACCCGGGCTGCTGCCACGACGCCGGATTCGCCGGAATTAATCGACCCCGGCACCTGATCGCTGATCTCGAAAAATCAATCGTCATCTCGCCGCCGGCGACTTCGATTTTCACCTTCAGCGGAACTGGCCGGCTGAGATCAACGCCGTCGCTGTCGAAAAGCGCCTCGGCAGCGTATTTGCCGGGCTTGATCCGCGTGACTTGCTCCCGCGCCAAGGCTGCGGATTGATCCCAAATCGATTCCACGCACTGCGCGAAAACGTCGAGACCGTAACGACCGACCAGTTGAGTGAGCCCGCGATCGCCAATGCGGCAGGCCGCGATTTGCGCGCGCAAGTCGCCCATACAGGAATCGGCAAAACGGACATTATCGGAGATTAACTGAAAGAGATCCTGATTTGGCTCCTCGCCGCGGTAAAGCTTGAGGGAGCGAAACTGCAGCCCCTCCTCGTAAACCTCCCGCGTCCCGCTGTAGCCGAAACCTACCCGAGTGCCGCCGATATCGATCCAATGCGCCCGCACCGCGAGAAAGCGCCACCAGCTCGCCCTGATGAAAAAACGGAGTGTAAACGACAACATTGTTGAGATGCTGCCCGCAAACATAGGGATGATTCATGATCACGACGTCGCCCGGATGGAATCCGCTCTTACCGTGCATCCGCACGCCGTCGACGATCGCCGGCCCCAGGTCCGCTAAAAAATCGGCAGCGCGCCGAAATTCTGAGAAAGTATACTTCCTTCCGGATCGACGATGCCGACGCAGTAGTCGCGCACTTCATAAATCATCATGTTGTAGGACGTCTTGCGCAGCACGGTGGCCATTTCGTTGGCGATATGGGCCGAGGCCGCTGCGCACCACCTCGACGGTGATCGGATTGACGGCTTGAGACATCTATTTTTTCTTCAGCAGTGACGCCGCGGGACGCAGAATGCACGGGTACCGTCGCCTCGCGCAAAGAGTAAAGATAGCGGATGACCTGTTCGTTGCTCATGTATTTGCTCATATCGTAACGCTCGCGATGGACCAAATCCTCCAAAGGCCGGCGCACGCCTTCGCGGGCCGGAACATCGGGATGGCCGATGGGAATGATCAGATAAACCATCAGCAGATCAGGGATCCCGAGGATGCGCTTGTACGGCTCCTGAATGTGTATAGAGACCCACTCGGAAGTGAGGCCCAAAGAAGCGATCGCGAGATGAATCAAGAAGGAAGCATTGGCCAAGCCATCGGTGAGGTGCGATTGGTCGCGGCCGAAAGTATGCGCCCCTTGTACGGTGCCCCACTGGCGGCGGCCGTCGCCCAGCACCACGATTACGGCCGGCGCCTGGTGCCAATTGGCTTTCGCTTTGTTGAATTTCAAAGATTCGTGCGGATCGTTCTTCACCTGATAGGAGGGTGACGCAGGTTATACTCCCGCTGCTGCTCCATCCAAAAATAAAGTCAGTATTGTATTCAGAATAGGCATCGCGGAGTTGCTTTTTGGTACCGGGATCGGTGACCACGATGAATTCCCATGGTTGCGAGTTGGCCCCGGACATGGCCCAACGGGAGACTTCTAGGATCTTGTTGATGGTATCTTCCGGGATCGGATCGGGGCGGAACTTACGGACGCTCATGCGGGTCTTCACGAGTTTGAGCAGCATGTCATAGGTGTCATTGTTGCCAATCATTCTGATCCTCCGTCGACCGTTCGTCGTCGACCACTTTGAACCAATAGCACCGCACCCTGCCCCCAATCGGGTCAGCGCGCGCGCAGAACTTCTTCCAACACCGATTCGTCGATAAAATCATTCGGATTTCGCTTCGCTGCGCCGGCAACCTTGGGCTCCAGGGTGGCGAGAAATTCTGTAATGCCGTCACGGTCGGTGCGCAACGTATCGGATATACTTCTAACAAAATAGTCGTAGGTTTTGATCGCTTCCGCTTTCGAACCGACGTGAATGTACTTCTCGATGACCCGCAACGTCGTCTCCGGTTGCTTTTCATCGTTCGCACGGCGTCGACATACGCCCGCAAGTAGCGGCCGATCACGTCGCGTCGATCTTTCAAATCGCGTTTGCGCGTAACGATGGACAGCTCGGGATAGCGCATGCCCATGGCATTCAAGTCGCCCAGCCGGCTGTATCCCTGCCCTTCCGCGACGAATAACCCCGGGGCGACATGATCGTTGCAGAGATCACCCCTCGTTCCAATGCCGTCAGTCGATTCCGCTCACCACCGAGCTGCAGAAAGGTTACGTCTTTGTCCGGATTGATCCCATTCTTTCGGAAAGCGAACCGAAAGCCGATATCGTTGTTTCCGCCAAAACTCGCGATGCCGACCTTTTTACCCTTGAGATCCTGATACGACTTGATCTCCTTTGCCGCGATGATACCCGCGGACATGGAATTCGAAGCCGTTCCGATAATCGTGACTTCCGCACCGCTGAGATTGGCTTGAACCGACACGCCACCGCTCACATGGGCGAAGTCGAGCCCGCCCGCTAGCAAAGCCTGCATGCTCTTGGATCCGCCGGAAATAAGAACCGGATCAACGTCCAACCCCACCTTCCTGAATTCGCCGGCATCCAAAGCCACCCAGAACGGAATGTTGTAACCGGCAATCCCCGGGTAACTCGCGGCAATCCGTTGTTGCGCGCCGGCATCGCTACCGAGCCAGTACAGGAAAAAAGCTGTAAAAACAAAATTGCGATCAGCTTTGTCATCGTTGATAGTTCTCTGGCGGGTGTCTTATAACCGTCATGTGGCAATGTTGGGGTCAAATATTCGCGTCGACCGACATCGGCTAGATAGGACGGAAAGCCCGAACCATCCACCACCCGACCGCCACGAATGAGCAGATCATATTCCATGTTTATCATCCTCCTGAGAAATCCCATCCACTTTGGTAACGCTAGTGTCTTTTACTTCCAAAGACTATTCGACAGGAAGAGCGGCCTGTCAATCGCTTCTGGTACCGGCGCTCTTGATGCGTTCACCTCCAGACGCTGGCTCTAGAGCTAACACCATCGGGAATCCCGTGCACTCTTGTTTTCTTGAATTTGACAAAGCAAGTTAATCACCCTAGTATGCCGACTACACTCAAGGTATGGGATTTCAGTCGAAGATCAGCTGAAATTCTTCAGTTAACCTACGATACCCAACCCTCTAACTTGGGCTGCGGAAAGAGCTTAAACAAGTGGTTTTTCCCAAGATTCTCCTGTCTTAGATCGCGTTAAAAACATTGCCCACACGTAGATAGAGAAGATGACCAACAACAAATCTATTCCCTCGGCGGAATCCAGCCTTCTTCCAACTGTAGCAGGAGAAACCTCGCCAGTCATGGACGTGCACGGGTACGTTCATCCAGTTTGGGACTCGATTCGCTGAGTCATTTAGAGACCGAAAGCGCCGATGAGTTGTCGGATGACGCAGAACGGAGCGGCGGCTTCGACGACGAGAGCTCGGGCACGACGAGAAACCCTGTCGTTTCCTATCTCCGCGAGCTAAAATCGATCCCTCTCCTGAGCCGTGAAGAAGAGATATTGCTCGCCCAACGGATCGAAGAAGGAGAAGCCCAGATCGCCGACGAGGCTTTATCTTCTATGCTCGCGCTACGTTGGACGCTGGGCCTGGGTCAAAGGGTTGCTGCCGGGCTGGTGAATGTACGCGATGTTGTTAAGGATCCGGATGAGACATCAGCAGAACTCTTGGGCAATGAAAGAATCCTCAAAACTCGCTTTCGGGCCCGAATGAGAAAACTACAGTACATGGCCAAGAGTCATGAACGGACCGAAAAGGGGCTGAAAAAGCCAATAACCGATCGCCGCCGGAAGCAACTCGACAGAAAATTGAGCCTGCAGAGAGAACACATCGCTAAAATCATAAAGTCCTTGCACCTCAACCACCAGCATCTAGAAAAAGTCATTGAAGAGCATCAAACGATCTACGGAAGAGTCAAAGGACTCGAAAGGATGGTCCACGGCCAGAGCAAACAGCAGAAAGCCATTCGCGCTGTAGAAAAAGAAACCGGCATGCCTATTCAGGAGATTAAGCGCAGGGTCGTAACTATCCTTGGTAGAAAGCGCAAGTCGCCCTGGCAAAAATGATTTCATCCAGGCCAATCTCCGCCTGGTCGCTGCCGTTGCCAAAAATACAGCGGTTACGGCCTTTCGTATCTCGATCTAGTTCAAGAAGGCAATATCGGCCTTATGAGAGCTGTTGAGAAATTCGACTACCGGCTGGGCTTCAGGTTTTCAACATACGCAATCTGGTGGATCCGCCAAGCTATTACGCGTGCGCTCGCCGATTACTCGCGTACCATCCGCATTCCGGTCCATATGGTTGAGCTGAACAACAAATTGACTCAGGCAATGAACCACCTCAATCGCCAACTTGGCCGCAGCCCTACGCTAAAGGAGATCGCCGCTGAAATGGCAATGACCCCAACGAAGGTGCAGATCATCTTAAACCTGGTCAAAGAGCCTATTTCTCTCGAAACACCCTTACGCGATGATGCAGAAAGCAGCCTCGGGGAAGTCATCAGGGATGAGCATTCTTGCGATCCCGAGTTAGTTGTCGTTGATTCCAATTTCCGGGAGGAACTGCAAAGAATCTTGGCGACTCTCAGTCCCCGGGAGGAAAAGATAATCTGCATGCGATTTGGCATCGGAGAAAAGTCGGATCATACTCTGGAAGAAACGGGAAAGGTTTTCGGAGTGACGCGCGAAAGAATTCGCCAAATCGAAGACATCGCCATAAGAAAGCTTCGCCACCGCAGCGTTTCCTTGCGCGACTTTACTCCGGCGACGAAGTAGCGCGCGGAGCGGACAGGCACGCATTAACTTTTGCTGCGTTTGGTTGTTTGATCGCCACTAGGATAGTGAAGAAAAAAGGAGAAGTGACGAATGGTAGAGATGGATAAGCGATTGTTCGTGGGTATAAAAATTTCAAAGGCGCTACAAAATGAACTGGACAGTCCGGCCCCAGGGACCGAGCATTACTTCAAAACAGATAATGTGGATTATCTTCAAATCATCAGCCTAGGGGAGGAAAAGCTCATTGGAAGGTACGTGAAGGACGGATTTCCCGCCGCCGGGATCGACGACGTCAGCCGCAATGTCTGTAGCATCATAAAACTGATCACTCGCGGCCATCGCATCGAAGAGAATTCCGTCCATATCTACGCTCCTTGAGTTCGCCACGCCGGTTATAGAACAGAACTTCCTTTTTCGCTGCAACTGCTCTCTCGCAATCGTTTCGCTTCCGGTATTTGATAGTGTCATGGGGGCGCCTGGCTAATCGCGTTGAGGAATGCTAGAATTAGTTCTCTTTTAGAGCTTTTTCCATCTCTGACCCAAGCCTCTGAGCTTTAAAACGAGCCAGAGGCTTGCTCATTTATGAGGAGGTCCATATGGCAGAAATAGTCAGTAAAACCAGCCTGCAAGACGGAACTTTGGTGCGGCATAAAATAATCGGCTACCAAGGGACAATCGAAGGCAAAACCGAGATCAAAACTTGCTTCACGAGGGGAGGAGCTTCGCTGGCAATCCCGCCAGCTAAAGAAACCTTCAATACCGCGTAGTGGTCAGTGGCGAAACCATGCGACATATTGCTCCCGCCGAAGACTTGGAAATCCTGGATGCGATGACGGAGATAGTTTGCTTCCGATGTCACTATGCTTTCCGCACCAAGCCGGGGGTTTTGGACAAGGCAGCCGGGCGTTGTCAATGTGGCGGATGGATTTGCCCAGCCTGCTTGGCATGCCAGACCGCCGAGTCTTCCGAGCAGTCTCCGTGCTTGAAGCAGCGAAAGCGTATGGTCAAAAAACTGGGCAATGGGAAAAAAGGCAAACGAGTTTGATTGCCTCCCGGGAATACACCCGTCTAATCCTCGTTCAGCTCCGAGATACTTTTCAAGCCCAACATACCTCCGATTGACGGGCCGGTAAGCTTCAAATATCTTTGGCCCGTCTTGGTAAGATCACCCGGGAGGTTCACGTGGGCACGCGCATGATCGTCATCGGCACGGGACCCATTGGCGGAATCATCGGCGGCCGACTCGCGCGCGCCGGCAACGATATGACCTTCGTTGACGTCGATCCGGAACATGTGGCCGCCATCCGCGAGAAGGGGCTGCAGGTAGACGTGCCGGACGGCCCCTTCAACGTAAAAATCAATATCGTCTATCCCAGCGAGATTCAGGGCAAGTTCGATATCGGTTTTATCGCCGTGCGTTCGAACTACACCCCGGCTGCACTGGCAACTGTCCTACCGCATCTTTCAGACGACGGTCTGCTGGTATCTTTGCAGAATGGCATCAACCCTCCCCTGCTCGAAGAAAGGGTTGGACCTGACCGGACTATCGGCGTTGCCATTCGTATGGGTTCCACTAGGCCGGCCCCGGGCAAGTAAGAACAACCATGCGCGGCCATTTGTACGTCGGCCATCTTCACGGCAAGAAAACACCCCAACTGGAAAGACTCAACGCGCTGCTCGACTCGGTGATTCCCAGCGAGATTTCGGACAACATTACCGGCGTATTGTGGAGCAAACTCACTTATACCTGCCTGGGATATTTTGGCTCTCTCGCCGATGCGGCATTGATCACGACTTGTTCCGGCAATGCGGACCGTCACGTGCTCGTCGACTTTTTTGCCGAAGTCGTCGCCGTTGGCAAAGCTGCCGGGGCTCGTTTCATCCCACTTGCCGAATACAATCCCCTCGACTTTCACCCCAGCAACCCCTTTGAGAAACGTCTGGCAGCTGTCAATGAAATGGCCAAAGGATGGAATCCCAATGACCGCAAGGGGCCGTTGCGTCAGCTCCAGAAGGGCATCAAAACCGAGGTCGACTATACACTCGCCCACGTGGTTCGAGAGGGAGAGAAACTCAAGATTTCGACGCCGCTCTGCCGTAAGCTCTTAGATATGATTCACGAACTCGAGGCGGGAAGCGAAAGCTCTCACAACAAAACTACGCCGAACTTGCAGCTTCGACAAAAACATGAGCCCGATTTTTACAAAGAGTCCAAGCGCTCAATGAGACAATGCATTTTGTGGGCGAGTTTCTTTAGGTCATCTATGCTATCCTCATTGGAAACCGCAGAATCCCCGTCAGTCTCGATCGTTTCAACCCAATAAAGCAGTATGCTCATACAGTTCTTGAGGTCATGCGCGATCTCGGAAAGCTGACAAGCGGTCCCTGTCGCTCGGACGGGAACAGGCGAACCCTGTAGAAGATTTTCAGCTATCATTGTTTTCCTTTCTTTCACTAGCACCACTGGAACTCTACCGAGACACTATTCAGCCTAGCGTGCCAGTCCTTTCGATAGTGTGTCCGTGCTTCCGTTGCTCCTCGGAAAAGCTCGGGTCGGCTCGCACGGACAACAAATGGCTGGACCAGCCTAAAGGCACCAGCGTCTTGGTTGACAAATAGCCGATCAAACCGGGACGCGGAAATTGGGTCAAGATCCAATGGATGTCACTATCAACGCAGTAGTTCTTTATGGCTTTTGCCAATCTGCCCGAATACAGATGGATTTCGACCTGGACTCCTTTGTTCTGTAAGGCACCGACGACTGGAGCCATGATCTGCTGAGCCAGCTCTTTCTGCGCCTCCCAATCGTACCGATACACTATATCTCTACCCACCGCGGTGGCGTGTCTTGCCGATTCCACGGTAATTCGGTGGTCCCGAAAATAAGACCGGGAGTCGACCGGATATTGGAAAAGAAAAATCACGGCCATTCCTGGTCTCGCCAATGTCTCAAGACAAGGCATGAGCTTCTGTACGGAATCGTGCTCCGTCATAATTACCAATAGTTTTTCCATCGCGGGCCTCGTGGCAATTCCTAAACTCGATTCTGACTCTGACTCCTGGATCGATTTTGTGCACTTGCTATGCCAACCTTTCGGAACCACGATCTAAGTAGTTTACGCGCCGTTTTGCTGCAAATCCTTAGCACGAGCTTCGATTCAGTCGCAGAACACCCCATTTGATGGATACTCTTGGATACAGGGGGTGTCTAAAAAAATTCACTCCTCTTTAATGTGGGCAAGCTGATGAAAGGAATCCTGGAAGCGTCAATTCACCTTTGTGACTCATCTTCTCGACCTTCCTTGGTTGCTTCCCAACGCTTCATCTGTCTGGAGACTATTTGGTAACTCACAGGATCGGTGATGCTGCTTCGAGAAATTCGCAGGATAAAAAACTCCGTTCCATTAGTTACCTCAACGTACCCTACCTTCATCGGATCGATAAGTCGGCCGATGGAAAAACGGTTTCCTGTCACGGTTCTTAACTTTTCGATCTCATGGTCAAAATGCTTATCAATAAATTGACGCCGATCATCGATGAAAATTTCCCGCACAGTCATCCCTTCCAGATCGTAGATAGGCGCACTGTCGAAGGGAGTGACGTGATGGACCTCATCGCAAATACGGCAATAAAGGAATTGATCAGGAATCATGGTTTTTGCCCCTTGTGAGAAAACTAACTTTCATCCATTGAAATGAATTCTCGTGATATGAATTCACGCGTTACTTTGCACCGCCTGACAATCTCGCGGTGTCTTTCTGCGCCGACGCCAACGTCCGGATGTAAGCAACTACTTCCTGAATCTGCGGTTCTTTCAAAACGGCACCCCAGGCCAACATCTGGGTTAGCGAGATTAAGGGCAACGGTCATGCCAATATCGACGAACTCGGCATGATCAACACAAATTACTGAACTAAAAGGAAAAAGTTAAGGCGGGAAGCCTATTGAAAAACACACAAATGGAGGAGGTGTATCTTTTAAGACAACGCCGGTGTGTAAAAAAGATTCAGGCGATATTAAAGGCTTTCATCAGCCTCAGAAGATAGCTTCGCTGCAGACCCAGGAGTCGAGCGGCGGCGGCACGATTTCCCTGGGTTTGTGCCAGGGCACTGACAATCACTTCACGACGGTATTCATCGACGCTCTCGTGGTAAGAGACGGGCGTTGGGCGGTTGTCGATTTCCCCCTCCGCCGCGACAATTCCTGGAGATAGATCTTCGATTTGAATGATTGGAGGTTGGCCGAGAACGACGGCTCTTTCGATAACGTTCGCCAGCTCGCGCACATTTCCCGGCCAATCGTAGGCGCCAAGCGCTTCCAAAGCCTCCTGGGATATCTCGGTGAAGCTCTTTTTGACTCGATTGAAAATCGTTGCATAAAGAACTGCGCCAAAACCGGCACATCTTCTTTTCGGCCCCTTAGGGGAGGGAGTACGATGGGGACGACGTTGATGCGGTAATACAAATCCTCGCGAAACCGCCCTTCTTTGACGGCGGCTTCGAGGTTGCGGTTGGTGGCAGCGATGATTCTCACGTCGACCCGAATAAGCTGGGTGCCGCCCACCCGCTCAAACTCTCGCTCCTGGAGAAATCGCAGGAGCTTAGCCTGAAGTTCCTCGGAGATATCGCCGACTTCGTCGAGAAATACCGTACCGCCATTGGCGATTTCGATCTTTCCTCTTTTGAGCTGGGTAGCGCCGGTAAAAGCGCCTTTTTCGTAACCGAACAGTTCGCTCTCCAACAGCTCCTTTGAGAGACCAACGCAATTGATGGCAATGAAGGGACGGTCCTTTCTCTCGCTCCAGTTGTGAATCGCCCGGGCGAAAAGTTCTTTACCGGTCCCGCTCTCACCCAGTAATAGAATCGTGCTTTTGCTCCCCGCAGCTTTCTTTGCGCCGCTGATGGCGGCGTTGAGCTTCGCGCTATTGCCGGCGACGAGGCGATAACGCTTGTCGACTTCTTCGGAAAGCACCTCTTTTTCGCGGCGGAGTCGTTGCCTTTCCATGGCTTTTTCCACCACCAGCGCAATGTGGTTTGCTTTAAATGGCTTTGGAATAAAATCATAGGCGCCTTCTTTCATCGCCTCCACTGCCAGATCTACAGAACCGTACGCCGTGATCATGACCACGGGAAAATCCTTCTCCCGCGCGCGGATCTCGCGGAGGACGTCGAGGCCCTTCATGCCCGGCATTTCGATATCGAGGAACACCATTTGCGGGTCCTGGTGATCGATTAACTCCAAAGCTTGTTTTCCGTCGGATGCCCGTGCGACCCGATAGCCGAGGGATTCCAGACGGTCTCCCAACGCCTCTTGAATATAGGGATCATCATCGACCACAAGGATGGTCTCACCAAGGGTAGTCATAAGCCTCTTTCTATACTGACGGTTGCGTCCATATCATGCGGATCGTGCGCCGGAATGGTGAAGGAGAAACTGCTGCCTCTGCCGACAACGCTTTCAACTCGGATTTTTCCCCATGCATCTCCACAAGCTTCTTGGAGATCGCCAGACCAAGCCCACTCCCTTGGTTTGTCCCGGCCCGGCTGACTCATCTGATAGAACTCGTCAAAGATTTTCGTGGCTTCCCCGGCGGAATGCCAGGGCCCGTGTCGGTTATGGAAACCTGCAGCCATGCGTCCTTTGTGGAACTCACCTCCATACTTACTTTACCTAAAGTGGGCGTAAACTTGACCGCATTGCCGATGAGGTTCGTTAACACCTGAGTGACTTTATCCCGGTCCGCCCAGGCCATTGAATAGCCGTTGGTTGAACCGATTTCGACGGTGATCTGTTTTTCTTCCGCCATCGGTTTCAAGGTATCTCTCACTTCACGCAGCAATCTCATCATCGAGAAGCTCGTCGGTTTCAATGCCGCCTTGCCCGCCTCGATAACCGACAGATCAAGCAGATCATTAATCAGGCGCTCAAGGCGTTCGGTGCTCTCTCTAATACCGAGCATATAGCTCGCCTGCTTAGCCGTCAGGGGACCGGTGACGCCATCGAGCAGGTTATCTGCCAAACCTTCAATCGCGGTGAGCGGTGTTCTTAGCTCATGGGAGACATTAGAGACAAAGCTGGACTTCAGCCGGTCAAGTTCCTTGAGTTTTTCATTGGCCATTTTTATTTCTTCATTGTAACGGGCCAACTCCTGCGTCCGATCCTTAAGCTCCTGGAACAAATGGGTGTTGTCGAGCGCGATCGCGGCCTGATTGGCGAAAGTGGTCAGTAGGTTAATTTGACCTTCGGTAAATGGTCGAGCCTTGCGGCGCGTCAAGACAATCGCGCCAACGAGTTTATTTTCGTTTGAGCATCGGTGCCGCGACCACCGCGCAAACGCCCTCGCGACGATAGATTTCAGGTGGGGAAAACCTCGGATCCGGCGAAAATATCGGAAGTGTGAATGGGTCGCAGCTCCAAACCGGCTCTTCTCAGGGGCGTTTCAGGACCCGGTCGAATCGGCAGATCACGGAGGTACGCCAGCGCCTCGGCTGAAAGATTGTCCGTGGGGACAGAGATACGAAATTGCTCTCCATCAAACACGAACGTCACTCCGCTATCCGCTTCACAGAGACGTAACGCATTGTTATGGATGGTCGCCAACACGGCCCCGAGTTCCGTGGGCGAACTCGCCATGACCTGCAACACCTGGGCGATTTCCGTTTGCTGTTCCAATGCCTCCACAAGTTCGTGATTGGTCGTTTCCAGTGCAGCCGTTTTTCCCTTAATTCTTCAAAGAGATTGATGTTATCGATGGCCGGTCCAATTTGGTCCGCCATCGAGCTCATCAAACGAAGCTCCTGCTCTGTCAAGCCGTCGAGCCAGCCGTCCGTTACAAGCGATCGCGCCTAAGGACTTTCCCTTTACCTTGATTGGGACTGCGGCGAAAATCTATAACCGACTCCCTTGGCTGCACTACTGTGACTCATTTCAGCGTAACGGGGATCGTTCTGGACGTCCTCGAAGATGAGCGGCTCGCCGGCTTCCGCGGCTTTGGCCACGATCCCCTGCCCTCGCGCGAAAACCCTTTGAATAAAACCTTCCGGGTTATATCCGGAAGCAGCCCGCACGCGGAACTCTTCCTGCTGACGGTCCAGAAGGTAAATCCGGGTTGAATCGAGCCCAAAGATGTCCGTGATCTTTTCCGCGACCTCCTGCAGGATCGGATCTAAATCCAAGGACTGGGTTGCCGTCGCCGCCACGTCAAAAAGCGCCGCCAGCTCTCTGGTTCGCTGTTGCACCTTGTCTTCCAGCGACTGATAAGAGTTTTTGATTTCCCCCACCATCTTGTTGAATTGCTCGGCGAGAACTTCGATGTCATCGCCCGTCTTGATTTCCAGATGATAGTTCAAATCCCCTTTGCCGATTTTTTCGACGCCCCGGCGCAGCGCTTCGAGGGACGGACCACGCGCCGCGCCACATACACGGTGGCCAACAAGCGCGATGCCCAAACCGATCGTTACCAGAGTGTATGTGCGCAGCAGCGAAGCGTAGAGCGGTTCATATGCCTCTGCGAGCGGCCGCTCAACGATGACTGCCCAGTCGAGGTTTGGCAGATAAGCGTAGGAGCTCAACACCTCATCGCCGTTTAAACCCTGCGTCACTATGCTTTCCGGCTTTTGAATGTTGGGAGCGGGACGCAATGCCGACTTGACCTGCTCCAGGTAACCTGCCTTGCGTCTTTGCAAGACCATACTGATATTCGGGTGAGCGATTACATCTCCCGACCTGGCGACGATATAAGCATAGCCCGCCTTGCCCACGTGAATGTCCCGGACGATTTCCCAAATGTAACTAAGATTCACTTCGGCCTGGAGAACCCCGATAACACTTCCGGGAAACTCCTCGATGGGCACGGCCATCGTCATGTAAGGCTCGGATCCTCGGACGAAATAAACCGGACCAAAAAAGTGGCGCCTTGGCTTGCCTGTAAGAAAGCCGCGGACTTGGCGTAATCCGTCTCTTCGTTGGGAAGAATCGCGCGAAACCGGGACACGTGAAGGCGAGGTGCGCCATCACGGTCGATGGCTGCAGCCTCGGTAATGGCCGGGGCGACGTAAAGGAGCTTCATCAATTCGAATTTGCTCGCCGGCGCGAATCCTAGCTCGGCAATCTGCTGGCTGAGGCTCGCCGATCTCATTTGCCCTTCGATGGTCAGAATGTACTGCGCTATCTTTGCGAGCGCCGCATTGGCGGTTTCGCCCTGAAGCATTCCGATCTGCTCCCGCGTCTCGTAAGAGCGAAAATAGATCTCCGTGAGTCCACTCAGGATCATTCCGCCAGCCGATCAAAGTCACGAAAATGAAGAAGTAGTTGCGGACCAGCCTGCCTCGGCGCCGGCCAAAGAAACCAAAAATTGAAAGCTTCGGTAAGAGTTCTCGGACTCGCATGGAGCGTGTTTTTCGCGGCACCGTTGGCTATCTAAAGACTCTGTCTGCCAGCATTAACATCTCGGGGGCAATTTTTAGACCGATCTCCGAAGCAACTTTGCTATTGATCACCAGGTCGAACTTCCGGGGCGTTTCCACGGGTAGATCCTGGGGCTTCGCTCCTTTGAAGATCCGATCCACGAACCAGGCGCCCCGATAACCCAAAGAGTACAAGTCCGGCGCGTAGCTTAACAAAACGCTCTGCTCGGCTACCTGAAAGGCATTGCAGCCAAATAACGGCAGCTTGCGTTTCGTCGCAGCCGCCGCTAAGCCCTCCGCATCCTTAAACAAGCCGGAACAAAAGACAAATACGCCACCGCTCATTGCCGGGTTGGGCAGCGAAGCAATCTTGCTCGACGCCTCAGCGGCGGACGCCACCGGCATCTGGGTCAGGTGAATGCCCAGCCATGAGGCCACGACAGCGAGTCTTTTCCAGCTTTCGCTGAGAGCCGGAGATTTTAGCCGGCTGTCGAATAGCATCCCGACCTTATCAAGAGAAGGCACGACCTGCTTAAAAACTTCCAACTGCTTCCCCAAATTTTCGTTGTCGGTAAAAAAGGTTAAGCCGGTAAGATTAGTCCCGGGACTTGCCAGCGAACGAACAAAACCCGATTTGACCGGATCGGCCGCCGGCAGGAAGACCATTGGAATACTTGCAGCAATTTCTTTGGCGACGTTAGTTTCCGTCGTCCCGAGCGTCACTAACACATCCACCTGCTGTCTTTGTAGCAGTGACTTCAGATTAGCGCCGGAGTTCCTCGCTGGTTCCGCCGTCGATTCGTTGCCAATTTAGATTTTCCCCTCAATGTACTTGAGCTCCTCCAACCCATCGCGCAGGCCGTTCACCTGAGGTTGGAGCCTTATGTTACGCCCCTCCATGACGATCACGACATGAAGCGTGCCCGGTTTCCGGGCCGGGCCTATTCCTAGGCCAATCATCGCCGCTAGGGTGAGGAAAAGCATGTGGCAAAATGTCTTCGTCATATGAAGTCGCTAAACTATTCCAAAAACGCCGGTTCGTCTAAGTTCATGCAAGTTTACCCATAGCAGCCCGTTTACCGGATGGCACCGCCCCGCATTACCGTCTGAAGCGTGGCAAGGGTAAAGAGGCTTGGTTGGTAACCTTGGTTGTAACTTCTGACAGCGTCTACCAGGGTGCTCCGGCCATTTTGCACATTGACAATAACTACGGTCCCCACAGAGAATGCCATCTGGCCATCGGGAAGTTTCACGGGACTGCGCAAAGCAAACTGTTCTTTCCAATAGTTTCCTTTGGCATCCCAAATCATAGTCCAAAAAGCTTCGAAGGTTTGCGTGTCAAAATAGATAACCTTCCGAGGATAGCAGTAATTTGGATCTCTTGGGCGTAATCTCAAGACCATAGGCCTCGACGATTTCCCAATTTTCTTTTGATGGCAAATAGTCCCCGCTCTTACGCTGGAAAGGAATTTGTTCTTGAGCAAGATTTCCCAACATTTTCGATCGTCCCAAGAAGCGATAGTTAAAATCGGTGACCTTGCCACCAAAACTATTAATGTCATCAAAATTAAATTCACTGGGCGCTATGGTTGCGCATCTTTGAATCGGTGGGGCACGGCGGACACGGCGTATACTGGGAACATAAATATAAAGATCGTCTTCCCTTTTGGGGTCCGCATAGCGCATCTCTAAGGTTGTGGTACCCGCCGTATCCCGAGGATACTCGTCGGCGCGGAGCTGCATCCAGTCGATGTGCTCATATCCATCAAGCACAGGTTTTGAATCCAGGGTAACTCGCCCGCGAGTCTTGATGGTATGATGGAGGACATCCGCACGGCGTTCCGATCCATCTTTTTCGATGGCGTAGCGAATGATCTTGCCTCTACCTGTGCCTCCTCCCGTCTTGTAATCATCACCCAGCCAGCGCCAATAGAAATTCCAGGCCATCTTCAACCCGATTTGTGGATCGCTGAAATGCACGTCGGGAAAAGGAAGCCCAGCAACGTAGTCAAAAAGTTCGCCGTTCGATCCCAGCCGAGCCTCACCAGAGTATCGGCCAGTCGCCGCGTTGTACTCTTTCGGAACTCCCATTGATCGGCCTTGCTTGATCTGAAGGCTATAGCCCTGCTTGATTCGGTTAAGTAGATTTTCTCCTACCATCCCCTGGACTCTCTGCCAGTTATGCGGGCCGATAGTATCACCGGGCTTAAGGTCAACGTCATTAGCCCTTGCTATTGAAAAGGTGAGCAGGAGATAAAAGGATGGCTGTTCGGATGCAAGAAAAGGATTTCAACATAACCGGCCCGCGTGTCACCTGATGGCTCCGCCCCGCATGACGGTTTGTAGCGTCGCAAGTGTAAAAGGAGGGGCGATAGCCGTAGTTATAATTCCTACCCACCGTCACCAGCGTGGAACGGCCGTTCTGGACGTTGGCGATCACAACCGTCCCTACAGAAAAGACCTGTCGCCTGTCAGGTAGATCGAGGGGATAGCGGAAAGCAAATTGCTCTTTCCAGTAGCGCCCCTGCCGATCCCATATCATCGTCCAAAGCGTCTCAAAATGGATTTTATCGAGATAGAGTATTTTCTCTCGGATAACAGTACTCTGGGTTTTTAGGCGTAATCTCTAATACGTAGGTATCATGGATCTGCCACTCTTCAGTTAGCGGTAGATAATCTCCCGGCTTGCGGTGAAAGGGAGATTAACCTGAGAAAGGTTGCCCAGCATCTTCTTTTCACCGAGCAGCTTGTACTTGAAGTCGGTGACTTTACCGTTAAAACTGTTGACGTCGTCATAGTTAAACTCGCTGGGCGCGATGGTCGCGCATCTTTGGATAGGCGGAACGCGGCGAATGCGGCGAAGGCTGGGAACATAAACGTAGAAGTCATCTTCGGTCTGAGGACCGGCATAACGCATCTCCAAGACCGTCGTGCCGGAAGAGTCTCGCGGATACTCGTCCGCAATAATCTGCATCCAGTCGATGTGCTGATACCCGGAATGACAGGTTTCGGATCGACGGTAACTCGATTGCGGGCCCGTATAGAAATGTTAATCACGTCGCCGCGACGCTCAGATCCGTCCCGGCCGAGAAAATAACGAATGATCCTTCCCTCTTTAAGAGCACCCGCATTCTTGTAATCATCCCCCAACCACCGCCAGTAAAAGTTCCACGCCGCCTTTTGGCCCGCCTGTGTATCATTGGGATCGAAGTTAGGAAACGGCCGGCCCGCCACATAGTTCAGCAGCTCGCCGTAAGGTCCAAGTTTTACTGTGCTGGAATACCTCTCAGTGGCTTCATCGTATTCCCTGAGCGGTTCGATTGTCTTCGGTTCCTTGATTTTGAACGTATATCCTTGCTTGATTCGCTGGAGGAGGTTTTCACCCACCATTCCCTGAACCTTCTGCCAGTTATGGGGACCGATGGTATCACCGGGCTTCAGATCAACTTCGGCAGCCCAGAGTCCGCGAGCAAAGCTCGGAAATGAAATGGGAAGAAACCAAACCGTCAATAAGACCAGCAGAACGGGCGACGGGCGCTCAATAATCAAATTCATCTCACCACAGGCCTCACGCTAGCAAGAGGGGACGACTACTATACTGACCCAAACATCTGGACGACGACGGAGCCGCGAGGAAGCCGGGAAAAGCGACCCTTATCGCAGTCAAATTTAAACAGCAAGCTTTACGCCAGCGCCGAAAGCCGAGACTGTCCGGAATAAACGGTTAATCTTAAGCAAAAATTATTGTGGGAATCTAAAGTCAGCGATGATGGTGTCTACAAAATAATACACGGGTGTGAACTTTTGGATACAGGCAACGCTCTCTGCACTCTGCCATCGACTGGAAGCTCATCCATGCCCAAAGTTTGTGATTCTAAGTGGTCCTGCGGCCATTCACGAAGAAACCGATGGCGCGCAGAGGGTCCTCCAGGAAGCCCAGATTATTTGTTCATCTGCCTTCCCGCCAATACGACCATCTCATCAACCAGACGATTCATCTCCTCGACAACATTCTCCAACACCCGTCTGCGAGATAGTGAGATAAACGGCTGATCCATATTGTCTTTGAGACTTGTTATGGCCAGGAGCAATACAGACATGCAGTTCTTTAGATCGTGAGCGATTCGCTCCGTTTCAGAGCAGCATATGCCTGTTTCTTGTGCTTCCGACTCTTGAATTGGTGCTTGGGTTCGACCCTTAGCGGAAGTTGGCAAATAAACAATCGTACTCATAAAATACCGTCCGAGCAGGCGGCTTTGGAGCCATCCATACTTTCCCTTCTAGTTTGATCATGTGGGGGCATGGCGTGCCACGCACGCATTGTGCCAGCACTAGGGCGCGCCGGGCAGTTGCTCGAAGGCGCGCTATTGTTGAAGAATTTCTAACTCTGCAGTTTGACTCGTGGTTGAATCGAAGGGATCATGGATACATTAGGATACACACCTATTTCTTTTATATAGGAACCAAATCGGTATTGGCCAGCTAGTCAGCGTAACGTAAGACGACGGTTTGACGGTTAATCAAAGGCGTTGACAGCTCCGCTGTAAATTCATTTTGAACACCGGCGGATCATGCCTTGGTACCCACGATATTGAATGCACTGACAGGGTGCGTAAACCCTTTCAATTGCAATTGCGCCACAGGTTCCACGTGCACGAAGTCTTCGATCTTGCTGAGAGTGTTTCGATTCGTCAGGATCTGACCGCCCCTCGCCTCTTCGCAAAGCCGGTAAGTCAAATTGGTTACTTTTCCCACCACCCCATAGTCCATGCGCCCTTCAAAGCCGAAATTTCCCACGGTGGCATAGCCGGCGGACAGGCCGATGCCTAAATCCAGATCATAACCCTTAGCGAGCCATCCTGTACGCAGCTCTTTACCTCGATCGCGCATCTCGAGCGCCATCGTCACAGCCCTTTTCGTCTGCTGCTCGCAGGCGATAGTATCGTTAAAAAAGACCATCATTCCGTCTCCGGTAAATCGTTCCAGTGTCCCGTCAAACTTGAAGACTAGCCTTCCCATCTCTGCGTGATAGTTTCTCAGGAGCGCCATGACCTCTTCAGGCTCCGCGTTATTTGCAAATCTCGTAAAGCCACGCAAATCTAGAACAACAACGGTGACCTCCTGCCGATGGCTTTCCCACAGACTATCCCCGTCCGGGCACTTGAGAACGATCTCGGCAATTTGCGGAGAAAAGTAACGCTTCAGCCGATACATACGGTGAAGCTCGTTCTCTTTTGGAAGCCGCTTTCTTTCATCGCCTTATCATTCCAGTCGACTAGTGGCCGTCTAAAAGGAATCAATTTCTGATTTAACATAAATGTCTCTTCGTATTTTCACTCCCTACACCATGGAAGTGCAGGCACCGTGCCAACACTGAAGACCCGCACTCAAGAAAACACGCCTGCTGTTTTTGCTGGAGTTTTTGTACGGGGTTTCAGCGTCGCGGCTGAAACCAACTATGGTGCACTGATTTAAGATACGGCCGGATATCTAAAAGGATATGGAACAACTCGGCGAGAATTCAGCGCCAAATCATCGTCGAACGAAATGTCGAAAGGAAAAGACCGTGCCGCCAGCCACAGATGACAGCTCATCGAGCGGGTAAGCCAAAAAATAAAGCCATCCACCGACCAAAAGCCACACCAGGAGAGCCGCCAGTGGACCAAGCAACAGATTGATCGTGGTAGTTTCACGACGCCCGCCATCGACCCGCGCAGGTTCGACCGAAGCTAGAGTGCTTTGGCCAGGACTTGATATCGGCATTGCTTCTTTCCGCCTTTCCATTGCATCACCCGACGCGTTGATACCTTCGCAAATGATTATTCGACCTTCGTGCTCTGCGCTGGCGCGGTTATCAAAACGGATTCGAAATTCAGAGTTTCAGCAGACCGGTTGAGCTCACTTATGAGACATGATGGCGACGCACGGAGATAAAGAGAAATAGATTCAACTACTGCATATTGCCCTGTTCAACCTCTGGAGCCCAATCGGCTGCTGGGCATTACGACCCAACGCTCATTCTCTGCCCAGCGCTATGGCGTTCCTAAATGTCTTGCTAGCTCTTCAGCTTCAGTTAGGGAGGGAACGAATCCCTCCCCTAGCTTAACCCGATGGTTCTGTCGTCATTTAGTCTCCGTCCTCGAAATTGCCGCGAAGGAGCACGCGCCTCTGGGCTCGGATCTCGTCTACTCCCAACGGGTCATAATCACAGGGCCCGTAGAAATCGATCGATACTACCAGAAACCGAGTCGAGGACCGGTCGCTCCCAAGACAAACTATCTTCACGCATCGCCGGGAACTTTAGATGACAATAATCGGTGATGTCGGTAGGAACGCTGGAAATCATCTCTTCGGCTTCCACGGATGGCGCGACGCAAAACAGCGCTGAGGACAGGAGCAGGTTGCATAGAAGTGATAGGCTTTTCTTCATTTGTTTCACCTCCTTTCTATTCTAGATTTTCACTCCCTGACCGGTTACAAGAGCAGCCTTCATGCCAAGCTCCGAAACAACACTGCCAAAATCTTCACGATAATTTTCGCCTTGTATTTCACTGAGAAAGGCATTCTTTTTAGTCGGGCACTAAGACCTTTACTTTACCAGCGCGCCGGCAGAACACATCGGGTGGTTATCGATGGCGTCAACCTCGTTGTCGGCGCGTCACCTTCGTTGACAGTACTTTCGTCGATGTGTTAGGCAGGAACCGGTGGAACATACAAAGACGCTCCCTAGTCAGAGCCTCCCTCTCAATATGAAATCAAGCACAGGGAAAGATTGCGGGCAGTTCTCAGCGTCTGCAAACGGATGACTTCCGTAGGCGATGTGGTTTCTCTTTTAGAGCTGATCACGATCGAGACCAAACAGTTACTCAACGCGGATCGCGTCAGCATCTTTCTGCTCGATCGCGAAAAGTGCGAGCTTTGGTCCATGATTTCGCAGGAGAAAAGAATCATTCGCTTCGACGCGCGGCTAGGCATCGCCGGCAGCGTCGCCATGACGGGCCAGACGATCAACGTTGCGGATGCCTACGAGCATCCGGTTGTTTCGCCAAGGAGGTTGATCTAAAGACCGGTTACCGCACGCGAACGTTACTGGCCGTGCCTCTCAGGAATTTGCAGGGAGAGATCATTGGAGTCGGCGAAGCCATCAACAAAGCAGAGGGCCTGTTCTCGGACGAGGACGCAGAGATTCTTCAAACCTTGGCTGCTCACGTCTCCGACACCATCGAGACCACCCAGCTTGATCAGCGGTTGGAGAACCGCCCGCTGGAGAAGGAAAGAAACTTCCACGAAGACAACGCTGGCGGGTTTTCCACCCAGAACATCATCGGCATGAGCCACCGGATGCGAGCCATCATTCGCCTGATCGACCAGATTCGCGATTGCTCGGTAGATGTCTTGATCGAGGGTGAGAGCGGCACCGGGAAGGAATTGGTAGCGAAGGCCTTGCACCACAGCAGCCCGCGGGCCAAGCATCCTTTCGTAGCCGTAAATTGTGCCGCACTGCCGGATAATCTTGTGGAAGCGGAGTTGTTCGGCATCGAAAAGGACGTCGCCACCGGCGTCGATCGCCGCATCGGAAAATTCGAGGAAGCCCATGGGGGAACTTTGTTCTTGGACGAGATTGGTGATTTGAGCCTACCGGCTCAGGCCAAAATCCTCCGAGTTCTCCAGGAACGTTCGGTGGACCGAGTCGGCGGCAGAGGCTCGGTACCGATCGATGTGCGCATTATCCGCGGCAACCAATAAGGATCTGGAGATCGCCATCAAAGAGCGGACATTTCGCGAAGATCTGTACTACCGCTTGAAGGTGATTCATATTCATACGCCTTCCCTTCGCGATGTTCCGGAAGATATCCCTGTATTGGGCAACCACTTCCTGTCCAAGTATTGCAAGATGATGAGCACGGAGCTGAAGCAACTTACCACCGGAGCGTTGGAGGAACTGTCCAGTTACTCGTGGCCCGGCAACGCGCGCCAGCTAGAGAACGAAATCAAACGCCTGGTCGCTTCCGTTCGAGGAAAATCGATAACCGAAGATCATTTGGACGGTTCCATCCGAAATCCGGAGCGGTTTCATTCAAAGCTTCCAGCCCAAAGTGGAAGCCGGCGCCGAAGTCGCCGACGTCTCGATCCTTGCCGGACGCCGTCGAGCAATTAGAACGCCGGCTAATCGAAGAGGCACTCGCGAAATTCCGGCGGCAACAAACAAAAAGCGGCTCAGGTGCTAGGCCTAAGCCGCCAAGGGTTGATCAAGAAGTTGAAGCGGCTCTCTATTAGTCAATGAGTTACCACCGTTTGGCTCGTTGACCGTACTGTTTGAGCAATTTTCGCGAGAGCGATCTCTGCTTCACGTAGCCCAGCTGTCATCTCCATCGAACGGTATAGATCGATAGCGGTCGATAATTCCTTCTGAGCCTTGCCGCTTTGGTCCATTTGCGTGTAAAGCTCTCCAAGGCTGAGGTGGCAGTGTGCTTGGAGCGGTCGCATTCCAAGCTCAAGACTCACCGCAGACGCATGACGATAATAGGACTCAGCTTGCTGCGTTTTTGGTGGATTGTGCCCCAATGCGACATCACCAAGCAACTTTAGAGCCCACGCCTCATGTCCCCTCTCTTTATGCGTCCTCGATAGTTGAAGCGCACGCTCGGCAAGATCGCTCGCGTCTGCCAACCGGCCGGACAGCAAATATCCCTCACCGAGCCAAACCATGCTCAGTGATAAGAAACTCACCCTGCCCACAGTAGGAAGATTTTCGACCCCTTGTTCCAGATACGGCAACGCCTCGGAAACGCGGCCTGCAAACAGGTGCGCCGCACCCAACCGTGAGGCAACGAAGGGCACGTAGACTGGAATACTTGCGGATTGGCAAATTCGGAGCGCGCGTTCTAAAAGCGGAATTGCTTTATCCGTCTCTCCTTGACATAAGGAACAACACACCAAGGCTGCAATTCACATAGATCAGGCTAACCGGATGATCAAGCTCCTCTGCGATCTTAATGCCCTCCTCGCCATGCGGCACGCCTTCGCTGAATGAACCGACTGCTGCGAGGCATTGCATCAGGTGGCTACGGCAGATCACGGAAAGGACCACAGTTGTACCGTATCGCTCATGCCTTCGGGGGCCTTCAACCGTTTGCATGCCTCGCTTGAGAACCTCTATCGCTTGGCTGTAATGGCCCATCTTGTTGTAAGCCGCACCTTGGTAATAATATGCTACCGCGCTTAAGGATGGCTCATCGTCCGCCCCTATAAGAGCCAGCGCCCTCTCGCCATATTGAACGGCACGCTCGGGGTCTCCCCGCTATCCCGTAGTAACTGTTAAGAAAGTTTAGAGTCCGCACCCAACGTCGCCGCTCTCCCAAGGTTTCCGCAAGCGATTCCGCGGCATGTAGATGTTCGGCAACTCCCGTGAGATCTCCCAACAAAAAAGTACGTTGCGCAAATCAAGATGAAGATCGATCTGCTGCCCAAGCTTTTCACGACCCGCAGGAATGTGCTTCAGAGCCTCGAATGCCTGTTGGTACCAGGATCGCGCCTCTCGCAAGGCCGAGCGCGACATGGCTTTCGCCCCGGCCTCTCTTGAGTAGCAGACCGCCTTGTCCCAGCTCTCGCCACAAAAAGGCGTGGTGAGCTAGCGTTTCGAGATAGTCCTGGTCATTGTCGCCTGCTTCTTTCCTCGATCGCTTTGAGAATTTGCGAATGAAGGGCGACTTTTCGAGCGCGAAGCAGCTCCCGTAAGCTACCCTCACTGGTGATCGCGTGCTTGAACGAATACTCCAGCTCGGGGAACAAGTTTGTTTCATAAAGGAATTCCGCCGTTTGCAGATGCGTAAGGTAGAGGCGCAGATCTTCGTCCCCAACCTCGGCCACGGCTTGAAGTAGACTAAACGGGAACGATGACACCGATGACTGCAGCTGTCTGGTAAAACGCGCTTCTCCTCCATCGGCAGCCGGTCGATACGATCCGCCACGACGTTTTGCACGGTGCTCGGAATGCGGATTTCATCGATTCTCAATCCCGGCCGGTACGCCCCCTTCTCACCGACCAGAACTCCAGCTTCACAAGAGAGCGCACGCTCTCTTCTGCGAAGAACAGGATTTCCCTCCGTGCGCTGTATCAATAGTTGCTTTCAGCGGCGCGAGGTCCTTGTTGCGTCCCAACAGGTGCTGCAAGAGCTCCTCCGCACTGGTCGGTTGCAGCGGGTTCGACACGAAGTTGCGTGTAATAGCTTTTATCGCCCCAGCCATGACTGTACTCGGGCCGGTAATCGACGAGTAGAAGAATACGCGCCATCGGCAGACTTTCCACGAAGCTATCGAGAAATGCCTGCGTTTCGCTGTCGATCCAATGCAGGTCCTCAAAACCAGTAGCAACGGCTGCCGTTGACTCTCACGGATGAGCACCCGCTTTAACGCGTCGAAGAGTAGAACGACGCCGCTGTTGCGGGTCCATCGCCCTGAATCGTTTAATCATGTCGATCAACGTCTTGGCGTTGTGATAGCCAGTCTTGCTCGCCTGATGCGGATGAACGCCGTTCGTCCGGCAACGCGCCGAGTAACGAAAGGATCGGCGGGATCGCATCCTTTGAGCATGTTGTCCAGTTCCAAAATATGCGTCACGACTCGCTCTCGGATGTTCTCACTGCCATCACCTATCGGCGATTTGGAAGTAACGGCGCAACATTTCGATCAAGGGAAGATAAGGCGTAGCCTTCCCGTAAGAAACCGATGCAGCCTCCAGCACCAGCCAACCCGGCCGCAACTGGTGCCGGGTAAATTCGTGCACCAGGCGCGATTTTCCCATCCCCGGCTCGCCTACCATCGCTAAAATTTGGCCCTTGCCGGATCCCGCCTCTTCAACAAGTTTGCTGAAAACTTCAATTTCGGTCCGGCGTCCGACTAACGGCGTCAGCCCGCGCACGGCCGCGGCCTGCACGCGCGTCCGCGCCGTCGTGGCGGCGACGACTTCGAAGGCCTCAACAGGCCGAGAAACCCCTTTGACTTGCACCGCGCCAACCGATTTCACTTGAACGAATCCTTCCACCTGCCGCAACGTGGAGGCCGTCATCAAAGTCGTTCCACCCGCTGCAAGCTCCTGCATCCGGGCCGCCATGTGCGTTGTATGGCCCAAGGCGGAATAATCCACGTTGAGATCGTTACTGATGGAACGCACCACAACTTCGCCGGAGTTCAATCCAATGCCGATTTGTAATCCCACTTCCTCGGACTGGCCGAGTTTTCTGCGATACCGCCGCATTTCCTCCTGCATGGCCAGGGCGGCATAACAGGCGCGCAAGGCGTGATCCTCGTGGGCCAACGGCGCGCCAAAGAGCGCCATGATCCCGTCCCCCAACACCTGGTTCACGGTTCCCTCATAGCGATGCACCGCGTCCATCATGACCCGCAGCACCGGATCGATCAGCTTCTGCGCTTCTTCCGGATCGAGTCCTTCTGACAAGCTTCGTCGAGCCTCTGATGTCGGCAAAGAGAACGGTGACCTGCTTGCGTTCTCCTTCCAGGGACTGCCGCGAGGCTAATATCTTTTCAGCGAGATGTCTGGGAACATAGCTGTCTGGCGAGGAACTTCGGGATCCGCTTGCAGGTGCGGTTGCTGCGGTCTGATCGTATCGTTGACCGCAAATTCTGCAAAACCTGGCTTCGAGACGGTTCGGTTCACCACAATGAGAACAAACCGTTTCGAACCGCATCCCGCAGCGGTCGCAAAAGACCGCATCAGGCAAATTCTCGCGCTGACATTGCGGGCAAATCATAACGGGAATCAATCCCAGTTAGGTTGCATCGTACCCCAATTCCGTTAAGCCGGAGCTAAGTGTACACAGCGAAGGGAGCAAGCAGTGTATAGTACCGGGCTATGCCAAAAGCAAGTTAAGGGTTGCTATATAAGCCGCTAATTGACTTGTCTAACCGTCCCGGCAACGCGCGGCAGCTAGAGCAACGAAATCAAACGCCTGGTCGCTTCCGCTCGTTGAGACATCATAAAGAGACTTCCAGATCATTCTGCGTGACCGCCAAATGGCTCGGATATTTTGCGACTATCAGCTCGAAGCGGCTTGGGATCGACTGCTCCACTTCAGCAGCTGAGGAATTCGACGAAGCAGTTTCCGGGCGAATGAAAACTCGGTTTCCGAGAACGGACGTAACTTCTTTGCCGCTCGCAGCGCAATTTAGCACCTTGCTCCCTGCCCCCTGTTGTTCGTTCCATCACACAGATAATTCCTGAAATGACGTTTTTACTCGGTCCAGCCAAAAACCATGTCCATGACCGTATATAAATCTATCGCGGCGGATAACTCGCTTAGTGAAACCAGTCGCCAGTTAACTCTTTTGCCATCCTCTGGTTTCCCAGCCTAAGTGACAGTGGGCTTCAAGGACGCATCCCGAACTCGCGCTAGTGATAATGCTTTTTCCGTAATGTGCACTGGATGATCCCGGTTCCGCTTCTTGATCGCAGGCCGCGATATCGCCAAAAGTTTAGCGCCCACCGCTTCGTAGCCTCGTTCTTTCGTTTGCGTGGCAAGGGCTAGTGCGCGAGTCGCGTACTTTCTTGCCTCCTCGACTTGCCCGACCAGGAACGCCTGTAAAGCGCCAAGTTACTCGTAGGGATTGCCCGGCCTTTCTTCCAATGAGGTCTGACTGCTCGTCAAGTGTTCCAAAAGCCGTAACCCTCTGCTACGTTCTAGAAGGCGTACGTATAGCAGCGGGTGAGGCTAACAGCAGGTTAACAACACCTTAATTTCTGATTCGTCACAGATGCGTTTGGGCTTTCCTCAGCGCCGGCACCGCCTCTTCAAGTAGCATGACTGGTAGCAGAAAGCCGAGACTACAAAACATAAGGCTATGAGCAATAATATTGCCCAGCTTCTTTAGCAATATGGTGCATCTCGCGCATAAATCCCGTCTCCTAACGTTTGACCTCGGCAAGGACCCGAACAAGCCATACACGACCTTAATAACTGAAATGATGCTTGGCGTGCCAAAAAATGCCGTATTTGTCAGGGCCTTCGCTATTAACGAAATAAGTGCGTTTCAACATATCTATCGATTGATAGTAATCGCCCTTGTGATGATGAGCCTGGCCGAGATAGTAATAGCTGACACTATTCCATACAGTCCTTGTTGGAGGATAAGCGCGTCGCCCATGGATAATCTGGTCATGCTTTCCCATTAGCCCAAAGTAACCAAAAAGTTCAAAACCCGCCCTAGTCTTCGTTGGTCGCCTAGTGTTTCTGCCAGCGATTCCGCTTCTCGCAAGTAGTTATACAGCGGCTCAAACGGCCTATCAAAGCGCATTGCGAAGATCTAAACGGATATCGATAGCCTGCTCAACATTTTTGTTGGTTTTGCTTAACTTCTCCAAGCTTTCGAGTGCCCGTTTGAGAAACGCAACGGTTTCCATATTGGCTTAAAGCGCTTGGTGGCTTTCGTTCCGGCCTGCCTCAAAAACGGCAGCCTTCTCCAAAGCTCTCCTTCGAAGGCATGATGCGCAAGCGTTTCTATGATCATTCAAATTGCCACCCGCGATCGTTTCAAGCGCGCACTCACCGTGCGCGCATGCAGCCAGGTGCGGCGCTCGTGGAGCAGGGCTGCATAGGCGACCTCGGTCGTAAGCGCATGCTTGAATGTATACTCCAGCTTCGGGAAAAAGATTGGTCTCATAAATAAACTCAGCGGACTGAAGATGAGCTGAGTATTGATAGCAGTTCATCGTCCGGCAGCTCTGATACAGCCTGGCAGCAACTCGAAAGGAACGATCACGCCGATTACGGCGGCAGTTTGCAAGAGATGTTTCTCTTCGATGCGGCAGCCGGTCGATACGATCCGCCACGACGTTCTGCACGGTGCTCGGAATGCGGATCTCATCGATCCTCAGCCCGGCCGGTACGCCCCCTTCTCACCGACTAGAACTCCAGCTTCCACAAGAGAGCGCACGCTCTCTTCAGCGAAGAACGGGTTTCCCTCCGTGCGCCGAATCAATAGTTCTTTGAGCGGAGCCGAGATCTGCGTTGCGTCCCAACAGGTGCTGCAAGAGTTCCTCCGCGCTGGTCGGCTGCAACGGGTCGACGCGAAGTTGCGTGTAATAGGTTTTATCGCCCCAGCGATGACTGTACTCGGGCCGGTAATCGACCAGCAGAAGAATACGTGTCAGCGGGAGACTTTCTATGAAGCTATCGAGAAATGCCTGCGTTTCGCTGTCGATCCAATGCAGGTCCTCAAAAACGAATAGCAATGGCTGCCGTTGAGACTCACGGATGAGCACCCGCTTTACTCGCGTCAAGAGTAAGACGACGCCGCTGTTGTGGGTCCATCGCAAGGTATCGTTCCGTCGCGTCGACGACGTCTTTGAATTGCGCCAATGCTGCCGACGGATGAACTTCGTCGGGCAACGCCCCAGTAGTGAAAGGATCGGTGGGATCGCATCCTTCAGCATGTTGTCCAGTTCCAAAATATGCATCACCACTTGCTCTCGGATGTTCTCGCTTCCTTCACCATCGGCGATTTGAAAGTATTGGCGCAACATTTCGATGAGCGGGAAATAGAGGAGTTGCCTTGCCGTAAGAAACCGATGCGCCCTCCAACACTAGCCAACCCGGCCGCAGCTGATGTCGAATAAATTCGTGGACCAGGCGCGATTTCCCCATGCCCGGCTCGCCAACCATCGCTAAGATTTGGCCCTTGCCAGATGCCGCCTCTTCAACAAGTTTGCTGAAAACTTCGATTTCGGTCCGGCGTCCGACTAATGGCGTCAGCCCGCGCACAGCCGCGGCCTGTACACGAGTCCGCGCCGTCGTGGCAGCGACGACTTCGAAGGCATCAACGGGTCGAGAAACACCTTTGACTTGTACCGCCCCAACCGATCTTACTTGAACGAATCCCTCCACCTGCCGCAAAGTTGAGGAAGTCATCAAAGTAGTTCCACCCGCTGCGAGCTCCTGCATCCTAGCCGCCAGGTGCGTTGTATGGCCCAAAGCGGAATAGTCAACATTGAGATCGTTACTGATGGACCGCACCACAACTTCACCCGAGTTCAAGCCGATGCCGATTTGCAAGCCAACGTCCTCGGACTGGCCGAGTTTCCTGCGATACCGCCGCATTTCCTCCTGCATCGCCAGGGCGGCATAACAGGCCCGCAAGGCGTGGTCTTCGTGCGCCAACGGCGCGCCAAAGAGCGCCATGATGCCATCTCCTAACACCTGATTCACGGTTCCTTCATAGCGATGCACCGCATCCATCATGAGATGCAGCACCGGGTCGATGATCTTCTGCGCCTCTTCGGGATCGCGGTTTTCGATCAGCTTCATCGAGTCCCGGATGTCGGCAAAGAGAACGGTGACCTGCTTGCGTTCTCCTTCCAGGGACTGCCGCGAGGCTAATATCTTTTCGGCGAGATGTCTGGGAACATAGCTGTCTGGCGAGGGTACTCCGGGAACTCCGGCAGGTGCGATTGTTGCGGTCTGATTTATGGTTTGGCCGCAAATTCTGCAAAACGTGGCTCCACGACGGTTCGGTTCACCACAGTGAGAACAGACCGTTTCAAGCCGCACCCCGCAGTGTTCGCAAAAGATCGCATCAGGCAAATTCTCGCGCTGACATTGCGGGCAAATCATAACGGGAATCAATCCCAGTTAGGTTGCATCGTACCCCAATTCCATTAAGCCGGAGCTAAGTGTGCACAGCGAAGGGAGCAAGCAGTGTATAGTACCAGGCTATGCCAAAAGCAAGTTAAAGGATTGCTATATAAGCGCTAACTGCCTTATCTGACTGTCGCCCGGCAACGCGGACAGCTGGAGAACGAGGTCAAGCGCCTCGTCGATTCAGTTCGAGGGAAATCGATAGCGAAGATCATCTGGACGGTTCCATTCGAAATCTGGCGCTCTCCATTCAAAGCTTTCAGCCCAAAGTCGGAACCGGCGCCGAAGTCGCCGACGTCTCGATCCTTGCCGGACGCCGTCGAGCGAATTAGAACGCCGGCTAATCGAAGAAGGCACTGCGAAATTCTGGGTGCAAACAAACAAAAAGCGGCTCAGGTGCTGGGCCTGAGCCGCCAGGGGATCAGTAAGTTGAAACGATTGGGAGTCAGTTAGCTGTTAGCTACCGCCGTTTAGTTTTGGATGGTGGTGCCTTAATAATTTTATTCTTCTGAGCTTCTGCGTAGAATTTGCTATTTTTTCTAGCGCCGGAACGAGGGTGCGGCGTCGCCGGTCTCATAATCATATCCCATAGCTCTTTCTTCGTTTTTCCAAGCTGATGGGTTTCTCAATTTTGAGGTTCTGCCAGTTCGACCTCTGTAGATTCCCACACTTTACATTACGCGCTCTTAGCCTTCAGTGGCGCTTTGTGACGTCAGGATCGTGGAGAAAAGTCGAAGCCGAGGGGTTTGCCAAAAATTCTCTTACAGCAATACGTAACT